>Ga0180217_1000077_pt1 | contig 216832 bp, 95 predicted proteins | sample eDN3rd37CBELigOP_FD_128521 | JGI IMG/M metagenome (GOLD analysis project Ga0180217, IMG submission 128521) | Enriched Organic Plus compost microbial communities from Emeryville, California, USA - eDNA 3rd pass 37_C BE-Lig OP (version 2) (version 2) ... | reverse complement strand
GGGTTTGAAAACACAAATTTCAAACCCCTCTCCGCCCAAGGAGAGCGTGGGCGGTTTCCTCGGGTGGATGGGTTCTCCTTCGGTCGGTGGGGGTGCGGCAGAGGCGTCATAGATTACATCTCTCACTTTCCCTAGCCTCATCCGTCCTGGCCTAGAAATTTGAATTTTCGAACGAACCCAGCTCTCATACTGCTTTGCTTGGGGTTGTGTTGGAGCGGTGTGACAAGTGTCATAGCTATGATACCTGCTTTATTATCTAGAACATGCTTTGCTGGGCTCACCCAACGCATTGAACCCTCCTCGCACCCAATCCCTACCTGCGAGATCTAGGCCCAAAATCAGAGCCATGGGGAAGAACCAACTTGAGATCGTGCTTCCCTTGCGGTTTCTGTGTACCATCGCCCACCTTGTGGCAGTGGTCATGGTGTTGTATAGCAGGGTATGTGTTGTAAGCGAAGTACGATCTGTCCCATAGCCATTGTCGTCCTGTTTGGTATAGATCCTCACACTATCTCGCTCCCTCACTCGACCGTTGCTGCGTGTCTCTCTTCTCCCCATCAGCATGACAATGTAGTGGTTGGGCTCAAGGCCTCGTACACTCTGAGCGAGTACGATGAGGCTGACTCGTCGCTACTGGCCGCAATTTGGCTCAGTATAGTCTGCCTCTGCTTCGAGCTCTTCTCTATCTTTGCTGGATTCTCACTCTTCCTTCCGTTCTGTCATGGAGTCTCCATTCTTGCTCACTTCGTTGCAACCATTCTGTGCAGTTGGTTCCTAATGGAGGAATGGCACTACACGAACATGTGGTATATCTGGGTCTTCACAGCGATGTTTCCGGCCTTGCTTGAGGTTGGAGCATGCCTGAGGTTGTTCTGCTGCAAGGTGGAGAAGTATTAACCACGTCCTTCTCGCTGCTTGGCAAACCACCGTCTGAGCCGCGGAAGAACAAAGTCAGCACTCGAGCCCTGACTGTGCACGCAAACATGCACATGGGATCCATCCTGACGTATAGTTGACTTTGTCCTCCCTTCACTTGTATATATGTAAAGTAACGAACCACTTCTTCACGTACACACTACTGTAGTAAAAACTACAATACAGCATCTTGCGTGTGAACACTACTGTATTTTGATACGGCGGAAACGTTTGGAGATCACCGGAGGTATTCATCACCTAGATTCTCTGGGTCAACAAGACACTTACCTTCTCTTGACTCATAGTTGAGCAGTCCTCGCCCGTCGATCAAGAGACCAATGGCATGCGCGGCTGACCTGCAGTTGATAAGATCGTCAACTGTAACCTTACCTGGTACTTTGGGTCGCACCAGGTCAAAGTATTCGGAACACATAGTTGATAGCAGATTCGGATTCAGCTCGTGTCCTGCGTTCCGAAGCACATTGATCACGTCCGCAACAAACATTCGCACTACGGTTTCGTCGATGTAGCCGATATGGTTCATGTCCAAAAACCTAAAGAAGTAACGTATTGACTGTGGCATTGCCATGTCGTGATACGCCAAGAGGAAATCCACGTAAGTTTTGTAGTCCATTTCTTTGCTCACCTTCTCTTGTCCCGATCCAGAGCCACCAGACCCGTCTTCCGTCTCCGCTTCACCGGGCGGTGGAAACATCTGTACTTCTTCAAAGACTCGCTGTACGAACAGCGGGGAAAGCAGACCACTGGCTGCACCCGAAAACTCCGCCTGTGACAGCATACCATTGCGGTCTGCGTCAAGTTTCAGATATCCAGCGTACACCGATAACGCCCGCACTGGGTGGAACCAACTGTCTCTTGGGGTCTGACGAGTAGTTTTGCCAAACAGCAAGCTGGATCCTGACAGTACATGGTCGAGATAGCTGGACCGCAGGGTGACATTACGAAGATTCATGAACTCCTGGAGCAGCGGGGAGTCAACCAATCTTGAGATTGGGATACGCAACCTCCTTCCAGGATCCAAAAAGAAAACGAATTTTCGTGTTACTTGGAATGTGTAGTATGGTAGGAAGTCAGCTCCTAACGATCTCGCAGTAGGGAAGGATGAGAGCTGGGAATGAACGAAGGCGTCCAGGTCTGCCTCGTTGAGAACGCCCGTGCCCGTTGAATCGAACGGAAGCAGCGATACCTTGAGTCGCATACGATTTGTAAGTGCAGCGCAGTACCTGTACAGGAGTCGCGCCGAAACTCGACCCAGTGCGTCCCTGGGCATGGCCGCGAAGACTGAAGGAGAGATCAGTTTCCGAATCAATGGCAGCGACTGAGTCGCCACGCCAAAGTCTCGATAGTTGAGCATTTCACCCTCTGCATCTACAGTAGGGCTTGTGGTTGTGGTCTCATTCTGCATGAGTGCGTGCCAGAAAGACTCGAGCATGCTATCGGTCGGGATGTTCGCAGCGGCCTCCTCAGTGATGCGCATCCTGGCACATCGGGCCAGTTTTTGTTCCAGAGGTGAGATGGGGCTTCTCCCCCGTGCGAAGAGTGGAGGCAAAACGGGTCGCGTGTGATCATCTGGGATGTCTGGTAACTGCTGCGATGGCCTGGTCGTGGTGGCAGCAACGGATCCATCTCCTGCTGCTGATAACCCTGCCGTTGTCCCCTCATTGGTTACTTGATCCATGTGCTTTCCAGTGGCATCAGCGGTTAGACTGGATGTTGCGGCATCCTTCTCAGCAGCTTCATATGGCAGCGGGGCGGGTTCCACTAGCTTCGGTAGTTTGACAGCGAGCTCCGGGGGTGTGTGCTTCGCCGTGTTACCTGATGTTTGGTCTAGATGTAGAAACATGAAATACTCCGAAAGTGAGCCAATCGGTGAATAGATCCGAAAGAAAATTGCATATATAAGCTCATAACAAGATGAGTAACTTGAGCATATATAGAATATGCCGCCTTGCATAACTCACTTGCCAGTACGGCCGGGGTAACACCACCAAACAACCTAACGGACAAAAACGTACCAGTTTGATACTTTTCGTTGAATTTGCGCAGTGCGCTGGCCCACCGGCTCATTTTGCCGGGTGCCAACTAGCTTTTCAGATCAATCTGGGCTGAAATACAATATTCCTGATACGATTCTCACTTCTTAACCTGTGAGAATACCCCTATACGTTTGTGGATTCGAACTGGAAATTTCTATCCGTCCTGGCCCGGATTTGAGCTGCTGCAGAGACACTGGCTCGACCTGCCGAGCACTCAGTGCGCAGACACTGTGACACATGCAGATGGAGTAGGATGCCTACCCGAACTACGTATGAAACACAACGCGAGATTCTCTGGCATGTCCGTCCGTACCGGTCATACTGAATGTTGACTTGATTATGTGCCTTGTTTGAGTTTTATTAAGATGATCGCACGCAGTGATGATCTGAGATGCTGTGATCAATTTGTAAGGAGATTTGCTTACAATAGTCGCGAGGGTGCAGCCACAGGTCGATTTACCCGTGGCTGTGCGTCTGGACTAGCACTCATTGCCTCATCCATGATCCTCCATGAACGGGTGCACTTGAGTGCCTAAATGAAATGAGTCATGCTGAGGGCTGTACATCCATAAAGTGTGGGCGTGGATCCCACCCACGTGTCTCCTGGTTTGTGTATCTGCGGCCAACCCGATCAACCACGAGTTGGCTCGTTCATTCGCTCTTTCGTGCGTGTTGACTACACACGACATTCTAATTTAACCAACCCTGTCGAATCCACTTATTTAGGAGGACCTGGCGGTGGTGGCGGATGAGGCATCGCGCCATAGGGGTTGGGTGCACCTGGCATCATAGGAGGCATACCAGGCATCATAGGCATGGGCGGTCGCATCATGGGTCCACCAGGCATCATCATTCCAGGAGCACCAGGCATCATAGGGGGCATGCCTGGCATCATCATTCCGGGCGCACCGGGCATCATCATGCCTGGGGCGGGGGGCATACCAGGCATTCCAGGCGGGGCAGGAGGTCGTCCTCCCATCATAGGGGGTGCGTAGACAGCACCTGCCGACATAGCGGAAGCTGCAGCCGGGGAAGGACCAGTGGGCATCATGGAAGCTCCAGAGGGGCCACCAACGCCGGAGATTGACCCAACGAGGCCACGAGGCGCAGCAGGAGCACTTGATCCTGCGCCAGCAGCACCCCCGCTAACGGACGCACGTGAAGCCGCCTTGGCACCGCCAGGACCCGCGCTCACCGGAGCGCGCGGCGGTGGAGCCGGAGGAGCCTCTGCGGTTAGACTGATCACGCTTTCACCGCGCAGCAAGACGAGACCACCGAGGGATCGCTTCATCTCAATGTGTTCGTCACCCTTCTTGGGCTTCACCTTGCGCACCTCTTCGCAATCCGCCAGCACGAGGTTCATGTGTCGGTCGAACGCAAGGAATGTGCCGACCAGCTGTCGAGTGGGCGAGATCGTCACTCGCAGCCGGTACTTGATGAAGTTCATCAACTTGCTTCTGCTCGACTGGGTGGTAGTACGTCATGACGCCGTTGTAGGTTTGTCAATGTGAGTTGGGAACGACATCGTTCATAGCAGATCAGAGACACGATTGAGACAGTGGGGGTGCCGAGAGGAGAGGTGGGGAGAGCGAGTGGCGGGTCAACTGAATGAGTTTGGCGAAGATCGTGCAGATGCACATGCTGAATAGGAACACCTTGCATGGCGCATGATGACAGGCACAAACAACAAGAGGCCTGTCCGGAGGGCCTCGAAAAAGCGCTACTTACCATTTTAAAACCCAGTTCGACAAGCACACAGAGGAAGCTCTTGTCAGGGGAGCAAGCGAGAAGTCTGGATCAGGAGTAGGGGGAATGTTGGGTTATCGTGTTGTAAGCGTATTGCATATGAAGCTTTGTGGGCCAGGCGGGGTCTATCACATCAAACCCGCCCACATCGCACTCCAAACGAATTGAATCCGATGGTTTGGTCGAAAAACTCGTTAATTTCGCGCCAGCTGAGATACATGTGACATTATATGCCTGTCCATTCAATTCAAAAAGATATCTTGAAGTTCCACATAAACGAATCAGAAACGCGCGACGCCACACAGGCTGGGTATTCATACCTCAAAAAGCACCTCCCGAGGCCCGCTCTGAGCCGAGAAATTTTGGCCGTATGCGGCTAAAATCGCCCCTGCCAACGGTCTCCCAAGGGGGGATTCGAGATACGCGCCGGATGGAGGGTGTTGTGTGTGGAGGCTGGAAGGCGCGTTCCCAGGTCTGGAAAACTGTTTTGAAACGTCCTCAGGCTGGATTCGACTGGACACTCACTGGATCTCGAACTACACTCGAAAAACCACCCAGAGGTTTTTTGCTTTCTCACTTCTTTTCGCGTTTTGATAATCCACGTTGCCGCGCGTCCCGACTGTGTGTGCAGATTTCCACTGGTCCGCATAGTGTGCGCGGTGCCGAGGATATGTATTAATTTGACGTGCGCGAACGGGAATCCCACGCAAAGTAGCCGAAATTGATGATGTGCGCACGCGAAGATGGAAGTACCTTGGTATGTCCGTTTTCATATACTTACATGTGGATGGCATGACTCAAATCAACACCAATTAATTGCTATAGTCGATGTCTACCCGTGGACGCAGCACGACCACGGGGTCTGTGTCGAGTAACCGCACATCCGTAAGCAGCCGAACAGGTGGCGTCACCCATAGTTACAAGTTTTGCGTGGGTGGCCCCAGCGGAGCAGGCAAAACCGCGCTTGTAACCCGCGCCTGCAAGTCCAGCTATGATTCAGCCGCCTGCCGACCCACTGTGGCTCCGATCCCATCGCAGCTGACCGTGACAATCAAGCCACCCAAGCCAGTGCCAGAGCAAAGGATTCAGATTCAGATCTGGGACACGCCAGGCAATGTTCAACGACTGAATTCACTTCCGTCCGTGTGCAAGACAACTTACGCTGTACTCCTCGTCTTCGACGTCTGCGACCGTAGCTCGTTTGAGCAGGTTGAAGAATGGTTCAACCGATTCCAAACTGTCATGGAGCAGGTACGTGCAGCAGCCACGGCCGCGAATCCATCCTCGATTGCAGAGAGCCATCAGGTGTGCTACGGTCTCTGCGGTGCCAAGGTCGACACCGCCTTGGCGTCTGCCAGCGGGGCTGCTGCAGGAGAGGGCGAAGCGGAAGGCAAGTCTCAGCGACAACGCGTGGTTAGTCGACAGGAGGCTGAAGAGCTCGCTGCTCGACTCGGATTACAGCCGTACGTTGAGTGCTCGGCTGCGGACGACATCAATGTCAAAAGTGTGTTCGAGCAACTAGCCCTGGAGGTGTTCCTCGTTCGTCACCACAACCGAGCCGCCGAGTGGTACCAGCGACAACTCGAGAAGAAGAATCGCGAAAAGGAAGTCGCCGAACGTGAACGAGTCGAGCAAGAAAGGAAGCTAATGCTTATGCGTGCTGAGGAAGAGCGTCGGTTGCGCGAGAGGAAGGTCGTTCAAGAAACTTATACCCTATACTCAACCGTGACATCGTATGAACTGCCACCCGAGCTTCGATTCGACAGCCAGCCATACGTCCGGCTATCACAGCGTGAGGGTGCTGCTGGTGCTTTGCAGCAGGCCAACTCTGAAGTGATCCGCCAGTTTGCAACAAACCGTGATCAGAGAAAGGACGAGATCAGAAGACGCGCCTCCGTTTTGATCGAGCGTCGAGCATCGCTGCCGCAAGTCACGGCGGTCGAGACGGAGTCGACAGATGCGCTCTCGATTCAAGCCGAGCAAGAGGATCTTGATCGTCAGATACAAACTCTTAACGCAGAACTCGATGAATTGAATGCTGATGATGATCTCGTCAATGCCGCACTCAAGGCCGCAACCGAAAAAGAGCAGGTGCAAAAGGCAACAGACGAATCGGAGTTGCAACAGGATAAGACTTCACAAGACCAGCAAGAGGATAAGCAAGTTTCGCAGTCGGGTGCACAAGAACAGGTCGAAGCCAAGCACGAAGCAAGCTCTGAGGCCGGTTCTGTTGTACCCGTTGAGAAATCTTCATCCAAAGACCTAACGGACAGGCTAGCTGACGACCGGACGAAAGAAGATGTGGATGCGGCTCTTCGCCAAGTTGAAGTTGAACTTGTAGACGCAGTCAACGCGAAGGCATCACAGGCTGAAACATCACAATCTGGCCAAAGCAAGAACGAAGAGGACTCGCTTGCAGTCGGAAGCTCGGAAACATCTCAAGCCGAGAATACCACCATGCAAGCGGAAAGCAGTTCCAAGACTCTTGCATCTGCGAATGCCAATAGGGACACGGAGGGTCCTGTCGAAAACACAACATCCAAGGAGCGTGCCAAGGAACAGCTGGAGTCGAAGTCGAAATCGGAATCAGGCCAAGCTGCAGATAAACTCTCAGAAAGCTCTGATAAAGCGTCCAGTGAATCCGAGGCGAAAGAAGAGCGGGAGGGTACTGGTAAGCCAGATGAGGAAACAACGGTAAAGGCACAGTGCACAGACGACTCCACAGCGCCTAAGTCACTTGAGGAGAGTAGGACTGACGATAACATCACCAACGACGCAGCTTCCGCGACCTCAAAGGACTCGAAGGACCAGCCTAGCGCCGAGCAGCAGGAGATCGAAGCTGCGCCTCAGAAGCAGGAGCAGGACGAGGCCAAGAAGCAAGACGAGGCCAAGAAGCAAGACGAGGCCAAGAAGCAAGACGAGGCCAAGAAGCAAGACGAGGCCAAGATGCAAGACGAGGCCAAGAAGCAAGACGAGGCCAAGAAGCAAGAAAAGAGGCAGAAGCAGAAAGACGATCAGAAGCAAGACAAGAAGCAGAAGCAAGACGAGAAGCAGAAGCAGAAGCACGAAGACTATCAGAAGCACGAAGAGAAGCAGGCTCAAACCAAACAAGCTTCGAAGCAAACCTCCGGCATGGCTGCCGAGGCTACAGAGCAAGTTATAGAACAAGTCCAGCAATCTGCTTCTGAATCTGAGCAGGCACCATCCGCTACGGAAGCAGCGGATAAAGGACTACAAATGCGTCAGGTTTGGGTTCGTCGATCACGTAAAGTGCAGCGAACAAAGTACCGCCCCGTGGCTACAACGACGACAACTCGCGATGGTGTGGTATCAATCCAGATGGATGACCGACATGCCACTCGGTCGCTTTCCTCAAATCAACACACGGTGGAGTCTCAATCAGCTGCGACAAAAGACGCTAAGATCACCTCCGACACCGGTGCTCTAAACACTGCGAATGAAGAATTCCAACCCGAACCTCTGCCTTGGCGCGAAGCGCAAAAGGAAGAGCACGCATCGCTTCTTAGTACCGTCCCAAGCGATCACGTTGTTGAGATCACGCAAGTCGAAACGCATGACCGTCGGTTCCTCCATGATCCCGACATGGAGATCGAAGATCCGGATGACCTTGGTTACGGCTACTGCAACCCATTCTGCCGGTGCGGGAAGTGCTGGTTTATTGTGCTCTTCCCATTCATCATCTTCGCGTTTATTTTCTACATGATCTTTTTGGGCATCCGCTGGACGATACGCAAGTTCTGCCGTTGCTGCATGTGTTGTAAGTGTTGTTACGAAGATGAGGGACGTATTCCTCTTGCAGAGCCTAAGGAGATCTCGACCTCCACCACGATCACGACTCATCAGCGCATCTCAAGCAAGGACAAGGGCATCGAGGAATCCTACAACATTAACCGAGGAGAAATGGCGCGACGTGCTTCACAAACCGGACAGTCCGACGCACCCTTGTCAGAAGCACATCAGCCATTCCTGTCGCCACGCGAACAAGCCCATGCAAAGGGCTTGTTTACTCCGACCACCTCGGCTGTAGCAGTTGAAGCATCTGAAATCGCACCTGTTTCGTCGTTGATGCTTGAAAACTACGGCTCAACTGCCACTACAGTGACCGAAGAGGAACTCGAGGCCTACACCGTAGAAGAAATTGAGTACTACGAAGAGGCCCTTTGGCTTCTTCCTGGTCAGCCGCTTCCTGAAGATGCGGTCGAGATTCCAGGTCCCACCCTCGCTCGCGTTTAAACACCTAGACAATAAACTGTAGCTTAAGTGACTGAGAGATTGTATTTCAGTGAATCAATGTGTTTTCAGATCTTGCTCACGAATTAGTCATGTGATCGAGAGGGGACGGTGTTGAATGAGGGTTGGTAACCAACGATTTAGTAAGGTATTATATGTACTGCACGACTATCTGTCGTCAGTGACCCAATGAATGATGCCTTCCGCAGTCACTGGTTTAAAAGCGTGAATGATAACCCCCGTAGTGGCCGTAGCGACCGTAGTCTTGGTAATGGGGATGGTAGCCTTGGCGATAGTCGTGGTAGTAGTCGGGATGTTGGGCATAGTCGTCATTGAGCCGAATCCAATCTTCATATTCCGGAGTCATTTGCTCCTTGTTCTGCTTGCGCTTTTTCTTTCGCTTCTTCTCCTTTCTCTCATCCTCTTCATGATAGGCCTGCGGCTTGATGTCATGTAACGTCGAATTGTCAGGCTTTCCAGCAGAACTCGTCTGCTGCAGAACAGAAGTCGAGCCCGAGCGGTTGCGTTTGCTCTCATCATGGACCTCAGCACGCTGATCGGTCTCTGACTCGCGCTCCTCAGGAACACGTTCATGGCTTGTGCCTTCTTCCAGAGACTCGGTCAATCCATGCGAACCGACTAAAGTCCAACTCGACTCGCTTTCGTCATTGGGTTCGGCATATGTGACGTTCATCGGCGTGATTGGAATAGATCTGTCATTCACAATCGCAGTGAGGACCGGAGTAGTGTCTGGGTGTGCCTCTCCTGTGTGCTGGTTTTCTGGAGTTGTGTTAGCTGACCTAGCACCACGGTGTGAAGTTGTGCGCCCATGAAGTTGAGGCGTTGATGGCCCCTGTGACGGTGGTGTAGATTTCTGCTGTTGTTTCTGGTGCTGGTTTTGGGGTGTTCCTGCACGGTCGCGAGCTAGATTCATGCCGGTACCAGGCTCCTTATGATATCGAGCCTCGGTCTTCACAAGCTCGCCGAGATCCTGTTTCTCAATGATAGGGGCAACCTCGGCGTGCACTTGAGGTGAAAGGCGAACACGTTTCGAGGGTTGACTTTCCTCATGACTTGTCGCCGCCTTCGATGGCGTATCAATGTGGTCGAAGTGATGTGACTCCTCATCGGATGACAGGGCGAAGTGGTGCTGTGGATGAGGTATCTCCTCGAGTTCGAGGTCGTCCTCAACCACTGCAGAACTTGACGATTTGGCACCTCGCTCGTCTTGATTGGTTGCAGCTGAGGATTTGCTCAGATTCGTGGACTTTGAACTCGAACCTGTTGTCGCCGTCTTGGCATTTGTGCTCGAGCTCGTAGCTGCTGTCTTTGCATTATTCGTAGCCGTGGCTGTCGTAGCAGACTTCCCCTGAGAACCAAATCCTGCATGCGCGTGTTGCTGCGCTTTGTTCCTTGCGTTGGGCTCAGTTGTCGCATTTTTAGCAGAAGTATTCTTGGCCTTTGCAGCGATACTCTTGCTCACAGATTCCCTGCCCCTTGCGCCACCAAGCAGGGTGGACGACTGCTGGTCGGTGTCGGGACCATCGGTTTCGGGCTCCAGTTTCACTACCGACACGGGCGTGATCAAGAGAGGTCCCTTCTCATCGTCTTGTGGCAGCGGAGCCATGACCGGGGATCTCTGCGGTGTGGCATCGGCCTGGAAGTCGAACTCCACAGGCTCGTCACGAGGATGAAGAATGTTGTATATCCATGCACTCAAACGTTCAGCGCGCTCCGTCTCACGCAAGGTGCGCTGCGCGGACTTCAGATCAGCGTCATGTTTGTTTGCATGCTGCCTTGCGATTTCTACAGACCTCCACAAACGCCCCATGAATTTCGAGATCTCTTGCTCGGAGATGGGTTCAGGCTGCTCTCCATGCTGATCATTAGCCATGTGGTCATGCTCAGGCAAATTTCTTGTGGTCTGCGTGAATTGATCTTTACGACTCTGATTGTGTTTTGCTAGCGGCTGCTCTTGTGGTTGCTGCCTGGTTTGAGTCTTAGGCTCCTGAGAGTTGGCAGGGTGTTTCAGAGCGGTCGAATCGACCGTGTGAGATCCGTGTTTTCCAGTCCCATGTTGCCTCGCATTTACTGAGTGAGGCTCTGATCCATCCTGGGTTGTGGGCTCTTTAGTGCCACTCGTCCCCACGTTGTCGAGTGGCACTAGCGGGTTTTTTTGGAGGTAGGGCGTAACTCTCATTATCTTGGCCTCCTCCTTTCGACGAAGTTTGTCCTCACGCATCAGGGGCATCGTGTGAAGAGGTTGATTGCGCTCGTGCCGTTGATACCCTCCGTGCCGACATGGGATTACTCCATGCGCATTCTCGTCCTGCATACAATGTTCGTGCAGTCCATGCACCTGAGTCCGAGCGGACAGTGGATGGTGAGGTGGTAGCATCGTCGGTGGCATGTAATGAGGAATGTCGAAGGGGTGTTGGCAGCATCCGCGTTCGTAGTCCCCCCGCATCTTTATAAGCTCTTGCCCAAAGTGCGGATGGGTCTCGCGATGCTTCGTGGATTTGCGAGCACGATCCTCGTGTCCATGTTCATGAAAATGCTGATGAACGCGATGATCTTGATCATGTTCATGATGAGGAATGGGCGACCAGTACTCGTAGGTGTCGGAGGAATAATGGCTTGGACGGTGTACATCCATCTTCTCGTGTCCCTTTGCTTTGCGTGCAAATTGTTGGCCCTCCACTGGAATGTTGCGACCCAGGTTCGAGTGCTGAGCCGACGAGGAGCTCTTTTGTTCCTTGCGTTCCTTATGCTCCTTCCTGGTTGATGCTGAGGCGGATGCGGGGGTTGCTGCTGATGCTGGTTTGGCATGTGTGTGCTGTTTGGGGGCGGTATGATGCTCTTCGAAATGCATGGATGGAAGACTGTGCAAATATGCCATATGAGCATCGCCACGTTTGTGACCACTTTGATGCGAGCGTGAATGAGTGTGAGAGTACTCATCATGCCCATGAGCTCGTAAGAAGTCGGGCACTTCACCATGGGGGATGATGTTCTCTCCATGCTCTGTCATTGGGATAAACCATGAACTGGGTCGGCGATGTTTGGCCTCTTCCACGCGATGCACGTGTTTGGGGATTTCATAGAGAGCCTTTTGGATGCTGGGATCAATCTCGCTAGAGATCACTGGATGACGCTCATCATAAGTAGGTGCGAGTCCAGAAGCCTCAATCTTACGTTGCATCTTTGCTTGTCGCTTAAGCCGCTTGCGCATGCGTTTTTCCTCGCGTCGCTGTGCCTTTCTTTGTTCCTTTGAAAGCTTCTGCGTCGCATGCTCCTGTTCATGGCGCTGATCTATCGTGCCTGGAGCGGCATGGAACTTGGTCTCATGAAGAGTCTGGTGAGAGGGTATGTGGATCTGAGAGGAAATGGGGGTCTGAATTGAAGTTGCTTGTTGCGCCTTCTGTTGCTGCTTGCGCAGTCGCTTCTCCCCTTTTTCATGCTGCTTGCTGAGTCTACGACGATGACGGTCGGAGATGGCCTGGGTCTCCGTTTCTGCCTCATCATCGCTCATTTCTCCAGGATCCTGTGTCTCGTCACTGAGAGCCACATTCCTCTGAGGTTGAAGAGGAATGTTTACCCCGCTGTGCAAGTTTGCCTTTCCGTGGCGTGCGGGGCTCGGGGCTGGTCTGGCAGCTACCGCTGCAGCCACCGCAGCTGCTGGAGCCATGTTACCAAAGGTCTGGCGATAAGCCTGTGGCCCAGGGAGATTTTGTTGCCTAGTTGTCATCTGTGGCGTAGCGCTTGGTCCTGTCCCAGCAAAGGGATGAGAAAAACCATACTGGATGTGCCCTGGTGATGCAAATGGCAGTCCAATGGGTGCTCGCATCCATTGAGGAAGGTAGGCAGAATACGGCGCATACTGAGGTAATTGAGCCTGTTGGTATGCCATTTGCGGGTTAATAGGCTGGTAAGGATTCATCGAAGCAAGATGGGGTGGAACGGGATGTTGAGATGCAACAGGCGGAATCGGATGAGCAGCCTGGCCAAAACCAGAAACATGGGTAGGAGCCATGTGAGGTAGCAATTGTTGTTGTTGTCGCTGTTGCTGCAGCGATGGATGTAAACCAAATTGCGGAGGTATGGGATGGAACTGGCTCTGGGGCTGGGTGTTGCCCTGCTGGAGTTGATGCTGTAGGATGTGGGGTTCTTGCGCGCGCTGTGGAGGAACGGGGGCGCGGACCTGTTGGCCTTGCTGTTGTGGTAGGAGATCGTGTGCACGCAGCACCTGTTGCTGGTGCAAGTGGTGCAAGAGTTGCATGTGCACGTTCTGAGCTCTTTGAGCACTCGCGGGCTGACCCATCGCTTGAGCGTTCACAGGTACCTGTTGATGCAGCTGCTGTCGCTGCTGTGGTTGCTGTGGCTGCTGTGGATGTTGTGACTGATGCTGCTGTGGCTGAGCGTGCGCAGCTATGGCATGTGCTGCAAGCGCCGCTCCAGCCGAAGCAGCAGCGAGAGGTCCACTTAGTCCTGCGGCGTGAACGGTGTGTTTTGGAATGTTTGTTCTGGCTGGATGAGCAAAGTGTGTGTCATCCACGGATTGTCTGCCGCCGCGTATCTGCTGGGTCTGTGTACGAGCTTCCTGTTGATTGTGGCGAGCGTGACGACGAGCGTGATGATGGACCTCTTCTTCAAACTCATCTTCATCCTCCGACGTTCCGGTCGAAGTACCAGTGGATGTTCCAGTAGAGGTTCCAGTCGAGGTTCCTGTGGAAGTTCCCGTCGAGGTACCAGTAGATGTCGTCGAAGTGGTTTCATAGTCATAGGCCGAGTCGGATGTTGTTGTCGTTGTCGTTGTTGTCGTTTCCGTCGCTGAAGGCGACGCCTCCTCGTCAAACGGGAACTCGTCCATGTACGTCACAACCATGTCCCATTCAGGATCCGTTGTGAATACATGTTCGTGACCTCCGAACATACTTCGCACCTCACGGTTCAAGTCGACATGTGGCTCCCACCTACGTTCAGGACTGATTGGGGGTGACGGGACGTCAGAGATATAGTCTGTCCCTGCAGCCGACGACCAGGCGGGGCCGTGTGGTTCAAAGCCTGGCTTATACTGAGCATGCACGTTGGTGTTCATATTCCTATTGTTGTCGATGTTGTTGTTCTTACCATTCTTTTGATTCTGCTCTGCGAGAAGCTCGTCAACCCCCATACGGGCCCTGCGGCGCAGCTCAAGCTCGCGCTTACGTTTGGCGCGTCCCATTCTGGTCTGACTGGTTGTCCTAAATTAATTAGTTCAGGAAACACGCGAGTGCAGTGGTAGCAGCGGAGTCTTGTAAGCGGCGTGCGAGTATCCTAGCTCGAGGTGGCAGGGACGTGATGACTGACAAAGCGGCGGAGCTATCAAGACTGGGGGGCTGTCGAGGCACGTCGAAAGAGTCACAGGTGTAGACAGCGGTACAGCGTCAGGCCTGTCACTCGAAGGGTGTATATGCAATGACGGTCGGATTGATGGGCAGCCAATCGGTAACTCTACGCATATCGCTGAAAAACTGTCAGAATGTTTTAAAACCAAACTGCATTCCCATCCGCGCATGTTGTCGTCGTCGTGGTGTAGGGACGTCCTCAGAGGGATGCCACTGCCCTCCTCACATGTTCCCAAAATTCCTCAATCATTGTTGTCACCATCATTCAATTTAAATTAATTTAATGTGATTCGACTTGAGGGAGGCAGGCAGGGAGGGAGGCAAACGCACTAGCGACTGACTGAACGACTGACTGACTGACTGACTAACCAACTAACTGACTAGATAGCTAGCTCGGTGCGGTACCCCACATCCCCAGATGCACCCCCTCCATTCAATGAACTTTTCAATGAATGCAACATGCGGCTGCCGAGTACCAATGCTGATTTATTTATGTTAGATGTATATGTCGTTTTGTAGTGACTGAGTGTATTCGTGTGTGCTACCCAAGATTTTGACGGCTGGAGCAGCTAACGCAAAGACGGCAACCGTTTCGTATTTACAGGTCTGGCTGGAAGGGATCCCCGCACTTTCGAACGGAATCTTGAGCGAGATACCATAATGCATCAATATGGTCGACGCTGGATCAAAAATGCCAGCGCCATTAGTGAACCAGTCTCGCATCCCTCGTGAACCCAGAATAGGCTCACAGTCATCCAAAGCGTATTTCAATCCACCAGAGCCCTCTTACATAAATGCCGAAGAAATGCGAGATTCCAAATCGCACTCACGGTCTTTGATTTCAAATTGCGTCTCCCGGGTTTAAAGCGGCGGTTCTAGCTCGGGTTCGTTTGCGACAAGGAATCTGACATTGCCACCAATTGATTTCGGTCGAGTAGCTAGATTTTAATGACAATCATGACTTGGTGGTTTTGTTGAAACCTACCACCGTAACCAAGACTAATGGTCGGCCAACGTTAGAATAAAGACATGGGGTAGGAAGCGTATTCACACAGAGACAAGCCTATACTTCCCTCAACTGTGGGAGTGGGATTCCAAGTCAACCTCCGACGACCCCAGCAAAGCTTCTGAGGTCGACGTTGCGAAGTCTATTTGACTCGCATTGCAAGACAGCATTTGTAGAGAACACAACTAGTAACCGGCGAACTCTAGAGAACACCAATATCATAGCGGGGCCTGCAGCTTATTGACTCAACAACACCATGATGAAGTTGCGTCACGGCTGGATTAGCTTCATTCTAATTCTTGCCATACTCTCTTCGAAGTGGATCAGCATCGGACATGAAGGATCACCGTGTGTCGCAGTTGCACAAGATGCAAGCGCACCTAGCGAAGGTAGCAGCAGTGATGTAGCAGACGCTCACGAGACTGAGGAGGACAACAGCTATCCACTAGAGGTTGAGGATTTCCGAGACGGTGACTTCGTGTTAACACGAGACGAATCGATTGCATTCTCCAACGCAAGCGCAGTTCTCGGCGTCGGCACCGCGGCGGCAAATGTCCTGTCCTCAATGCTTGCATTGCGGATGGTAATCGAAGTCGATGCAAAAGAATTGCTCGACTACAGCCTGCCGTTGGACCACCCAACCAATGTGGCTCTGCGCAACTGCAAACAATGTGTGCAGCGCGAGGCCCTCAACCGAGGCCGTCAACTCGCTCGAGAGATGTCATCCTTCTTGGAGGAACATATTGAAGACATTATCGACGAGTATGAAGCTACGTTGAGAAACAGCACTGCAGATGGAACGCTGAATTACACATTGACTGAGGAACAGCGGTCGAAGATCATTTCTGAAATTGCACAAGAGATCTCTCCCATTACCGTTCGACTGTGGAGAACGAATTTCTCCGGTGAAAACCGCAAAGCAAGTGTTACTATCACCATTGTTGCTCCCATTGAGCTCGCACGGCTGATTGTTCGTCACGTCAGTCATGAAGTTCGTATCCGAGATGCAATGCTCCTGCCAGACGCTCAAACAACGCGAGAAGCGCGTATGGACATGATGGCGCAAGCTAGGCTGACGGCTTCTCTCCATGCGGCACACACGTATACAGCCCTTGGCTACGAGGGAGCCATCTTGGTTCAGCCTCGCAAAGTCATGTTCCGACTGCGTCATGTCGCGTCTACTTCGTATGTTGACGAGGAACTTGTCTTAGGTCCACGTGACAGCGATGATGACTACGAAGGTACATCTGCTCATAGCAGTGGCTCACGTAGAGGACGCCGCCCAAGGTACATTCGCCTCCACTCTGTGAATGACATTGCAGAGGCCCGCGTCGTCGTCGCCGCCCATATAATCTCAGAAGAAGATGCTAAGCGACTTGTGGAAGAAAATCGGGCTGTCAATGGCGAGGAAGGACTTGGTCGCCCAGCTATTCCAGCTATTGGGTCTGGCGAAGAAGAAGAAGAAAAAGAGGAGGAGTATAGTCATCCCCCTGGTTCGGTTCGACGTGCTCCACCAGTTCTGATTCGTAATCAAACCGATGAGGATCCCAATGTGGATACGACTTTGACTCCTGTCGAGCGACTGTTCCGCCCTCGTGAGGCCGACATGACAGGTGAAGGCGACACCGAAGTGGTTGGGTCGCCTCGGGTTGCGGCTGATGTAGCTGCTGACGCTGTTCGTTCCGAAGACAACGAAGGTGAATTGGATGAAGCCACTGCGCGTGCCATGATTGAAGCTGAAGATGCATATGAAAGCGAGCGAGAGACTGTAGCCAGCGATACATTGACTGACTGGATTGCCCGCCCTAACGCTGGACGCGTTACTCCTTTATGGAACCCTGCTACACTTGTGACGGGCCGATCATTCCGCACTATGGCTGATGACGATGTCACGAACACAACCATCATCATCCCCCCTACTGTCATCAATAATACGGCCAATACTGTAAACGCAACTCGTGGCGCTGGAGCAAGGAACGAAACTGCAATCGACACATCAGATATCGGTAGCGAAGGAGCCTCTACTCCAATGGTTACCGAGGCCGACTCTAGCGAAGAAGAAAACGCAGGTGATGCCGAGGATGAAGATGAGGAGGAGAACGAGAATCGATCGGGCAGAGAGCGACGTGACTCACGACAGCCTGATCGTGACGCGCGTAGCGAAGCAGACAACCGACCCCACACCGGTCCCGGTAATTCGTCTGCAGATGAGGAAGATGACGAGGGCGAAGAAGGAGACGGGGAAGAGAAGGACGAGGAAGAAGAGGAGGATGAAGAAAACGACAATGAAGACAGCGATGATGAAGACGAGGACAATCGACGAAACCGTGGTGACAATCGAAGAAACCGTGGTAACAATCGCCGCAGCCGGGGCAATCGTCGTGAAGATGACAGTGATGATGAGAGCGATGATGATGATTAAGCTCGGATTACCGTTGGATTACTCTTGCAAAATGTTGGCTTATCTTAGGCTGCTTCAGTAAAACAGAAACTATATTTGGTTTTTATGCACTACTGTTGGCGCCTTTGAAAGCGTAGTGGCGACCTCTCGAATTCTTCGGCTTCAGAGGCAGTTGCCTCTGAGTCTTCAAGAGTCAGGCGCTTGCTTCGCCGCAGTGTGGGGATTGGGGAGGAAGGGGCACCTCTCACCCTTGCGGCGCCTACAAATGCAACAGATTTTGGCTCACTTGCTACTACTTGGTCCTCACGATGAGCTTCTACGTTCTGTCCGAGGCCGCTGGTACTTGAATTCGCTGGAAGCCTTTGCCGTCGAGTTCGGATGGAGGTTACCGCAGTTCCCCCTTCTGGGCGTCCAAGCGATTCACTTGTGATGACTGACCTTCGGTCGGGAACATTTACCCTCAATTCAGCAGGCCTTGGGGGTGCTGTCGATGCTTTGGCCGTTGGACTGATCGGCGGAGGTGTAGACGACAGCTTTGCTGGACGACCTCTAGGTTTCCGTTGCTGACCTTCGTTCCGACTAATGGAAGCCTGCACGTCGCTGGTACCAGGGCTTGTAGGTGGTTCAACACTTAGATTGACTGTCACTGCAGCTGCCGCACCTTGCTGTTGTTGCAACCGCTGGGCCAAGATCTGTGATTCGCGTGCGATTGATGGGGCTTGTCTTGCTAGGGTGTCGGCTAATTCTGGGTCCAAATTTCGAACTGTGTGAGTAACCATTACAAACCGTTCAAACAAACTCCGATTCCTTGCACCTTCTTCTGCTAGTCCAGACATTCCGGGGACGCGCCTACGTCTGCGCTGGCGAGAAACCGGTTGGGCTCCCGGGGGAGGCTGAGCAACCGCCTCGGGCTTTGATGCCTTCGACTCTTCTGACGAAGTAGTTGGAGACGCTGCCAGGTCAGTTGAGGGCGCGGAGAGATCTGCCCTGGCCTGGGTATGCCTTTGAGACCGGCGCAAGGCAGAGGGCTTTGGCTGTGTCTGTTCACTCGTCGTTGGTTCGATAGTTCCATCAGGTAAAAGCTTGGGAGAGACAGTTTCCGGTTGCCCATTGGCGTCGGTTCGCTTGACTCGTTTACGTATCGACGTAACTACGATTGTGGCTTGATTCGCGAGCTGAGGTCGTAATCGCAGCCTTCCTTGCTTCACATCGAACTGGATACCTTCGTTTACCGGCTGGACGTCCTTGACCTCTGGACTGGGTAGGATAGGAACGGGAAGCGGCGCAAGCGGACTGCTGCGAGAGCCCTGCAGTGCGCCTGATGTGGTTTCCTGGATAACCGGGCTCGGTATAATGTAGTCCCACAAGGAGGCCGATGTAAGAGTCCCAGCCTCAGCACATGTCTTAATAAAGTCGGGATTGTACAGATTCAGCCCTCGGTACCTTGAGTGGGTCTGAAGTGTGTGTAGCAGTCGAATTTGTGGATCTTCACCACGCGTGAATATGAGTCTGGGCATGCCGCCAAGGTCATTGGGGTCAGGCAGTGGGTACGCAGCAATCCTGCCTCCATGGCGTAACCATAGGCTGATGATCTCAGGGGGAACGTCATTCCCGAACCAAGCAGCTAGGCCCTCAAAGAGTGCTCTCTGTGGGGATTCTGGCCGATTGTGCTGCTCTGCTGCGGACGGCTGGGGCCCATCTGCGACCGGGCGGGGGAGGGTAGTGGAGACCACGCTTTGGACCGCTGCCTGCTCTGATGTCTGGGCACGCCGAGATTGAGAACTAGTGATCTCGTTTGCTTGGGCTAGGTCGACTACCTGATCGGCCATGGAGTTGAAGTTGTGACCAGGAGGGTTAGAATTGGTGCTATCTTGGGGTAATTAGCACGCTTGAGTGTTGTGGCCGTGAACACGCCACGTGTCTCTCAGGGGATCTAACACTCTAACGGCTCTGAAGTGAGCTTTCAGCTGTTCCAACGTTCGTGGCTTGTTTTTGGGTCAGGGAGCGAAGGATCTGACAGTTGGCCGGTGGATTCAGCCCTGAAGAACTGTGATACAACTAACCGTTTGATTGGATCTAAAAACTGCAACGGGCTGCTGCGATATCGAATCGCAATCAAAGTGCAACTTTCCAAATTTTCGGTGATTTCATCCACCCCTCATTTTTATGACGGACACCTAGACGCGCGACCTGGCCCACTAGCACTCAAGTCGCTATTCGGTGTGACACATTGATCACGAGATTACATCAGGATATCATCATCGTCATCGTTACGCTTTGTTTCCTCGCCTTTGGAGTTTGTTGTTGTAGCTGGCGGTGGTTTCCCCAGCGGGTCGATGCGATGAGAGCGTTGGCAATGCTGCGCGAACTTTCGCATGCACGCTTCAGCTCGAATGAGGTCCATGGCAACACCACGGCCCTGGCGATAACACAGCGCCAGCCCAAAGTTCGCTTGAACATAACCCCCCTCGGCACCTTTCGTAAAGTGGGTATATGCTTTAGCGTAGTTCTGTTCAGTACCCAGTCCGAAAAAGTAGCAATAGCCTAGTCGGGCCATACTCTCTAGATGTCCTAACTGAGCTCCTTGGTCGTACCATGAGACAGCACTCTCATAGTTCTGTTCCGTACCTATGCCGCACTCATAGCACCGGCCTAGATTGCACATACCAGCAGGCACATTGAGCTTTGCGCTGGTCTGATAGTATGCAAACGCCTTCTGCGGATCTGTGTCTACGATCCAACCGTTTTCATAGAATGTGCCTAAGGCGTTATATGCTTGGCCGTTGTTTTGAGCAGCGCTTTTCGAATAATACTCGAATGCCCTCTCCAAGTCGACTTTAACTCCCTTGCCGAGTTGATACACCTGACCAAGAGCGTATTGTGCTTCGCTATGTCCTCGATTCGCACTCTGGGTGTAGTACAGGAGCGCTTGCCCCAAAGCTGGCGCTCCGCGATTACATCGACCGTTCTCGTAGGCCACCGCCAGCCGGTACATTGCCCATGCATGGCCTTGCTTCGCTGCTTGGCTGTAGTAATCTTTAGCCTTTGGCCAGGGGTCTCTCGTTCTTTCTGCATATCCAAGCCTCCAGTACTCGCCACATATGAACTGCGCTTCGGCAAGACCCTTCTTTGCTAACTCAGCAAACAATTTATAGGCCTCAGGTTTGGTGATATGCTCTACTCCTCGACCATTAGCTTTACATTCAGTGACATGGTATTCAGCCAGAACAAACCCTTGGGCAGCACTTTTTGTCAGCAATTCGTAACCGGATTTCTCGTCTTGTTCGACCCCTAAGCCATTGAGGTACTGAAGCCCCAGGTAGCACTGTGCCTCTGGCTCACCTTGGAGCGCGCAGTTCCGTAACCACTCCGCGGATACTTTGTAGTCTTGCTTTACGCCGCGTCCGAAGTAGTAGCACAATCCTAGTTTGCATCGTGCAGTTCTGTCGCCTCGCCTGGAGAGTTCGGTATAAAGTTCGACAGCGCGTTCTAGATCATCGCTCTGACCCCGTGATTCATACAAGGCAGCCATGAGAAGTAACGCTAGCATGTATCCTTGAGCTGCGCTCTTAGAGGCCCACTCCAGCGCCTCGGTTACATTGCGCCGAACTCCATTACCTTCATAGAGGCACTTGGCAACCAAGTATTGCCCTTCGGCATCTTTGATTTCTGCAGCCTTCATGTACCATGTGAAGGCCTCGGATGCGCTGGGCTTTAGCTCACCAATTCCCTGTTGATAACAATTACCGAGACCAATCAACCCTTTCGGTACTTGTTGCTCCGCACATTCGCCGAACAGCTTGAGTGCAAGGGCCTTGTCTGTTTTGGTGCCCCATCCCCTAAGATACAACTCTGCAAGGTTGGCTTTCGCCACTAGATGCCCTCCACGAGTGGCTTTTGAAAAGTATTCAAATGCGAGCGAGAAGTCCTGCACAACTCCGCAGCCTTGTAGATAATATGTGCCAAGAGTGTTGTACGCAGGGACATATCCCTTAGATGCTGCCGCTTGTACCAGTTCAAAGCCTGTTTGCGTGTCAGGTTTGACTCCAAGACCTTCGACATAGCATTTCCCGAGACATTCGAGCGCCTCAAGACTCCCTCCCTTCGCAGCAGTCTGGTACCATGTGAACGCCTTCTGTGCGTCTTTTTCAGTGCCAATGCCGTACTCGAAGCATCTGCCGAGTCTGTACTGGGCGTGAGGGTTTGCTAAAGAGGCGGCTTTGTGATACCATTCAAATGCCTTTTCTTCATCGTGCGGTGTTCCCATACCATTCTCATAACAGAGCGCAAGGTCGAACATGGCATGCTCGTTTCCAAGCTTCGCACTTCTCAGAAAGTATTGAATAGCTTCATCGTACTGGCCTGCTTTGTAGTGGCAGAGACCAAGTCCATGCCATCCCCTGCTGTCATTTTTCCGAGCGCTGCGCCAGAAGTATTCGTTGGCATGGCTAGGGTTCGCCTCCACTCCTATTCCAGCAAGATAGCATCTGCCAACCTTGTAGAGCGCAAAACTATCCTCCAACGCTGCTCCTTTTAAATAGCACTCGAAAGCCTTCGAAGGGTGCTTAGACGTGCCTTTGCCTTCTTCGTAACACATGCCAAGAAGTCCATAGGCCTGCGCATCGTTCGACCGACTCGCAGCCGAAAACATCTCGAAGGCGAACTCGTAGGAGCGGTCTCGTCCAAGCCCCAACCAGCTTGAAATGCCTAGCGCGATTTGGTTGCGTGGCGAGACTTGATGGTATAAATGACGTGTCCAGCTCATGGCTTTAGAGGCATCTGCCCGTACATCCTGGTCTCGCAACAACTCTTGTCCCAAATTCGATTGTGCATCAATGCAATTTTGTGCTGCCGCGAATAGTTCATATCGTATCAGATGTTGGCGCTCATCTAGTGCAGTTCCATCGCATTCCTTGAGGTATTTCGATATCCACCTGCACGCGGGCAGGTATCTCGCCTCTGCCGAGTGAAGTATGTTGCGCGCAATCGTTTCTCGTTGTTGGTCCGTAAGGTCAGCACTATTGTGTACCATCTCATGAACCGCAGCATAGTGCCATGCAAAAGGACAGAGGGATCGATACAATGATGTTACAATCCTCCTCACTTCCTCGCTGTTGGATTCTTCTCTCTGACAGAGCCACTCTAACATCTCAATGTCAGCAAGGGCTCGGACCATAGGTAAGTCAAGTGAGTCCGGAATCACCGTATTACAAATTCGAGCATATGACTCGAAGGCAGTATGCGTGGTATCAATCTTGGAATTGAGAGCTTTGTGTAGTTTGCACCTCAGATTTACAAGATGCGCATAGAGATCGTCCTCTTCCATGGACAGCTGCAACAACTCATTGGCCTTCGCGAAGTCTTGCGAGTGGCTAAAGTGATAAAGCGCCAGAAGTGCTTGAGCGCTAGGTTCAGTGACTAGCGGTTGGAGTATCTCGTACGCTAACTCTGGACAAGGGCTGATTCCGAATCCTTCCAAGCAGCACAGAGCTAAGTAGAAGGCCGATTCCGGAACCAACTCTCGAAAGAGGAGTAGCACCTGGAATGCCAAGCAATAGTCCTGGCGATACGCACTGGTCTTGTCTGTCGCATACCATAATTGTCGAAGCCTGGACCGCAGCGCTTCGACCACTTGCGATTTTCTATATGACTTGGGAAGCGATAAGAACTCATTCGCATCGACTCGATAGAGGCTAAGCTTTGCATGACTTAAAGCAAGATTGACGCCATTGAGATAGTGCTCAAGCAGCTTCAGCATGTTCTGGGAGGCGTTGATACGCAGGCAGGCGTGCTTGACAAATGCAAGTCCCGCTTTCGTGCTGTCATCATGATCGGCGGTTTCCCCGATGGTGAGATCCGACGACAACACACACGAGGATTGTTTCGTGTTCGCCTGCAGTACGAGGGTTGAGTAGGGCTTCGCTGCGTGAGCGGTGGAGGAGTGGTGTCACATACAGGCCAGGTGAGTCTCAAAGCACTTGAAGTCACTGAAGGGGGAAGTCCAATCGACCTACCTCGGATAGTGTCGCGACACTAGCATTGGCATTGCTTGCACGTTTTGCAGAGTGGCGTGTTGGTGCAATGATTCGCATGTGTATGTGCTTGTGTGTGTTTGGTATGAATAGATCAATTTCTCGAAATGTGTGGTATTACCTGGTTGAGGATCTGGATCAATATCAAAGGTATGGCTCGTAATCTACGTAAATCCGTGGTAAGTATTGATGCACAAGTCTCAAAGCCTTGCAAGCACGCATGATTCGTTCATCCAGAATTGTGGTCGTTTTCGCTTCAGCGCGAGATATTTTCCCGAACCGCGCGTTTCGAAATTGTATAGCCGGTCCGGTCCGTCCGCGCGCCGCGCGCCGTGCGCTTGTCCCGCGCCGCGTGGTCACACAGCGTAAATTCAGCGCTGTCTTGATGCTTTACTTCGCACACTATGCTATGCGCAGTGCATGAGAGTGTCCCGTCGGCTGTCACGCTTGGGCTTGACACATAAAGCTGTCAGGTGTGGCACAAAAAGCGGTGGAGGCGGGGAGGAGCGGGAGCGAAAGTATTTCTACACCCCGCCCCGAGCCCCCCACCCGACCCTGCGAAACGCCAAACCGAAGTGAACCTGTGCAAAATATTGCATATCGGAGCTGGATCTCTGGATCGCGATAACTGGCAGGCTAGATAGTTGTCGCGCCTTAAAGACATCAAGTTCAAGACCCAGTATGGCTTCGAATAAGACGTCACAGGCGCTCTTTACGAGCGATAACTTTAAGGTATGTTGCAAATTAGACTAACGGTTAGATTGTTGTGACATCTGCGAACCTCAACCTAGATCTTGCACATGTAGTGTATATGTACTCGATTTACACCCGCAATTCTCACCACCCCGCTTCCCTTGCTTTATCACTTTAGTCGGATCTATCCCATGAGAACGTTGAACCCTTCGTCAGCACACCATCCAGTGCGGCACACAAAACTGAAACGAGCGGTCTAGGTGGATCGGGCCGCAGGTCAGATGCTAGCTTTGCCGCTGCCTTTGCATCAGCTGCGGTGATCGCTAAGCCAGCATTGGCTGCTTCGACTCCACGCGCGGCAGAAAGTTCCAGCACACCCTCGAAGGTGCCGTTTGGCTCGACTGAATCCCCGGCGTCTCGAAGAGTTTCAGATGCGAGTGCCTACGGTGCGCAGGTGGCGGCAGGCGAGCGCGGTGGTGCTATGACTTTTTCCTTTAAGCACCAATCCCAGTCGCAGTCTCAGTCGCAGTCCCAGGCTATTAGCAATGCTATTGACACCATTCCTCTTTCGCTTGCTCCCGGCTACGAAGCGGTAGCAAGTGTGAATAGCACTCCAACGACTCGTGGCGCTAAGGTCACCACACCCAGCCGCCGTCGTACTGATGCAGCTAGCCTTACCGGCACTCCCACGCGACGGGCCAGCACCAGTGCCCAAACTACCCCGATGACCAGCCGAAGTCCTGCACTTTCAGCGATGCCTGCGAGCCAGAGGATGGCAGGCGGTGCCAGCCCAAGTATCACTCCATCCAAACTTCGACAGTCGCATGTGGGCGTCGCAACCTCTCAAGTCGGACGAACAACCACAGTAGTGAGCAGTCGAGCGACCAACACTGTCAGGCCTACCTACACTGCAGCAGCAAATACGAGCTCACTCTCTCCCGCCTATCGATCCAAGGCGCGAGCGACGATGGGGACGCCAACCACACCTCGCCGAGTCTCAACTCCCACAGCACCATCACCCTTGCGTTACGATGACGACAATACTCCATTTGATATGTCCCAAGTCCAAGGATTGATCATCTCCCGAACTGTCCGGCCGGAGGTGCAGGGCGGCATTGCGGAGGCCTTTTTACAATCTAAGACTATGGAGCCAGCCGAAGAGCTAAGGCCTGCAGCGTTTTGCTCTCCTCGTCGCGCCAGTGTTGGTGGTGCTCGAACGCCCCATCATCAGAGTCAGGAAGCTCCAGCTCCTTCATCAGGGCGAAAGCAGGCAAGTATTGCCACAACTCCTTCTCTACCACACACCGCCACTGCTTCGTCGGCCAAAGCTCCTGCTGATAAGGAAGGCACAAGCTCGCTCACTCGTGAGGCTGAGCAGCCGCGATCTGACGCATACCAGGCCAATGATGAGTCTCCCGAGGGCGAGGAGATTGATATTTGCAAATTGCTGGAAGAGGAAGCACAGAACCTTCCCGGAATTGAAGTGCTTCCCCTTCTCTCACAACACCAGGATAATATCCACCGCGGACAAATTGAAATGGATAACCTGGTCCAAGAGCTCGCCGGGTTTAGTGAGCTCCTGAAAGGCGTTGATTCTCCAACACGCAAGTCAATTTCATCGTATCTAAGTTCGGAGCAGCGACGCCTGAGCCGACTCAGCATGACCAATCCCTCAGAATTCGAAGGCGAGCTCAAGAGACTTTCTCTTCGGTTTAGCCTTGGCCTCGGCAGCATTATGTCTGAGTTTGATTTGCCCCCTACAGTGTCCGAAGAAGAGCAACCTGCCACGGACAGGGACGCAGTCGCAAACGAGGGCTCAGATTCTCAACACCTGCCACAGCCTGAGAACTCGACCCAAAAGGTAACGAGTCCCAGTGAACCCGTGACTCAGCCTGCGGACCAGCCAAAGCCAAGGGCGGTGTGCTATGACAGCAGAGAGGCAGAGGAGGCCCTTGAGGCTGCGCAAAATGCTGTTGCTGCCGTAGAGGCGGAAGTTCATGCCGCTATCGCAGCGACTGAAGCTACTCGTGTTGAGTGTAGACGTCTCTCCCTGGGAGCTCAAATGAGCAGCCCTGCTCGCCGAAAGTCTATTCTTGAATTGGCGGCAGAAAAAGGCATGGAGGGACGACTCGAGCTCAGCACAGTCGTTGAAGAAGATACATTGTTGGCTACATCGCTTGAGTGCTCTTCGCTGTACCAAGGAGAGCGCGCACCCACATCTGCTACTGCCGCAGCAGTTGCCGCATTTGGGTTGGCCGGTACAAACGAAGATGAAGATGCCTGCAGTGATAAACCCATCGTTGGCTCACTGATCGAGGAACCTCTTGGTGACCTTAATGCAAGTAGCGTTTCCGTCAAGTCAACAGCAAAAGCCACCAATGTCGAGACCGTTAGACGCACATCGCAAATGTGGGAATGGGATCCTAATCTTGCTGATGAGAGCCAAGATCCCGAGGATGATAGATACGCTGAGGAGGCCATGCTAGCTGAAGTTGCTCTGCTTGCAGAGCAGGCTGAGTTATATGAGGATTCTATCATTGTTCCTCATGAAGATGAAGATGCTAGCGGGACTGGAGATGCTCGTCTCGCTGAGGAAGCTCGCCTTGCCGAGGAGGCCCGTCTCGCCGAGGAAGCTCGTCTTGCCGAGGAAGCTCGCCTTGCTGAAGAGGCTCGTCTCGCTGAAGAGGCTCGTCTCGCTGAAGAGGCTCGTCTCGCTGAAGAGGCTCGTCTCGCTGAAGAGGCTCGTCTCGCTGAGGAGGCCCGTCTTGCCGAGGAAGCTCGTCTCGCTGAAGAGGCTCGTCTCGCTGAGGAAGCCCGTCTCGCTGAAGAGGCTCGTCTCGCTGAGGAAGCCCGTCTCGCCGAGGAAGCTCGTCTTGCCGAGGAAGCTCGTCTTGCCGAGGAAGCTCGTCTTGCCGAGGAAGCTCGTCTTGCCGAGGAAGCTCGTCTTGCCGAGGAAGCTCGTCTTGCCGAGGAGTCCCGTCTTGCTGAGGAGGCTCGCCTTGCTGAGGAGGCTCGCCTTGCTGAGGAGGCTCGCCTTGCCGAGGAGGCTCGCCTTGCCGAGGAGGCTCGCCTTGCTGAGGAGGCTCGCCTTGCTGAGGAGGCTCGCCTTGCCGAGGAGGCTCGCCTTGCCGAGGAGGCTCGCCTTGCCGAGGAAGCTCGTCTTGCCGAGGAAGCTCGCCTTGCTGAGGAGGCTCGCCTTGCTGAGGAGGCTCGCCTTGCCGAGGAGGCTCGCCTTGCTGAGGAGGCTCGCCTTGCCGAGGAGGCTCGCCTTGCACATGGCTCTTCTGAGAATGTGCCACCTTCTGACGAGCAGCAGCCTGACACATTTGACGAAATGCCGCTTGAAGATGTCCTTGCCCTTGTTGATGAGGCTGCACAAGACCACGCCGAAGGAGTCGAAGAGTCTGCGAATGCCGACGTGCCATGGTTCGACGATCTCGCTGAGGGAGATAAACGCCTAACGAAGTCCGAGCGGGAATTAATTCGCCGTCGTTCCACCGCAGTTGCATCTGCTTTGTCACAAGCAGCTGAAGGAGGCGCCTTGAATGCATCAATTAACGGAGCCGGAGCGCTCGATGCCAGTGTGTTGGCGTCAATCATTGAAGAGCAGACCTTGCAAGAAAGCTCCGTTTCCAGCACCACTGATGATCTTGAATGCAGCTGTGAACCCGATGGCATCGTGCGAGGCAGACCGGGATCCGGAAACGTCCTGCGGCTATCAGTCGGAAGTGTGGTGTTGGGCAACTTCAACGGCGCAGCTTCTCCCGCGTCTTCTATTCACACGGCTGTTGGCGGTGATTCACCTTCTGAGTCCACATGCAAAAAGCTGGCCTACTCTCCATCCATGCAGGGAGAGGGCCCCAACCCTTCGTTCTCGCCCTCGAGCCAATTGTGTCCTACAGGCTCCATTCCTAAGTCTCCTTTAGCGATACAGATTATTCGCTCCCCCAAGGCTTCTAACAAGGATGCTACAGAGTCAGCCAAGCCCACCAAGATCAGATTATCGATGCCGAGCCTGCCCGTGCACACACCTGTCACTAGCTTGGTCGTACACTCACCGATGTCCACCGTCGAGACTCTCGTCCACGAAGAGGCCAAAGTATTCCCCGTGGAGCAGGCGTGCCTCGCTGCTGCATCGGAGGAGGCCGAGAAGGAGCCACCCTCGGCACCAGTTCTCACGATTCAGGTGCCCGAAACATTCCCCTCGGATGAAGTTGGTATTACAAACATTCCTACCGGTCATGCTGTGCTCTTTGTTCCATGGTCGAAGGTGGCTCTGCGATTGCTCGCCGCACGGTGGCATGACCAGGACAACGGATACGCCAGCAAGTATCTTGGTCCTGCATTGGGTGAGTTTATCAACATGGAGCACAAGAGCGATAGCGTCCTTTTACAACATGATGATGTTGCCAACGCCTTCACTGCGCTTGTCCGTCCCATGGACGCTACTCGCTCGGGCCAATACCACTTCCTACTCCGCCTCCTGACGCTGCCTCACACCGGTGCGCCAGAATGGCAACCAGATCCAGACTCCGATAACTGCAACGCATGTGACCGGAGATTCAGATGGTTCCGAAGACGCCATCACTGTCGTATCTGCGGTTTGCTCTACTGTGACCTCTGCTCCGGTCAGAAGCGAACTCTTCCCTGGACAGACAGCAAAAAGAAGCACAGAGTGTGCGACATTTGCATGGCTGTGTCAGCACAACGTGATATGCAGCACCAGGCTAAGATGAAATCAGGCTCAAAGCCAAATCACTCAAAGTGAGTGAGAATCAATTCTTTCAATCTACATTTATACTTTGAAAATAACTTCACATAACGCCGCTGACCTCGAAAAGAGCCGTTAAGTCGAGTTCAGAGTGGTCAAGCACTGGTCACCGTATTCAAGAATAAGCAATAAATCGATTCGATACCAATATCAGCGTTTTATTTTAACCTTATTGCAATGTTTAGCCGTCAGTACCTTCTTCGCCAGCCTCTTCTTCCTCAGGCTCAGGGACGCCGTGAGGCGCTGCTTCGAGTGCAGAGACCACTAGACCACCGACCTCTTCTGGCAACGTCTCAATTGCTGCCTGGGCCGCTTCTCCTGCGTGGGTCTGGTAGTAAATTAACAGGTTTGCCGCAAGAAGGCGCAGCGAGCGACTGTTGTCGATGTTATTGTACACGTTAGACCACAACATGAGCAGAGCTGGCAGATTTGAGTAGTTTGGTCCAGAGACAAAATCGAGATGGTGCTGGGTGAAGGCGTACAGTAGTCGGTACGTCTTCTCACCTTCCTTCGCGTCAGCCTTCACGGGGAGGTGCGCAAGCCAAATGTCGAATGCGGATGTGGCTTGGCAGTAGAAAACGAAACGACCGATGGTGCAGACGATGTTGTCTACAACATAATGAAGGGAATTGAGCTCGTTGCTCTCTTCATCTTCCTCATCATCGTCATCATCGTCATCCTTCTCCTCGTCATCTTCCTCCTGCTTCTTGCCCCGCCTAGCGAGATGGGCAGCCTGTGCTCTTGCAACCTCAACATCGCTTTCTTTGGACTCATATACAGCACGCTTCTCCTCAATGACATGCTTGGTATTATTCAAGTGAGCAACCAAGCTCTCAAGAATTTGGGGGATGAAATCCGGGTTTGCCTCGAAGAATGAAGTGCAGTACTCCGCGATTAAGCCAATGACATAAGCTGCGGTGTCAGCGACATTGGGATCGTGCAGATCACCAACGAGATCCAGACATCTCTCCAGTACATCAGGAATAATGCCTGCCGCAAGACACTCTGCTGGGGCATGTGGAATGAGTGCGCGCAGGATTTGAAGCGGGAAATAGCGCTGTTCCATCATTACATCCTTCGACATCCACGAAAGCAACTCAGGAATCCATCCCTTAATCAGTTCGAATGCTTGGCCTCGACCTGCAACGCAGAAAGCATTCAGGGCCTCACCAATTGCGGTGATTGATTCCTGCTCGTTGCGCTCGATCTCCGCGGCGCTAGTTGCGGCTCTGGCAAGTTTCTGACGTTCCTTTGCCAAATCCGCGGCAGAACGGAATTCTTTGCGGTAAGAGGCATCAACTACACCGCGGACATCGTCTTCGTCGACATCGTCGTCGTTTCCAACCTCACCATCCTCTGGATCCTCTTCCTCTTCCAAACCGAGTTCTTGCAAGTTCACACCAGCACTGGCTGCAATTTGGTTGAGATCTTTCTCACGGTCTGCGATCTTGCGTAGCGTCTCCTGAAACTGTTTGACCGTCTTCAAGTGGGTGGCTGTTGCAGTCCGGAGCTCATCGACGAGTCGCTTCATCAACGCTTCTGGAATAAAGAGCTGCTGGAACTGAGGATAGCGCGGATTGAATCCCACCGCAATAGGTTCGCCATTCGCTTCGAAGCCGGTTCCCACGTTTAATGTGTCTCCGTCTTCAAGCGAAATACCGAATGCAACTTCACCAAGATGCTGCAGCACAGTATGTATGACGAGTAGAGCGTGCGATCTCGTAAGATGAGTCTCCTGCAGGTGCAGTGCGTTGATGAGATTGGTGATGCATTCGGATGCCACACGCTCGAGGAGAATTGCTGACTCGGTCGTGTCCTGGCCTGTAACCGCCTCATGCTGTAACTCATCAACAACGCACTTGACGAGCCTGCTGTAGCCGAACAGTGCATTTGCGACGATTTCCTCGTGGTTCACCGTTGCAATAATGTAACCAAGCACGACTGCCGCAGCCTCAGCGTAGGGCGCGAAGTGACGACCGATGGTAAGTGGCAAATCCGTGAAGAGCTGGATTGCTATGGCTTTATCATCAAGGAGGTCATACACAGCATCCGTTGACCGACGGAGTGCCTCAAACGGATTCTCCTCCTCGATGGCGTTCTCGTAGGTAAGTTCATGGCGCACCTTATTCATTGCAGAGAGGGACATCTGGATTGCTTCACGTAAGGTCTCTATCGTGAAGCCACTCTCAATTCTGATAGGTGTAACATCCGAACTGGTCGGCCACTTAATCAAGTTGTTGAGCAAAATGGGGAAGACAATGGACAGGCATTGCACGAAGTCGTCTGGAACAAGGTTCCACAGCCGGGCCAAGGATTGGATGAGCTGTAGCTCCGTGCGTTGCTTGTCCTTTTCTTCGTCTCCCACGGTAAAGCCTTGAAGGAAGGTAGTGTTGTTCGACACGAAGTATTCCAGTAGGCCCCTTGCGACAGGAATGAAGCTCTCGCCAAGATGAGATCCGATCATTGTCAGCGTAGCCAAGGCGCTTGGTCTAAGTTCAATATCGGCTTCCGTTGCAGGCTCGTAAATATATCTAAGCAAAATGGGAAGAACAGCACTTTCATACTTGTGGAAGACGGAAGGACACGAGCCAGACAGCCTACCAAGAAGTTCAAAAACAGACAGAATGACCATCTGAGGCATCCCCTCTTCTTGCAGGTAGGGAATCGACGTCTCAATGATTCGTTGTGCATAGTGACTGCATAGATTCTCAGGAAGGTCGTCGATAAACTCACTGATGCACTCGATCGCCAACAGTCGAATTCGCAAGTACTCAGTCGGGGTCGCAACAAGGTCAAGTAGAGCGGGAACAAACTTGGCATGAGTTTCTGTACGAACTCGAACCGGATAGTGCTTGAAGATCTGTTCTAGCACGACAACTGCAAGTGCACGAAGTCGAGGGTGGCACGGGTTAACAAGGAGTTGTGCAACCACGGGGAATTTGAACACCTGGAGTTGGTGCTTGTCTTCTACGATCTGTGTGAGCGCAGCATACGCAGCGATGGCGTGAGTGCAGTCCACATCAGGGATGACACGACCCGTTCGATCATTAGCTTCGTGTGGGTGCTTCGCTGCCCATGCTTTGTAGGCACTTGCATACTTTGTGATCATTTGGTTGAGGAGAGGAATCACCACATTACGAACGGTGCGCTTACCCAGATTCTCTGTTACTCGGCCGAACGAACTGCATGCCATCAGGTGGAGGGCCAAGGCATTCTCTTCTTCGAAAGTGGCTTCAACGTCCTCGAAGAAGACAGTCTCCATCGGGACAATGCACAGGAACTCCAAAATGATGTTCATTGTCGTTTCCACGAAGAACTTGTGTTTAGCAAAGACTTCTTTCAGGTAAACGATGAGGCACGTCATAAGCTCGAGCGCAAACTGACGGATCACGAGCGGAACGTCACCATTCAAAGCAATTTGCGACATTACGTTCGCAATAGTCTTTGGATGCTTCTTAAAGAAGTGGGCATCCTCGTGGAAACTCACAAGATCAACTAAAGCCGAGAGAATCACCTTCGCTTCCTGTTCCTCACCAGATTCGAGAGTCCGGATCAATAGCTCCAAAATGCTCGGCACAAGGGTTTGATAGTGCAGACGGAGAGCGGGGTCTTCGATTGTGCACACTGCACGACACGTAGCGATGACGGCCACCGCACCAAGCGCTGGGCTCTCTTCTGCGATGGAGCGGGCGATGGTCTCGTAAATTTGACTGTCGAAACTCTTCAACAGGTGACCGCACGAAGCGTAAAGACGACCGAACAGGTCCAATGCTGCGTAACGATGTCGTTCCAAAGTTGAAGTGGCCATTTCGAGCGCTTGCGGGATCAACTCTGGCCACTGCTCGCGGCCGAGGGAGATTTCACCAATGCTTGCGATGGCGTCAACGAGATTACGTGAGACATACGGGAGTTCCTCTTTCCTAAGCGCGTTCATGAGGCAAGTCTGGACGTGGTTCTGAACCTCTTCTTCCACGACATACGTGTCTAGATCGGCCTGCGTGAGCAGTCTACGTAACGAGACAGCAGCTAGAGCGCGGATCGCCATCGATTCGTCGTGTTCCGCAAGATGAATCATGGCCAGAGCATACTGATCAGGCTGGCTTGCCTGGAAGTCCATAAGCATGCTGGTAACATGGCTCAAGTCTTCTGTCGACGAGTCTTGCCTCGTAAGAATCACGCATGCATCGCGGATGCCATCGAGGTTCTCCTGGTCTAATTCGATCGGCATCGCGGTATAGGCGGATGGTCTAGATGAGCGATTGACACAGACAGAAGCGGATCATAAGGTCTTGCACGGGGTGGATTGTAGGCCGCAAGACGTGATTGGCGCACGTGAAAACCTCGCGAAGCGCTGAATTCGGACAATTCGCGGATTGCGCACTGCGTGAGGTTTGCAGACATAATGAGTGGTATGGTGTTGGTCACGAGGTGCGATGTATATGTAGCCATGTTGTAAATAAAAATATACAATTATTACGCAATGGCTGAGTGCCTCATCACGCATTCACATGTTCGCAAAAAACACGGAAATCACTTTGTTCCGTCGGGCTTCTTGGGCGAATAGCGCATGTGCCAGTGAGGAGCTCGTGTGCAAGCTGTGTAGGATGACGGCGCATTGCCCATTACATCAAGTGAACTCCCGACCACCCCCGTGCACTTTGCGACACCTCCCCAAAATCGACTTCATATAGATTTTTTTTCGAATGAGCTTGTATACCCCATGCAGAATAGCGATGCAGCACGACTCACGAGCCAACTACACTGTGAATTTCATCTCTAGAACGGCACGAGATGTCGAAAAACGAGACCCTTGTGGCTTATGACGGGCTCCTGTCGCCCAACCCAGTCAAGCGCTCGGGTGAGACATTCTTCTTCCGAGTACGTGATATGCAAACCGCGCCTGGTAGCCAGGCGAAGGTGATTGGAAGCACCCCCGCGGAAGGTCCTCGGCATGGTGTGCTTCCCCCCTTCCATTCTGGCCTCGGCTGACTCTAACCCTTGCTATCATGCTGCGACATGACTCACCAATTGGCGCTTCTCTCTGTCACCTCACTACTCTAGTGGCTTGCCGGCTGGCTGGTGTTCTTCGGAGGCATTGTTGTAACAGGCGTGTATGAGTACTTTGGCGAATGGTCATACCTCGTTGTTGGTCTCATCTCTGCTGTGCCACCTATTGTCTTGCCTCTCTTCTTCCCCAAGCTCTCTGGCGAGCAAGGCATTCCTTGGTATGAGCGCTACACAACTAAGGCCAACACTTTTGTCTTCATGGCTGCTTGGATCGGCAACTACTTCTGGACACACTATTTCTACAAGGTCTTGGGGACTGGCTACAGTATGCCTGCTCATCGACTCAACGATGTCCCCTTCGCTCTGTACTTGATCACTCACTCGTACTTCCTTGGCTACCATCTCACTGCCTCGATCCTCCTCCGCAAGCTCTGGAAGCGCATGGAACGCACTGGTTATTCCTACAAGAAGCAGCTCGTGATCGTCAGTCTGATCATCATCGCGTCGTGCTACTTCGTTGCCCTCTTTGAGGTCGCTACCATCGCCTCCTTCCCCTATTACTACTACAAGTCCGTGTTTAAGATGTGGGTAATTGGCTCTGGTTTCTACGGTATTTACTTCTTGTTCAGCTTCCCTATGTTCCACCGCATTGATGAGTACTTCCCGGGCTTCCCCATCTACTCGTACAAGAAGCGGCGTACTGACCCTGACTTCGATGCGTCGCCTGCGATATTGGATGGCCTTGCCCAAGGGTATGTTGGCAAGGAGGTCTCTCACGGCGAGACACGTGACCGTCACTACCCCTACCGATTCACGCTCACGAATGTTTTCAAGGACATTCTCGCCTGGGGTATGGGCACCACCATGCTGCTAGATGCTTGGCGTCTTCTCTTTGGATCTCTTGATGACATTGATGTTTCGTCGTTGGGTGTTTCTTGGATCTACCTCAAGAAGTAAGTCTGAGCTTGCTTACTGCGGCTTCATTTTTGTATTTATTCGATACCAGGCTATATGCAACGCCACACACTAGGCAGTACTGTAACTTTTGAGCTTAATACACTTCTCTCAAATTATTGAGTTGGAATGGACAAAGCAGGAGGACGAAGTGGCCAAGTCGAACTAAAGTGTAAACCATCGCCATTTGGTGCTGGCGTCTGACAGGAAATAATAAAATGTATCACACTACTCCTGAGGCTTGCGGCGAGGAGGTGGAGGACGACGGACGATACCACCTGGAGCAGGAGTGTGACCCCTCACTCCCGGCGCGCCTGGCGCGAGAGCTTCACGGACGGCCACACTTGGGATCCCCTCAGTTGCACCTTGAGCCTGAATGATCGCTAATTGACCAGCTGGATCCTCCCCGGAGACAACCTCAGCGGGTGAGGCTGAGCGTGACGCAGTCTGAGGTTGACCGGGTAGTTCAAGATGACTACTTCCTGACGGTGGTTCGGTTCCCATAGCAAAAATATCAAAGTCGGGTGTTTTGGACACATTCGACTTGGACCCCTCGGACCACGATGCAGAACACGAGGAGGCAGATGATGATCCAGCCGCAGAGGCTGCAGCAGCTAGAGAACCTACGGAGCCCCAGCGACCATCTTGTACAGCTCGTTTGACATGAACAATATCGAGCGCACCCTGTTGGAGGGATGCCAAGCATGCCACCCAATCCTCGCGCTCATCAATCGTCCTAAAAATAAGACGCAGCTTGGGCACGATAAACGAGCGCGGGATAAATGAAGACTCGGCGGGATGAGCTACATATGTCTTGTCAACCTCTATACCATAAGCGGCTGAGATTAGGGGGCCCTTACCATCCGCCCGCATAACCGCAGAGGTAGCTGCATGGTCAGACGTCGAGCCCGTGTGAGCTAGGTCTGTCGATGCGAAACCCAAGTTGCGAAGAGGGCTGACAGCATCAATAAAGCTGGTGACGGGTTTGTTGCCCATAATCACATCAAGTACAAAACCTTTACCACTACTACTTCCGCTGCTAAATGAGGACGACGCGTCGGAGACGGCCGAACCCGTGGGGGATGCAGGTCCATACCCCGGAAGATGAGTGGGTTCCAGCTCAATCGCATCCGAAATGGACGAGTCATGCACTTTGAAGACGTGCACATAGTTCAGATCCATAGCACCCTTGAACTCGTGGGTTTCAGGATTCATCCAGAACAACATGTCATTGCACAGGAACACTCGTACGGGCTTCAACTTGCCTTGACTGTGACGTCGAAGAATGTCTTCTCGAGCCAAGGTTCTCTGGGGGTCAACCAGAGGCAGCGTAGAGTACTTTCGACCAAGCTTGTTTTGGACCTCCACAAGTCGCTTTTGACCATCGCTTCGGCGCTGCGACTCGTTGATATACGAGGCAATGGAGGACATGGACCGAATAGCATTATCTAGCTTCACCAAATCGTCCAGTAGCAAGTAGTTGTTTTGAGCTTTGAGCTGGCGGGACAATTCCTTGAGTAGCAAAATATATCGTGGTAAGCGTTGCACGGGAAGAATGAGGAAATCTGGCAAGGTGGCTGGCGCGATGCCTGGCTGCGCCTGGGCCTCTGTAATGAACTTGCGGAAATTTGCATTCGAGTCGTACATCTCCTTGTAACGCTGGGCCATGGTTGGATAGTTGGAAATGTACTGGGTGTACATTTTGAAGAATGGCATGAATTTCAGGAAGACGGCAGCAACACCCGTTCCATTAGGCTTAGACTGCGTTAAAAGCGAGTTCAGAAGAGTATCCTGAAGGTCAATAATAGGTTCAACATAGCCTCCCAGGAGAAGTACATCCTTCGACGCAACACCAAGCGCGACAGCATTGGCGGTCAGTGGGGTAATGAACACGGACTTAAGAACCTTGAGACGAGAGATATAGGTCTTCTCGGTATTGATGATCTCTTCTCGCACGCGCGATACGGGCAACGGCGTAGGTTCGGGTTGGGGTTTCGGATCCTCTCTTACCGGTGTCTCCACAGACAATGCGCCAGGCCCGTCTGCCATCGGCGAATCACTAGACTGACTGGAAGCAGGTGGGGCATCCGAGACGGATACAGACACGGAACCCTCGCGAGCAATCTCTCCAGATCTCGGCGCATGGAGAACTGGTGCTCCAGTTGCATCTGAGCTCTGAGCCAATTGTTGACCTGTCGCGGCGCCTACTGATCCTCTACGCGCCGGAATGGGTGGTAACGGCGGCAATGGCTTTGTAGGGGGTGTTGGAAGTGGCATGCTAGGAGTCGAGCTCGCACTCCGATGCCGACTAGGAGTCTCTTGTGAAGGTGTGGCGCCCGCAGGGGGCGGTTCACGCTGGGTACGACGAACCTCTTCAAGTTCCATTCGAAGCGCCTGTAGATCCGCACGCAACCGTGCTAGCTCCTCAGCTTCTTCCTTGCTCTTTTGCGCAGCAGCGGCTGATGCTTGACTTGCAGTCGTGATGCCATAGTTGCTTCCCGCGACACTGCCACCGACATCGCTGTGGAAGGAAGCTGAAGGTGAAGGTGCTGGACTGTATGATACGTCACCCTTCATCTCCACTCGGCTCAATGAGTCACCAAAGTCAGTGTGGAATGATCTCTGCTGCTGTGGTTGCGATTGTGGCACTTGAAGTGTGCTCACAGGAACTGAGTTCACTGGTGTCTGATACACAGGGGTTTGGATGTCTGTGGCCTGGTTCGGATGATGAGTTGAATAGTGCGGCTTGGCAGAATCCATTTGTTGGGCCTGGGCGTGGGCCTGAGCCTGGGCGTGGGCCTGAGCCTGGGCGTGTGCCTGAGCTTGTTCCTTGGCAATCAAGTTTGTTGAAGACGGTAGAGGCGCTACAAGCTCAGCAAATGGATCATCGTCCACATGAACAGGGGCTGGGGCGATTGTTGGAGCGGACGACGATGCATGCTGCTGCACAGTCGAGACATGTACAGGCGTGTCGTACGACTGAGTGCAGCCACGTTGCGACTGTACATGTGGTGGATGTTGAGGAAGCGGTACTGTCTGGTCCAGAGGTTGTGAGGGCATACTGCTCAGTGAACCTCGTCGGCATTCTTGGAAAAACTCTTCGACCGCCTCTTGGAAGAAATCAGCCTTCTTGGGTTCTGCTGGCTGCGGTGCTGCCTGTCCCACCACAGTTGGCTGACTCGGAAGTGGTTTCTGTGGTTGTGACAGCTGTGATTGTTGTGGGAGCTGTGGGAGCTGTGGGAACTGAGGCTGCTGTACAAACGATTGTTGCGCGGAGAAACGGGAATCGACCACCGCAGTCTGACTAGTCTGATGCGATGGCGGTGTGGGCACTACCGCTGGCTGATCCCACACACCCGTCGCCTGCGAAGGCGGGTTCGTAACATGGGATTGATGTGCACATGCGGCATTGTGTTGATGTCCAGGGTGAGCTGGATGAGCAGGACGAGGTGGCAGTTGGCTGTAACACGCGGCTTGCAGTTCCTGATCGGTGTGGCTGTCCACAGTGACGTCGCCCTCCTCTTCTGCAATTAAACCCGTGCTCTCATACCAGGCGAGAAGGCATACGCGGCAAACGTAGAGGCTATTTTCATTGACACATCGACAGCTGCACTGCCACGTGATCACCTTGCGCGTGGATTTTACCATCACGATATCTTCTCCAATTTCAAGGTCGTCATCAACACGAACAGACCCAGGCTTGATATTGCAGTCAGGCGCGGATGCCGGAGACAGAATGCGTCTTGCTGACATTTGGAACTTTACATCATTCGCGCGTCGGCTGGCTTCCTGCCCTTTTTCACAGGCGCGACACGTCGGCTCGTCTAGACGGTTCAATGTCGCACACCATGCACAAGTCCAACCGCGGCAAACCGCAGGTCGTCGGAATTCCCTTTTAAGGGATTTGAGCTTGCGTGAGACACATGGCACAGGAAGAGCATTAAATACGCTCGAAGATGAATCAGCTTTTGGGATATCAGGCTTGAGAATGGCATCAGCGTCTGACTTGTGCTCCGCATTGGCATCGGGGAAGACGTAACCACATGCGTTGCAAGCCTTGTCTCCGAGATCGTTTTCGAGTGTGCACTGAGGGCACGCCTTTACATTCGGATTGGAGGACAGCGCCGATTCACACATTTGGCACCGCACGGCATCTGGAGGGTTCTCAAAAGTGCACACAGGACATGCTTTGTTGGGACTGTTCGTACCCAGGGCTGTACCGCACAGCATACATTTATCTGCTTCTGGATCGTTCGATGCTGTACAGAAGCTGCAAGTTCGCATCGCATTCGCACGCTTCTCATCATCTTGGAACTGTTTCTTCCTTCGCTCTAACTCGAGATTGATTTCATCGTCTGAGACTCCCGGCTCTTGAGTGAGTGGCAGTCCAGTTGTTGGGGTCGTCTCCCAGTGAATGCCGAAGTCATCGTTCGAGATTGTTAGCTTTTCAAGGGGCGAAGGTGGTGGTAAGTTTCCATGCGGAGTAGTGGGGTTGTTGCTTTGGCCATCACGAGGTTGCGGTACCACATCATTGGATACGCCAAAGTCAGAGGAGAAGATGTCAAATCCGGTCGAGGGCGCAGACGGCTGCGTGGTGCCATTCTTAGCTGTAGCTGATGATGCACCCTCAGGGCCCTCCGTCTTCATACACACAAGGTCAAATATGTCAAAATCGGGGACACCACCGTTCGGTAGATTAGCGTTTGGCTGACCGACCAATTCAGGCGGACCTTCACGAGGGTTTGGAAGGGACGGTGCAATCATAGCTGCGGCATATCCAGGAATACGCCTTGTGCTTAGCAACCACTCGAGGAAATCCGCAGCTTGGCGGCGAATGGATGTGAAGACTGCGTAATTGGGTCGCTCACGGAGGTTAGCCAGGAGGCGCAAGTCACTGAAGTGCGTCGGAGAGATAACATCGTCAATCAGGCGTCGCTGCACTTCAGCCGATGGGGGCTTCAATCTCACAAGGTAGATCAGCAGGAACAGCGCCTTCAGAACGTGCTGTGGATGCTTGTAATCTGTGAGACGCTGCCAAAGCATCTCCACAAGGCTCGGGTACTTTGTGTTGTCAAGCGCAGCTTCTCGGAGAGCGATAAGTTGTTCCGCCGTGACATGCTGGTCGTCGTTAGAGGTTGCCTCTCTCACAAGCACCTGGACCTCGTCATACTTCAGGTTTTTGCTAGACACGAGGATAGAGGTGGAGCGTAAGAGGTCCAGTGAGGAAGGTCGATAGAATGACTGTCACGCACAAGATAAAATATGCTGTAGCGCGAGAATCACACGCTTTCATGGGATATCACATCGTTTTGCGAATAAATCCATGTCCATAACGAGAGGACCAAGAGTAGTATCAACACGCAAGGGCATGTGGGATACGTACATATTTCGAAGCAGTCGCTTCATGGCTGGGTATGGTTAACGAGTCGTGTGATCACACAAGCACGAAAGAGATGTGCGGTGCAGAGGCGCTGCTGACTCGAGTGTCTCCGACACCCTATGTCCTGTGGACAGTGAGGTGTTCCACTTGTGGTTCCAGGATCTCTAGTTTTGCCTCTTCGGCCGGCCGGTCCGTAGCACAGGCTCGTCAAATCACACGCAGCGTCGGCAACTCGCCGAGTAAGCGCAGTGTCTTTCTAGAGGTCTCTACCCTGGGCTGCGCGCACTGCTGAGTGTTCGTGAATCAATCTCAAGGGCGGATGTGGGTTTTCCCTGCCCTTCGCGTGTCTGTTTCCGGAGTCGATAATGGGGGAGGAGTGGTATGATAAGACAGTATGAGCGAGTATTCAAGTACGCGCTAGAGTCCCAAAGCACGTACACCAGGTATTCCGTGTGCAGAGCATAGGCTAGTGGTAGTTCCAAGCAATATGTCAAAATTGTGCTTCCACCCTAGGTATTGGATTGAGTACTAGTGTTTGATCCAGTGTTAGGATGTATGAGTTTCGTGATGAATAAGTAATATAATCGCAGTGAGAATTGATTTGATGTGTTATCCTGGTGATACAGCGCGGTTAACCCAGAGAAACACCATTTTTCTACCCCAATTGCAACCATTCCGAATTGTCGATTTCGGGAATCTCACCGAGTTCCATCCGTCCTGGCCTGGAAATGGCCCTGCTCTCTCTCTCCCTCTCTCTCGCGCTGTTCCCTGCGACTCACCACAGCCAGGGGTGACGGAATACAGGCTGATTTTTACCAAAGTGAACCACGGGTTGTGTGCGAATATCATGTTTCGCGATAAACCAGGCGCAACTTTAATCTCGAAGGGCGGTACGTACTAGAATTCTACGTTGTTTTAAATAGGTTATAATCCTGTAGATCTGATGGGAGCTCATCAAAACGGTCGGAAATTACCAAGCGACGCTCTCAGCACTGGATTCTATATTGAGTTACACTCCTGCAGGGATGACTCGACTTGATCGGACCTGTACGCTATACCGCGTGGTATGACTCACGATTTAACCTTATACGCACCCCCATCCATCCTTCCCCTCGACTCTCTCAGGCCGCAACCAGCAGGAGGTCGACCCCGAACGAGCCTACAAACTCAAGGAATGCTGCGACATGCTACTTGCGGGCGGTTATTTCCGCGCCCGCATCACAACCCTGTCGCCATTTGACCGCGTCGTGGGTGGTCTGGTGTGGTCCATCACAGCAAGCAACGTCGAGCTCGATGTCGACCTGCTCTTTGAGGAGAACTCCACCATCGGTCAGCGCATTCGACTCTCAGATAACATTATCAAGGCGCTTGTCAAGATGCAATGCCCCCACGCCCTTCAGTCCCACCAGATCCAGGGTCTCGACTATGACCATCTCTTCCCAGTCATCCAATGGCTCGTCCGACAGGTTATTGAGACCCGTCAACTCACTGGTGACACCATCCGCGCTCAGTCCGTATTCCAGTTCGCAAAGCACCACGTCGTTGACCCCACAAAGGACGTGCCTGCCGAGACCAGTGTTAACACGGTGGAGGATGTCCGAAATTTGATCCAGAAGGAGACCCAGCGCACCGCACTGGCCGAGTCGTTCGTCGGCGAGGCCTCCAACCGATACAAGGCCAAGCGAAAGTACAAGAAGCGCGCCGATGCAGTCTTTGAAAGCGAAGTCGCACGAGTCGAGGCTACACTGCTCGAGTTCGGTGAGAACCTGTACGGTCGTGCAGCAATGCGTGTTATTGATGAAGAGAAGGCAGAGAAGGATCGAGCACGTCAGCAACGCCGGGGGCAGTCATCGTCCCTCGCCGCCGCAGCTGCAGCTCTTGGCCAACCCACCCAGGGCAGCGTTGATGACTCCGCAGAGACACAGGAACGACTACGACAGGAAGAGGAAGCCGAGCGAGAACGCATTTCCGCACTGCAGGGCCAGCTTTTCGACGTTGGTGCGAAGGCGGTGTCGGGCTCCGCGATCGGTCACATGGTGACCCTGCGTGCGGACGATATCCGAGACGCCACTGCTGCTTACGATGAGGATCTTGTTGCAGCAGCGGCTGCTGCAGGTGCAACTGTTGATGAGTCTGGTGTTCTGATCACTGGCACAAAGGATGCGAAGAAGGCTGAGGAAGCGCTTCATCGCCGTAAAACAGATCAGCTTCGTCGTAAGGCAGCTGAGCTCAAGTCGCTGCTGCAGGCGAAGCTGGCCCCACTTGAGGAAGCTCGAGCAAAGCATGCGGAGCAAGTTTCCCTGATCCAGCAAAAGCAAGAAGAGATCGCTGCGATCGAGGCAAAGTTGGCCGAGATCGAAGCTGCCGAGAACAACGAGGCCAACCAGGAGGTCATTGCGAAGCTCCGCGCCCTTGTCACACTAAACGAATCGCTCAAGAAGCAAGAGCAAGACTTCAAGGCGATGGCCAAGGCCGAACTCCAAAGGTTGCAGGATATGATCCGAACCTATGACTCGGCCGACGGAGACGAGGAGCTCAAGAAAGTCCTGGATGTCGAGAACATTTACGAGTCGGACCTCGCCAAGATCACCAAGCTGCGACAACTGTTGGCCAAGCGCAAGCAGGAGATTGCCAAGATCACCCGCCAGATCGACGAAATCCCCACGCGCTCCGAATTGTTGCAATTCGAGCGAAGGTTTATGGAACTGTACGAGCTGAACTCAGAAACCTACCAAGAGACACAAAAGTACTACGGCATGTACAACTCGCTTGCCACATCATATGAATATCTTCAGCGTGAGCTGACCATTCTAGAAACGATCATCGCGCAATTCCCTACTGGCATGAAGACTCCGCAGAACCAGGAGACCATGATCAAGCAGCTTGATATTATGATGCAGGGTGTCCGCAAGAGCACTCAGGATGTACACAGCAAGTTGGATAGCGTTACCCAGAACAAGGAGGCGCTCGAGGCGCAGTACGCCAAGCTCTTGGAGAAGCAGCGAACATACTTCCGTCTCGTCAAGGAGTTCAAGGAGGAATGTACACTCAACGAGAAGCTGGTCAACAAGATCGAGTCGCTCAAGTCCTAAGCCGTGCCCCTAGCGATCATTCTTACCATCATCGATGCGCCGCTCCGCTCGTTCAGTTTTCCTAGCATCTATTTGTCACTGAATGTTGTTTAATAATACAATACTATGCATACTCGCTGTTACTAGAAGATGTCATCTCATCAATGCCGGTATACGACGCGTGCGGTTTATGCTTGTATATGTGAGCTGAGCAGGGGGGCCAAGCCGGATCAAGTCATTAAATTTCCCCACCCCGGGCGAAAGTCGCACACCTTGTCACCTGGAGTCTTGCGACAGTTCCCCTCCCTGACTGACCGACTGTCTGGCTGACTGACTGACTGACTGACTGACACCCTGGTCGGTCGGTGATTTGTTGCGGAGTAGTGAGAGAAAGTGCGCAAGGTGTGGAGGGATAAAGCACGGTGGATCTCGATTACTGGGATAGTAACCGTGTAAATCACGATTAAATGTGATACCTATATGCATGATCTTACAGTTTTTATATTTATTATACCACGAGGATACCACCATACTACACATTTTTCAATGTTTTATCCTCACTTTTCAATTTTTGATTTTTCTCTCGGAAGCAACGTTTAATTTCAACCTCGCATTGGGTGACATTTACGGGTGAAACGCGACCGTGAGCCGGGTGCCTGGGTGGGTTCCATGTCGCATGCGATAGAGAGTCCCCCTGGGTATCCACTGGAGCCTAGATCCTACGTGGGCACGCACGAGATGCACGTTGAGTATACCACGGAAAGTCCCATCGCGCGGCCGTTTGCGCACTTGGATTGATTGAAATCCGAGGCGGCCAGAAAGGCGTGTTTTGGTGGGGGTTCCTGGAGAAAGCCGACGCTTTGGGGCTCGAAAATTGACCAAGCGTGTTCTTAGCTGTGTTCTCACTAATCCACAACACGTTCTTGATAATCCATCCCCGAACTGATCTAGGAGAAGCACAAGTATGCTCGCGGTTTCTCTCGTTGTGATCCTGACCTGTCTGTTGGGAGGTACCGTGGCTGGTTACCACGCCTACAAGATCTCGAACGTAAAGATCGCAAAGCCCGAGGGTGTATCGGCGCAGAGCTATGTTCACTCAGACGACGCCGGTGACTCCTCGGCTCAGGGCGAGGACGGCTTGATCGACTCCGCTGCTATGTACCAGAAGATTTCTGACATCTCGAGCTACATTCGCACTGGTGCTGATGCCTTCCTCTTGGCAGAGTACACCTACCTTGCAATCTTCCTTGTCGTATTCGCTGGTCTCTTGCTCCTGATCATCGGTATTGGTCACAACATCACTGTTGCCGGCTTTGCTGTGATCAGCTACATTATCGGTGCAGCTACTTCCGTGCTCTCCGGTTTCATTGGTATGCGTATTGCCGTTACCGCCAACAGCCGCACTGCCGTCCAGGCTGAATTCGGCTACGCTGCTGCCTTCAATACTGCCTTCAAGGCCGGTATGGTCATGGGTTTCGGTCTCGTTTCTCTTGGTACTGTCATTCTCTACGTCTTGGTGTGCCTCCTCGCACTCAAGTTTGACAAGTGGGACGTCGATCCTCAGGTCTGCCAGGAGTTGTTCGAGGCTCTTGCTGGTTTCGGTCTCGGTGGCTCTACTGTTGCTCTCTTCGGTCGTGTTGGTGGTGGTATCTACACCAAGGCTGCTGATGTCGGCGCTGACCTCTCTGGTAAGGTCGTCGAAGGCTGGGATGAAGATGATCCACGTAACCCTGCTGTCATTGCTGACAACGTCGGTGATAACGTCGGTGATATTGCCGGTATGGGTGCTGATCTCTTCGGTTCTCTCGCTGAAGGCTCCTGCGCATGCATGGTCGTCGCTGCCAGCTCTCCTACACTCTTCAACGACTGGAAGGCTCTCATGTTCCCTCTCATCGTCCTTGGTATGGGCTTGATTGTCTCCTTCATCACTTCTTTCATTGCGACTCACTACCGCCAGGTCACTGCCGCTGACCAGATCGAGCCTGCTCTCAAGTTGCAGCTTCTCATTTCGACCATTATCATGACCCCCGTGGCTGCTCTTGCATCTTTTGTCTTCCTCCCTAACGACTTTGTCATCGGTACTAAGAATACCCACAACTGGCACATCTATATCTGCGTCCTCTTGGGTCTCTGGACTGGTCTCGCAATCGGTTACATTACTGAGTACTTTACTTCTTACACTTACCGCCCCGTTCAGGAATGTGCTGAGGCTTGCGAGGCAGGTGCTGCTCCTAACATCATCTATGGTCTTGCTCTCGGTTACAAGTCTTGCATCATCCCAGTATTCTGCATCTGCGTCACCATCTACTTCTCTTTCAAGCTCTCTGGTATGTTTGGTGTCGCTTGCGGTGCAATCGGTATTCTCTCCACCATTGCAACTGGTCTCACTATTGATGCTTACGGTCCTATCTGCGACAATGCTGGTGGTATTGCAGAAATGGCTCAGATGCCTTCCCACACCCGCGAGCGCACCGATGCTCTTGATGCTGCTGGTAACACCACTGCTGCCATTGGTAAGGGCTTCGCCATTGGCTCCGCCGCTCTCGTCTCTTTCGCTCTCTTCGGTGCTTTCGTTACCGCTGCTCAGATCCCCTACGCCGGTGGTGTCAGCCTTCTTCAGCCCTACACCTTCGCTGGTCTTCTCTTCGGTGCCATGGTTCCTTACTGGTTCTCTGCTCTCACCATGAAGTCCGTCGGTACCGCTGCTTTCGACATGGTCAACGAGGTCAAGCGCCAGCTCGATCCTGAGTCCGAGATGGGCCAGCGCATCCGTGCTGGCCAGGGTCTCCCTGACTATGCTGCATGCATTTCCATCTCCACTAAGGCTTCCCTCCGTGAGATGATCCTTCCAGGTCTCCTCGTCATCTTGACTCCTATTGCAGCCGGTCTCTTCATGGGTGTTGAGTGCCTTGCTGGTGTCCTGGCTGGTAACCTCGTCTCAGGTGTCCAGATCGCTATCTCTGCTTCCAACACCGGTGGTGCTTGGGACAACGCCAAGAAGTACATCAAGAACAAGCTTGGCTCTGCTGCTAAGCAGTCGCCTGTTCACAAGGCTGCTGTCATTGGTGATACCGTTGGTGATCCTCTCAAGGATACCTCTGGTCCTTCGATCAACATTCTTATCAAGCTCATGGCGATTATCTCTGTCGTCATCGCCCGTGCTCTCCCTCGCGAAGGTTGGTTCCGCAAGTAAGCTCTGTTTTCTGTGACCTCATACTAGCTTGCTTTACACTAGCCTATTCATAAGCAGCAGCTATTTCGCTTTTGTTTTATTTGCTTTCATTTCCTTGTTGATTACCTTTATGATTATCATCCCAACCATGTCACAACTTGAGCACCACAGGAGGTCCGACAGGATTTCCTGCGAACGACCTACCGCCCCCTCACACTACCTCTCCCCTTCATTACAAGTCTGTGTTTTCACTCTTTCCGTTGTTTTCGCCAGTATCCCTTATCTTAACCTAATTATTTCGTTCGAGCTGAGGGATGATCTCTCCATCGCCATCTTCAGCCCAGTTTCGATGATCGAGTAGAACACACAGCAACCCAACTGATGCGATCACGAATGCGGTTACTCAGCTCTTCTGATGAAGTGATCGGCTGATCGTTGTTCGACTAGCCGCTAGCGCAGTGACAATAACCTAACGAGCTTTCTGGCACCATCGCCACACATTGCTTGTCACATGTGTTGTCTGCCGCATGCTGATTCATTTACACTAAGCCTGCCAATACAGCATTTATCATAGGTGGAGTATATTCGTGTGGCATTAACTCCCATGCTTGTAATTGGATGCAGATGGGGGACTGCCATCATGCTTGGTTTTCCTGTCGCCCTGAGATTACCCGGATCCGGCTAAACTTGAAGAATTTCGAGGTGTCGATGACCTGGTGCGCACATGCGAAATGAGGGAGTTCGCGCTAAGTTAGCAAGAATCTAAGCATGAGACCCTGATAATCACCAAATTTTATATCGTCATATCGTTTTCAGATCTCGGGTTACTATCTTACGATTGAGAATATTCCCGAACTTTCCTTCTGGGCACTCTAGAATCTCGGCTTGCAGCCAGTCGCAGGCCTTGTTTGCTCAATTTCCGCACAGTCACAGGACTCCTGATCCCGCGTACGGATAGAAGTCCACTTGTGCAAGATGAGTGTTTTGCCTCCGATCAGCCTAGAGGCGTTTGCCGATGCCATTGGCGCACTTAAAGCAATTATTATCGACCCGAAGGGAGTGATGATGCCGTATGAAGAGCTTCCTGCAACAGTCCAGGCCATGCTGACTCCCATGCCGGAACTAGTCGAGACCATTCTGGGGGCAATCAAGGAGCATGTCTCGATGGAGAGCCCAGTTGAGGACCGAATTGGCGCCACGCGGCTGCTTCTACTCGCGATCTCAGTTGCGAAACAGCATAAGCGGATGGGACCGGAGGCAGCGCAAGTCGTGTGGGACTTTCTCAAGACCCAGGTTGCATGTGATTATCAGTCTCTCAGGTATACACTTGCGTGCTTGCTCACGATCGCAAAAGACTCAACGCTACGCTTGATCATCACAGCGGGCAAGGCACTGGAGCTCGTCTCCATTATGCTGTCGCAGATCACGCTTGCATCGCTCCAGCAAATCGCTCGACGTTATTATTTGGATCTCATCAAAACCCTCATTCAACATCACTTGAAGGCCTTTGTTGCCAGTGACGAAGGTGAGGAGAATGCGATGCCTACGGGTGCCGCGTTCTTGGAGAACTACATCTCGGCCGTCTCTGAGGAAGTTGATCCGGATAATCTAACACTAGTATTTACGACGTTAGCTGATATTCTCATTCCCAATATGCATCCAAGCGATGTGCACTCTAACGTCATTGCCATTTTTAGCCTCATCACAAGTTACTTCCCCATTCGGTTCGAGGCGTCCGCGGCAGCGCAGAGGAAGATCTCTGGCGAAAGACTAAAGGGATCCTTGCGACGTGTGTTTGCAAGTACACCAGATTTGGCCCCGTATGTCATTCCTTTCCTGGTTGATAAATTGAATAACGCTAATGACGAACCCACGCAAATCGATGTTCTCTTGACAATGACTGCATGCGTTCGCTCATACGGAGGGGCCGCTCTGTTAGCGTTGAAAAACTGGCCCTACGGTGCTCACATCTCGTTCCTATCACGACCGTCGCGAGAGCGATGGCCCAAGCTTGTTCCAGTTGTCAAAGCTAACGAGCTTGTGCAAGCCAGGCCAGCGAGCGAGCCACGACAAGGAGGATGCTGTGGCGGGGGCGCAAGCAAGGCTGGGAGCGGCTGCTGTGGTGGTGGCGGTGCAAAAGCGTCGTCCGCAGACTCCATGACCACATTGCCAGGCGATCAAATTGAAAGTACTACGCGTACTGGTGGTGGTTGCGGCGGGGGCTGCGCATGCAAGGCCAAGAAGGATACTTTACTTTCTGAGGCCGAGGTCAAGCGAGAGATTAAACCCGTCGACCCACGCATGCAGGCGGCCATTGATGCGTTTCATCAGTCCACTGTTAGTGCTGGATTCATTGACTCTAAGACCACAAGATATCTAGAGCAGTTGCAGTCAGAGCGAGAAGCGATGAAGGATGCACCTCAGGGGCTGATTCAACACACTGAGCAAGATCCCACTGACCAGTCTGAAACTCCTGTAGATGAGGATGCGCCTGAGCCATTCGAGCTGTTTGAACTTTGGGAGGTTCTTAAGCGAGTGGCTCTATCGGTGTCGTCAGTTTCAAGTGAGTTCACGACTCGCATGATCCTTGAGTCAGCCTCACAAACAGCAGTCGAAGGGAGCAAGGGTGTCTGGCTTGCTTCATGTGCGTGCATTCGGGCAATCGTCAAAGCCATCTGCCCTGATACTATCCCTGGAACCGTATACGAAAACGCAGATACCTTCATGGCCCCAGCCCTTGCCGATTGCTTGAACGAGTTGCGGATCGCAGACGCGAAGCTCGCACGCGCTCAAGGACGGATCCTTGCTACATGTTTACTGGGTGGAACATGTAACGCGGGTGCTTACATTGCTCACTATGTACAGAAAGGAATTACAATCAAGCTGTCAAGCGCCTTTTTGCCCCGATCCCAACTTCTTGCGTTACTCGAGTTAGTTCAGAATATTGTCCAAGGCCTCACGTTTGCGGCTGAGGAGCGCAAGACGACTGTTGAAACTGGCTATACCTTTGACTCGCTTCACGAGCTCATCCAGGAGTTCTTCATTCATGCGCTTCAAAACTTCCTACGCCACTCTCCTCAACTTTTCCACCCTGCTCAGGAGGCTGCTGCAATCGAACATGACAATGAGATTGCCAGCCGATCGTGTAATCTGCTTCAAACTCTTATACTTTTACCACCATGTAAGCTCAAATCCGACGAACACGTCTTGTCTGCCCACAATATCCGCCTCGTAGCGCGATTCGCTGTGAATCTGCTTTCGCATAAGCTTGCAGTCAAGCCCTTGGAGTTTTATATCAATGCCCTGACCTCGTATAAATCCCGCCCTGACCTGATCCTTGAAGCACTTGAGAGTACAGTCCCAAGTTACGATCTTGTTCAGGATCAAGCGACCACGGAGGCCACTGGCTTCAAGGAGGACGCAACTGAGGCGAATGCAACAGCTTTGTTGGTCGCTCTGACCAAGGCGGCTTATGGCTCTCAGAAGTGCATCATGCCAGCACTCAGCGAAGTGGTTGAATGCATTATGAATGCACTATGCGCATTCCATGACCATGTTAAACAAGCGGTCCCCACTCCTGCTTTGGAGAATCGCTTCCTGCGAGGTCTGCGAACATTGCGTGTCATGGGGTGTGCTGCACCTTGTATTCTTCTGCCGATGATTTTGCCTCAAACATCACAACACATTCTCAATTCAATATCGAACGTGCTTACACTGAAGATCGGCGAGATTGATTCATCCCTAGTGTCAGCGCCCGTGCGTGCTGCATCGCAAGCCTTTTCAATGATTTCTGACGTTTTAGAAGCTCGTGTGCAGTCGTTGAGTCGATCCAGAAAGCTCTCCAGTGGAGAAGCCCCTGTGGGATGCCTCCTCGATGCCCTATCCACACCCTTTTTGGATGAACTTTGCAGATTTGTTTGCTCACCTATTATTAACTATATTACCCCCGAGGTGTCAAAAGGTCTATTCAAGTCGGCTGCCCACTACTATCACTCCTTTATTGGTGCTTCAGAACTTTCCACTCAAGTGACCTTCCTATCAACTCTTGCCGCAATGATGCAGGATGAAGCAAGTATGATCGATGCCTCGAAACCATCAACTCCCTGTCCTTTCAAACTGATACCTTTTAGTGATAGTGACCCAGACTCATTTGGGTCGGCAGAGTCTGAGCAATCACCGCTGTGTGAGTGTGTTACTACAATTTATTCGCCAGTTGCAGCATCTCCGGCTAAACTTCTGCAGCCTCTGGTTTGTGCAGCCTTCTCTGCAGCTTCACCTGCAGCTGTGGCAACATTGTGTGAGAATGGTACCTTCTCGAACGTTTTCTGTACTTTCTTGAAATATGCAATCTCAGTTCCTTCTGTTAAGTCATTCACGGAACTAAGCGTTGGACGACAACTTGACGAATCCCATGAATTGGCACCTATCCGACATGCAATCACTGCAGCCACGCTGCAGCTTCCGTCGTCATCAATACTGTTCTCTTCAATTATTACTCGCCTACTTCCATGTTTGGCAAAGATCATTCTACACCGGCCTTCGTCAATGCCCTTTTGGATGGCCAGCCTTCGACGCCAATATGCTGCTGATTTACTCTCTGCCTTGGCCCGTGGCTTCTGCTTCCGCGGCCACGCGCAATCGACTGAGTTTGTGAATACCATGCTGGACACCATTCAGAAACTTGTCGGAGGTTTTACGTCTGATCATACCTCTGCTTCAACTCCGTCCTATCTTGCTGAGGTGCGCGAACAAGCGACATTGGCTGCGAGGTTAGCTGTTAATGTGGGTATACTGGCTTCACCAAAGGACAGCCTAGCTGCGTCAGTGCCTATCCGGATGGCTACCGTGGCTAGCGCTATTCAGACCTCAGCAAATGGTGCGCCTTTCGAGTCACGAGACTCGAAAGACTCGGAAGTGTATGCTCAAACTGCGGCCAGGTATTTGACGCGCGAGCTAACATTTTATCTCGAAGCTGCAGCACGCTCGAAACTGTCCTCAGCACTCTCGAAGCAGTCAGCTGACATCTATTCCGGTGCAGATGAGCGCAGAATCTACTTTGGGTGCACCATTGCACCATTTGCCATGCAGCGACATTTTGAAACGACGCTACCCGGTTTGCTGCAGTTGGCTAGCCAATATTCTCCTGGTATCACAGCGGAGTCCGGAGGTGAGACGAAACATCTAATCCTCGCAACTACTGCCGCATGTGCCAATCTTGCATTGGGACACTTGCTTAGTCGAGTGCCAATCCAGCTTTATTCTGCAAGACTCAATCAAATGACCGTCCAAGGCCCATCGAATCCAGTCCCTAGGCCAGGTTTGCTGCAAACCTTATGCACTGTCATGGAAGCTTCGCTTCGCAAATCGTCTCCCACTGACGGAGCCCTATTAGGACCAACTCCCGCAGCTCTCTCACACGTTTTGATAAGGTCTGCGGGTGACGTAGCCTGTGTGTGGGTGGCACACATTATTGCCGCTCACGAAGCAGCGGAGGCTGAACTTGCTCAATCTCGTGGTGATCGTGTTGTAGGTGGTGATGAAACTACCTTCGAGCAGCAATTACACCAAAATGAGATCGCTACAATCAGTGAGCATATTCGAGTTTCATTCTTAACCCATTCATCCACGTTGATTCGATATGCTCTCTCAAGGATATCTGAGCTTGGATCAGACACAGCCTTGCTTAAAGCCAACGAAGACGACTCAGTAAGCTCAGCCGAGATTGCAGTATTTGTTATCCTGCGAAAGATCGCAACGATGCCTCTGGACACAATTGCACCTTACTTGCAAGCTGTGCCCAAAGCCATGGAGCCACTCTTGGATCAACCTCGGAAGCAACTCCGACGGCAAGTTGTGGCAACTAAGAGTGCTTGGTATGCAGCTTCCGTCCGAGCTGTCCGAGGTTAGTCGTCCACCAGTATGTTTCTCTCATTGACCATTGCCAAGTTTGGATTTCCCTTGAAAGCGTTGCCCAATGCTGCATCCAGATGTTACCGTCCCCCGTTTGAAATGCATACATGCGCAGTGCTCGATTAAATGATTGCAACGGTGTTGCATGCTTTGGGAAACCTTTTAGATTCTATTACATACACGGATACAATGGGGCAATGGTTGCTCGCTATCAGACGTAGGGTGACTATTGTATCACACCAGCAGTGAGGTGAAAGTCCCGTTTGGTTGCCAGCACGGTGTCACTGTCCGAAACTTGAATAATGGTAGCTATACATTACAATTTACGGCCGCCAGAGGTCCTTGTTTACGCCTCCGCCTCGGCTGCGTGCAGATTTGATGAGAAGCTGACGGCTTGAATCATGCTCCTGAAACTTAGAGGTTGCGAGCTGTGTGTACGATTGGTCCGACACACATGAAGAGCTGGAATAATAAATCGGGGTGATCGCACAAGTTGCTTGCTCTTACATCTTCCAGAGCTTCTTAAGCTGCTTAGGCGTGAGTTTCTTCAATTTCATCGAGTTTGTAATGCGCTGTACGACAGCGCTCTTGCGATCGTTCTCTTCACGCTGCTTGCGGCGCTGCTCAATACGTCGCCTCTCTTGCTTCAACGCCTCGCGGTGAGCCTCTTCCAATGCTCTCTGCTTCTCTTGAACACGCTTGCGCTCTTCACGAATCAGCATACGGGTGCGGAAGGACTTGCGCTGGGCATTACTCTGCTTGAAAACACGGGTGACAGGCTTCTTGTCGGATGGAAGATCACCATTGGCGGAAGTCCCGACGACATTACCACCCTTGTCCTTCTTCGGGTTCGACGTGGAGAGTACAGCTTTGGGAGCAGTAGCCTTCTCAAGAATAAGCTTTTGGTCACGGAGTTCGACTTCCTTCGTCTTCTTCTCCATGCGGATCTTGCGGCGAGCCTCCGCAAGGAGCGCCTTCTGCTTGGCAGTCGCGTTCTTGCTTGGTTCTGCTTTGCCCTAGACGGACGGAAGAGCAGTTGATGCGAGTGTAAGAGGAGTAAGGTGAGGTATGTGGGAGTAATAAGCGTGGACTCAAGTATGGGACATGTAGATCCATTGCCAGGACATACATCCAGCCCGCTAGCCGAGACAGCACCTGGGATATACGGGCGATGCGTAAAGATTGGAAGGACGCTGCGGCCCAGCGTGTTTCGGAGGTGGGTTTACATGTCACGTACCATCTGCCAAAGGATGAAGTCTAGAGATAACGATATATAGCAGTACAATAAGCTTATAAAATGAGTTTTCGAATCAATGCCATGTCCCCAATACCCATTTTCGATACAGTTTCGCAATCTACGGTGCAGGTGTTTTCGAGTATTCTATCACCCCCGAGTGCGGAAAGACCCTAGCCTCACCCCCTTGACTGCACTCCCAGTCACGTTCCATGCCAAAGACTAAGCAGAATAGAAGAGCTGCTAAGTAGATAGGCTTTCCAGCACACGTCCTCTTCACAGCCTTTGAGACATTATAGACTGCCATCGGCTGTGCTCATGTTGCATGAAGAGGCCTGCTCGATGAGACAAACAGAATTCGTATCGGGTGCGGAGTCGCAAGTACGGAGGAAGCCAGGCATAATACTCACCAGTCAGCACAATCCGGGTGTGCTCTGGGCATCTACGCGTTGTCCAGGGAATTGCCGCGTGCCCTCGCTCCGAAAGCCCTCCCCAACCAGGAACGCGCTGAGTGCTCTCCTGAGAGGCAAATCCGGGCCAGGACGGATAGCCAAAGTGAAAACCAAAAATCCGAGTTTGTACATCGTGTTTGGGAGTGTTGACCAAGTTGTGTGATTATAAAACCAAGTTGGATGAGTTGATCGTAGCATATCCAATCGAATCAATTTTCTCACGTCGTGTTCCTACCCACTTCAACCTCGCAACACGGCTAGTCTCTTACTCGACATGTTTCGAGTTTCCAACGCACTCCACACGCGCGCGGTGCAGGGAGGGCTGCGAGCTATGCTGCGAGATGCACACGCCGGATCGCACGCGCTTGCGGGCGCTGGTGTTAGCCAGTACGCTGCAGCACTCACAGCCGCTGCCACACAACGCAGTGCCTCATCAGCCGCCGGCTCGAGCCATGCCTCACGTGTACATCGCTATGATATCGATTATCCGCCGCCGCTGGTTGTGCCCAAGGAACGCAATGGCATTGAACTGCTCCACGATCCCCTTTACAACAAAGGTATGGCGTTCACGGAGCGCGAACGAGATCGATTCGGCTTCCGTGGCCTGCTACCTGCTCGCATTATGAGCATTCAGGAGCAGGTGGATCGTGTGTATGCTGCGTACAAGCGCGCGGGTCAGCACGCTCGGAATCAGTTTCTCACTCCCACAGTGACTCAGGAGCACGTTGACAAACACATCTTCCTTTCGAACCTCCAGGATCGTAATGAAGTCCTGTTCTACCGTCTGCTCTCAGAACACATTCAGGAAATGGCACCCATCGTCTACACACCCGTCGTCGGTTACGCGTGCCAGCATAGCGGTGAGCTGTGGCGACGATCGCGTGGTCTCTGGATCAATGCTCATGCAGATCGCGGTGATATGCACGCCGTGATTAACAACTGGCCTTCCAACGAGGTTGATGTCATTGTCGTCACAGATGGTTCTCGAATTCTCGGTTTGGGTGATCTGGGTGCATATGGTATGGGTATTCCCATCGGTAAACTCATTACGTACGTCGCTGGCTCGGGTATTCACCCCGCGCGCGTCCTTCCCATGTTTATTGATGTGGGTACCGATAACCCTGATCTCATTAAGGACCCACTCTACATTGGTGTGAAGAAGCCTCGTCTTACGGAGGGAGCTTACTTTGCCGCCTGGGATGAGCTCATGGAGGCAATCACATATCGCTGGCCCAAGGCGCTTGTACAGTTCGAGGATATTCGTACACCCTACGCCGAGGCACTCCTTTATCGCTACCGCCGTTTCAACACTTGCTTCAATGATGACATCCAGGGTACGGGTGCCATGGTCGTCGCAGGTGTGCTCGCTGGTCTGCGCATTAAGAAGTTGCCTACGTCGTCGCTAGCCAAGGAACGCATCGTTTGCGTTGGTGCAGGCTCTGCTGGTCTTGGTGTGTGCTCCTCGCTTCGTCGCGCTATGAAGATGGAGGGTGTTCCGCATGCTCTTACCTATTCACGCTTCTGGATTATCGATAAGGACGGCTTGATTACCAAGGAGAGACCAGGTGTCAACGAGCTTCAGGCTAAGTACGCCCGAGATGTTTCTTCGGACGTCAAGGCACTTGAGGAGAACAAAACTCCTTGGGATAACGAAGCCGGCTGTGACTTCGATCTCCGAGACGGCATGTCACTCGAGGAGGTCGTCCGCCGTGTTAAGCCAACCATCCTTCTTGGTTTGTCCGGAGTCGGTGGTATCTTCACACGTTCGGTTCTGAAGGCTATGACAGATTCGCTTGCGCCTACCGGCCAGCGACCCGTCATCTTCGCCTTGTCCAACCCTACTGACAAGTCCGAGTGCACAGCAGAGCAAGCCTATGACTACACAGACGGCAAGGCAATCTTTGCCTCAGGATCGCCATTTGGCCCAGTCATCAAGGCTGGCCAGGAGGTCATGGTGCCTTCTCAGGGTAACAACATCTTCATCTACCCTGGTGTCGGACTTGGTGTTGTTGCTACGCGCGCCAAAACCATTAGTGACGAAATGCTCTACGAGGCGTCCAAGGCACTTGCTCAGACTCTCACACCACAGGAGCTCGAACAGGGACGTTTGTTCCCATCCTTGGCCAATATCCGTGACATTTCTCACAAGGTTGCCTGCGCTGTCGCAAAGACCGCGATTGCTCAGGGTTTGAGCACTGAGGAGTTGCCTCCTTACAAGGAGAGCTGGGATGCCTACATTAAGGACCTCATGTGGTCGCCCCAATACCAACCGTTCATCCGTGAGGAATAAGGGTGTGACCCCTGTCATAGCTGTGCCTATTCTGAGTGCACGGTTAGTTTATTGCGGTCTGACTGACATGTCATGTCAGCGGGCTTAGAATAAGCTGGCTCTTTCTTGAGCAAGACTTGAGTTGCTGGACGAACTTATCAGTTGGAAACTCATTGGCTTCTTACTTCCCATACTTCGCGTACGTATATTTGTTAGGAGCGACGTCGTGCGGGGAAGCTAGGTTTTTTTCCTTATATTCTCAGCATGCACATTCTATCCCCCTACCCCATTCGAGTCATGTTTCTACCCTCTCTTTCTCTCTTGCACAAGCGGTTTTCTTTTCATGCCATGCCTTCAAGCTTGAAGGCACACGTTTTGTTTAGAGTTCAGTTGTTATCATCCTATTCGAGGAGCAGCAGCGACAGCAGCAGCAAATTACTGGAGCTGCTCTCTATTCTCCAAAACTCGATGCTACACTATAAACCAACCAATAGGTCAATTACCAGCATGGGGTTCATGCCTTGCTACTGGACTTCCTCGTTCTCCTGCAGGAGACATGTAAGGAATACACGTATCAAAGACTACAATTCAGTTGAATTGATAACGCGAGCTCGTGAGGATTGCAGAGGTGTATAAAATGACGTGCCAAGCGTCTAACTTGGCCGTTCTGAAGCAGGGTCTGTATTGCTACATTGCTACACAAAAAAGACAACAAGAAACTACAACCGAATGCACATGTCTGGGTGGGAGAAGCACTGCCAGTAACGTGTGTAAAGCGACCCTCTCAAACAATAGAATAGAGGGCCTGGGCGCAACCAACGAATCGACGAGAACGGGTGAGTGTACCGAAAGATGTTGAGTTCTTCTGAACAACTTGCTCTTCGGCTTAGTCGCTCTTGGTCTGCGCAGCGGGTGCAGCAACCTGGTCCTTGGACTTGGTCTTCACCAATCGGCCGACAGGAGGGTACTTGCTACCGAGCATGTTGTAGAAAGTGCGCATGGAGTCGATCTCGGCAGAGCTGAGTCCCGAGATATCGGGGTCGTCAAGGTACTTGAGCTCGGTTGAGAACTTACCCGCAGCGCGCGAGATATCACGGCCAGCAAAGTTCTCGTACTGACCACCAGGGCCGTAGAGGTGAGCGCCCGAGCTAGCATCGACGACGCGGTTGCAGATGGCGATGTAAATGGGGCGACCTTCCTTACCGTCATAGTATCGGAGCTCCTCGAGAGTGAACTCGCGGAGGTTAGAGCAGGGAATCTCAGCGTAGCTTCGGGGTGCACTGTTGCTCTCACTGGAGCCTGCCTCTTCAGCAGCAGATGGCTTGCTGCTAGGTTTCCTGATAAAAAAGTACCAGATAGCAGCAGCAGCGAGCGCAAGGACGATGATATCGTCAAGACCGAAACCGGTGGCCATGTGTAGAAGCTAGATCGGAGTGTAGACAGTCGTGAAATGAATTATATCTCGTCCGGGTTCATACAAGATGCCTACGCATTCACATTTCCACCTCGGTGGTTACTTAGCACACCAAACTCCGCTGCGACACCAAAGTGCGCGTGAATCACTGAGGCCAGGAAGTCCTTTACCAGGAAAACACAATATAGCAGTGTGAACACACACTACAGAGTCAATACCGTAATTGCATTGCACATGCACTCACTCTCACGCGAGATCCACCTGATCTAGAGGTCTGCCCAGAGTCCTGAAACAGTCCTTCGTTTTAGCCGGATCCGGGTAAATCCGAACTGTGCAAGCACGTGACTTGGTCTCAAGCGAGTGGCGGAACTCACCCACTGGGTTGCTCGTAAGGCCACAGCACCGGCGCAGTCAGGCTGGGACGTCTAGTGAAACGGATCCAGGTCATGTATAACCTGTGTGCCCAGGGTCAACTGGAACATGAGGTGACAATCGCTTTGTATTGTCATGATGTTTATTACCTTTGGGAACAAACTGTACAGTGATGAATTGTTGTGTGATTTAACTTTCAAACGGAGGGGAATTCGGTTATGTGCAGGCCACAGTTGTGCCGCACACAAACTAACTACAGATTAAACATTATTCGACCCGAAGTATTCATACAGCACACGACTAGTGCTCAGTTGTGCAAACGCATCTGCTGCGCTGCGCGGGTAATTATTGACTCAGGTTTGAGTAAGTGGAGGTAGCCTGAACATGTGGAGAACCTTGCCCTCGTGGGAGAGATAGGCCACTCGCGTGCCTGCGTAGGCACTAACAGAGATCGAGACAAAACCATTCACAGATGCAATCAGCTCTGCACGTGTTGCTGGTGTTGCACGGCCAAATGGCCAGTGTGGCACGTTAACAACGTTGTCTGCCTGAGGCTCATCCAGAGCGTAGAGAGGGAAAGAGTCGTAGGTCGGCAGCAGGGTCTTAATTAGGTCCACAGTTTCGGCTTCTTCATCATCGTAGTGCTGAGGGGATTGAGGAGGCTCGGGTGCCGGCGATCCAGTTGCGACAGAGGGAGCGGCAACGGGCGCGCTTTGGCTAGGCATCTGCGCAGGAGAGATCGCCTGAATGGTTTTGTTGTACGGGACAACTCGCATGGGAGGCTTGACAATGGGACTAAGTGGGGCACGACGAATTGCATTTGCCTCTTCATCATCTTCTTCAATGTCTTCATGAGACGCACCTTCGGCCGCCTCGGCAACCTCACTAATTTCACGAGCTGCCTGCTCAGCCTTGGCAGCTTCAGCATCGTCAGTGCTGATCGCTTTAGCCACTTCGGCCGCATTTGCATCCCCTGGTCCATCGAACGTAACTGTGCCTGATGTTGCCGTACCATTGGCCCCAAAGAGAACGGCTGAGACTGGGGGTGGATCAGGCAACGTACCAGGATGCGAAGTTGAAAGGGCAGGGGGAGCGGTCGCAGGCCCTGGAGGAGGAGTCGCTGCTGGCAGGGCTGATCCACGACGGCTAGGAGCAGTCGTAGCTGAAAGGGGGAAGGGAAGCACTGGGAAATAGGAATTACTGATGACTGGGTGGGGACGCTTTGCCGCAGAGCCTGAAACTATTTGATGTAATGCAGGCAATTCAGCGAAAATCTCGTTTGTATCCGGATCGCCTGCAGCGCTTGCCAGTCTCGAGGAGCGTAGCTGCGCCTTTAGAATTGGCAAAGGATCAGCATCGGGCAAGTGAAGTGAGGATTCCCAAAGGGTAAGATCCTTGTGATCCTCCGTTTGCGACCGCCACCAAGAAGTCAAACGATCTGCAATCGTTGGGCTCGGCCGAGAGGAGCTCGAGCTTGGCCTTTGCTCACGTTGGCGAGGCGCTCGATTGAAAACAAAGTGCTGCAACGTATGGTCGTGGCCACTGACCACGAGTCGGGTTTTAGGGTCGGCGACTACGTCCCGTAGAAGGCTCACCAGGAGCAGATTCGACATATGTGGACCCATGGTGAACATGGGATGGTGGCCAATCACAATGTTCTCAATGATCGTGGAGTTCAGCCGACTATCCGAAATGACCTTTGACAGCCATACGATCTGTGCTCCACGGCTCTCGTTTTCAACGGATTTGGCCATTTTTTCACACTGCTGGACCTCATACTGATTCACTGCATCGCGTGGAGATTCGCAAGCGAGCGAGCACGTATCTAATATAATAACTCTTACGAAGCGATGCCCAGAATCACTCTCGTTATCATCCGCACCCGTCGGTGGGAGCACAGGTACAGGAATATCAGCAAAGTAATACCGTGAAGGCATCGTTAATCGCGTTTTGGGGAGACCTTGAGACAGGGCGAGCAAGGCCGGAACACTTCCTTCACAGTCGTGATTACCGAGCGCGCCTAGCCAGGGAACCTGAAGTTCGGGCTCTTTGAACGCATCATCGAAAATAAGCTTGTAGCGAAAATCTCTCGGGGAGTCCAGCCCCTTGGGATAGAACTGATCGCCAGAACTGATAACAACCGGTGCGTATCTACCATTGAGCCATTGCGCAGCTGTCCTTCCGACACGTCTTTGTTCCTCACTGGGAGCACCCCAGTCGCCAAGGACCAGCAATTCGACCTCATCGGGGTGCGGGTGCAGCTCAGGAAACTGCGACCAGTGCTGAAGCTCTTCCACATTTGCCTGGTAAAACACCAGCGCTTGCGCTTCATCGAACTTGGAGTTGAGGTCTAGACCTGACGTCTCGGCGTTTGGTCTTGTGAGGTTTGAACCGCTTGTCCACGCTGTTGCAGGCGCTGGTGAATCGGAGACTGGGTCATCATGTGCTTCAGGATCCAGTAGATCTCGTTCTACCGCAACATCAGCCTCAGGTGGAGGTACTCTATCACTTGAGTCGCTTGATGGTTCAATCCCCGGTGCCACCGGAACGAGAGAGGTTGGAAGGTAATTTGAAAGGGATGGGGAGTGGGCCAGTAGCGGCAATGCATATCCATACGAATATGTGCCTGTAGCGTAAGCTGCACCTGATAGAACATGCCTTCGAGGATTCTCGTTAGTTGCTGTTGTGCCCGGGCTGGAGGTCGTCGATTGCGTTGACTTAACAGATTGCTTGCTTGAAGTCTCGGACTCGCGTGCCTGCGATTCTGCCAGCTTCGACAGTTGCATGCGTCTTTCTTGCAGTTCTTGTGCGCGCCTGATTCTGGGGTCGACAGTCAACCAACCGGGACTGGCCAGGCCCGGAACAAGAAACGGTTGTACAGGTTGAAGGGGTGGGGCGTATGGAATGGGAGGGATGGGAATATCCGGGACTTCAATAGGACCTGGCTGCACAGCGACCTCAATGGTTGCAACTGGATGGGGTGCCGTTTCAGGTGGGATCTGGATTGGGGTCTTGACTGGATAGTTGTCGACCCGAGGGACGCTGGAACTCGATTGAGTAATCAACGCGAGCGTGATTACAACCAACACAACCAAGCCCACAAGAATCGTGATTCTGTTTCGAACCAGGCTGAGTAGTCGGGCGGGGAGACCTTCCGCTTCGGGCCGTAGAACCAACGATTGCGTACCATTAACATCTACCAGAGGAATTGCAATTGATTCAGAGTAGAATTCGCTTTCCGAATCAGATACAAGGTGTGACTGGTTATCCATCGAGCTTGTAGGACCCAAACCGTATCTAACTCCTTGTCTTATGGCAATGCTATGTCGGTCAGGTGAATGTGTACTTGCGGCATTCAACCCTGCGGTTCCACACGCTGCTGCGGGGCTCGAGGGTGGAGTCTGTTGCGTGGACTCACTTTTCATTGAGTTCCATCGACCCTCACATTGAACGTGAGCTGCATGCGGGGATATCCTGCCTTGCGTATCATGCTTCGGTGATAACCTGGACCGTGGTGAATCGTTCCGTGTACTTGCGTGCTCGCTCAGTAGCGTGTGTATCCTAAAAGGCTCGATTCCTTCCGCCGGGGTTTGGTTGGTACTCGCTGGTACATTCGGCTCTGTCGCGTGGTCAAAGACTTGTTTCGTTTCGCACCGGATCGCCTGAGTGTCACTTACGGAGATTCGCATTCCTGTGTCGAAGTCTCGAATTGTTCCGAAGCCGGATGCCTCATGTTCCCTCCGAAGGGGCTCTGATACATCAAGCAAAGCGGCTTCAGCCGCAATGACACGCCCATCTGGAAGTAAACTATCAGTATCCTTTGCTTCAAAGCTATCTTCACCCGTGAACGGCCTGTCTTGCCCATTCAGGCGAGACCTGTCTTCCATGCCTTCCTAAGCGATTTGTTGCCTAGGCAAGGGGTCGCGTTTTTGGCGACAGTGTTGATGGTAGAAGCAATAATAGACTTGAAATTAAGTGTAATAATGTGAGATCTATCGTAGACGCCTATAACATCCTCTGCAGATCCAGCGTGATGTGGGGATATTGTGGACAAACGGCATAACGTCAGAGTGAGAGGAAATGAAGGAGAGCGAATACTCGCGGAGGAGATGAATATGAGGGCCTCAACTGACTTACAATTGCTTTGAAAGGCATACAAGGAGACAATTCACATTTGGTTCATACATACCCTGCGTGGTGCACGAGATTCAATTTAGGTGATGTGTGTTCTACGACGACTCACCAGCTTGTGATATCTCATATCCCAGCGGGTGTGTGTTCGAAATAATTGAAGAAGTTGATTTAGGATAGCGCTGGAGTCCATATTCTTCCCCTTATTTCCTATAACACCCACGATAGGCACTCATAATGCTGCCGATTCGCCACCAGCTTCCGGCTAAAATGCCGTTGTTGAGGTATATCTCGCAAGTGAGCGTGCTAGCCAAGGAATCAACAGTGCCTGGATGTAGGAGACATCTTGCCACTGCTGCGACGACTGCGGTATCATCAGATAAACAGAGAGTCACCCTGAACAACGTCATTCTCTATCGCCACTTTCCGGACCAGCAGGCGCTGCTCACGCACCTGGAAGCTATTAACACTAGCCGACAGCAGGCGCTTGAAGTCCCTGTGCAGAACTTTGTTCTGAAGTTGTTTACGTCCGTGCAGCCTGTGGCTCCCCAAGATGCCCAAGGCAAAGATTCAACACAACGGCCAGCGAATGTCCGAGTAGCAACTCTACGATCGCACGGAAATGCCACCGTAAATGACTTGGCAAGCCAGATTTCCAAAACAATCTCCGTTGGTAGTGTGAATCCTCACCGACAGGTGCTTGTGTTAACACCCAAGCGCGATGCTAAGCCCGCAGTGAGCCGGAGCTCGATCTTGTTCTATGTGAGGAGAGTTCTCAGAGTTGCGTTGGAACGCGCACTCGAACGTCCGCATGCTGCCATGGTTCGTGATATTACGGCAAAGGAATTTGCGGCGGTTGATCCGAGTCTTGGAGTCTTGAAGGCAATTTCCAGTATGGCTCTTTATGTTGGCATCCAGACCGATCCATTACAGCCCAACATCCCTTATTCGCCTGATCAGACATGGACTCTTTCTGAGGACGGTACGATGGTTGTTGGACGTGATGCACAAGGCAATACGATCGAGCTATATATCGCTCCCATTAACGGAGGAGTTAATCTGGGTCTCGAGGGTGGATCGCGAAGTGCGACGATCAAGGCACTTACCTTAGTGGTACTGATTTCGACTATGATTCTAGTGCTGTACACCTACGTCTCTCAAATCCGATCCACGTCCGACAGCTCGACACCTCATTTCATCGATAAGCACGGTCAGCTGCGTCAAGCGGAATCTGCTGAGACGATATCTTTCCTCCACGAGCCTATGAGGTGGTTCAAACAGCGTATGGGATTTGATAATCGACGCAAGGAGATGTCGAAAGAGGAAACAAAGCAAGCAATCTCGACCATGGTTAGCGACCCTATTGGATGGATGAAGGCGCGAATTGGCTCGTTCAAATCAAAGCAGTCATCTGTGGAACATGAAGATAGTCTACGGAAACCAAGAGACTCTGAGTCATCGTGTCCAGAGAACAACCAGCAGGGTTCCGATGGACCCTCACAACCGAAGAGCTAGACCTCGCGTATGTTGTGGTGTTATACTAGGACTACTGTATCAGTTTATTTCATACAAGCAAGTTTGCTAGCATCACAGCATGGGCTCCAGTTGGTAAGATAATTAAAGGTTATGTACAAGAGTGATGAACTCGGTTAGACCCTTCCCCGAAGCTTCTCCCATATTGAGAGGCCCAGGGTGCGTACAAAGCCAAGTTCCGCGTCACTTGAGAATAACAAGTTAAACAGTGAGCCAAAGAAGAACGAAACAATCGACGAAACGATCGCAATGACATTGAACGGCATGGTGGCGTCCGGATAAGGAATATAGACGAGGGCGCCATTGGACCAAAGAGTTGCAGTACTTCGACCTAAATGGGTACTGCCATCAGGGTGGTCATGCACCTCATACAGCTCAACGGAAGCGGGAGAAACATCGACACCACGTGAAATGTCTGGTGGATAGGACGAAACCGGTGCCAAGACACGTTCGAAGTCGATCGAAACAACAATCTTGGGAGTCGATGAGCCAGAGAGACTGTCGGGATCGAAAAGTCCAGGCGGTAGAATTAAGTACAGTTGCCATGTTGTAGGAGAAGCCGCAAATGGGCGATGATACATGGGAGGAGAAGCTATGGGAATGTGATTCCCTGTCCGTGTGGGCAGTGGCATGGAGGGAACCACTTTGAGATAGGCTACAATGGGACGATGGTCACCAAGACGAAGTTTTACCATACGCCCAAGTGCAGATGTTAGACGTTGATTGATCATGTTACATTCAGCAGATGCAGCGAAATTAAATGCATCCGAAGGCGCCTCTTCTTGGATCGATGGGTGAGGTAGCACGCACGCGGACTCTATCGGGAGGGTCAAATCATCAAACGTCACCTTCAAAGAAGCGAGGTAGACTTTGCCCACATATGCTGGCAAACTGTCAGAAATGCGCACAAGCAATGGAGTACGCACGCCCCTGATCCCATGAAGGGTTAAAGTCAAATATGATCTGCCCCTCAAGTCACCCACGTTTGCGATATCCTTTCGAATCTCCAAAGGTGACTTGTACACGGGTTTCAGCGGGGCTAATCGATCGTGACGCTGCTGGACCGTTTGGGTAAGGGTTAGCATATCAGCATTTCTCCCTTGTCGGTTCAGCATAGCGAATGCATCGAGTCCAACATACACACCATCTGTCATTTCAGGGGAGTAAGCCAGCCAAATACCTTTATCGGCGGACCAGGTCTTAGACGGAATAGACTCAGGGAGAAATAGAGCATCTTGTAGGGGTGAACTCGACTGGGGCTCTGCGTCGGTAGACCGTGATGAACGCAGACTTTCACACACGTTCTGCATCTGGGATAATGTGCACCAGGCCTCACTCAGGCGCAGCCAAACTGTTGTGGAACTAAAATGGGGACAAATCCCTGCACCGATGCCAGAATCGGCGGGAGCGAGCCATGACTCGGTGAGGGAGAACCTTGTTAGCTTCACAGATGACTGTGATTTGTTAGCCTCCTGCAGCGCAAAACACGTTGTGTTTGTACATTCGTTGCCCACACTGTAAACAGGTGCAGCTGGGGAAATAATGTCGTGAATTGGAACAACCATCGCGAAGTCAAATGTGACATGGAAGACAGTTGCACCTAAAGCATCGTTAGTTGTCCTTGATGCACCTGTGAGGGAAACATATGGTAGTCCGAACACTTTGGTTGAGTGCAGGGTGGCAGCAGGGCCTCGACGATGAAGACATGGCAGCAATGAGAGCCATGACGACAGATTCTCTGTACAGACTGGCTCTCGGTCAAGCCTAGCAACCCGCTTCCAAACCCCTCCGCTTGTCGGGGCCTCTGTGAGCCTTCGATCGCTCTCTACATTCTCTGAATCAAGCAGTGCGGGTTCGAAGACTCGATGTGTCTTCGTATGTGCAGCGGTTCCGAACGAGGAGCAAAAAAGCGCTGAAAGAGAGCGCGCAAGGCCTTGCCACTTTCTCTCCGCTGTTAATATCCCGTCGCTAGGATGTTCATTTTCATGCTTTGCTGGGACCTGATCCTCATCAAAATGCGCTTTGAGGTAACCTCCAGTAGGCATTGGTTGGGTCCATACATTGGCGAGCTCAGGCGGCCTTCGAGTTGCAGGGAATGCGTCGAGATACTGTGTACCCCATTTGTAGGCATACCATCGTCCCTGGGTGAGTGCAAACTCGAGCGATCTGGGCTGGTACCGATACAGAGCCTGTCCCAGTGGCTTGGGGAAAGTTCCAAACTCCTCGCCGTTGGTGGTTTTGAAGACCATTTCGTAGTGGTAGAGGGATAGCACATGGTCACCGTCAAGAGGCTGAATAATTAGATCTTCACGCAGCATTTCACCCGCCACCATCACGAAAAGCAGGCTCAAAAGCACGAGAGCCCTGAGCCAGCCCTCTGGGACCATAGCTTTCGTCCGGTTCGCCCGGGTCATACCGTGACCACACCGCACCAGCATAGTATAGTTGGATCACCGGTGGAGGTGTACGCTAGAAAGACAAATTATTTGGTCGCTGCACCTTGCAGCACTCGAGGTCCACAAAGTATGACAATGTTGATCTTTAGGTCTGATCCCAGTCTTAAAGGGTCCTTGCGAGTTAAGGTATGGAGGACCGGTACGATATGCTGATAATCGAAATGCACAATCGTGATATTGGGCGAGAACAACTGCATATGCGCATGGGAAACTTGGTAATGCTGTATTTAGTCTCGATTCGTATCGAGCCTGCGAAGTTAATAACACAGAGATCGAGCTGCGTCCCACAACGGCTAGTTGGGGCTAGTTGGTGGATTCAGCTCGCGCTGCAGACACAGCGGGAGAAATCTCGCGGGTAGAAACCAGACGAATGGTTGCCGTTACTCCGATATAGCAATACGTGGCTACTCAAATGCTAAGGTTCGAAGTGCACCTGACTCCTGATTCCTGGCAAAAATTGATGCCAAAGGATTGTCATTGGGGGTCAGCACATCTTCTGAAGTGGCTCTACGAGGCAACATGAGGCTAGAACCCAGTACACTGTAGGTCTGGGTGGCGTCCTCTGATTGTGGTGTTGCAGCTGTTGCATTTGTAGTATCGGTTGGACCCACGATTGACGTGTTCTGCTGCGAAGCCGTCAGACCTGCGAACGACGATACAAGAATACCCGTAGAGTTCAACGACGAGTTGTCATAGGAAACGAAACTATGATGGTCCGATCCTACAGCATTTTGAAAGCGGTCCATGGATGCTCCAAGGGAGGATTCGCCTTGACCCTCGAGGACGTCTTGTGCGGCGCTGTGGGTCCGGTTATTCTGAAGCGACTCAGGCAAAGAAGATTGCAACAATGTCATCTCGCTCACAGACGTGGGCAGGGGTGGATAAAAGCGTGAGTTTGTAGTCGAACTGAGTGGTGGCACAGGCATGGTCGAATGGGTCATGTACGTCAAGCTAGGCGACGCCGGTGCAGAAGTGTGGCTCGTTGGGGTTGCAGCGACTGAAGGCACGTTGCCTCCAACGAGTCCGTTCTCAACGCCTGTGACATGATTGCTGGTGAAGCCATGGCTCCACTCACTGCCAGTCATGCCCCCGTGCTGACGAAGTGGTTGGGACAGGATCGGCTGTTGGAAGTTTGACGATCCCAGGAGGTGGGATCCTGCAGTGACCTGGGAGCCTTGCAGGTTGGAAGCATGCGATGTTGGACCACTGTAACTTAGCACCTGAGAAAGCTGCATCTGGAGCTGATGCAGCTGTCGCGCCTGGGCTTCATTCAACTGTTCAAGCTCAACTACACGGGCTTGCAGAGTACGCATCATCGCAGCCATTTGGTTAATCTGAGCATCAGCATGAGTCTTGGACAACTCCAATGCTGTTTTCGCCTCGGCAAACGCTTCTTGCTGTCGCTGGAGTTGATTGCGTAGCGATGCTATCGTGCGTTCTCGGTTAGCTGTCTCACGGATATGGTCTTGTTCAAACTGATTCTCCCGTTCTTGCACCGCCTTGCGGATACACTCGCTAAGCTCAGCCTCAGCTTCCGCTTTCGCTTTGGACTGTGCTTTGCTAATCCGGGTTTCCACATCGGTTTGCAAGCGAGATATCTCGTCACGCAGATAACAAACGTCTTTCTTCAGACCTTCAGCCTCACGCCGAGCTTGGTTCAGCTTCTCAGACAAGTCAGAATTTCGGGTTTCCCATTCCTTGAGCTTTTGCTCGTAGTCATTCTTGCGCTTTTGAAGCTCTTTTGCATTTTGGGAACTGATCTGCTGCAACTGAGAATCTCGTTCGCGTAATTCTTGTTTGAGCTGATCGTTGCTCTGTGTGAGTCGAGCAACCTCAGTTTCGAGGCGATAGCGATCTTGCAATGCTGTGTCCTTGCTCTGGTACGCGCGTTCTCGATCTTGTTTTAGACGACTTAGCTCCTTGCGCAGTGCTTCCAATGACTTCTGAGTCTGGTCGAGTTCCTTGACCTTCTCACTCGCGAGTTGCTGACACTCACGAAAAGCTTGTCGTTGCGAATCGAGTTCAGCCCTAAGTGAATTAACCAGGTCGTGCGTCTTCCTCTCTGCTGCGACAAGAGCCGCCGCCCCTGCTCGACGTTCCCGAGCTAGCAAGTCATAGACCGTCTCGGAATCCACGTAAGCTGGGAGTGGTGGGAGCTGGGGTGCTTCCAGAAGTCCATCAAGCTCTTGCCGCGAGTCATTCGCAGTGGCGCTGGAGCCGCTAGATTCAGCCGTTGTGGACACATCGGGTAGCACAGAAGCTGGCGCAACGTTCGTAGGAAGGCTACGAAATGAAAATGGACGATACGGAATAATCGGTACGGTTGATTCAGAAGTATCTGAACAGATCTCGTTGATCGCTTGGGGAACTGTACTGCTGGCTCGACTGCGCATGCCTAGAGAGGGTATCGTGCTTGATGACGACTGGCTTGACACGGATGCCGACCTTGTGGGCTTTGTTGTCACAGTCGCCAGAGAATCTACATACAAACCACCTCTCAAAGTCCCCTCGATTGGAATCTCAGAACTTGTGTCAGTCGTGTTATTCGTTGCACAATTAGCTGCTAGTTGCATATCAGAATCTGATGTTTGGGTTTGATTTCGGGATTCAAGGTCTAATATACTCTGTTGCAATCGTAAGATTTGACGATGTTGTTGAAGGAGACGAGATCGCAAAGCCTGCACGGCTAGTTGGGACAGAGAAAGCTCTTGTGATTCGATTTCAATGAACTCATATGCCCTTTGATATACTGCACTAGTATTTTGAAGAAGTACTGCGGTCGCACGGATCGTTTCGTACAACACACTCTGCGACACAGGTGAGGAGTCTGCCCCGAGACCAGCCATACCTTGAGTCCGTGGCAGGTTTTGTGAGATAAACTGCGACTTTCCAAGCTTTGCCTGCAAGGCCTGCTGGGTTTGAAGAGCTTCAGGAGTGTTCGCTTCGCCTAGTGCTAACCTGGACGCACGCATAATGTCAAAGGCATTCAGGCCGTGCTTAGATTGAGATGTCCTGGATGCAGTACCTGCTGGATTGCTTTCGGCAAAGCTGTCTAAGCACAACGCCTTGACAACTTGCGTGGCAGCTGCAGCTGCGCGGTATGCTGCTGCGATCTCTGCCTTTGCACGAAGAAGCTCGGGAGTATCAAGGCCTAACAAGATATGACGCCACGAGGCTTCAATGTCAGTTGTAGCGGCGTGCACAGACCGCGACTCACTATCCGGAATAGCGCTCAATTGTGGCCGAGTATCCTCTCTTAAATAGGAAGAAGCGTTCGTAGCTGCTTCTTGGTTTGCATCCAAATGTGGTATCTGATCGGGCAAGGCGTCTTCGCCCCGCTTCGCTTCGTCAAACGTGCTCGTTTCAGGATCTTCACCAGTAAGTCGGTTAACGAGTTTCACTAGTGAGTCGAAAAGAGCGCGAACCTGTGGCGGTGCATTATCTAGTGGTCCAGACGCCCCAGGTGTGGGTCGCATCCTTGAGGCCAATGCTGCATAGCCAGGATCGCTGGAGCTGAGCAATGGTTGGCCTTTGGACATGTCTGGAATAACTACCTTGTTCCCAAATTGGTCCTCGGCACCGTGCAAGTCTTTCTTAGTTCCGATAGCCGGTCCACTCGGGGCCAAGCCGAAACTAAATAAGCTGAAGCGGGAGGACGAAGATGCTGGGGCAGCAGCTCGGCAAAGCCAAGCACCCGACTGCACGAACTTACGAAAGATCCACTTACGCAACCTGATGTGCCATGATAATGGGGGTACTTCTCCTGGCGGTGCTGCTTCTAGACAGTCGTCTTCGAGCTTTTGGAGAATTTCCAACAGTGACAGCATAGGGAGCGCATCTTTCCGTCCCTTTGCGAAAAAGTAGACGGCAAGAAAGTACGCGACGATCATGCTGATGAAGCCAGTCGAATGAGCCGACAATGATGCCCATTCCTCCGGCACAGTAAGCATAAACATGAAATAAACGGATAGTGTTCCAGCAAAAACAGCATAAAGCCATCGCGTTTGCTGGGTGACAATCGTAAGGAAGAAACCAAGACCAGCCGCGTGCGTAAACAATGGCATGAATTGACTAGGGATCGACAGCCAGCCTACAAGTGCACATACAACCCATGTCAGGAAGCCACGCAGATACGTCGTTCCGGAAGGAACTCCAGTTAGACCTTCAGTAGCGTATAAGGCTGGTGGAGGAGTCTTTCGCAGCGGCTGAAGTTTCGGCGTTCCAGGAACTCCCGAAAGAGAGGGTGCCGCCCCCGTGGCTGATGGTGTCGCATGATGAAGGGTCTGGAAGACATTATAAAGCGGCGCTGTAGCAGTCTGGTAGTCGCTCACTGGGGTATTTCCTTGTGATGGTGCTGATGATCCAGCGTGGGCAGAGGATGCATTAGTCAGTCCTCGTGCTGTACCAAGTGGGGCTACTGGCAACGAAGATCCAGATGCCGTTCGCGCACGCACCCCAGTGCGGCTGAGAATGACTCGACCACGCTGGAGCTGCAGCTGCTGAAGAGCCGACAGATGATTATGCATGGTTTGTGAGGATTCGGCAGGGGTCGGAGTTTCGGCCGGCAAGCCGGCCCCCATGTGGACCTCCGCTCGGCTGTCATTCTCGGGATGAATATGAAGCCCCGCCTGTTTGGCATCAGCCGCCGAGCCTACGCGAGGTCGCGGACCGATAGGTTGAACCTTTGCACTCCCAGCCCTCGACCGCCATGATGTCGATCCCGCCGCAGGTGAGGCGCTCGTAGGGTCACTGCTAGGCGAGGGTTTCTCTCGCTTCTTTCCCCATTGCTTCGACATTGTTGGATAGTTACCAACGCAGCGCGATAGATCGCGTGCGCGCCTACTCTGAGAGTGGGGAGATTAGTGGAGATAACCCGAAAAAGCTTGCCAACCACCGTCCCAAAGTGCTTTCATGATATGAGAAAGCACACAGATCGTCTGGAGTGGCCTGAAAACGGGCCCCTGTTAGGTTCTAGACGAGGAGCAAAGTGGAGATAATATTAGTATGAGACGTTCTGCATCGGAAATATCAGTTAATTACATGGTATATTCCCACTGTCGCACGTAAGGGTGTCAAGTCCGGTCAGAGACCGTGAGATTACGAAGTTCGTGGTGTTGGCATAAGCTTTCTCGATGCCGCGGCGGTAGCAATAGCTTCGATAGGCTTGTACGAGCAGTATACATCTAACACACTTGTAATCATGCCCGCCCGCGTCTCCCACCGCACGATCCTGACCCCATGAAAAAATGACTCCCAGGACGAGAATGAACGATTTTTGTTGAGACTCGGAGAAGGGTGGCTTGGGTGAGGCGCGTGGGACGGACTGATGGATGCTTGGCATGGCGCTAAGCAAAACGCTTCTACTTGGTGTGATATACTTAAAGCTATATGCATTTATTCAATTGTACGCATACTATACTAGTATACAAGGCGAGTTTAAGCTCCACCCCTTTCTACCAGACTTGGCTGACCAGACTGGCCTCCGAACGCCATTTGTGTTCAAGTCTGTCTCACATCCGTAAGGCTCAAGACACACATGGAGTGTTTGCGTAGGAGGCTCGTACATAGCCTGAGTGTGACTTCCACGCTGGTCAATTGCCCTCTCACGAAGTCGCGGTTAGATCCATCCCACGAATGAACCGAAAGTTAGACGGCTCAAGATGGGCGAGGGGCACCAAATAATTCGCGTCACGTGCGATGGTCTCCAGTTGCTCGGCAAGGCGTAATGGCAAATACAAACGTGGTGGAGAGTCCGCAGGGGGATAGATCAGGGACAATGGCTTTCGCTGCTGTTGGAGCCACGTCCGATAGAGGTTCGCAGGAACAATGGTCGCATTGCCCACCGTTGGGGCCGACGCAAATGAAGCGGCTGACACACTAACACGATGCGAGTACATGGAGGATCCTTCATAATCTCTGATTGCATTTGATTCTGTGCTTGAGGGCCGACTATATGCAATCCAGCCATAGGCGGGGTCTTCGATGAGTCTGCAACTACGAAGCAGCTTATACAACTGTCGGGTTCGCTGCCGCAGTTCGCGGACTTCACTATCTTGCTCGAGCGCAGCCCCTGGGAATGGCCGGGTGTGAAGTGAATCTACGCGTTGGCAGTCCTTCTCTGATAGAGCCCCTGCGCGAATCGCTGCTTCACGAGCTGACGGTTCGCACAATGCAGTCAAAACCTTGTCGAGCTGAATCAACGCCTGATTGGCGAACGCGAACGAGATGAACGTTGGGGCATTCGGATCATCTGGGCTTCGAAGGAATGACTGAACAAGCTGAAGATGAGAGAGCAAGAAAAGAGGGGAGGCTCGCAGTGCGATTGACTCCGCCAACAGCAGTGCATCGCCATGATGACGAACGGTCAGCATGGTGTCCAAACTAATATACACCGGTGGCCCATTCTTCGCCACATTGAATAAATCGGGGTATGAGGACCTTAATGACTTGTGCGTAATGGAATATAGCCGTTCGATGGCATAGAGCGTAACTGACATGTCTTGGGAGGTTATGCAGCCCTGAGCCTTGGCGATCGTGCGTAAAAGATAAAGCAGCGACATCGCGTTTGGAGCAACTCGAGCGATTCCTCCCCTGACAATTGTTTCAATGGTAGGATGCGCATTGGCGAGTGCGGACGCTGATGGAACATTAGGAATGGTATGTTCTCCAAAGGATTGATCCATTTCGCCAAACCAGGCGTATACGGCCTTTCGATTGCCGAGATTTGAGAAATGGGAAAGAACGGAGTTGAAAGCAATCGGATCGAATGGATAGCCAAGCTCCCTGAGCTTCGTGATTACCTTGACAAGAAGATCAGAGTCGGTTCCGCTCGCGACCTGACCCAGGACCACATTGCCGACCTGGCGGTCTGGCTCCATACCTTGTTCTTTCAACGAAGTCAGCAAGGACAGGGCAGAGTCGACACCTTCTGGCGCGGGCCCTGATGCAAACGCCTTGACGAGTGCTATGATGACGGTTTTTGTGAGAGGTAGATCTAACTCTTTGATTCTTCCATATGCTCGCTGTAGTCGAGTCATCACGTGCTGCCAGACCATATTCGCAGGGATAGCAGGCAAGACCTCGGAGCTGTGAGGAAGCGGCTGATTTGATAGCCAATGAGCACACACAGACTCGAGACATTCGCGCGGGGTCAAGGGTGCTAGCAAATAACTTGGTAGACTCCTAGCAGGCTTGCGAGCTGAACCTGATTCATTACCAGGGAGGTGAGCCGAAACTGTCGTCAATATGGAGGCATACGCACGCATTAGAACACTAACCGCCCGTGACTGCGCCAGCAAGTCCTGGTCCGAGAGGGTGTCTCGTAAATCGTTGTCCGCCTGGGAATTGCTGAGTTCTCTTAGCGAACTTGGAATCTCAGGTGGCGATGGAAGGAACCATCCGTGAGCAAGCACAGTATGAGAGTCTACAGACAAGACACGCCTTCGAGCTTCAACCATTGATTGGGTCTCTTCGGAGAGAGTCACGAGAAAGTTATCTAGCGCGCCCATGGTGTCACTCTGAGTATCTTGTTCTGTAGTAGTTACGTCGAGATTAGAAACTAGATTGGGAAATAAAACCTGGGCGAGCCTTTGAATCATAATGGGATCGCCGCCAACAATTTCGCTGTACGCATCAAGTATCGCAGCCTTGACGGATTGAGATAAATTACCTCGTCCTTCTAGAACTTGAAATGCAGTCATAACAGCTAACTGAAGTGCTGTAACCTGCAATGCAATTGGTTCATTTTTGCTCGTGCTACCAATGGCATGGTTGTAATGTGCTCTCTCGAAAACTGCCTGCGATAGGTAGGCCCTAATAAGGGCCGTTCCAATACTGGCACCAAGATATGCGAATGTTCCACACATCCAATATCGCTCCATGATGGCGGGGATCATATCAAAGGCCCGGATCTGTGCGAGTGTCGAGATGGTAAGTGAAAAAGTTGATTCTGAGACGATGTTGCTCTGAAGCGATTGGTCAAGGAGTGCCAATGTGTCGTGGATAATCCGTTTTCTTTCCTCGTGAGGTAGACGTGCCAGTACACTCGCCTGATGCGCTCCTTCTAACGCTGGGTCGTTCTTCGCATCTGACTCGGTTGAACGTAGGTAATCCAAGGTCAAATTACCCGCAGTTGGATTCGCGATGGCAGTCCTTTCGGTTGCTTCGCTAAGCTTCCCCATGGCCAAGTCCCGCTGCGCCTTTATCAGAATCGTCCATGACCCTGCATTGGGTTCGAGGCCCGCTTCGTAGATCCATTGAAATGCCAAGCTCACCAAACCGTTGGTGCGAATGAATTGTTGCAAATCCTCACTCACAATACGGCTTCCACTGAGGCGTTGGTGCTGGGATTCTGAAAGAGTAAGAAATGCATTGGTAGCTATAGAAGCTGAGGAAAGAACACGGTTATACAAGCGAATGTCGAGGCATCCAGGGAAGGCGTAGGAATGTGTGCGCACATACTCGACAATATGAGCAACAAATGTAAACGCATGAAGTTGGTCAGGTAAGCCCGCTTGGGGATTGTTCTTCCTGCGCTCAGTGAGCTCTGGCGTTGTTGGCATGTAATACACTGTCGCTGTGCTTCCTGAATTTGACTTGTTTGACCGAAGTGCAGCGTTTCTGATGCTGGCTGGCCACATATTGCCTTCTTCATCTGTCGCATCTTGCTCAGCGCCTCCAAAATGCAATTCTAGATCAGCGACCGCGCTAGGTGAAGCGAGAAGCACCATAATCTCACGTAGAACAATGTTTGGCAGCATTTTGCGCCTCCGTCGGTCAGCCGCCATTTTAGGTGGGAAGCTTAATGCTTTCAGTGGGTAGCGCACTGCAGACGAAGTAACTGAGTTGCTCGCGCTTGGTTGCGCAATGAGCGGCGGAAGAAGGAGGGCATATTGGAAGTATTGATTGAGCAAGTGAAGCACGTCCACAGGTCGCTTTGCTGCACAGAGATAGAGGAACACAGCCACCCAATCATCCTTGGATCGCTGCTCCACTGGGAGGCTCCCAAACTGCGTCAAGAGTTGGTCAGTGTCTTTGCTATCGATGAGCGCCTTGAGAGACTTTCTGGGGGTGAATGATGAGAGATATCGGCGATGGGGTATGCTGATGGTTGGAGCGGCTGAATTGCTCTCGCTATTATTGGCAATGTTCGAGATGGGTATGCGTTGATGAACCGCCGCGTTGCTGAGGGTTTCTGAGTCAGCGATAGAATCTCGAGCATTTGGGCGCTGCTGGAAGTCTATGGTGAGATGCGACAAGCTCTGTCTCAGCTGGAATCGCAGCATGGCGGTCGACGTTTTGGTGGAAACCGGATCAATTGTGGCCTTGAGTGCGTCCACGAGCTCCGTCATTCGTAGACCGATTCTCTCAAGCAGGGGTGTCTGAGGCAGCTCCATAAGGGGCTGCTGGAACTGGAGACTATTTTCACTGGTCTGCAGTCGCCGCCGTGTCGCAATTCGCTGATCACGTGACCCAACAAGTTCGGTCTCAACCACTGGCCTAGTCATCACGCCGCAAGTATTCGCGGAGGGAACCCAGCTGGAACGCGGTGGGATCTGATACACCCTTCGTCGTAGCACCGACCTAAGTCTACCTGAGAACATGGCTATGTGTCTGCGTCGCACGCAGCCTCAACAAAGGTCCTTGCTCGACAAAGTTTCTACGGGGGTGGTTTGTCGGACTAATATAACATGAACCTAGAGTGATGGGTCGTATTTGAGTGAATAATAAGATGAGCTATGCTTGTGTCTGGGGTGATAACTTGTTATAAAGGCAGGGCAGCCTGTGCATACCCGAGTTTCTAGGTATCGGAAAAAGTGTTTAACCCCTCCGAATTTCATCCACCCGCTTGCTGAGGGTGGATTGAGTTATTGTTGCAGTTCCCGCCTATTGTCGTGAGTTGATATGTCATGCATCGGTGTGAAGAGCCTTGTATTACTTCGGAATTCGCGACTACACACGGTGTAATGTATGAATGCGTCAATATGACTTCCGTGATGCCTTGCAGATGTGCCGAACAACGAGCGTTTGTATGACCAGAAGTGTGTGATGACGACGTTGCTAGATCTGCTGCTCTGCTTGGGAGGGTATGGGCATTGGCGTGAGATATAAAGCTGGCCCAGTGATTCATCCATTCACTAGGTGCCAGCATGCTGACCTTGGCCTCATATATCAGCCCTGCACAACTCCAACGGACAGTACAAAGCGAGGCGAGGATCTGAGACGAGAAGATTCGCGGCAGGCGCGTTGCTGTTCACCCAAATCAGGTCCGAGGCCTGCGTATGTGACCCAATGAATTGACGCATTTCTCACTAGTGATTCGGATTCCTGTCACTCTTTCTGCTGTACTCTGCACCGTATCCCCTTCCACTCCACTCTGTGAAGCTTTGATTCGGCAATGAGCGGCGCAACAAACCCTTCGGGAATGGTGAGCCGAGCGCTCGCATGTGTGGACTTGCTCATTGAGCATAAGGTTGACTGTTTCGATGAAAACGATATCGCACCCAATGTAGTGGCACTTAGGAAGATTCTAGCGGAGAACGAGACCCCAGCGGTTGAGCCAGTAGGCGCGAGGACTGACTTCATTGAGTGGCTTACCCAGGCCTATGGGCGAGTTCAGAATGAAACCTTGCTCGGAGAGTTAACCTGGATTGTAACGAACTTGACTTCAGGCTCTCATGATATTGTTGAGAGATTCATTAAAGCCAACTTCTTTGAGGTCTTTGCTCAGCGACTAGAAGGACCTCGTGAGGAGACAACACTCCTGAACATGATTTGGGCACTAGGTAACGTGGTTGGCGATGGTCCCGAAGGCAGGGACTTTATTCTCAACTCCTTTATCGCTGATAATGTGATCCAGACAGTTCTCAACATCTTCCCTTCTCTGAAGCCTGAGACGCAGGATATCTTTTGGTGGTTCTTAAGCAACTGCCTTCGTGGGAAGCCACACCCCCCGCTGGCACCTACCAAGCAAATAGCACAAATCGCCATTGAGGCGATCACCACTGGCTCCCTTGTTAGTATGCGTAAGGCAATCCCACGAGCAACCTGGTCCACCTCCGTCGAACCCGGTAGTGAGCAAGACCGTTTGACCTTCACTTCATCGGGTTTAATCGATGTGTGGTGGGCACTCTCTTACGCTTCTGATAGTGAGTTCCATGCTAAAGTGATGCTAACCCGACCAGCATTCGTCAATGTTCTTTTCTACTACCTGAGCCAAGCAATCTCCCCCACATGTGGCAAATTGCTCACTCCTATCCTTCGCGTTTTGGGCAATTTGGTGGCATCGGCCGACCCCGCCGTTTTATTCTCTCCAGTATACCGCTGCTTCGAGATTCTATTCGCAATTCTCGACAGTCCACAGAAATCGAATCAGCATCGCGAGGTACTGTGGATCCTCTCTAACATTATAGCGGACGGAAACGGTGTCACACACGTTCCCAACCACATCAACTCAATCCGGCGCGTGCTGTCTACTTTTCTCGATCACCGTGACCATGGAATTCGTAAAGAAGCCTGCTGGATCGTTGGAAATCTTATATCGTCGAACTTGCCCCAAGAACTCAAAGCTAGCGTCATCGAAACTCTGAAGCACACTTCGAGCCGAGCTAAAACAACTTTGGAGGAAATGGCTCAGTCGTGCACAGACATCAGGGAGTACCTCCCAGAGATCATGGCGGGATCCGTCGACAATCAAAACTCACATGAGCCTGTGCCGAATGTGGATGAAGAAGATGAAGATGAAGATGCACATGTATATGCAGATGCAGAAGCCGCGGAAATGCCACAGCCTCAGCATGACGACGAGCCTGAAGACGACCAAAACTTCGTAGCTGAACTGTTCTAACACAGTTGGTTTGTGCTGTCACCGCGAGCCTGTCTCGCCATGCACAACACTGCTAGTCACTGAGTGTGTCCATTTGAGCCCTGAGTAGGGAGTTAGACGGCCTGACTTGTTGTTGTGGCTAAAACATCTGACAGTTTTGAACGGCTCCAAGACATAGCAAATCCGTTTGTATCACAGATAATAAATCCAGAGGAAGTACACATGTGGTAAGCTAATTCTGGTCTCTGATCGCATTTGTCGCCCGGTCACTCTGAGTAACCCGTGCCGCCGTGAAGCATGTCCTCTGACTCAGTTCCAGTTCCAGCTCCAGCTCCAGCTCGGTTCAGCTCACTAAGTGGCCTGGCCTGGATTTGGCGTGAATCTAGCACTTGAAATGCACACTGTTGAGAACTCAATAACTGGGGATAGAGCGTGTGTGAGTGGATGAAAAGTGTTGAATAGTTTGTTTAATTCTAGGAAAACACATTTTATCAAGTTGTTGTCCTCGGAGCTTTGATTCCCATCGCTATACCCCACATCCCTCTTTTCCCTCCTTCACTCAAGCCAACCTGCCCATTACCGGGTTTGCACGCTTTTCCCCGCTTTCTCATGCTCTTTTTGTAGATACACTCGGGCTGACCTCTCGCCCAGTACCCCTCTTTACGCCCCTTTACGCGGCGGTACACAGCCCGCTCCTCTTGACGCAGAGGGCATCGGTCTCAGCGTCTCGCAGGGCGCGCAAACCCCATGAGCGCTCCTGCTGCTGCGGTGCCGAACGCTGTGTCAAGCGGAACAGGCGACACAGGTCAGCACCCGATCCTATCGGACCCACCAACGGCTGCGCCACCTCAGTCAGAGTCCAAAGCGCCGCCCGAAGTGGAGTTACTCCACTTATTCCAGGCGGCGTATGGCAGTCCAGTTCAGTCAGACCAGGCCACTGAGCCAAATGAGGGCACAGCGGCAGCGGTGGTAGCGGATAGCCGGGCTCCTGGATCTGGTCCCTACAAGATTGGCACCGAGGCCCCACCTCGGAAAGATGCAGATGAGCGCTTGCAAGCAAGTCGGACCGTCATGGAGGATACCTTGTTGGACAAACTGCTCTCGATGTATGGCCAGCAATCTATCTTCAGATCACCCGTGTTTATCGAATTGTTTAAGTTCATATGGAACTTTCGTATAATCAACTATCAGCAGTATTTGGGTCTCAACGTGGGTCAGTTGACCGTTTCGTCGCATATTCAGAATTCTAACGCTGAGAAATCAGATCTGGATGCGCCTGCGATCCGCACTCTGGGTCAACATGCCCAGCTGCCGAGGTCACAGGCAGGTCTCCAGCATGAGGTACTCGCTGCGCACTTTCTACGAAGTATCCGGTTCATTCGACTGCTCTCGCGTGATCACGACTGTTGTATGTTGCTCAGCGATACAAAGTCTCCCCTGGCCGGCTCTTTCCCCAACGAGCCTTTACCGAACGTCGCTGCTGCAGAAGTGACACTGCCAGTTCATGTACTACACGCAATCTGTGTTACTATCCTCGATTGGGTAGACCAAATATCTCGTGACTCGGCTGCATCATATTCACCTCCGCTGGTCGAGAGTGCATCTCCACCGCGCGCTGTGGTGTCTAGAAAGCTGTTTGAATACCTCTGCGAAATTATGTCGGAGGTGTTAAGCCTTGTCAGGCGCATGTGTAGTCTTGCCATGAAGCGACCGCAAGTGCAGAGTGAAGCTTCATCAGCATCTGTCGATGCCCTATCACTCAGACATGAGGTTGTGTCCATTGCGTCAATTGCGTCTTCTGGCATTGTTACTCAAGCGCTGCGAGCGCTAGTGTTATTTGAATCCACGAAGCCTTCCACAAAGATTGCGGCAGGGGTCGATCTATCAACATACCGCCGCTCTCGTGATGTTATCATCCGCGCTTCTATATCTATTTTATCTCAGATTGTGTCGGCAGATACGTGCACACTTAACAACCCAAAAGCTTCAGAGCTGCTCTTGGCATCCATGACCACTCCTGGCAACCCGTTTATCACCTCGTCCCGACCAGATGTTGCGGCTACGCTTGCACCAGCGTGGTACAACTGGCATACCGCACTTGGTTCACTCACGACGAAGAATGGCTCAGGCGACGCCCCCAGTGAGACGGAGTCCAATGCGAAATCGAGCCAGTTATTGTTGAAGCCTCAATCCTGCTATGCTGCATCATCCATTCCATTTACGTCTCTCATCCTTGCTGCATCTCAACTGAACTCGTTTGTCCGCGCAATCCTTCTTCTTGCCGAGATCGGTCTGGGCCTGGTTGCTGTCTCAGAGTCCTCGGAGTCGCGCACAAATGAGCCACCACAGCAATCCTCGTGCTACGATGCCTACCTTTGGCGCCAAAAGTTTCCCCCCTTCGCTAACCAGAGTGTGTCCGACTCACCACAGGATGATCACGCTCATATTCGTCACCTCCAGTTCAAACCGATGATTCAGCTCCAGGCGCTTGCGATTCTCGAAACGATTGTGCTTCATGCCAGAACCCTTCATCGGCTGTACCCGACTCAATCACAGTACGAGGTCTGGGGGGCCAAACGTGTATCAGATGACATCCGTAGAGGATCTCCGGCCCCGCAGCCGGAGTCCAGTGATTGCGTGAGCTTGCCAAAATGTGCAGTGTTACTACGTGGAAGCGCGTATCTCCAGCGTTCTGACGCTACAGAAGCGCGATATAAATGCAGTCTAAGCACCGCGGAAGCATGGGGGCTCACACCCGATGGTGCGCTAGCCAGTGATACAGTGAGGACGGATGGCATGGATGTTGCCTATGTCACACAACCGCCTGAATCTGAACCTAATGCATCATGTACCACCATATCTGTGTCGCTTGGGCATGCTGCCCGAGACCTACTTGCCTCCATCCATTCAGCGGGAGTCCAATTCTTCCTATGGTACGCTGCACAAGGTATGAAGCAATCGGTATCTGCCCAAGTACACGTCAAGCATGCCGCATCTGAAGCTCGATTCCAAACTATTATCCGATTATTAAATCTGACTCGCACACCCTGTTGCTGGACAAGTGTGCTCATGTCGATGTCTGACAAGGTTTTGGATAAACGGTTTCAACCTGGTGCACTTTGGCACAACCTTAGCTCGATGGAAGACAAACTACACCCGATTGATAGCCTGGGATTGGTAGCTAGCACAGCCTTTTGGAATTCTGCATGCCTGGATCAGGTGTCTCCTGGAGGCCTTTCCATCGTTAAGACGCCTCAACTCCGGTCTGAATCATGGATCGCCTTTTTTGGCGCGATGCTGCTCGATATGTTCAAAATCTTCTCAGCAAAACCCACGCTGTCACAAGTCCTAAACTCCCGCACGTCGTCGCACGCCTCCAATCCACTCTTCCAGACCCTCATCCAACTCCTAGCACCTTGTATTGTATCGCGTCAGAAGCAGATGCAAGTGCGCTCCGACTGTGTTATTCGGCTAGATGTAGCATCTCCAAATCTTCCATCATCAGTTGCAGGCGAAACGCTTGTTGCAGCCCCAGTGACTGTAACAGCACGAACATATCCGCTCGATTCTGCTCAGGAATCAGCCGGCACGAGCAAACAGAACCCTCAGCAGCAAGATGGGCTGGCGTTCAGTATCCCGCTTGGATACGTGGATGCCCTCCAGCGGATTACTCTTGCGTGTTCATCTCTTTTGCAAGTGGTATTGACAGACGGAAACGCTAGTCTGACTTGTGTCGCTCACGGTTTGACTAAAACGCTGTCGGGATTGCTCTTGAGTATTGCTGTTCCTGAGTTGGAGTTTGTCGCTTCACTGTTACCCAGCTCCACTACAAATGCGATAGCGCCAAGCTTGGAGGAGTCGGCGGCGCAAGCATCTGCTTGGATTGAACAAATCAATTCGGACCTCGCGAGTGAGACGCTTCCTTGTGGTACGTGGAAACACTTCCTTTCCGAGAACACGGTACAACCGAGTCCCATCGAGGTATCACCTGAGGAATCTGCAGGCTCACAAGAGGTGAGTGGTTCACAGGATGCGATTACAACCGACACGTTGGCGTCACTTCGGCTGGATGTTCGTAAGGCATCAATTTCATCGTCACCACTTGTTGCTGTCGAACATGTACAGTCCATCCCAGTTATGGTACGCTGGCGAGGCCTGTCGTCCCAAATGCGCTCGTTAACGCGGTTGACCCAGTGCCACATCCTTCGATTACTGAAGTTGCTCCTAATCCCATATCCTACGCGACAATTGCTCAAGGAGCGCCCGGATCTAGCCCCTCCGCCTGGACTAGCGTTGTCAATCTTGAAAGGAGGAGTTGCAGCACCACCCGAAGCCCGAGCTTCGTTCGATACGAAAGGACAACGAACGCCTACTGCCGCTTCCAGCCCTGTTTTGTCGCCGCTTCCTCTTGCATCGCCCTCTGAAGCCCCCATGGAAACTCAGGTCAGCAAGCTTTCTCATAGTTTGAATTTGGTTACTGTCGCGCAACTACTTGCAGCGCTTCGAATCAATGATGGATTCCGGTCTTCGTCATCCCATAATTCCATTCAAGAAGTCTACAATGAGCATCTTGAATCAAGATCGTTGAAGCCATGCAAGCAGTTCTTCGTGGCTACGCGAGCATCTTCGCGATCGAGCGACATGGTTCCATACGCAGAAACACGACGAGCAGCTACTCTCCTTAGCCTTACAGCGGCAGCTTGCGTCAACCAGCATATATTCGGTCCAGGCCTTGCCCTGTGCGATATCTCCCGAGCGACCGAACCCCTCCCGATAATAATTTCACCTGCCACTAAGTATTTGTCGGAGACCCTGATTCAGACCCCTCAGTTGAGCAACAGTGTGAGAAGTGATATTGTGCGTGAAGGAAAGGCAAACGCAACCATCCGCTTTGCCGAACCTAGTGATTTTGCGCTCTCATGTCTGCAGAGTCATGCCCTAGGATTACCCAGTATAATTTTTCCCCGTGGCGCACTACCTGGCAATGTCCGTGAGGATGACCGTGCCGCGCTCCAATCCTCGACTGTGCGAAGTATTCAAGCAGAGCTGAGTACCCTCGTGTTCCCTCAGCTGCTCAGAATCGCATCATGGAAGGTGCTCGAGGTGACCCAAGAAAGCTTTCTTTCGAGGAAGCAAAACAACCTGAATCAGAGTGATTCTAGCCGACGTCAGCAGCAGTCATCGGTTTCATTAAATCAGGATACGAATGTTACCAAGCCAGCAATTGGCTTGGTTCGTCAATATGTCCTCTTAAGACGGCTCGGTGCAGGTGCTTCTGGCGAAGTGTTCTTGGCCTGGGATGCAAAGCCGGATGCGAAACGGCGACGCAATATCATACTGAACTGGCTACGCTCACAGACTCACGACGGAGGTCGGCATGAAGAAAGGACAAATAAGGTAATGGGGCTGCTTGAGCAACGGTTGGCGTCCTTAGGTCTGGAAAAGGAGCCTGAACAAAACCTAGTGGAGGAGCAAATGCGGTACTCTGCTGCCGATGATCTGTCAGACCGCGTACGAAGACCCTCAACCCAGACCAGATCGTCCCACACTTACACAGACAGTGATGTAAGCTCCGATCAAGGATTTGAACCCACATCAGGTCGCTCTGATGAGGAAGGTGATGAGGGCCCAACACAAGTTTACACGGCCAGACGTCGTTCACGCTCACGTAGCGGGACATCTTCTTCATTTGGGCATGGATTCTCGCGCGCACATCATGGACGAGTAGGATCTGCACCCACCGACTCCAAGCCAAGCACAGGCTCAGCATCAAATGCCGATGACACTACAAGCGTCAGCAGCCTCCTACCTGTTGAACGAGAGAGTACACAAGGAACTCGAAGACGCAGTACCTCCAGGTATCGGTCCAAGCGCGAAGACATTGAATGCTCAGAAGGATTGCAGCGGGCTGTACGGCCACTTTTTGCAATTAAGCGGATTCCGCTTCAGCAATCATTGCGGGGATCTAAGACTGATCACCAAGCTACGTATGCAGCTGAGCGTGTATGTCAAGAGGTGGCGCACTTGGCCGCAATGGGTCACACAAACTTAGTGAGGTTTGTTGAAGCATTCGTCGAAGATACGTTTTTATTCATTGTCACCGACTACGCTGAGGGGCCTTCACTCCTTGCAGAATCCAGCAGTTTACTACTTTGGCATCTGCGACTCAACGAACGTACTCTTTGGAGCGCATTTGGTCAGCTTTTGCGCGCATGCGAGCATTTACACAATCTAGAAACTCTTGCTCTCCGACACGACGAGAAGATCACATCCTCTGAACGGAGCGAATCTCGATCGACCGACTCAGGACCGACTTCCACTGGAGAGACAAGCCGAAGTAGTGTTGGGCTGGTTCATCGAGACCTGTCCCCGGGGAACGTTCTCCTTGCGAGTAACTCTTCGCCGCAAGTGTTTGCACAAGACAGAAGCTTCCGAGAACGGCGAGCGCAAATTGCCTTGTCCTTAACCCGGCCCAAGTCGACCATGCATGAGCCATATCCCATTCCCATTGGAACGGAGTTCCGAATCACGAACTGCTCATGCTTATCATGCGCCCTTCTTGACTTTGGTCCCGGCCTAAGTGTATTCGAAGGTGACGTGGCGAGTGAGCACTACTTACTCACACAGCCAAGTGGCAACCACAGTGGAAGCGGGCCCTACCCCGGAGCTCGCGAAGGGAATCGCCTGAAATCCCCGCTTCCTCCGCCAAGCATTTTTGTCACGGGATCATCTTCGATAGATACAGCTTTAACACCTGCCCACGGTACGCCTGCGCGAGGCAGCCAAGCCTTCGGAGTCGCTGTTGGAGTGAATGTCCCAACAGTAAGCCCAGACTATCTCGTCCGTGCTACGTCACTGACGGCGCGAAGTACGGCAAGCCTCCCACGCGCAAACCCACAATTCTCAACATCGCTGCCGCTAAGTCCGGGAGACAGAACTGCATCTGATCGAATGTCCTCGCGTAGTCTGTCGTCACTTCCGGAGTCTCAGGAATTCCCCTTCTCTACGAGCCAGACGACGATGGATTTTAGGCCAGATTCTCCGCACTCTACTGTATACTCAGTGGCTGCTGGATCTGTAATAGCGAGTTCGTATAGACCAGCATTCACGCATGAATCTGACACTATGAGTCAGTCCCGTCACCAAGACAACGACCAAATCGACTTGAGTGTATCAGGTTCGGGCATCACGTTGTATTGCCGGAATATTCTTATTCACAAAGGCAAAACGGACTTCTCGTATATCAGCCGACCTACTATTAAGAAGCTCTTCGGAGCGCCTGCAGTCCTGCCATTGGGTGCTCTTGACGAGGAATACGCTTACTCCATTCAAGACGACGGCCGCGGTGCCATGCTACTTAAGGTTGCCGACTTGGGACTGGCAGCAAATGTGAATGCAATGAGCCCTGAATCCACCACCGATGCGAAGTCTTCACGACCAGTTGCGGTCGGTACGGCCGGCTTTATTGCTCCTGAGATATTGAAAGGATCACTCCCCTCGACATCAAGTGATATTTGGGCAGTTGGTGCGTTGATGTACTTGTTAATGGAGGGCAAGCCTCCATTCAGCACTGATGCCAACCCGACATATGCTTTTGCCGCGTTTATGCAGGCAGGCAAGCTCGCAATCGAAGGTGCCAAGCCACATTTCTCGACCACAGCCAATGCTCTCTATTCGTCTCGCCTTCGAAATCTTGTCGAAAGATGCTTGTCAGCAGAGCCGAGCGACCGTCCAACTGCGAGTGCAGCCCTATCGCAAGTTCATCTAGGCTTACGAGCATTGGAAGCGTCGCGAAGAATCCGATCGGCGGCATTACACAGTATGGAGTCGACAACGGATCGCCACCCAGATTCCCGACCTTCGCTAGCAGCCGAGGTTTCCCCCGCGCCTTCCATAACTCCACACTCAGATAAGGTTCGAAAGCCAACGCAGCGCTTCTCCTCTCCCCAGCAGCGTCACCCCACGTCAAGTCCCTCTTCTAATGCGTCTTTTGCGCGAAATCTGTTTCCCACCTTCAATGACTCGTCGTCCCTGGCAGAGCACACCCAAGGCCAAACACTCACCTCATCGATTCCAATGGCAAAGTCGGTCAAGCGGGTCTTGACTAGCGAAGTTTCAGAGCACCCACTCTCCGCAAGCCGTGACCTTGCAAGTGGTGACACCGGCCATACAGGAACAACTGCTGCTACTGCAGCAGCCATATCTGCGCCGTTTTCTGGTGGTAATACTAACTCGAATGTAACATCGAGCGCCGTGAGTCGATTAACGCGTGCAACGCGTACGTCGCGACAGCACTCGCCTCTTCCAGGTCTTAGCCTTTTGTCACGAGTCCTGAATCCCCAACCAGCGCTTGGAAACCCTCATACTCTCGAATCTCCATCCCCTTCTCCCACTCCATCCCCGACATCGTTTGGCCTAGCCGTTGAGACAAGCGAGGCAAATTCCTCGACTGACTATCAAAGGCATGGGTCTCGTTTCTCTTCATCCAATGTACCCCTTGTCCTTCCAGCTCTCGTTCCTACGACTCCAACTGATCGACTCCTTCAGTCGTCACTTGGAGGGCAACCCAAGAAGGGAATCCTCCGAAATCAGTAATTGTGCTTTCTAATGATCGGAGGACGACCGGCAGATAAATAAGTCATTGTGCCTTGTATCATGATGCGTTTGACTTATTTTCTATACCGTTTGTGTTGTTCTTTTCTACCTGCACCCTCAATTAACTTTTGCTCTCGTAACCTCTGTCTAATGCATGTCCGCCTGTGCCGTATGATACCTGGCCCTCATTCGCTGGCTCTCATTAACGTCATTCTCCCATTCGACTTCAATTAGTTCGCCCCTACAACCCGAGCCCTTTCAGCACTGACTTCCTCCCTTCCATTGTGTTTTGCGCCTCGCACTTTCAGTCCTCCATGTCAGCCGATCTGCTGTTTGTTCATTGGTTCCGCGCTTTCCTTTTGTTTACCCTCTTTCTTCCTTCGTTTTCTCGACGTTTATGCTCAGCTGATTTAGTTTCTCTTCGATTTTTCCTAGAGCTAGTCGCATTGTGCGCACAATGTATGTCGTGTTTTCCATCATGCTCAGCTACATTCATCAACATTTCATACGATATTGATCCCAAGCGTGCGAACATGTCTCGCTGTGAGAACTCGCCGTTCTTTGTTTTCTTAGTTCTGCTCGTGATATTAATTCTACTCCGATTAATAATCTATTCGTCTTTCATATTCGACCTTTTCAACCCAAAGCGTTCCAGCGTGCCCTATGGGCCGCTCTATAATGCCATGGTATGAACCGCTCCAGATGCTGCAAGATAGCTCACCCGCAGGTACCCATTCGGCTCTAACAACTCACTCGGATCCTTCATTACTATCTCGAAATCAAGGTCTACGCTCGAGACTGATGTTATGTCCGACCCCATAGAGTAAGGACAATGAACCTGATAACGGCCTATCATGCTGGTCCACTTTGCAGGTCGTTATCTGCCGAACTTTACCCTACTGACTTCCCTGCTAATAAAACGCGTTCTGTGCTTCTGTTTGTTTTGGACCGTTGTTATATGATTACCTCGCTTTGCCCCCCAGTTCCAGTGTTGCGATGGAAGGTTCGTAGTCCAGTCTCCGCACAGTTCACAGTCGTCCTTCCAGGCCCGGCCCAGCCCGGCCCGGCTCAGCCCTCTCGGATTTTGATACCAGGGGTGTCGGAATACCAAGGGATAGATATTTTTCGAGATGAAACTCGAGGTGGGATTTGTGGGTTAAAAGGATAAAAAGTGGGTGTTTACGCGACGGATCCGATCTAATTCATGTATATTCTGATCTGCCACTTACGTATCTACAACTCTAGCATAACGCAATTTCCACATGTCTGAAGCGGCTGTCGTAACTGCAGAGAAGAAGTCTGATGGTGCCTTCCTCCAGAAGCTCGATGAGGAGTCTCTCAAGGTCTTTGCGTACGTTTTCTACCCGAGATACACACTGCTGCGAACGCATTCGAAGTTTATTTTGTGTCGGATAAGGCGCTCTACCGCTTGGAACCGGTTTGCAGTCGAGGCTGGTCTGGGCTCAGTGTAGAAAGCGCTGCAAATGAAATGAAACCGCGGTACCTAAGACGCGTGTCCATGTACTCACTGAGTGTATATGACGTAATTTGGTTAATCCTGCTTGATATTGTAGTGAAATCGGTAAGAAGCCTTTCTCAGAGCAGGCTGTCTTCGTCCTGAACGCTTTCTTCGACGAGATCGGTGACCAGGCTGAGTGCATCTACAAGGTCGCATGGGAGATCATCAAGGAAGCTGACATGCGCACGCGCAACATCCAGTACCTCCACCAGTACAATGAGGGTTGCGATCTCGACTTTGACATGGCGCTCTACTTCTTCGAGCAGCTCGTCAAGTACTTCGAACGCCACCCCGAATGGAAGGAGCGTGGTTTCGAGCGCTCTGTGCCTCGCGAGATGACTGCCATTCAGCGTCGTCAGGAGCTTCGCAACACCGTCGATGTCAACTTCGATGGTCGTATGTCATTCCTCGAGTTCCTGCTCTACCAGTACAACCTCTCCCCCAAGGAGTTCGTCACCCGAAGCACCACTACCACCGAGGTTGTCAATGAGGAACTCATCAAGGCTCGTCAGGCATTGGCGGAGGTCAATATCAAGATCCGCGAATACGAGGCTTACAAGCAGAGCCTAGAAGAGAAGTCTCAGGGCACTGGTGTCAAGGCACTCGCCGCTAAGAATGAGCTCGCCTGCCTCCATGCTTCTCCTCTCGCGGAGACCCTTCGCAGCCTCCTCATTCAGGCCGAGGCTGCCGTCCGAATTGCTATGCGTGCCGGCTCAGTTGTTACCAGCTCTGGTACCACTTCTAACAAGAGGAATGCTGGTGAGATGTGGTGGCTCAACCGTGAGCTCGAGACCAAGACCGCCAAGTACAACGCCAAGCAGTAAGCGGGATTGGAAACGCATCATGTTTGTGCACCCATCGTGCTCCTCTATTGGAGCAAAGACCGCGGGATAGCTTCTTCTTTGCCATGACAAAAACCTAATTGAGTGACTGAGCTTTCGCTGAGGTCCACTTTGACTGGCGCAAGCTCTAGGGAATTTACGTTGAATGATGAAACCAAATAGACAGGTTTGTAACAAATGATTTACTGAATGCCATTTATTCTCTTCGATACGTGTTGTGCTACTTCGGTTAGGGTGAAAGTGGTCGCTGTGGCTCCACACCTCTTCTCGGAACACCAGAACTGTTTGGTTTCTCGAGAGAAGCTTGATAGAATTCAACGATTGATTAAACGGAGCTTTCGGTACAAACTTCTCACGTCTTATCGCATACCGGGTGATATGGTGTCCAGAAGCTAGATCTGTGGTGCGTTCCGGCCTGGAGTTAGCTGCAGCGCAACAAGCGCCATTTGAAAGTCCGTTCGGTTTTAGCCTGATCCGGACAAATTCTTTTTCCAAGCTCACATTCCAAACTGCGAATCGTCGAATCGCACACCCAGCGCGGGAGCAGCACAGTGCGACAAGGTGAGAACGCCGTGCAAGGTGGTGTGTTGCATTTCTAACCTGGTACTTCTCCTGCACAGTCGCCGCACCAGGGTTAAAGAATCTATTTGACTCGTTTCGAACAAGGTGAATTGATTGCTTCATCAATCAGGTGGTTGATCGGTTGATCCAGCAATCGAATTAGCTAGCCAGTAGTCAGACAAGCATAACTTGAGTAGTGATATCATGTTTCGTTCTCGCTCCCCTGGTGCAAGCGGCGGCTCGTCAGGAACCACCACACCAGACGGCCAGGCTTCGCCTCAGCAATACGCGCTGGGTGCACGGAAACCCAGCAACTTGCGGGCTGGAAGCGCCAGCGGCGATAGTGGAGATGGGAGTTGTCCGATTCCATTTAGGCACCTTCATCAGCGTACCCCCAGCTCAGCTGCTGCCCGAGCAATGAGAGAGGAACGAAGCCATTCTTCGTCAGAAAAAGAAGTCGGAGGAGATCGAGAGGGTGCTGGTGGCCTATCCACAATAGCAATGCCCGTGCCAACTTATGCAACTGGCATGGCACCACTGATGAGTACCCCCAATGGCTACGGACGAGGCACTCCACAGCTTGCGAATTCAAGCCCCTTCCATCCGGCTGGTCACGGTTCGCATCGTCCTTTCAGCGGCTCCAGCGTACGAGGCACCAGAGTCACTCCTTCGCTTGCCCTCGCTGCCCTTCCTCAGTTGTGCAACATCGTGCCGGCACTGAAAGTGGTGGAGAAGGATGAACCATTGCCACCAGAGGTCCTCTCCGGGCAGACACCACTAATGATCCCCATGTCAGATACTACTGCCGCGTTGATAGGTACTTCGTCTGGAATGAATGGTGAACCCGGCAGCATTGAACTGCCAGCAAGCATTGTCACATCCACGAGCTTCAGTGGTTCTGAGAAGTCAGACAAGCAAGAATCTGCGAGCTCGTTGACAGCGATCAATGAGCACCTCAGGACTCACCATCTCGCAGTGCACTTGCCTCCGATTACCCAGTTTAACCAAACCTCATCAGAATCAAAGGAGCATTGGGATGCTTCATACGATCGCCGCTCACAGCTCTTGCAAGAGGTTCAACAACTTCGTACCATGGTTGCTGCTGCAGAAGCCGACAGAAATCGGGCACTGGCACGCGAAGCCAGGGCTCTTGTTCTTGCTGCGGACCAAGTCGCGACTGCTCAGCGGGAGTTGGAGAATCAGCGAGTTCAACTCCTCGCGGAAAAAGAAGATGCGCTACGCGCTGCTACCGAACAGTTCGCCCGTACCCGCCTTGAAGATTCACAAAGACGCGAACGACTCGAAGAAGCGGAATTGCATGCTATGCGTCGGCAGTGGGAGCAGGCCGTAGCCGATCGTCTCACGATGCGCTACAAAGAAGAAATATCTAATTTGAAGGCCGCGCATGCAGACCAGGTCGCTGTGTTACAAGCCAAGTTAGACGAACTTCAAGAGAAGTACGAGCGTCTTCGTGCGACTCATGACGCAACGAATGTCACCCTTTCGCGCGCAGAAGCAAGTCGCGATACCTACATGGCCAAGGCACAGCTCTACTTTACTTCCTTCTTAAACCGATTTCGTTGGCGCAAGCTTGTGCTCTACCTGGCTGGCAAATTATTTTTGCAGAAGTACCGTTTCTTCAAGCTGCTCAAGACCGTTCATCAGTCTCTGTACAACGCCCTCCTTGACCATAAGAGAACACGAAAAGCCATGAAGCCCATCACTGCAGACAGTATACTGGCGATTGCTCCATCATCAACAACAACAAGTTGCTCGCGATCGATTACACCATCTAATGAGAGAATTAGTCTCTCTCCGGCACAGATGCCTCCCACGTCTCCAGAGGCGAAGTCGATATCCGCCCGAGACGACTCGCAGCCTCAAAGCATTTCTGAAGCCTCAATGTCGTCGCAAACTAGTGGTGAAATGCCAGTGCTTGAAAGAACCGACTCCATGAACTCGGAATCAAGTGATCTGAGGCGCTCCAAAGACGATGACATGACCGATACTGACCGGTGGTTGCAAACTGCGTGTATGTATCTGACACTCTATGGTCGCTATCAGGAACAAAGGGACTCATCGCGCCTGCCAAAGTTATCGAAGATCCTAAACTCGCCCGAGTATGCAGAATTGATTAAAACAACACCAAGCCGTCAAGCTCTGCTACAGATCGCGGAGCGACGAGGTGGTTCAGTTGCGCTCACTGCCACTGCCCCGCGTGACGGTGCTCCTGCAGAGAAGATCACAGCGTCCCAAGCCTACGACATGAGAGTGACGGAAACGAGGTCCTACAGAATGCCACTTGAGGCCCCCCAAATGCCATCACTAGGCGTGCGGGGACGGCAAAGACGTGGTTCAGCGTCAGGTGCTTCCCTCTCGAGTTCCGTCTCGGGCGCAACCTCTTCAGCTCACTATATTCTAGCCCTTCAGCGTGAAGAGCTACATGATCTCTTCCTGAGAGTTCACGACCCACGCATCTTTGAGCACTTGGCAGAGGTAGGTACCGTTGTCAGCGGTGAATTACTAGGCGCACTCCGACGTGAGGAAGAGTGGCGTGCTGCTTGCCTTAAGGACATGGCTACACTGCATCTTACAAAGTTCAGCGAGCTACCCGCCTCGTCCAGGCGTCACACCGCCGAAGGATCCCCCACGAAGCAGAAGCTAGCCCAGTCTCACCAATCACAATCGCCCGAGAACAGCTTGACAGAAACGACATCTACCTCATCTTCCGTTGCCGTCGAAAGCGCACCCGCAAATGCGCCGTCAGACCACAAATCCCTCACTCAGCAAGGCATGAAAACCCCTACGAGAGTCAGAGCAAGTCGGTCTCGCGACCGCGGAGAACAAATGAGCCCAAGAAGCGCGATCCGCCCGCAGCTGTCAGTTGGTCCACCTCCACCACCGCCACCACCCTCAGGCACTCTTGCAGCTTCGGCGTCAACTTCTCAGCTGCGCTCGTTACTTACTGACCATCGAACCGCACTTCAGAAGATTGTTTCAAGCGTGAAAATCATGAAGCAATCGATGTTAGAAGCTGGGCTTGTTGCTCCTGTTCAAATTGATGCAGCTCTGGGCCTCGCGCAAAGTGTGCTAGCGCATGGCACCAAGGCTGTGGCATCGAACGAGGCATCAAGCTCTCACTCAAGCGGGAATAGCGCCGAACTTTCTGTGAATCAGCGCATATCCAGTCCTGCTGCCAAGTACTCCTCTGCCTCCAATCGCAGTGCGGCCCAAACACCCAGGAGCAAAGCTGCACCTAGCAATGTCAATCCTAGCCCGTTGGCAAGTGCCGGTCGCACTGCTATGCGCTCATAGCCCACGATTATCACAGTAATCTAGCTAGAAAGATTGCCAGCAATGTTTTAGTGCTTTATTATCTCTGGTGGCTGTGATTAAGTTGCCGCCACCACTAGTGTACTCTCTCCTAGCGCTCTTTATTATGTCGTCCTACTTGAAACTTGATTCTCCTGATTGAGTTCCTGTTGACTTTACCGAATGTGCTTTCTACGATATGTTGCTCCGTCGCTTCTCTGAGGCATCATTAGCAACCGCATTCTGTCAATTTACATTGTACTTCCTGGATTTATCTGGATTACCACTCTTCTAAGGCTTGTTTTCATTTGCCGTTACATTTCATCAACGCATATGCTACTACGTATCCCATGTTTATTTCATTAGCAATTGGATTCACTATCAACACCGTTTTATTCGCAGTAGAGCCTGTAAGATCACATTACGTAGCCGACCAACCGTAGGTAGAACATGTCGAGCTGCACACAGGACGCTGCTAACTTGGGACTATTCTCAGGTAAATTACTGAACATCCTTTGAATAAAGCACAAATAATCGCACGTCTCATCTCGAAAACCATCCATCATACGGATTGCATAGCGTGAGAGATGTACTACCGAGCTGGCAAGAGAAAGGAAAAAGAGGACCAATTACTCGGCCTTGCGATGCTGTTCGCAGAAAGCTGCAAGACGAGTACCGAAGTCCTTAAGGATTGCTGCCGGAGCGCAGTACACAAGACGAATGAAATTGGGAGCGTTGAAGCATGCACCCGGAAGGACCATGATATTCCCCTCAGTCAAGAGCTTGGATGCGAACTCCTGGTCGTTGGCGATGTCCTTGAACCTAGTCGTGTCGATGTGAACCATGACGTACATGGCACCCTGGGGTCGAACAGTGGTGAGACCCTCAATGCCTTCGCATGCCGCGATCGCGGCAGCGGCCTGCTCCTCGAGGATGGCATTCAATGAGTCGTAGTATGACTTGTCAAGGTTCCTGAGGATCGCAGGCACCGCGTTCTGCACGACGGTAGAAGCACCGACGATTACCTGGGTCAGAGAAGCGATGTGTGGGCGAGCGGCGGTGAGCAGATTAGCACGATCGGTAAGTGCGAGCCATCCCAAGCGCCAGCCTGGGATAAGATACCGCTTAGCAAGGCCACCAATGGTGAAAACTGGGACCTCACCAGCAACATCGCTCACTGGAGTGAACTTACTGCCAAAGAACACCATGTTAGCATAGATTTCGTCACTAATAATGGGAAGCTTGTGCTTTCGAGCAAAGGCGACAATGTCCTTGATATGCTCCTCGGAATAGTTCGAACCAGTAGGGTTGCCAGGGTTGTTGATGAGGATGGCCTTCACCTTATCGTCCACGAGCTGTTCGGTGGCCTCCAGATCGAGCTCCCAGCTCTTGGATGGAAGCAATGGGTAAAGCACAGCGGTTGCACCGAGATGTCCTGCGATCGTTTCATACAAAGAGAACCCAGGCTTGGGCGTAAGGATCTTATCGCCCGGATTGAGGAGAAGCTGCATTGCAATGAGAATGGCATGAGACGCGCCTGAAGTAACAAACACGTCATCGGCAGTGAACTTGGTTGCCTCGGTCGTGATGAACTCGGCGATTGCCTGCCTAACATCAAGCGCACCGTGGGCCGGTGCGTAGCCGTTGAACTTGTTCGAGGTAACCACGTCGATCACGGCCTGAGTTACACGCGCATCTGGAGTGAGGTTACCGTACACAGAGGGATCACCGAGAGCAAGGTTGATATGGCTCAGAGGGTGGTTCTTGGGTGGAACGATCTTGTCGACAATGCGGCGGATCGGGTTGATCGTAGCAACGGCGCTAGCCGAGGGCTGAATGTTCCATTGGCGCGATTCTTCGGAGCTCATTTTCTCAGAGGGTTAGTTACTTGGTGCAGAATAAGTGCTTTCGATTAAGATATCCTTTCGTTTCGCAAAGTGCAAGAGGGATATTTTCGACCGGAAATCGAGGATCACAATCGACGGATGAAGTATGCGATGAGAGATCCTGAAGTGGTGTGTAGATGTCCAGCGAGCGCAATGAGTGATATGCGTGTCCCGTGTGGAGAATGCGCGAGTCCAGGGTCAGCTCACTAAAGTGCGTCGGAGCAAAGAATACAAATGTGTTACTTTTGAGCGTTGTGACTCGGCGTTCGCAGAATAACCTAAATAATCAAGTATATTCAAGACATTACCATCCGCATAGTCGCGTGTCCACGCGATCCAATGCCCTTGACACTCGCTTTTCATTCCATTGATCAAGGTGACACACAGTCCGAATACCCTGTGTCGGATTGATTTGGTGCTGGTCCGGGCCTGAAAAGAGCCACGGATACCGCATCGCCAGCACAAGCGTACTCTCTTCCCAAGTACATTTCTCAGCATTGACGGACCCAAGCCGGATATCCTGCAAATCGAGCCAACTCAACCCTATCCAGATCAAGCAACAGCGAGATATCGCGCAGTGCTTGGGAGAAATAGGTGCGGCGTGGTGGACTGTACCACACCTCGGTTGGCAAATATCCCCACAGCTCGCCGGATACGCGCTCGCACGTGGTGCAAATCGATCAAAACTCGAGTTTCTGGTGCTGATACGGCGGCCTTAAGGAGGAAAGAGGCATTGCCACGCTCTTGTGGAGTAGCGCACCAACTGCCAACAATACCATTCTGTTGAGCCCATCCTAGCAGTTTATTCTATACCGATATCATCTCCTGCACGCATGTCAAACCCTCTACATAGCCCTCAAAACGACTCTCAGGGGCCGGTCTCGCCCTTGACCTCCTCATTGAATTCCGGAAACTCCGCCGCGGGTGCGTCTGCCGTAGCCTTGACCTTCCCATCGAACACTTTGCCCGAGCTTGGTTCCGACCCCGCTGTTCATGCTGCCTCTCGACCCGCCATGGGAGTCCTGGGAGAAGCCCGAGAGCCTCACCAACTCTCAAGTCAGCCCCAGCAGCAGCAGCAGCAACCGGACACTCATCACGCCCGTATGCTATCCGGTGCTCCCTTGCGTGTGAACACTGCAGTGGAGGCGCTACAAACGCTAACCAATGTCGTGGCACAAGCCACATCGATTGATGTACCAGAGACACCATCACCAACGAACACTGCTTCGTCGGCGTCTTCTCGGAGACGGACACTTACATCGCCGCCACCACCGCTGCAAATGCCCCCGGTTGTCGCTTCGGCGCTTGGAAGCACTATCGGTTCCGTCAATCACTCTCATGAGGCAGAGATGATGGAATCGGTAAGTGGTGGGGGTCGTCCTCATCCTCCCATGGTAGGGACCCCAAACTCAGTCCTTGCACTTCTCAACGGCAACCGTAAGTCGATGCCAGGAGGTATCGCGGCAAATGTTGGTGCTGATGCTCGCGGAGCGCATGCGAGTAGCCTTGACAAAGGTGAGATCAACACAGCACAGTCAGGCAGCCGAGGCACGAGATCAATGTCGGCGAGTGAGACCCCCCGCATTGGTAGTCGGGCCCCTTCGGACTCGCTACCGCCAGTGGATCTCGCGGAGAATATAGCAGAAGAGTCCAAGCTTGATGACTCCTTGCGGCCTGCAACCGGCACTCAAGAGTCAACCACGAAAGCAGGAGACGCGGCGGCCGTGACAGAGAGCGAGAATCCCGCAACCGTGAATGATTCTTCCCTTGAGTTGCTCGACGTGAATCCAATCGCAGATTCCGCAGAGACCAGGTCCATTGGTGACAATCCAGAGGAAATGCGGAAGCACATCCCACTGGTCCACGAAACGGTTGCAAAAATGACTCCCTTTGTCTCAACCTCCACTTCGGCGACTGGTGTCGACGAGGACTGGATAATCCCACCCGAATTCTCACGTCCCCAACTATCGCGCCGCGATAATCCATCTAACCTGCGCAATAGATCTGGTCATAGCCAGCTTCCTACGGTTACTCCGTCTACGTCCACAACCAACCACTTCTCGTTGCCAGGTTCGCCTCAGCGACAGCTGCCGACCGGGTTTAATTCACCGACATCTGCGCATATCGAGCCTCGGGCCCGAGGTGTGAGTGGCACGCGTATTGACACTACATCATCCTCATATCGTAGCTATCCAGTCCTGAAAACATCAACGTCTCACCTAAACATGGCGTTTGCTGGTCCTGTGGATAATCTGAGTCAGCATGCAACATGCTCATGCTGTGGCATGCCTATTCTGAGCACCGCTCAGCCCGAGGTTTACGATTTCGCGGCATCAGCTCAAGATCGCCCCGCGTTTGTACTTCCAACCATTGATTCGTCAAGTCTTTGCCTCCATAACACTCAAGATGCAAGCACCCTTGTGCACGCTACCGTTGAACAACTCGTCGCCCACGGAGGCATTGCGGGATTGGGAACTTATGGTAGAAGGTACCTGCTCCCAGATCAACACAGTGCTCTCAGACATGGTCGAGTGTACCACACCGTGCACCCATCTCGTCTGATGCCCGCTAGCAGCCCAACTGTCTCGATGGATCCCCAACTCTCGGCAGCAAAGATAGATGTCATTCATGCACGCGCCGCAGCGCTGCAAACGAGTCGAACTGGAGTACCAGTCTCCTCTGCGTCTGTGAGCATTCGTTCGGAGCCGGATGAGTTTGTCCAGGTCAAGCAATCGCTTAGCGCCCACGCTCTTCCTGATACTACAGGAGGCGAGTATCGATACACAGAACCTATTCTATCAACAATTGGCGCCGTCTCAGGTTTGGCACTCACGCAAACTCCTGAAACCGTGATCCCGCCAAATCGCGGCCCGGCCCTCCATGAAATTTTCGAGCCTCCGACTCTGCATGCTGAGACCCCAACGGTAACGGGAAGCATACGAAGCGATGGTGAAGGGACTCAACTGTACGCTGCCTCCCTTGCACTACCATCTATTCAAGTTGCGTATTCAATTGGATCGGCAAGCTCTGGCCTGTCCACCGCCTTGGCAGAAGTCGAAAATGTTGCGATAGATTATCCAGATCTTCGCCTCGAAGTTGCGAAACAAATGACAACGCCTTCCGCGATTCCGAGCTTAGCGGCTCCAACAGACGTTGACTCTGACTTTCGTCTTGATCCCGCCTCACCCCAGGGCTCAGCGCAGCGAGTCGTGGAGAACCGTGTTGCAGATCCGATCAGTACAACTGTTGCGATGAGCACTGAAGATCGAAGTCTCCTTGCATCAAATTACCACACTGAACGAGAGTCAGCGAGTCACTTACCCTTGGCTGAGTGGAACCCCGATGCAGGTGTTGATAGCACTGATGTAGATGAGGATGATGAGGAGCTTCACATTGAAGTCGAGGAAGATGAGATCGATGGATTACTCTCCAAGACTGAAGATCGGTTGTTCACGAGTAACTTCAATAATGATGCAGCTCCGAAAAAGGTTACTCAAGATGATAAAGTCGATAGTACCCCTCGAATAGTGGCGCCACAATCCGGTCAGCCCAAAGGGACACGCGCTCCAAGTCCAAGCAAAGCGCTCTGTGCTCTCTGTCATCAGCGCCTGCAGAGACCGATGCAGATGGGACCTGCACAAGACTCGACATATCATCTGGTCATCGCTATGGTTGGTTTACCCGCGCGTGGCAAGTCCTACATCTCCAAGAAGCTGTCGCGATACCTGCGATGGCTTCGATATGACTGCCGCGTCTTTGATGTCTCGGACTATCGGAGACAGGTGTACGGAAGTGGGCTTCCCATGAAGAAAGACGACGTTCGTGACAAGGTCAAGCCCCGCGAACTGGTGACAAAACTGGCGCTTGGAGACATGGCTCAGTTCTTGATTAATGGCGGAAAGATTGCAGTTTATGACTCGTCGAACATCAATGTTCGGTGTCGCCATTTGTTCAAAGAATACCTTCGTGGATTGGGTATCAACTTCTCGCTTCTTTGGGTGGAATCCATATGTACTGATGATGCGCTTATTGAAGCCAATATTCTCGACCGGAAGTTGTTCTCGCCTGACTACGGCGAAGATGTAGATGTTGAAAGCGCGATAAGAGACTTCAAGGAGCGACTCGAAGACTACACGAAATTCTATGAGCCCGTGACTGAATCTGAGTTGACTCTCGAAGGAGAAGGGTTTGTGAAGCTCATCAATACGGGGCATCGAGTTCAGGCAGTGAATATTCGTGGATACTTGCTCACGAAGATTGTCTTTTATTTGATGAACCTCCAGATTACGAAGTCCCCCATATATTTCTCTCGACATGGCGAGAGCCAGGCCAACATCTGCGGACAAGTAGGTACGGACTCTGCTTTGTCCAAGGCAGGACGAAAGTATGCAGAAGTGTTGGCGGAATGGCTTCGTAACCAACCGGAGCTTCTGGCGCGTAACAAGGGTCTCAACATTTATTGTAGCACGCTGCAGCGAACCATCGCAACGGCGGGAACCGTCTTCAAAGCGCTCTCACCAATATTACCGATCAAAGTTATCAAGTGGCGAGCGCTTGCAGAGATCAGTGCCGGTATATACGATGGAATGACTTATGCCGAGATCGAACGCGCGGATCCAGCAGGCTACGCAGAGCGTAACAGAGACAAACTGAACTACAAATACCCTCAGGGTGAAAGCTACAAGGATGTAATTGACAGGGTCGAACGTGTTATCTTTGAATTGGAACGCTCTGAGGCGCCAGTTATCGTGATTGCACACCAGGCCGTTATTCGATGTTTATTAGGATACTTCCTAGACAAAGATATTAATGACATCCCTCACTTGTCCGTGCCACTCCACACTGTGATCAAAGTCCAGCCGCATGCATTTGGAGTCAATCAGGAGGTCTACGAGATTTATCCAACGTCCACGTCTCACAAGCATGCGTAGGTCCTCACAACCGTACTAACTGCAACCTTTGTGTTTGAGACTAATAGTGTTTCCACCCTGATCCGGTTTAGCCGGATTTAGCCGTATCAGGCCAAATACAAAATACCGTCTTCGTGCAAGAGTTTATCAAATAGAATCCATTTATTAAAAAGCACAGAACAGTCACTGGGACTTCGGTTGGGAAATAATCACAGATTCGAGGAGATCATGAGGATTGACGTGTTGAATACATAGAAGAACTCTTCAATGATCTGAGAAAAATCAAGCGCAGCTTTGTGAGGTACGTTAAGTCACAAAGAATGGAAGGGAAGTAGTACGGAACTTAGAGCGAGGCCACAAACAAAATGTAGTTTTTGTAGCGCACAGATGGGGAATAAGACTATGGGAGCAAATCTAGGGTAAATACTATAAGAATCAAAGGGAGGTGGATGGCTGTAAGATATGAAACTCAAGTGATGTACCAAGCGTGTTGCGAGGCGTCTACAAAGAATTAATATTTGTGAGTGCTCGAAACGCGTGATGATTCAGTCACTGAAGGAGTCGTAGGGGGTGTTGGGAATCGAGGAAGCGAACGCGATTCAGATTGACTCGGGTACGCCACTGTCGAGGCTCGAGGCGCAGTAATAGCAGAAAAGCCATGGGTCGCCTTCGGTCCTACTCTACGGAGAGTTGTGGGCGAAATGTTCCGCGAAGTGAGGCCATTATTACCAGACTTCATTTGCTCGCTAACATGGCGCTGAACGTGTGCAAATGCCGAAATACTGGAGTCATCAACTGGCGGTAACCTAGTATCACTACTCCCGTCACTTTCATGACGCTGGTGTAGGAGCTGAGCACCACTATGGCTGCTTCCGCTACTGGAGCTGTTGTCACTCGCCGGACGTGAGCCAGAGTCTACCTGTCTTAGTGATGTTGTGGACTCTGCACGAATATTAGGGAGATTCGAGTGTCTGTCGCTTGTACTCAGCAGAGGCTTTGTAGGTGTGGCGATAGTTGTAAGAGTATTCGGATGGGGATGGGGTCTTGATTGGTTCAAATCAGAGGTGTCTTTGGCTCTGCCACTATTGGACGAACTCATGAATGGCCTGGCTACTCGTGCTGATGTCGGAGTTTCAACCTCAGGAGTTGCCGGGGATGTAGATCTCGAGGTCACGACTACTGGGGTTGCTGGAGGCTGACGAGGAGGAACGATTGGCTGCATCACTGCATGCGGTCCACGCATCATTCGAGGCACAGCCGGAGTATTTGCAGGCGGAATGATGACCGATTGGAGTGTGGGCACTCGATTAAGTGGTGCAGGCTTCACTTGTACGATGGGAGCATGCTCGCTTGATGACGCAGGAGGATGATGAGGTCGTCTGGGGACGCGAGGCTGTGTAGACGGAGCCAGAACGATAACATCCTCAGTGTTGTGCACAAATGACTTGTGAGAAGGTTTGTCTTGGAGCGCTGTGGCAAGGCTGACTCGATTGCCATTGGATGACTCATGAAGGTCCACAGCTGTCGCTCCGGTTCCAGGGGGAATCGAAGAAGCCGGACCTCTTGAAGTAGATCGTAGGGAATCGATGCCTAGGCCAGTCGCGGAAACTACGGTAGTCTTCGGTTGCTCATCATCAAGCATGTTCGCGTAAGTGATCGTAGTTCCTGCAGGCAAGGTAGCCAATTCGATCCCAGGCCCAGTCGAGGTTGAACTTTTTTCAAACCTGCCCTGCGCTAGTTTTGGTCCGAATAGCGATTCAGCACCCACGATGGATGCTTCAGGGTTCGTAAAGATATCAAATCGTGTAAAGCGGCGATCAAGGAAGGGCTGAGGTCCTAGCCTTGGTCCATGAGCCTTACGGCAGTAGTGAAGGAATGCGAGCCATATCAAGACACGTAGGACGATCGCAATAGGACCTGTAATGAAGATATCAGCCACGCTGGAAATGGCGGAATACGACAGCCAGCGCGCAGTTGTACCTTCTTCTTTCGAATCGAACTGGAGACCATACACAAGGATAAGTAGCGCAGCTGTGAGAACCCAGAGTACAATGACCACAAGGGAAACGATTTGCTTTGTGGTAGGCGCCGAAATCGCCCGCCGATACTCGTAGCATCTGAGCAAATGGTTCAAATCTAAATTCAGGTGCTTTCTTAGTAGTAGATGAGCTTGGGTTGCATCCTCTGGTGATGTCTTACGAATATACCATTGGCCACAGCAGCACGATTGTTCCTCGGCCTGATCCCAGTAGAATGCGTTCGAAATTACTTCCACATCCTCAGGGGGGATAGAGGGGATATTCTCCGGTAAGCCAAGCAAGAATGCGTCGCCGTAGTAGCGTGAATATCCGTAGATGCGGTAGAATAGTAACTCTTCGGCATATTCATATACATAGCGTTTCAAACGTCCGGGCTGGGCACGGTGGAAGATAAAGAACAAAAAGAGCGTCAAGAAAATCAGAACGACTGCGGTAATTAAGACTTTGACCAGGTCGCCAGTCGTATCGTTGTCTCCACCGTAGAAAATCGCATTCAAGGCAAACGCTGACAAAATAAGAATAAAAGCCGCGGTCACACGCGCGCGACTGCTGAAAGAATCATCACTGTCGCGAGCCATGATAGAGATCCACAGATGATTATACTTGAACTTGCGGATCAGGTGCTCTTTAACGAACTTACTATCAGCGACGCCTTCGAACGTGTCATCCTTACTAATTGTGGAGAAGATCGGCGCTGAGTCAGACTTCGCCATGAGAGAGGCCGATTCTCTCTCGTTCTTCCCCCGGGGTTGTGATGCAGACGACGGTCGCGTAGGGGAAGACGACGTCGTTGAAGCAACGGAGAGACTGGTGTCCGACGGCGAATAAACCAGCGTGTTCGATTCGAACGCGTCACTTGAAGATGGCTGCGAGCTCAGATGCAGATTCACATGAGAGGGAGCGCGTAACTTAGAGGTGGCTTGGGATACGGTAGAATTTGTGGAAGTAATCGAACTGCGATTCGCTTCAGCCAGAATCGGCAGAGGTGACGCCACGGTTGTCAAACTCATAGAGGCGCCCCAGCCTGATGGGCTCGGCACGATTGTGCTCTTGCGGTTCGAGCGCGTAACCGAATGACTAAAGGATCTGGTGCCGTCCATAGTGAGATGTCGTGCGTGTGAGACTGAAGGCTTGTTGCCGTAATATGAGCGAGATGAGGATGCGCTGAAATGCGACTCGTTCGTAGTTAGGGCGGCTGCAGCTAGCGCCTGAGTGTGAGCGATGTCAACACCTTTTGCCTTGCCTAAGCCCATTTGTTCAGCAGCTAGCTCTTCCCAACTCAGATCAACCTTCCAACGGCCATGCAGCAACTGCAAGCCTTTGAGATCCTTGTGATGGTCAATGCGCTGAGCGATGTAGAAGAAAAGCAGGTACACACCAAGCCAGATCATCAGGAAAATGAAAGGAATTGGATGTTCCATGATATTATCCCAAGTCAGACGTTTGAAATCATCGATAGTAATGATGTTAGCTTTGGGCTTAAAGGTCGCAGAGGAGAAGTCCAATCGGAATAGAGTCATGTGCTCGCAACGGCATACTGTACTTTTCGATCGATGCTCATAAACGGTACATCCAGCTGTGGACCAGAACCCATTCGGTGCAACGACTCGATAAGTACCCTCCTGATCAGAAAATTCTATCATGCCGTCGTCAGTGAAATTGCCTAGTGGTGATGAGCCATACACCTCCGATGAACCTGCCCAGAACTGGCACAATGGCATCAAAAACTCGGCACCATTCGAGCGTGGTTCTGTGTCCATCGCGTCATGGGGAATTGTGATGTATACGTACGGATCGCTCACAAGTGGATCTGTTGTTTCGTTTACATGTCCGGATAAAAGGGCCAAGGTCGAATTGAACCTCACCGGTAGCGGAACTGCGAAGCTTTCGTCGTCATCATCATCAATTGGTCGAAGCGTAAGCCTTGTTGCGTGATTTGCTGACGCCTCGGACTCCGAAAGGCTGGTCCGAGGATCGGTCCTATCATAGAGAGTGATACTCACCACTTTGGAAGCGCGAGTGGAACCGAGCCTTAGCGGGGTGCCACTGGGACTGAAGGTAGTGCGACCATGCAATCCAGCGAGGTCTCCAAGTGTCGAGTCGTTCATGATCATCGTTGAGATCGCCACACTTGAAACTCCGCTCTCGTGGTTCGGTTCATGACGAGGTTCGGAATCTGGATCTGCGGTGAGGAATGCAAAGACACCCGCAGGCAAAGTGAAGTTGGTTGAAGCACCGCCGCCGAGCGGCATGCTTACGTTGTAAGCCACCTTTCCCACACCAGATGGAGATTGTGACGCGGCCTGCTTCAAAAGATATGATGTGGACAAGCGCGCCACGTTGATAGAAAACTCATTACCAAATGTTAGTTGCGATGCGACTTCATCCTCGCTGAGCTGTGTGAGCCGAGCCGCAGCGAACACTTCAAGTTGCATCTCGATGAATGGAGCAGCAGCGGCAGCCGAGGCAATTAAGTCCTTTACAAGCTGAGCGTCGTTGGACTGGGAGTCGTCCTGAGATGATGTGAGTGGAACGTCTTTCAATGACTGCCGAGCGCTGGCAAAGGCCCTATTCATTGCGCGCAAGGTCGCAGCCGCGGCAGCGATTGAGTTTAGCTCGAGGCCAGCTCCAGCTACGGTGTGTTTGACAACGGTTGTGCTCGATGAGGAGTCTAGATCCTCAGCTCCTAGTCCAAGCATACCAGAGCTGTGACGAAGTTGGTGGCGTAAATAATCTTTTGCCGATCCCAGATCGAGAATTGACAACTTGGAGGTGAGCAAAGCGACCAGCGTAAGCAATCCTTCGGTTGGGAGAACTGTATCTGGGGACTCTCGCATTAGCAAGGTTGCCGCAATAGCTACCGGAGACGGTTGTTGGCCACTTGGTATTGAAGGTGTCAAGCGAGATAACTGAGCTAAACTCATCACATGTTGAGTCTCTGGGAGTGTGGTCTGTTGCCACCACTTTTGAGCTAGCACAGCAATGCGCTCGACAAGCTCTGGATTGTCCCCAGGATCCGCCTTAATGATTGCCTCAGCGGCCAGAACCAAAGTCTGCGATAGCAGATTTGGATCTTTCGCTAGAAGAGCTCTGGCAAATGAGTCTGCGAACAGGCTCTCGACAGTGGTCTCAGCCGACGCAACCGAGTCCGCTGGCATCACCGCAGATGTGATTGAACTTTGTCCTGATGCTAAAACACCGCGCTGGTGCGCGCTGGTTGTAGCAACTTGCACAATACCTCCACGAAGGGTTACATATCGAAGCTGTCGAGTAGCTGCGAGGGCTGGGTCCTCTTCATGCATGATGTGGCTGTTGCTCAGTTGAGACCGCCTTCGCTTCTCGCCAGTGGCGGCATGTGGGTGAATGATAGCCCGGAGATGAGGGGGGAGATCAAAATATCGAAGCTCGGGTTGCTTCTCATATGTTCTTTGGTATTTCAGTACCTGTGATAAGAAAGATACTGGTACGTGAGGTCGAGAGCCGGCACCTTCGGTGGAGTCGACATTCATAGCTTGCGTAGCAAAAGGCATTGGATCAGGGACAGACGCCGGGAACACTGATACCTCAAAAGTGTAGTAGGTCGATCCACCCAGGTCATCTAATATTCGTACCCAAATACGTTTGCTGAATGTCTCGCCAGTTCCAGGCGAAAGCCGCGTGTCACGCAATGTTGGCGATGCGGAAACCATGCCGATTTCCACGTTAAAGTCATCGTTCTCGATGGACCACCCATAGCGCAGGGTTGACTTCGAGGCTTCGGAGGCTTCATCATCGGCTTGAATTGCCAACCCACTGCGCCAGCCATAGCATTTGAACGTGAAACTGTCCGTTTCCAAGCCAGCGGGGGGAATGGAGAAACAGCGACCATTACCAGGTGGTGCAACGATCCGAATTGTGATTGTGGCTGAGGCAACTTCGCCCGGTAGAGGACCACTTGGCATTGATGCGACTTCCTCATCCGTGTAGCGAGGCGGCGAAACAGGAGAGAATTCTTGATCAGAAGCAAAAGTCGAGACCCTAAATGTGTACTCGCCGGGAGGCAGCACATTCGGCTCGAGTACCAGTGAATGTCCCGTGGCCGTTGGCGTTGAAAGTAGACCTTCCCAGGTATGCAATCCAGGAGAGGACGCTGATCTAGGGTCATCGATAGTCCACAATAATGAGTACTTGGAATCGATAGCGTCGACAACGGCTGTCAGACGGACTGGGCTCTGAGTACTGTGCAGATTCGACTCGAGTGGGAGAATCCTAGGTGAGTACGGAGCAAATTCCGACAAGACTACACCACCCCAGAGTCCTTCAAGCGTACGAACGCCACGCGTGACCGTAACACTAAAGTCAAGCGAATCTTGGGGAAGTGAAGGGGCCAAGGGAGCAAGTTGGGTACGTGGTACGGTTAACACAGGGGTATCTGCTGTGGCGAATTGCGTTCCCAGATTCGGGAAGCATGGATTACCCGACAAACGCAACATACACGACCATGCATATGATGTTAATGGAGAAGGCTGGCCGTCAGGCACATCCGGGTCCTCAAGCTTTACCTCCAATCTAAGATCTCCTGTAATGCCGGCATCAGTGTCGGAAGCAAGAGAATGAGTTCGATTCACTCCAAGTAGTCGACCTGCGAGAGGAGATGGTTGGACCATGACTTCAAGATCGATATACGAGGAATATTCCTCATTCGTGGCTACAATTAGCTGAGACACACGAGCGCGGAATGTATAGAGACCAACATCAAGGTATCGCGATGGTAATGAGAGGACTGAGGACTGAGAAGAAGTCCCCAGGTTCGGTGCGGCTGCACTAGGGTGACTAAGAACCTGCCATCCAATGGTTAAATTAACTTGAGAAGACGTCAAACATGCAGCAGGATGGGCAATTGCTGCAACGACTAGTTGAGATGACCGCAAAAGCGTACGCTGAGGCGCTCCAGCCTCATCGGCGAGATAGATTGTCGGGATAACATCCTCCATAGGTCGCAAAATGCTGATCGTGGTAGAGTTGGTTGAGCCGAGCCACGATGTCAGCGTCAAATGAATCTTTGTCACTGTTCCTGCTGCAAATATTTCATCAATCGCGTCGCCGGCAGGAATTATGACGGTGGGGGCATATGCTGGTGATGAATCGGTACCATAATCGTCGGAAACAAGTGTGGAGGCATCTACAAATGCGGCGAACTTTGCCTCAATCTCTTGTCTCCTCTCGCCAGGTAACGAAGCATCTGGCTCGATGCTCCAATCGAACCGGAACGCAAGACCAGCCGAACCTTTGGAGAAGCCACCTTCCAAAACAACTTTATCACATCGAGATGCGACCGATGGGCCATCGATAATTGCAACAACTGAGATGGGCGATGACGGGGCGGCAACACTTACACTGGCGCCTGCCATGGGTAATGTTGGGATTCCTGAAACGAGTCCGTTGAGCCCGAACTTTGTTGTTAGTGTCGAGCCAACACGCAGAGTGAAGGATGGCGAGAAATAGACACGCAGACGTGTTGTTGAGACCCATCTGCAGGTAGGAGTGAGGCCAAATAGTGCCAAAGAGGTAGGTTCAAATACTCCTTCGCACACCGAGCGGTGATTGATCCTGTGATAGGGTGATCCAGGTTGAGCATATCTCATTGGCTTCGAGAAATCCACGGCGAGAGACTCACCAGACGAACCAATGACTGCACCGGTGATGGTCGGGGCAGGTGTATAATACCCGTACAGTTGAAGCGATGATTCATCCGCTACAGTTAACTCTAGCTGTTGAGGCAGCGTGAAAACTGCAGCCTTAGCATTGTTAGGATCTGGAATCAGCTCCTTCGAAACAGGATCAATGATTAGGGCAATGGCATCGGAGTCAACACCAGGTATTGTGTACTGAACAGACGCGGTGGCCTTGATTCGGGTGGAAGTCATAGACGGTAGGGGTGCAGGCGGTAACACCAAGGCCCCGTCGTCTGTAGGAACGCTTAGAGTGTCAATAGTGGTTGTCATCGGTAAGGTCGGGGTAGGTACAGGATCGCCCGTCTGTGGATGAATACCAGCTTGTAGCTGTTGCTGAGATGAATCGATATAGTCCCAGGTAATCTGCGCTTCAATAACTGGGGTACAGTGGACTGCCGCAGAAGCAGCAACAAGTTGGTCGAATCCGGTGATTTGTGGCGCAATCGAGTTGTACTCAAGTGGAGAGAGTTTGAATGGAACAGAGTTCAGGGCCACAGTGAGACCGAGTTTTGGCTTCGCAGCCACAGGGACTCTGAACACCTGTGTAGACACCATACCAAACCAATTGGTAACTTTGACACGGAATTCATACATCACATTCATGGACTGAGGTGGTAGGAGTGCCTGCAGCACTTCGAACGGGAGTTTCAGGGATGAGGCCGGATTCGGTGACAAAGTATCCGTGTGAGGTCGATCAGAAATGTACTTCCATCCGCCTTCAGGCGACTCGGACCATTTACTGAACGCAACTCGTTGATCACTGTTGTCAAAGTCATTAGCAGGCATCATCTCGATTTCGAAGGCGGAACGCAGCAGGGTTTGAGAAGGGACAGTCGGAAGTAGATCGACATGGATGGTAAGCGACGTGGCGCAGAGCGTTAATAGCTCACCAGTTGTCAGTGGTGCATTATCCGGGCCCAGGGTAGCGGAGACTGTAAAGCGAGGCGTAGCAATGCTCTCGCTCGCTCCACTCGGGCCCTCAATATCGATTACTTTCGGTTGAGATGCGAAGGAACCATCGGCTGCGCTTAGTCCTCCCAAAACCTCGACCGTTGTCCTGAATGTAACTCCATACTCCAAGCCTGAATGTTTAAACGGCTCATATTCTAGATCTTTGGGTCCGATGAGGAAGCCCGCCCCCAATGTCACATGAACACTGGAGGCTGACACCCATGCACATTGTGGATTTGCGCCGAGCGCACTCAGAGTTGCTGGTGCGAAAAGAGCTGCGCAAATATCAAAGGCAGAGAGTGAATTGTGCAACAGTGGACCATTCGTTCCTACGTTAAAGAGCACGATGAGGGAAGCTAGGTCGGAGTTGAAGCGTGCCGTCAACGGCTCAGGAATCGTATTATACGCAGTAAGGACCCGGATTTCTCGCGAGATCGTCAGAGTACGCATTGGATTTAGACTGAAATCTGCCTCAAATGTCAGCTTGAGAGCGACCTCTTCACCAGGACTGATACTCTGACCAGAGAACCAAACTGACAAATCAGAGACTACACGCGTCGCGCTTGGTACGGCTGTCGCTGTCATAGGTGCAGTATCAATGGCTGAAGGAATAGTTGCGTCAAGAGGCAAGAAGGTACCATCGATGACGATCCAGCTAACCTTGGAAGTGGCTGTCTGGAACAAGCAGCCCGAGATCATGACACTGGGGACGAACTCAAGCGCGTTGGCGCCTAAGGTTGCGGTTCCAGCATCGTTGTCAATTGGGGATAATCCAGAAACGTCACCGTCCGAAGTTGTGGCTGAGAAATCGATACGCATGAATGGCTCGGCCGTGCGGAGACGACGAATGGGCGTTCGATATTCAGCTCCGTGCCAGTTTCGAACAATCAGGACTACATAGTACACTGCCGGATCGGACAAAGATGAAGCGCTTGCGTCTGATGGTGTGAAGATTTCGTAGACCTGGTCAGCTGTAAGGGAAAGCGTCGGGAGATACTTAGGGGACTCCGTCTCCGAGTACCTGTCCGAGGTAGTCATCTGGGTTGCTACAACATTATCGAAGGCTGTGCGCTGAGATGGTGTCGTCGATGGAGAAGTACTGTCGATAGACCACTCATATCGGAGTGCTGCTCCACCGGTTCCACCGATGACTTCTGCCTTCATCTCTAGTGTTTCGCTACACACCCTGAAGATGAGGTCAGAATCGTTCAAGTCGGTATTGCTATCTGAGATCACCTGTCGTGGCAACATCGTGTCGAGCGGTACCCTGGAGAAGATTAAATGGACATTCGGTGCGAGTGGACTGTCAGCCTCAGTGATTGCGATCACTTGTCCTGCCGGCGAAATGGATGAAAGAGACCCAGGTACACCGGAGCGCAATCCACCTCCCAAAGTCACACTTGTGACAGTATGGGCGGCATCGATTTCTGGATCTGTAGAGACAATAGAGGCTGGTCGGAGGGTGAAGCCTGGACCAAATCTTACGACCAGGCGCTTCCCAAAGCTATCGCTCGATCTATCTACTGAAGTCCATGCGCAAGCTGGATTCGTACCAAGTGCGGAGACGGTGGATGGTGCGAAAATGCTTTCACATAACGCCTGAGGTGTCCTGTAGCCGAATACAATCGGGCCGTCGGTCGGTTGGTCAAACTCTAGCACCGCGCTTTCGAGGTCATTGCTGAACTTGAACAGTATGGGAGCGGGTGGAGGTGAATAAGTAGGGGTAACAATGACCGGGAAGTGGTAAATGGCTGGTAATTCAGGAACAGACAAGTCTGAATCTTCAGGCGAGTAGTGAACGATGCGAATCTCAAGTCGAACTGTAAGTGAATAGAGCGGTACTAATGAGTACTGAGATAGAGTCAGAGGCGCAATAGGATATGCGTCTGTGGGGAGAGACAAAGGCTGATAAGGGGAAACAAGTGTGGTCGAGTCGAGCTCAGAAACACCCTGCCAGAAGCCGCTGGGGGTTACTACTGGGAATGACACTCCACTGGGGTCTGGTGAAACTGGATGCTTGACCCACGATGCTACGCCTTTAAAGCTGCCGAGATCACAACCAGAGAGCCGAATCGTCTCAAGGCCCAGAGAGACATCGTTTTGTAACATCTCAATAGGAGAGCTCGGTAGACCTTGGGCCTCTACGACTAAGGGAGCCGTGATAAATGGAATTTGCAGCCAGTCGCTCGCAATACCATACCAGTTACGTACACGAACTCGAACAGCATAGGAAACGGGATGTGAGGTTGCATCATACCCATTTTCTACGGACGGCTGTGACTGAGTAAAGGGGAAGATTTGGCGAACCGTTGCCGCAGTGAGGCGCAGGGTTGGGAGATAGAATGGAGAGTGATCTTCGGCGAAGCCCAATCGAACAACCGCCCCGCTTCGAGTAGGATCCAAGGCCGCAGCAAAGAGCGCATGATTTTCGAGTGCTGACTCGGGATTTCCTGTAGGCGAGATTTCCCACTCGTACAAAAGGGCAAGACCACCTGTAGCATCTTGAGATGACGATGGGACTTTCGTGCTGAACACTAGATCGCTTGTGCAGATTCGGAAGGGTTGCAAGTCACTGGTTGAACTTGAGTCCAATTCAAGTGTTGGTACAGGGAGTTCTTCCTGAGGAGTTGCAATGCCGAGTTCATAGCTCGGGTTTGTGTCCGCTCTTTCATCGCCCGCGACGGAAGTCACAACGTTGCTCTTCAAGACCAACTTGTACTGCTCCTTAGCTCCGGGTGGTGAAGAATCGGCGAAGCTTGAAGGTCGATATCTAAAACTGGTACCGAACTGCACGACAAGCTCAGTTGGGCTGATCCATTTACAGCTACTTCCCATACCCAAGGCGGGGCCCGGTGCTTCCGGGTCACCTGCATCACCCGAGTCGTCATCGATCAATTCGGAGCAATCAAACTCCTGGCCAGCAGCAGATGTGGGTGCCATTGTCGTAGGCACGGGCCACTCAACTAGAAGGCTGCGGAGATCACCTCTAAAGCGTGCGGCTATAGCGCGAAGCGGTGGTCTTCCATACGAAACTCGGAAGAATTCTGAACCGAGCAGCGCTGCGAAGCCCACAGTGCCTGCTAGATCGACCCTAAGTGTTACAACACTTGGGACGGGGAGAGCACCTTCTGGGATCGAAAGTTGCGCGTCGCCATTACTAAAACCAACGATAGCGCTGCCGCTCACATGATGCCAGCTGGTTGTGAGGGCAACAGAGCACTGCTCAGCAGGAGAACCTGGATGAGTCACAACGACCGGTGTAACTTCGACGGGCACCGCCGTCTGGCCATCATCAAGTTCAAGGAGATAGACCCTACCTGTTGGGTACTCAAAGGTTGGCAAGACTGAATAGCTACCTGATCCTGGAATCGGAGCTGTTGGAAGAGCGAGCTCGAGAGTCATCAAGGGCAATGCCAGGCGGAAGTAGATCATGGAAGAAACCTTTCGAGCATCTTGGATTACGACTGTGACACGAACCGCACGCCCAAACGGGATGAATTGAGCAACCTGTTCACGAGTCAACGCTACGGTATTGAGCAAACGAGGCGATGTAGTTGCTGAGAAAGGAATGTCAGCATCGAGTTTGGGCTCTAGGCTATTCAGGAAGTCGTCAAACGCATCAAGCTGCTGCAGTTCATCGCTGGTCCAGGGTACCAAGTCCTGCATGTCGGGTGAGACGGCAATCCCGTAGCCATATCGATCACTCTCTGGCTGAACAGACCAGTAATAGGCATACTCATATGTCCCAGGAGCACCAGATTCAAAAAGCGCTGGGCGAACATCCATGCGAATTGCTCCACAGGGGGTAATACCACCCACAACTTGCATCGTATTCGAGCTCCAAGCAGCATGTTCTGGGAAGGTCCCAGGTTCAGCCAAATTGGAGTCACTTATGACCGACATGTCAACAAAGTCTGCTGACCCGTACACTGGCGCGCTTGGGATTGGATTACTTTGGTCAGGTGCCGGGTCCTGGGCTGATGTACGGATCGATACTACGACACGAGGATTTGTGATCAAGCCAGGGCCAATGATATCAACTTCGTAGGGTGTTTCAATCGGCTTCGAGGTTGGGTATGCTGTCCAAGGGAAATTGATTGTCAGCACATCATTGGGAGCGACAGTGTATCCAATACCAAGCACAACTCTGAAAACATTGTTCAGAGTCGGATGCATCGCGCAGTTGGGTGTTGTACCGAAGTAACCATCATTGAGCTGAACCTCTGGGACCACTGCCAAGCAGGGAGACGCATCCGAAGGTAGAAGATCTACGGGATCATTGACCCTTTGAGAAAAGACAAAGTCGATCATCTGCATATCCTGCGAAAAGTACGCATATACAAGAGTTGGTTGGATGGCGTAATCTGCACGCAAATTGAAATTGGACTCCACTTGTGCTTCATACGGAATGTCATCAAATGAAACGCGGACATGCGCAACGCCGGCAACACTGGAGTGTGGTTCCAGAAGATGCTCTGGGATTTGGAAAGTGAGCTCACCGTCCGGGAGCTCCCCAGGCCATACAAAACTTGGATGGACACTCGAGGAAATGGGATCACCAGATATCGTTAAGTGAGTATGACGGGGTGACGAGTGGCATGCGGAGAGTGTCACTGAGAAGGCTAGATTTGTCGGAGCTGCTGGCGAGATTGAGATATCAGGGTAGCCTGGAGTTAAGGGGACGATGCTCACGGTTAACTGCAGCGTTTGAATCGAGACTGAAGCAGAGGATTGCACTCCAAACCAGTTCTCAACCACTACTTTCAAAGATCGCACGCGGCCTGGTTCTTTGAAATATGGATACAGCTGAGCTTGGTTCATGGCAAGTATTGGTAGGTAAGACGGAGAGCCAGTCGAGGTGAAGTCTGGTGAAACAGCAGCGAGGGTTTGCACAAATTCCGCGAATTGCTCAAACAGCTCGTCATCCTCTTCAATTTGCTCAGGGGTACCTGAGTCTGTGGGATCAGCCTCCAGAATCCATGTGTACTTCAGAGCCATCTGTCCATTACCGCCCAGGACTGAGACTGAGAATACTGCAGGTTCACAAGGCGTTATAGCTGTCGGGCCAGTCAGAGAAATGTTGGGCGCCACCGGTGAAGCCGGTGCAGACACTTCAGCTTGCGTCTCGGGTGTGGTCAAGGATGGCTCATCTGCATTGCTAGTCCGGATAACATCGCCACGCACCCCAATTTCATGCCCTGGTCTCAGCATGAAATCCTGTCCAAGCAGGATAGTCAAGGCATCTAAGCTTGCAGACCAGCTGCACAGGGCGGACTTAGTAGGGGTACTACCATGTGGGGATATTAAAGCAAGTGTAGCGGGTGTGAGCAGGAATTCACAGGTAATGTAACTGGGTTCTTGAGGATCCACACCACCATCAGTTGGTGAATTTGTCGCCGTTGAGAACTGAATGGTCACGACGTCAAGTGAATTGGCAAAAATAACGGAAGCGATTGTAGGCGCATCTTCATACAACGAACGGAGAATTGTGGATGAACGAGCAGTATACTTCCTACCAGTGTCCGGTCCATGCACAGTAGAGATGGGCGGAATGTGTAGGAATGCTCGCAACTGAAGCGTCTTGGAAGAGTTGCTAGGTAAGTATGCAGGGGGGATCGTTAACGCGTTCGTTAAAGAATTCGCCTCAGCGCCTAAATCTGAGGCTATCTCTCCAGTAGCACTGTCATACCATTCATAGCGAATGAAATAGTTCGGAACCACTTCGCTCAAACAGCTGTTAAGTGACATGGACATGGGGTATTCTAAAGAGCCCTCGCCCACTGTTACGCTCTCTGACGCTTTTACGTGCACTTCTGATGGAATCGACACCGAAAAGAAAGGAGCGACCTTCGTTACTACAACCCAATCTGAATAGTGCCATGTACTGAGCCACGACTTAACCTTAGCTCGAATTAAGAACGTGGAATGTGGTGGGATGCGCTCGGGTGGCAACAACTGCGATTCTTGATTAGCCGCAGCTTGATCGAGAGCTTGCTGGATTTGCTCGACTTCACTTGAGGAAAGAGTGCGGTAGTGTTGAGTATCGAGTGGGTCGAGTGAGGGAAGCGGCAACAATTCTGAAGGATCTGGATGAGGCGCGACTTCATATTGGACATAACCCTGTAGAGTACGGAGCGACTCGTTCTGAATATCAAAAGGAATCGTAAGTCCTCCACATACGTCAGAAACATGCACCACTCCAGGGGCAACCACCGAAATTGGAGGTGTTGGAACATCACCTGCCGGTGCCAGAGTTACTGTGACCTCTTGTAATGGGTCTGAGCTCTGATCAATATCAAAGATAACACCTCCTATAAATGTCAGAGTTGTGGCATTTGGCGATACAGCAGAACCCACCCCTGTGATATTGAGTGTACGATCCGATGTCCACGTACATTGGACAGTCGTTGTAGCGGGACTATGAACCGGCAACATTTGCTCAAGGGCATCGACAGTGTCTGGTTTAAACAGTTCGGTGCAGCTAAAGGCCTGATTGAGGCTGTTGGGGCCGAGTGGAGGAGCATTGGTATTAACATTAAACTGGACTTCAATCCACAGCTGCTCCTGGTAGGGCTCAGTGGTAAAAGCGTAGTGCAAGATTGCAGTGTTGACAGAAGGTGTCAGAGCGAGAATCCTGAACGCTCGCTTATGGATAATTCGTGGATTGATAACGAAGGGAGACACAAAAGTCGATTGAGTGACAAATGCTGACAAGTCGATGCCTGACAAAACGGTTCCGAGTGAGTTGGGGCTTTGTGCGCTAAGTTTCTCGTAATAACCTGATGCACCAAAGATTGTGTGCACCTTGTCCTCACTATCTAATAGGATGCCACCGCCCGCAGATGCGAAGGGCCGACTGATCGATGTCGGTGTTTTGGAGTAACCGGCAAGACGATCGAGCCATGCCTGACGCATGGCGCTATCTCCTGGTAGCAACTCCGTGGCAAGATAGCCAACTTGTCCTAGCATGCTCATGATATCTGCTCGGCCTGCGAGAAGTGCAATCGGCACAGCAGACAACATCGGAGTTCCGCTATCACTGGCGAATTGGCCCTGTGCAAGAATGTCCTCTGTAGAATGGTCTACGTCAATGGCCCAAAGAGCGTTAGAAGGCGTAAAAACATCGTCACCAGCTTCGTAATACATGCGCAAGACTGGATGTGCATTTGTGGCTACTGCTGTAGCTTCAAACGCGCCTACAGAGGAGTCCGAGCAGATCGAGACTGATCTTGCATTGTCATGGCGACGATTTCGCAACTCACCATGGTCGGCGGTGGGGTATCTCATTTCAACTGTAATCTCGAGTATGAGGCCCCAAGTTCCTCCTGGCCAGTCAGCAGTTAATCCGCTAGCTGTTGACTCTCCCTCATCCAAGTCAGCCTCTTGGAAGCATTCAAACATTACCCAAGTCCCTGTGTGAGAAACATCAATTACTCTTGGCTGAGAACCACAAGGAAGCAGCTCGCCGTCGAGTGCCGTTGCAAAGTTGTCCGTAACGCTAGCATCTACTATGTTTCCTTCGCCGTCATCGCTGAGGCTGATACCCCAAGCCGCTGATTTAACAGGGTCGCCGAGTAGCGCGCTTTCATCGAAGTACGCAGCTCGAAGTGAGACGAGGGCCGCTGCTGTTGGACCATGAGCAACATGGATTGCGACAAGCTTCGGTCGTCTGCCGGGCAAAACGACCGCATGGGCTAAGTCACGAGATGTGTATAAAGATCGAGTTCGGCATCGAGGCCACGATTGCGCAAGAGGATACATAGCTGCAGCTGTGAATTCCTTCGTGCGAGCCCCTGTAGGTCGCAGCTGAGAAAGGGTAAGGATATCGGCCTCTGACAGAATCTCTGAAACCTCACTGTAGGGATGCCCTTGGACAAGACCACCAAATGTATACAACCTCCGTCCAGAATGATTCATGGCCCAGCTTGCATCATAACGTGAGCCCATGTGATTCTCATGGGAGAAGACTCCTGCTTGCGCTGAGGCATAATTAGCCAGGACTGCGGAACGATATGTAGGCATGGAAGAATCTAACGCGGTTCCAGCGACAAGAGTCCATGCACCACGGTTCGGCGTCTCTTCACCTTCAAGCCATGTGTACATCCACAGGTCATCGAGAGGTCCATCGGGTCCCGTACCTCCTGCAAGCCAAAGCCGGCCAAGCCTGTCGGCAGCCAAGCCCGCTCGCGCACGTGCAGAAGGAAGAACCGTTTGTCCACTAGCATACTCATGGATCTGATAACGAACTCCGCGTGAGAATGCGCCTCCTGGTTGCGCATTAAGCTCGAACACAGTAGGTTGGAGACCATCTAGTCGTTGTCCACGGTAGTCTAGGCCAAAATTAACCTCTGGTGCACCAAGGAACCTCCAAACAGGCGCGTCCATGGGTTGACCAACCTGCCCCAGAGGAATAGTAACGCTCCACAAATCAGATAAGAAGCCAAACTCGAAGCTGGCAGAATCAGATGATCCCAATGCCGGACCAAAGCCACCGAAGATCCACACGGTTCGGGCATAGTCCAAACCGTCGTGAGCAGGTGCTGCAAAGTCTTCATTGTACTTTCGAGGCATCGCAGTCATTGCAGCGTGAACCCGGGGACCAGGATGGCCACCCAAACCCGATGGCATCGTTGGGAAGCTGCCCATCGTGTCGCCATTTGACGAAGGTGTAACGCCTCCAGACAGTTGGACCATGCTTCCTGAGTCGCCGAGTCCCAAGTACCATAAATCATTCAGTAAACCAAAGTCGCCCAAAGGTCCACGTCCATAACCACCAAAGATAAGGATCTCACCTCCGCCCTCGGACGCAGTCACTGGGAGCGATGCGGCCGCGTGGCCATATCGAGCAGACATGAAAGTGGCTGGATCGAAAGTGAGCAAACCCAATGTTTCACGATCGGCATCTGCTGTTAGGGGATCCTTCGGTCGTGGAGATGTTGGTGAATTGATATCGAGTGGTTGAAGTTGTGCATAGGTGTTACTTCCTGGTACCCATGCGCCGAGGTCCTGTAGAGCGGCATGCGGGAGGCCATGGGTAGATGATTCTGTGCTTGGGGGCTCAGAGTTACCTTCGGGACCCCCGAGCATAAGTCCTCCACTGGTGACCAGCACCGCGGCAGAATCAGTTGCGGCAGTTGTCCCGATATTACCAAGACCGGGTGCCATGATGCCACCAGTTTCAACGAAACCAGCCCATATTTTACCTGGCGGAGGAAGTTGATCATACTTGTTAGCGAACACTTCACGTGCTACAGCCTCGCATTGGGCACCCGTGTAACCTGATGGGCATGTGCAAACAGGTCGGTTCGTCGATGTGTCTACGTTGCACTCGCCTCCGTTGACGCAATAGTCGGGAGAGCATACTGGCGTTTCACACGTCAACCCCTTCCAGCCAGTAGCGCATGCACAGCGGAAGGACTCTGAACCAAAGCCAGGCTGTGTGGGGATGCAGCTACCACCATTCTTGCACACATCAGCATTTAAGCAGGCTGTAACAAGCTGCCACACTTCGCTCGAGTACTGATGCTCGAATAGACTAAAGAACCCAGCAGCGCCTGGTTCATTTGACGCTGCTGCAGACGGCAACGCTGACATGCCATTGCAATCGGTCTGTGGCGACGTTGAGGACAGTGTTGTGCACGACTCGATCATACCACCAAGTAGTAGAGGAGCACCCACTGGACCATTCTCAAGCGTGGTAGACACGCTAAATGTAAAGTCTGTGCTGACGTCGCGCTTGATAATGGGCACAAATCGGAGTGTACTGCCCAGTCGTCCCAAGGGTGTCGCATCTGCATCTGATGTGTGAAGAGGAGGGTACGGCAATGGAGCCTCATCAGGCAACGAAGCATCGGCAAGCTTGTCGAACCGACCTTCTCGGCTACCATGAATCCAACGGAAATTGAGCCTCTTAGCTGAAGCTGGGACACTGTTGGAAGCGTGTACAACGAGAGAGGAGGTATCAACTATCCAGAGGTCGGAGAGGTACCCTGAATTTGGCACGCCTACTGAGTGGTCAAACAACAAGGAATTTGACTTAATCGTAGTCATGTTAGTGCTTGCGTCGTATCCAAGACCACCGTAGATATAAAGCTGCCCCTGTGGATCCATGTCTATCGACGCGAATGCACGAGCGGATGGCCAAGACATGGGAGTAGTGGAGCCTCGTGTGGAGTGGCCCGAACTTAGCGATATTGAGCCGTTGATTGCCCCTCCTGGTTGGCCGGCAAGGAGACTCCATCGGTGGGAGTCTAAGTCAAAAACCCAAAGTTCATTTGTCAAAACTGCAGCAATCGCCTCCCTTTGTGCATCGGGCGGGAGATATGAGAGCACTGCCGAGTCCACTTCGCTGAAGACATCTTGCATTCGGAGCCTACCAGTCTCAATCTCTGACTCATAGCGGTCTGCAGTTCCGCCGAAGACAAAGAACTTTGTGCCATCAGGCGAGAGGGCGCCACTCGCTCCAAATCTATCTCCAGGGCCAGCATCATCTGAACCAAAGGAGAACAAACCTGGGGGGGTTGCGCGCATGGGCCTCAGGTAGGGCGCTGAGATCCCGCTTCCTGGAATATACGGTGCTGTTCGAGGCGAGCCTGAAAGTACCGCCCATTGTTCGAACTGGGTGCTAAAAATCCACAGGTCGTTGTTGCGATAATGCATCTTGGTTCGTGATGAGAGCGCGCCTCCACCATAGATGACAAGCTTCTCGTCATCGGCCGCCCAAGCAAACCCTTCACGTGGGTTGGGTTGATTTTTCTCGTTAAACGTACCCATGGTCTCAACGTGAGCAGTGGCTATTGTGGGATCCAAGTATGACTCAAGCTCGTACTCTCCATGAACCCAGGTCCATTTGAGAGATAGAAAGTCATTCCCGAAATCACTCAGCTCGCTTAGATCAGCGGGACTTGAGGGTCCTTGCCCGGCGAGCGGGCCTCGAAGGATAGGTCTCGAATCAAACTTCCAGACATCAGGTGGACCCCATGGGCCGGCGACGTATAGATAGAGCCAGCCCTCAGATGTGATCCACATGGCACCTCCGTGGGAAGCAGGGGGCTCGTTTGCATTGCCTCCCTTAACTCGTACGATGTAGTCTCCGAAGTTAGCTTCGGCAACAGGATTCGGGCTGTTCATAATGTTTACAAATTGGCTGCGTGTCATTGAGATGTACTCGTTCGCGGTGGGTTGCCAGAGCTGTCGCCAGCGCTGCGTGACAGGAGAATAGACCCACAAGTCTCGCATCGCGCGGATCGTGTGATCGTAGTTGTCTCCGGAGTTTGCTCGATAATCCAGTAATCCACCATAGAGTAGAACCAAACCTGTAACTTGATCAACAGCAACTTGTGCAAAGGCTCTTGAGCCAGGGTGCGCTTGAAGAGGTGACGTTGGTGGCTGTGGCATCGAGGGCCCGTCCAAACTACCATCCGTTCGACTTCGTAGAGGACTCGGACGCATTAACGAGTTGACAATATTCATCGCTTGGGTTGGCGTTTCCGCAAGCTGAGTCAGGCCAGCGCCGAACCCGATCGTACAACCCCCTTCTGCTGTCATTTGCATGAGATCAGCGCATTCGCAGCCGAACTCGCCTGCACCGTCCGCACAATCGCCCTTGCGTGGAGAAGTCGACAAACCACACAGGCCGCCGGCAAACGGGGTCGAGCAGAAGTTAAAAGATGCGAGACCTGGTGGTTGTTCGCGCACTCGAGGGAGAAGGGCAGAATTAAGTGGGGAATATACTGGGAAGCCACCGCTACAAATCGCGGTGAAGCTCGCAACCCTATCGAGGCAACGGTCGGACAACTCAATCGACCAACTCTCTGCCTGATGGACCACACCATACGGAGTCTCGGTCAAGCCACCCACGATGAAAACATTATGTAGTGGGCCGCCAGCAGAAGAGGTTGCGCCCATTTGAGGGATCGTCATAATGGCTTCGAAGCGAGATCCTGGCCAAGTAAGCGTCGTTGGCTCAATGCCCGACGAGGAAACCGAATAGCGTGTGGAGGAGACAAGGGTTGCTGCCGGCGCGAGTGTGCCAGGTCCAGTCATCGGTTGGAATTGTGGCGCGCTGCTCATTAGCAATCTCCACATGGGCTTAAGAGCTGCAGTTCCCTGAGATGCAATAGCTGAAACATCAATCGTCCACAGATCGTCGAACTCATTGCTGAAATCTGTTCCTGGAGGTATACCGGGGGCAACTCTCAGCATGAGTGACGGGATATACTTGTGCTTCGTGACTGGATTCGAATTGCGCTGCGCCAGGCATCGTGACACGGTCGTCTCGCGATGCTCAACGCCCACCTGACCCGTAACAGTGGCGGTGCCAGTTCGAGTCTCGTAATAGTCAACAACCAGATGGGACACGCCATCCCAAACTAGCGCGTTTCGTGAGGCAAACTGAGGCTCCGACTCTGGGGCAGATGGCGTTGAGGCACCAGCCTCCGGAAGTGGCACGGGGAAAAGCGTGTGCGGGAGAACAACCCATTCACCTGGTTCGACTCGAAGTTCGTTCAGTCTAATTGTCAGCGCATCTCCGCTTGTTCCGTATGGATTGGCAATGAAGGTGCTTGCGGACTCAAAGTGCGCTTGGGAAGTAAAGAACATAGTGATACTGTTCTCATACGGCTCTGTCTTGCCAAGCAAGGTCGAGTCAAAGAGTTTCTTGAGGCGATAACCGACCTGTACATGATGAATGGGCCGATTCACTGGCATACCAATCATTGCAAGCTCATCTGCTGAATAAATGCATTGTAAGTGAAGAGTACCGTCAGTGAAATGCAGGGGGCCTTCATAGCTACGCTGGTGCGTCGCCGAGGCTGCGTCAGCAGTCGTTGTGTACATTCCTACTTGAGCATTAGAGGGAAGCGGTAGCACACCGCCAAATCGACTGCCTCGTCCACCATAAAGGAAGAGATGACCCGCACCATCGCTGGCAAGGCTGTGGCCTACACGGCCGCCTGGGGTCCTTGCTAGCTGAATTAGTTCCGGAATACCGCCTTGAGCGTCATTGATCATCGCAGGGTCATAGAATGGATGCGATGGAGGGATGGAGACGGGATGGAGCACCCGAGGTTGCGTTTGACCGGCACGTGGATCGCCCGCTCCATCATGAACGGGGAACCAGCGTTGTGAGACCAGATCAAAGCGCCAAAGCACATGCGAAAGTCGCGCATCGTACGCTGGGTGATAAGTGACAAGGTTATTGAAAACGCTTGCGCTGTTAAGGTCCGTCAAGGTTGGAATCGGTGCGTCACCACTGAGAAGCGGATAAGCCGTGGGTGCTTGCGTTAATCCGCGTCGAAGCTCACCACCATAGACGTAGATTGACCGAGTGGCTTCGTCGTACACCGCAGAGCCACCGGCCGCACCTGGAGGTGTCCAATCGACTGCCTCGATAGCAGCAGAGCCCATCAAGTCATAATTATCGGCGGATCCCAGGGCAGACTCATCGTCAAAGGAAGGTCCATGGAGCCGGACCCACATGCGGGTGGTGGGATCAAACTTGAACAAGGCTGCCATATTCGTGGCAACGACGCCTTCGAATCCGGTACCACTTGTGCTCTGAGTCGCGGAAGGTTCTCTGCGCCATGTTTCGCCTCCCCACAGATAAATAGATGAGGTCTCGGGATCAATCGTAAACATACTAGGGCTCTTGAGAGGAGGAGGCATCGTTGCGGGCGATGGTACACCTATCTCACCATAGCTCTGGGTAGGATCATACCATCCATATAAGGAGCTGGTAGGCAAGGGCGAAACACTAAAGCTCACATGCTTGGCTAGGTATCCTCGGGTCTTGCTGCAGCTAGACGGTGTTCTATCGCGCCACATGAGCCGTTTGATATCAAACTCCCAAAGATCATTGAATCGTACCTCCTGGACAACACCTGGGCTCTCTTCAGTATCCATAGCGGCGCCGCCGAACAACCAAATATTACCTGTGGATGGGTTGACAGCGATAGCTGCTGAGTATCGGGGAGAAGGGAAGTTACCAACTGCGGGGGTCGCATTTGCATCGCCCAATTCTTCCCCGTTGTTATTACCAGAATCGAATGCTGCACCTGCTTGGCCCTCTGGTGGGAGGCGATGACCCCATAGGAGTGTCCATCTGTCCGTCACGATGTTATATGTCCAGAGATCGTTAAGGGCCTCACCTGCATGAGCAACATGGTGCGATGGGCTAGTTGCAACTGAGGGTGAAACGTAGCCTGAGCGACCGCCAAGGCCAATGCCGAGTCGTTCGGAAGTGACATAATCAATGCCTGCATCCGAGCCCACGGTAGTTGTAGTTCGAATACCAGTCAGACCACCGAAGATGTACACCTTGGCATTTATCGGGTCCTCGGTTCGTGCGGCCCATGCGCGTGCCGGTGGGGAGGCGATGGTACCAGGCAGGGGTTGGTCGGGGAGAGGCAGCGCACCGCGATCACCTTCAGCGTAAATTGCCGGCGGATACTCGATCCCTGACCCTGCAGCGCGTTGTCGATTGAGCATGACCCATCGCGTAGGGGAAGTAGGCACGTACGACAGAGCCCTGACTCGAGCTGGCAGCAAGCCGGCTACAGCGGTCGATGACGGAAGGGACACGTACGAAGGGTGCACTACGATGGTTATTGGAGGCGCGACGAGCTGTTCGAGTTCCTCTGGAGAAAGAGTGTACACGTCGGCTGAGTACTCAGCAATAAAGGCTGCAATTTGGTATGTTCCAGGCTGTGGGAAGTAAAACGAGTTTGCCTTCCAATGGACTCGACCAGGAAGTGACTCATCTGGTGTGCTGTAAAACGACCCTAGTGTCAGCATCACCGCATTTCGCGTGCCGGGAGGCTGTGCTACGCGTTTCACACGAATGCCTGCAACAATGCCTGCATCGGGAACACGGAGGTTATTGGAGTCGCGGACCTCTAAAGAAAGGGTGCCACTCAGAACGGATCCTACTGTGACTGTTGTGCTAGGTACAGAGACTAAAGCTGCCACAGAAGGGAAGCCAACAATACTGGGGGCGGTACCAGCAGCGGATCTATCCCTCACAAGAGCACCGCCTGAACTGAAGGTCTCGATCGTAAGGTCGTTGCTTGCCGGCTGTTCAACTGAGGGCAACTCCACGTTGTTGCATCGTAGAACAAGCATCCGCTCAGCCAAAATTAAAACTCCAACCAACTCCACGGTGTGGACACCTGCAGAAAGCGAGTGTGTGATCGGAATTAATATGTCATTTGCGTGCAGATTACAGTTTGAGATGGCTGTAAACATGTGTGTGGAGGGCAGCCACCACCTGAATCCACCTGTCATTGGGATGCTCGAAACAGTTGGTCCAAACGTCAATGTCATTGCGGTCTTACCAGTTTTGATTGAGGTGTCAACCGTTATGCTGCCCGGTGGGAGGGGGTTGGCCACAGTTGGTCCAAATTCAAACGACTCTTCCATCGAAATCAGACCTAAAATGTTCCTATTCGTCAGTTTGACGGTGAGTTTACCGCCTTCGTATGGAACACTCGAAACCTTGGTAATGGTCATTGTACACGTACCGCCACCAGAGAGTGAAAGCAAGGCGCCTGAAGAACACACGGTAGTACCACAACTGACTGTACCCAAGAGACTGTTACCGTTACAGACGACGGTTAGAGTCGAGCCAACAAGCGCAAAACTCCATCCGTCCAGGACCGAGGCTGCGTCGATCGAGAATGTATAGGTCGTTGCTAGGCCCAAACCGGCAAGGATATTTGGGAATGAGATTGTAGCCGTGGAGTCAGCACCGGCGTTAGCTGGGGTAAGCACACCTCCTGTGATGAGCGCGTAGGCCGGGAGCACTTGTAGCAGACTCACGAGTCCGATCAACACGAGAGCAAGCAAAGAGGTTCGTAGTCTCCTTCGATGTGAGAAACTGCGAAGGGGGAGTAACGTGTTGACTCCAGAGCGGGCTGCAGGAGTAGCGCACCCTAAGCGCGCCGCTCCCGCCCATGCCACAGCTCTGTCACACACGGACATGTGTGTAGCCCCACACAATCCACCCAGGGTCGGTTGGTGTAATGAAAAGTGGATGAGTGTGTGTGCGGTATGGAAAAATGAGCACCAAAGGCGCCTAGATCAGTGAGAAAATGGATAGCAGTGTCATGAATCATCATGATCAAGCTCGAATGAAGCGTGGCAATGGGTGGTCTTCGATGCATCACCAAAGTCTGACTGCGACCGTGCCGTTTGTCGGCGACTATTTCAAGTGAATTGAAGAGTTTCATTTGCAAAACAGGCTCAGCTTCGTGCATGCACTCTACGCTACACAATGCAGTTAAATTTACACACAAACACACATGCCAACCTGACATTTGGAGTATGGTTTCCTTTTGCATGCACATTCGTTTCTCCGTCGATTTTAGCCGGATCCGGTTAACGAGCCCGGTGAACAAATGAGGAAGTGAGGGAATTGGAGACTAGACACAGCTCGTGCTACACTGGATGTTATAAAATGTACTTGAGGTGGGTTGGGTATGTGCTGATACAGCGGTAAATGCATTTATTTTGAGGCATGCATGGCGGTGTTAGCCTCATTCCGCTGTGATTCGTAGCGTCGTGAGGGTGGAATGAGAAACCATCCAGGACGCTTGTAACCCCATCCACCCGCGGACGACCCCTCGGCACTTTCACCTCGGAGCAGATCAGTTGAAATTGGATTTGTGTGATCAAGTCGGGTGAAGATCTCAGCGCGTAGCGTGGGTGCGGGTTGTGCCTACGTTGTAGGGATATGCATCAGCCTATGCTACATCAAACTAACCCGGTATGCACCCCACGTACTATGTATTCTATATAGATCCTGCCCCTCTTTCACACGCGCCCTTGAAGCAGCGGAAAGAGGCGGGAAATACCTCACGAGCCACGCATTGGCAACCAAACCACCGCACTGACGCGGAGTTTGGACATTATACTAGTCACGGGTAGTGATCCACATCGATACGTTGTCTTGGATCGGGTGCCCGGCACGCCACACGCACGCAGGGAACGTCACACAGGCCGCATCTGAATCGGACACAGGAAACGGTGCAAGGACATCGGAGCGTGCGTCCACCTTGAACGAGTGGCCGACGAGTGGTTTCGTAGTAAGCATCAGAAGCGGCGGACCAACTATATACACGGGATCCATCACCAGACGTAACGTGTGAACGGTGACTCTTCCTCACACTGCAGGCAAGATTGTGTACTCCAAATCGAGTCGACTCAAGCTCAAACCGGGCGGTCACTCCCATCTTCCTGCCGCTAGGCCTGACCTGCAACTTGTACTGCAGCAGAGCTCTTTCTGCCTGTCTGTCAGCGACGAGGTAGGCAGGTAGGCCATGTCGGGCCAGGGAGAGAGTGACTCGCACCTTCAAGCGTCCTCATCGTCTCGGCCTCCTCCTTCTCAGCCTCACGCAGACGATGGAGTGGTTGCAGTAGGGGACTCGAGGCAGTCCATTGGGCCCAGCGAGCCGCAGGATCTTGACGCCTTCGTGATGGAGGGCGGTCATGTCTCGCAAACAATGACAGAACAGTCCTCCAAGCAACTGCTTGAGACTAGTGAATCTGTTGGTACTGCGCAGAATGTAGGCACTGTGGAAAGTGATCAAGGGAGCCACTCTCAGCAACAGGCAACCACTCAGCAAGACCAAGCTACGGAGACAACATCGTTGGGCGATGGGAGCGGGGCTCATGATGATGGGAACAGTACCACGACCTCAGAAGACGGTGGAAGTGAGTACTACGACGAGACAGAAGTGCTCGAGGAAGGCGACGACATTGATGGTGAGTCGATTCTGTCACTGCCACTAGAGAGTCTGAACCAGCTCCCGGCTCGAAGACGACGAGCCAAGCTGTACATTCTCGAGCAGGCGAATACTTGGAATGACCGAGGGACCGGTCTCGTCTCGATAACCATTGAGCCAGAGGACCTAACATCCAGCGAGGCTGAACCAGAGGATGATATCATTGGAGTGAGTGCAGGTGACCTGGACTCGTATCTACGACGAGAGGTGACGACGAACGCTACGACGACGCTGGGTGATGCAGGATCCACAGAAAGCGCCCCGTCTTCGCTAATTATCACGGTCATGAGCGAGGACAGTGACGAGATCATCATCCGGCACAAGGTCGCCTGGTCGGCTGACCGCGAATCAAAATTCCGGTACGGAAGGCAAAGGCGCACGATCATCACCTGGCAAGACAAACAAGACAACCGGGTTCTGCGCGCGCTGAGTTTCCTTGATTCATACTTTGCGGCAAGGCTTTGGCAAGAGATCGAAAATAGATGCTTTGACCAAGGCGAGGTCCCTGTGGGCACAGAGGAGGAAGAGGCGGGCGATGAAACCCTGCAGGACGGAGAAAGTAACCAGGAAGGATTCGCAGTCGAAGGTGGGTCCACAGATTTGTACCATGTTTCAAGTTCGGATCAAAGAGCAGGTCTCTCGGACGATGAGGTCGATGAACTTGAGTATGATGAAGTTGCCGAATCCCATCGGTTGGACTCGTTCCATGGGTACGATAGTGAATCTCGTCATGACTATGAAGTCGTAGGGGAAGAGGACGAACACCACGAGGAAGAAGACGACGACGTCTTGGCCTTTGGAACCGAGCTTACTCAGGCGATGTTCGGTAGTTTTGTCCGTCGGGCTGGATTTGGAGGCGTGGTTCGCCAGTATAGCATTCCTGAATTGCTAGGACTTGACGTAGATCGTGACAAAGACGACGTGGACGAGGAAGATAAGAAACTTGACTTCAAGAAACTGGAGCTGAGTGAGCGATCGCTTGATGTAGTCATTGAACAGTACTACACGCAAATCGAAGTGCGTGATGCGTATACGCGTTTCTTTAACTCCGTCGATGGCTGCTCCTACTTGGATGCCCTTCTCAAGTTCGGTGCTCAGGCCGAAGCTGACGGAAACATCAGACTGTGCATCAAGGTCGCGGAAATCGTTCGGTGTATATTGCTGTCATTAGATCTCACATGCGTTGGACATGTCCTCGAGTCCGCTACGCGAGTCATGAATATTATAGCTGCGCTTGAATATGACCTGAACGGCGCCGAGCCTCCCATCGAGACGCATGATTCAGATAGATTTAGCTCGCAAATGAAGCTAAGAAGTGAAAATCAAAGTGGGACACAGCCCGTTGGTGAAGACTCCGGCATTCGTGGACTCAAACGAAAACGTGTTGACGATGATGGGAGTGGAGAGTGGACAGCCACAGACGATGACACAGATGGAGAGGATGATGAAGAGGACGAGGAAAGCGAAACAAGCCGTTCCACTCTCGGGGCAGGTAAGCAAGACGCAGCCACAGATGACGAGGATCCGCTGTCGGCCAGTCTTCTGGGCAGCAAACGAGGCCGATCCCGAGCATCAAGCATCCGCGCGGAAGATACCAGTCAAAGCAATAGTTATATAGAGAATGAGGATGACCAGGTGACGACTGAAACCGAGAGTTTCGCTGACGATGACCATGAGCCGAGTGTACTCGAAACCATCGAGAGATCGCCATTGCACCCGCCGGAATTCTACTATAGGCACCGTCGATGGTTGGCACGCACACAATTCAAGAACCTCATTAATATTGTTGATCAAGAAGTTATCTACCATATTCACCTCAATTTCAGGATCACATATTTGCGAGACGTCTTGCTGCTGCGTTATCTGGATGACGCCTTCACGGCAGCCCTCAACACCGTGACGTGCTACAATGACTGCAGGATCTTTGCTAAGCTCGGACGACCATCCTTTATCCGGGAGAAGTTGCTTCAACTCGCGAAACTCGCATGCTACAATCCCAGCCAAGCTGGTCGCCCAGCCGATGTGCAAATTTCAAGACCGTTTATATCAGCTCTGCCAGCGTACGTATACAAGATCGAGCCCACCGAACAGATCAAAATTGCTCTCCGATCGGGAGAGACACCCTCAAGCTTGCAACTCCTTGCTAAGAAGTTCTCCGCGTTGCGGCTTGGCACTGCAGAAGAACTGGAACAGACGAGCGTACGCGAAGAAGATGGAGTGTCTGGCGACGTTTCATCGGAGGAACGATTGTCTTGTGAGGGACTGCAATTCACTGGTTCTGAACTCAAGATTTATGTGTTGAAGCGTAGCCAACTAAATCAGCTACGGCAGCCATCTGAACGGCCTGCTTCCGAACGCATCGCAAGTGTTGGAAAACGGGCCTTCCTTCGAGTCACTGAGGCAGCGTTACGGAAGCATCTGTTCCTCTTCCTTGAGGATCTGCTTAGCATGAGCAAAGGAGTCCAGGCGCATGATACCATTCTTTCCCTCCTCGGCACAACGTATTTCAAGCTTCTCGAGCAGGCATTGGCAACATCACCGCCTCGCGGACATGAATGGCTATGGAGTTCGGCAACGAACATCATCAATATTTACGCAAATAGCAGCCCCAAAATCCTACGCAACGCTCTGATGGACTCTGATGCGACGCGCTCGGGCTTAAGGATGGCACGAAATCCCGCTTCTAACAGGCCGCTTGGCCCATCGTCCCCTACGAACGGCTCTGCGGAGACAACGCGTTCGTATATCACCCCAGCTGTAAGCATCGCAGGGAACACCCTCCTTGGATTACTTACCAAGGCAACCGTGTCACCTGAGCTCGATGATGCCACTCGCCAACGAGCCGCAGAGGCTATTACGAGGATCATCGAACTGCCCATGAGCGATGCTCCCAACACCGAACGTCAGGCCTTTATCGACTGCTTAGTTTTGCTTCATAGCGGTAGGCTCCTTGAGGCACTACGTCCACTTGAAGGCAAACATGGAGCTCGATTATCCAATAGTACCGGACTCGTTACGAGCTCTGTATTGCCGGATTACGCAGACCCAGCGTGCATGGGACCAAGCTTGGTACCTACGCTGCCTTCGTCAGGCAACCCACCAACTGCGAACCAACGTCTGAAGACTGTCACAAGTTCGCGAGCCATCTCTCCATTCTGGTTCAAGGGTACTGGACCCTACCACGCTTTGGAACTGCTTCGGGCGCTTCAGCGCACCTATCCACGCCGTGCAATGCCAGTATTCCGCCTGTGGGAAGTGTTGAAATTGCTGGCAACGACCCTAGACGCCGTGGCACCCAAGGTGACGCGACAAATCGTAACAGTAGACTCTACAGATGAGTCAAGGCGAGAGGTTCGCACATACGTAATAACAGCAGATGCGCCACGCCTAAAGGCTGAGCAGGCACGGATCCGCAAGGAACGCAGTGAGGCAGAGACGAAGGAAGGAGCAAAGCCCAATCAACAACCAGCGAACGGGGATGGAGCAGCAGGCAAGAATAGTGATATTGTTCGGTCTGGTGGCTATGAGGTCGACATGAATGTTCGCTATTTGCAGCTGCCCCTTCCTGATGCTAACGCGATCAGTAATGTGGATGTGGCTTTTGTTTGCGCGCTGCTGCAAGCAATACGAGCGATGTTTATCTCCCCCGAATTCGGTGCGATGTTGGCGGATGCGGTCGCCTCCTCTGGCATTGTTCCTACCGTGCTCCATCTGTTCGCATTGAATGGAGGTCGAGACAACATGCTGAGTGCGGGCATCCTCGAGTTCTTTGATGCGGTGTGCAACCGACGCTCCGCGAATCTGTTGAATGCCATTGTTGTTGTGTACTCTTCAGCACTCGATCGAATTATGAACAGCGAGAAAATGCGCGATGCTGGTGGTGCTACCCAAAGATGCATTCTGCAGCTTCGCCAGGCCCGAGCAAGTGTCACCAACGTCCCCCTGCGTAATCTGGGAGCCTCCGCTGCTGGCCTTTATCGAAGAGAGAGCTATTTTGATCTTGCATCCGGTGGGGGGTCTGTTTGGAATTCTGCTTCAAGGTTGGGTTCTCGATTCAAGGAATATGGTGAAATTGACGACTTCGAAGAGGTCTTCGATGGCGAAGACGACATCGATGAAAAGGATGGGGGCGACGGAACAGGCCGAGCAAGTGATGAAGAACCAGATCTTGAACACGACCGTAGCCTCAGTTTGAGGGCTCACAACTTTGACGACATGCGTCTGAATAATGGGGAGATTGCGGACATGTTTGAGGATTGGGACCATGAGGAAGGTGATAGCGCTGAGTACCGAAGACGTTCGAGGTTGTTCCAACCTCGCCCACCCATTTCCCGCGATGATGATGATGATGATGATGAGGAACGTGATTTTGAGGAAAACAGCCAGTTCAGCGACCAGGATGAGGGCTTTGCAAACGAACTCGGATCAACTCGCGAGCTTGCGGGCGTGCACCCAGCTGTTGGTCACGTTGTTCCAGGAGCAGCTTACAGTGCGATGTATCCACACTCAAGCGAGGACGAAGAGGATGATGATGACGATGATGATGATGATCACGATGGAGATGATGTTAGTACCAAAGGTAGTCATCAACCCACTTTGCAATCTGGTGGAGGAAACCTAACGCCGATTTCCCCATCCCAGCCATCACATCCGGACGCTGGTGAGAATGTGGTTCCAATTTCTTTCAGCCTTCGCGCGGCCAACTCAGGCGATGATGGCGATGAAGACGACCTGTCCAAGATAATTGCATCCCGTATGCAACAAGGAAGACCACAACTACGTCGTCCGAACGCCATGTTGGGACCAGTCAGAACTGGCCTCCAGCTCAACATCCGTTCGTCCACATCGGGAAGTAGGCCCCCAACCCCATCTGACAGCAAGTCGTCGGATGAGGCCACGACAAATGATGACTCAAGGGCGCAAGCACGCGACGGTTCTTCTGGAGTTTCTCCGTCCAATGGCAGTAGCAATTCTCTTGCGAATGTCTTGGGACTACAATATGGTGGAGATGATTCTGAATGACCTTCAATATTGCAATGTGCAGACAGGGACTCGTACTTCGAGCAAAGCACTCGCTTCCAACCCAACTGTTTCAACATAATGTTATACGGACAAAATGATAAGCTTCCCAAAACACGAGTATGTGTAAGTGCCGCTTGTACAAACCGTGTTTTGCATGATCAAGCTTGGATGAAGGATCCATGCCATTCTAAAGGAAGCCGATGTTTTTTCCATGGGAACGTTGCATGTACAGTGTTTTTGTAAGTTCACGTCGAATTTCTGTGACAATAATACACTAGTAGTAAGGGCTGCTGAGTAAGCACCCCGAACATCCCATTCCTCCGCTCTTCATATTTCCTTCACGAACCAGGACAGGGGGTGATTGAATACAAATTTAAAGATTGCTTCGCTACATTTCATAGGGGTTGTATATTGTAAGATCTGTGAATTATATAGATCAAATAACTTGCAATATGGCAGCTGCACCGAATATCGATCCTTATCATAGCGATCTAAAGTGGAAACTCGCGCACAATGCCTTCGCATCGCGCGAAGTGTTTTCCGCGAACTATGGCCTACCTGCGCCTTTCGACGATACTGCACGCGCGATCAGACTCGCAACAAAAATCAAGGCAGAATACGAAGAGGTAAAGGATGCAAAGTTGAGTGGTCCCGCAGGGGGTACGGCTCCGCGTGGAAAGGGTGGGAAAACAGCACCCGAAAAAGGTTCGGGTTCGGCTCAGGTCGAAGATGAGACTGAGGAGGCGAAAGACTCTATCGATGCGATGCTCAAGAACCTGCCCAAACGGCCTGAAGCTTTGGCTGTCCCAATCAGTACAGTCAGTGCGAATGCGATGACGGCGGGCCCAGTGACTACAACTTCTCTTGTAGCGGTTGAAAGCCAAAGCAGCGCGACTATGGCCTTGATCGGAGCGCCCGGTGCGGGTGTTGGCGTCGGTGCGGCAGGAGCCGGCAGCCGACCTCTCGATGCGATTCTGCCTGCAGCCGCATCTGCAAGCACCACAGCAGCTACTAGCACGAGTCTCACCCTATTCGGCGGCGACAGTACAACCCGAGGTTTTAGTACAGAGCTAATTATGCGTCAGCGACGCGCAAAGAAGCGGCAACCCGAGTGGCATGCACCTTGGAAATTGAAGCGAGTCGTACCAGGACATCAAGGTTGGGTTCGATGTATTTCCGTGGATCCCTCAAATGAATGGTTTGCAACGGGTAGCGCAGATAAAACAATTAAGATCTGGGACCTTGCCAGTGGTATCCTCAAGCTCACGCTGACCGGCCACATTGCTCCCGTTCGAGGAGTCGAGTTCAGCGCACGAAGCCCATACCTTTTCTCTGCATCTGAGGACAGAACCGTCAAGTGCTGGGATCTCGAGACTAACAGGGTCATTCGAGACTACCATGGGCATCTGTCTGGTGTGACGGTAGTCAAGGCGCACCCCGAGCTTGACTTGATTGTCTCCGGTGGTCGAGATGGATCCGTGCGTGTGTGGGATGTCCGCACCCGTGCCGAAGTACGAACACTCACGGGACACAAGCACACTATCGGCGCCATTGAGTTGCAAGGATGCGAACCTCAGATCATCTCAGGTAGCTTTGACGGAACAGTTCGACTGTGGGATCTCGTGGAAGGACGATCGTATATAACCCTCACACATCACAAGAAGAGTGTGCGAGCGCTGAGGATACACCCAACCGAGAACACGTTTGCAAGTGGAAGCACAGACGCGATCAAGGCTTGGAAGCTGCCGGAGCCTGTATTCATGCGGAATATGAATCACTCTGGCGCCGTCGTCAACTCTCTAGCATTCAACAATAGCGGTGTTCTTGTCTCAGGATGTGATGACGGCCACCTTCAGCTCTATGATTGGAAGACTGGAGTGTGTTTTCAAGACATCTATTCGATTCCGCAGTCAGGCTCGCATGAAAGCGAGGCAGGAATCCTTGGCATGGAGTTCGATGTGACAGGTACGAGACTGATCACAGCGGAGACGGACAAAACGATCAAGTTCTATATTGAGGACACCAACGCGACGCCTGAAACCCATCCCATGCCGAAGGTATAGTGACGCTTCAATGTATTGCAGCACCGGCATTGTAACTGTTCGTATCAAATATACGCCCGTGATGCGGTATTACTTTTCCCAACTCAAGTCGAGTCTATTCCATCTGCAGTAAACTCCGCGACAAAATCGTTAGAAGACCACGGTGTTTGTATGTGTGTATGGTTGTATGCACTAAACAATGAGTTGTTGCTGTTGTTGTTAGTGTTTTTAGCGTTAGTGTTGGAACACAGAAATTGATACACAACGGTTGAAAACTCCCGAGACTCGGGAAACGACGAAATTGGGAGAGGCACAAACCTAAGTTTGGTTGGCATGGGTAAATGATTCGGTCGGATCGACTGAATTATGTCGTGCGTTCATTCAACATGCAAGCTGGTTACTTGTAGTAGAAGCGGATGCGAGGAAGAATTGCGGAAACCTCAGTAACTTCGTCTGGGTTGGCAAGCTTGAGCTTGGGCTTCCAGAGCTCAACATCATCTTCGGCCTCAGGAACACGGTATGCACCATCGAGAACGAAGAAAGTATCCTCAGGATGCTTGGGTCCGCCGTAGAGCTCGAAGTAGAGGTCGGAGAGTTTGCGATCAAGTCGGCGCTGCTGAGCCTCCCAGCTTGCCTTGGCATCCTCGATCTGCTTCTCATACTGCTTGCGCTGCTCCTCAGTGATGTTGGGACGCTTGAGCATCATAACGGCAATCTGAGGTGGGCGGAAAGGCAAGGGCTTCGTGTAAAGGGAGACACCGCGACCTTCTGCAATATCTGCCTCGGTGATGTCAGCTTTGTAGAGCTGATCAACTCGGACACCCCAGAAAAGCTTGGGGAAGCGCTCAACGAACTCACGGACAGTGATGTCACCCAGGTTCACGTCGAGGTAGTCCCAGCTGGTGAAACCTGGTGGGTATGGAACATTGATGGTGTCACCCTCAACCGCAAGGGAAATCTGCTCGCGGATCGGGTTGTCAGGCTCGAAAGCGTTAAACACAGCAGCTGCAAGGTTGACATTGGTGTTGTAGAAGCGATCCTTGTGGAGGAAGTTCTCACCAAGCGCAAGCTTGTAGTACTCGAGAGTAGTCACACCGGTGATCATGGCAGTGGTGGTTGCAAGCGCAGCAATGATCTTACCTGCAGTGGTCTTCACATGGAGACGAGTTGCAGGCTTGATGCGGTAGTTCCATGCGCGCATGTTCGAGCATGCCGTAATAAAGTCGATGTGGAAGTTGGTGTCATCATCCTTCTCGAACTCATTCACGCGAACAGGCGCAAGCTTGCTCGTGTCGACACCCTTAAGAGTCTCGACGAGCTCCTGAACCTGGGCACGGAGCTCTGCCTCGACGTTAGGTGCAGCTGCAGACTTGTTCTCGTCCTTGCCATCCTCAAGCTGGATGTTATTGTACTTGGGGGGCGTCCAAGGTGCAGGGGGAGGAACCTTGGCTGCAGCCTCACGGAACTGTTCGCGAGTCATGTATGGCAGACCATAGAGGAATGCATACAGGTTAGCAGCGTAGAAGAGATACTCTGCGTGCTTCTCATCGTTCAGGTCGAGCTCTGCAGCATGGGGGAATCGCTTAGCACCAGTCCAGAATGGGCCGAGGTCCGCACCCGTGGCAGAGTCGATCACGCGAGAGTCCTCTGGCATCGCCCATGTGAGGTTCTTGATGATATCACGGTGGTTCTCAACAAAGACCTTCTGAGCGAGAGCAACACAGGACACGTAGTTGCGCTCTGCAGACACGATCGAGTGGATCTCCTGGAGGAACTTGAGCTGTGCAGCCTCGTCGCCCTGCTTCTCCAAGCTGGCAAAGAACTTCTCCTTGTCGGTCAAGAAGCTGTTGACCTGCTGAGGCTGAAGCTCGAAGAGCTCCTGGAACTTGGGCTTGGCCCACTCAATACAGTGAACGATAAGGTTAGGGAAGTTGCGGAGCGTGCAAGCAGCAATACCGCCGGTCTCCTGATCCTTAATGTCGGAGTAGGACTTGGTCTTGTGAGGAAGGATCACCTCGCTGTTTGCCTTAGTACCCTGAGTACCGGACTCCATCAAGGGGAGACCGTGGAGAAGGCACTTGCTATCGGTGTACTTGCGAGCATGCACGTTATCGAGTGCGTTCCAAACACCGGTAAGAGAATTCCAGAAGCCCTGGTGGAACTGGTTCTCAGTCTCGGGGCAGACCTTGGCCTCAAAGCAGGTGATGTTCTTGCCGAGCTCAGGATTCATTGTGGTAACAACCTGTGCAGCGCATACAGACTTGGGCTTTTGGACGTGCTCAGCGCGGAAGAGGAACTGACGTGAGAGGTTTGAGAGCTCAATGCGATCCATATCGGTGATATAAACATGTCCCTTAGGGCCGCAGCCGATACCCATCAAAGCAAATGCCTTCAAATACTCACAGCCAAGGGCGCCGCAGCCGACAAGGAACCACCTCTCGTTCATGATCTTGCGCTGGAATGCCTGGCCGAAGATAGAAATCTGGTGGTCGTAGCGAGTGCCGGTGGGAGTGGCATCAACAGGCACATCCTTGGGAATGATGTTGAACATGTCGTAATAGAACCACTGGTGGCAAGGAGTCCACTTGCCGAAACGCTTAAGGACTTCCTGAGCCGCAACACCACCGAGGAAGGCGCAGAAACCAGACAACTCAGCCTCAGCATAGAGTGCAATCTTGGTCATGAGACCGGTATTAACCTCCTCAACCGTGAAAGAACCATCATCAGTCTTCTTGTTCTCCTCGTTGATGCGTTTTGCGATGGCGACGAGCTCGCGAGCATCGCTGGTGTTGTGGAGGCGAGGGCGACGGCCCTTCTCCGCCTGGAAGGCGATCAAGGCATTCAAGCCCAAGTGGAGCTGGGTGCCCATACCATTGAACCACTGGCCCTGGTCCATGTGCGTGACATCAGTGCCCATGCTGTCATCCACAATGGGTTTGCGGAGTGACTCGCGAAGGGTTCGGAAAGTGAACTCCTTAGTTGGCTTGACCTCCGAAACGTTGCCACCACCATTGTTCCAGTCATTCTTGTCGAGGAAGTCAGCGGGAATAGGCTCCCCCGATGCGAACTTTGCATTCGAAATGTCAATGCGGAACTTGTTGGGAACAAGCACATTGCGGCCCTGAGACTTCACGTAGACACGCTTGATGGTGATTCCGGTGGCGTCGTTGAGAGGTGCGAGTGGGCCCTCAATATCAGAGAATACAACACCGTCGCCATCACTCATGCCGTGGCTCTCGGAGGTAATCTGAATGAGATCTTTGGAGAAGCTCTGGATAACGAAATCACGCTTGGGCTCACCGTCGAGGTCGGTCACGACGTGCTTGGGACCGAAGTCTGCGAAGAAGGCTGAAAACCCACCCTGGGTCACAGCATAAATAAAAGTTATGTTATTGTGGTGGCAGAACTCGTTAATGCGGAAGAGCTGCTCAGGGGGCAAAGGAAGTGTGACAATAACTGCACCGAAGTCGGCGAGGTAGTTGTTATCGAGCTCGCCCTGGTACTCAGAGACCTCGACGTAGGGGTTGAGCTCTGCAAGCTTCTTGAACACAACAGAGCGACGGTTGACACCGACATCATCTGCAGTCAAGTAGAAGTTTGTACCGAGGTCCTTCATCGAGGCGATTTCAGGATCCCAGACAGTAACAGCCTTGGGACCCTGCAGAATCAGATCCTTTGCAGTTTCAACACCGACACCGGCCTGACCAATGATCAGCACGCGCAGGCCACCGAGATTGCGCATAGTGTCGACACCAAGGGCGGCAATCTGACGGGAGTATCGATCCATGACGTCGTTTGCGGCATTCGCGTCGAACGCCGAGGCGACGTCGCTCATCTTGGATTCGTTCTTCGACATTGTACTGCCGGTTTAGTAAATCTAAACGGGAATGCATGGGTAAATCGCATGGGTGTGAGATGCTGTCAGGGGAGGGAGCTGGAAATGTAGGATGGGACTTAAGTAGCGAATCACTGAGGGTGACGACCACCCGGCTCGCCACCAAGCAAGCGAAATATCCCTCTCACACGAAAAGAAGATCCAGAGCAGTGGATTTTGGACTCGAAATGTGTGACCGAATGACGTGCTATGGTGGTGAAATTATGGCATCTCAACTCCACACATAGTAGGAGATTCAAATGCGTTATTATGATCCGACACCACACCGCTAGTCACCCGATTTTCATGTCGGAATCAGCAAGATTCTTTCCTGATATTTCCCACTTCAGGGTACGATTTGTGGGGTCCGTACCAATGTATCGGAGGAAACACCAGTCGCAATCAATGTGATGCTACGGTAGGAATCGGATGCAATACAAAATCTAGTGCTGTGACCGTCACGCATACCACGCCTCGACATGAAACCGTCTTTTTTCCCGGCCCGGGGGTGTATATCCACTGTGTGGAGCACGCTGGCAGGGCGGAAAGGATGCAATTTGTGTGGACACCAGCCCAGAACAAAGCAATGTGAAAGCAGTTCGAGCAACGCACCCACCGATGCGAAGTTCCAGACCCCTCCCCAACTGACTCAGATCCAATGTCGTATCTGGTCAGCCAGGTTCGTACACGATTCGGGTGGGCTTTCACGGCGGATGCATGGCAAGGCTCCGATCCAGCGAGAACACAGAGGCAGGCACTCGAGGGCGACTCGGAGAGGTAATATATAGTTGAGTGTGGTCACTCCAGATGATCGTTCAAGCATACGCTTACGTCATTTCTGAGTCGGATCTTTTCCGTGATCAGTCTAACTCTGCGCACGTGGCGAGGTGCGATGCCAAAACAAAGCAAATACGTCCTACACCACTGCAAAGATGCAATCATATCGAAATATAAACATCCGGACTCCATCACCCGAGATATCCAGCACAGCACTCCTGCTCAACTTTTGCTGATTGAATGAATGGTGAGGAGGCATCGGGGATCAATTTCAGCGCCACTGGTCGCCCATACTGACGATTCGGGCTTTGATAGTTCCTCAGCAAATGCGTAGGTCGACGTGGTTCACTGTCCAGTAATAACGCAGCTAGTGACGCCCTGTGTATACATCATCCATGGGGAAACGCCCGTATCACCAGCTTGTTGCGCCGACTTGGTCGCATTTAATTTTTTTGTGCCCGCAAACGCACAACACGTTTTCGAGCTTTTGCGAACAATTGCTATATCCTGATTTCACGAGACGGGTGCACCATCTCGCTAAACAGATTATAGCACCATTCATCCGTACGCAGTAGCAATCTATAGCACGAGGAAGCCATGAGCGGTGCTAGGCCCAGAACCAAGTACGAACGCTTGGACGACATCTTGCTTGGAAAGAACCGCACCACCAACGATGCGTTGACACAACAGGGCGGAGATAGCTCCGATCCAGCTGCGGCATCCCAAAGCGTGTACATCAAGAACCTAATAGCCGCCGCATTTGCCTGCACAAAAGCTGCGAGCGCGCTCCCAGTCGGCAATGACTATTCTTACTTCGCAACTTTCCCAGAGTACCAGGAGTTTTCCACGGAGCTCGCGGGTAATGCGTTGCAGAGCCTCAGTGCGTTGGCATCGCGTGTGTCTCACAACGCCCGTCGCGAGATTCTGGCTTCACCCGATACACCCGAAGATGTACGCTACCAGGCATTCGTCTGTGCTCTCGACGACTGCCAACTCTACATCAACAACAGCTTGACTAGGATGCAGAACCCCGATGCGGGCACTCGTGCTCAGGGAGTCTTCGGCCCTCTTCCCACTTTAAGTGATCCCAAGACCCAGGGCAAGGAGAAGAAGTCAAAAGGACCTTCAGGCACGGCTTCCAGAGATCCATCTGCTCGAAAGCCCCAGAACTTCTTCAAGACGCCCGTTGATAACAGCCGTTCGCGATGGGTACCACGTATCACCACGAAACCTAACGCAGCCGTTCCACTGTACCGGGTCTTCGCAGGGGCACTGGCGGATGAGAGCCTCCCATTCCCACACCCCTATCAGGTGGAAATTAACCAGCTCGCTTACGCAGAGTCCATCTTCAAGCCCAGTGAGCCCCAGTTGTTCCGCCCACTTGACGAAACCCCATGCAATTGGATCGAAACCGTTGAGGAACTTGAAGAGCTCGAGAAGGTATTGTGTCAGCAATCAGTTATCGCAATCGACTTGGAGCACCACTCGCATCGCTCTTATCTCGGTATTGTGTGTCTGATGCAGATTTCGACTCGTGATGCGGACTACTTGATTGACACCCTCGCGCTGCGTGATGAGCTACATATTCTCAACTCGAGTTTCACAGATCCCAAGATTGTGAAGGTCTTGCACGGTGCTAAAATGGATATTCTTTGGCTTCAACGTGATCTGGGCTTGTACATCGTGAATATGTTCGACACTGGCGAAGCTGCCCGTGCCTTAGAGTTCCAGTCGTTTGGTCTTGCGTACCTCCTCACACACTACTGTGCTGTGACTACGAACAAGAAGTACCAGCTTGCAGACTGGCGTCTGCGCCCCTTACCAGCGGAGATGATGCTTTATGCCCGTCAAGATACTCACTACTTGCTCTACATCTATGATCGTATGCGCACTGAGCTAATTGAAAAGAGTCTGGCTCTGCTCCGCAATCCAACTGCGCCTGCTACCGCGTTGTACGCAGGCTACTCGTACGTCCGTCTTGTTCCAGGAAATGACTCTGTGGTCGTGCCTACGAATGCACAAGGCATGAAGACGTTTGAGTCACCTGATCAAGCCTTCTTGCTCGCGGTTGTGTTCAATCGCTCACGCGACATCACACTCTCTACATTTGAGAAGGACACTATCACCGCAGCGTCTGGGCTGCAGTTTGAAGAGAAATATAATCTTCGTCTGCCGACGGATCAGCAGTCAAGGTTATTGCTCGGTCTTTTGTACTGGCGAGACGATGTTGCACGCCGAGAAGATGAGTCGGTCCACTTCATGCTCCCCAACTTTGGTCTCATTGAGATTGTCCAGAACCCGCCTAAGACGGTTGAGATGCTCCAGCGACAGCTCCGCCAACTCCCTCCCGTCATCCAGCAGAATCCACAGCAATTTGTTAATCTAATCCATCGCATTATGAACCACAAGGGACCTGTTTTGGCTTTCTTCAACTCTGAGGACTATGAAAAGGGCTTCCAATTTTCAAGCGCCCAAGGCAACGTTGTTGTGAATTCCAGTGATGCGCGCAAAACCTCATCATTCAGCTCTGGTTTCGTCGCAAGTGCATTGGCAGCTGCAAACGCCAATATGACTTCCAATGTCACCACGTCACATTCAGGAGGTGAACCAGCCCCAAGTCACCCAGCGAATGAAACAATGGATTATCAGACGTTTGCATCCTCGCCGGCCCCAACGAAGCAAAGCTTGTATGAGACTGCCGGTTGGACGTTAAACCCGGCGAGCAGCACAACACAGCCATCATTGCAAACCCCAACGACGCTGCGTAGTGCATCGAAACACGCTCAAACGCCGGGAAATCGCATCCACATTGTGAATCAGGTGTACCAACTCACTAACGAGTGTATGACAGCGGCTCAAACCGTGCGTAGCGTCTCGCTGAAGCTTGCTAGCGTCCCTATGACGCCTGCCGGTAACTTCCTGTTTGACCCAGAAGGTCTAGCGTCGGCCGAGTATGCAGCACAGCAAGCTCAGCAATCCGGTGATAGCTATGCGATCCCCGAATTGTCCATTGCAGCACCGATTCCCCTCAACCCAGAGCTGCTCAAGAGCACAGTTCAGGCTCATCATCAGACCCCCAAAATGGGCTTCCTCAGTCCGCGAGCATATCTCACACCAGCTGCAAACCGAACTCACCCCCAGACCGCAACTCCTGCTGCCTCATCCAAATTTTTGGCGATCCGTGCTGAACTCGCAGCCTCGGCGCAGGAAATGTTGCGTGATCCATCAAAGCTTAAGGCCTCGACTAACGAAGCAGGTAGCGCAATCCCTACGGTTCCTGAAGGGGCGTCAGTTGCAGTTTCAACACCGATTAAGCAGGAGGACAGCAAGAGCAATCCTGTTGAGGCTGTCCTGAGCTGGGATGCAGAAACTCAGGCCTTCTTGCCCTCCAAGGATGGTCAGACACCAGGCTCGAATCTCCGAACCCCAGGCTCCACAATTGGAAATGATCTCATTAATGCTGCTTCATTACCTTCCCCAGGCCAAGCACAAACCGGCTCTTCAAAGCCTGGCACCGGATCCAAGGGTATGGAGTTGCCTCGATCGATGCGCGAGGTCTACTCCATTGCGAATCGCAAGAAGAAATCAGAAGCTGCAGCAGAAGGTGAGCAGCAGGGAGTTAAGCGCAAGAGCAAAACTGAATCAGCTGCTGCAACCGAGCAGGGTGAAAGCAAGCAGCTCGAGCCTGCACGTAAGCGAGTCCAACTGAGCGACGAAGAGGTGGCCAATAAGCTTGGCTGGAGAGCTGATGACAGTGCCGCTGCTGAATCCACGGGTGTAAAACAAGAAGTCGGTGCTGAATCGGAGGGCGAAGCGCCATCACCTACGTCCGCTGAGAGTTCCACCGCAACCGTAGAAAATGAATCCAAATTGCCAGCCTTCCGATTCTCGTACTCCGAATCACCCTTTGTCAACGTCTCCGTCAACTCACTAAAGAAGCTCTCAAGCAAGCCCGTTTTCATGCCAGATGATTTTGAGCGCCGCACTCAGCAGCATCGTCACGCAGCCGCTGCCAAGGCTCAAGTCCAACGCAAAGGTGCTGGTCCAGGCACCGCTGGCAAGGCGCAGCAAGGGCACAAGTCCGGCGCTAAGTCAAGGTCCTAAACTAAGATCAAGTCCATTGATGTATATAATTGCACCCGATCCTACGTCTTGCAGTATCGCGTTATTTTGTTAGTTTAGCACTCCCATACACTGCCCCGCTCTCGTCACACTACAAGAGCTTCGTTATTTAAACATCACGTCTCCACCTGCTCCATTGGCAACACAAGTTCGCTTCGATCGGTATACATACAGAATTGTATTGCTAAATTGCAAACGCGTGACTACAATGGCAGCTTCTTACTGCTTAGTGTCAGCCTGGGGAGCAGCATCCTTCTTGTCCGCAGGTGCGTCCTCAACGACACCGCAGTCAACAATGATCACAGGAGTGACGGGGCAGTCACGGTTATCCGTTCGAACGTTCTCAATGGCAGTGACGATCTCTTGACCCTTGACGACCTCACCAAAGACGACGTGGCGGCCATCGAGCCAGGGGCAGGGCACCGTAGTGATGAAGAACTGAGAACCATTGGTGTTGGGGCCAGCGTTCGCCATGGAGAGAAGGAAAGGGCGGTCGTGCTTGAGCTTGAAGTTTTCGTCCTTGAAAGTACGGCCATAGATTGAGCAACCACCAATACCGCTGTGGTGAGTAAAGTCACCACCCTGGATCATGAAATTCTTGATCACACGGTGGAACTTCGAGCCCTTGTAGTGCAACGGAATGTTGCCTACCTTGCCCTTGTCGCCGACTGCCAAAGAGCGGAAGTTTGCAGCAGTCAGAGGGACGATATTGTCAAAAAGCTGGAAGAGTGGGTTGACATATAGATGCAAAATGTTAGTACGTGCCATATACGTGAGTGCTTCGGGCAAACATGCATGTGGATCGCGCAGAAGATGCCAAACCCCGTGGAGTGGGGTTGTAAGTCCGAAAGCTGGGGACGGAAAACCTCGAAGTTAGTAGGGTTTCCTGGCACCCCACGCATTACAAACCAGTTCAAATGTATTACGTACCTTGAACTCGATACGACCGAGTTGCTTGGCGCCGTTGGCAATTTGAAAGAAGACGTTTTTCGACATGTTACCAAGGTGATGTTTCGGAATCAAAACTTTTCTCTTACAAGCGTTTTCCGGAGCAATCTCGGAGTGCACACACGTAAGACTCCTGCAATCAGTATAAAGCGCTGTCCCCTGTCAGATCTCAGTTTTACCTTGGAGACTCTTCATATCACCTCTGGGTGAAATCCTCTTTCAAAGCCAATTTAGCGAGAAAACGGCTCGGTGTGTGAGGTAGAAAACGCGCTGAAACTCTAGCGTGGTGACGTCCCATGAGCCAACGAACGCGATCTATTCACGAGTACGCCGCCAAGGGCCAGATTGACTTGCTCAAACGTACAATCGAAGCAGGCGCCAATGTCGATGCGCGTGATGAGGTACGTATCTTTCCCGCTGTCCTCGTGTTCTGGGGCTTGTTCGCGAGCATCCACGCGGCTGGCATCCAATTTGACAACATATGCCGACGTCGCATGACTGTCTTCACTTATTCCTTTCTAACTTTGTTTATGCCACTCCTGCGCACCCGTGACACCGACCCTGAAGAACTCTATGACACCCCTGCTGCTCGCCTGCGGAGAGCGCAAGCAGCAGTGCGTCGATGTGCTGATTGAAGCTAAGGCTGATGTGAACCTTGCATCGGCAACGGGGATCACCCCACTCCTCACGAGTGCGGCGAATTCCGACTTGAAGACTATGAAGGTATTGATCGAGGCCAAGGCGGATGTCAATGCTACTGAGAAGGACGGGTTTTCACCCCTGCATATCATTGTATCGAAAGGAAACGAGGTTGGCGTGAAGATGTTGCTTGAGGCTAAGGCCGATGTGAATCTTTCTGCATCTGGTTGCTATCCTTTGCATATCGCGCTTGATATCGATAAGCCAAAAACCAGGAACGCCATTGTCAAGGTCCTGCTCGACGCAAATGCCTCAATCACGGCCGTCGATCCAGATGGACAAACACCACTCGTTCACGCCATCCGAGCGGAAGCCAGGTCACCCGCGCTCGAACTTACCAAGCTTCTACTCGAGCGAAATGCTTCACCCGAGGAGTGTGCAGGCGATCTAAAGCCTCTGCACGTTGCAGTTAGTGTGGGTTCAATTGCGGCCGTGAAGCTGTTGTTAGAGCGAAAGGCCGATGTCAACTCAACACTTCCTAACCAGGGCTTCACCCCACTTCACATCGCTGCGCTTTCGAACGCGCTTGATGTGGCAAAAATCTTGGTTGAAGCCAAGGCAGACTTGGACACAAAGGACGCTGGTGGAATGAACGCGGTGTTCCATGCAGCTATGCAGGGTCATGACGCATTCTGCACATTCCTAGCTGATAAGGGAGCTGACTTGTCCCTGGTTGAGGATGAAACTGCGATTGAAATGATGCGAATGGAACTCAAATCCCTCCACGTGACAGATGGTGGCACTGATATTACTCCCGATCTCCTCGGCGAAGGCGACGAAGACGAAGGCGAAAGCAAGTCGAGGGCTAGCCATGGCCTGGATGGTACCATTGAAGAAGGTGACGAGGAGGAGGACGAAGAGGAGGGATCTGATGAGGAGGAGCGCAAAGCGATCGCGCAGCTCGAGGCTCTGGGAGATGAAGAAGAAGAGGCGCAGCCTCGAGGCAAGAAAGGCGGCAAGAAGGGTGGTAAACCGCAGAGCAGCCAGGAATTTAGTGTCAAACCCAGTGGCAGCACGCAGCCAAAGGATGCTGACAGCAGTCTACCACCTCACCACTTTGATGAGCAGGACTAAGCAACCGCAGTGTGCCATAAAATACAAGTGTTGAAATTTGCAGATGTTGCATTTATTATCCTCCACCGTGCATGCTGTCACAGCTTAAGGGTCTACTATGTATATTCTCATAAACGAGCGGGGAAGCCTTAGGTTATTGATGGAACCTGCGTTGGGCGATTGTTGCTAGTTTTCTCAGAACTAGATCTGAGACGAGTTCCTAGCGACTCAGCCTTTGTCATGATTAAACGATATCACTGGGGGTACGAGCAACAATATTGCAGTAGCCCAAGGCCTTTGCAGTGGGCTCCGGATTACCGCACTTGGTTGTTCTGTAAGCAACGATCGAACGGCCCAACACCGACCATGGACCGGTGAGCATCATGAGCCGATCGTTGTGGGGTGCCGGGGAGTGAGGCTGGTTCTTTGGCATCTTTAATCGATCAAAGTCTCCCACACGACGGTCTGCAGTTTGGTCCGAGCACGAACCTGGTCGACCTCCAGGGTTGTAAATCCTACCCAGCTCGTTAGGCAAGATCAAATCATTATAGGTGCCTCCCTTGACACTTGTTTGTCCTCCGAATTCATGCAATCGAAGCTCGATGTCCGTAGTTCCGGCAGGGAGCTCGTTGGTGGGGTCTTGGAGAGTGAGTTCATACTTAATATGCGTGCCAGCACCCGGATCAAGGCGGAACGTGATGGTGCCTTGAATAAACGGTCCTGTATCAGTCAATTTCACGAACTCGCATGAAGCGCCGCGGATATCCGACCGCTCAGCTGTGGCTGATGAAACAATCAACGTGATAATGAGTGCTAAGCAGAGGATCGTTAGGATGGTAATGGCGAGGACGTACTTGCGAGTGGATGGGGTGCTCGGTGCTACCACGAGAGGAGCAGATTCGCTGTCAAGCAGCTCCGAGACATTGGCCTCCGTTTGTCGCTCTTCCTCAGGTGATCGCCTCAGCATGGTGTTGGGAGGCTCAGGACGCGTATTTTAGCGTATGGTGGTCTAGTTTAGCTCTATCCGCGTTGCCCAATGACTCCCTAGTCTACCTCACTAGTCCGGTATGTAGGGTACTTCAATGAGACAAGAACTCTTGGGTGCTCTTACGTCACACCTAGGGTGTTTCTCGGCTATTTTGAAATGCCTACAGAGTGCCCGTGTGATAAGCTTCACGAATGACTCCTCTGTACCGTGCCAAGCACCCGAAAACCTTGGTATTTGAAACCAATTCCGTGGTGATATCACCTTGAGATTTTTCAAGATTTAGCCGCATCCGGTTAAAATGAGGGTGGGATTTGGTTTCGGACGGGTTGAAGTTCTTGCGGATGTGCAGCCCCTCCCACATATACCCAATGAAAGGAAGCGACTACCCGTGACATCAGCATGAGTAGGGATATCTATTTATGCAATCTCAGTACAAACGGAGTGTATCCATCGATGCAGGACGCGGCATCGGGTTCGTCGGTACCATCTTTGAACAGCCTCGTCAAGCAATACCTCGAGCCAGCGGCCTACACACTGAACACGTAATGAAGCCGTTAGAATTCATCTGGCTCGACGAAGCCACCCGAGCCTCCACGGCTCACCGAGCTGCGAGGCGGAGGGTTTGCCTGTTGCTGCGAGCTCGGTTGTAGGAAGTTTGCGTCAGCCAGGCTATCTGCGGATGTCAGGCCATCGGGAGACGGAAGTGACTCTCTTCGAGGCTCTGATTGCTCCTGAGACTTTGCAGGTTGAGAGAACGACTGATCGTTGTCATTTGTAGGATATTGAGAAATTGAGTCTTGAGGCTGGTAGACACTCGAATCCTTGACTTCAACTGAGCCGATATCCTCGGGTTCTTGATCGTCAAGGCCATCCTGCTCAGGCTCGAGGCTGGGATCGTGCTCTGTTCGATACATCACATCCAATAGGGTCTGTCGCATAGAATCATCGAATGGCAATGATTTGTTGAGGCAGATGAGTTCGACCTCACGAAGCTTAGCATAGTAAAATGCTTGTTGGAAAGCGAGTTGCTCGCGACGGTTCTTCTCTGCTGCAAGTTTGCGCTCGAGTTCAGCAACTCGTTGGCGCAACTGTTGTAACTCTGCTGCACTTGCGTTTTGATTTGCTGGGTGAGGCACTGTGCGTGTTGCCGGAGCAGGTGCCTGGGCAGTTGAAGCAGGCGCGGCGGGACGGGTCGCTACAGCGCGAGCCTTCGGCACTGCGTTTGTGACGTACGAGGCCGCACTCGATGTGTGGCCAACTGATGGAGATACGGAATGATGCCCAGCAGCCGCTCCGCGAGGCTTCTGCATTGGATTGGGCGAGGTCCTTGCAGTGGTGTGAGACTGTGATGATGTAGAGGCTGCTGCTGCACTGCTAGCGTGTGTGGGTGCAACTACGCTCGCTGGGAAGTCGCGTCGAGCAGCAAGAGGATTCTTGGAGGCGGCCTCGCGGCGCCGTGCAACAGCATCGTAGGGCTGTCCATCGTAGAAGTGATCGAAGCAACCCTTGACCCATTGCAAGAACTCGAGGTTGTCTTGGAACTTTGCTTTGCAGAGACGCTCAACATCGATATACTTGTCAATCTTCTCATTTGAGAGCACTGTCTGGAGTACCTTGTAGTTCGCGATAAACTCGTGCTCCACTAGAAGAGTTGGAGGTAGTAAGACCATCAACATACAGGATTCGGGGTTGGTTAGGCGAGTATTGATGAGAATTCAGGCGTGTGAATCGATGTTCGTTGCACATGGTTCAAGGAGCACGCGCCCGCGAACACAAGAACTGAGCTAGGGCAGGAACACACAGCATTGAGAAATGAACCTACACTTGGCGTTGAAGTTGACCTTGCTGAGGGGAACACGGCCCGGGAAGAGGCAATCGAAGACCTGGCAGTAGAGCGCGCCGTTGGCACACTCCTCGATCTTGGAGTAGCCCAATTTAAAGAACTCATTGATCCAGTCCAGGAGGGCCTTCTTGCCCAAGTTGACATGAGGGATGTTCGACATCGCTGTCTCACACTAGAGTTGGAACAGGAAGATGCGCACTACAGGTTAAGACAACGCTATGACAAGGTGAATCATGTGAATCGTGCTTTCCCGCATCACAGGATACGTGACTTTACCACACGCTCGAGCGCTCTTCATCAGGCACGAGCGGAACATGCGCGATTTCAACAACTAACTGAATGGCTTTCACTGTCATGATATAACCATTCGGTGTTCCAAGTGACGTTAAAGTAAATTATAGCATCACTCCAACCACCACCTTACCATATATCCCACGATCCATCATGTGAACTTGTAACTCCACGATCCGTTCTGCCTGATTTTAGACGCATACGGCTAAAATAGCCGTTCGAACGCACCTCGAGCATCGCGCCCGAGTAAGACTCTGGTCGCGGCCGACGCGCGCCAAGAGCGAATATAATGCTGCACATGGTAGCTGCAGCCCGCAGGCGACTCTCGAAGAGGTCCAGGCTGGGCTAACCGACGATACACCGGCGGAGATTGATCGCTGAGAGTGATTCAGTTTTCGGGAAATATAATGCTCAACTCAAGTTCAAATGAGATTTTGTGAAGCGAGACGGATGCATCCGTCCCTGGCGTACTGGTGTGATGAGCGTCAATACAATCCATTGTGGCATGAATGAGCTAAGCTCGTCCAAAACCTCGCTGGTGAGTCAAGAGTCGGCAGGTGAATTCAAATCGTATTCCTTCACCCCCGAGTGCGATTGCCCCTTCGAGTAACGGAAAAATTGGAACGAAGGACGTTGAGAAATGGGGGATAACTTTAGCGGTTTTCTCGCGAACCGCGGAGTGTCGCTGCGTGGTGGCTCTACTGTTGCATGCACAACACCTGTACATATCTACTAAGTGGAACGGGACCTACGCAAGACCCTTGCTCCAGTCGATATTTCACCCAGTTCCGAGATTTGGGAAAGTCAAAAAGCGCCACGGCACTTGTTGTGGCCCTGTGCGGGGTGGCGCGGAGGTGATATTGCTGGATGGCATGTGAGATGATACCCTGATAGTTGATGGATCTGTTACTGCGATGGCATGCGCAAAGCCCCACTCGATGTTGTCCGCCCGAACGACTTTTATTCACGCGAATCACGGATTCGACCGCGATCTAGATATATTTCTCGTGTGTGTGAGTGGTAATTTGAGGAACTGAGCCGCGCGTAGACGGAGGATCCCATCGACGACCGCACGCCGAACACGCCGATTGTTCCATCGACGGACTGACCGGACTGACCGTAGTGACCGAGCCAGCCAACGAACACCACGACCATTGAGGGTGGCATTGAGAAGGTATAAACGTCACGTCCTCTTCCCAGTGTGCCTTAGGATAGGATTGAATAGGATAGGATAGGATAGTAGTAGCACTACGACGCGAGGCTTACCTACCATCACAGCAAATGAGTTCCTACGACGATCAGTTCGACGAGGACTCGACCAACGCCCCACCCGCAACTGAACCTCAGGACCAGTCGGGTGTAGCAGAGACAGCACCTGCGTTTGCACCTGCAGAAGATGTTGTGCTTGGTCAAGAGCCCGAAGCCGCAGCTGGAGACAATGGCGACGGTTTTGATAGCGCAGGTGAGGGTGATGATACTCAGGAGAATGCCGAGGGTGGTGCTAATGCAGGGGATGCAGCAGAAAATGCCCCTCGTGGCTCCCAGCAACGGACCTCGATCAACGCCGTAGTAAACATCGTCCCTCCGCCCCCCAGCGATGAACCTGATGAGCAACCTGTACCACGAGCATCGACAGCGTCGGCTGCCGGTGCACCCACTCGTGCTTCCGTTTCGCGTGCTTCAGTCAGCCGTACCTCACAGGTCGGAGCAAATGAACCAGGTGTAGCTGCTCTGCAAGCGGCGGAGGAAGTGGCAGCCGCTTCATCCGCAGCATCTGTTGCTGCAGCAGCAAGCAGCAATAACGACGACTTTGACGAGGCGGATGACGAGGAGGGAGAGCAAGATGAGGAGAAGGAGGGTGCCGACGAGGCTGCAGCCGCACAAAGAGCACCATCAAACGAAGATGCCGACAAACGAGGCTCACCCCAGCCTTCGCGAAGCACAGCTACAACCACACATGCACCCAAGCACAATCCCAATGAGCCGGTGACCGTCACGGGCCTGACTGCGAGCGATGTCAAGTTGCGTTTTGATATCCCTGAACTTCCAGACTTGGAACTCCAACAGCTTGGTCACCTGGTCCGCGAAGTGCGTGAGTCTGAGCTCCCTGATCGTGTTCAACAGATGCGAAGAGAGGTCGAAAATCAGACTATCATGGTCGGCACGTTGAGCCTAGAAGATCTCCAGAAGGAAGAGGCGCGCGTCGAACGCGAGCGCATTGAGGCCGTCCAAAAGGAAATGCTCAGGCACCAAAGACGACAGGCCGACATTGTTGCACGTGAGATGGATGCTCGCAAGCGACTGCATGCCGAACGACAGACCAGTGTGTTGGAATCGCGTGAAGAAGCAATGGCTTTGATCGCCCGTTCCATGGTCTCAACTAAGGAGCAACAGCAGGCCTTCCGAAAAGCCGAAGATCGTCTTAAGGCTGCTTTGGAGCATGAAAAGGCCACTGTTAAGGTAGAGTTTGGTGATCTCGTAGCAGACACGCGAGCGATCAAGGGCCGTCGATACCAGGTTAATTGGGATGACGCGCCACGATTGGTGTGCGTTAAGAATATGGTCATGCGTGCTGTGAAGAACAAGCTCCCCTCTGGTCGCTATGTCATGTTGTGTACAATCTTTGATCGACTAGGTGGCGCTCCGCTGCGTTGGTCAAAGTTGAAGGATTTCAATTACTTCCACCGAACGCAGCAGCCCGTCCGTCACCAGGGTCGCTACTTCGATGTTGAAATTAGCTTCAAGCAGCGCGTTAATAAGCTCTTCCTGGCGTGCCCTGCAAAGGCTGCCACAAACCCATCCATGGTGTTTGTATTTGAACTTTTCCAGGTTCGAAACTCGACGACGAACAAGACCGATCGCGTTGTCGCGTGGGGTGCGTTCCCTATGAGCAATCCTACTGGTGACATTATCAAGGGTCATTTCAAGGTGCCGCTGCTCCGTGGTGAGATGGACCCTTCGATCGAAAAGTTCTCCGAAATCGAGCAACGCATGGCCGACAACATTGACAACTGGTTGTGCAACCTCTATTTCACGGTTGAGCACTGGCCCCGATACAAGAATGGTCAGCGAGAATTCGAAGTTGAGCTGAAGTACACGCAGGAGCTCCTGCAGTTGCCAGAGTTCGATCGAGTCAACAACCCAACGCTCGCGGCAGCGGCTCAGGCGGCGGACGATGGTGAAGAGTCTGAAGAAGACATGGGTGAAGGTGGATGGAAGCAGATCTGGTCACGAACAGAGGGCTTGAACTCTCTTCCACAGTATGGCCTACGGGACGACCTCGGCTCTAACAGTGGCAATCAGCAACGGCTCGAGACAATTTTCGACCAGGGTGCAAAGGCCTTCGACGACCTCATGAACCATGATATTTCTGGCCAGAGGAAACGTGCTTCGATCGGCAGCGACTCGGCTTCCGCCCTCAGTCAGTACACCCAGCCCGGACAGAAGGTTGGAGTTGTCAAGGCAACTGTTCAAACGCTTGAGAAGCCCGGTGTCGTGAACGTCTTCGAGGATCTTGATCTTCAACAAGAGGCCGAAGCCGAGCGCGTGAAAGCAGAGCGAGAGCAATTGAGGCTTGAAGAGGCACGACGACAAACCCGGCTGCTTCAGAAGTATCGTTATGCCATTGTCGATCCAAACGCGGACGTACCACAAAATGCAATGGCTGAGAAGTGGCGATACATCAAAGGCGAACTTAGGAACGAAATCGGACTTCATCGCATCGGCACGTTTGAGTACTGGGCATTCATGCTCATTCTATTCCTCATGCTTTGGTTGCGTATCTACATTCACTACCTCGGTGAATATTTGTTCCTGTCTGGAAGTGGTGTCACCATCACCCGGGCTGATATTCGTTTCTACACTGTATACTTAGGCTATAACTCATCGACCATTGATTTAGCAACTGAGTTGGTCACTTCGTTCATCGGTGTTGTCGCAAATCAGGCGATTTTCTTCGTTTTAATCCTACTATCCTACCTTATTCAGAAGACCATTCGCATCTATCCCGAAATGTTCTCAAGAATTATGTTATCGTATGGTATTGCGACCCTTGCGGATCCTTTGTTAATCCTGCTTTTCGACATCTGCGACACATACTGGTCCGGAGACCACTTCAAGCTGTACAACTATTACGAGTCGCGAGAATCGAACGGTGTGCCAGGCATCCTGCTTGCACTTGCAATTGGTTTGTTTGAGCTTGCCTTGTCTGGTTTCATGTTGTACGAGTATCTGTTGATCATCCATGCCAACGGACGAATGTTGGACTTACATCGTAGATTACACGGTGACGAGGGTAGCTTCTTCATTCCACAGGACTTTGAGATCTCGGTTCGAACCCTACGGTGGATCATTACCAAGGCGCGTCGCGCAGGAACAGGTATGTTGGGTGCAAAGAACAAGATTGCCGTGACTTCCTACACTGTTCGCGATCACGCTGATCCATCCTTCGAGGCGACCACGATCCACCTGGCGATCTTCAAGCAACCTTTCAACGGCGAGGAGCAGCTGTTCAGGCACTTCGTCCGACAACCAGATGGTGCTATCGTTGAGATCTTCGATAACGTCGAAGCCGCTGGTATCGACGAGTACAAGAAACTGGAGAAGCGTTTGGACGCTAAGCACAACCCGACGGGTCCGCAGCTTCTCACCCAGTCATCCCAGGCTCCTCGTTCAAACGAAGTGTTGAGACCAAAGCGCGAGAGTCTAACTTCTCTTGCAGCAAGGCGGAAGTCGCTGAACTAAGTGATCCTCTGTTGTACAACTGTGTTTCATCCGACTTTGCCTTGCCTCACTACAGGTTTGTTTCGCTTTTTACCGTCCTCCCCGGAAAATACCTATCATTGCTACATATTACCCGAAAATTCGATACAAAACCACACATTACTAGCCGCAAATAGCGTAAATAAACAGTAATGTATTCCAGTCCTTGGCAGCAGTGCGATGACGATCGCCAACAATCTGCATCAAAGTTTTGAGGAGCGTCGTCTTTTGTATTTATGGTACAGCGAGCCCACAATAGAACAATGGATAAAATGGTGTATTCTGATGTGAAATGTAATACAATCTGTTGCACATTACGATACACAATGGTGGTAGAGCCGAGGCTTGCGACTATTGCAGAGATGCGCAGAACTGGCCCTCTCGCTGTGTTAATTCCGATAGCAGGGGTACTGCGGTACGGAGTTACTACGAGGCTACTAAACTTAGCGATAAGCGGGTCAAAGCGGGGGAGGCGACAACTAACGTACAATGTGGGCGCTAATGCGAATCCTAATTGCACCAATCAAAAGCGCTGGACGAAGGTGTTGTCTGAACGCGGCGCTCTGAACATGGCCCCTGATGTTCAGTGGGTCACTGTCCTAGAAGCTTCGTTCGCCTTCCGCTTCAGCGATTGCTTATGCTCTTCGATAAGGTGCTGTGGAACTACGTCAGTTCCGAACAGCCAATCCATGGGGCCGAAGCCATAATGCACATTTCGGAGGACGTGATGGTAGTAGTGATCGTACGAGGTTGGCATGAAGGGGAATTCATATGAGCCGTGGCTATGAGCGATGTTAAGACCACCGACGAGTCCGGCGATCAATATGGAGGCCATGTGCAGCCTCGTACCCAGGAGGAGCACACCAAAGTTATTGGCGAACGTCGAGATGAGGAACTGATCCACACCACTTTGGTAGTAGCCGGTCAAGGCGTTGGTGGCAAATGTGTCATGATGAAGCTTGTGGTACTTATACAAGGGTTTGGTATGCAATAACCAGTGCGTAATAAAAAAGGCGATATCGGCGAGGAGCAGTTGGCCAGCGATGCCGGCAATGTAGGAGAACAAGGGCGGCGGAGTTGGTGACGTGTCAAGAGGTCGCACAAGATAGACAAGCAGCGTGAAGGAGATAAATTGGAGCTGATTCTGAATCACCGTGATAGGTAGATCAAAAGCAGGAATAGTGTGATCCGCTTCATTATAGTGACACTTGAACGGCATGAGGTAGCATCCAAGTCGGAGCATCAGTCTTTGAATGGGATTCCTTGCAACTTTGTCCACATCCCGCTGAGTCTTGCAGTTATTTGCCCTTGCATACGCAATCAGCTTATCAAACATAGCATAGCAGCAAACCACAAGGTAGAACGCTCCTAGGAACACCGCAATGATGAGCAGTGGACCGAACGTGATGCCTTGGAAGCGTGTAATGGGTAAGTGGTGTGTTTTGGCAATCTCAAGGGTGGTTTCTAGGGTCAGATCGGGTCGTTTTGTCGTTTCTAGGATTGTATAATACGCCACACGAGCTGGGTGCAACACCAGTGTCCACGCCACTGTAAGCCCGTGGTGCACCACAGCATCAAACGCGGAAAGTTTGAGATGGAGCGCATGTAGTAAATCGGTATTATAGATCGCTAGGGTATAGATCACAAGTAGTGTGATATATATCACAGGTACCCCTTGTAGGAGCATTTTGTGGTTTTAGATCTTGCGATATTCGCCCTCGCACACTGCTTTCAAGTCAGTATATCTTCAATCCAAAGTCTCGAATGATGAGCATTCCGGACTCGCAGCATGTTGCGAGTCGACCGCTCCCCGACTCACTCCCAAACTGGGAAACTCGAAATGAATGCTCGCAGTGCTGGCCGCAATCGGGGGTGCGGGAAAACAGGCCTGTCAGGGTGTAACGGCTAGTTTGATGTAGTGATTTCAGTCTGGTATAGCGCATCTGCATGCAAGTGCTGGTTGTGCTGGTTTGCAGCATTGTATAGATCAGAGTGGTGTAATGATATATAGAATATTCAATTTTCACTACACTTTAACACACTTGCAGTATTTATCACACAAATTATTCACCTATGCGTTATAACTCAGCTGGTTAGCATTTACTCAACTCGTTTCTGATACACAACACGCGTGCGACTTGGACAGATAGTGCCATGTGATAGCCCTATACGTCCCGTGCAATATGCCCATCTCTGACACCCGCATCACCCCGCACCCCCTCGTCTCAACCTCTACAGAGTGCCGAGAATGCCACTGAACTTTGAGTTCCTCGAGAAGGACGAGGACCTCGAGGAGTACTCGGAGGATCGTTTCACGGCACAGCGCCTGGTGTCGATTGAGCACATCCAGCTCAACGCAATTGAGCGCTCTCTTGCGCGCTCCGCTCGCGCACTAAGCGGAGATGTCTTCAACAGGCTCTACACCTGCATCGTCGAGCCCAAGTTGCCGATCAGCATGTTGAAGGAACTTCTCAAGGTGTTCTCCAGAGACACCGTGATGTGCCTTGTCAGAGAGCTCCAGGTGCTTGAGTCAAGCACACTCTCGGCCCAGGACGCAGCTGAGTATCGTGATTGCGCCAAGATGTATGTGTGGCTTGTCGCTCGCCTGCTGAACAGGCTGCTGGATGATTCTGACTCCGCATCTGAGGGCGCATCTGGAAGAGGAGCAAAGACCAGAGACAGCAAAGAACGAGGAGAGATCCTCGAGCGAGGCTTGATTTCTCTCACCTACGCTTTAACAAGCATATTGGGAGAGCCCAAACTCAACATTCCCTGGGAGGCTATGGGCCACGTCAATGGCAAGATCGCCACGATTGTGGCGATTGACAAAAGCATGCCCAAGTTGCTTTGTGAGTTAGCATTCCGCCTGCTGTCATGGAAAGATCTCGAGAAGGCGAACGAAGAGCTGTCTAACCAAATTTCAAAGTTGCTGTACCTGCTCACAAGCGTAAGATGCTTGGATCAGCATGTCAAGATCGAAACCGAACTCCCGTTCGCAATCCATGATGACAAGTACTACTACAGGACCGTGTCCAAGTACATTGAGATGTGCACCAACGATCAGGAGCTGAAGCTCCTTGATCAGGCCGCACGCGAGACGAGATACAGCAGCATTGATGAGCCTATGCGGTGCACTTGGAGACCGATTTTCGTTGATAGCTACCCTAAGCAGGAGGACAAGCGTCCATGCAAGAAGCTATACGATCTTCTGAGTGACATCGCAGCGACGATGCCCTTGCTATGCCTCAAGTACGTGCGATCAGTCGTCGAGCAACAGCTCGCTTGCGATAACTACCAGATTCGCAAGGCTTTCATAGGCATGATCATCGTACTCGCGACCGAGACTGACTTCGAGAAGGTCAATCAGGAGTATGAACGAGAGTGTGATGCAGTGGTGAAGACGGAGTCTACGCAAGATGAGAGCGAGGAGGATGGGGACGAGGACGAGGCGAAGGATGAGGATGAGAAAGAACCTGAGGCTGACGCTAAGGAAGCAGAGCTCTTAGAGGCGAAAGTCTCTCCTCGAGCACTCCCAACACAGAGTGATTTATTCAAGATTGTTCTAGAGCGGACTCTTGATAACAACATCCACGTTCGCAGGTTTATCCTGAGTCAATTCTCGAACGACGAAGAGGACCCAGAGGACGATGGTGTGCGTCGAGTGGAGCTCATCCCCCCGGATTTCCTTCCCGACTTTGCACTTACATGCTGCGAACGAGCATCGGACTCACCCTTTGTCCGACAAGCTGCACTGAGAGCACTAATAGCACTTATGAAGTCACGCGTCTATCGTCGCTTTAGCGAGTCTTTTACCTCCTTCTCGGCTCAGGAGGTTCAGAACAGAATGATCGAAGTGCTTAAGAAGTATCCACCCGATGAACTGCCTCCGGAGGCAGAGCAGGTCCTTCGAAACTATTCTGTCCTGCGAAATCTTTGTAAACATTTGTCGTATGGATTCACCAAGGCGAAAGTCATGCTGAAAAGTAAGAAGCACACAGATACAGCCGTTGCGATTGAGTACTTCAAAGTCGCATTGGCAAATGGTGTCGAGCCCTATGAAGAGGACGAAGGTAAAAATGCGGAAGAGGATCCTGAATCTTCTGTGCGGGGACTTCGTCAGGAAAATGACCTTTATGCGACACTCTTACTTCCTCAAGTGTTCTCTCAGCCCGAGATTTGCACGAAAATCGTGGATCTCTACATGGACAAGTACTTCCCGAGCAGCATTTTCACTGGGAGCGCCGTTACGAGCCGTAACTACACGGAAAAGATGACAGAGGCCATCCAACATCTAGTTCAACTCGTTCGAGATCCAGACAATGTCAGACGGGTTTGCTACCGCAAGTTGTTCAGTCACATGTTTGTCGAACGACATGAGATATCACAGGCAATCGATTTAGTATGGAATAAGCTCAAGGTTCCTCCAGTTCTTGGTCCTGACTTCATTGCAGGTGGCGATTTGTCTCGCGTCACGGAAGATGTTGCTGGTCGCGCGGCGCTCCTGACTCTGCTTCGATACGCCTCGGAAGACCCTAGCTCCGAAACGAAAAGGAACACTCGCTTCTACTTCAAAGACACTGTGCTGGAGCAGGTTGTATTCTCCCCACTTTGTCGTTTGAATCCCTTTTATGCGCGTGAGGCGATCCTTTTGGTACGACAGCTACGACTGATCCCGGCATTTCAACGACCGATGGGCTTTATCACGCGCCTGCAGCAACACTTAAAGAATGCCATCTACTACGGTTTTACGTTCGTAGTATTGCCACGGACGGTCGTCGACTTGACTCCAGGAGAAGATACCGAGACAACTGTGCTTGGAGGTGTCAAGGCCCTCAGACGCACATCAAGTCGGTGGGACGAGCTCATTGTTGTGCGCAACATGGAGGGCAGTGGAGATGCACGTGATCCTCTGATTATTCAAAATTGCACGGCTCAAAAGCAGAGAGGGGCAGAGGGCGAACTTCCAGCTGATTTTAAGCGGCTAGCGTTTGTAGTAGATTTCAAAGTGGATGGCGAGAGGAAACACCGCATCGCGATGACAACAGAGGGTCTGAAGATGGCTTTTGATCGCCAGGTCCTTGCCCGTGAGCAGTGGTTTAGTGTAACGGAGGCCGCGCTGAGAACTATTTCTGCGTTGAGTGATAAGCCCGAGCTTCATTTCCAAGAAATTCTGCACCACATGTCTCAAGAGGTCTTTCAACTTCTTCAGGACTCGCAAAGCATTGCTCCAAATGAGTACAATACGGAGGTCGACACTAGACAATTCCGCGTGCTCCCCGATGCATGGAGGCCTACAGCGAGCGATGCATTTATCTTGTGTTCCTCGGACGAAAATAGTGCTGCAGCTGGACGTGTCTACTTCCCCATTAAGTTGAGTGAGGTTTTGCGCGTGGGCACGCGGCGTAGATCATCCAGTAACTGGCATCGCGATGATTCTGAACGAGTCATCGTTCTCGCCCCAGGGCTGCAAGAACGGCTTATTCGCTTCCTCTTCGTCCTCGGCCACGCAATCACGTTGACTTTGGAGGCCATCGAAGACGAGATTCAGCACATACGAACTGACCGTGCCAAACAAGGACGTACATCAATCGCTGAGCGCGTCGGTCACAGACGACGCTCACAACCGAGGGGTCAGAGGGGAGCTGGTGATGACAACTCCGAGGATGAGCATGATTCTGATGATTCCGACGATGCATATGATGAGGACGTTGAGGAAGAGGAAGAAGAATTGATGGACGTGGAGTCTGAAAGCGCGGAGGGAGATTACGAGAGTGACTCGGAGGGGCAATCGGCAAAGACACGCAAATCTTCGAAGCAGAAGGGCAACACTACCGCCAAACGTGGAAAGGCTCCCTCAAAGCCTCTGGCGGTCAAGCGTGCTCAGAAAGAAGAGAAGAACCAAAGCGATGCAGACGATTCGGAAGAGGAAACCCGTGAACAAGAAGAAGAGTACCGAGCTCGCAAGCTGGATAAGGATGAACGGGAGGCTCGAGAGTTCTTGTATGATACGAAGGGCTTGAAGTCTCTCGTTGCCTTCTATCGTCCAATTTGTGAGCACATTTTGAAGAATGAAGAGCAATTCCCAGACAAAAGATTGCGTACGGTAGCAGCCACCACCTTCTTGCGCATGTGCATGATTAGTGAGCGACACTGCAATGAGAACCTGGAACTAATCTTCCAGTTGCTCTCACCGGACCACACCCCAGACATTGCCTCGAGAGCCTCAGCAGTAGTTGGTGTAGGTGACCTTCATCAACTCTATCCCAATACGATTCAGCCCAATTTCCAACAAATCTACGCGCGTCTCAAGGACGAGTCCTCGGCTGTACGCCTTCAGGCAGCTCTGGTGCTTAGGTACATCGTTAAGAAGTTAAATCGTCGAAGTGGTACCCTGATTCCATTCTGTCTGTTGCTTGTGGATCCAGTGCCACAAATCCGTGCATTGGCCGAGGGCTACTTCGAGGATCTTGAGCAGAATGCCAAAGAAGCTCAGAACTTCGTATATCGTCACCTCAATGAAGTTATTGATGAGCTAGTCCGAGAAGAGTCACTCTCCCTCGTTCAAGGCAATAGCATTTTGGATGTTTTACTCGGACAGTCGATGCAGAAGCGCAGCGAGAAGGAGAAAGTATACGTCGAACGTTTGTGCGATCACTATGCAGATCGAGAGCGCGCAAGCGGTGGTCAAGACATCAATTCTCTGAAGCGTCATGCCATCTTCCTCACAAGATGCTTAGCGGGCATGATCAAGGAGCAGACCTCGCTTGATGTCCTGCTTGACAGACTGGCCATGCTCAACTCGATATTCTACTTTGAAGACGCTCGGCAGAACATGAAAGCGCTTGTAAAGTCTATTAACATGCGCTTCAAGACCGCCAACGAGGAGACCAGAGCTGTGGTTGCTGCGATAATGGACCGAATCGATCAGCCATCTAACCAAGCTCCTATCACTCAGTTCGGTGTTAACACTCATTTGGTGAACCAGCTTCAGCAGGAGCTGATTGATCTCCCTATCGCTACCACCAGTGAGGCGAAGCCAACGAGAGGACGCAAGCGTGGCCAAGCTGCGGCCGCGCCCGCTGTCGTTTCAGCGGGTGTTGCTGTTGACGAAACAAGCGCGACCAAGCGTGCTGGAAGGGGCCGTGGGGCCGCTGCTGCCACTGCCCAAACCGAAGCCACGGCTCCTAAGAAGCCTGTCCGTGCAAAGCCTACCAGGTCAAAACGAGTCATCTCAGATGATGAGGAAACCGACATAAGTACAGATGAACAATCGGATGAGTAAAGCACAATCTCAACACGTTCACATACGCATGCAAGGTGTGTAACCTTGCATGTATTAGAATGTACACAAACACAATGAATAAACGTTTGATTTTTTACTACCATTGACTAGGAGCCTTATTCTGTCGAGCTCACTTTCACTTTCTTCACGCCGTCTTTTTTCATCAGAGTCTTCTTCTTCAACACGGCTGCCCGCGGCGTGACATCCTCGGCTGAGACTTTCGATGAGGCATTGTCGACTTGTTTGGTTTGGTCTCCTGCATCGTGCTTTGACTCTTGATTCTGAACTTGCTGTCGTACTGCAATCCTATGATACGACCCCAGTGCTGAACCATGAGAGAGTAAGCTTGCATCAGTGATCATGCCCGCTCCAATGGACGATGCCACATGCGTACGATCGAGAGTGGCTGCACTCATGCCTCCAGCACCCGATAATCCTGTTAATGCACCGTGAAGCACGCTTTCCTGCGATGTGAGATCAAGTCCTCCGCCAGTCACTAGGCCGGTGGCTACAGGGAATCCAACGGTTACGAAACGACCACGGGAATGATTTGGGTTGTTGAGATGTGCACCAAGAGAGATGTCAAGGGGTTGAGTCAACGGGGCCGTTTCGAGCACATACTTTGAGAAGGCCGCAGGAGGGCAGACAGGTCCGCGAAGATTAAGGGCACTGTAATGATCAACGATCATCCGGAGGCCGCCAAATGAGCTTCGGCCAGCAGCCATGGTCTTAATCAGCTGATTGTTTGGAACATCCCACAATTTGATAGTTCCATCAAGACTTGAAGAAGCGAGAAGCGCGCCACTCAGACTCAATGTCACACCTGTGACTTCTGACTTGTGGCCACGCAAGGCCCGCATGTCGGGATTGCCAGCAACGATGTTACTTGATCCTGAGGGCCCGGCCATCGCGGAACCCGCAGCGGTTGGTGCGCTCGAGTCTCCTGCATATAAATCGTAACGATAGATGACATGATCCGTGCAGCCAGCGATAACAATGGTTTCGGTCGGATCCATGGCGACGCAGGTAACTGGTGCAGGGAATGTAATGCTCTGCACGACACATTTCGCCGCAAGATTGAAAATTTTCACCGTACGGTCCAAGGATGAGGTCACTAACTTCCCCCCTCCTGAGACGTCGACACCACAGCGAATCGACGTGACAGAGAGCGAGTGGTTCGAAAACTCTGCAAATGCAACCACCTTATGAGGCTCTTTGGACGCCATCTCAGCGTCCACAATATCTGCAACAAGCCAACAGTTGACAATTCCATCGTCACCACCGGTGAATAAAAAGTTGTCGTCATCAGAGAATGCCACGCACGTTACCGCCTTATAATGTGCATCAAAGGATCTAACGAGCTCACCCGTTGCCGCCTGCCAGACGTATACTCGTCCCGACGGCGCACCACCAGCCAGATATGCTCCATCGTGAGAGACTGTGAGGTGCCTGATATTTTCCGCGATCGGGGAACGTGTACGGACTGAACCTGTTTTCCAGTTGAGTGTATAAAGAATAGCTCGGTCGTGCTGGCAAAATACAATATGGTCGTTATCGAGGAGAACAGGTCCGTCGCAGTTGCCGTGAATAGGGACTTGAATTGACCTCACAAGGCTGCATGTAGTCAGACTCCAAATGTCAACTCCTTCTTTTGCCGAGAAGGACAGCAGATGCTCAAGATTCGGCATCGAAGAGAACTGATTCGATTAGGCTGGTCGTCTGATGGGTTGATTTCGAATATTCAAGATTGATCCCAAACCTGATACAGTCTTCGCCCACGTCCTCGTCGGTCTAGGGTTGTGTTGACAGGGTTGTGAGGGTTCCGTTTAAACTAGAGCGATAGAGTCAGGGGGTTACATGAGGTTCGTAAGTTGTATATCAAGGCTCAGCCTGGAAGAGAAACCTAGATGTCTCATGTAATGCATGTAATGCGGCATCTCTCAAGTCTTGGCATCCACTCCCAAGTGCCAACGCATCCTCAAACCCGAACTCTTCTGTCTGGCCTGGGTGCTTTCGGCAGGTCGCCCTCCTTGGCTATAGCTAACCAAGAGCTCACACTCGGTGGTCAACAGTGACGCGTGGTAACATAGCACACCACGCAGTGGCAGACTTCGTCTCGCAGTGGATCCCTGCGAAGCAGTGGTCCGTAGGGGTCCGAAGTGGGCCAAGTGCGTGAGGCCTTGCACAGGGTGTGCGTGCGGGGTTTGGGGGGCTGTGTGGGGCAAGTTCCAGGCCCCAATGAATATTCAGAGTGTTTTGCAGATGGCTAGGTAATTTGTTGACAATCCACACCACTCCATACCCACAAACAAGTGAGCAATCCATTGTGAATGTGACTTGTCCCTGACTCAATCAGGGGTGATGGAATATCTTCGTACCCTGGCTGTATTCAAGGGCCGCAAGCTTTCTTAGCCCCCCCAATCCAGCACGAGGGGATGGAGGATTCCAAGTCAAAAGAACAAACTGTATATGCATGGAAATCGCAGGATGGCGTTGTGCGGGTAGATTATGTACATGACGCAGCGATGAAGCCCCCTGAGCTGTCACGGAAATACTATGTACATCTGCAATGCAAATTACTAGCGTGTCAAAATGAGACGCGTGCGCGGTTTCTAAGAAAGAGAATCTCGCCTGTCCACGCCTTTTACGCCCCGCGGGGATCCGCCTGTGGCGCCCTGAGTCCCGGCGCGAATTATTACGCATCGTAACACCACTCCACATCACCCACATATCGCATAACTCACACTAGTGCTCCCCTTTCGTACTATCTAGCCTGCGAGCGGCCCTAGCCTTGGTGATACCAGCATAGGGAGAGAGCAGTGCAGTGACTGTGTGTGTGACACAAGTTAGTAGTAAGCTGTAAGCAGGTCGACAGACGGATACGACGAGCGGGCGATTCAGCTCTGATATTCCGGAGGTTTCAACTTGTTTAGAAACGATACTAGGATACTACGATCATCAGTTCGATCAATACGGTACAGTAAGGTACAGTAGTGAAAAAAATAGTATACAAGCAAGTATAGTCAACTAAGAAACAAACCAACAAGATAGTGTATCAGAAAGACCATCATGCAGACAGGAATTCGTGCTTCATCAGAGTTTCTTCAGGAGTGGGCCGCTATCCGTGAGGATAAGAGCATCAGCTTCATCAAGATCCGCATCATCAACGAGACTTTCGCAATTGTTGAGCGTGGTCAGACTGCACCTGGCGAAGACGGCTTCGCAGCTGCTCGTAAGGTCCTCCTCGATAATGAGGTGAGTTTCGTCGTTGTCCGTGTTGAAGACAAGTTCGCACTTGTATTCTATGTCCCGGAAACATCCCGTGTTGCTGACAAGATGACCTATGCTGGATCGATCGCCCGTCTTAAAGCCGATCTGATGTGGAATGACTTCATCGGAAAGGAGATCTATGCAACCGTACCCAGTGAGTGTGAGAATCCTCGCACGAGCGCGAGCCGTGCGGCCGCCGCTGCTCAGATCGCAGCAGAAACCCGGAAGTCTCTTGAGGCGGCTTACGAGTCATCTCACATCGGTTATGCCACCGAGGTCAAGCTCACTGCCGATTTGGAACTGGGTGTTGATGACAAGCTCGTTGCTACTCTCACCAAGGTCCGCGAGGGTGAACTTAGTGGTGCCATCCTTTCAATTGACCTTGCGACCGAGACCATTCGAGTCGAGAAGGAGTACAATTCCAGCACCGATGACGAAAGCCTACTGTCTCAGATTAAGCAAGCTTTCCCTAGCGATGCACCTCGCTACGCCCTCTTTAATTTCACAGGCACTGGCTCCAATGCGGGCAAGCGCGGCACCGCCTTCATTTACTACTGCCCTGACCAGGGACCCCACAAGCCGCGCATGGTTTATTCTGCAACTAAGGCAACTGCGCTTCGATATGCACAAGTGGAAGCGTACGAAGGCAAGTCAACCTTTGTTCGAGTTCAGAAGAGTGAGGTCGCGGACTTGGATCTCGCGGAAATTCGGAAGCAGGCCTTCGGCGCTGACGAAGGTGCGAACAAGGACACCACCTCAACCCTCGCCAATGCAACAACTCTCAACCGACCTAAGGCTGGTGTGCGTGCAGGTGGCATCAAAAAGCTGGGTAGCGGCATCGAGTTCTAAGCAGACGATGATTTAAACCCTTTCCCCAGCATAGTTCCCACCAGCGTGCCGTCAATCTTTTGTGGCTCCTCTCGACATTACTGGCAGATGGCAGGCTTGTGAAGACAGAGCATATGTAGTGACACTTGGGTATACCATCGCAAATGACGCTATGTTAGCATATAACGGCCTACTCGTTTGTCGATTGTTAGATTTTAAAATGCTTGCAATACATGTACAACTACTCAACCTTGAGGGAGTCGAGGTCAATGATTGTGCCAGAAGATCTGTGGGGTGGGAACGGATCGCACGGACGCCTGATGATTGGCGTGACGTGCACACGTAATACCGATCCTGGTACATGCCCACTTGCATTTGTATCAGGCGCAGCTGCTGTGGCATGACGCGTATATGTGTGCACCTAAAGCACCTAAATTTGTTCAGGAAGTCGTACTGAACGTTTCACCCTGGAACCAGAAACTTTGCATTGTCGTGTCTTTCTCCTTAGCGAGATCCTACACTCTGCTGTATTATATCATACCGAGCCCACATATCCTACTACCGTATAACGTCATTGTTAATACTATGCAGTCACTGCAAGCATACCCAAACTTGCATGAAATCCGAGTTTGGGTACAATAGATTGCGTGAGACTCCGCCCCATCGAGCGGGCGAAAGCATTGCTCTGTATCGACGCGACCAGTCATGTATACAGGTGTGCTTATCGACCGTCACCATGAGCGCTCTATGCGCTTCCACAAGCGCGCATACTCACGCGTACGCATGCGCTACCCCTCCCATTTTGGGTAATCACTCCTCGTCGCTGTAGCGATCGCACCCGGCTCATGAGTCACGCAGGTGGCAAAGGCAACAAAACTGGCAAAGGTGGTAAAGGCGGTAGTGGTAGTAAAGTTGGGAAGAGCCAACGCCAGAGCCGTGAAATTAAGCGACTGGTACGTACCCTTGAATTGCAATTGCTGATTCGCAGAGCCAGCCTGAGTCACTGTGCTCTCTCTCAGTATATGCTAGCTCACTGCTATTATGATCGTGTGGGAGTTGAGGAGAACTCGGAGAGAGCTCTTAGCCTGTGCATCAGGGCAGCCGAGCAGGGCCACCTCGAGGCGCAATTGGTACTCGGGGCATTTTATTCGTCTGGGCGTGGCGTAAAGCACGATTCAGCCAAGGCCTTCGAATGGCTTCAAAGGGCAGCGGAGGGTGGTCTGGCAGACGCTCAAGGCGAATTGGGTAGATGGTATGAAGATGGCATCGCCGTCGAATGCGACGAAGCTAAGGCATTCGAGTGGTACTTCAGAGCAGCTGAACAAGGCGATCCATGGGCTCAACTCAGCGTCGCCAAAGCCTACAATGCCGGCAAAGTTGTTGAGAAGGATGACAGCAAGTGTGCTGAGTGGACCTTGAAGGCTGCTCTTCAGGGTCTCGTACCGGCTCAAGTCGCCATAGGATACGCATACGATCTAGGGTTAGGCGTTGAACGCGATCCCAAAAAGGCGGTCGAATGGTATCAGAAAGCAATTGACAGCGAGGAGGATCCGAAAGCATTATGCTATATGGGATGCAGCTACATCTCTGGTCTAGCGGTCGCGCGGGACTATGAGAAGGCCTTTGGATACATTGAGCAAAGCGCTTTAATGGGTGATCCCGAAGGACAATTCTCTCTTGGGCAGTGTTTCAAATTTGGCCATGGAACTGAAGTAGATCTTCAGGAGGCTCTTGCATGGTTTATGGCTGCAGCTATGCAAGGCCTGCCTGAGGCTCAAGTTGCGGTGGGTCGAGCGCTTGAAAGGGGTGAAGGGATCAGCCCCAACCCTCAGAAAGCTTTCGCGTCGTTCTTGCAAGCCGCTGAAGCTGACCATCCCGAAGGACTGGCGCATGCCGGCCTAATGTATGTCCAAGAAAAAGGGGTGAAGCAGAATCGTAACAAGGGCTTGCAATTCCTTAGGCAAAGTTGCGAACAGGACTGTGCATTCGGGCAGTTCGCCATGGGGCTGATCTGCTCAGATGAAGAGCTTGGACCGCTTGAGCTTGAGAAGGCCTTCGAATGGTTCATGAGAGCTGCCAAGCAAGAGTTCGTTGAAGCTCAATATGAAGTGGCGGAAGCATACTACCATGGGCGAGGAGTCAAGCAAGACTACAACCAAGCGTTCGAGTGGTATCAGAAGGCAGCAGAACATGACTATCCTAATGCGATCGCGAGTGTTGGGGAGTGCTATCGTACCGGCCGTGGCGTCGCCAAGGACCTAAGGCTCGCGGCTGAGTGGTTGCAGAGAGCGGCCGACAAGCATGGTGATCCCGATACCTTAGATGCCTTAGGCGAATGTTACTACGACGGCGAGGGTTTTGAGCAGGACTACAAGCGAGCCTTTGAATACTTCTCCCTAGCAGCTGATATCGATAATGAGCACGAACGTGCTTTGTTCCACATCGGGCGATGCCACTACCACGGACATGGTGTTAAACAAGACTCCACACAAGCCGTCGCATGGTTCAGAAAATCCGCAGATCTAGGCTACGCTGAAGCCATCCGAGCATTCGATGACTGCGACTACTCTGGGCATCACTAGAGCCAAGATTATGATAATGCTGTGGATTGCTATAAGCATCAGCGCCGAGAAGGGTGACGCCGAGGCACACCATCAGTTGGGTCTGTGCTACTTCCACGGGCATGGAGTGAAGCAAGATCCTGAACAAGCCAAAGCTTGTTAGTTGAAGAGAGATCGAGCAGGCAGCGCCCATGCTGCTTCAGCAATAAAGGGTTCTTTCCCTAACTCGATATAGTCCTACAACAGGTAAGTAAAGAACTCGATCATGAACAAGACGACAAACTTGCCGTGATCAGATCTGCTCATGCTCCCACTTACGCCGACCGTACTAAATACTTCGATTCCAAGCGCGAAGTGGAAGATCAGTTGTAATATACAAATCCTAGTGTAGCTTTATTATCGGCGGTTAGTTGTTAAACAGCCAAATAGATTATGTGATCGGAAGTAGCATGGACTGAACTGTTCACGACATCGATTCAGAGCTCTTTTGAGTCCGGATTCTCATCGAGAACTTCAGCGGCATGCGCGGTGGCAACCTCGAGCGCGTCGGAGAGCAGCTGTCTGGCATCCGATAGTGGAACATAGCCACAAATGCGAGAGTCGAGCAAGAGGGAGAAATAGGATGCAATCTGCAGAGTTCGTCCAAGTAGGGCCCTCAGGATACTGGTCCTAACTACATGCATCGCATCGGCTAAGAGACGTGAATATCTCTTGCTCACGTAACCGGCGGTGTTTGCATCGACCCGGACACAGCATTGGGTCATGAGTACTAGGGCGTCCAAGGCCGCAACAGCCGACACAAAGAAAAGCTGAACCGCATCTTGTAACATCAAAGAGTGAGTCAAGTCGAAGGTAGAGAGTGCTCCATTAACCACTTCTGGAGGTGACGCAGCCAGAACAGTTTGGATGCCATCCCACAGATCCTTGTAGAGAGCTGTCAGCTGTTTATCCAGTCCATCAACAATATGCCCCTTGATCGTTCTCAATGTGAGTTTTAAGCTTTCAACGAACTCCTGCTGATGAGGTTCAGCTGCGTCATCAGGCGTTGTGCCATACCAGTGCTGGAAGGTCGAATAAGATGCAGCAATGCAATCATCACTCACGCCGACATAGGCTGCTAATACAATGCGTATCGAAGAGATGGCTCGTGTCATCCAGAGGCTAAAGTTATCTTCACCCTTTTGTGGATAATGCGGCACTCCATAACCCAGACCTGACTGATCCTGACTTTCTCCAACGTCCTTCACAACTGCAGCTTCTGACAAGGCAGTAAGGCAGCATGAAACGCCGTGCGTCACTGATGCACCCAGATTCTTCGCCCATGCTCGAATACGCTCCAGTCTTGCATCGGCGCAATTCTCCAACGCCCCACGCCCCGTGAGTGCTGAAGCCCACCCACCAGGCTCGAGATGCTGGGCAAATACCTGAAGTAACGCCTTAAGCGAAATATCGGTTCCCGCATTTACCGACGCAGAAAAATTGAACGGCAGTCGAGTTTGCGACTGTGCAAGGGGCGCGGCTCTATTCTCGGCGTTACCGGAACAAGAACCGCTAAGACATCCTGAAATAGCGGCCCCTTCTACCCGATCCGAGAGTGTGCGCAGTGTCGTAGGTAGACAGAGAACAAGCGACAGAATTGCCCGTGCTCCGTGTCCATCGTCCTCTGTCTCCAACCCAACATCCTTCTCAGATTCGGATAGTGAACAGCGGGCAGTTCCTGGATTGACAAAGCGGCGTTGCGCGTCGAGGGCGAATATAATGTGCGCTGTGAATTCGATCAGGGCTTGCGTGGGTTCAGCTGGAAGCGTAGCAGCAACGTTCAGAAGCTGCACCATGGTGCTTATCAGACTGATTTGGGTGTTCGTAAGCGCCGTAAGGAGCCGAGCGGGATCCATGATATCTGCAATCGTTGGCGATTCGAGGGTTCCTATATGAACCGGACGAACTGTAGTTCCACTGTCGCTGACGAAAGTATTCGTAAGTGCCTGTACAAACAGACTACTCACCAATGAGCGGACCGCCGAATTGACTGACAACCCACCAACCGATATACCGCTTGTTGCAAGGAGCAGACATGTCGGAGGCTCGAGCTGCCGATGTAGAATGGCTGGGTCAAGAAGAGTTAATAGCTGGAGGTCAGAGGGGCACCTCCGCCAGTCACATAGACGGTCCATACCTTCCTCTACCTGTGCTCCGAGACAAGCGAGAACGGATGATGTGAGTCTTAAGGTTGGTAGTGGCGGGAAAGCTGGATGAGTTCGTAGTAGCACAAAAGTGGAGGGCAACGTGCTGATCTGCTCCAGAAGCTCCATTCCCGATTTGCAGTCTTCCTTAGTAAGTGGTTGCTCAGGATGTGGTTGAAAATTGGAGGCGTTCTGATGTGTGGCACATAACACCTGCAGACGAATACCTTCAGGAATTCGTGAAGACGCAACAGTGCAGAGTCTTCTCGCAAGCGGGAAGAGCTGTGCACGTATGTCTGCTAAATATCGCACACTTGCTGTCGTTGAAGTGCTTGGTTGGTGCTGTTCTTGTTGTTGTTCTTGTTGTTGTTGCTGGTGGTGGTGTTCTCGTTGTTGTGGTTGCTTCGGTGATAATGACTTGATCTCATTGGAATCGGAACACAGGTCGTAAATTGACAACCCACCCAAGAACTTTTCATCGGCTGAAATCGAAATTCCAAACTTTGAGGCAACGTCATGGATCCCTGAGTGCAGCGTGTCGAGCATTGAGTCAGGCAGAGGAATGCCCAGTTCGCCGTAATGAGGGGCCATAAACTTGTACAGCTCCAGTGCAACTGAGTAATCTCGAAGCCATGCGGCTGCATGGAGCCAGGCTTCACGGACAAACCTGAGGTTAAGAACGAGTGGGGTTGATTCGCGCGACACCGGCACAGGGCGGTGCGGTTGGCAACTTGTCATTGCATTTGAACGGAACTGTGCAACAAAGGAACGAGCCGATCTTGGATCTTCACTGGGGATCGGATCCCAGAAGGCATGACGCTCGAGATCCTCTGCTGCAGCGGCAACAGAAGAAGCCAGGTTATGACTTCGAAGGCTAACTCGGAGCTTTACACCTGCAACAATTCGGTCTTTGAGAGGACGGGAAACGAGCTCAAATGCATGGTATGCGGTCAATGCAGCGAAGTAACCTTGCAATCCGTCACCCAGCTCCACGGATGTGCGGGAACGTTGCTCAGCCGCAAACTTCATTGTAGCATCGGTCAAGGGTCCCAGACGATCGGAAAGAGACGGATATGACTGCAGTGCCTCGGCTGATGAGGGCTGAATAGAGAATTTGCCCAGGACAGAGCGCGACGACGCTGTTGGAGATTGGACGTGAGAGAAACTTGATCTAGATGGTGTAGCACTCACTGCATATGTGTGCGTAAACCCGCTTGGTAAGAAGGCCCATGCTGCGGGGACTGGATCTTGCGGCAGCAAAGCTTTGTAAGCAGCATGGGAATTAAACAGCAAGTACCTGCGCGCCGAGCGGAGTGCCCAGAGAAGCGCAACGTGCACCGCTGCCTCCATTACCGTGGCATTCACAATTGTTGCATATGTTCGCATCGGTGCTAATATATGTGTACGCAGCGTAGGTGACGGAAGTGCAGGGTAAATTGTTGGTAAAGGAACGCAGGCCGCCGCACCGCTGAATCCACCAATTAGAACGTCTCTTGCTACCCAGACCTGATATGGTATCGAGATGGAGGGACTGTCGTAAGTTCTTACTGGGGAATGAGATAGGTTTTGCACAGATGAGCGATCGCTTGCAGAAGACGACGATGATGCAACACAGGCCACCTCTGCGAAGGGGCAGATAATGGGAGCCTGCAAAACTCGGAGCAATGAGTGCGCTGGACCCAGCCGTGCAGCGAGCGACGCCGTGGCGCGACGTCCGACGATATCTACAAGCGAATCGGACGCCGAGCAGCAAGCCACAGCACTTTCCGCAAGCGACGGCATGAGCTGTTGCATCAGAGATGCGAGTGGAGGGTGGCGGGCCAAGAGCTGCTTTCGATGTAGGGCTTGTGCTGCACGAGACAGGCTCACGTACTGTAACGCGGCCGGTGAAAGAACCACCCGGAGGGAGTCATACGCCATACCGATCCCAGTTCCGAGTGTGTTTCCTGTTCTGAAATTGGACATATTCGATCGAAGTAGAACAGGGGGGCATCTCAGTGCCTCAAAAGCACTTAGGACGCTAGGCAGCAGTTTCGCAGGCAAGTACTGCGACTTTTGCGCTGTGACCTTCCAGCCAACTTCGAATGGCGAGCGAAACCTTGCAAATGAGAGCGCGAACTCTCCGGTAGAAGATACGTCGAGCTCAATCAATAAGGAGTTTGATGTGCCACTATCGAGATCTCCGAATGCCTCCTGTGTGGATGATACAGTACTTGTGTAATGCGTTGCAACTGGTTGCGCCGCTTGAGACTTAGGTGACGTCGAATCCACCGCTTTGGGCGCACCTGGACGTGCAGAAGAGGGAATTACGACAGTTTCGTTATTCGATCTGTCCCGCGTGGAAACAGGGGAGGTTGAGCGGATTGAGGGCTCTGGAATCTCAGTCGTAATGATTCGGAACGTTGACGAATGCTCCGAGGTGTAGGCTATCAGCTCATACGCACGCTCTTGTGGTGGGTTAGACTTAAACCGGAAAATATCAGAAAGTTGAGATGACGCACGCCCCGGAATCGGTGGAGAGAACGTGATGGCTCTCCAGAAAATCGTGGATTCGCTTCGATCTCGTGCTCGTTCCGAGCGCCGAGTTGAACATGTAACAATTGCTACAGGTATCTTGCCTTTAAATGGGAGGATAGGTCTCAATGGTCGTGGAAGGGGTGCAAGCGCTGCAGAAGCAGAGGGGAGTGGCGAAGGAGGGTAGACATGAACCGGCGAGACAAGCAAAGTGTAGGGAACCCCAAGTGTGGATGTGGAATTGGCTGGGGGGAAACGGTTGGGGGCATCAGCGGGAGTTGGACTGAGTACTATATCGCCAGTGACATGCTCGAAGGTTAGAGCTCTGCTGACGGCGACGGAGAAGGCATCGTGCAGCTTTCCAGCTTGTTTCACGAACGCTTCCCATTCCTCACTGGGCATTTCAAACATGGCCGAAGGCCACGCGGTTGCATCCTTGCATAGTTGAGAATGAAGCAACGAGTGCCACAATACAACTTGCGCATGTGGGAATGGTGTCGGATCATTGCTCCATGCGGCGAATGCGATGCGCAGTGCGTTTCTGGCAAACGGAACATCTTGCGAGATGTTCCTAAGCGCACTCTTCAGGTCAGTTACCACTGATTGAGTGAGTTTGGCTCCCTCCACCTTCTGGATTGTGGGTGGTTTGACAGCAGCGTTAGATGCTGCAGAAAGTGCGAGTTGTAATGCCCGGGCTGCGGAAGTGGACGGCGAGACTCTACCGACGCTGAGCTCAGACGCAGACTGCGAGCCAGGTTGTGGGGCCATAAGTGCTCGAGAGTCTGGAACGGGAGAGGAAGCAAGTTGGAGAGACAGGCCCGCCAGGCTTTCCTCGGCCATGGAACTTTCTCCGTCTGGCATTTCCTCGATGGAACCAGCGGGGCCGGTGGCAGATCGGGTCAGATTCGATGGTTGAGGCAAATAGTTTACCTTCTTTGGTGTTCGCGTGGATGGATCTCGACTTGGGCTGGCCGGTGCCAATGAGCTTTCTGGAACAATGCGTCGCCGTGGCATCGACTGTGCAGCCAGGATCCCACTACTGCTACGACGTGGGAAGGCTTCATCCAACGAGCCTGTTGTCTTGAACAACCTATTGGATACATCTACGTGTAGTTCTGAGGGTTCCGCACGCTGTAATGCGTGAGGTTCAGGTGGAGGCGTGGAGATCTTAGTGGACTCATTTCCTTCGGGTGATTTCCAACCATTTCCTTCGTTTGAGATGTCGTTGGACCCACTTAAGGGGGACTGCAATGGGTGCTGATTGCTCAACGAACGCATAGATCGTGGTCGCACGACAGGCTGATGAGGAACAATGTCATCTCGGCCGTTCTCAAGCATGTCTCGGTAGTATTGAGGGCCTCCTTGTGATGTCAGAGGAGATGCCTGCATGCTAGTTGACCTGACAGTGGAACGCGCAAGAGGCTGAGATGTCGGTCGATGCAGGGCACCATCATCGTGCAGTAGGTTGCGTGATAGTGGCTGAGCAGAGCTAAGGGGTGTCCCAATAGTAGCCCCAGATGGCGTGCTCGATACTGGTCGCACCACTTGAGGTCGCTTTAACGAAGGATACGTTGAACTTTGTGTTTCAGACCTTGGCACGGCAGTCGTAGTCGGTGCAGTAGGCGGGAAAATTAAATCGTACAAGTCCTGCTGCGTCTTCGAAGGATGGCGAGAAAATCCATTCATGATTGTGGTTCCCAGCAGCTGCCAGAAGTTGTGAGGCGCTCTGTGGACATAGTTTGAGGATGGTGACAAGACAACACGACCAATATCAGCAACAGCGAGTGGCAGGCAATCAAGTGGGAGGAATGTCGCGAATTGACACGTCGGGCCATCGGAGGAGGGTGAAGAGATATGCCCTGTCATCCCCGCACCACAATGACTTAGTAGCGAAGTGAATATGGATTGGTTGCTTAGATTTGTTCCACAGTCGGTCTTCGCGGTTTGGGGGTTGTCTGAAGCAGCTGCTTGTTGGCACATCGATTGAATAACGATACTGTACACTTCCTTTGTGAACTCTGCGTCATCGGCAAACATCTGCACCGCACTAACGGTGACAATTCGCTCACCCTTGGGCGAGAGGATTGAGTTCTCATCGGGAGGCTGCATGCACCTTGTTGGTGAGCTCACGTACACTCGGAAGTGTTCAGGCTCAACTGGCGTTGATGGCACATCGGCCTCAGCGCTCGCAACAGATAAACCAAGGGCGGTGAAGGCTGCCTCAATCGAAAGAGCAACGACGGCGTAGTTCGATGAGCATAGCTGGGCTCGGCATACGGCCAAAGCGCTGGCAACGGCTCGTACTTGGGCCGACTTCGAGCTCGCATCCCCTACACCTCTGGCAGACGGTTCGGGATTACGTAGTGGCTCTGCCTCACGTTCAGGCCCTGATATTTCGCTAGAAGGCCCACCTTGAGAGGTTGGGCTGAGTGCAATCCTTTCTTCGGGATATGTAGAGCTAGAATGAACCTGACGATTGCTGGTAGCGTCATCATCGTCTGAATCAAGGGTCGGTAAGGCCAAGCGTGGCTTCGGTGGGAGCTTGGGAACAAGCGCAAGCCGAGCTTGTAAACTCTTCAGCTTTGTGCTCCTAGCACTCGAGTCACTCGCTAATGTCACGCTCTGGTTGGTCGAATTGTCTTCTCTGGGTCGGTTGGCCTCCGGCTCATCTATGTCAAGGTCGGGCAATGTAGCGATCTTGGTAACTGCCTCACGGTAGATGGTACGGAGGTCATTCAGCAACGCTGCAAACCGTGGGTCGGAACGTATCAAGTACTCTCCCGAGGTTGCACGGGGGTGTGGGCTTTCAGTCTCTGTGGTACATAAGGTTGCGAACGTCTGCAAGAATGTGCAGATGGGGGGAACCATCAGAACGGTTTGCGAGGTACGTCGAGCCAATTGAAGGAGAATACGTAGATCCAGCTGCTCCGGCCACGCGAGCACTGGGCACGCATTGTGAAGATCCGCGTTCGCTTTCCTGGCAGGACGGTAGAGCGCAACCGCGAGGAACTTAACAAGCAAATTGAGCTTCAAAAGTCTGGCAGACAGTGTGGGGATAACCTCTGAAGCCCTTCGCATCGCTTCTTGAGCAGCAACATCAAGCGCAGGAGCAAGACCCCCTTGGACCTCTCGCGGTCGCTCATGTGAATCAAGCTCAGATCTGTGTGAGCGTCTAGCGGAATTAGTGTGACCAGGATGGATATCGCCCTCTTCCTCCTGAGCAAGACCCAGAGGTGACGCTATGTAACTTCGAGTTGAGTGATTGGCCTTCTTAGCAACCGGAGTATGCGGCAGGTTCATATCGCTTCTAGGAGCATCATTAGCTAATTCATGCTTTTCCTCAACACCAATGGCAATTTTTGATAATGGAACGTTCGGGGAAAGATCAGGATCCGGCTGTGTGGGAGGGTGTTGGTTAGACCTAGCAGATTCGGAGGACCCAGTGCGGTCACTCAGCTCGATGATCCGAGCTGCTCCAGAAGGATTCAACTGAATGATCGACGTTGTCGGTAGTGTGAATAGCTCGGTCATTTTTGATGTTAGATGTGCGCTGACCAATGAGATAAAGTCGTCAAAGCCAGCATTCCTTGCGGCAACTATAAACTGATAGAAAAATCCTTGCGGGGCCGGAAAACCAAGCTGAATATGAGCATGCTTCCCATGGTTAAAAGTTGGCCTGAGCTGGGTTGAGCCATTGATATATGCGGCGGGGAGAGCCCGCGGTTGGCGCTTATTTCCGAACACAAAGCGACGAACATGGTCGAGAGTCCCAGATGCTAGGACTGTCGAGGGGAGCGTCGAATAAGTCTCGACATAATGATTCAGAGTTGTGCAGGTCCACCGGGGTAGGATTTGAGGAAACTCGATGTCAAGAGTACTATTTCTGACAGAGAGCGAATCGTGTTGTCTCGCCTCAGCAAGCATCTCTTGATACTTAGATGCATCCAATTGGGTAAAACCGAGCCCCACAGGCTTGAGAAGAAGTGCGCGTTCCACAAGCGAGGTTATCTGGGACTGAGCTTTCGTCGAATATTGCGTGTGAACATCTATCGCCGGAAGGGCGGGAGAGATGCTCATTTTCGAGAGGGCGTTCACGTGCTGATTAATGTGTCCGAACAATGATTTCGTGTTCGTAAGTCTCTTCAGGATCAGGCTTTCGTCCAAAGCTCGAATCGAAGCAGCTGAAATAGCGGCTGATCTAATAGACATGGAATTCCCGCCTTGGGGAAGGGTAGAGTTATCGGACCTCAAGTCGCTTTGTGGGACTGTGAATAACTCCTCAAGCTTCGACTGATCCACGCCACCTTCTCGCGCCCGATCTAGGGCTCGCGTGGCGACTGCTGCAACAAGTGCTGATTCAAATCCACCTAACGTCTGAGTCACGATGGCAAGATTGGAGTCGGCGCGAGTACCACCATTATCTGCCTCCGGCAAAGGACGACCGACGGCCTGATGCGGTAAGCAGCTCACAGAATCCTTGGCACAGTTCTCATGCTCGTAGTCAGCCCTAGACGCTCGAGGAATTGCTGTGGTTGCAGTACCAAGGGGGACCGACGACGCGACAAGCTCTTGATCGCCATCTTCCCAACACCTTTGCATCAACTCCAAAACAAAGAAGTGCGCGAACCACTGGGCGTTTTCTTTGCTGAGTTGCCGCGGATTGATCGAATCGAGGACTGCGCATGGGAAACCGAACTGTTGCTGTTGAGCTGCGTCATTCGAGTCTAAAGGTTGAATAGTTCCTATACTTGTGACAGTCCCACTCATGGCCGGGACAAAAGCTGATGATAAGAAATAGCAAACCGCCTGGCGAACTGCAACCTTAAGCGTGTCGAATGATATCGAATTCAACAGTCCCGTGCCGCTGCTGCTGGAGTGCTCAGGAAGATAGGGATGGAGTTGGCGTCGCGACCAAATACGCTCAACAGACTCTGCTAGATGGACCGCTGAAACATTCAAAAGCCGTGCTTGGGTCTGTGCCAATGATAGCCTGAGCCTCTCAGTCGCTGTTTGATACGTTGTGAGAATTGAAAAGAAGAAATCCTTCGAATACTGCCTGTTACGAAACAGGGCAATTGCTTCTTCACTTGTAAAATCATGTGCTGACTCTAAATTTCCACGAATTCGCGATCCAATAAGAAGTCGAGGCTGACTAGTACCGCGTGATTGCCCACGCCAGGGCATATGAACAACGTCACCATAGGCCGTAGAGGATGATTTACTCGGATCTGCTGTCTCTTCCTTCGCCGCAGTGAAAAAGTGGGGCTGTGCAAGATCCTCGGCTCCGACGCGTGACTCTTGAGCGAACATTTCTGCGTGCTCTACTAAGCTTCGGGTCATCCGTAGAACTCGGCGGGCGGCAAGCAGGGCTACGTCATCGGTGTCGAGAAGCGACAATGATTGGTTGCTCTTGGTATCCACATTCGAACCATGTCTGTTTACAGGTCCATTGCCTGCGTCGCCTGGCAGAGCGTCTGTAGCTAGGCTTTCCCTTAAGCGAACATCTTCATCATCATTCGGGTTCGCTGGCACGCATATAGGAAGCGTGGCAGCTTCGAGTCGAATCGTCGAGACACAATTGCGGGACATTTCAAAGTTGAAGTACTGCTGCGAAGCAGAACGTACTAGTTCTGTTAGCTCATTGCGATCGTCTTCTTTCGTCTCATGAAGAGCCGCACCTATATACTGATGCCGATCGACCTCAACTGCGAGAGGACGGAGAAAAACGAGTCGAGCTCGGACTTTGGAGGTACTCGCTGGACCAGCACCTTCCTCAGAGTGAGTGATATTGTCATCGGTGCGGTAGCAATAGCTCAAATCCGCGCACGCACTATCGTCCGAATCCGTGGGAGCCTCTACGAATATCACACTGGTTTCTGTCTCCTCGCGTTGCAGCGCTCCCTGGTGAATCACCATAACGCACTTATGGGCATCATCGGCAGATTCTGCAAAGACCTTAATCTGGTTCATAAAAAAGTTATAGAGTGAGTGAGGGTTACCAGTGGGCGCCCCGGGGTCAATGACTCCATGCTTATCAGCGGATCGGACGTTATCCAGTGATGGACAGTGGTCCGCGACTGAATGTGTCCAGTCCAACTGCGCACGACATTTCCATTTGGGTCCAAGTCTAAGAATGATATGTTGAGCTTCGTCGTAATGTGCAGTATACGCTCTACGGCGCTTAGCTGGAGTTCCTGGTGGGAGCGATGGAAGTCTACTCGGCGTAAGCTGAGAAGCATCTTTGCCCAAATCTCGACTAGGCTTGTGCGAAACTCGTAATCGATGAAAAGCAGGGGGATCGTCGACGCGGGTGCTACCACCGTGACGCACTGGCCGGTGGGTAGTGAATTGACCATTATGATTAATACAAGGCAGTGGTGCAACTGCTCCAAGCGTTGGTAAGAGGATCTCAGTTTGCATCGCTCGAAGTGGAAGTCGGCCGAGGGAGGACCACTTTGGCCGTGGCGAGCGGGGATGCTTAGATCGACGGACGATCTCAGCTGCGATGCGCAAGCGGAAGCGCTGTTTAAACGGCTTCGAGACTGCATTTGTCATCCCTAAACGCAGAATTGGCGTCAGCCCAAGGCCCGGAGGCTCAACCTGAGCCTGGTTTGGAGTGCGACGAGAGGAGGTCAAGTTTCGTTTTACGCTAAGATTACGCAATCGAGTAAAGTGCGTCGTTGATTGGCGAGAGCTTGTTGACGCTGGTGTTGTAGTTACTGGAGAGCTCGAGTTTGCACCAAGGAGTTTGATCACTGTGGGCGACCGAGACGCTCCTGTCAGGGCTTTCTTCCAATGCATCGATGCTGAAGGATTTGATGTTCCAGATGTGGTCAACCCATGCACTTGATACCCGCCTGGTACACCTAGAGATGAAGCGGCAGGCGGAAGCAGGGGGGCACTAGCAAGTCCAGATTCGTTTCCTAGGGTGATAGGGCTTGGTGCTGTAGCACGAGAAGCAGACCTGCGAGTGGTTCCTGGTGTAAGAGGTAATCGAGGCGATTTCGTAACATCCTGGGAATGATGAGACTGCTGTCGGAATCCAAGTTGACCAATCTGAGGGGTTTTGTCCGTCAAGAATCTGTCCAACGGGCTTGGGGTTATTCGTTCTAGTTCCGTCGATCGGATGTCTCGTGCCCGTTGGATCGGGGTCGAGAAGGGCGTGCTTATGCTTTCCGAAGGAGCTTCGGCCTCAGACACCATGTCGATCATGGATTCACTTGCAGGAATAGATCCATCTGACTGTGTCTCGTCAGGAGTTGGAGGCTCGTGGTCTCCGATTCCGGACTCGCTGCACTCATAGTCTTGGCCCATGGAGTTTGCCTCTGCATCTTCACTCACATCACTTTCATCAGTGTAGTCCCCGTCATCGTCGTGGTCTTGGTCGCCGTCATCGTCGTCGGTCTCGTCTGAGGAAGCACTCATGTCTTCTTCCGATGGATTCATCTGACTGCTCGAGGCCTCTTCACCAAACGGGGCTGCACCAGACATTTGAACAGCCTTCACGAGTGAACGGAAGCACTGTACGAGAGCAGGTTGATCCAGTTGGCTCGGTAGGTCACTTGGGCTTGCATCAGTTTGGCCAGGAACAATCACCACTGTCTTCACGCGACTCTTTCTACGTCTTCGACGTGGAACGGGTGAGACCTCCATCGAACGGCGGAGGGCCTTTGTCGTTTCCATATCTCTCTCAGAAGCGTGCCTAAGAATGGCTTGTGTAACATGAGCACGCAGAGATCGTGGGCCAGTGTCCAGTTTCGACGAGCGTTCTGCCAAAAGCTTGCTGATCATGTGGCTCGGATCCGGTGGTAGTAAGGGCGACAGATCCCCCGAAAAAGTGAACGGCAACTTTTTCTGCCACTCCGTTCGTAGCATCACATGAGCCCCAAGTTCTACGTGAAGACTAGGATTGACGAGAGCTATCCCCGGTGACAAGGCAAACAGGGTAAGGATTTCTGGTCCCATCGATGATGCAACGGGTGTTAGCCCTCCTTTGAGCATTTCCGTCGCAAGAAGTAAGACGTCGGTTCCCGAGAATAACAACCATGGAATGGAGGGAATCACAGAATCGTTTGCTTGCTGCCCTTCAGGTGGTGCACATGGCTTGACAACCGGGATCACAGTTAGAGGAGATATCGTCAGCAGTTTTGCAATGAGAGCAAGAGAACCTGCAAGTGGCGATCCTTCGATTGGCAAGCACGAGTTGACAGCTAGTCGAGCATAAAGTCTACCCAGTGTGCGAATTCTTGAAAGTTGTATAGTCTTTGAAGGGGGAGTAACTAGCCTCACGCAGAAAATGGATGGCATATTAGATTCTACTTGAGCGTCTGTTGAGACAGGTCCTCTTGGGCTGTGGCTACTACCTTCACTACCTTCACTCAGGGCTACCTTCGATGCCTCGGAAGGGTGGTCATTCCTCCCAGACTTCGAGCCAGACGGTCGTTGTTGAGATGGAGCCTCCTTGGGACCACTTTGAGGCTCGATGGTTTGCTTTGGCTCACGAGGCGGCTGAGCATTACTGAAGGTTGCCGTCTCCATACGCGCCTTTAACTTCTGGGGAGAAAGACCGCTCGAAGGCCTGCCAAAGACTTGTTGTGAGGACTGAGCCAAGCGTGCACTCCAGCCCCAAGAAGACACTGGAGTTGCGGGCGACTGAGGTTGGTCCTGCTTGGAGCTACCGACTTGACGCCCTAGAGACGACTGCTCTGTCGACTTTGGTGCAGAAGTCGGCTGTGTGGATCCTAGTAGTTTTCTTCCCGATTGCGGCCGAGGATGCGCATGTGGTGCATGCATAGCCACAGCAGCTTCGCCCAGCGCTGGATTCGAATTGGAACACTGCACGTTTGTGGATGCAGGCTGCGACTTCTGAGTTCTAGTGGCACTTGGCTGTCCAACTGTACACTGGTTACCCGTTGGAGTCACGGGAGTACTCGTCATGAGCAGACGCTTTGCCCAGCTTTGCGGCCGGGTCGCCGATGCTTGAGGCGCACTGCCTGACGCTGGCTGTGACTGCTGCTGAGCTCCACTTGGAAAGTACTCAGGAGCGCTAGGTTGGAGATGTGGTCGTGGAGGCTGTAGTTCCTGGCCCATGGACGCCAGCTCCCAGCGTGGCTTTCTCTTCGCCGGGTTCACTAGCTCGGCTACATTCACATTCTCGAAGGAAAAGTACGCTGGAGTAAAGAAGGGCGTCACTTGATCTCGAATCAATAACAACACAGCCTCAGAGAGCTCTTCCAGTGTTGCCTTGACTATCCGAGTGTGGTGCTTGGCTGTAGCATCATTTGATGCCGCAGGAGTAGTGTCATCCGGCTTTGGACTCGAGTCTTGGTGTACATACTCAATAGAGATCCCACGTCTGCTCTCCCTAGGTACATCACGACACTCATCGATCCAGTGGAGGATCGGCTCCAAGGGTACGTGGCCATGGAGGATCGACGCAAGGGCCTCCATGGTGAGAGTAGGGTACAGGCGCAAATGGTGCGCCGATGGATAGTATCCCCGTGCCTGACGAACGCAGCCCCCGATGGAACCCTTACACGCCTGCTTTGTCGTCGCAAGGGTGCGCTAGGGTTGTACAGTGGCTTGGTCGGCGGCTGCGTGCGGGGTGTACTTAAGTTGAGTTCTAAATTGGCGGGATGAAATCGATGAGGTTCAGTGAGTTATCGACGCCACACTTAGGAGATGCCCCACATCTCCCCTACTCGACTAGGAACGAGTGTATTCGGGGAGGCAGAGAGGCTGAATCTCTTTCGATGACTTTCAGTGGCTGTGGCGCGCCATCTACAAGTGCAGCAGTACCAGGACCCCATGCAAACGGGAGAGACAAGGGTCTTACACCTGAAAGTCGAGCGCTTACACACCCACTGAGGGACACTCCTTGCCAACACACTCGCGTGAAATTGTGCAAAGCGCGCGCATTTTCAGGACTGTCAGGGTAGTGACTTTGGGCGGAGCTTTTAACACTATCAAGGTTGAAGCGTCCATTAGGACTCAGCCATTTGATGCGCCAGGTCGGCTAGTATTGGATGATACTTGAAGTCTTTCCGAAATCTATGCCATGTCTGAGATATCTCTTACAAATGCGGGCTTTGACCTCTTTCCGAATCAACTTTGTGTGGGCACCCCACCGCTTGCAGCTTTAAACATCACGTCAATCGACTTATTTCGAGTTGTTATATCATTTGCGCCCCCGATCCTAGTCCTCGTACTACCCCGCAACACCATACCCGTGCTAACGAGCTGGTCTGGAAACAGCCCCCGAGTTGAATTGGAAAATGGCTGAAATCGGGATATGCGCCTAGTGTCTGCGCCTGACACCAAATTTGTTGTGTATGGCATACTTGTGAAGCCAGAATATGATCGGGAGTGCCACTAGATATGACGGAAAACCCCCCAGAACTTATGCAAAACACAACCTTGCACTAACACCCACATGTTTGCTCCCCTTTCGACCTCTGTTCCCTTGTGTTGCAGGATTCTGAATGCGCGAAAAGCCTGTTTATGCGCTGCTGACCGGCTGCGCGGCCCTGCTTCTGCTGTGTCTCGCGATTGGTCCCGCTCCCGCCCTCGCAAACATAGACGACAAGGCTCAGCTCTTCATCAGTGCTCTGAACAGCATGGGTATTTCCAACGCCCAAGGCCAGGTCTCGATCAATGTCACCCCCAAGCAGCTCGATTCGGGTAGCCAGACGATCACGGTAGCATGGTCCGGTATCTCAGACGCAAAGAAGACCGACCGCGTGGCTATCTACATGGTCACTCCTGCCGGTGCGTATTACCCGATCGGTTACTACCCACTGGAACGTATCCCGGATTGGCAGAGTGGCTCAGGTGTCGTGACCCTCTCGCTATATCACCCTCGTGAAAACAGTTTCGTGTTCACCTATGAACGCGATGGCCAAATTCTTAGTCGCTCAGATAAACTTGAGGCCAAGGTGCCCGAGCTGGCGACTCAGGTCCGTCTCGCGCTCACGCATGATCCATCTGAAATGCGTGTGACCTACACTCGTTTCAATGGCACCACGCGTGCGGAGTTAATCCACGACTATGTCCTTTATGCGCCTGCTCCTTTCGATAAGTCTACTCCTCTCCACATCGTTTCCAAGCCTTCCGATCCTTACTGGAGGCGCGCCGGTCAGTTGGATGAGCAGAATCGATTGATTGTGCGTCAGGTCACATCCTCATTGGATAGCACCTACACCCTTCAGGAGATGTGTAATGATCCTGCCAACCTTACTACGAACTTCTTCCATCCTGGGTATTTCCTTGAGGCTACTATGATCGACCTTGCTCCACACACGACTTATTGGTACATGATTACCTCAGCTACAGATCGGGTTGCTGATTCTTTGGCCGAGGCGCTTAAGAACCACTTGAACGCCCCCAAGAGTCACGCCGAGCTCCAAGCCATCCTCAGTAGCTTTAGTACACAAACTTACTCCTTCGAGTCGTCATATTTCCCCGGTCCCGACGATGAGGTTGCCTTCTTCGCGTTTGGTGACCTCGGCATTGGTACACCCTACATGACAAAGAAGGAGCTCCAGCCACCGGCCGTGGAAACAATGAACAACATGCTCCAGGACTTGAAGGAACTGCGATCCCTTATCTTCAACGATCCTCGTCCTGAGAACTGCAACTGCACCGAATTCAAGCGCATTCCACCGTCCATGGTCCTCCACATTGGTGATATTTCTTACGCCCGTGGTTTTGCCTACCTCTGGGAGTTGTTCATGCAGGGTATCGAGCCAATTGCGTCAACCATTCCCTGGATGATTTCGGTCGGCAACCACGAAATCGACTGGCCTACCATGCCATGGCATCCTACCTGGTCCGATATGGGTAATGACTCTGGTGGTGAGTGCGGCTGGCCAACCTATTCACGCTTCCACATGCCACCCGATTACACGCTTCCCAAGTCACCCCGCCGGGTCGTAGAGCCCACTCCCACCGACATGCAGATGCCGACATCACGCATGCTCCAGCTTCTCAGCCTCAAGGGTGACCACCACCAGAGCGACCGCTTGACTCCTAACTTGGCGCTCAAAGAACCTCGCAACATTGCGTACTCGTTCAACTTCGGTCCCATTCACATTGCTCTCTTCTCGGGTGAGCACGACTTCCTTCCAGGCTCAGCTCAGTACGCCTTCTTGGAGAAGGACCTGCAGAACGTGGATCGCAAGGTGACTCCTTGGGTTATTGTTGCTACTCACCGTCCCATGTACTGCTCCTCGTTGGGTTGCTCCCTCGGTCCTGATCACATGAACAAGGGCGTTGACAACGTCTTCCGGGAGGCGATCGAACCATTACTTTTGAAGTACCAGGTCGATTTGGGTCTTTGGGGCCATGTTCACACTTATGAACGAACCTGCCCCATGGCCGGTAAGTTCACCTGCGCCAAGCCTGGTGAAACCAAAGGCGCTCCAGTCCACGTAGTGATTGGTATGGCTGGTAATGTGTACAATGGCCTTTGGGAGCCGTATCTCCCTAACTCCGAATCTAAGAGTGACAGGCACCATGTCCAACCCGAGTGGTCGATCTTCAGAAGCATGAACTTCGGCTATGCTCGGGTTCAGGCTAACGCCAAGAAGCTTCGCCTGCAGTTCGTCGGTAACCACGGCCGTCTTATTCACGATGAATTCGTCTTGGAGAAGTAAGAGTCGTGATGTTGTATAGTCTCGAGAGTCATCGCTTTTATCCATTTTGTTAAACCTAGACTAATAAAGCGTTTATTTACATGGCTTACTCGTCATCCGAGTCGTTGCTATCTTCGCTGCTATGGCTATCTTCGTCACTGTCATCGTTGTGACTAGCAAACTTTTGTTGTTGTTGCTTGCGTGACGGTTGCTTCTTAGCAGAGGATGCTTCCTCATCGCTAGATTCAACATCGTCATCACTATCCACATCACCATCATCATTATCATCCTTCGACTCATCGCTGTCAGACTCATCTGAACTCGAATCTGAATCACTTTCATCCCACTGGTCTTTCTCAATGGTCGTTGTCTTGCGTCTTCGCTTCGTTTTCGCTAGGGTTTGGGGCTGGTCCGCGCTTCGCGCTTTCTCTGTTGTGGTACGCTTTGCACCAAGTTTGACTTCCTCGCCAGCGCCGGTGGAAGCAGCGCCTTTCTTCTGTTGCGTGTCCTTCTTGCCTTTCTTTTTCAGGAGGCGATCAAGGACGCCTGCTGCCAAGTCCTCGGGAGCAGTTGCGAGGACTTTGGTCATGATCATCTTGAAGATCTTTCGGAAATGCGGCAATTGGCCAAAGGCTTGGTTGTCGCCTACGAAACGTGCACAGAAATGCTTGCGAATGCGCGGTCTTGGATTCCCATCATACTTCTTGGTTTTCTTGAGAATCCATAGCCGAATGGCTGGTTCCCACAGCGCTGCTCTTCGGTAGAAAGCATATACACGATCGGATACGTACGGTTGACCGGGTGCCAACGCGTGTGAAGACGACTCCAAAACCTCCAGTCGTCGACGCAATGCCTCTATCCTCGACTCAATATGTGACTTCTTTTGCTCATACTGCATCTGCGTTTCCTCCTCCTCCGGTGTTAGCACAGGCTTGGCTGCCCCCTTCTTTCCTTTCTGCTCAGACTTATTGGCTTCCTTTTCGGCCATCATTGTTGCCAAGTGCTCTTCCAGCTTGCCCTCCCAGTTCTGGAGGAGGGCTCGCGTTTCTTCCAGTCTAGCCGCGTCACCGTGGGTCTTGCGTACATTGTTATTCTTGACTATTTCCTCCATCTCAGCTAATCGGAACACCCGTGCACGCAAGCAGACATCGAAAGGTAAGCATTCGTAAATAGGCTTGTTCGAATCCTCATCGATGTCCTCAGATGCTCGGGTCTCGATGATAGGAAAGAGCTCAGAGGTCTCCCAGACTCGCACCCAGCCCAGATGCATTGTGTCAATGTTGTACTTGTGTCTATCGGAGAAGATGCTGTTTTTGCGTGGGGTCTAGAGCAGGATGCAGGGTGGTGTGTGGGGCCGAGAGGGAAGCAGGAAGTCTTATTCGGAGTCGTACCACCATCCCGCAGTGCGTATATTCGGCGCTATCGACCATGACTCGCGGCGCAAGTATCATGTTACGTTACTTACCTCGGGCCTAGCCAATAGGATGGCTTTGACGACCTCAATGCCGGTATTAGTCTGGATGTGTGCGTCGATGAACTGGAACCCTGACATGCTCACGATGACACCTAGATCAAGAGCAAATTTAATTTGAGCAATGTAAGCCCCAAGTCAAGATTTCCAACACTGAATATTCTAGCAGATCACGGTAATTCCGAGCGACTCACGGGAACGAAAAAATTCGTGGTTACCCAGCCGGAGCGTCGACCACTTCGGGAGTGCTAGCAGACTAAAGTACGCTTTCAGTGCACTAGCTATAGTAATCAAGATGATCTGGAAGTGCGATAGGATGAGTTTCACAGCTGCCACTTGGATGTATGGACGATGATGGGATCGAGAAAGCCAGTACGCAGCACATCATTGTCCAAGGCTTCGTTGCGTGCTGGCGGCCCGTTTGAGAAGTGGTCGTGCATAGCATACCAACAGAGGAAGAGGGATGTTAGATCCCTCGCATAGGCCTCGGAACATGCTCCATAGATGAGCACACGCGGTGAACCCTGCACTCACCATCCTGCTTCCGCTTTCGGTCGCAACGAATTTTTCGGCACAAGCAAGCCTCAAGAGGTGGTGAAAGTACAATCGTTGATTGCTGGAAAACGTCACTTGGGAAGGTCTTTAGCGTGTAATTCTACCGGATCCAGTATCTGCATCCTAAACATACGACTCGTATACCCTTCTAACCTGGAACTATCCCCAAAATCTTCACGAAACCGCCCCTAAAGCTTTGTCTCTGATTCTTTGCTGTGTCAGCGTCGAACGGAGCTTGATTTTCGCAGCAGGCTAGGAGCAGCACCCGATCTTCGAGGTGATCTGAGTTAGACACCACGCTTTACACTTAATCACAAGTCGCTGCACCGAACTACACTATCCAAATTCACAGATTCCGCATCCAGTGAACACTCCACAAGTCTCGGAGCCACTTACACACCTCGACTTCGACCTCCAACGAGCTAACTTGTGGAAATGAGCGAAAACGTGAACGGTAACAATGTTCCAGGCGTTATATTAAGTCAAGTTCAACGGCAAGAGGATGTATTTGTGCCTTGCAAGCTCGACGAGCCCTTGAAAGGATCCAAACTTCTGGAAGAGCTTTTCAGGCTGTATGGTGGTGAATATGACGAGTCTCGTTTTGTCATTACCCGAGAAACCGGTGAAATAATAGTCCCTGATGACAAACTCTTGGTCACAAATGGGATGCGTTTCTACGTTGTAGACCGAAAGCTCAAGTTTTCACCGAGTGTGTTCGGCTTGTTCCAGAACCCGCTGGCTGCGCTGATGACACCAAACAGAGTGGCGAAGGAGATCGAAAACGAAGCTCAGTTTATGAAATCCAGTATTGGCAAAGATCTTCTCTTCGCTCAAATCAATGAGGCAGCCTCTGAGATGTTGCAAGATCGCGAACGGTCAGAGACTATCGATAACGGCAAGACTCCTGCGAATCACGGAGCGTCTGAGTGGGGAGCCCAGACCAAAAAAGCCGGAACAGACACTAAGAAAGGGAATATTGGTGCCCTAACAACCTCAGTCCAAGATGGGCATCCAAATTCCTCGGACTTGACTGTCAATGGCAATGGCACCATCAGCGGTCCTTCTATCTCTGGCGAGTCGGAGAATGCAAGTGTAGGAGTGAGCCTAGCCGCTCCTAACAGTAGTAACGCCAATGCAGCCGTCAACGCAACTGTAAATGTCAATACCAACCCCAACCCCAACCCCAACCCCAACCCTAACGTCAATGCTAATCCCAATGCAAATGCAAATGTCAATGCCAACCTTAATCCGAATGCGAACAATGCTGAAGGTGCAAACGAACATGATGGACTTCCAGGAAGGATAGCATTCTTAATTGTCATGTCTATCATCCTGGCGAATTTCAAAGACGAAGGCGGGTGGGACCAAGTGCTCGAGCTTGTCCTCATCGTGACGGTGGTCCACATCATTCGCTTCCTCTATGCCAAGCTCAAAGAAATCTGCCGCGATCTTTGGGCAGAGATTTGTGAGATCTTCTCTTGCTGCCGCTCTTGGAGACAACGTGCGCAAATGCAGCAAGAGCAGCAACAACAACCGCAAGCCATCAATCAGCAGGAGCCTCAGCAAGGAGCGAGCGACCAGCAACAGCGACAAGCTGGGCAACAGCAAGCATCACAACAACAAGTCTTGCCCCAACCTCTGGGAAGGCCGAGAGGTGCCTTCGATGTCATGTCAAGGCTTGTAATTGGCTTTTTTGCTTCACTCTTCCCAGCCTGGGAACCCAATCGGGCCGCTGTTGCGTAAGTTTCATCGGTGTACATAGAAGCCGTTCAGCCTGAGATGACGAGTCAGGTCATTGGTGATTCTCTGGCCTTCCCAAACTTCCTGGTTTGTCCCCTACGCTAATTACCACCCAATCTGCGCTGTTGAGGGCCAATCCAATGTTTATTGTTGTTCCCACATGTTTACCCTGTGTATACTTAGATAGCTTTCACAAAAATACATTTGGCTTTCATTTAGTGATGCTCAGTGATGCTCAGTGATGACACGCAGGATGTGACCATGGCCACGATTGCAAAATACAGAAAATCCTGGAAAATCCCGGAAAATCGTGGGAAAATAGGGAAAATTCGAAAAAATCGGGAAAAATCGTTGATCAGAGAACAAGGTTGGGAGGCCGTTTGCACGACCTATATAGAGTGCGTCTCAATGCCGATCATTGCATTGAGTAGTAGATTGTGTCAGGAACCCGAAAGTTTTAGTCTCAACTCCAGACACTCGAGATAACCCTGTGAAAACTGCCCCAGTTGTCTTGACTCCCTACGATCCTCCTTCTCTTTTTAGTGTATACCCCATTTCTGGGCTTTTCAACGCCAAAACGCCTCTAACACGACGCTCGTCGTATGCTCCCCTCACATACGAATATATAGGTGCTTGGTGTACCCCCGTCAACCACAGGAAACACCATGAATCGCGTCGTATTTTTTTCGGCGCTGTTCTTGGTAAGTTACATTATTCATGTTCCCCCCTCGCGCTTGGGCCATTGTAAGATGCCTATTGGTCTAAACCCCCTACGTGCATGTTGCTGACGCTCTTACCCATCTAACAAACGTATTTACATCTTTAGATCCTGGTCGGCGTGGTCGCGGCGCAGGTGCAGGGTCCTCAGATCCTCTACCCAGCAGCCCATGAGGTGACACCCGTCGTACCGCGCGTAACCCGCGCGCAGATTGCTGCGCAGGCTTATAACAGCGCGGATATGGAGGGTTACACCCCTGTGAAGAAGATGCCGTACCGACCCCCGCGTGAGCCTGGTATCCGCGAACAAATCGCAAGGAAGAACGCCTACGACCCCGTGACGACGCACTACATGGATAGCTACTTCTCGGGTCGCCTCGTGTTGGCTCGCCATGCTGCACGTACCGAGCTTCCTCCCATAACGCAGTACTCGCCACTCCCGCTGCGCAAGATGCCTACGGAGACGCAGATGGCCGGTATGGCTGGCACAAACGCCATTAAGCCACCCTATGGTCTGGGTCGTGACCCCTTGGGCGAAGAGTTCAACCCCATGCCCTCAGGTCCTCATATGGACGAATTCCAGCCCAAGTCCAAGTTTTTGCCTTTCCTCAGCAAGCCCGTGCCCTTCCCCACGCCTGGTAACCCCAAGAGCAAGGGTAAGAAGGCTGCATCTGCTAAGAAGCCTGCATCTGCTAAGAAGCCTGCATCTGCTAAGAAGCCTGCATCTGCTAAGAAGACTGGCAATCGCAGCAAGAAGGCTTCCTTCGTCGAAGTCTCGTCATCCACTAATGCTGAAACTGATGCTGATGCTTCCGAACTCGCAGCACTCGAGGCAGAGCTTGAGGCAGAAGTCGTAGCAGAGGAGCAAGGTAAAGCTGAGACCGAGACTGAAGCCGAAACCGAAGCCGAAACCGAAACCGAAACCGAGACCGAGACTGAGACCGAGTCTGAGTCTGAGTCTGAATCCGAGTCCGAGTCGAGCGAAGCTGCATTCGTCGAGACGGAAGTCGCTGTCACTCCTATCACTGGCCCCGGTGCACACGTTGCTGCGCTTGCAGAGGCTAGCTCTGAGATTAAGATGGTCGAGCGACTGCCTGACGATGTCCGCAAGATGCTAGAGGAGCGTGAGAAGCGCCATGGCTTGGATCTTATTGAGCTCCAGAACACCCTCCCACGTCGGGTTCGCGGTGAGAAGCCCATGATGGTTCGCAAGCTCGGCGACACCGTTCCCCTCTCTTTGATCCAGAAGCGCGAAGCTGAGGCTCGTGCCAAGGCTGCGGCTGAGGCGAAGAAGCAGGCAAAGAAGGCTGCAGAAGAAGCTGAGCGTGCTGCACAGGAAGCAGAACGTGCTGCCAAGGAAGCTGAGAAGCGTGCCAAGGCTGCAGAGAAGAAGCGTGCACAGGAGCAGGCAGAGGCCGAAGCTCGCGAGCAGGCTGCACTCCTCGAGGCCGAGCAGAAGCTCGAGGCCGAGAAGCAGGAGGCTCAGTTGGGTGCCGAACTTGACCAACTTGCTGAGGCTGTCGCAGCTGAGACTGTTAGCACTCAACAGCGCCTGGTCTCCAAGAAGATGGAGGCATTGAAGCAGCAGATCAAAAAGGCTGCGGCTGAAGCCAAGGCAGAGGCAACTCTTCCTTGGTGGGAACGTGAATCCGGCCGCAAGGAGAATGAGATCAATGGCAAGAAGCATATCGAGGCTCCTAAGCCCAAGGCTGCTGTCTCGTTGATGGAATCCAAGGCATCTGCTAGCGCCAAGGCCGAGGCCGAGGCTGAAGCAGATCTAGAGGCTGATGCAGATCTTGATGCGGATCTCGACGAAGAGGAGGAACTCGAAGAGGCTGAGCCAGCACCCAAGCAGTCGGCTCCCCTCCCCCCCGGCTACGCTGGTGTCCCTACCCTACACGCCCAGCCCGCTGCTGCCCAGCCCGCTGCTGCCCAGCCTGATATCGCTGCTCAATTTCTCGAGCAGGGCGCTGCCGCAGCTGCTGCCGCAACTGCAGGCGCCAGTGCAGCACCCATGTACCACGCCTACCCTCCTCACTCCGGTCAGGCAGTTGTGCGAGTGAAGCGTGTGGCAAACCCATACGCTTTCACCTCGATGGATCTGCTCTACCCTAAGCTTCGACGCGTCTGGGGTCTCTCTGGCTTCCCTGCCCGCGATGCAAGCGACCTCGCAGCTGGCCCAGTCGACGCTCCTATGACCACCTACAATAACAACTATAATGGCAACCCAGCAGCCCTTGGCCTGAATGGTGGTGCAGCACCCGCAGCAGCACCCGCTACGGCCGCCCCTGCAGCTGGCAACGATGGCCGTGGTAACACCATTGTCATCAACGTCAGTCCTGCGGTTCAGGCTCCCGTTGCATCCACTACGACAACCATGCGCGCAGCCTCCTCCGTGGCTGGTCCTGAGGCGACCTTCTACCCCAACGTGCTTCCTCCTGTAGGTCCTTATGCGAATGCATATGCTACTCCATACTCGCCCCCTGCTTCCCAGCTCATTCACGCAGGACACCCTACAGCCGGAACGCAGCTCAGTGACAACAACAGCTTCGGCAAGCTCAAGGTGTAAATACCACATGAGTTGTAACTTGACATAAACATAGTTTCGCCTTATTGAGTAGACATATCTGTCTGTATTGTTAACGGGGTTAAGCAAAGTTTGAGGGACTGGGACTATGTACAGGGAACGATCGTACGCGACTCTAAGCAAATGGATCATCTTGATCTGCCTGGCTTAGCTCAGGCAATATGGGAAGTGTGCTTGTGCTGATAGGAGTTGTGGACTTATATGTCGGGGTCGTGCTGTGCATCATGCACTCCAGCGTCGAAGGATGAGTCGACTCATTTGTTGGGGAGGCTGCTCTATTCGCGCAATCTGGCACAGATAGCGTTGTCGAAGTGGTTGAACGCGGCGGCGGGGTCGGAGATTGTCCCACTACAGGCCGCTTTGGAGTTGCATACGTGTGTGGCTGTCGTAGCTTCTCTAAAGCCTTGTCACGAGGTGGTGTTGCTTTGTTTGTCTTGGGCGAGTTCAGAAAGCTTGAGATTAATCTTTGCACAGCGAGCGGAGAGCTCAAGGTGTCAGAATCTGCGGATGACTTGGATCTGTGTGCTGAACGCCCAGAGCGAGGCGATGACGACTGCGCCTTCGTGCTAGTTGGTCGTGCAGATCCTGGCGTTGACGGCTTGGGCACGAGTGGCAAGGTAAGGCTTAAGGATATTTTGGGAGTGCTCGTTAAGTCTGCCTCCCGTGACGTGACTCTGGCTGGAGTCTGAGACAGTGTACCTTGACTGGGCTCTTCGTCACTGCTGTCCTCGTCATCGTTGTCGGAAACCTGCTCAGAATCTTGAGGGGCCCCAGCGTCATCAGGAGTACCGAAAGAATACACGAGTGGGCTGATTGTTCCCGTGTATGACCTTGCAAATGCAGCACCCATGCTGGTTGGTTCTGAGAAGGCAACACATGCCTTTGGGACGGTAAAGGAATGGTCGACTTGGCCCCACTTCGTTCCGGAAGGATATCGATTTCGTAAGCTTTCAATTGCTGGATCCTCCGGAGTAGGTATGAAAGCTGTCCTCCTCGCGGCATCTACTAGCGTTTGAGCAACACCCAACCGTCGTGCAGAAGGATGGGTCCACAGAGTATCGATACCCAGACAAGCATATACTCGACGTCTTTTCCTTAAGTCCTCGCCTTGCTTCCAAGCAGCAGCTTGGGGTAGACGGATAGGGAGCTGACGAACAATCAGCAGGCCTTTGAGTCTGCCGTTCGCAATGAAGAGGTAAATGGTGGAGGCTCGTCCACATGTACCGTTCGCCCATGCAGGCCAGGGAAGGAGTCGGGGGACAGGTACACTGATTACATTTGGATTTGCACCTGAAGGTGGTGACGACGGCAACGTTGAGAGCGCGGGATCTTGCATTCGCTCAAGTGTTCGGACATCCACATCCAACATTTCAACGACTCTTTCTGCGACGGGATTCTGCGGCGCGATCGATTGAAGTCGTGGGCTCTCGTTATACCGAAAGAATTTCCTAGCAAGATCAGCTCCCTGAAGCCACTGGGCCTTTGTCTGTTCCAGCAAATCATGAGGGAATGTGTTAGTTTTGCTTTCCACAGCATCCTCTCTCGCGGAGTTTTCACTCAATGAGGCTAGAATTGAACCTGGAGTCCTAGAATCCTGAGTAGTACGATATGAAGGGAGGCCCAGCGCTTGAAGCATGGCTGCTTGTGCAATGGCAACCATGCGCATTTGTCGTGCCTCGGAGACCTCAGCGAGTTGTGTCTCCTCCACAACTGAAACGCCCGACTCCAGCGCCAAACTTGTCCCTGTAGATCGGAGGTCTCCTAAGGTCTGATCCAAGACCTCCAGAAGCTTTGGTCGTCGAAGCGCATCTGCAACGGAGAGTTGAATAATCTTCCAGGCTCCAAAGTCCTGTTTCGATGAGTGCGGATTTGTGAGCTTACCGGGCACACCTGCGAACTTCGGGGGTCCTGACCCAGATGCGACTACGACCTCGTCTTTCCATCCCGAGAAGGGTGTGCCGAGTACGACCCGAGCGTGTTCAACGCTATGGAGTTTCTCGTCCTCTGGCGAACCTACTATATAAACCATGCCGCACTGTGGACATGGCCGAGCGCCCTGTGACCCTGTCAAGTAGGTCTGTTCCAGCTTAGTCGCCTTTTTCTTAATCGTCTCCCCTGCCATGGGGCCCCCGTTTGAGTCGCGGTCCCGATGGCTAGGATCCTCCACCAGGTGCCCCTCATCTCCTTTCGGACCCTGACCAGGCTCGGCTGACCCTGGATCCTCGCGCGCGTAACTAAGTTGCAGTCGCTTGGTCTTAGAGGATTGAATTTGGAAGGCTGAGAAGACGGGGGGAGGTGTAGCTGCGCGAATTGTAGCGCGCTCGCGCTTTATCCCAACCGTATGCATTGAATGGTTGAGTTTAAATCATACCCCCAAACCGGCAATATCGAGATACACCTCGCTTAACAAAGTAAAATCAAGAATTTTTCCACATTGACTAGAGTCCGGAAACTAGCACTACACGCAGGCCGCACTCGCTGCAACATACACCGATTGATAGAACACAGCCGTGACTGCCGTTTTAGCCTCCACACGATCAGGACTTGTCACCTCCCAGTTGTAACCCCCCGCTAACAATGTCGTCCAAGGTAAGTCGAAATGCCCTAGTTATAAAGTGTCATCGAAACAGCATGCCCGGCGCACCGCTGACTTGAATACGTATCCTATGCGATACTTACCCTTGTGTAGGACTGGGAGAACCGCGAGTTCGTGCAGAACGTCCAGTACAACATCATGCAGATTGCACAGTTCCTGAATAAGTTTGGTACGTGCCTGGTCGTAGACGTTGGCTTAGTGCACTCACCTGAGGTCTAACATCTCGAAAAGTGTGTTGTAGCATAATGCTTGTGCTCACTCATCCATACATATCTCGTCTAATAATCTAGAAATGACGGTTCGAGGCAAAATCGCAACAGTGAACCACCGACTAACTCACTTGGAACGAAAAGTGGCTTACCTCGAGGCCAGTGCAGAAGGTACGTCTCGATAGCAGTGTGGGACTGGTTGTGACAAGTGGTTTGAGACCTTATTTGCTATTTCCCCCGTGGCTCCATGCATTACCACTCAACACTGCTTTTCCTTTCCATTCTCCCTTGTGCAGATCTTGGTCGCAGAGCAAACATGGGTTTCCAGGATGTTAGTTCACCAGCGGCGACCAACGCAGGCAGCGCAGAGTAGAGGGCGGCAAGAACGAAATGCTGGGGCATTGTCTTATCAAAGACCTCCAAGCAGAGTTTGGAAGGGAGTTGCCCAGTCTTGTCCCTCGCGCTCGTGTCGCAGATCTGTATATTACAATATCCGCAGATTATTGCACCATACCCGTTTGTACGTCCTTTATGCCCTTAAGTAAAGCGTTGAGCCTATGTGTTAAGGTGGAGGGGCGTAGCCTCACCGACCACCATGAAGCAGCTCTCTCCAGTCGCAGGAAAAACCTTTTACTCATACACATTTCCATCACTCCGAAATCACGGCATTGACGGCGCGCATTGTTTAAACAAACCGCACGAGTAGGTGGAGAATATGTCGGTAAGGCATCTTTAAATGACATATTCACGACTGCGACTACGCTCTTGGTAGATGAGCCCATGATTCGATCGAGTCTAGAACGAGAGCGTGGATCCGACCTGATAATGGGCATGAATGCGGGCGATGACGACGGTCACGAGGATACAGACTCTATGTCCGGTACATCCCAGGTGCCCCGTATTGGTGGCGCGCGTGGACACTCTATGGGACTCAGTGACTCGATCGATTTCGATGAATCCTGCCTGCCGAACAGCTGTATGAGTTGGACTCAGCTTCTCATTATGATCATTTTTGCAGTTGGAGTGCTTATTACAGCTGTCAGGATAGTGGGCCTCACAAAGCATGATGTAGATGCATTCAAGCATCACACTATCAGTGAACTTCAGGAGTTACAGAACACACTAATTGTGTGGAACGGTACTCGGATCGTAGAGAGCAGAGGTGGTTCAGAACTGGATCCGTTATCACGATGCAAGGATAGGAAGGAGTCACTGCCCGAGTGCGACGAAGCACGGTGGTACTACGGTGTTAACGATACTGCATTGATACCACTGGAGTATGTTCAAAAACCCTCTTTCCGGCAGGGGTTTAGACCTCTCGATCCCACACCTGGTGCAAGATCGTCATCCTCTGCTCAGCACATTGCTTCCACTTCCTCCGAGATATTAAAGGCTGCTGCACTGGCATCCGGGCGTGAGAAGTGCCCAGCACCTCAGATTGTTGACCTTCCAGTCGGTGAAGACTTGCCTGCCACCTACTGGCGATGCGCTGAAGGATTTTCATCAGGACCCGACCTGCCCCAGAGTCATGAGGAATTGAAAGGGTTGCCTGATAGAACATGCGAATTCCACAATGTGTATGTGAAGGGAGGGCGGCTGTATGCCTTAAAGCACTCTGCATCGGAGCTCGCCCAAAATCTGGATCGGTGGCAGACTGCATCAAAGTTGACTAGTGTTACCTTTCCAAGTGCAGGCACCGCGACAACTCCAGTGCTAGACCCCGCAAGTCCAGAGCGCCGAGTGCAATCGTCTCAGCTGCCTGACTCTCTTTGGTACGGCTATGATCCGATCGCAAAATCAGGGGTCCTTCTCAAGACTACCGTGCAAAGTGTGTCCAAAAATGAGTTTCAAGCTGAAATCAAGAGAGCAGATATCTCAAAACTGACCCGCATTCCAGGCCCACAGGTTTTGGTAAATAACCGGCTTCCGTACTTCTTAGACCTGAACATTCCGGATTATGCATTCAGTACCCATGCCTACGTCGATTTGTTGCTTCCAGCATGGTTCGCAAGTTGGCGCCTTGGCCTAAGTTCGTCATGTAATCAGGTACTCATTCCGCTCTTCGAGAATGCAGCCTACAACATGGATGGTATGAGCAAGCTGACCTCGCGCACGGATACAGCAGGTGAAGCGATGTGGCCACTCGTTTTCGGTCCCAATCCGACTGCGTCCCCAGACGAAAAGTTAGTACATTCCATTGCGCGCCTCTGCAGATCCCAGCAAGGTACAAAGAATGATGATGCTAGTGGCGAGCTGGAGACCGAAGGCCCTGCGCAAGCCGAAGAGTTGTGCTTGATTGAACGCCTTGTCGTCTACAGCCCAAGCTATGGATTTTACCATCACCACGCACCGGTCGATATTTCGTGGAAGGCTGAAGCGCTTGCAGCACTTTCGTCCTACCTTCGCTTCAGAATGCCAGAACTTTCGGCGGAGTCGATTGGCAATGTCCCGTATGCTCACTTCTTCAGACTTTTCAACATCCGCGCCGCTACCTTCGAGCCTGGACAGTTGCGAAGTCAGTCGCATGGCCTAAATTATCCTTCCACGACAGGATTCCAGCTACTCGAGCAATTTGTACAAAAGCATATGCCAACGCTCAATAGTAGCCATGCGATGGAGATGCGTCAAACCTCCGCATTTAGAATCGTTGTGTTTGCGCGGACGGTCGACGAGTCAGAGAAGAGTATGCATTGTCGAGGCTGCTGCGCAGCCAACCATGCACAGCTTGTTCAAGCTCTGGAGCGGTCTTTTGCCGATGCGGAGGTTGCTACTGTTGTATCGCGTCACACATCGTTTCTTCAGCAAGCACGCGAAATCGCGACCGCCACGATTGCCATTTCGGTTGACGGTGGGGCTCTGGAACTCGCCAGTGTGATGGCAAGAACCAACACCGGTATCGTTGTAGTGGGGCGCCGCCCAAAGTTGGTCAAAGGCGACTCTGGGGGTGAGGCTGTATTCAACCATGATGGTGAAGACAGTGCTTACTTGGACCTCTGGGCTACCAGGCTGCATGTCCGGAAGTTGATGCCACGTCCAGCCCGAGTCGCCAGTACGGATATCTGCAAGCTGGACTATGATATCCCTTTGGTCCTGGAGGCGGTCCGCGACATTCTTCTGTTCATGCATTTCCACCCGAAGAGGGAGGGAAGCTGGCTCACCCGTGGACGTCTACATAGGCAACGAACAAAGAGCCTGCCTCAGAGAGTAAGCGATTTCGACCCGGCCCAAAACGCGACCAGGTATCCGCTTGGACCCTACGGAGTGCCGAACATCCTGGAAAGCATACGGGACTCATTTGACGGGCGAGGTCGATTGCCTTCAGCGTCAGAGGCCGAGATCCCTTCAATCTTTGACTCGCCTGGCATCGAGTATCACCAGGCACTTGCGTAAATAGGCTGAATAAGAGCAATATCAGCGCTTTCTCACTCTATCTCCCGTGCATAAACTCATTGGTAAATGTATGCTTCGCACTACCATCGGTCGATGGGCATTTCTTTCCACCCGATCATACAGCCAGGTGCCCTTTTCAAGTCTCACGCCTGCCCGAACTCCTGAACTCCTCCGAAGTGACAAAATTTGTCTGAGCTGTGCAGGTTTCCAGGAAAGCGGAATCTCGACACGAGGCATCGGTGTTGATCTGCAGATATAATATTACGGCATCCCCTACTCATCCAAACTCGACTTCCTAGTTAGTATGCTCCTGGAGCCTGGATAGCCTCTATAATCAATATGCGCACCAGTAGGGTGGAGAAATCCGTGCCGACTCCGTGGATCGATGCGACAATCCACGCGTTTCCGGCCTCACCCACGGTGTGGCACTGCTCAGGCGCGCCGTGGACAATTGTACTTCAACCCCTCGCACCGCTTCTGAGCACCACCCTACCCAGAATCCATGTACAGGAACTCGCCCAATGCAAGGATTGTGGAGCGTATATCAACTGTTTCGTGCGGTTCTTCTCTGATAACCGCTGGGTTTGCTCCATATGTAGCTATATCAACCCACCCTATGCACGACTGCCCGCTCACCAACCCGATGCCAGTCCCGAGAGCCTGTGCCAGGAGCTCATGTCCAACGTCTATGAGGCCGAACTCCATGCAGGGCCAGGAGCCATGCGCACGATCGAGGTGCTTGCGTATATTGACCACGTGCGCGACGCATTTGTGACATGGCAGCCGGATGGCGATGCGACTGTGCGACGGCCTTTCCGAGCACCCGAATTGGGACTCCTACCCAAGGCCGCTCCGTTGCAACTTTCTCAAGCACTCGAACTCAGCCTGCGCTACATTCGAGGTCAAGTGCTGCAATCCCTGCTGCATAACAAAGGCGCACAATTTTCTAGGTACCTGAGCGGCCTCGTCTCAGGTGGTCCAGTGGCTCCGCCTGCGTATGTACTTTTGGTCGATGCGAGCACATTCGAGGTTTCACGGACAGAAACCAAATTTGAGCGCATCAAGCAAGCGGTGTTGAACTTTCTTCGCTCAGCTCCTTCGAACGTCTGGGTTGCGCTCATCGCCTTCTCAACTCGCATGGATGTGTATAATCTGCATAGTTCTGAGTCATATGTGCCCAGCTACGTTAGTTTGACTTTGAACGACGCACATGAGGATACGGCGGTATATTATCCCACTTCTTCTGACTCAGTTTCATTCGGAAGTCTTTACGACATGATTTCAGCGTGGGGCGATGGTGAGAAATCCTCGCAAGTCGATATTCTGGATCGGTTATTTGCTCCGCTTTCGCGATGTCGGGAGGCAGCCATCCGGGCTGTGAGTTCCTTGAAGCCACACCGATTCAAGACGGCTAGTCCGTTCGCTTCCGAAACACATGTATTTACGCACTCTAAACGTGCCTTCGGCTCATGCCTAGAGGAACTTCTAATGTGTTTCCGACGAAGCACTTATCTAAAGTCGTTTCACGTCCAAATCAAGGCCTTTCTCACTGGAGCTCCCAACTCAGGGTGGGGTGCGCTCCCTGATCGGGAGCGGTTAGTGCTCCGAATGCTGAGTCGCGTCCAGGATCTCAGTACTAGTGGGGTATCTTTGGCGACGATGTCTCGATTAATGGCGCCGAACCTAGAGCAACGGTTGAAATCAGCTCATGCGAAAAGGTTGAATAGTTGGAAGCCAAAAGTTCCTGAACGAGAGCTACTTGCAAACGTTCTTGCTCGGATGAGAGGAGATGATCTGGATGGTGATACATCTGCCGTTGCCATTGATGCTGGCTCCGCAGTTGGTGTTCGCGCTGGTCTATGGTCAAGTGTTACTGGCCTGTTCTCTTCACTCAAGACGGCGTTGGTTAAGCGGATGGTAGGATCTGTGCCTCCGGAGTCGGACTCAAGGGCACATGAGCCATTGTTTGTTGATGCAATTGATGGCATCGTTGAATCACAACTGGTAGCCGAGTCTGACCTTGAGGAAATGGATGAATTGACGAGCTATGGTGTAGATGATATTCGTGTCTGTGAGGAGATGCGTCGGCTGTCACTTGACTGTCAAGTTGATCTTAGAATATCACGCATCGCGAGGACGCAGCCTTCCGTTATGGCACATCTGCTAGTGCGCCAAAGCGAAAAGCAAAGTTCCTCTGATGATGAAGATTCATCACGGTTTTATGGTAGCTACTTTGCTTATTTAGGCTTGTTAGCAGTGGATACTAACGCCGTTGTCGATCTTTACCTAATCGCAGGTAGTGATAAACCCGATGTCCGTTCAAAGCAGGTGGACGAGGCGAACAAGGCCGAGGCATGCGAGTTGGTCAACTTCTTGGCGACACAACAGAACGAGTACGACTCCGATGAAAGCGATGGCAATGAGGACAGCAACGAAGCTTCAACAAAACGGAGACAATCCACATCCGCATCTCGTGGGATGAAGACTGATAAAGAGATCACATCCGTTGACCCTGAGCGAGTTGAAGATGGTCTTTCCTTCACTCTTACTCCATTTGATTGTGCCTCTCTTGGAGTCGTGTCGACATTGACATGTGGAACCATCAGACGGATTGTTGTATCCGAGGATGAGGAGCCAGAGAACACAGCGACCCAGGTGCCAGAGCAAGAAGCTAAACTAGGCTCTCAAAGGACAGAGGGAGCTCGAGGCGGAGAGGAGCTCGATTTACCAGATGACATGTCCCTGAGCCTCCAGCGTGAAGTCCAAGCCGTTAAATCGAATGAAGTTGCGTCGCGGTGTTTGCTTCGAGTGCGTGTCCCCAAGTCCCTAACGGTTCGTCGTATCCGCGGGCCAGTCTTACCTGATGCAATCGATGGCTCGCTGCTGCATGCTCCTGCGCTTCACGCATCTGCTGCCGTTTCACTTGACGTTGAGTTCTCTGACCTTGATGAATTGCAGCCGCTTGCGAGCCGTTCACCTAGCGCTTATAGAATCCAGTCTTCATTGGCCTATACAGCGCTGGAGTCCGTGCCGACTCCGGAATCGTTGCTTGCGCGACTGGAACGTGTGGTCTCTCGACTCAATCAGGAACCATTGAATGCACTAGCCACTCCCGCGTTAAGAGACCAACGCTTTATGCACCTCATGACTCAAGAGAAGAATAATGACTACAGCACGCGGCCGCTCTCGGAGCTTGAACATTACGTGCCGATCCGCAAGCTCCGTATTGTAACGGCGCAGTTTCCACGAACCTCCGACATCGGAACGATTTTACGTTCGGTGCAGCCTGAATTTGTACTGGCGGCTCTAGCGAGGGCCCTTGCCTCACATTCATTCGTGCACGTTGCGGTGCTTGCTCAAGCGATTGCCATGCATCACAATTCCAAGTCTTCGCTTGGTCGCCATCCGACTGATATAGCCTCTCTCATCTCGGGCGCTGGAGGTGGTTTTGAGTCACTTAAGAGCTCATTTTCCCTTCTGCGCAAACGCTTGCCGCCGCTGGCACTCCCGGCCAAGTTCCGAACTCTCGGAAAGCCTAATGAGACACACGATGAAGCATCATCGCGAGCGACGACTAGCAGGCCAGACGATCCAGATAATGTCGCAATTGACCTCTCATTTGCGCCAGAGACGCTGCCTGCTTCTGCGTCCGATTCGAGCAGCGAGGATGAAGATGAAGACGAAGAATTGTCTATAAGCACCTGGGATGATGTCACTGAGAAAAACAATCCGATTGCAAAGTCACGGGAGGCTGCTGAGGACTGGTTACTCCAACTGCTTGTGATGTACAACGAGCAACTATTAGGAGTGAGTAAGCGACGTGGGTCTCATCGCCAGACACCCATCGAGGCCGAGTTCGAATCGCTCAAGACAGCTCAGCTCGGCATCATCCCCAGGCTTGTGCATGCAATACTTCAGCATCCTGCATTTTCTGCTGGTGAAATTGCATCAGACACTCGTTTCCTTGCACATCAATCCATAATGAATGGCCCACCTAAACTGCTCACTGCCGGAGTTTACCCTCACCTGGTAGCATTCGGAAGTCCTAACGAGGTGATTGAAACTTCAGTGGGCTTGTCTTTGAGCGCAGTTCTTAATACTCAGGGAAGGTATCTCTTAGTCGCCATTCCAGGCCGACCGCTCATTCTTAATCTCAGCTTGGACCAGGGTACCCCACTGCTCAAGACGTCAAAGATCTATGCATTCGCGTTGCCATACTATCTGGAAGGTATCGATACCTGGAGCTTTGGGGGTGGTTTCAGCACGGGCACAGCTTTGATTAGCAAACCAATTGTACTCCGATTGAATGGATCGCCTGACCAACAGGCATCGGTACTCAGATTGTTGAAAGCATGTTTGGTCGAAGACGGTGCTCCCCAGTCACGAACAGTTTCATATCCTGAGTTCATCGACTCTGTTCTCTCGCAGTTGCACAAGATTCTTCTGGGTTGAGATGATGGCCGCCTTGTGTCCCTTGAGCACATCCATTGTCCATAAAAAAAATTCAAACAACATCACTGTTTCTCACACGCAGGGGACCTTCATAAAATAAGCAACCTAAGTGCGCCAAATTACGATTTATTGTACAATATCAAGACGCTTCAGCATTATACACGTAAGACGGCCTCTAAGCCAGCCTCGCAACTGTCTAGAACAGAATTAAACTTGGCAATAGCCGCCTGAACGACTTCTTCCGCGCGGTACGCAGCAGCTACGATATCATCAGGTCCTGATTCCTCCATAGCCTGGGCAAGTAGCTGATGATACTTCTTGATTTCTTGGTTCACATATGAATCTCCAAGGAAGATCGTTGCGTCAATTGCACCTTCGGTCTTTGCCTGATCAATAATGCGTTGCATATTCTGACGCATTTCAACGACACTTCTCGAAAGTTTGCTCAGTTCCGGGTCACGTAAGGGCTGCCGAGGAGTAGATGTTGATGCTGCACCAGTAACCGGTGCAGGCATTACCTTCGCTGGTGTTGGAGCAGAGGATGGCGACGGAACGACCTTGGCATCAGTCATTGCATCCGCTGACGCCTCTGGAACTGGAGCTTCACGCATGATGCGTTTGACTGGCGCGGGGGTTGCTGTCATAGTGTCTGTATCACCACCGACAGTTTCAGCTGCCTTGGCTGCCGTGGGTGAAGTAAGAGGACGCCGCCGGACACCGAGCATCGGTGTCTGATCCTGAGACTGCGTAGGCTGAGCCGCTTGAGTTGATTGACTCGGTTGAGCGGGCTGAGCGGACGGCGTAGCTTGGGGTTGAGCAGGTGCGGTTGTAGGGGCGGGTGTGGGCGCAGAAATCTTTGTGTCAGCGTTGGTGGCTGATGTGGCTGGTGCAGCACCGCCCTGTGTTGATGCAATTGTGGATGAAGCCACGGCTGGTGTACTGGGCATGGTCTCTTGTACCTTCGCCCCAATGCGAATAATCTTGCGGCCCTTTGGGGTCGGACCAGGAGGTACTGCTGGGGCAGCGGGTGCAGACGGCGTGGGAACCGCTGATGACGAAGGTTGTCCAGCGGTTGACGCGGGTGCTGATGTAGACTGCGTGGTCTGGGTCGTGGAATCTTGCGGCTGTGCGGTTGGCGTTGGAGCTGTGGTCATAGCGTCAGCCGAGGCCGCAGCAGCAACCTTACTAACTAGGGGTCTTAGTGAACCAGACGGGGTTCTCGCAGGCGTCGGAACTGCAGACGCTTGTGGCACAGGCTGCCCCTGCTTGACTTGTGGTGTCGGAGTGGGTCCTGTTTGGCCCGCCGTGGCAGAAGCCGCCGCTGGGGTCTGTGCTGGTTTGGTAGCAGGCTGACTCCCTGGTACTGGCGTTGATTGCTGAGTTTGAGACTGTGTCTGGGGAGGTTTGGCAGGAGTTTGCGTCGGTGGAGCAGGCTGGCCCGTGAATGCGGGTTTGGAGCCAACCTTAGCCGGGGTCGGGGCAGTTGCTGGGGCTTTGATTGGAACAGGAGCGACTTGAGGCTGAGCTGAAGTGGCTGCCTGTGCCGCTTGAATCGTTGTGGAAGGCGCTGCTGACGCTGGGATGGGTTCTTCAGCTGATGATGATGCCGGCACAGGTTGTCCAGCGCTCGTTGCGGCGGCGCCTTTAACTAATGCTCCAGGTCGAGCCAAGGAGGGCCGTCCGATTCTTGAAGTGGCCGCGGCAGTTGCGGCGGGAGTACCAGCTGCAGGTTTGGTGGGTGCAGCGGGCTCTGGTTGTGTTGCCTCAGATGCCGCCGACGGAACTACTGGAGTGGGTCGTGTGACCGAGGGCGTAGGAGTTGCTGATGGGACTGTTGATCCTACAGGCTTTGCTGGCGTAGATGTCTGTGCGCGGACTGGGGTGGGAGCCTGCGTTGCTGCAGCACTTGATTGTGGTTGCGTTGGACCGTTTGTTAAAATGATGCGACGACTGCTTGGCTCCTGAGTTGGCCCCGCGGGTTGGTTTGGGTTCGCTGGAGTTGCATGTGTTGCCACAATTACGCGTCCAGGTGTAGATGACGGACCAGTGGTGGGTGAAGGAGAGGCCGTATGGGCGGAACTTGCTTGCGTTTGTGAGGCTGCGGACTTCTGTTGTTGCTGCGGTGGTAGTGGCCTGGCAGGAGTTCCTGGAGCCGATGTAGCCGCGTTTGTAGCAGCAAGTGTTGCTGTTGGCGTTGGTGCAGGTGCTGTTGTTGTGGGCGGGACGCTAGAATTGCTGCCCTTCTTACTCCTCAGCAGCGCCAATAACGCGAGCTCGTCGTCAACGCCAGCGTCTGCAGGCGAAGCAGGAGCAATCAAATCGAGAGGAGACTTGACAGGGGGAACTGTTGGAGGAGGTGCAACAACAGGCTGGCCACCTGCCCCTAGCGATGGCCGTGTGTTCTTGGATGCAGCATTAACGGGAAGTGCGGCCACGCCCTGTGGTGTCTGCGTCGGCTGACCTGCCTGTGCAGCAGGAACTGCCCCAGCAGTTGCGGCAGGTTTAGGCTGCCCTGTGGGGGTCATAACAGGTTGCCCGGTTGAAGTCATGGTGGGCTGGCCTGTGGAACTCATGGCAGCAGAGGTACCGGTTCCAGTAGGGCGTGGACCAAGGCCCGCTCGGGGTGGCTGCCCTCCTAGCGCCCGGGCAAGCATCCGGGCGCCGGCTCCGCCTGCGGGCTGAATAGGATTTGTTGATGTTTGGGGAGGTGCTTGCGGCTGACCATCTATATGAAGGTGGAATAGATGACGCATATCATGAGTAAATTGCAATGAATATACCAGATTTTATACAGCATATCGGATCGCGGCGAATATACCTACCTGGTCCAATGGCTCGCTCTACGCGGGCTTGGTTTTGTTCATGGTTTGCAGTGTTCGTGGAGTCCTGCGTGCCACCCGAGATGCGTTGAATTCTCAGACGTGGCGGCATACTAGAAAATGTGGTTTATATCGTGCGCATACGGTTAGATCCTGAGATTTCAAACACTGAAAATCTTGCTCTATACGAGTTTCAATTCCAAGTTTGTGGCTTGTTCGAAACTCAAAATTCAAACTTGGCACTGGATGATGCTCTGCATCCACTGCGCAGAGGTCCTGGAACTGGAGGCTAATGCTGATGCTACTAATTCTAGAGCAAGTCCAGACGAAGAGAAAACAAACTGTATGATTAAATACAACATTGATGCTTGGATGAATCTAGCCGGTCGGACATCCTACTCAAACCAAGTAATGACAACCATCAGGAAGACACCCAGGGATGCAGCTAGAACCAAACAAAACATGTGAAGCAAGCTATTAACAATTTGAGACCGCGAGAGGGGGTGGTTTTTGGATCGCTCCGTCACCTTATCGTCGTCGTCGCTGTCCTCCCGGTCTTCATCTGTCTCCATTAATGATGGGACAATGCTTGCAAAGGCGAGGTAGATAAAACCACCCGCAGTGATAGGTAAGATAATCTGGTTCGCCCCCTCAATCAAATGGGAAGCAGCCAGACCTGTCACGCATCCCATGACAGCGCCGATGGCAGTGATACCTTGGGCGAGGAGTGCGTTGCGTGGTGTAAAGCCACTCTGAATTAAAACCGCATAATCTCCCAACTCGTGAGGGATCTCGTGTAGCATCACCGCGAGCGTCGTCGAAATGCCGGCTTGGGATCCCGACGAATATGCCGCAGCAATGGTGAGACCATCTGTGAAGTTATGCGTAAAATCAGCGATGAGGTTCAGGAGGCCGCTATGCGAAACATTACCAAACAAGGACTCATTCTCTTCAGTGCGCTCTCCCGCCTTCGATAGCGTAGCATCAGCGCGTAATTGCCGAGCTGGTGCAACAGAATGGCGGTTTGGATGCTCAGCGGTACGAGCAGATATTGGCTCACTCGCATCCGATGTCACTCTTCTCTGTCTAGAACGGGCACGGGACCTGGGAGATCGCAGCTCAATCTCATCTGTTGGCTCGTTTGGTGTAACCGGCGATTGGGGAGACGATACTTCGTGCTCATGATCTGTGGAATGCTCTCGTGTGTTACCGTGATGATGACCGTGTGAATGACCATGGTGACCTTGCTTTCCTCGGAAAATCACCAAGGTATACTCGATGACAAAGAAGATGAGCGCACCGGTTAGTACGAGCAGGCCCACTATGTTGAAGGCTGCATGACTGTGGCCATCGTGGTTGTGTCCATGATGATGACCATGGGAGTTCTCGCTAGAATGTTCATGAGCATGCGAGTGGTGAGCATGATCATGATGCTGCTGTTGAGCCTTCTGTAGCGCATGAGCATGGTCATGATCATGCTTGTGATCATGATTGTGTTTGTGATCGTGCTCGTGCTCGTGCTCGTGCTCGTGCTCGTGCTCGTGCTCGTGCTCGTGCTCGTGCTCGTGCTCGTGATTGTGCGTGTGGCCATGCTCATGCTTATGATCGTTATCGTCATGAGCGGGGGACTCGTGGCGATGATTGATAGCTGTTTCAAGTGCATGGGAATGAGATCTCTCTGGCAGCGGATGCTGGATATGATCGTGATGGTGATCATGACTATGACGATTGCCAGGTTCGTGAGAATGCTGCAGGGAGACTGCAGAATAACCATGATGGCTATGACCGTGGTGGGCATGCGCGTAGTGCTCAATGGCGTGCGGAATCAGGTGGAGAAAGCTATCACCGACCAACCCGCCCACTGCGAAGGCCACCAGGATCCTAATCAAGCCCTTGTTAATAGGCATTGCCTTCCCACCCTTTCCGTTCTTGGCATTGCCCTGCGCCCTTGTGCTGCCTGAGCATAGCGGGACCAGGAAGATCGCGAGTGTAGGCACGATACTGATCCATAGCGTCGCAAGCACGGCCTTTACGGGAACAGGCCAGGTTTCGAAATTGTACATTGCAGATTATATCACGTGGGGTGGGGTGGAGCTCGGTCAGGGGTAGTGGGAGCCACGCAAGTTGGGCAGCCAGAAATCGTCCTAAGAGTGAGGTTGCTGTTCAACCTCACGCGTTGTGTCGATGGGAAGTCAGAAACTGCCCCCCACTGACTGGGTTTCTAGAATATCGAGAATTTAAGTGTAAAAGACAAATTATGCGCATGAACCATTGAGTGAAATCGAGTTATCAGGATGCCCTATGGTGATTACTGTAATTCCTTCATCGTGATGTAGCACGCAAGGTCACCTTTCCGAATCTGCATCAGTGTGCAACCAGGTCAAAATTTTTCGGTCCGAAGGTGACATAGCATGAGTAATCTCATGCTGACCTAGCATCTGGAGTTGGATCCGGTCGTTACTGTGTGCGGTGATGACTAAGGATAGAAGATATTCAAAAATCATATTGATGGCGATTACTGTATGGATTTATGCCACACGGTCATAATCGATATTTGGATTGTCAATTGGACGACCAACGGAACTACTTAACCAGGTCTCCTATTCCTGTTCTACCTCTCTTCGTTGCTGGTCCATATCACGGAACAGTTGATAAAGCGCGGTATGACAAGCGGGTGGATATCCACTTCTCCATGCAGGGCTTGGCTGACTGGATGTGCTGTCCTGTCCTGGGCTGCTCAGACCGCTGGGAGTGTTAGGTTCGCTGTAACTTGGAACGGTTGCTGGTCCAGAAGTAGAACTGACCTTGCCTTCATCTGATTGCGGCTCCGGGTCGGTCTGCCAGAATATCCGTCTTTCGAGTGCCAGCAGCATTGCCTGGATGTCACTATCCTTCATAGTTCGATTGGGATGGCCTATACCAGAGGGATACATGAGTGTAATTTCTCATCAAATAGAACACACGACCGAACATTAATTCACAGCATTCGCGCAGCGAACGGTCGAATCATACTTACCCTGTTGTGCATAGTCAATTAGAATGCGAATGGCTTTGCCAATCGAGGGAATGTTATAGGTCGTAATCATTTCATTGAGGAAGTTCAGTCTTGCAGTGGCCAGTTCGACTGCGTACGTTTCGATTGACGCCGCAGTTCCGAGCCGTGCAGATACCCATTTCTGGAGATCTTCTGGAGTGTGTCGCCATTCATAGTTGGGTGTAAAACGAGGATCCAAGAGTATGGTTCTCTCATCCAGTGCCCTTTTCATGACGTCGCGAAGTCGAACGTCCATGCGAACAATGTCAAAGTCTTCAACAGAGAGGTCAGGCTTGCCTCTTACAAACGCGCGATGCTCTGACTTCTCGTCGGCATTGGCAAGCCTTTTGAACTCAACTACACTCGCATCGAGTTCTGGAGCAAGAGAAAAAACCCTGGGACTCTTATCAAATCTTCGCCCACACCTACGGCACCTGATCACACTGAAGATGAACCTTTGAAGCGTTCGATCTGCAAATCGAGCATAGTCGATCAAGCAGGCAATCACAAGATCTATCGAAAATAGTGCATATTTTGAGCGCATCCAATTCAGCCACGTGAGTTGATCGCCCGCGAACTCGCCAGCAAACTTAAGTTCAGGTCGATAGATTGCTGCTCGGCTCATCGAGTCTGCCGAACCTCTGTCTCCTATTTTCGTGTTGTCATGAGAGTCTGCATGCTTTGAAGAATCTGATCCCGTGCATGCGTATGATTTGCCTTCTTGGGTCGCGGATTCTAGGAGCGACTCGATCCTTGCTGAACTCGCTGGGACCCCTTCTTTGGTAGTTGTGGAACTCATCGAGGATGTTGCACTTCGCCTATGCCTTCGGACAAGGCTTCGCAATAGAAATTGTACCAATGATTCGACAAGGCTATTTGGATACGATCAACGTCAGAAGCTGACCCCAACTATGGAGAATGCCTGGAATTTGCGTAAAGCTGTCAGAAGACCGACACGAAGTCATTTTTTGGCGCGAACCTCCCGCTCGTGTATGTGATGTGGCAACCAGATGCATTCATTCACCCGGCTCCATACACCGATTACTGGCCAGGAACTGACTCTGCCCCAGTGTTATTATGCATGGATTCTCAACGCAGGAGCTGCTCCAGCAGTCGATCTGACTTTTTAGCAACTGCCACATCTTTCGTTCGAGTTTAGCCCGATCCGGCCAAATTCTGGAAGGACCGAAGCATGCAGCTCAATGATCTGATACTTGATTTCACGCGAGAGGACTTGTGCACAGCGCATATAACCACGTGTTCAAGCTCTGTGTGGTCTTGTGAACTGTGGCCTGGTGTTGGGATAATATGCGAACCCACGCAACCGCCACAGATCGACTTGTGGGGCTGGACTGGGCTGAAACTCTGAGTACCGGGGATATGAGTGGTAGTTCGGTGGCAAGGCAGCAAAATCAAGAAACTGAGTGGGGTATCCGACTGAATCGCGCTTACACTATGCCTAGTGTCCCTTTCAAGCAATGTCGCTGGCTCCTCCTTACCTCTAACTTCATTCCAGATCCGTCAATCCGACTGACAAGTGCTGCTGGGAAAGCATGTCAGCGCCTACAACCACAACCCCGGCCGCTACTGCCACTTCGGCTACTTCGGCCACTTCGGCCACTTCGGCCTCGACTAATATGAACTCGGCAGAGGGCAAGACTGCAGTGACCTACAATCCCTTGGAGTACAAGGATGTGATTACCGCCCTGGGACATACCCTGATCGCGCAGGCAGAAAACATGCTGTTTGAACAAGCCACAGCGGTAGCTAGCTCAGATAATCCTGCTGAGACCGTACGACGCTACATCGAACTCGTGCTCAGCACACGAACGAAGCTTAGGGCCGATCCGGAAGTCGATAATCAGCTCCTTATTGCAGCGAGTAACGCGATCAGCATCTTGAACTATGGCAGTACCCTCAACCTGTTTGCCTTCAAGTTCAGCCAGATCAAAGACTGGAGCCACACTCGCATCCCATATGCGAACTTGACCATGGCCAATCTCAGTGGGTGCAACTTCGATTATGCCGATTTAAGCAAGGCGACGCTCTTCTTCACGCATGCCCACAACTGCAGCTTTCGCCACGCGAAACTGGACGAGGCCACCACCTTAGAATCAGCCGAGCTGAAAGTCAAGGGCAGAAATGTGCGTCAAGCTGCGTTTTCCCCCGATGACTCGGCACTGGCGATCGCGAGTGAATCCAACGGAGTCGAATTGTTTAACATGAAAACGAACGAATGGGACGAAATGCTGCTAGTGCAGCAGGATTCTAATATCATTTCAGTTGCTTACGTACCTGGAGGTAGTCAGCTCGCAGCGGGTCACGACCGGGGTGACATCAGTGTTTGGGATCTCCCGAGCAAAGCAGTCTCCACTACATTCCACGCCCACGACGCTTCAGTTCAAGAGCTCGTGTACACCTCAGATGGACCATATCTTTTGTCCAGAGCATCGAATGGTGAAATCCGTATTTGGGATGTTGATCAGGAGTACAAGTGTGTAGCGACGATTGAACGACAGTTGGCACCTGCAGGCGCGATGGCTGTGTCTCCGGATGGCAAGGTCCTCGCGTCTATCACCGAGAGCAAGTCTGTTGATCTCTTCAAGGTCCCCTCAGGTGAGAAGGTCGCCACATTGGAGACCAGGCGTCCAGAGACACTGGCTTTCTCGCCTGATGGGAAGTGCCTCATTGTCGCGGGCAAATATCAGCCTATGCAACTCTGGGACACCGAGACGCTTCGCGAGGTAGATCGGTTTGGAGTCGCGCGTCAACGTTTAGTGTACTCGCCTGATGGCACACGCGTGGCTACACTGGCGCCCTCGAGGCCTTCGCGTATATATGTGGGTTCAGTCATTTCCCTCTGGGACCCGGCTTCTAAGGCTTACTGTTGTGAACTCTTGGATCCATGGGTGCAGCTGACCCATTTGGTCTTTTCCCATGATGGACTCTCCATTGCAGCAGCCACTAAAGAGCGAGGCATTAAATTGTACGATATCCGGGCGTTCCGATGGCTCGAGAGCATTGGACAAAGGTCTGGTCAACCCATGCTTCGAAAGTGGCATCCTTCGCAACTTCGTGATGTGGCTCTAGCAAATGATGATGCAACCCTCGCCGCCGCCAGCGGGGAAGACGTATACATCTGGAATATTCGTTCGGGTGATGTCAATCACATTATTCACTGCAACGAGGCTGTGGGTAGGCTATCGTTCTCCGATGACGGCTCAAAGTTGGTCACGGCTGGAGGCGACAGTGTCCAGGTCTGGGATATGGCGAACTATGAGAGTGTCCTCAGCACTAATCGAAATACCGAAGACGTTGTTAGCTTCGAAGAAGCTAGAACCCAGAGTGTTGCACTCTCGCATGATGGAACAATGCTAATCATGCCAGATTCGAACTGTATGATAAACCTTGTTAACATCCGCCGAAATGAGCCACTGCGGGCATTTGCAGGCTACCAATACGGTATTGACGCTGTGGCCACCACTCCAGATGGCAACGAACTGTTTGCTATGGGTCTTCAGGACGGAGGCTATTCCATATTCTCTTGGAAAGAAGAATACGGTGACGAACTCAAGCTGCTTTTCCATTTCGACACGGAGCATCGCGACACTTGTGTATCCCCCAGCTTTTCCCTGTCACCCAACGGCCGCTACATCGCAGCGACGGGCGACATCTACGTTCGTGTGTGGGACCGCTTCGAATCCAAAATGAAATGGATCCTTCGAGGTCACGAGAAAGGTGTGACTGCGATGCAGTTCTCAAGCGATGGCAATGTGCTTGTATCAGTTAGCCGGGATTGCACCTTCCGTGTCTGGGATATGGAAACGGGGAAGTGTAAGTGCCGGGTTCAAACAAGACATCCAATTTATAGCCTTGCCCTGAGCTCAGATGGCTCGACGTTGATCTTCCCAAATAACTTGAACCGCACTTTGGACATCTGGAAACTGGATCAAGCTAGTGCAACTGCTACGTGTGTCCCATCACGCATCGATATGCTAGGCCTTCCGCAGCGTCTTGATATGCGGGGCGATTTTTCGGACGCTATTCTAAGTAAGAACTTGGAGCGAGTTGTCAGAGAGCATTCCGAAGATGCTACTGTTGTTGATCTCCGTGATGACGTTTATGTGCTGCGCCGCGAGCAGATTGATCTCTAACACACAGCCTGATTGGCCTAGGACGCGCAGCTAAATGACACGCTGATATAGAAAACTTGGAGTTCGCGAATAAGTGAAATAAATCGCACTCATTGTTTTATTCTGTTACCAGCAGCATGGGGCGTAAGATGTCTTAAATATGTAACGCCATGTTTGGTCAATCAGTAAATCAACCAAACAAACAAACGGGCGCCATATTGGGATTGGCCGCAAGAATATTGGATACAAAGCATGTTTCAGGAGAGTAAAGGTCATACCTAATGACTTAAACAATGGAGCACGAGTCTGATTTTGACTCGTCCATAATAGCATGTGGGAAAGCAGTAGAACTAAGTTTTCGTAATTCCTCGTCGATGATTGCGCCTGTCAAGTTCGTTCGACTGAAGTTCGGGCCATAAGAAGATCCAACGACGGCGTTAAGTGTTGCAGCAAGGCCATTGCCTTCATGATACGCAATGGACCAAACGCACAGAGTACCATGCTTGGAACCCGAAACGAGAATACTGTCCTCTGAGGTAAAGCACAGGCTCGCTACGTCCTGACCAAGCTGCTGTTCGAGTAGTGCAACACGCGAACCCGATGCCGAATCCCACACGGCAATGGATTGGTCGTCATAATCAGCAGCTAGGAAGCGACCATCCGAGGTCCAGGCTAACGCAAGCGGTGAATGTTCATCTTTGACGCTTAATTTTCTCAGGCGTTTGCCTTTTTCTGCGTCAATAATGTAGACTTCATCCCCATCAGTGCAAGCCAGTCTCTGTCCATCTGGGGCAAAGCGGATGGCGTGCGTTTGCTTATAAACCCGAGAGTCGCTGTAGAGGCGGCTTCCAGTATTGAAGTCAACAACCTCCACTTGGCCATAGGACGAGCATATCGCAAGCTTTGTGCTTGTTGCGTCGAGTGACATTGCCGTAATAAGATGATCGTGATCAAAGCTGCGGATCGGTCGTTGCTGTTCAGCCTGTTTGGGGTTGTTGACGATACTATAGAAGTTCCAGACACAGACGGTACTTTTGCTCGATGAAAGCAAGGATTTCCCATCGTGCGCGAAGCATAGTCCGCGCGCTCCGTGCTGTTGTCCACTAATGATACCAAGGCACTCTCCGGTGTCTACTCTCCAGATGCGTAGCGTCTGGTCTTGAGATCCAGAGACCAAGTATTCGTCGTCAGGACTGAAGCAGAGACACGTAACGCTGTTCGTATGACCTCTGAGAATGCCTGTGAGGGCCATCGTGCGCATGTCCCAAAGACGTACCCAAGTCTCCGTTGAAGACGCAGTGGCCAGTAAAGTGCCTCGGTGGTTGACGACTGAGGTATTCAGAGCCGCGATACATCCATCCTGTGGTGGCAAACACTCTGCGATCGGCTGAGAAATGTCCCACACGCGCACAGAACGATCTTCACTGACCGACGCCAACAGAGGCTTACTTGGATGCCAGAAAACGCGCGATATGTCATGGGTGTGTCCTCTCAAGACGGCGACGCACAGTGGGTTGCTCGCTTCGAGATGCCAAATCCGAATCGTGTAGTCCTTAGAAGCAGATGCGAGCTGCTGGCCATCAAAACTCAGGTGCATTGAGGTTATCCATTGGCGATGGCCTCGCAACATCCCGATTTGTTTGGGTTCAGGCTGAGCCTGCACATCCCACAGCACGATTGCTCCACCAGCTGTTCCTCCGAAGAGCTTCGTACCATCCTTGTTGTAGCAAACTGCCGTCGCGCATGTTGGCGCTTGTGTTAAGTGGTGAATGCATCGAGATGTTGCAAGATCCCAGATGCGAATGCCACCAAATGACGCGGAAGCTAACGAGATTCGATCGGGACTGAACACAAAGTCCATGACGATTTCTCTGTTGTCCAGCCGGTTTTTGCGCTCAAACGTGCGCGAAGACACCAGATGGATGTCGCTAGAGTGATTGAGAGTTGCTGCAATGACAGGATTATAAGGGCTATACCGAAGGCGGTGGATGTGGGCTTCGAAAAAGACACTCGTGGGGTCTCTTCGGCGACGGCCATTGCTCGGGTTGAGCTCGTAAAACTGACCTAATCGTGTTCCAATCACTAAGGACTTGCCGTCTGCGCTGAAGCTTACGACAGTTCCGAAGGGATCGTCATCTTGGAGGCTCACGGTACGCTTCGATGGGTTCCACGTGTCGAAGTTAGTCAAAATAACACCATACTTGTAACCAGACGTCGCGAGCATCGTGCCATCTGGGCCGATAGCGAGGTCCGTGGGGCGATCCATACGGTCATTGGTGTGGTATCGGAAGACTCGGCTCAAACGCAGTTTAACTCCGGTCAAGTTCGCTTCACGCAGGGTGGTCCCGATGAGGACAGCATTAAGCATGGTGGTATGAGAGAGATCTGCTCGATCAAAATTGCAGTATAGAATTTGCGCGTTATTGAGGTTGGCAGAGGGAACACGGATTCCGCTCCAATTACCCACCTCTCGGAACCTGAAGGCCCACATCCCACTCAACGACGCATAGTTCAGTACACTGATAGCATTGCTTGCTGCGGTGGTTAGTATGTTGTCCTCGTATTGTGTTGCTCGACGTTGACGCGACGCGAGCACGACCTCAATATAGCCCTGTTGCATCGTTGGATTGTTGCTTAGCGTTTCAGCGTGCAGTTGTAGCAGGGCCTGAACCTGTGTAAAGCGTCGATAGCCAAGATACTGGATCAATGGACCTACAATTTGCTCCCTGAAGTCGGTGTAGGGCGAGTCACACAGCTCAGCCACAACAGCTTGAGCGTAATAGTACTCCCAAAGCAGGGCGTGTGCGAATTGCCATTGCGTTTCCGAGAGACGACGCAGAGGTGCCACCTGCAGTACAAACCAGCGGCGGAGAAGCCGGGCTTGGCTCGTGCCCTGCGTCTCCTTCGCTTGGAAAAGGAACTGATACTCTGGCTTGGTTGTATCAGCTACCATAGAATCGTGGGTAAGCATGGTCAGTGCCAGTTTCGCACAGAAGGTGTGGCATTCTTTCAACAGCTCCTGCATGTTCCCAGCAACGGGCCAATCTTCGCGTGTCTCAAGTGAGAGCTTCTTCACTCGGTGCTTGATGTAAACTTCGACAATGCCTCGGAGGATCTTACTCAAGTTCAGGCGTGGAATTTTGACCAAGCCGGGATCAGGTTGCTGTCCCCGATGAATCAGGGAAGTGTACCTGGCAACATCGAGCTCGTGTTCATCGACCGAGTCGTCGTCGTCGTCGTTATCGACGGCTTGTTTCAACTCACCGGTCGAGATATCCATCCTCAACTGGATCTTCCTCTCCAGGAGCGGATCGAAGGGTGGCACATCGTTCACCCCGCTCTGAGCATAAAGGTACAAACCTGGCTCTCGATACTCCATCTTAGCCAGGGCTTCCGGTCTCCACATCGCACGAGCACACTGTCGAAGGATCTTCTCGTCTGACTTGCGCAGGTCGTTGGGGACGACGAGCAGTTCGGAGCGCAGAGACGTGCAAAGCGCGCTCAGACGCTCCGCATCAACGTTGGTTTCGGGGCTGGGCAGCGTCTCGGTCTCGGTTATCGAATCCTTGGGGGCATACTCCTGAGGAGAGCTGCAAGGTGAGGGCTCGCGGATGGTTTGGCTGAATATTTCGTTGCCAGGCGTTTTCTGCATGGCCAAATTATTGATTGTGATCAATAGATAAGTAGATAAAGTAGTTGAAGCGCGCGTCTAATTTGTGCCGCACGGAGTGGCACGCGCGATATTCGCTCCCAAGACCTCGTGCAGATAAGCGAAAAAATCCAGTTCCAAGCCAAGATCTCGAAATTGTGTCATCGGGTGATCAGGTCATCAGGTGGGGTCACGCTGACTTGAAGCTTGGAACTGGTTGGCTTGCTTGGTTGGGCTGGAATTGGGTATGATACGACTCGGCTCTTTGTCTCACTTTCACTCAAAACACATAAGACACATAAGAAGCTCTCTTGTCTACTCTGATCCGCAACAACTTGAATTTATCTCAGATGTGCGTCTGAAACCTGAATGAAACCTGCAGATGATATATATCGCGACTCGTGACCAGGATGCTGTCATGATGAACGCAGCCACACGTCGCCTCGCCCTTGGTTTACATCGACCTTGGATAGTCGTGATTCGTTTCGTCTTAGCTCCAACCAGAGTGGGATGTTGGGATGACAGGCAATCCAGCTCAGAGTGGCGTTGACAAGCAAGAGCTGTGGTGCATCTAGTGACCTCACAGTCTGTGGGCTATCTCGCTCTTCTTTGGTATAGCTCACCAAAGTTGAACCTGCACTCAGGATCTACTTCTCCATGAAACCACCCGCATGAACGCAAAGTCGAACCAACACCTTGCTCCAGCTACAGGCGTGGCAAATGCACGCAAGCACTCACAACTCACAACGATCTCTTGCAGAAAGATCGATGGAATTCAGGAGCAGAGGCAAGCGGCACCAGTGCGCGAGGATCGTTCTCAGCATATACGGCGATGAACGTGTCACTACCACCCTATCCAGCAAATCCATGAGGGTTCGATGGATCCGGACGAGGACGAGTCCAACAACGCTTGAAGCAACGGTGGAGAAGATACTTTTGATCAGATGATGAGATGAGTCGAAGAAGCATCCTGATCTGAGTCATTTGCCTTTGTTTTTTATAATGTGCTCCTCGGGACCCCGTCCAGGTCCCTAGCCAGCCGCCGCGAGCTTGGGCCCGCTTGCCAGTCAGTCGGGTGGACGTCAACTACGAGCACCAAGTTCACGAAAAAATTCAGGAACACCTCTCGCTGGGTGTGAAATGTGGTCAGAAAATCCGATGCAACGGGTGATTTGCGGTGTAAAATGGTATAGTTTTCCACAGTGGAGTTGTAAGTTTAGCAATGCATTCGATAGAACATACT
>Ga0180217_1000076_pt1 | contig 217355 bp, 97 predicted proteins | sample eDN3rd37CBELigOP_FD_128521 | JGI IMG/M metagenome (GOLD analysis project Ga0180217, IMG submission 128521) | Enriched Organic Plus compost microbial communities from Emeryville, California, USA - eDNA 3rd pass 37_C BE-Lig OP (version 2) (version 2) ... | reverse complement strand
CAACAACAACAACAACAACAACAACAACAACAACAACAACAACAACAACAACAACAACAACAACAACAACAACAACAACAACAACAACAACAACAACAACAACAACAACAACAACAACAACATAATAGCGAGTACTGGCCTAAAGTTAGGCAACCCCTTCAAAGGGCCCTAGACAGACCGAAGCAATGGAAGCTTCTCCCATCACTCCCCCCTCATCGTCACCTTCTTCACCTTCCCAGCGCCCTACATCCACCATTTCTCTTTCAACTCCTGCTTCACTTGTAGTTGCACCACGCATCCTTGACCCAATGCCACAGCTTGGTAGTGCTAACATCTCCACCCCGGTGGTTGCTTCACCGCCTGTGTCGTCGGAGAAGGATCCACAACAGATACCAATCGTGCAGAGATACAAATACCAGAGATACAATCAGCCAGTTACAAAACAGATTGCCAACTTCATAGTCTTCCCACAGCAACAAATGGGCTCCATCTCTGGAGTCTCGCAAACAAAGCCTACTTTTTGAAAACACACCGAAAGAAGCCTACATTGGGTCATGATTGGAGCGGGATACAAAGCTCCAACCGATGCGGTCTTAGACGAGATCAAAGCCAAGCCCAGGATTCCTCACACGAGCGGCGAGGTCGAAAACAGTTATCTCATGGCTCGTTCACTCAATCCCAGTCTCGGTTGGCACTGGCAAATCATGAATTGCGAATCATTTGGATTGAAACTGGAGACAGCAACACGTCGATAACACGATCCTGAATCACTATGCAAGATCGAAGGCCCCTACCGAAAACAGACAGACAAACATAACGGATCTAAAGAATCTATGGTTGCAAGCCGTGCTCAATTCTAGAGGAGAAGGACCCCTGAGGAGGACTCTACCTTCGAGACCAACTGAATAGCATGCCGGTGCTGGAGAACACAACCAAGGAATCATTCCTACACATGCTCCTTGATTGTTCCCTGTACAGTGAAGCACGAACACATTTCGTGATTGATCCAACCACGGACATTGTTCAGACTGTCCCGCAACAACACATTGACACCTACCTCACACTAATCGATCAACAACTCAGAAGCATCCCTCCCAATGCTTTACTTGAAGAACTACCAGGCGCCGAAGTACAGAGCGCACCGTGGTGCGTTGACCAACATACTGGCCATCCTAACGAACAGGATTCCACGATATTCTATGGTGTATATGTGTTCATGTTTGCAGCACACGAACGGATGCTGCGAACCTGTTTGCGATCAGGTATGGTGGCAAGTTGACGAACAAATCACAACCGATGGAGTCCAAATGTGGAGCCCCACTGAACCGGCTATACTTGAGGATCCAGAGAAAGCTGCAGCAATCTTTCTGGCTCCCGGTTACCGCGACCCAAAAACACCAGACAAAAAGAATGCGCAATGAGTTTCAGGCGCGCATTCTGGAGCATATCTTGAAGTTCATGACTTGGGTAACCAATCTACGCTCCCCCAAAGTCGACTCGGCCAGACGCAGACATCTACAGACCAACTCTTCAAACATTTCACAGAACGAACCTGTTCAAGGCAATCAGGAAGATCTGCCGAGAAGCTCTCCGACCCAGGGCAACCCTCAAATCGATGAGGATACATACCATGACAGTCGCTCCGACTCGCGTCTCGTCCAACCTTCAGATGATAGTTTCTTACGTATCAGAAGATACAATGGGGATCTAGTGAATGGTGCCGCACTAGTTCTGGTGTGCGCTGCAATATATGAACCGAAGGCTTAGCTACAGGTCGCCTCGCGGCAGAGGCTGTTTTATTATTATGTTGAATAGTACTTGACTACGGTGATCTAATAATAAATCAATTCTTTCTATCTATCTATCTGGGTTCACATTCTGGGGTCATTGATAGGGGGAATAGTTACAGGTGTGAAGGGAGGGGTGGGGAGTGAGATGGGGGACGATGAAGGGGAGTAAAGTGTTACCAGCACCGCGGCTTCCACGCTTCCCCGTCATACGTGGAGGCTCATGCTATAGGTCATGCCATTTGGCTCGAATTCCAGAGATGAAGGTCTCAAAGGGCGGGTCATCATCCTCATGCCACGTGAGTCTGCTTTGAGGGTTGTTTCCTCCACTTTAAAGGGAATCTCTCGCTTGTTAGCTAAAGTTTCTCTTGAGACCCTGATCTCCGGAGTCCAGTTTCATCCTCAGGGGGTTATATCCTTTGTGCTGCCTAAACCGGTCCCATTGCCATCTTGCGCGACCTCGGTGTAGTAAGTAGGCCTTTAGCGTAAGTAAGGGCTGTAGCGGTTTGTCTGTTTTGCTCCTGGGCCTCAACCCCACTACTAGACATTCGAGTCCAAACTAACCACGCAATGACCAAAACCAAGGGCTCAACGACAGCCTCTGAAGACGACGCGTCGCCCTCAAGCGTCCTTGCGCGGCGCTCTTCTCGAACCCTTCAAAGCTCTTGAAGTCGTGATTCTTGAGTTCCTCCATCTTGTGTGAGTAAGGGCGACATTCTTGAGATTTTTGAGGAACTACCAGCTATGATAAGCTTGAGGAGCAAACCGAGCCAAAGCTACAAGTAAGATGGCTATGGGACAGATTCTGTACAAATTCATTGAATGAACCTACAAAACCATTTGGACACAAGTTGCGAGAGACGGAGCAGGAAGATGAGGAGCTCAATCTAGCGCAGCATCGCATATCCATTGCGAAGGACGCAAAAACTCCCCCGGTTAGCCCTGGACGCCCACCGCATACGCTGTAGAAGGGCCCTCGAGTGAAGTCATCCCAAGTCAGGTGGAGGAGGTTTTCTCACAAAGAGCCGGTGATTTCTCGGGCTTCAGAGATAGTGATTACCATCAATCGTTTTATACCTAAGTACTGTATCCAATGCACGCTAGCTCTCGTCCGGCGCACGCACTGCATCCCACACTTCCAGCTCAAACTCACTCAACCAGAATAAATTCCACCCCATCCAAACAAAAATGTGACAAACAGGAGAAATTGTACCGCCCCCACGTGGTCTCTCATTCAGGCATAACATGCTGTGATGATCACGCACAATAAACCAAGGCTGGTTGGGCGCGCATGGGACTCGTTCTGTTACTTGTGATGTATGAGTACAGCCGGCTCACACCGGATGTCGTTGAGAGCGTCAGCAGAGGAAGATGTTCAGTCTAGACGACAAGTTTATGTCAAGCGAACGGATCTCTAATTTTCGCCATACCTAGCGTTCGATCTAGGCCCAACACTGCGTATGCGACTGGATAACAGATGTGCGACTGAAAAGGTTCCTCTCTCATTCGATAAAGTGTTGCAAGTCGATCTTGATCGACCTGAACAGGAGGTATGAAAGAATGCTGGCCAACGCCTCACGCAACAAGAGGGGCGGATGAGCGAAGTGTCGAGATCTCACGCGGTGGGTCCTAGCAGAGAGCAGGTGGCAATTTGTCACTTACCTCAGAAAAGACACTCCATTCAGAAACGCCGATCAAAGCTGAAAGGTGAAAACGAAAAGAGTTGCAAGAACAAAAGAGCGCCGCAGGCACACTCGCGGACACCCATTGAAAGGGCCGACTTGAGGTCCCGTTGGAGACCTTCGCCGGAGCACTAACAAGGGCCGAACCTGAGCTGCGCGACACTCGTGCCTTGCTGCGCGCTCCTAGAATACCACTCAACGGCCTTCTTGGGGTCTTGCTCAACGTCTGTGCCGTTGTAGTAGCAGTCGCCGAGATCGCCTTAATTATCATGGTTCCCTCGCGCTGCACGCTTGGCCCACCACTCGAAGGCCTTGTCGAGGTCCTGGGCAATAGCTTGGCCATAGTCTCTTGAGGAGCCGCAATGCGCCTTGATCAATACCCGTCGTTGAACGGCCCGATTGCCAACTCATTGTTTTACTGACTCATCCAGAGGAGCCGGCTGGCGGTGAATGGCGTCAAGGCAGCCACTACCAATCCGGTCGAGCCTCTCCCAGAGTCGTCTCGAACCACACGGGCCGTAGCTGAGTACGATTACCGACATCCACAGAAGCGACGAACTCAAACGGGTTCAATCATCAATCAATCGGTCAGTGCGGATGTTAAATACAACCCTGTTCCACACTCGGGGTGCTAAAATAAATACGATCCGTTTCGTTTAAATTGCAGCCAACCATCTCAGCGCGACAGATCAATTGCGAGATGCGCACGGAGCACGGGGCCGAGCGGCGCATACCACTCGGGCTCGGGGAGCTAAGTGCTGGATACAGCGACTCCCCGGCGGGAGCGCCTTACCTCACAAGTTTAGTTCGGCCTGATTGTTCCTCACCAGCTGATTCATGCTGACGCGGCAACTGGGAAGAACGGAGGGTGAGGGGTCTTTTCACGACATATGCGGGGTTTACTCGCGAAGAAAAAGTGTTTTCACATGTATCTGAGCCCATACTACCACTTGCGCAGGGCTTATACACGCACAAAGCACGCTAAACACCACAAATCCCATAAACGACGCTCCTTCCGCTCTTGTGTACACATCGGATCTTGAATGAACCGCCCGACGGTTGAGGGGAAATTTTGGGTGGCCGTAAAGACGGAAAATTATGACCGGGCGGGCAGTGGGTTTTCGAGCTTTTCTCGGGGCGCCCGAGGGGGCATTAGGGGGTCGTCGGGATAGATGACAGCAATATGAGTAGGCGCACTCTAAGGCGCATCAGATGAGGCGCTAGAATAAAACATACGTCATGTGACTGAGTCGGCCTGAATGTGTATCCCATACACAACCGGTGATGTCTTGGAACGGGGGTGTTAAAATACGAACACACCACATTTAAACCATTTTTGCAATTTTTCGAGGCGGCAAGGGAAAAATCGATGAAAATAATCGTCGTTTTATTACGCGATAGTTGAACAGTGGAACTGTGTATTATCATTATATATCGATATTGGATGGGGCTGGCTACGCAATAAAAATATTCGCAACGAGGTGCATTGGGAAATATACCCAGTATGAGCGGACCGGACGCAGGGGAATTTTCGGTATTTTCCGGAATCGCTTCGCGAATGAGATTTTTTTCGGTTTTCCACTTACCAGATTGAATGGTGGGTCTCGGCGCGCGACGCATTGCTTGATTAAAACGGCATATGCACACACGCTGCGCGAAGGAGATTACATTCAATCTCGCGCCTATCCAGCGTGGTACTTTCAATTATCGAATCAGTTTTTAAATGCATCGTGTGCCTGTACGCGAAATATATATTTGAGGATTCAAATGACCGTGGGACGAAACCGACACGCGACACGCCTCGGGGGGCTGACCCGGGTTTTGTGATGCTCTTGCGGTGACTCACCTTTGTTTCGGACTACATTCGCTTGACTCCCTGTAGAGGAATCGAAATGCGCGATACTCCCCATCGGCGCACGACGGTTACCGTGTTAACACTGTGTATAGTGTGCACATGTTTGTTCACCTTGGCACATGGTACGTCCCATCATTATTTGCTTTGGTGATCTTCGATGCTTCCTAGCCTGCGCCTAGGCTTGAATTTTCCCCGCTTTCGTGCTTCTGTGGCTCGGTTGGCTTGCTCTGATTGCTCGCCTGCGCTGGCTAAATGCGGCTGAAAGGAATCACGTGCTTCGTCATCACATACCTAACTCATTGCTTGTTGCTTTGCTCACCTCGCCTGTACATCTAGCTGCCAAGGTATGGCGATATCAGCTAAGCCCCGACAACATCGCCGCTTGCAGGCAGGGTGTACTCGACGACCAGACGGTGGAATTCGTCTGTGTTGATAGCGAGACTAACGAACTCGCAGAGGAGATCGAGTGCGTAGATAAGCCGAGCGGTGGTGAATTGACTGAGTCTCTTTGTCACATCTATGCGTACGACCCTGAAGAGAAAAACTGCGCAAGCCTCTTCGTCTACGATAGCGAGAATGCTGGCTGGAACCTCGACGAGCCCCAATGCCAGAATCTGTTTAGCATCGGTGAAGACGAACCAACGACTTCATCTTGCTCAGCGCTCACTCTCGAGGTCGAAGTGGGTGGAACCAACTATCCTATGTACAGGCCTGGTCCAGCCTTCTCGGCGGAGAAGGCAGAAGAGATCTGCATTGTTTTTGCAGGTGCAGTGCCTCCTGAGGAAGACGACTGCACGCAGCCCAAGCATGGTGGTCAATGCCAATTCGTGGGCCAGGGTGAACAGGAGTTCAAATATACGGTCGGTGGTAACACAACGACGGAAGACACTAGCAGCCACTGCCAACTGCTCAAGGATTACGCATACTACAGCTTTGAAGGTCGTAATGTATGCAGCGGCACGCTCGCTTGGAAGGAGTTCTGCGAGGCTGATTTCTTGGCCAATCCGGCGGGATTCTACAATACTGACAAGGTGGTAAAGTGCGTCTTGGAGCGTGACAGCGACTCAGCAGTCCACCTTAACGACGAGAAGTTCTGTACTCTCAATCTCAGCTCCAAGCCCGCACCCACTACTCAGTGCACTGGCCAGGACATTCCTGAGTCCGACTTCGCCGTCGAACCCAGCTGCCCTGATTTGTTCAGTGAGGCGATTGATGATAGTGTCACTGAGGGGACTGAGCGATGCTTGGTGCAGAAGGGCGAGGCAAAACACTACATCAACAAAGAAGAGGGCATGAACTGTACGAGCCAGACATTGGGAGCTTGCCTCGAGCGCGTTGTCAAGTTCGCTGCCGTCAACCCCTGTACTTCGCCTCTTGAATCGTATCATCGAGTCAACGGCACGGAGGGTGATGCCGAGGTCAAGGTTCCTCACATTCCTGCGTTGCCACCAGCTGTGGGCGACTACCAAGTACTGATCAATGCTGAATTGACGCCATGCGAGCCGTCCAAGTACAACAACACCCACGACAGCTGCGTCGGTCGTTGGAATGCTACGACCAGGAGCTTCAATGGTGCTGTTGCTTGCGGTTGGCAGAACGCAGAGAACGTGCTTGAGCCAGCTGCCTCAGATTTCTGTGTGGCTGTGTTTGATTCAACTCCACAGCCATGCGAGATTCGCAAGCTTCCAGTAGAAGGCGCGCGCCTGAGCACATGTGAGGAGTTGTTTGACGGTGAAACCGATCTTTCGCAAGGAAAGACACCCCAATGCCTCGTTCTCGCATCTGATAATGGCTGGTATGCACTCATCGAGACTGACGGTCCGCCTCCCGTCCAGTGTCACAACGCCGACATGGTTTCTCCCGCCAGCTGCGCCGACCCTGACATCCAGGGAACCGATTCGTGCGAAGCTCTCGCCACGGCCACCTGCTACATTGTAGGTACTAGCAAGACGAAGCAATTTAGTAATGCCACTCCATGCGACGACGCGCTTCGAACTGCAATTATTGCCCAGGTCCAGGGATGCCAAAATGCATCGGACTACGTTGTCGGCAAAGAGACTCCTAATTGTGACTACGATCCCGAAACTGGGACGTTCAAGGAGGGCTCTGTGGTGGTCGGAGAGTGTCAACTAGGAGAAACGCGGGTTCCTGCCCAGTTCTGCTCCAAGAACGTCACCGACACACCCGGACTCTTTGAGGATGTGGATACCAATGAGAACACGATTCTCCGCGACTGCAAGCCCACGGACGTGCTCAAATGGAGCGACAATTGCTCCCACATCTTCACGGGAGAGAAAGTTGTTTACAAGGAAGATGCATTCGGACCCGCGTGCGTGTACACGGATCTGGCGAACGTGACGCATCCCCTCCCTGACAATGTGTGCACAGCTGAACTGTCTGGTGACAAGCCAGCCGGTAAAACCATTGCACAGTGCGGTGCCACATTCAACAATGGTGGCTTTGATGATATCAACTGCAAGGCTGAATCCGAAGGAGTGGCACTCGTTGCAACGTGCAAGGTAAACGATGTCCTGATTGTTAAGGAAGACGGGACAACCCACGACTTCACGGCCTGCCAAAACGATTACAATGATTTCGTGTTCAACTCACCCTCATGCGAGGGCAATTACGAATACGGCGCAGTTTGCACGGCTGATCCTACTGCGGATGACTTCGAGGAGACCGACAAAGTGACCAGCTGCCAGTACGACGGCGACGATGCTGACGTGCGCTTCTGCCAGGCCCGAGGCTTGTCTCCAAGTGGTGAGGACGCAACTAAGTGCAAATACTCCGAGCTTCCGAACAGTAAGTTTGTTCCGGTTGTAGATGTTAAGTGCACAGATGTGTTTACAGAGAATGAAACGGACCCCAATGCCAAGCGCTGTCTTGTTATCGGCACGAACAATACCAAGCCCTTGGACGCAGCAAAGAACTCTTTCTGTGACGCAAAAGCCTTGACACTCGTGAGCTGTGTCGAGCGTACTGTGACCTATCCCAGCGGCATCTGCGTCGCAAAGCCTACGGTCGCCGTTGCGCTCAAGAACGATGAGGGCGACCCACTCCCAATCGCTGATCTCGAGATTCTTCTCGACGAAGACTTCGATTTCACTAAGGGTGAGTTGGCTACAAACTGCAATCTCACCCTGTTGACAGATTTGGAGACCAACTGCAATGGCAAGTACATTGACAATACTGAGAAGTTCGGTTCCGCAACTACCTGCGCCTACGACGGTGAGTTAGCAGATCCTCGCTACTGCCAGGTCAACTTCCTCGAGCCGCCCAAGAACTGTGAGCTCAAGTTCTTGAGTGGATCCAGCGCCATCCGCCCCAGCACTTGCGCCGAGCTGTTCCCCACTGGAAACTCCACCGCGGGCGCTCAGACCGAGGAATGCCACGTCTACACAGTAAATGGAGCATGGGTCACTGTCAGTTTGGATAATCTTGACCCCGCTGACGTTCCAGCGGCTTGCGCGTCCTTGGGCACGAAGTCGCCCTCGCAGTGTGTTGAGGCTGTCTTTGAAGGCCAAGGCACTTGCACTGCACTTCAAATCAACGTCGAACAATGCAACGTTGAGGGTACTCAGACCGCTTGGGATGATGCAGCGTTGTGCGACGACGCCAAGGCCGCCGCACGTCGCGCTCGTGTTCAAAACGCAAGTTGCACTGGAGACTACGCAGCCGTCCTCGCGAACAACGGTACTAGCGAATGCGCTTGGAACAAGGACACCAATGCTTTTGACCCAACTAAGAAGGCCAAGTATGACTGCACGTATGAGGGCGAACCCGCTGACCCCGAGTTCTGCAGCTCAACCACTGGTGATGCAACTCCATCGTTCGATGATATCGTCGACGGTAAAGTCCTCAAGGATTGCCAGCTTAAGGACTTTGTAGCTTGGAGTACGGACTGTGTGGACATTTTCAAGTCTAAGGACAAGATCGTCTTCAACGGCAATTATCCTGCTGTCTGCCGAGCTGAGGTTCAATCCGAGGTGTTCTACCCCGGAGATGAAGCTTGTCCAGACGACACCAAGCCGGCCACGAATGTCACTATCGAGACGTGTGGTGGCGAGCCACCTGTGTTCACCTTCCAAGCACCAGACACGACTACGGGTGCAGTCTTTGATTGCAAGAGTTACAATCAGACGGACTTGAGTGGTACTACTGCAGCATGCACGGCTTTCGACACACCAATTGTCGATGATGAAGACAAGCCTGAGTTCACCAAGTGCAAGACTTTGCCCGCTTACGTGGATTATGTGCTTTCGACCGACCAATGCGACACGAACAAGTATGCATGGAATTACGTTTGCGATGTGGATATTGGAGTGGCTGGGTTTGAGGCATTCAAACAAGGATTGACCACCACAACATGCTCGTACGATGGCGACACTGCAGATGACGCCTTCTGCTCCACCCGCCTCCAAGCACCCAATACTAACACGGGCGACAACTGCAAGCTTTCAGACGTCTCAGCTGATCGCTTCGAAGTGAGCCCCACGTGCAGTCAGATCTTTGGTGCTGATGATTCTGAGCCTACTGCATCATACTGTCTGGTGAAGTCCGCTGACGGCAACAGTACCCAGCGTGTGCCCACAGGCGGTGATGACACCAATGCGGCGTGTGAAAACAACAAGCAGGTCCTCAGCAGCTGCGTGGAGAAGAAGGTATTTGTAGATGATAACAACCCATGTACCGCCCCCATCACTCGCAAGTGTGTCATCAAGGATACCGACACGGTAGCCAATGAGGCCATTGAGTGTGATGCTCTCGAATCCAGTGACTGGACCTACGCAACCGCACCCCACTTCGCGGACAAAGGCTGTGATGCAGAACAGCTGACGAAGAACAACACGCTCTGTGACAGTCGTTTCGTAAGCTTTGAGGCTGGTTTCGAAGCGGGTGCTACGAACTGCGCGTACGATGACACCGTCGTGCCCGCCGAGTTCTGCAACAACAACGGCAAGAGTGGAGCTGGTGCTTGCACACTCAAAATGTTGAGCGACGCCTTCGTGAGCGGCGTTCAGTGCCATCTCCTCTATCCTGAGGACGACAGCAATTCGGGCTACGTTGCTTCGAATGAGGATGTCCCCGGTAAGTGCTTCGTGAAGACCAAGCAAGGTGACTGGGTTGGAATTACTGCAGAGGAGGCAGCATCGCTCAACCTTGAACTTCCTGACCTATGTGATGCTCTCCCCGCAACTAGTCGCGACAACTGCACGCAGATTGTAGCGCCGTCCACTGCTAACTGCACAGACATTGGCCTAGCAGACTCATCCTGTGTTGTTTCCGGCACTAACATCAAGTTCTTGGATGCAGCTAGCGACACTACGTGCCAGACCAAACTACGTGCGCTCCGAATGACCCGAGCCGAGGCCCAGAAGTCTGCATGTGTGGATGAAAGCCACGTTTACACCTTGAAGTCGTATGGAGAGGCTCAGTGCTACGCAAAGGTCGAAGGCGAGGCTCCTGAGGAGAACTACCTCTCAACCCGAACCGCTGAGCCCGATCCAGCCGGTAGCAAGAAGCTGTGCTACTACGGTGCTGGTGATGAACAGGATCAGCCGGCTTCGATCGAGTACTGCTCCCAGGAGGATGATTTGAGCGACGTTGTGGACGACGGCGAGAATCCTCCTTTCATTTCCGGTGACTGCACTCTTGCTGAGTGTGGTTTGGCCTGGAAGACGGACAAGTGCGGCCTGCATCCCGACCGACCTGTCAAGGTTCTCTACTCCTCGTGTGTTGTTCGAATTGCCGATGGTTCTTCGGTTGAGATTGACCCTGAGTACTGCTTGGATAACCTACCTGCCGCTGAGGCCACGAAATTTGCTTGCAACGCCGTCCAAGTGCAGTGGGTCAACCGTGCTGACGAAATGAAGTGCAGCACTGACGCTGACCCCGCTCAAGAGACGGTTACTCCTGTTCTGAAGTGTGCTGTCAAGACTACGGAAGATAACAAGTGGTACGTCATGACAAACGAGACGGATACTGCCGTGCACGATTCATACTGGAAGCGCTGCGATGAGCTTGAGGAGAAGCCCGGCAACGTAACCGACACTCCAAGCCTATGCGTCGCGGAGGCCAAGTGGACAGCTGCAGCTGCATGTGCGGGCACTTATGTCGAATCGCGTACATTCGCTTGCACTGGCGCGGCGGAGAGCGTTTGCACAGATGTACTGGGCGACCTCGGTAAGGACGTGCCTCGATGCTATGCAGCGGAGAAGGACTACTACGACTGGTACGCTAAGCGCACCGGAACATGCACGCCCTGTAGCACCACGGGAGTCGAATGGGTCTGCAAGAAGACCACCAACCTTCGTCTGGAGCGACAGCCACTGGATCCCATGGCCGTCAAGATCCGATTCGATGATAGTGACCTTGATGGCCAGGAGACCGTTGATGATGATCTCTGCGATTCAAAGCCCAACTTCGATAAGTGGCCATGCTCTTGCGACACAACCCCAATCGACGCCTTGGTCTACAACGGTGTCGCCAACAGCTTGGTCTTCGGCTCTCCATCGAACGGACTCGCATCTCGTACTCCTCAGTGCAATCCAGAGCAGACGTGCCCGAACATCGAGATGGCCATCCTGACTGAGAGCGCCGTCTCCCCGGTCTACCGCAGCAAGAGCAACGCTCTTGATCTCAAGAACTGCAGCTCCGCAACTGGCAAGATCGCAGGTGAGGGTGATACTCGTGCATGCCTGTCCGAAGCGGACAAGGGCGTGTTCTGGACCCGAGACTTTGGAGCTTACAACGACGAATCCGCATGCACTGCGCCTTGCAACATCCCTGGCCATGCATTCGTCAAGTGGGCTTACGCGTGCGCTCGTCGTGTCGTCACGGACAGCGGTGCCGTGGAGGTTGTTCTCGTTCCGGATGCTGAGTGCACCGCCGCAGGCAAGCCACGACCCAATCCTCCCGCCTGCAACCAGCACAAGTGCGTCCGAGAGTATAACTGGGTTGCCGGTCCTTGGACCCTTCAAAATTCTACAATGACAAGGGAAGATCTCTGTGCCGATGACTACACCGTTGTTCGCAATGTGGCCTGCTACAACGCGCAGGGCCAAGTTGTGGACGACTCACTCTGCGGCGATAGCAAGCCTAGCGCAACGCAGGTGATCCCCAAGGACACAACATGCGACGATCCTAAATGGTTAGCTTCCGCCTTCTCTGCTTGTAGCTTCACTCAGGGTGCGAGCGCAACTCGTTCGGTAGACTGCGTTGTCAAAGCCGCAGATGACACACGATACGTGAAAGTTGGGGACGATCGATGCCCAGCCAATGACAAACCTGCTTCGACCACCACCTGCTGCCTGAATGGCACTCCATCTACGAGTGGCTGCAAGTGTGACCCTGGCTTCTTTGGTGTCGCCTGTGAGTTGGGTGGTAATCTCAGCTTGAAGGTGCCAAGCTACCAGCCTTACGACAATTTCCGATACTTCATCGATGGCGCGCTTACTGATGAACTGAAGGGCAACGTTGAACTGCTTCGCATTCAGACTAACGCAGCTGTGCTTGTCGCGCGTCTCAAGACCAACGAGACCATTAAAGTTTCTGATGTTTTGGACTACACACCCGCACCCACGAGCGATCCTGAGGATGTCTACGGTGACTTCTTCGGTTCACAATTCATCCTCCAAATCGCTATGGGCGGCGCCCGACTCGAGTCGCAACCCTTCGTTCTGAATCGACCTGCGCTCTGTGACCACGACGGTGAGTACCTCTTCGATGAGAAGCGTTGCCAGTGCCCCACTGATGCCACCTTCGGTGGTACCTTCTGCCACATCGACAAGTGCTCTCGCTGTGATGACACATGCCACCTTGACGAAAGCGGTGAGGTCGCCGACTGCTGCACATCTGGCAAAGAATTCAGTGAGATTGCTCAGGGCTGCATCTCGCCGTGCGCAGAGAAGACCTGCGGCACTCACGGTGTCGCAGTGGAAGAGAATGGTGTTTGCGCATGCGAGTGCAAGGCCTCGTGGACCACGGAGTCGAACTGCCAGATGTGTGGTCTGCAGTGCAACAATGGCAAGGCCGACGACGACTGTGCTGAATGCGTCTGCAACCGTGGTTTCACCAGTGAGAATGGCGGACTTTGCAACTGCCGCTCCTTGGTCATTCGATTGGCTTTCAAGCGCACTCAACCTCTCAGCAATGTTGAGCGAGCTAGTATCGCATATGACATTGCAGCCATCCTGGCGACTCAAGGCGTGGAATCAAATCGAGTCACAGTCTCCGCAGGTACCGTCCAAGGCTCACGTCTCGCAGTCGACATTTCGATCAAGGCTTCGTCGTGCTTCCCCTCTCAGACAAGCGCTAAGGACGTCAAGGGAATGCTCGCCCGCCTCAAGTTGTCGAATTGGCTCAAGTTGGACGATGACAGTGATGAGTTTGGCGTCCTCGCAGGACTTCTGGCTGACGCCCTCGGAAATCCCGACGAACTCCCATCTTCATTCCAATTGTTTGAGTTCGATGCTACTCTCGGTGCTTCCATCACTGATCCTGCTTGCGAAACTGACTGCATGGCACCTGTGTTTGTCGGCCAGGGTGGTCCTCCGCTTGACGACGAGTTAGGCGACGGCGACAGTAATGATGATCTCAAGTGGATTATTCCCATCTCGATTCTGATTCCACTTGCTGTGATTGTCACAGGCGTCATCCTCTACATCAAGTGCAAGCCCGATGTTAAGACGACCTCTGTTGGTGCTCAGCAGATCGAGCTCGAAGCAATGACGGAGTAAGGTGTCGAGGATGTAGGATCTAGCTGACAGCATCCCGTTTGCTATCTGACAGCATCCCGTTTGCTATTTCTGTGCATTACTTTAAACTTCCTCGTATTATCCCCCACAGATTTAATTTATTCATCTACCCTTCCAACTTTCCAAGTTCCCGTTAGCGCTCGCAGCATCCGTACACGCAAAGCGGATGAAAGTTTGTGGCGCGCGGGAAGTCCCGTGTGTATCACACATATCTTCACTGCCAATGTAACGCTAATGTTCCTTCAGTAAGTTGATTCTTTTTTCGTTCCGTTTTTATTTTGTACTCGGTGCTGAAGACACTGGACGAAAAGAGGTTACTTTAGTTTGGTTTTTCAAGCTTGGTTTCACAGGGCGAATGCTGTTGATTGATGCCTCATATCCCAATCTAAGCTTTGTTTTCGTTTTATGCGAACCCGATCAACGGTTGTGAAAACTACGCGGCCGGTGAATACAAGCGCGATACTTTCGTATTTTTCATTACACGAGTTACCAATCTATTTACCAATCCAAGATCTCAGGAGCCGAAGTAAACTAAGACCTAAAGACCCCGAAGCAACCTTGTATTGTGTGTTCATTGTGAAACCTCAGAAGGCCCATGTGCAGGTAGAATTCAGCCGGCTACTTCGAGGCTGCACCCGCAGCCGTAGACGATGGCGCGTTGCTATGACTGGTGTTTGTGCCGTCCACCAAATCATTCGAAGTGGGTAGAGTGTTGAGTGGTAAGAGAGATACTGATACAAAGGTTGAGATCCATCGTTTTCGCTCCTCTTCCGAGTTGGCAAAGAGGAGATACAGCGTGCCACCCGAGTGTGTGAGGATCTCCATACCATACGGACCCAGCGGATGGTTAGTTACCACGGTGATTGTTCGACCTCTGAGGTCCACCGACACGTCTCGTGATGGGAACAGATCACCTTTCTTAGTAAACTGCGTGAGGTAGGGACCTTGCAGTATGTAGTAACGACTCACGAGTTTAATCGACGAAGGATCGTTGGAGTGGTGATCTGAGCTGGGGACAATATCTGCGCTGGAGAGCTTGGCGCGCTTCAAAAATCCCTCCATGTGTACGCATGGATAAGTCAGCAGTCGAGACAACGCTGAGAAGCGAACGATCCCTTGTGTGATAGTCGCATTTTCCAACCCAGCATTTGAAACCGCAGAGGGAACGCGTCCAGATTTGTTGGCCTCGTACTGCAAGCTAGCCGTTCCCATGGATAGGCAAGGTGCGGCAAGTGGAATCACCGTCGGAGTCAGGCTGGCTCCGGCACCGGACATAGTTGAGGTTACCATGGAAACACTCGAATCCACTCGATTGTGCCCAAGATGGGGACGTAACGATAAATGTTGCTGTGGTTCAGCCGAGACGGATCCCGATGAAGTGAGCGATTTCTGCTCATCCTCCACTCTGGTTTGCGAAGCCAGTGGCGTACCAGCCACCGTTTTTCCCACGTTGGTTGCGAGCCCTTCGATTTCATCGAGCTTCGAAGTGAGTCGCTTGAGCAAGGCTCGCAGGCGATTCACATCTCCATGTGTCAAAAGCTCTTGGGTTCGGTCACTCCAACTGCTCATCGTACGCTGTGAGGACTGACTGAAGACAGACACATCGCTCGAGGACGAGGATATCGAAACTGTCATAGAGTTCGATCTGGCGGGCGTGTTGGCGCGACCACCACCGTTACTAGGATTGCTGTTGTTCTCAGGATCTTTTGTCTCTTCGTTGCGACTACGTTCCTCCTCTTGCATCTTCTTCCGAGCCTCTGCCTCCTCTTGCATCTTGCGTGCCAATCGGTTGTTGCGCTGACGAATCTTGGCATCAACGACATCGAGGGTCGTCCCGATGCGCGAAAGCAAGTCACCACCCAGTGGGGTCTCGGCGTCGTTCGCAGGTGCAAAGAAGTCGGCAACACCATGCAAGGGGTGATTCACCATCGGGGAGGGCTTTAATCTATTGGCATCGTTCTTCAGCTCCCGCTGGTAATCAAAGAGGTTTTTGACGTCCTGCGCACTGGTGTAGTACCCTTTATATGTTAGGGGCCGTTCCGACGGAGGAATCATAGGTGCATCACCGATGCCAATTTCGAGCTTGAGCAAGCCTGGCTTCGAAACGGCCTGGTTCCAGTCCTTCTGCTTTAAGCATGCCATAAACTCATCAAGACGAGATCGGACGTAGTCATAGCCAATAGCAAACGCACTCGTTAGGTTACTGGTCGTCAGAGGGATGCGTGCGAGACACAGCAAAGGAGAGGTTTGCTGAAGCTGCATTTGGAACTGATCCACAGATTCGGTGGCGACTCCCGGCGCTCCAGCGGTGCCGGAGATACTTAGACTGGCCTGACCAAGTGCATTGGATGTGCCGGGATCGGCAACCACCGGTGACAACAACCCCGAAGGAGGCTGAGCACCTGGATCCGACGGGATAATCATTGGGCTGGTGGGCGAGTTCAGCTGATTGCCACAGCCACCTGGCGTGCTTGCTGCGTTGGTGTGGTTGGTACCAGCTGCCGGAGTCTGGCGCTTAGGCGCCGGGGCCAGGCTCAGTAGCTCCGGCATGGCGACCTTGATCATACCATAGATCAGAGCGACAAACGCCTGCGGTCGTGGATCGAACAATGCGACATCTACTGCGCGTAAAACGAACTGCACGGGGAAGTGACAAGCGAAGACGGGCAGGACCCATTCCTTAACTAGTGTGGCCAGGTCATGCACCGAGAAATCCGTGCGCCGGAATTGCTCTGCGAGCGCCGGGAGCTCGGCAATAATCTCCGCAACAATTAGGACCATATCATACAACTTGCGGTGGTTATTCTGCCAGAGACTATCCATGCGCAAGCAAAGCGTCTGGTAAACCTTGACTGTGTTGCTGACGGTTTTTGTGATAGGTAGCAACCGGAGAATGAGCTGTACGGCACCCGGGCGCATTGTTGTCAGCTGGAACACAGATGCATCGATTTTGAGGACGTTACGAATTAGTTCCTTACGTGTATCGTCTAGCGGCACAAGTGGAATGTGTTCCGTGCTGTTGGGAGAGTATAGTGTCGGGTGCAAAAATGGCGCATCGGGGTCCTTGGGAACGCGTACGAACATCAATTCCTCTTCAATCTCCTGCACCACAGCAGGGTTGGCATACGTTTCGTCATATATGATCTGCCGATCATCCGGCGTGCGTGCCTTTAACCACACTCTAGAACGCAGCTCTTCCGGGATACCAGACCAGACTCGGGCGACAAAATCAGGCTGGGCCATCAGCTTCTTCACTTGCGCATCGTTGGCCGTTGAGAAATCCTTCCAAAACCGGAACATGTCTTGCAACGGTGGTAGGGGCGCCTTAAGCAAAGCAGACATTCGACGACCCGCGGGCGGGCTGCTTCCACTCAGTGGTGGGCTTCCCGAGGCAGCACTCAGAGCATCAGACTGTGCGCCCTGGGCCTGGGCGGAGGTCTCGCCAGAGGTACTCATAGTATGCTTGCTGTGTGATATGGATGCGTTTTACTCCAGGCAAAGACCACTAGCGAAGCGAAAGGCGATGGGAGTCTGTTTCAGACGAGAAGCCACTCGGACAGTCTTGTTCGCGGTGTGCGCGGGCCTTGACTTGACTATGTGCCAGCGAAACAACACGCAAGAACGACACACCTTGGGTCTCTACGCAGTGCGTACTTTGGCTTCCTTAGGCAAGCCTGCTTAGGCGGGGAAACAGCGTGGCAGACGCGCGCCGATTCACTTGGTCGCGAGGTGGGCACCAACCCGACGTCAGTTGAAGGATGTAGCGAGGGAGATATACAGTTGCGGTGGTGAAAAGACAATGTCCGACTCGTTGTGTCGAGCGGAAAACAATATTTTCGGTGACACACACCCTACAAGGCCTAATAACAAGGGTGGAGAGTGATGAAGATATCAGCACGAGCGGAAAATTGGCGGTTCTGGGCTCTGTCCTAGGGTTTGGGCGAATTTCTAAACACTAATTTTGCATACATCCTCATGTTTCTTACAAATAACTGTCGGTCATAGCCCTATCATCCATGGACCACACGAAAAACGATACCGAACGCATATGGAAAATTGCAGGAAAACGTCCAACTCGCAGATGACCTTGAAGGGGCAAGAGAGACCATCCACCTGTGCACGACTGTTAGACACTGTTCGCTTCGAGGTGTCACTTGTATGGATCCAGTCCGCAGTATGGGGTGCTAGAATATTGACTTCCGCACATCTTCTGAATCCCGAGATAGGCTTGATATCTCAAGTGGGAAGAATGTCAGAGTGATTTGCCAACTCCCTACCTGCTTAATGTACATGTTTATACTCATTTATCTTGTTCATCACCCCACGTCGCTTACCAAGCCTGCTCACGCACCCCCCTGTTTCCTGAACTTGGAACGTCTAGCCTTGAATCCCTCGCACATTCGCCGCGGCGCGCATTGTGAAGGGTCTGGACACTGTTTGGACGCAAGATATATCGCACTGCGTTTGGAAATATCTGCCATTCCAGTCAGATATCCGCTATTGACCCTCGAAGGACCTAAGCCAACCCTGTGCAGAGCTCCAGTAGCTGAGCAGGATCAAGTTAAGAAGCGACAGTACATCCTTAAGTAGGTTACCCCCAGTCCGACTGCGGTCATAACCTTTCCCCCAATCTGCTGTAGTAGTATCCCCAGATGAGTGGCAGGGACGGCAAGAAGACCCCTCTGGGCAGACTGCCCAGTAAAGAGGAGAAGGACCTCATGCGTGCTGGACGCGCCCTCTACGAGAAGATGCATGGCAGTCATAATGCAAGGAGCGTCAATGAATTCGACGAGAAAATGGGTCTCGGGGAGTGGCTGATGATTCAAGGTGATTATGCAAAGTGCCGCGAAGTCCTGCTACAGTGTATCGAGCTAGCTAGCTCCCCCGAAGAGCAGGCTCAGGTTTACGATTCGCTCGGTCAGGCGGTCCAGTCCCTGGGAGACGTGGAGCAAGCCAAACAGTACTTCCTCGAGGCAAATGAAGTAGACCCTGACGGTTCATACGAGAGATTGTTATCCCTCGCTCAATTGCACGAAGGCTATGACTCGCTGGAGTACTATCACAAGGGCCTTGACTTGGCGCTGAGCAATCTTGAGCTTCTTACACCTAAGAAGAAGAAAGGAAAAGCACACAAGGATCCAGCAAGCAAGGCAGAGCGTGCAGAGCTGCGATACACAATCTCGAACATTTACTGTTCCATCGCCGATCTTTACCTGACAGATCTCTGCGACGAAGAGAATGCCGAGCGTGAATGCGAAAATGCTCTGAAGCAGGCTGTAATGATGTGCCCTAACAATAGCGAGGGTTATCGACTACTGGCCAGCTTGAAACTCATCCAGAAACACAAGGAGCAGGCCTGCCAGTATGCCCTCCAGGCCCACAAAATGGTTCTCAAGGCGATGGAGAACCAAAGTTCCAACATCCCCGAGTTTTCTGCGCGAGCTGACCTCGCCAAATTGCTCCTCGAGTTGAATCTGTGCGAAGAGGCATCTGAACTTTTCGAAGCTCTGATCGATGAAGTCCCAATCTACATCGAATTGTGGTACTACGCTGCTGTAGCACTGATTAATCTTGCTTCCGAGAAGGAGGAGGGTCGAACCGAGAACTGCTACACAGCCGCGCACCATCTCTTGCGGGCGAGGAAGATGCTCGAGAGTGATCCCGATGAAGAGCTGCTTGCGTCAGTGAACGGGCAACTCGAGAGCCTAGCTGCCATCGGCGTCGATCTGGAACGTGCTGAAGCCGAACTCACTGTGGAGCTGGCTGAAGAGGCCGGTCAAACAATTGAAGAGGTCAAGATTTCGGATGCCGAAATCCTTGCCATTGCGGCCGAGAACGAACGTGAGCTCGAAGAACTCGAGGCGCAGAAAGCGCAAGAGAGTGAGGAGGAAGTGTACGACAGCGATGATGACGAGGATGGGGATGAAGAGGACTTGATGGACGATGCCGATGGTGAGGAGGCCGAGGAAGAAGAGGATCCCGAACGAGGAGTCGAAATGAAAGACCATATGTAAAGCACAATACACTTTGTATTCATACCAACTATACACGGTGTTACAAACTACCTGGATGTTTCCCCTGATATAAGGTCCGATTACGGATCTTGGGGCTGAAGGTGGTGAATATTTCCTAGATAGGCTGTTCGACTCAGGAGGGATGGCTGGGCCGTATGCCCAGCCTGGTGCGTTGCCACTGCATTTAAATAATGTTGAGCTGGGAACTCGGGTGAAGTTCCTACCGGTGCTGTTGAATACGTATGTTGTGGTAATTGGACTGAAGTGGGGTCATGACCTGAAGGAACGGTTGGAATTGGATATGATGGGTCGTTGGGAGGAGCTGGTGGATATGGCCAGTACTGATTGACATTGCAATAATCTCTTTGGTTGGTGTCAGATACACCTACTGAAACTTGGACGCCTACTGAATGATGCTCGGGTTGTTGAAACGTTTGGGTCGAAGGAGCGGGATATTGTGATAGAGGTCCATTTAGTGGAGGCTGGGGTTGCTCTTCAGGTTGAGGTTGCTGGTCCTTGTGTTGGTGGGGTAACTTGTGAGGCTGTGGGGACTGTTGTGACTGTGGGTTCATCATGAGCGCGGGCACAGGTTGCGGTAGAGGGGGAGGAGGCGGTGGATATGCAAGCATCGGAATGGCTGTCTGTCTCCGTCTGAGCAACAGTTTCGTCGCCAAAGTACCACCTTCATCCCCAAGAGGCAGGTCACCCAAAGACGTGCTGACTCCCGTGGCCAGCGGTGCTAGCGCACCTGATAGAGGATACATGCTTGGGAGACAACTCGCTGTTGAGTAAGCAGGTCGCAGTACGAGTTGTTGCCGTTCGAATGTCGAAACTCCTTGTAAAGGGAGCTGAGTGGGGTTCTCTCCTGTCTCAGGACCTGGAACGCTTGCCTGGTCAAGATCAGCCGAGCTAACCGAAGCCGTGCTGGAGATCCTCGGTATGACAATGGGCGGGACTTGGAAGTTGGCGGCCACCGAACTGGCGAAGGTCGTGGGTACACCTGCAGCTGATTTTGCATCTACGATTGGTATGGGCACGGGTACTGGGGAACTGCTGGCGGCAGCTCCCATGTCTCTTGATGTTCCTAGACATAGCGCTGACGGCTCCTTGAGTTCCTGCGAGCTTTGATAGCCACTCCAACCAACTCTCGACTGCGTCACCTCGAGCTGAGACTGGAGTTGTGCTACGACAAGTTTCAGATGAGCAAGCTCAACCTGAGCCAGATCTCGTGCAATTGTGGCCTCCATGAGCACTTGCCGTGTCAGCGAGAGTTCATCCGCAGTTTCGTGCAGCTGCTGCTCGAGTTCAGTCACTCGCTTCCGTTCCTGTTCAAGCAATCTACTTAACAAGATGGTGCTCGAATGATGATCTGTTTGGGTGTGCGCCTGTGAAGGAGATTCTGCATGTCTACTGGGCGGCAGGCGCGCCTCTTCTTTGCGCAACAGGTCTCGCAAGTTCGTGAGTTCTCTGGTTACCTCTCCGATTGTTGGTCTCTGAGTTGGATCATCCTTTAGACAGCGCTCGATAATTTCACGCAATCCAGAGTGACACCAACTGGGAATGGGTGGCCGCAGGCCATTTACAATGGCCTCTTGTAAACTCGTTTGGTCACTTGGAACCTTAACATAAGCATATGGGTAATTTCCAATTACCATCTCCAGTACAACGACACCAAAGCTGAAGACATCCGCCTTGAAGTCGTATGCGGAGTTGCGAAGCACTTCTGGTGCAGCATAACACGCCGTTCCATAGGCGCCATAATAACCACGTGATGTTGCATGGGCCTTGGCGTGGGCTAAGCCAAAGTCCGCGATCTTGAGGTCACCATGCCTGCCAATCAAGATATTCGCTGGCTTCAAGTCACGATGAATGATGTGTTTGTGGTGCAGCCAGTTCAAACCTCGGCCAATTTGAATAGAGAAGTCAATTGTTTTTCTGAGCGACAGACGTTTCCCCTGTGCTCGCAAACGGTCGACAAGGCTCTCAAGCGAGCCACCATGGCAGTACTCAGTTACAATACACATCGCGTCAGATTCGATGCTCGCTCCAAGGAAAGTTATGATGTTGGGATGTCGCAGGGTTGAGATGATCGACACCTCATGAAGGAACGCTTCAACATCCGTATCTTTAAACCCTTCAATTCCCACTCTTTTCACTGCCACGTCCTCACCCCAGAGTTCACCACGTGCGACCTCTCCATAGGCACCTTTGCCGATCAATTCCTTGAGAGTGATGTCTCCCAGTCGGAACTCTTCGGCTAGTAGCCGTAATGCACGCGACCTCTGGATCCTCTGATGGTGCATCGGATGTACAAACGATCCAATGTGCCGCGGATGCAGCCGGTAGCTAGATGTATCTAAGTCATAACCATCATGTGCCGTCGCGACATCTCCACGTCCATGTGAGTGACGAGGATGCCGATTCCGATAATGGCTTGTGTTACATTCGTACTCGTGGTTTCCCTGGTCATGCTCATGCTCACGGCACTGGCATTCGTTCGGACACGCACAGTGGGACCGATTGCTTCCGCTGTCGTTGTCATCACCGTCATCATCCGAGTGTCTACTACACTTGCCGCACCCACTAGTGGTCTCATCATCCTCGTCCACATCACACTGGTCATCTCCGTCATCGCGACAGGGGTATGAAGCCTCCAAATCAAGGTCGTACTTTGAGAAGCGGCCAATTTCGTTGTCAACATCTCGGTGAGCACCAGAGACACAATCATTCCCATCGACAGTCTCGGGGACGTCTCGGCTTTCGTGCTGAACGTCAACGCAATCCTCAAAATTGAGCTTACCCGACTCCACAGGTGTGGCGCTCCTTCGCCAGGGAACAACTTCATCGGTGACACCTGCAATAGCATCCACATCTTCAACGACGCTGGCAGGGTCAGTTTGATTCCACGGCGCTTCCCGGCTCGAGTAAGACGTTTCATCGACACATTCAATGGCCACTGCATCCGCGGCGATGTCACTCAACGTCTCAGACCCGTCTCCATCGTCTCCATCGTCGTCATCCAAGTCACCGTCGAGCTCTGCGACAAGTGATGCATCAGGGAGCTGCACTTCACGCTGGAAGAAGGCAGGTGAGTGAGAGCCTCCCTTGGTGCTTGTCTGCCGAGCGGGTCCCTGGGCGTGCATGTAGCGAGGCGAAGAGGATGGTGAAGAGTGCGAAGCCGGCTGGCTGGTGCAGATAGCATTTAAGCTTCCAGCCGAGCCTCGCTGCTCTAGGGACTGAGGGAGGGATGAACTCAAATCCGCGATACCACGAGTAAAACTCGAGACTGACTCGACAGGAACCAAAGGGGGCGGGTAGGACGGGAGACCAGAGCCTTCATAGCGGGCTCCGCTGGGAATGTTTGCGGATTCAACGCGATTCGAGCCACGGTACCGGAGTACGTCGCTGCCGAGGAGTTGTGGACGAGCAGTGAGGAGAGGTGAGGCTGAGAAATCAAACGATTCGTCAGCGAACGCGCTAACCTCGGTTGTCCTGACGTGTGCTGGGACTGAAGTGCCACTAGTACTAAGTGATGGCATTGAGCCGGGTTCCGTACCATTGGCGGATGATACAATCTTGGCCTCGAGCTGGTCCTGGGTCAGCTGTTGTGGTGCTGTCTGTGCCAGGTTGCTTTGACCAGGCAGGAGCTTCCCAGATCCGAAGGGGCCTCGCCTTCGGCCATCCTGCCAAGGATCGTAGGCTGGCAGCTTTAAGAATTGCTCTCCAAGGGAAGGCATAAATGAGCTACTCGGATGGGTGCCCAACGGCCGCAACAACCAATCTGCTTCTGTAAGGGTGGGCATGGGGAACAAAGGGGTCCACGCCGGCGGGAGCGGATAGACAGGGGCTGGTGCATCCCCTTGAGCTCTCGTAGCAGGGTCGAAAACGTCCCATCTCTGGTTTTCAGGGTGAGCAGATGCAGCTGGAGCACTATCAACATTTGGCTGAGTAGTACTATTGTCTTCGCTGCCGTTTGCGACATTCTGGATGTCATATCGTTGTTGAGCCCCAGGATAGGCGAACAGGAAAGGATCCGAGTACGGAGCAGCAGTAGTTGGAGGAAGAGGAGGATGATGAGGATGAGCCTGCTGTTGTGGATAGGGTTGTGGATGCGTAGCGCTCTCGTCCTCACAACCGTTTTGGTTGTTGCTGTTATTATTATTGTTGTCGCTGTCATTGCTCCTGTTATTGTTGTTGTTGTTGTTGTTGTTGCTGCTGCTGCTGCTGCTGCTCGGTACCGATGGTGAGGCTGATGTACGCTGGAGGTCACCTCTGCCGTCCTTTGCCACTGGATTCATGTGCTCCTGACCATTTCCGCTATCAAATTGAGCATCACGCCTGTCTCTTCCAGTCGTGTCATCTACGCCGCAACGAGCCAGCGGTGGTTGCACATGATACATATACGTGCCACTGATCTCGGCGGCGTGATTTGCTCCATAGACTCTGGAACCCCTGCTGTCTCTACCGTCTCGGGGGTCTTGGCAGCCTCCATTGAGTGCGAGACCCTGGTGACCGAGCGCAGCGGTGGCAATCCCTGCGGTGGCTCCACCCGGGAGCACACCCAGTGGAGCGTGGGCTTTCACTTCTCTCGGATCCGAAGCGGACAGAGCTGAGTTCCGCAGTGCGGGGATGGTACCATCCACGGCGGACTCAGTTGCGAGAGTGCTCATGATCTTGACAGTACGCCTGCTGTGTCTATCAAGTTGAACACCTCACGTGAGGTGCGGAAACAAGCCCCGAGACAAGACCTTGCCAGAGTTCAGGCTACGTGCAGATTGGAAGACGGTGTTTTGACCACCGATGAACCAGCACAGGCGGTGTTTGATACCGCAACGAGCCAGATCCCAGCAGTGTACAGCGCGACCCTCGATCTACACTAGTCTACACTGCCTGGATCCGCCGATTTTTGCCTCCAAACACCTCCTCTCTGGGGTCTTGGCTCCAGCCCTCTTGACTGGAATTCACTGGTTTTCAGGTCACTGCGCGTTCGCCATGGAAGTGTTGTGGTGCCGGAGCAGCTCAGAAGAGATTACCAGTGTGGTGCGCACGCGCTGACAGGGATAATAGAGGCAATGGTGAGTTGTAACAGGAGATATACCGAGTTTTCAGTGGTCTTGCGCTAAAAAGCGGCTCTTTGGAATTCAAATTGAGTACATTTCCGGGTTATCGAACACTCTGGATAGGTGATTGCTTGTTACGAAATAATTGTATTGCAAGATTGTTTCACTTGGATGAGCTATACTCATATCGATTTTAACTCGACACCCACCTATTTTCGTTGAAAATTTCCTTCTTTCCACACACACTGCTCACTACCCGGGGCTCTCACGTTGTAGCCCCACTTTGCCACTCCCCACGCCTCACACTATACTCTCTTGGTCCTGCGGCGGTATTATCCCTCTCAGTATCCGTGTTGACAAGCACCCCAGTCTGGTCGAGTCCTCTGTGTTGCCGACATCAGGCTCGATCCAGTAGAGTTCAGTCACGTCACAAGAGTTGTCCGAGTTGAGTCCAACTTCACGAAGGCAGCGTCGACGATCCAGGAGACGAGGCGAAATGTACGACTAGACGATTGAGAGCAATTTGCGCCGATTGATTCCTTGTTGTAGCCGACGCGATGTCACTTACGGAGGCTGGCAGTAAACTCCTGAGGGTCCTCGCCAAGAAGGGCGAGATGCCCGCGGAGCGGCGCGAGCACGAGTCAGCCATCCTTGCCCGCATCAAGAAGGATGAAGAGAAGGTGCGCGAGAAGATCCAGCAGCGCAAGCTCGCGCTAGATTCCACAGCGCAGACCCCAGAAGACAAGGCAGCACTGTTGCTGTTGGAAGCTAATGGTATTCCAATCTCAGAATATCAACGCACGGGAGGAAGGTGTGTGACAGACCTTGAGGTTTTTCAAGTTCCTGGTTACTATAAGATGCTTGGTTTGTCCCAGTTCACGTCTCTGCGACGACTGGAGATCATGCTCCAGAAGATTACAACTATTGAGGGCCTTGACAATTGTGTCAACCTCGAGGTCCTGTACCTAAACGACAATCTGATCACTGAAGTCTCAGGCCTCGGTGCACTGCGATCCCTGCGTGAACTGTATATCGCCCGTAATCACATCAGCAAGATACCACACAACGCGTTCGCATCGCTTGCATCGCTCCAGGTGCTGGATCTGAGCAACAATCGGATCCAGTCACTGAATGGTGCGTTGCGACCGCTCACCGAGCTGACGACGTTGAATCTAGCCGGCAATCAGCTTGAATGCGTTGCCAGTGACGTTCTTCACTTACGCCTGCTGAAATCACTCAATCTCGCAGGTAATCCCATCTCCTCCTTAACCACTCTTGGCCGTCTTGCTCATCTGCCTGCCTTAGCTAGACTTGATTTCGCTGACCCTAATTATGGTTATTGCCCAGTAACGAAACTTAATCACTATCGTACATTCGCACTGGCTATTTTCTCGCATCGTCTCAAGATCTTGGATACCGAACCTATTTACAAACCAGCGGCTGCCGCTGCGCGTGCGGTCGTCTTCAAAAAGCAGCTATATTACACAATGCGGAAGCGCAGTATTCAACGTGTGGCGTTCCTGCTAATTGAGAACATTGCGAAACTGAATGATGTGACGAACTCTACATTATACTCCACGATCATCCTCCCAATGGTTCGTGCCTTGGACCAGGCGAGGCGAGTATCTCAGGAGCTTGCCCAACCCAATTTCTCTGCCTGTCACATCATGCGTGAGCTGCTACCTTGGTCATCTCATGTTTATGAACACTATCGGGCTGGTGAGAGCAAGCAGTTGCCTGGCTCAGAGTCTAACGAGGACGGCGATCCCCACTCTAATTCGAAAGAGGAGTTCCCGGGGACAAATCACGACGAGTTAGCTGCGCTGGCGGTAGCGTTTTCAGAGCACGCTAATGAGTTGCTAGGTAGCCTTCTGGCGGAACTATCCAATTTCCGGCGATGTGGGCTGAGCACCTTTTCAGACAGTGTAATGCGCGCGATGCAACTCAGCATCATGCAACTGGATGGCGAACTTGAAACGGGCGGTAATCTTGTCTACGAGGAAGGGATTGTGCCACTCGACTCGGGCGTGCCAGACCCGCATGCAAGTGACACAAAGGTCGATGGTGACAGCGACAAGACGAAATCCGAATCTCAGCCGTGGGCAGCTGCATGCATGTCGTTTATTCGGAACCAGCGCAATGATGTCTTTTCGTGCCGACTGCATCCGTGCGGACACTCACCAACGTATGCCCCCATCTCACTTCAGCTCCTAAAATGCGTCCGTGCATCTTCACGCGAGCTTCAACTGCGCCACGAGTCAGCGCTGAATTCGAGACCTGCCCTCAGCCCCATGAATCCAAATCGTGTTACCCCGGACTTCCAGTATATGTTTATCATCGTTCCAGCAATGAACGATGTTGCTCATATCGTTGACAGGCTATATTCGCCTTACACACTACCTGGCAGCAACAGTCCGTCTCCTTTGTACGAGCTCCTTCGTGGTTCGCAACTAGAGGAATTGCTTGCGTGTGCCATGCGTTTGGTGGAGCAGAATGTTTTGGTTTATACGGAAATAGGCTTAAGAACTCAGTCGTCGGTTTTTCAGTGCGTGACAGCTGAACGCCATTCCCTGCTTGAGATGATTGTCAACTCATGGGTTTCGGAGTTGGGTGCTCAGCCCGTTGCGCCTCCTTCACTTGTTTCCTATGAATCCCCCTACACGACTTTTACTCAGGTCCCTCATGATGCCCTTCTAGCGTGCAACTCCTTGGTCGACGCAACTCTTCCGCTGATGATCCTTGCAGCGTTGGCTTCGTTACGTTCGTCTCTAGAGAGCTCGCATAATCCGCAAGAGCGCCTTACCATCATGGGCTGCACATTGCTCGCCAAGGTTCATCCAGGGGTGGCTACTGCAGCCCCTGGCTCATTACGTTTAGATCAAGTGCCGATCGTTCGCGATAATTTCCGTTTCTCCACGTCATCCACAGTCGCTCAAAGCCCTGCCGCGCAGGTGGGCAAGCCACTGACCTCACCCACTGCGCCTGGATCTGATCCGGCATCAACTTATCACACAGCAAAGCAACTGCTCTCCAAAGGCGTCGCTGAGGATCCTTGGATGATAGTGGATACACTCTTACACGAGCGCACACGACCAGAAATGCGGAAAGCTGTGTCGTTTGTTGGAACCAGTAACCTGGCGCGTTTTGCCTTCATTCGGGACCCGTCGTTTGCGTTGCCTGAACTCGTCCTCTACACCGGTATAACGGTTGAGATCGTTCCTCAAGTTCCGTCCACTTCTCTCGGATCAGGTGGTCGACTTGCAGAGACCGCACCCAACACTGGACAGCTGACGTCGCTTGTGAAACGTATCGCTGATTCTTCCTATTTACAGGAACTTCCTCAATCCTTCACTCAATTCCTAATCCAAGATTACCGAACCATTCTAAGCGCCGCGTCGGCCCTGTCGCCTGGCGAGCAGGGGAACGAGTTTGGCAAGCAAGTTTCGGAAAGAGTCGACTCATTCACCACAGCTGGTACCACGGATTCTCTTCAGAATGTCCCTTTGCAGTTCCATTGTGCGCTGCGGAACCTGTGTGAGAGCTGGCTGCAACATACTCTGTCCCTTCTTACCATCGTTTCCTCTATCTATGACCTCCTAACACGGTCAAGGTTTGCAGTTTTCACTGGTCACCGGAAGAAGGCGGTACATGGCAAGTCTTCGGCGTCATCGCCACGCGATATCTCTTCCGCGTGGCTTCCTCCCCGCTCTCTCATTCCCCGCTCTTCCATGGAACAACTCATTACGGCCGCACCGCAGTCATTCCACTCGCTACTCTACCTTGACCTCACGGCTTGCTCTCTCCAAGAAATACCTGAGGTGCTTCTGGAGTCGTGTCCGAATGTCCGCCATTTGATCTTAAGGCATAATTCGATTCGGTCTCTGCAGCCACTGTTAGGCAATCTTGATTCATGTTCAACACTAGAGTCACCCGATCCCGAGCGCTCCCCCAAGATGGTGGGTCGTTCCCAGGCAAAGACACCCCACCTCGTCTATCTCGAAACTCTCGACATCTCCTTTAACAGCTTCAGCTCGATTATCGAGATCATTTCTGTGCTTCGAACTCACCAGGCGTACTCGAGGCGAATTCAGCGGGCACCAGATGAAAACCCTGAACGCGGAGGCGATGAACTCACTCGGAAGCGAGATGAAGACGAAATCCCTTCGTTGCATGGACTCTCGTTGGCATGGAATCCTTTGGTGGTTTCCGCTTCAGCTTTGACTCTACTGTCGGCCACACTACCTAAACTGGCAGCACTTGATCTATCAGGAACTACGCTGCAGCTCCCGAGTCCGACAGAGTTGCAGACACGTGCCAAGCTGGAGAGACAAAGCAAGGAAAAGGATCTCGAGAAAATCAATGAAATGCGCGCTGAGTGGGAAAAGGTAACCTCTAGCTTGATACCTTTATGGACAAGTCTAAGTGCTCGTCCCAATGTGCCATTCAGTGACAGATTCGTGAGCACATGCTCAGTTGTGTCCGAGACCGACATCACATCGTCTATTCCACTTCTTACTATGGCGTGCTCAATCGGCAATGCCGAGACCTCAGAGCAACTGCAACCATCTTACATGGTTATTTCTGCATTCCCGTCGGTCCATTTACTCGACGCGCTATCGTTGCTGTGGCCAAAACTCAGACTCTTCAATTCCCTAGTCCAGATGACAGCGGTGCAAGAGTCCGAGTCCAATCTTGACCGTGCTATAATCGATGTAGAGCTAGCAGTAGTATCGCCTTCTGGGGCGGTTTGGGCGCCCTTACGCGGCGGTGAGACTGCACAACTAGATGATAATGCATCTTTCCTCAACAAGTATTTGTCGACGTGCCACCGAATCTCTTGGCCGCCCCTCCCCCAAACACCCAAGCTCTTAACCAATTCCATTAGTCCAGCTGCTACATTACTCCCCTTCCCACTTCAATTTCGCCCGTCTGAGCTACAGTCCTCCATCGGAATTGGAGCCAATGCTAAACTTGAATTCCCTGGCAATTCGCGAGAATCGAGCGATGTTACTCGAGAACTCACACACTTCTATTACGAAGGACCGATACATGCGTATAGAAGCCCAGGAGGTGCTATGCAATTGACTCAGCGGGCGCTGGGTGGGATTGTGCAGGGATCAACATCGTTGTTGCCATCGCAACGACTACTTTTGAATGAGATGCAAGAATCACGAGACGAAGAGCTCTCAATCTTTGTGCTTCAGCGAGGTTCTGTGACAGGTGATTATGTGGCAGCGTGCTCAACGCTTGGAGCACGTGGTCTAATCGAGGGTAAGTCGATCCCACTTCCGGAGTCGAGCGTGGTTAATCAAGCCATGAAGGGAGTGCTGGAAGGTGACACATCTCAAGACTCAGATGCGGCAGGTACCAACGATATGGCCGTGGACATTGAGAGCCTGAGCTCACCTGCAGCAAAGCTGGAGCTGCCCTCGCCCCGATTCCCTTCAACATATCAGCTAAGCGAGCTGAATGAGTCTCACTTGAATGCTGCGACTCTCAGACTACTTTTGCAATCAACTATATACGATCCCAGTTCTGTGCTCGCAACCGACAACATCCATCTTTTGATGACCTCATATCTCCAAGAGCTTCAGACTAGACATTACGCAAATGAAACTCAGCATCAATCCGTCAGCGGTACTCAGGTTGTCCAAGAACACGCACTTGAGTTGCTCGTCGGCCTCATGTTGAGTAATTCCAGTCCTTATTCTGTTATCAATTGGTTGGCCTCTCAAGACATTTGTGTGAAGGCACGCTCCGGACGGATTCTTACCCCTGTTTCGAGCCTTCGCCACACACCACGTCCAGCGCCGAGTCAGTTTTGGTCGGTCACTCAGGCGCTACAGTATGTCATCGTGTTGGATTTAACTGGACTTGGTTTGACATCCTTGGACGCAGTTCTTCTTGCACCCGGATCTCTCCCGTCAGTTCGTACCTTAAAGCTATCAGGAAATCGACTCACTTCTCTGCGTGGCATTGAGAAGTGCGTCGAGCTGCGTGAGTTATTTGCCGACGATAACAACCTCAAGTCCGGAAAGGATTCTAGTGAGGATGCTCTCGCGCCGCTCAAAGAACTGGCGAAGTATCAGAAATTAAGACAAGTAGATTTCTCCCAGAATCCACTGGGCTCATTAGAATCCTTAGCACCTTTGGGGAATTCGCTTGTACAGGTTTCTCTTGAGCGCTGTTCTCTCACATCGCTAGCTGGCGTTGAGTTACTCACCAACTGCGCAGCACTATATCTCGCACACAATCACATCGCTACGTATAGCGAGATCAACCGATTGAAGCAGTTGCCTAAGCTCGTGATCCTTGACCTATCGGGCAACGAAGTGACTTGTGGTGGGCTTTCCAGTGGCACGCAACCGCTGGCTCAGAGGCAAGTTCCTCTCGTGCCTCATCAGAGCTCGTCTACTTCTTCAATGCAGGCGACGAACCGTGACAACACCCAGTCACCAAACGAGTATCGGCTATACACCATCTTCAATCTAAAGCACTTGAAAGCACTTGATGGTCAGATTGTCGAGGAAGGTGAGCTCGCAGAGGCCAGATCACGGCACATGGGTCGCTTGACAATGGATGATTTGATTATGGCTCACCCTGATCTCATGCTCAGCTCTCTGGAGACGCTTAATCTGGAGAAGATGAAGTTGCGATACGTGGAAGTGATTACGGCAAGCGCATTTCCAATGTTGCGCACATTGATTCTTGACAATAATATGATCAATTCGATCAATGCAATTCGACCTTTGCCTGAGCTTCGTGTACTGCGGTTAAACTACAATCGCATTGCCAGTTTTGTATCATCTGAAGACCACACGACGTCGTTGGGAGATCCTGTGCTTGACACGTCCTGCCATGAGTTTGACACTGTTGCCAAGCTCTTCCCCAAGCTCGAAGTGTTGGAGCTCGCCTACAATCGAATTGTGAGCGTTAATGCACTTCAGCTGGGTTCGATGACACGTCTAGTCGCTCTTGGCTTGGAAGGAAATCAAATCGCAAAGATCCCAGCATTCGATGCCTCATCTGGAGCTGAACTACCACGCCTCTATCACCTAGCCCTGTCGAAGAACAAGGTGCGCCGATTTGATCCTGGCGCTTTCGCCGGTCTCAATTCATTGCGCGAACTTCAGATGCAGGAGAATGGACTTCGCTCATTGCAAAATCTGAGCCCGCTTCCAGCTCTAACCGCGTTGTTTTTGGCTGGTAACCGAATTTCTGAGATATCCGAGATCGAATGCTTAGCTCCAGAATTCTTCCCTAAATTGACTGAACTGTCCCTGAAGTCAAATCCAATTGCCAGGAAGCAGCTATATCGTCCAGCGACAATTTACAAGCTCACGAACCTACGTGTTTTAGACGCAAAAGAAATCACTCAGGAAGAACGAAGCAAAGTGATGATGATCTTTACGCCTCCAGAGCTTCTGACTCCCGCTACATTTGGTCTGGATTCCTCGGTCCTTGCGCTAGGCGGAGTGAGTATCGAAGCGCTTGCAAACCTCCAACGCAGCACACCCTCTCTTATTGTTACTCCAGTGGACACCTACAACCAACAGCAGTTGTACGTCCTGCAGCAGCAACACCAGTTGGCTCAATTTATGCACCATAATCACCACGCCCACGCTCATCCAGAACCAAGCGATCACACCCATCCTGCTAGTACACAACAACCGCTCAGGTCATTATTCCATGCGCAATCGTCTGTGGCTCATAATCCGAACGCTACTAATGCCCCTCTCTCCATCTCTGGCACCGCCGTCCCAATCGTGAACAGCATGAGTCTCGGCTATCCCGGTCACCAGCATGCCGTAGCTACAATACGGAACCAGACGTCTTCGATGACTGATGATATCCCACCAAGGGCTTCCGCCGCGGCAGCAGCTTCCGTAGCTGCGCCTGCAACGACGAGCTCCGCTTCCAGTCACGGAGTCCAGGCTGTACGTGTGACCAGTTTCGGATTCCCAGGGAACTTTAGCACTTACCGTCGTTAAGCTCACGCTACACGGTATGCATCAATATGTGGTTAGTAAATACAGGTCTTTCCTGTGTGTTTTATGTAAAAAAGCCGTTGAAAATAGGTGTACACAAGTCTAAGATCAAGATGACTCTTAGTCTGCCACTAGAATACAATCCACCGTTTGGGGCGGAGCGGAACGAGAATTGAGCAAGAGCTACTCAATAAGAGTGCCCTCAGGAAAGCAGCTATGTGTTGAATCGCTGAACTGACATGACTTGAAATATCTGATGAAACTCCATTCAAATACATTACACATCATAGTCAGTGAACTCCTCATTAGGAACGCGCACGTTGGTTCCGGGTGTTTGTGATTTGACGACTACTGTAAGAGGAACGCTCTCCTTGTCTTCGGTACCTCGAGACGTTGGGGTCGACGGGTTCGAAAGTGGACCGCTTGTGACGTTAGGTGATGTGGACGCTCCGTTCTGGACATGGTTGCTGATCGCATTGTGACCAATCCCAAGTCCCTTGGCTACTTGCTCGCGCTGCACGTAGTACTGCAAACAGAAGCTCGCAAAGAAGAAAGCTAAGCCATACATGTAACGTTCAGAAAGCGGCTTAGGGAAGAATATGAAAGAAAGCATGACAGTGACAATCTTACGGACGGTGGTAACTGTCGTTGCAAGAACTGCACCAAACTTTTTGATCGAAGTGACGAAACACAGAACTCCAAGGTAGTTGACGATTGCATGAGCAGCCATAATGAGATAAATCGAAGGTGACTCGAGGCAGTAACGGAATGCAATGGGGAACTCGCCGATTGCAACACAGACAGCGAGTGAACCGATACCAGCAAAAATATTGGAGAAGACCATGGTCTCATGAAGCGTTGCGCGGTACTCTTGAAGTAGAGTCTCTTGAGTATTCGAATGAAGGGAATCGGCGACAAGGGATGCAACAACAACAACGATACCGATCCAACTGAATTGTGGAATCGCTTCACGATCACCGAGACCAAAAAGTACGGCTGAGATACATGTCAGGAGTGCTGACACATATTCTAGGAATTTGTAACTTCGACCGACGAAGAGAACACTACCAATCATCACAGTAAGCAGTTTGAGTGACTTGAACACGACTTGGGTTGGATAGTTAAGGTATTCCAGAGACACGTTGGTAAGGCCACGTGACGCTGTCATCGCTGCGGCCACGACGCCATGGCGATACAACGAGGCTTCATGGCTCCAGGCCTTCTCTCCGTGATACTGAGGTGGACCATTTCACGCCAGTTGCAAGTAGGGAGCAAGTTCCCGCCGTTGTTTGATGAAGCATGCAATAACCATCGAAATGAGAGTGTGGAAGCACATATAGTTTAGAGTCCGGAAAGGACAGGAGGGGTGCCAAGTTTGTACCGTGAGGTAGAGTCCAGTTGAGGGATATGCAAGGTGGGTTAGTGGGGCAAAACTTGTCAGATAATACGGCATGGCAGGCCAGACGAAAGGCGCAGGTGAGCACCCGGCCGACATCTACGTACACGTCTCTCAGCGATGGCGAAGGCGGACATGAAGACCAGTTGCATAAAAGTTAGGTACCATCCGAAGCGGAATCCTGGGTAGGATCGGAAGAGATGCTCTTCCCACAGAGATCCCAGGCAGAAGAAGAAAAGGACTAAATGTTCATGTGGGTAATAGTGCGAGGGCAAGGCGTGGTAAGCCCAACGGTGGCAAAATAAGCTGATATCGTCTGAGGAAAATTGCGAAGCACAAGTTAAATGGAGGAAATTGAAGGTGATACCAGGGGTCAATGGAGTAATAAAACCTACCACCACATGAAAGTAAGGCAAAGGTCCATATTGGAGACTTTACCTCCACTCTCCGCCACAAAGACTTGGTTTGTGACATGTTATCCTTTGTGTTTTTTTCAAAGCTTGATCGTTCTCAAGTTAAGTGCCACATGGCCCATCTGCAAGTAATGTAGGGCCGGAAAACACTGAGATTTAACTAATTTATGACGTATACCTAGGCTGTAGACTCAGCCGATTAAAACAATTCGAGAACATGTGCAACGGCTAAGAGTGAGCTATTGATCACCCCCAGCGACAACGTCCATAGACGAATCGAGCGGCTCCGAGGGCCCGGGCTCGCCTTGCCCAGTGCCTAAATCGCTTAAGTCCTGCTCAAGCTTTGTCTGGGATTCAACACCTTCCCCTGCCTGGGATGAAGATGAAGCCCCCAGGGCGCCATCACCCTCCTTAAGCTTCTTCTGACGCGCAATCTGGCGCTTGACTATCTTCGTCAGGGCATCGATACGGTTATGCCACTGGATGGCCTCTGCGAGTGGGGGTACGTAGCGGACAAAGCCGAGGCGGTACAGCGCCCGCAACATGTCGGATGCATCGAGAGTGCCAGTGCGCATGAATTCAACCGAGTCGCGCGCCTCGTTGGCAACGAATGCGACAAACTCCTCCATGCATCGCATGAGCACCAAAGCTGCGGATTCATCAACTTCACGGGGAATGGGGATAAAGTCTTTAACCACTCTGGTCAGGGCTGCTGTGTCATCCGTGTTGAGGTTCAATATGTTGATTCCACGAGGAGCCTGGGGGCTCTGATATGGACTCTGCCTTTGTGCCGACTCAGCAGTGCTTTCGATACACTCTTGTGATTCCAGGCTATCGGCGTTGGTACTGCTGCTGGTCGTACTGGATGATGTGTTCTCACTGGTGCTTGAGTCGCTACTACTGCTACTACTGCTACTACTACTGCTACTACTGCTACTACTGCTACTACTGCTACTACTGCTACTACTGCTACCACTGCTACCACTGCTGCCGGAGATGCAATTGGTCTGCGAATCAACATTTTCATCCTCACCACGACTGCTTCCACTATTTCCACTAAGATGGTTATCACTAGTCATACTTGCGCCGCCATTGCCGCTCTCCTGGTCATGACTGGTCGCAAGATTCTGGGTAGGTGCAATGGGGTAGTGACCACTTGCCCTCAACCTCTCCTGTTCTTGCTTGAGTACTGATCGTACATACTCGATTTGCATCTCCATAGGGTAATAGAAGTTGCAAATCTCGTCTACGGCAAGCTGCATCTGCTCGCGAATCTTTGCCACATCGCGTCTGTTGTGGGCTGAGATAATAAACTCAAACTCATCTCGGAAGTTACGATCTCCGGGATCCATCTTCATCTCAGAAACTATGTTTGGCGAATGCAGCTTGGCTAGGGTTACGGGAATGGTGAGATTGCCTTGAAGTATCCGATTGCGCACCGCTCGCAAAGTGCGCAGCATGAGACGGCTTTCCATGCCCCACGTTAACTTGCCGATGAACGTCACATCACCTATTTGTGATTCAAGATCGAGAGTGCCCATACGTGACATACCAATCAACTCCCTCTTGACTGCAAGCATATTGGTACGTTTCCCACCTTCTGTATCGAGTCCTTCCAAAAACTGCTGCTGTAGTTGTAGCTGTAATTGCATATGTAGTTGTTGTTGCTGCTGCTGTTCCGTTGGACCTTCTGGATTCTTCTTCTTACGTCCTCGACGCTTCGGCTCCGCAGGGGGCTCTGGAGCTGCAGGCAGAGCTGCAATGGGATCTACTTTCACTCGCTTGCTGGGTTCTCTCGCTGGGATTGTTGGGGTTGATGCGGGTTTGGGTGGCTTTTCCCGCTTCTCTCGAGGCTTTGGTCCCGGTTTGGACTTTGATTCCGATTCAGACTGGGGTTGGGAACGGGATTGGGATTGAGATTCGGGTTGCGATGACACGGGCAGATTCTGGTCCAGCAGGCCATCCGAAAGTTGTTGGATGAGTTCTTCGTAGGGCGGAGAGCCTGCAGGGATATAGAGCTCGTCGGCGATCTCGGGATTGGGACACTCCTGAACCGCCCTAGCGACCTCCTCTGCGAGCTGCACAGCGGGACTAACAGCGGGACCATCCTCGCTTGACGAGAAGGGAGGAAGCGACTTGTCAAGCTCAGCCAGGATGGAGAGCGTCGCTGCGATGTACATCTCGTGCGTGATGAACAACACGTCGAAGTGGCTCGAGAATTGTTGGAAGAAGAGGCGCTGGATTTCTGTCGCCTGAACGGTATGGTTCCGGGTGCACGCCGCGTAGTACGTGATCATCACGCCCTGTACGGTGACGTACCCCAGTGAGAACTTGTCCATAATCCGGAATATTGCCTCAAACGGCTCCAGAAGCCTCGCGTAGTCGCAATTCTTAGGAGCCTGAGACATTTTGGGAGGGCGTGCGAATCTCGGGGGATCCTGATGCGGTGATGGGAGTATGGAGAGTTCGGTAAACTACTCAACGCGAGACTCTCACGAGTGTAGGAAAATTAATTCGCAATGCTTCGACAGCACCGCGTACTTGGACCTTTGACAATCTAGGTTCGAAGCGCGAAAAATTTCGAAAACGTGAACCCATCCACCATCTTACGGACAAGCGGCAACGAAACTCACTATGTCGGCACAAGACAATACCCAGGACCTCGCGGCTGAGGTCCAGAAATTACCTTATATTAAGAATATTACCTACTACTGGCGGCCAGACGTACGTTTAAATTCTCAGTAGCACCTTGTGTTTCCCCAGAAAATGTGCTTTTCTCCGAGGGTCGCTAGGGACTCTTGCTGAAACTCCGCATGACGCGCGGAACTGCTACCAGCCATGACTATTGTCGGATGGTGCATCGCGGTTCATCTCAACATTGCACGGCTATCCCTTCTCAAACGCGTACAGCCCCAGGACAGCGCCTTACTCCTGCTATCCGGGCCTTCGTCGAGAAGTACTCAGACATGTTCACGTCGCTTGGACTCGATTGTTAGCATACTCACGTCGAAGCACGTTATAATAACACGCACTCCCTTTCTCTAGTGCACCTTCTGCGATCGTACGAACCGTTCGATGGCAGCTGCTGAGCAGCAGATCGGAGGCCAAATCCGAAAGAAGGACATCTCGGCAAGTTATGCCAACATGATCGAATGGCAGGTCTTCGCAGAGCGCCGATGTCAAGGAGTGCCCTTCCTCTTCAACCATACCAACGGTGAGTTCAAGTGTGGTATGGCCAACACCGAAGACGTTCTTAGAGTAGTGACGAGCGGTAAGGTGGAACTTGAGAGCCAACAGTAAGCCCCGAACCGCCTCGCGAGAGATCCAGCCAACTTTTCTTGTGGTTGCTCGATGTCGATCATCGTACTGAGGAAAACCGATGTGCTGACATGAGCTCACACGACTTCTATATATGTACAGATTACGTTACAGCCTTCAAATAGGAGGTAGACCCGTTAGACCGGCAAGGGAAAGGATTGGTCTCCTGGATGATATCGAAACTTGGGCGGTTTATGTGTTGTTAGAGTTAACCATAATACTGCATGAATGTAAATACACCCACGCCAAGGGGTCGACCACTATCCAATGTGTGGTATGGCCTCTTTTCGATGTCCTGGAACCCACAACCTTGTGCATGGAATTCACTCCCATACAGGCACGTGCGAGTCAACTGGGTTTCTTGGTAGGAAGTTTAATGGTACTCTAGATTTGAGAGGAAACCTACCTATTTTAGCTGTCAACCTTATCTGCCATGTCACGAGCGACAACGACTGAGTGTTGGGAACCAGCAGCAACGCCCATGACGGCACGCGGGAACTGTGTGATTTGGCCGGCTCGGACCCAGTGTGGAGTGTACTGAACGAGCTCATTTCCGGTACCAAGCTGGTAAACATCAGCAGCACCCCAAGCGAAGAGGCGGCCACGCGCGGTGCATGCCAAGGAATGGCTCTCAGCACAGGCCACCTGTGTTACTGCGTCTGGAGCCATATGGGTGGTACGAGGATCGATCTGACCCTTGTAGTCCTCACTAGGCTTCTCGTTCCATGACTCCTCGCTGCTGAGGTATTGAGGAGTGAGCTTCTCAATAAGGAGTGGCTCGGCTTGCTCATGTGCGTCGGCATATACATTCTCAGGACCATGTCCCAGACGACCATCCTCCACACGACCGAAGCCGAATACGCGACCATCTTCTGCGAGTGCGAGAGAAGACTGGGTTGAGCACGCAATTTGTGCGATTCGGATCTTTCGCTGTGCGAAGAACGGAATGACCTTTGGTTCAATCACGTACAAGTCACTGGGATCATCGGACTCTCGGCGAATACCACATTGACCGTAGTTGTTGGGACCCCAAACCCAAACAACACCTGTCTTGGCAATGACGAAGCTGGTGTAACCACCGGCGAAAACCTTAACAGCAAATGCATCGTCGGCGGTGAGCTTCATACCTTCAGGGCTGCCACGTCGCAAGTGCAGTGTGACCTTCTGAGGGAGAAGCCGAGCACGCTTGAAGCGCGAAGCAAGGCGTCGACCAAGGAAGACGTCACCCCAGTAGTAGACGTGACCTTTGCGAGTGCATGCCAGCGAGTGGCTCTCGCCCGCAGTAATGTGAATCACTTTATCATCCTTGTCCGTCTCAGCAACTGGAAGGCCTTCAATTACCTTGGGAACAAACTCGCGTTCTTTTGACGTGTCGAAACCAACCAGTCCTGAAGCGTCACGGTATGCACCCCAAGAATAGACCGTACCATCCTCAGCTAACGCAAGGGAGTGCGATGCACCGCATGCGACCTGAACGATGCGAACATCCTTCAAAGGGCCCAGAACACGCATGGGAACGTATTCAAGCTTACCATCCGCCTCAGTCTCGCGTCCGAGGGCGCCATCGTCGTTGCAGCCCCAGGAGTAGACATGGCCTTCCTTGGTCAGCGCCAAGTTATGCAGCGCGTTTGTGCAAACTTGAATGACATCCTTAGTGGCCAACTCACCCATGACTGGGCCCGGGAACTTGCGGGTTGTTGATTCAACTCCCATGCCAAGCTGAGCCATTTCGCCTGCACCCCAGGCGAGGACTTGACCGCGCGCGTTCTTGGCAACTGGGCATGGCTTAACCTTGGCTCGCGCAGCCGCAGCCTCCTTATTCTGCTCTTCAGCTTTGTCGAGAGGGCAGATCTGCTCTGCGGTTAGGCGCTTCTGGCGCTGGCTCTCCATTTCCTTGCGCTTTTGACCGATAACGATTGAAGGAGCTCCTGGAGGTGGAGCAAACGCCTTGAACTTGATGCCAGAGATACCTGGAGTTGCCTTCTGCTCAGTGGCGGTAGAATCCTTCGTCTCAGTGGCGGTAGACTCCTTCGTCTCATTGGCGGTAGTCTCCTTCGTCTCAGTGCCAGCGCTGGTAGAATCAGCGGGCTTTGCAGCATTAAGCGAAAGCGAGGATGGGAGCTTCAACGATGTGTTGAGCTTGAGTCCTCCAAACTTGGGTGGTGCGGTCGGTGGGGCTGCACCGGTGTTCAGCTTGATCTCAATCTTCTTCTGTTCCTGTTGCCCGCTAACACCAAACTTGGCTAGCGCCGTCTTCCGGGCTGCCTCTTCGGCGACGGGATCAACAAATCGCTTAGTCTCGCATGAACGACACTTGGTAAGTGAGGCATCGTTCTTGACCCAGCACGTGCTGCACTCCCAAGTAGAGGCGGAAGTATTACTCATCTGAGGCAAGCTAACTGAGCAGACAGAGATTATATCAAGTTTGATTTCAGCCCAGACATACCAGCCATTCAGGTAGCGTTCGATATGTGCGTGATTTGGCAAATTGATTGTCGTTCGTGAGCGCATGGTATGAGTTATGTATATGAGGAGCAGGATTCAGGTGAGCAGTGCTAACGTTTTCTTTCCCGTTTACGCGCGGCAAGAGCAATACAGCCTTGGGGGTCACAGCTATGTCATTGTGCGGGGAATTGCATCAAACATCAATATTATATCGTCGTGTCCACTCGCAGGGCATGCACAGTAGCCATGAATGCAGAATAGACCTCTCTCAGACTCGACTCGGCAAGGTTATCAGGGTGGGCCCGACGCCGCCCTGGGGGCAAATTCAAGTCAAATAAAGCTAGTTTCGTCACACTACCCTCACTGCACGCGCCCACATCCGCACGCGTTCACTCACTCGGCAATGTACAAGGGCTTTAGTTCGCGCAAGTGGCCTGTAACTCCGGACGGTGAGTGCATCTGAGCGCCATTTGGTGACTAACTGTGAATCTGATGGGGTATAGTAGAGGTATGACATTCTTCACACTCCATGCGCCATACCTGCGCTGGGGACTTAGGTGCGGCACTAACGCCTCCCGAGCTACAGCGCTCCAAAGTCATGCCAAGAAACCTGAATCGACAACGGTCAATCCCGTCCCCTCGGGGTTGGACGACCGAGAGACCAGATGGCTCCGGTCCGGGGACGAAAGTATTTCCGCACCCCTAGCCGAGGCCGCCAATTCGAATCAGCATGACTGACAGCTGAATACATTGTTTCGGGATGACAATTGCACAATGGGTAACACTGCCCTTGGAGCAATGATATTACAAATACTATACTCTTGAATTAACAAACTTGCACACTTTATGCTATTCCGAGGGCAACTATTACACGGTCTAACAGACTTCAACATTCATTCCTGAGCTCGGGGATTGGGATTGGAAACACATGACATGGCTACCACTCCACGCGATCGTGGATCGTGGGCATACAACATAGTCTAGAATGAGGTCTATCCAGATGAATGTAATGCCGCAGGCAGAGTTTCACTCACCTGGTCCGATTCCTATGGCCCTTCTCTCGTATAGGACTCTGGTTGGTGAAACTCCAGGAGGAGTTCTGCCTGTTCCGTAGGTTCGTTGGTGTGGGAGAGTAGCTCAACCTGCAGTCGACATGCCTTCTTTCACCAAGTATATTGGTCGCCGGGGGTCGGATGGTCTCATGGCGTACAAGTACGCTGGGAGTGATAACTCCATCACTTTTCGAAAAGTACTCAACCCCCTGTACGAAAAGATGCTTCCCTTTATCCCATACTGGCTCGCGCCGAACTTGATCACTCTGATCGGGTTCCTGTTTCCACTTAGTGCCCACATTCTCATGGCACAATATGCACCGGACCTCAAGGGAGAGGCTCCCACATGGCTATATTTCTACTGTAGTGTGGGCCTGATCGCTTACATGTGTCTTGACGCGCTTGATGGCAAGCAGGCAAGACGAACCGGAAGTTCCTCACCTCTCGGGCTCCTCTTCGATCACGGTTGTGACGCTCTCAACACGGGACTTAGCTGCATGACCCTTTGCTCATCTCTTCAACTGGGAAGCTCATGGAAGACCGTTGTCATGGCCGTCAGCTCACTCTCAACGTTCTACGCTGCAACTTGGGAGGAATATTACACAGGCGAGCTCATTCTACCTGAGATCAATGGTCCAAACGAGGGTGTTATCATTGTTGCTGGAATGCATGTCATTACTGGTCTCTTCGGTCCTAGTATGTGGCTCAAGACCATCGATCTCTTTGGTGGATTCCAGCTCAACACCGCTGCCGTAATCTTCTCAGCATTCAGCTCGTACTCCACCATCTTGATGAACATCAAGAACGTCTTCATCTTCTTGCGCAATCATCAGCGCATTTTCCACTCAGCGAAGCCAGGTGAGAGCACTCCGCAATGCGTCTTCCCTGAAGAGGACAGCAAGTCAGTTCAACATAGCCACCCACATGCCACATTGTGCTTGGCATTGACGCGCTGGGTGCCCTTGTTACTGATTGAGGTTGCGTGGGTCATGTGGGTTTTTGACTCTCCAAGTCACATTTTTGAGCGTTACCCTCGTAGGATGCTGTGGATCTTCGTGCTCGCGTTCTGTAAAATGGTCACACAGTTGATGTTAGCGCATCTGACTGGTGAGCAGTATCGTCCTTATGGTAAGACGGCTGTGTTGATCTTGTTCAGAGCCTATCAGGTGGCTTACAGTATTTACGTTGCAAAGAATTATACGCAGGAGAGCGAGGATATGGCAGTGCTTGAACTGTTATTTATTTGTGGTGTCTCCTACTTGCATCTGGTTATCTATGCCATTTGGGAAATCACTAGCATCTTGGGCATTCATTGCTTCTGGATTGACACCATGAAGGCATATAACCATGTGTATAATGTCACCCCAGCTCCAGTAGCAGCCCAAACAGTAGTCGCATCATCCGGCAACTCGGCGACTTTTGGAGGATCCGAAGTTCCAGAACGCTCTAGGCGCTCAGCAATCACAACGCCTACTCGTCGCTCTAGCTCGCGCGCACGTAAGTCTGATTAAAGTAATGCTACGTCAATCGCATAGTTAACTCGGTTTCTCTGCGTGTAGCCTTACATATCCGTTTAATATAGTAATAAGTGGTCAAAGTTTATGCCTTAAATACCTTACTGTACATTCTTAAACACTCACGCATTCATTCACAGTTGAATTCATTCTACGCTCTGGGCGCCACTATGCACGCTCGAGCTTTCAACCCTTTCTCGCCCGGGAAGACCTTGCGTTAACTTTTTCACTGTCTCAAGATGGTGAAATACGTGTTTCATTCGCTGCTGCGCGGCATAAGCCATTTCTTCGTTCCGCTGTTGCTCATACTGTATACGCTCGAACATACGCTTCTCGCGATACAAAGCTTGTTTGAGCGCTGCCCGCTCCGCCAAATATTTGTTTGCTTCGTCCGAGTCATAGCAGATCTTGGCCAGGCGCTTCTCGTCGAGATCAAATAGGGCTGTGTGGGAATCATCATCGGCAAAGGCTTCTGCACTGGGTGACTTGAGTTCGATATTCTCCCAGGCATGTCCCGTGTCAAGGAGCGAGGCTGACATAGGCCGCCGCGCGGCCGCCTTGTCTGAAGTGCTTGGCGTGCATGCATACATCTGTGCATGCTCAGCCTCGCGATAAAGCTTTGCTCGCAACTCCGAAGTTGGCTGCAGGGATTTCAAAGTTGCCCCAAGCTTCCGAGCAGCGTTATACCCGGCCTCAACCGTGTCGGAAGCGCGGGCGGCAACTGGCCGATTCTTCATCGCTGCAAGCGGAGTACCGAGTCCAGCGGTTGGAGCCAGGCTTGCAGCGCTACTGTTCGGGCTAGTACTTCGGCTAGGCTCTGAGAAGCGAGGTGCTCTGGGAAGCGTACCTCGCAACAAGCGAACAGCTGACGCTGTCCCAGATTTGTATGCAATTGCATAGGCAGCCTCGACATTGTACGATCCCGGTCCCCTACTGAGTGAGCGCTCGGTCAATGGTCCTCCCCGATCGCGCCCTCCTATCGCAAGGTCAGGCCCGCGTAGCCTAGGTGGGGGAGCGAGGTTGATAAACGCGGACGTTTTGTTGCGCTTAACTTGTGCTTCAAGTGGGTCAGAAGACAGGCCTGCGCTGCTGTGGACGTTCTTGACAGCAGCCGCGGTAGCCACCGTTGAAGGGCTTGTACGCGCACGTTGTGCCTCTTCCGACCTCCTCACGGGCCATCGAGGACAGCTGGATAACGTACCGAGGTGGATGGCTGGATTCATTTTCGAAGATGCTGTGGAGTTGCGTGGTTCATACGTCCCGGGACCGACGTGACTTGTTAGTACGGCTTCGTGTGTGTGTTGTTCTCCAGCGCGTCTGGCCTGTGCAAAGGAGCCACCATGCGGTGGTCGCTCTCGGATCGGATCGTGTGGAGTGTACGTGCACGGTGATGGCGACTGGATGACAGTCTCAGAGAGCGCGCGGCTGGTCATCGGCGCGTGGGACACGCTATAAATGGTTGGCTTCAAGAACTGCTGGCTGAGATTGCTTCCAGGTCCCAGTGATCGTTCATTGCTTGCGCCTGGAGTGTAGTGCGCCAGCATTTTCGACCTATCTTCTACCTCTGGTTCCGTCAAGAGGTGAGACTTGTGGTTGCGATGACATTGTAGCTTTCGTGGAAAGGTTTTTGATGCGGGTCGGTTGCCCAGGTCACCCACCTCATAGAACAGGAAGCCCTGCTTGGACTGGTAGAGCGTTTCTCGAGTGACGACCTCGGGTTTCTGGCTGGGCAGCACCTGCACGGGTTCTGCTGGGCTCGTCATTACTGCTGTGTAGCCTTAGCTACCTGGTCAATTCAACTGGGTTACAATCCAGTGTGTGCACAAACTCTATCCTGTGTTATACACACGCCGGCAAAACAAGACAGACGTTTCTTCTTGGCCTCGATTGCAGACTTTCGCAAAATGTTGCGAGACTTGCAAAATGCTGCGGAAATGCTACTGACTTCAGAAATTGTGTTACGACGACAACTACGCCAGATAACCAGGTTGTTGAGTCCAACCAGTGCAATCAATTGCACCATACCATTTAGCACACCCCAGGTACTCGGATCATCCAAAGATCCGGCCGTGATCCTCGGCCTAACATGTCTTTTGCACGAATTCGTAAGGCCCAGCAGCAGCCCCGAGGACCGCTGGCGCCCCAAGCGCTGAACGTGACGGAAGGGCCCGACACACAGCAGCAGACCAAGTTCATGCTGGCCCAAATCGAAGCTCGTTACCAAAATTTTGGTCATCAGGGTGGATGGCGTGCCAAGAGGCTCAAGGAAAAGGGAGAGGGTGAGACCGGTTCGGAAAACAGACGTGCGTCTGCCAATGATTCCGAGGCTATAGCAGCCGGGGACGATAAGGATCAATCTAACTCTAGCATGCGGTCTTCACCACCCAGCTCGTTTCCAGACTCACCAGATGCTGGTGTCGGGAAGGAGGGCCACAGACGTCAGGTCAGTCAAGGTGGTCGCAGCACGACATTGCCCCCTAAACCCGGGGAGAGTAGTCAACAACTACTGGCATCATCAGAAGCTCAAGTTGCCTCCATGTTTGCGACAGCTTCTGCATCTTCATCAGCAAGTGCTGGCGGTAATCCCGATGACATTCCTGTAGATAACAGCCTACTTAAACCACGGACTGGATTGGATCCGCCAATGGCCCCTAGAAATGGAGGACCTTCACGCTTGATTCGTGAGGCACGGGTTTATGAGGCAATTCGTCCGTCTGATTCTCAGCCCGTGGTGGCGTCCCCCGTTGAGGATACAAGTAGGAGAACACCTCCACTCTCGCCAAGATCGGCCAGGGGTGGCGAAGGACCAATGAGCCGAAGGCCATCAGTTACGACATCGGAATCTTCGACGCTGCAACCATTGAATACTCAACTCTTCCCTGAGCAGGCCGGAGCCGACCAACCTCTTTCGACTGCAAGCGCTGGCTCATCCAATGCAGGTGAAGGCGTTCTCACTCCCGGTACGGACAAGTCAGCAGCAAGTGAGTCGCGTCTTAAACTCATCGCTGCTAAGCTTGCGACACTGAAGCCGGGGCATCAGTATCGTAACCTCGATTCTTTCTCATCCAATGGGACACTTCCAGCAAAGCTGAACGAGTCCAGCGCCCCCGAAGATAAACTCCAAGAAACACTTCACGCGCCCCCTGCTTCAACAACTTCAGCTTCAGCAACTAGCGGGGAGCGCGAGTCATACCGTCCCCTTGCACACGTTCCCGCAGACTCGCCTAGGTCATCCATCGCTGCTATGAACAAGGTGCAATCCACCCCTGAACCGACGTCAATGGCTCATGAGAATCTCAAGCAAGCGTCCGGACCATCGGTGACTCCTATCACTGAGGATCCAGCCATCTCCAGCATCGTCCCCAATCTTCCAGCACTGGGCCGGCTGAACACACTGAAAAGTACTGTAGGGCTTCGTAGACTAGCTAGCCCAGAGGAAAGTCGCATGAAAGATGCCGAAACAAGGGAGAAACCAGTGGAACCAGACGCTCCATCTGGAGAAGGGCTTCGGTCACATCGACGACAGGTTTCGTCTGTTTCCATCGCTAGTCTAGGGCAGCTCGCTGGGCATGCTCTTGCTCCTGCTCTTGCGCTAAATCAGCATGGCCCTCCTGTTACCTTAGAGTTTTCTATCACTCCGGACGGCCGAACGCTCTATGCAACACTTCCGTACGACTTCCGCCCCCGTTCGGTCAGTGTCGCACCATCTGGCAACCCTGATGAGTCTGTGAAAGAACCACCATCACCAAGTGTCTCTTCACGGGGTGCTCAATCACATCACAAGTTTGGAACGCTACCCCCCGTCAATCGACTCGTACCCGGTTTCTTCAAACAGCCATTCTTAGAGAATCTCATTGAAGCCCCAAGTCCAACGTCTCAAAAGGGTTTAAAGGAATTTGGCTCGTCACTTCCGCGCCATCATGTAAGGAGCTCATCCGCTACTGCGCTTTCGTCGTTCAAGGGTATGTCTGCCCTTGCAGTACCCCAACAATCACCTCTCCCGAGCGATGGGAGTCAGGAGGTACGAGAGTCACTTCTGACCCCTGCCTCAGCTCTCTCTCCCACGACGCCCACACCAGAAGATGACGCCAGCTCCGCTGCCGAATCGCCAGCCGTAGTCATCAAGCCTGCGCCGGATCCTGAGACACAATCGGCGGCCCCCGAATTGACAGCACTTGAGGATCATGCGACACAAAGTCATTTACCAGATGCTGTAACTCCCATTACGATTTCTTCACCACCAGATGCATTTGAGCAGCCAACCAGTGTTGTATCTAAGGACTCGCATGTAGCCCTAGCCGCTCTATCCGCAAATGATGCTAAGCTGAGCGTGCTTTCCCATCAGCTTGCATTATGTGAAGCACGGTTGTTGGATCTGGAAGAGGACTACGCGCATGCCAAGCATGGATGGTCGGGAATCGCTGATAAGTGGTCTGGAGCGGACTCTAACTTCGAAATGCTCAGTTCAGATCTAAAGAATGTCGCTGAGACCCTCGAGCTCTCTCGGCAGGCTCACGACTTTGCCCTTCGTGGAATCGAGGTGAAGATCAAAGTCCTCAAGTCCGCGCTCGAAGATACGATTGCCAAGCAGCAAGAAATAGTCTCTCTTATCGCGAACCAGTTCGTTTCTGTAGCTGATCTTTTCACCGCCCAGCAGGTCAGAATGCAAAAAATTGAGACGTGGATCACGCATCATCAACAATACTTTAAACGACCCAACAACCGAACACAAGCGGGCAGGATGGGACTTAATGACCCCGCCCTTGACTCGGTAGATGCGTCCTTCTCCGCTGCGGATGATAATGGCATATTTCGCCTGGGGCTTAATGACTTGCCAACGTCGGCATCGTCAGTGCTCATCAAGCAACGCTCGGAGGCTCTTAAGGCGATTGTCGAGAGTGGGCAGGAGAATCCAGAACAGACCGGCCAAGGAAATGATGACCTCAAGCGCCCCCTGTCGCGCAAGAAGAAAAAAATCCCCATCTTGGTTGATGATGGTATTAAGCGTCTGAATCCGGTGCTTGCTCGTGCACTACGCCTTGGGAAGAACAACATTGGAGACACTGACATTTTTGACCCAGAGATTATCTGGACCGATGGAGAGCTGGACGACGATACCACGAACGGTGGTGCACACGAGGATCGCGAGGAGGAAAATGAAACAGAGGATGAAGACGACACGAGCTCGGCACGATCGCAGAACATGAGGCTTCCTTCCGCACGCGGGGTCCGTCGCAAATCCAAACGCAGCAGGCAATCAGCGGCTCAATTGGGAGAACGCGCTCCAGGACAAGATGCTATACTAGCCTCGATCCAAATCGATGAGAAAGTACCATTCTACTCAAGGGTCTGGAATAGTATCTCCATTGATTCGCCCAATCCCTTCATCCGCTTCCTGGCTGGCTTGAGGATTTACTGCAAAGATATCTTTAGTTTCTGTGCAGTTTGCTTCTTTACTGGAATTGTCCAACTGATTGCAAACTGTACAGCCTTCCTCAGTGCGACAAATGAGGCGGTGCGAGGAACTGTGTTCTTCTCCGGCGCTAGCAGTGTGCTTTCACCTCTCAATGCGTTCTTTGGAGAGCTTACGGAACGAGCCAAAGACGGAGCAGAGCGTGCAGAAGCAGAATCCGCAGACGCATATCGACGCCGATTGTATGCTGAGAGGAAATTAGGCATTCGCTCAGACTTGCGAGACTTTACTCAGGAGTTTAGACGAGAAGAGATCCCTGAAGAGCCAGAGCCACGTACCTTCTACGGGGCCGGCAATCCCAATGACGGAGTCTCCGGTGGGCTGAAGGAACTAGAGCCTGCGGTTGCAGTTACTGAAGGACAGGATACGGAAGCCTCAATCACGGGCGCTAAGGGTGGTGCACTTCCTCAAGCGTCCAGTGATGCAACCCTTATGACACCAGAGCCACACGTAAACAGGCCTGGAGGCCCACTGCATGCAAGTCAAGCCGGGCCGATAACCCCACTGTATCCAAGGCTCGCTACAGGAGGGGTTGCTGCGTTGACAAGTGGCTTGCGTGGCCGTCAGAAACTTGGTGCTGGGCATGGTGTAGTGCTCGAAGACGACGGCCTGCTGTACATGACTCCGGCTCCGCACAGCCACACACAAATACCTTCCATGGAGTCAAGTGACCGAGTTGCTCCGCTCAAGTCGGATTTCCATGAACTTGTCACACCACAGCCACAGCCACACCAACAGCTGACATCTGGCCCGATGGTAACCAGCCGGCCTCTGCGCTCCCCACAATCCTACGGGTTCATTGGGGGTGGAATGCGATCGTCGTCAGCGACCACGGTCCAACGTCGAGTGCTTCAAACCTTTGGCACACTCGAAGACAATGACGATGACGATGACCGTATTTGAGAGTGTACTTTGCCGAATTGTACTACATAAATCATGACTCTAAAGTCATATCCGTGTATTATGGTCTATGTTCAGGCTTATCATGGGACTGATGGCACCGCCTTCCCGGACCTACCGCCTTCCATTGTGAATCCATCCAGCTTTGGTCAACACATTCTTTGCAGCGTTCAAAATGTCGTGGAATCGATCTGGCCCACATAGAATTCCTCCGAACCATCGCGTAACCATGACAAATACATTCTTCGTATCGGACCTCTCCAGCAATTTCGCAATGGTAATACCACCACCACCCTCACCATCGTCATCGTAGGAACTCACGTATTTTCCAGGAGCTACCTCTATTCGGTAAGCCCAAATGTTGTGGGTTGCAGATCGGACGTCTGGGCGTGTAAGTAGCCTCTCGAGATACCCCTCGAGCTGGTCGGGCGAAGTCATTGGCAGCGCCCATGCCTGGAAAGTGGATTTGCGATCAATAATAGGGTCACCAATAACGACGCCCTTCCAGGCTTCTGCAATGATCTCTTTCCGCAGCGTAGCCATGTCCTTTGCGGCGGCAGCAGCTAAGGCAGCCTCCTTACTCTCTGCCGCTTTGCTAGCATTCTGCTGCGAACTTTCCCGCTCAAGAAGAGAGGGATCTGGCGCTGGATAAACGATGTTAGTGCGAATGTGTTCAATTATGTCAAAAAGGATGGGGCCCCCTTCGGAAGTCTCATAAAGTCTCTCTAACTCTGCTCGGGCTGCGGCAATAAATCCCTCATCAAGCCATTGTGTTTTCCGTGGGCTGTAGCGATCAGGACGGTCATAGGTGAATTCAAGCTGAGGACATCCCAGCCTCTTGACTTCCTTTGCGCTGTTCCCCTTGAGGCCTGGGTTGAGCGGCAGGTCAGGCGGCCTTCGGTAGAGATGCGGAACTGTGAGAATCACCATAAGTGGGTCATAGTGCAGACCTGAAGCTGGGCCCACACTTCCGGCCGAACTGCCTGGCGACGCTGAGCCAGAGCCACTGCTGCCACTCGCTATCTTCTCGTACAGCGAGAGATATATCGTCGTGCATTCGAGGTCTGGATTGGAGTTGATAGAAATATCGGATTCATATATGCTCTTGAGGGCTTCGAACTCCTCTTCTTGTTCAGCGAGCCAGCTCTGATCCATGCTGGCGTTCTTTGGTGCTATAGTGCGCCTCACCCCAGACCGTGGGTATACGCTTTCCAACTCGTCGGCAATGTGCACTCACTTGTCGGTGGAAATGACTCCATCCACCCGTTGGACAGAATCGATCCATTGGAAACCAGCAACAACAATGGGTGTAATACGTAATACTCGCGGTGGGGTAAGTGCAGAACCACACCACGAAGCAAACGTATGTCTCAGGCCACAGAGAAGCCCGTGGCCACCGCCGCTGAGAGCTGTGACAAGGCGACCGCTGCGCCCCAGGCCGACGATACGTCTACCGGGAACGGAAACTTGTTGACGAGAGATAGCAGTGAGGCGGAGGCGAGTGAGGAGGAGAGGGATGCCCAAGATATTGTCGCTGACGCCGAACGAGGCGACCCTAAGGCACAGCTTGAAGTTGCTGCAATGTACTGGGGTGGCCTCGATGGCTTTGAACCCAACCCTGCGCGTGCCTTCGAATGGGCACACAGAGCTGCAGCTCAGAACTTTATCGAGGCGTACGTCTTCATTGGTAAGTGCTACTGCTATGGGGGCCCTATAGAGCCGAATCCTAAGAAAGCCTTCGAATATTTCTCCAAGGGCGCCGAACTCGGATGTCCTGAGAGCCAGTTCTTATTGGCGAGATGCTATCGTAACGCCGAGGGTGTCGAGCAAAACACCAAGTTGAGCTTGGAATGGCTCAGGAGGTCCGCAACGAATGGGAATGAACAAGCCCAATTCCGACTAGGTGTTATTTACATGCTAGGAGATCCTCTCCTAGGCTTGGAGGGAGAGATGTACGAAGAAGCTGTCGAGTGGTTTACCAAGGCCTCCGAGAGTGGCATCGATCTGGCTCGTTTCTATCTTGCCTGCTGCTACTTAGAGGGATGGGGTACACCAAAAGATGTGGTGCGGGCGACCCAAATGCTTGCGCAGCTGGCTGAGGAAGGCCTCGACAAGGCTCAGAACCAACTAGCAGATTGTTATGCGAGCGGGAAAGGCGTCGAGAAGAACCACGAGTTGGCCTTCAGATGGCATCTCAAAGCGGCAGCTCAGAGGCACGCTCTATCACAGGTTGCTGTGGGTAAAGCCTACGCAGCTGGTGTCGGCGTCCAACGCAATGTGGAGGACGCCATCAAGTGGTTTGAAAAGGCCGCAGATAAGGGTGAAGCCAGTGCGTTCGCTCAATTGGGTCAAATGTATGACGGAAAACACGGTATTGAAGCAAATCCAGATCGAGTTCATCACTACCTCACGCAAGGTGCACTCCTGGGAGATCCAGCGTGCTCCTTCGGATTGGGACAGCTCTATGAATTGGACCAATTCGGCTCAGTGAATCACCCCCGGGCCCTTGAGATGTATCTCAAGGCTGCGCAGGCAGGCCATCCTCTCGCCCGAATCAAGGTTGGAGTGTATTACTTCGAAGGATTGGGCGTTGAGGCCGACCCGAAGCATGGTTTTGAATGGTTTGTCCGCGCAGCACAGACGGGCTACCCACCCGCTCAGCACAATCTTGCCCTCTGCTATGAACTTGGAAGAGGTGTCGAGAGAAATATCGAGCAAGCCTTACAGTGGTATCGAAAGGCAGCAGCAGGCGGCTCTAGTGATGCTATGTACACTTTGGGCGTGATTTATGAACGCGGCGAATTCGTAGAGCAGGACCTCGAACAGGCCTTTAAGTTTTTCGCGGACGCTGCTGATTTGGGTGTTCCAGCGGCTAAGGTCGCCTTTGGGAAATACTTGGAAAGTGGAGTCTTCGGCGAGCCTGACTTGGAAGGTGCTTACAACTGCTATCAAGATGCTGCTGAGGATGGCGAGGGCGCTGCCTTTTATAGATTGGCCTTGATGCACCGAGATGGCCGCTTCATCGAGAAGGATCTAGTCAAAGCCAAAGAGTTGTTGAGAAAGGCTCAAGAGTGTGGCTTCGAGCATGCTGAAGTCATATTAGCGGGGCTTGAGAGTGGTGAACCTGAAACTGTCTAAGCCAAGGAGTCACATATCTCAGCAACTTCAAACCACGCAGCTATTCTCAACATTTCGTTCCGAAAGAAACCCTAAGAATTGTCTAATATGGATCTATGTTATTGACAATGTTCTATATCTACCGCTCTCTATATCTCCCTGAAATGTGCACCTTGATGACCGCGTCTATCGCTTACCTTATTAGGACGTACTCTCCTTGACGAACCATTTCGGTTCTGTTTCTAGTTCCGAAAAACGCTAAGAATGGCACAGACAAATAAAGTGTATGCCGCGTTTTTCTCAGCATCTTGCATTGACTAAGATTTGACGTAGGGTTTCATGGCTTTGTGCAGCTGTGGCTGGGCATAAATCCAGCGCACGTATGGTTCCAGCCACTTCCTCATCAAGCCACTTGCTGGAACAGAGTCTAGTTTTCATCTCGAAGCGGAGTCGGGGGTGTTGAAATCCGATCAGGTTACACAACAGTGTCACTCAAAATCCACATTTTTCAACACTGAATATCTCGCCCCGAGGCGCTGTCTGGCACAGGGAATTTGCATAATAGGCTGTAACAGTGTGTATTTCACTGGAAGCTCTATTTTGCATCCCGCCAAAACAGCCCTAAGCATATTATTCTGCAGTGCGAAGTTTAAATTCCCATTGAGCTGGCTGGGTCGGACTGCTCGGTGATACAGGTTGGCCAGACCACGGTACGAAGTGCTGGCACACAGTGGCTGGTTGACGATCGCCCCCTTGAACGATCTTACATCGCCCCACCGAAGCCGCACAGAGGCCTTGCCTGTGACGAAATCAGCCGCCTCACGATAAACTCACGAGTCAAGGGAGTCCTCGGGATTGGAGCCAGCTATCGTTCGTGGTACGGCGCATTTCTTGATAGAATTCCGGTGGCAGTGTCGCGCATCACACGGTGTGAGTCGTGTTTCGCATGGCTGAAGCTCCAAACCGTGTAGGTAGTGCGAATAGCACACAATCAGCGGGTGCGAGCATAGATCCTCCAAAGGAACAAACCGTGCGAATTCACTTGAGGACACCAGGACATGGCCACTACACAGTAGGTGGAGGTTCCGAAGGAATGGGCCTGCAGGATCTTCCCTATGAGGAAGATATTCAATCCGCACGACTCATAATTACACCCGAAGTCATAGGTAAAGGGCGGTTTGCTCAAGTCTTCAAGGGTAGGGTGATCGAGACTGACGACCAATCCGATGATTTGGGAAACATCTCCTTTCAGGCGCAAGGTTTACCAACATCCGGTGGAAATAGTATTAATGCGGCACCTGGCCGTTGGTCAGATGAGTCGCATCATGTCCGACGAGACCAGAGTTTGGGGGCGCATGCTAAGCAGACCGCGAGTAGTGGTTTCTCCAGGCCCAGTTCAAGTGACTCTGAAACGTTCAGAAACCTGGGCCCCATGAAAACAAGACCAGCATCATCGCTCCCTCGTCGAGTTCCTCCTGGAACACTACTTGCGGTAAAGAAGGTGCAAGTAAATGCTGGTATGAGCGCGAAGACCCGTGAAAAGTGCTTCAACGAAGCAAGATTGCTGCAGTCACTAAATCATCCGAATATTGTAGCATGTTACGATAGTTATTATGATGAAGCCCTGGGCGATCTTGTCCTTGTGCTCGAGATGTTGGATGGAGGTGATCTCAAGACTCTCATTGAGAAGGTGCGAAATCTGACTCGCAAATTCAGTGAGCGACAGGTTTGGAGGTATATTCGTGATCTTTCCAGTGCACTTATGCATATGCACTCAAGGAGAATTCTCCATCGTGATATTAAGCCGGCCAATATCCTGCTCGCAAAGACGGGCGTGGTGAAACTTGCCGACTTTGGATTAGGACGACATGTCCAGGGTGAAGGTTCCTTTAATGCCGTGACAAAGGTCGGTACACCACTATATATGCCCCCCGAAGTTACGCGGGGGGAGAGATATGGTCCCCCGGCTGAGGTCTATAGCTTGGGGGCTGTGGCATGGGAGATATGCATGCTTCAGCCAGCTTTCAAGCCCGTCAAAGGGATGAATTTGGTCACGCTTTTTGAAATGATTCAGAACGGCCAAGTCAAGCCCATTCCACCGTCAACTGGATACTCATCGGATCTGACGAACTTGATCGCACAGATGATGAATACCGATCCAGCAAAACGACCTTCGTTGGACTATATCTACGGATTGGCCTCTCGCAAATACGACGAGCTCACTGCCGAGAAATCACGCAGAGAGGGGAAAACGGAGTCGAAAACAGGATCCCCGCCGATTCCGGAAAGCGGCTCTTCTTCCCAAGAAAAGCAATCGGTATCATCCAGCGATGCTTCGAGGAACCCTGAGGGGTGTTCACCAGCAACAGCCGGACGAAATGAGGACCAACCCACAGCGACGAACCCAGTAGACAAGCCTCTTCAAGAAAAGAGTGATCTGTCCCCAACAAAGATCGAAAGTACCTCGCCTAGCTCTGACACTGTCCCCATTAGCTCGCATGGTGTGCACCCAGGTCATGCGACAAACTCGATAAGCCATCAGCCAACCACGCTTGCAACTTTGGATGAGATCCATCCGCCCTCATCTGAGCCTAAATGTCCTGACCGTGAAGCAGAACCGGTTGAAGCGGCCAAGTCGACGACTCCTTACAGTAATGTGGTGAACTACCCGAATGGCAGACCTGACCGTTCTGCGTCTCTCATAAGCCCCATTCATCCCTTAGACGCTCGCGTTCATGACGCGCGTTTGGCCAAATTCCGAGCAGATAGAAGCACAGAATCGAGCATGTTGCTACTTCCGAAAGTGTCCTCTCCACCTCCGGCTGCAATTCTGCCAGTGAATGATGAAGGAAGACAGCACGTAATTTCTCCGCCTGATAAGTCGTGCGGACCAATTCCAGCCGATTCCGTCCCACATGCGGAGTTAACTTCGCTGCGGGTGCTGGCTGCTGTACCGCCCGCGACGGTGCGAGTACAGGTGCCCAAAGCGCAACCGAAGGTACCACCGCTCCGACTTAACGACCTCTTGCATGTGGAGGGGTTGAATCATGGTACGTCGAAACCCGCTACAGTGCTTAGTGCAGCAGGACAATCCATGATTTCAGGCCAGAGTCACTCCTCGAGCCATCCCGTACCAAGACATCACGTGGGCAACGAATCCGAAGCCCGAAATGGCAGCTCCCCTCCCCGAACAACTTCTCCATTCGAGGTGGCCGAAGAGGACAAGTCGAAGCATAATGGTATGAAGCAGTCTGCACCTTTATCTGTGAAAAGTGGGTATACTCAAGACACTCCGTCGATGCATGCGTCGCCATCAACGAACGAATTCACGCCTAGATCCCCAGGTCGTATCGGCCAAGCTCAATTTGACCTACCAGACGCAACCCCACGAGGCCGCGTGCTGAAATCATGCAGATCTGCATTGGCGATCGGCGCCGCTGCGGCAGCTATGGCCCGACCACACTCGAATGAGCAGGCCGAAATCACCCAGCATTCGGACTCCACCAGTTCCCCTGGTTTTTCAGGGGGGCGAGCAATCATTTGGCCAAATCATCAACTCATTCGAGCGATTGCTACGAAATCTACTCACGAAAAGCGCTCACAATTCGATATCATGGTGGAATCACTCCCTAAAATCGTCTTCATTTGCTTACGTCTTCTTAATCTCCCAAGCGTTTCGCCAAAATTGGCATCGACATTGCATGCAGTGCTCCCAGAGCTGTACGAACGATACTTCCCAATTGATGGGACCCCTATCCCCCAGTCTCAAGTGCTAAGTGAAGATCATGCCCTATCGGCATCCGTTGTCGGTGCTACACCGAGATTGCATCCATCCCTACCTGAACGAGGGGCACAGACGATGCCCCTCACAGGGTTGGCCATCTTGTTAGGTCAATTCATTGTGCAACAGGCATATCCAGCATTGCCTCAACATATATTGCCTCTTACTCCCCTGAGCGTAGGCACACTCGACTATGTACATCAGGCACTAACATGCCAGCCGGGAACGGATCATGATGGCTCACAATATCTAACATCAATCCGTATTCACCGAGCCTTTTCAGACTTAGTACGTGTGCTTTCACAGCTTCCAAACGATCCCCTAACACTTGAGGGATCAACCGTCACCCCTGCTGCGCTTGATGACATTACACCACCAGTCGCTCCACCTTCAGATCCAAAGCCGTCAAGAGCACAACTTGATTTGGGCAATTTCCGACGTAGACTCCACCCAGGAGCCCGTGTTCTGAAGGTCGGACAGGGGGGACCACCGCCGCCACCACCAAGACTTCGGCCAACCCCACCCGCATCGATAGAGAAGGTTCCGATGGATTCCGATCAGATTTCCAAACCGAGTCCAGCACACAATTCGATTACTCAGACTGCTCAACCCGCAGGAATGAATGCTCCTAGCGAAGCAGCTTTGACCACTGGAACGGACGATGGCACCACCAAACAGACGAAGCAAGCTTCACAACAGCCTAGTCGACTCGCAATTGCGGCTTCAGTTTCAAGTTCATTGACATCAAGTATAGACTTCCTCGTCTGGTGCAGGCAAAGTGATCTACTTCAGCACTTGACAGCTCTTCACGCAACTGAAGTTTGGACCTTGCTAGGGCTTTTAGCGGTTCGTGCCCTTGGGCGAATGGCGATTCGTGAACGGCTGTTGAATCCGCCTTGTGATTCCGATGCCGCAAGGAAATCGTCAGTTGTTACACCGAGAGTGGTGACGACTAAGGATTTGGAGCCATCCTACAGCTCAGTTCGACCTAGTCCTTTACAGCAGCTTAATCTTAACACCTCCCCTAGTCGACCTTCGCATGTGCCGCCGCCTGTTCCATCCCGCCTGGCCCCAAATTCGCTAAGCTCCCAATCATACTTGAGGCCCCGCAACGCCTCTGCCTACGTACACTCCTCAAATTTAGCAACTTCTCAACCAGCACAGCATGACACTCTACCCATGAGCAGTAAGGGTGCACAGGTTATTTCAGACGGTTCTAACGTCCAGCCCTGGACGAAGATGTATTCACAATGAGAATCCTGTAGTATCGAGGACCCCCTGTACTTTGTATACGTACTTTTAATTGACAGGAATGTGATTTTCAGTTCTGATTTGTATTTCGATGGAATTGTACATAGAAAAATGTGTTAAACATCCCAAGATCCGTTGAAACGTCGACCGAAGAGTCACGATCGTAACGAAGCAGGGATCGACTATTATACCTGCGCAGCGGCAAGGTGGAATGGCCAACCGACGGGAACTCTCTTGCTATAGTCGGCGTACGCGTTGCCAAAGATCTTGAGAAGGCCCTGCTCCTCCTCTGCAATGCGCTTCGAAATGAATCTGATCATGTAGTAAGCAAAGACTGCAGTGCAAATAGGGTTTCCAAGCAAGACTTGCTGGCCTACCACGAGCCAGAAAATGCCATGGTAGGATGGATGGCGAACATACTTGTAAACGCCTTCCGTCACGAGTTTGAGTCCCGGCTGTTTCTCTTTGGCAAGATCATAGTTGAAGTTGTTGCCAGCCGTCAGCATCGACACTGTTCGAAGTGTCTGACCGAAGATGGCCATAAGAAGACCTAAGAAACCAAAGATACCGAATACAGCTTTGACCTTGGGCATAAAGAGTGAGCCAAGCCAATACTCCACGCAAGCAGCTGCTATGCCAAGCAGACTGTACCGATTGTAGAACAGGAGAATGTGTTTTGAGCTGAGAGATCTAGGTTGTGCTAGTGACATACAGAAGTACTCCAGGATTTGGAAGACGCACATGGAGGCAATCCACATGTAGAACCGAGCAAAACGTGGAAGAATGAGTACCATCATTGCACTCCAAGCCAGGCCGAAACCCAAAACCATGCCAAGGATTCCGACTCGTCCAGGGCTAGTCGGCTCCGCGTACGCCGGATTGTTGGCTAATTTGTTGACAAAATTCTGAGCGCGAGGGAAGTATTTTAGCGCTCTCATTACAAGATTAGGCAGGTCGTTTGCGAGTCTGTCGATGTTATGTTCCATTACCTCTGGTGCATTGCTCGGCTCGTTAGAGTGACTTTCATGCCCATGCTCGTTCTGATGACCTCCTTGATGGGCCCGACGCTCTCGTATGTTGCCGTGCGACTGTCCGGATTCATGCGCATCCACAGCGCCCTCACGGTGATGCCGCTCGTTCGCGTGAAGCTGCTCAGGCACGTTCTGGTCCTCTGGCTCGAGGGGATGGACATTCTTGTGGGCTGCATCAGCCTTGAGATTGGACCGATCAGAGTCCCGATATAGGTTGTCTTCGAGTGACTGGTGCGATGACATTTTCGCTATAAGGATAAGAAGAAACAGTTTCCGTTGCACGTTGCGAACAGTAGAGGTGAGAAGAGATGTCTATGCCGCTAGGATCACCACCGAAACCTTCCAAGAACGACTCGTGTCGTGAGAACGATATCCCTACCACGAACCCCCTAGGGGCATAGTAAGAGTACTGTGAGCTTCCCTAATCCGTAGCAGTGAGCTTCCATGCTCCACTTGTTTGCAGACTATCTGCACTCAGGCGTTGAATTCGAGTCCAGCGTGAATACCGGTTGAATTGAAATGTTCAACTCTGGCTGAGGGACCTGATAGACCAGCAGAATACTACCACAATCGCGTACAAACTGTGCTGCAAATGGTAGTTCTGATGTACATTCGAAGACTTACGTCGGATACCCCCATACAATCTTCGTCCAAAGTCAGTCCGAGACACCGAGAGGTTGGATTCCCCCCCGGCCCAGGTCGCCCAGAGTCAGGCCAGGACGGATGCAGCGAGCCGTTTTTGAATTCGAGCCGGCGTTTCACACTCAGGTTGTCTCCTGTTTTGAATACGTGCTGTGGGTGATATGCTTGTGCCATGGTACTGACAATTAGTTGGTTCTTTACGCCTGGATATAAAAACTTTACGTCGTGTATTAGATCTTTGCAACACTCACTATGTCATCTCATCTCACGCGCATTCTCCCAAACTCTTCAACTTCGACTCCTTTAGCCCTTGTCAACCTAGTCACGGCCTAGAGACAAGGCAGTCAACAGCGACTTTGAGCACACTAACCATGTCTCGGCGCGAGTTTGAAGCAGTTTTCGCCACATTTCTCGGCAGCGTCGATGCGGCCTCGCTGATGGACTCACAGCGACAGGTCCTCCTCGAACGAGTCGAAGAGGCCCTCGACAGGTACGTTCTGGGCCCAGTGTAGCAGCGAGAATTCTCACCTTCGAAACCGAGATAGCCCCCTTTATGCCTTAGCATATCCCCGTTCTTGCTGAGCACCGATCGATCTCCAGCTAAACTCACGGATCCTTGCATGGACATGCACACGTCCTTCCTTTGTTCCTCTCTAGCACCCTCTCGAAGTATCTCACCGATATCAATGGACACCGCCGCAGCACCCCAGTTGCTGCCAACTCTGAGGATCAAAATGCTAAGGTCGCATACTCCCGACCTCCTGCAGACATTGCACCTCTGGTTGCACGTAACTTGGCAAACTTGGGACCAGCTCGTGAAGTCTTCCTTAACATGGCACGATCGCAACGGACATGCCTTACCCTTAAGGAACTGCAGGCCGCCATCGCCAAAATGGACATTTATCTGGATGAAAGTCAGGTGCAGGCCCTCATGAACCTCGGGCTCAAGGGCGATGAGAAACCTTCTGCGACTATGACCTTCTCTCAGTTCGTTCGGTTCCTTGATCAGCGGTTCCGCCCCCTCACTTCATCCCAGTTGTCCGTTCCTGCTGTGGTACCTGGAGCAGCACCAGCCAACACGATTCCAGCTGGAACTTCGACCTCTTCTATTCCAGCGCTAAGACGTGCCCAGACCGCTCGCGTTCTGAGCGCCGCCGGCGCAGTTGAAGCAAGGGCCGCACCTGTAGTCAAGCCCAACTACACAAACGAGGATGAGCTGTTTGAGTGGTATGAGAAGGGTATTGCGAATGTCGGATCTCAGATTCTTGTTCGCAAGTTCTCCATCCGCGAACATTTCCTTGAGCTTGATGAGAAACGTACCGGGACAATCCCTATTGAGGCTCTCGCTGACACATTGCTCAGTAACGGCTTCCCGGAGCCCGGTCTGCCTGAAACTCGTGAGCGACTAATCCATGTCTTGGAGATGCTACTTAAGGCAATCTGGGAAACTCGTAGTGCAGAAGAGGCCAGTGACTCCACCAACGCACGATTTATGTCGGCTGCTCAGCGCCTGGCGAAGAAGGCCCAGGAGTTCAAGCGAGAGGTGACCTACAACGATATGGTTGACATCATCAATGGACGAATCTCGCCAAGCAAGGTGCTTGCGGCGCGCCGCAAGGTGTCGCAGCAGCCTTTATCCTCTGCCAGTGGCTCCATTTACAAGGAAGAGACTGACGTGATTCCACATAATGTTCTGCAGTCAAAGGCTGCACAAGAGGCACTCATTGCTACAAGTGTGCCTGCTGATTCAAAGGAGAAGCGTGTCGTTCAAGTCCTGAAGCATGCCCTAAGAGCCGCTCGTGCTGATAAGTTCGCTTTCGATAATCTACACCGACAAATGGACAAGAACAAGGATGGTTGGATTTCGATCGCGGAACTGTGCGAAGGCCTTGAAGGTCTCGCTTTGGGTGCAGACTTCACCAAGCAACCCGAGTTCCGCAATTTTGTCCGTAAATACTGCCATGTTCGACAAGACTACCTCACTGAGCCTGAGTTCCGCGCATTTATGAACCTTGAAGATCCAGAGTCCTGTACACCTGAAGCGTTGAGAGAGCGCGCTAAGCACGAGAGCGGCGGCCTCGCAAAGTCCAAGGAGCTTTTGGATAACGTTGAACCTGCTCAGCTTCCTCCTGATGTCAGTGCAGATGATCTTGCAGAGTTAATTGTCGAGAGAATCCAGTCCAACTTCGCTTCCGCAGAGGAGGCATTTATCCACTTCGATCGTAACTTTGATGGGTTTATTAGTGACATTGAGTTCTATCGAGCAATCAAGGATCTTGGCATCGACCCGCCTGCCTCGGTTGCCAAGCAAGTGTATGCCCTCCTCGACCCACTTAACAGTGGCAGCTTCACTATCGGTTCTTTTGTCAAGTTTGTGAGCGATGCTCAGAAGGCCGCACAACAACGACGCAAGGTAGATGGACCTGCAGTTTGGATCGATCAGAAGGCCGCGGCTGAGTACAAAGCCGGTGTATCAAACAACTTCACATTCGGTGAGATCTTCAACGTCCCAGAGCCTGAGTTCCAACTCACCGACAGCCATCTTGCACAGGTTAAGGCTTGCTTAGCTACGAACCCCAATGTCGCGTTCCGTACTGTTTTCAGAAGTCTAGATCGCGGGTGCAAGAACTACGTCTCTCGAGATGATGTGGAGTTCGCTTGGAGCGAAGTGAATCCGAGGGAGCCGTATCCCTCACGGGCTGTTGACGAGATCTTCAAGCGTTTGGGAGCGAAGGACCGAAGCGAAGGGCTTGGCCTCGCGAAATTCACACGCCTGCTTTCCAGCAAAAGGGTCTCAGATCTTGCGCAATAATGTTGGAGAGTGTATGCGATGATAACGCCATAGAAAAATATCATTATTTTCGTTGAATTTCTTGTAAGAGGTCCGTGATGGTGCTGGGTAACTGCTTTAAGTCTGACGCGGTGAGAGAGTTCTCATCGAATTCTCCTGCGATGAGGTCTGGAATAGCTCTAACAAACGTGCTCACGAGCTTTGCATGGGTCTGCAGCTTTGTCTTCATTTCTCCAAGCCTCTCACGCGTAATTTGGTTCGGATCGGAGGTGTTATCTGTCTGGTTCTCGTCCTGCGCACCAGTGCGCTCCTGCGCAGTGGGAGTCACTTTGGGATTGAACAATGACTCGAAGTACCCGTTGGGTAGAGGCTTAATGGGCGTCCTGGACTCTACGTTACTGACCACTTGCTTCGCTCGTTCGACGATGGGTCTAGGTAATCCAGCGCTTAGTGCACAACTGAAGCCATAACTGTGATCAGTCCATCCTCTCGTAAGCTTGAATACAGGAACAACAACAGTCGTTGCCGTTGCCCTGGCAGCCGCTGGGGCACTACCTGTGTCTGAGGAACTTGTACTTGATTGGTTGTCCGCTTCAATTTGGTTTACAATGAACTTCATGCAGTTGAATCTGACATTGTTCGATTCTGAAATGAGTTTCAGTGTGGACATTTCATGGAAATGTGTGGTAAGCACTACTCTTGGGCACCCACTCTTGACTGGATCTGCATCGGACAGGGTCTCATTTTGGCCGAGTTGATCAAAGTGATTAATGAGAGCCGCACAAAGTGCGATGCCGTCGTTGCTGTTCGTGCCGACACCAAATTCATCCAGGAGTAACAGGCTTCGGTTGGTTGCAGTTCTCAGTGCAAATGACGTGCGGAGGACATCAGTTGCAAATGTCGAATAAGCGTTGAGAACTGAGCCTTCGGAAGTCCCGATGTAGAAGATTTGGTCACACAGGCCGATGACCGCCCTTGATGCTGGGACGAATGAGCCAATATGAGCAAGATATGTAATAATGCCAACTTGCTTCAGGAGAACAGATTTGCCGCTACCGTTAGGCCCGGTGATAATGTGTACAAAACCATCTTCCTTTGTCATTGCTATGCCGTTTGGAATGAACTGTTCGACACATAGTTCAAACACGATATGCCGACCATCCTGAATCACAAGTTGCGAGCTGTCTTGTAACTCCGGTCGAACAAGGTTGAGCTCTCGAGCCACAACAGCTAGCGAGAGCAGAACGTCTAGCTCAGCCATCCGATTAGAGAACCACTCTATCGTATTTGAGGCTAGCATAACTTGCTGAGCGAGCTCCTCCAGGATTTCGCGCTCTACAACCGCTGCCTGGGTGTGCAGATCGCCAAGTTCTTCATCCAACTCACGCGTCCGCCTGTTTGAGAAGAAAACATGCTCGGCGGTTTTGAACTGCACTGTCAAACCAGCGGATGCAGCCACCGCAGCCGCGCTGGCACTAATAACGCTATTTTCAATTCCAAATCGCTGTTGTTGAGGAAGACTGGCAAGTGTCTCTTCGTTGACCGCGTTGACTTCTTCAATTGGGACGACCACAAGGAAACCAACATGTGGAATACAGCAGTAATTGATTCGGCTGAACACGGGTGGTAGAACCCCTGAAGCCAGGTCCTCTGCAAGAGTTTCAGCGAGAAAGGAGTCAATCACAGCAAGTCGCGCACGAAGCTCATCGAGAGTAGCATCACCACCAGGCCGAACCCTGATCTGTGGCTGGCTACTGCCTCGCCTTCCTCTACCAAGCAATGCATCTAGATCTAACAGAGCAACAAAGAGACCATTCAGCACTTGCAGCTCTTCAAGATTGGCTGAGCCAATCTCTTCCAGAAGCCTTGGAAGACGGGGCCCTCCTCTTTGACTTCTCGCTACATTGGAGCTGCGGTGATGAAGTCGCATAAGCTGCTCGCGGTGACCGACAATTGTAGCATGCATGGATACAGTGCTTTGCAAACACGCAAACAATGCTCGCCAGTCGGAAGCACGCGGGACACGGTTATAGAACCTACTGACAGATCGATCGATGCGACGGATCTGACTTAGAATGTTTCGAAGCTGAACGAGTAGGTCCTCATTCTCTGTCCTGGTAAAAAACTCGACGTGGTCAAGGCGATCATTGAGAACGCTTTTGTCAAAGGTAGGGTGACGGAGCCATTGATGCAACAACTTGGCACCTTGGTGAGTACATGACTGATTGAGGAGACCATACAGGCTAATGCCTTCTTTTTCGCGATTGCGCCCCAATCCAGGATGGCATTCTCTGACAAAGATCTGCAAACCATCCAAAGTCAGCTCATCCACATAGACTAGTCCAGTCGCATCAATCAACTTCAAAGCCTTCAGGCAGAGGGCACCACCCACAGAATTTGCCTTCTCGTCATCGTCCTGTGGTTCATCACTGTCAGAAACCTCATGCTTTAAGTTGCGAATCAGGTAATTGAGCAAACCTGTTAGCGCCATCACAGTGGTGCGCTTGGAGAAGTCGATCAACGAGCTCCATGTAAAGCGACGTGTTTGACGAGTCTCGAGAGAATCGGACTCACCACTTGCCACTCGAAGCTCTGGGATACTCTCAATGATGACGCTTTGTAGCAGAGTACGGCAGTTTCTATCATCGTACTCCAGTCGTTTCATTTGATTGACACGGTAGGGCGTCGGGCCCAGCTCGTTCATCCTTAAAGTCTCATACAGTGGATCACCGGGTCGAGCTGATGTCAAGGCAAGTGACATTGAGAATCGGTTCTTAAGTAGGGCAACGCTCTCGATTGAGTTTGTCTCGCCGATGTAAACAATGCGGTCGAGCTCGGAGTAGTACGCCAGCCCAATCGGCTCCTGGACCGAGGCTCGCACCGCACTCAGAATGATCCCATTTCGCTCCGCACGGAAAAGCTCTAGATCATCGCGCAGGAGATCGTCATCGTCACCTTCATTGCTGTGTCCAGCATTCTCAACGCTGCCAGAGCGGGAAAACAAACCATTTTCGCCCGTATCAACTGCATCGTTGCCGCTGAGATCGAGCTCCTCCGTCTCCAAATCATCGAAGGCCGAATTAGCTTGGAGACTGAAATTACGCGGGATGTTCATCGGTTATCGTAGTGTGAAACTTGAAAAAATAGGTTACAGGAGCTGGTCAATCGCGCTGCGATATTATAATGTCAGAACACAGCCGGAAATGCCAAGTTCTCACGATATTTCCAATGTCGCTCGAGTGGTAAATTTTGAAACAAAGGAGGGAAAATTTGAATTGGGCTGGACTATGGAGCAACTTTACTGATTGTAACTGGAGTTTCTAGTAAGGTAGGTTGTGCATAGGCAAAACTAATAATAAAAAGTGGGTACGGAACTGGAAATCAATCACAAAATAGACTAAGCCCTAGTGTAGCCGTGCTTACTTAGCACTATTTTCAAGCTTAGACATAGGCATGAACTTGAACCGAATGATATCACCATCCATCACTACATAATCTCGTCCACAGGTACGGACCCAGCCGTTGGCTCGGGCGGTCATCATAGACTTGTTTGCCTTCAGCCAATCTTCATAACTGCACACCTCACAGGAGAGGAAAAGCTTCTCATTGAGGTAGTGAATACGAGCAGAGGCGCTCGGTGCTTTGCATTTTGCAGGAACCATGTAGCCCCGCACCAAATGCCTGTCACAACAAAAGAAGTGAACTAGTTGCGCTGCTTTGTAGCCACTTTCAATCAAGTTGAACAAGTTCGAGTGTTCTCTGTACATTAGAATGCGAGAATTCGCTGCTGGAGCATCGTCATCTTCGCCTTCTCCACCATGAGTTTTGCTCGAATCCTTCGTCTCAGTACGTTCGAGCTCGGCCGAGACTTCATTTGCGTGCTCGTGCGACGCCACAGCTTCCGGATCGACATCATCGGTGGAGCTCTCTCCTGTCTTCTTCGCGATATACTGCTTGAAATAGGCGATAGCTTCGTCAAGCTCAGCCCGAGTGATTACTGCATATGGCGCAGCTTCAACCTTGCTCTCGTTAGTCTCAGGTGATGTCGTGGAGACTGTGTCATGATGCTTGTCAGGCTTGTCCTGTTTGTCGTGCTTGTCATGCTTGTTGTGTTTGTCAGGCTTGTCGTGCTTATCGTGCTTATCGTGCTTATCACGCTTATCACGCTTATCATGTTTATCATGCCTCAAGGTGTGCAAGTTGCTCACTGCGGCACTTGCAAGTAAGCCAGGTTCATCGTCATCGGTATCCAGGTAGGAATCAAAAGCGGACGCAGTACTCAACAAACTGCCCAGCTTCTTACCGCTCTTATTCTCAGTTTTCGACTTCTTTTCCTTCTTGTCTTTCTTCTCTCTCGGTCCATCATGAGAGTCTTTCTGCTTCTCTGAACTCTTGGTTTTTGCATGAACCGCCCCACTGGGAAGCTCTCCTAGGAGCGTCTTAATTGTCACGTCATCCTCCAAGGTTCCTTTGTTGTACAACTCTTGCACCTTCGCAAGCACCGCAATCTGACGAGGTGTAGAACCCTTCGGGGCAAATTGTGCCACGGACTCAAACGGGACAGAAATGGGGATGACTAAACTGTCTGGAGAATTCTTATCGACCCAGTCCCTAACCGGCTGCAGCACCTTTTCGCGCTGTTCCTCATCCGCAAATTGCAAGGCAGTCATATTCACTACATAACAGACTGGTTTGTTAGTCCAGAGCTGGAGTGTGGATAGATACGAATGCTCTGCAGCATTCCAAACACAGTGGCGGAGGCAATGGCCGGTGCGAAGCCATTCATGGGCCTTCAGAAGAATAGCCAACTCTTCGCGCCTTGCCTTCTCTTGCTGTAGTCCCATAAAGACTTTACCCTTGTTTGCAAGCCGCTCGATGCGTTGGTACATGCGCTCGAGGTCCTTGGCAATGAGTTCGGCGTTGATGATTTCTATATCTCGAACGGGGTCCACTGACCCCTCTACATGGGTAACATCCGCATCATCGAACGCGCGTACAACCTGAAATATCACCTGGACGACTGATATATGGTGAAGAAACTCATTTCCGAGCCCCTTACCGTCACTTGCGCCCTTCACCAATCCTGCGATGTCAAAAATTCGGAGGACGGGTGGCAGCGCGCTGGTTGGCGAGAAGGCTTCCACCAGCGCCTTGTAACGAGCATCCATGACTGGAACCACAGCCTGATTGGGCTTGATGGTGCAGAAAGGATAGTTCTCGGCAGGCACTTGCAAGCCTGAAATGAGATTGAACAACGAGCTCTTGCCCACGTTAGGCAATCCAACAAGTCCAATTCGAATGTTTGACTTCGCCTTGCCAATAAGATCTATGGGGACATCTCGTGGAACTCTTGTCAATGCTGAAGAAGTGGGAATTGGCTTACCATGCAGTAGAACGCGGCCCAGCAATGGGTATTTCCATGGTGAAAGTACGTTTCCTTCTTCGTCCTTAGGCAGTGACTCAGCGTCTGGGAGTGGTAAGAGCGCAAAGTTTGCTTCCTGAACCTTGTTCGTCACCATCGAAGCTGGTACCTCATTCGTAGATGCAGCAGCGGCGGTCGCACTCGCTGATGCATTTGCCGTTAAAGAAGCCTCATGTGTGGCGACCATAGTAGCCGACGCGTGAGCTGGTCGCGATTTGACACACACTATCGGCGACTCTTCTGTGATGGCCTGGATGATGGCGTTCAGACTAGTTGCAATGCATGCAACACCACTGGCGCAGGCCTTCGAAATTTCTTCATCCAAGATTGATTCGACTCCAGCAACATCGATTTCACCAGCTAAATCGGTTGACAGTAGCGTAACGGCAGCCCGAAGCGCGATGCCTTTGTTGGGATAACCTGCGGGTGCGAAGAAACGAATGTTCAGCCGTAATTGACGACCACTTGCAACTTCGCAGTTCAAGAAGTGAGTAAAGCAGAGCTCTGGCAGGGTAGTGAGTGCAGATGATTTGGCGGCTCCTACAACAGCTTCACGCAGGGCTACAATGTGCTGAGGCTTATCTAGCACGAGCTCTAGCTTCTCGTCCGTAAGTCCGAAAGCCTGATAGATTGTAGCCGCTGTGCCTGATAGACTGCTCTCGGACGCTTTGCTGAAATTGTTCTTGGGGAAGAAACTCTCAAGGACCTCAATCTCTTCCAAAAGCCTCTGAGCTGCGTCATGGATCAACTCAGGAGGTAGGGGCTTGCTTGGTGTGACGAAAGTAGCCGAGGATGCGGTAGGCACCGAAACCGAAACAATCGCATCAGACTGCGAGCCTCCGCCCTTGGGTGCCGAAGGAGGCGGGACCTCCGCTCGAGGCTTCGCACACTTCACAAACTTGATTGGGCGATATCCCTCTACAACTGCCGCGGGCGATTCATATGCCGCGAGGATGTCTTTCGGCGAGATGAGGATCATACACTCCGACGAACCGCCGTTGATGATGACTTTATCGCAATCGAGAATGGTAGACTCCATATAGACCTGGATCTTCGTCTTCAAACCAAAGGGTGACACACCGCCTGGGATGTATCCGGACACCTCGATTGTCGTCTCGTGTGTACATGGACTGACTTTGTTAGAGCCCAGTTGTTGTGCGAGAGCCTTGTTGTTGACGAGGTTGTCGCCGTGTTGGAGCACAACAAATGGTACTTTTGATGCATTGTCGTAGAATACAAGGGTTTTGATGATATTATGCTCGTCAATACCGAACCGAGCCGCAGTAGCTGTTGTCTTGGGTCCTCCAATGTCCACTCCGCTCGGTTTGTGTACACGGAATGCCTCATAGGACACGCCTGACGCTCGCAAAAATCGTGTACCGGGTGTGTCTAGTTCGCCGCGCTCCACATAGCCATAGTTCTTAGCCTCGCTCGCGCCCGCTGCGTCGCTCATCCTGTTCAGAGTTCGCGAAAGCTGGGTCCAATTTTCGCTACGAAGTGTAAAAACTCTGAGTTTTCACTGGAGTTATTGGAGTGATCTGGGAGATACGGGTGCTTTCTGCAGTTTTATGCGCACTTACATTCAATGCGCCGTGATATAGCGCGAGAACTTATAGGAGTCACCCCCAAGCTGCACCATTGAGGGCCTCAGAACGTGACAAAATCGGGTTTTAGGGTAGTCGACGTATAGCGAGAATCTATCGAAATCTGATTAATATTACACTAGAAATAGGTTTGTATTGAGCATTAATATCGAACGATCCAGTATATACCAGTCGAAATGGCTGAAACAACCGCAGTGGGGCCAGCACCCACTACCAGCTCAGGGCTGGAAACGAAGCAGCAAGCGGAATACGCCGAGATGAGCCTCCCGCAGCTGTATTATTCGGTTCGGCGCAAGATGGCAAAGCTCAAAAACACCCCACCCCGCGATATTAACGAACACAAGGCGCTGATGGCCGAATGCCTCGATCAATTGAAGTTCCTCGACAAGCGAGTCGAAGAGTCTGACATCTTTTCACCTAACGAAACGATCGACGACGTCTCCACCGAATCTCTCAAGTACCTCAACGTGGCCTACGACCTGGGAGATATGTACCTCAATACCACGCTCGACCCAAGTCGTCGCGGCGACTTTGTGAAAGCAGGAGTGATGGCACTTCGTCGCTTCCTCGATCGGTGTGATCTATTGATGCTACTTACAGAGGAGGCAAAAAGGGCGTACGATGGAAAGGAGCCCAAGCTGGACCCTCAAGCTGCGCGCGCTGCCAAGATTGCAAAGTTTAAGCGCGAAAAGGAACTCGAATCGAAGATCGCTGCTCTCGAAGAGCGCATCAATGAATTCCACAAGCAACGACGAAGGCAACGACGGCAGGGTGGAGTTGGTGCAGAGGATGACAAGAACGAGGAAGACGTGCCATATGGTCTGGAAGCAGTTGAAGAAGGCGAAGTGCATCCAGATGAGCGTGAACTTATCTTGCTTTATATCGACCTTAACATCGATAGAGCACTGGCTCATTTGTCCTTCGCAAAGCAGGAACTTGAATTGATTGAATTTGGTCAGCGCATGCAAGCCGAGCGAGCCCAAGCTGGAATGCAGGGCCCTCCCATGCCCTCTCGTCCGATGCCCAGTGCGTCGGCGGTGAACTCCCAGGTGCCACGACCTCCTGAAGCGGTTCCCTCTGCCCCGCCCGTCGTCCATCACTTCACGGATCGTGCGGATGCTGCAACTGCACCAATTCCTGAACATATGAAGAAGTTCCTCCAACGCATCCAGAGGCCAGAGGACTCGGCTGTCGCTGCAGCAGCGAAGGCGCTTTCGGCTACTACTATTTCTGGTCCAAGCAACTCAGCGAATCCAATGGCTTGGAAAGGGCGTCAGCAATACGAGCAGGAGATGCGCGAGGCTCAGATCGCGCGTGCAGCTGCAGAAAGTTGTGGAAGCAACTGTGGCCACGATCATCACAGCCATTCTGGAGATCCCAACGCGCCTTGGTTCAAACCCTCTGGCATGGCGCATGAGCACACAGAATTTTATGATGTACGGCAGCAAGCTCCCCAATTCATGCTCACCAAGGTCCGAGGTGGTCGCGGTGTCCTTGTGCCTGTTTGCCCAATTCACGGAAATGATCACCCGGCTGGACAGTGCCCTGGACTTAGCAATGCTGGGAATACCTCGCGAACCGACGGTATGGCCACCTTGCTTAAAGACCGTGTCCAAGAGATGATTGCCCTACGTACCGACCGCACTCAAGTCTTCCGGGACTCCAACCCCTACCTGATGGAACTGGATGACTGGGCTCGCATGAAGCAGGCAGAAGGCTACCTACCAGGCGAGAGAGATGTCGAATTAGCCCGGAAACGAAGAGAGGAAGAGGAGGCGCGAAGGCAACGACTCGAGGACGGCGAAGAGTCAGATGAGGAGCAGCGAAAGACCCAACGCGAGATTGAGGAAGAAGAGGAGAAGGCACAGCGTGAAGCTCGCGAGTGGGACAACTGGAAGGACGATCACGAAAAGGGTGCTGGCAATCGCAAGTACCGCAGGTGATTCAATTCTCTCTTGTTCCTTGGCGCTCTCGCCCTCGGACAGTGCACCAAATGAACCTGCATCTCTGCAATTGTAACTTGAATACATTCGTCATGCATTCTCATTATCTGAGTTGCTTGTTTCACGATCACAGCGCGTGGCGGGCTGTATTCTGCAGCCCCATGTGCATGTACATGTGTGTCTCCTGCTGCCAATAAGCCTCAGATCGATAATCAACTTTATCCCGATACGGCTAAAATGAGAGAAACGCGAAACTGAAATCGACACGCGACCAATCAGAAATAGGTGCATACGGCTGTTGTATTCATCCAGCACCTTCTCTATCCGCTTTGGGAGGCATTTTACGTCTTTATTAAGCATTTTATTCTCGCGTGGGCTCGCGTAAATATCACGGAAATTGTCCCCGAACCGAGCCTGAGGAGTTTCATACTTGCATGTCGGACACTGTGCGCTCCACGGGCTCCAGAGGCTCTGGTGCTGCCTCCAAGCCGCCGGGACGTGGAGCTAGACTTGGACCTGATGCTGGCGTGCATCCCAAGACGGATGCTCAGCCGCTAACCACGTCCCCGACCATATGTGATTTCCATCGCAAGCTGAAATCCGCTGCGGAGAATCTCAGGCAGCACGGCGGGCATGTTGCATCGATGGACAAGCAGGCGCTGGCGGCAATTATTCATCAGCAGCACTTACATCACCATGAGCAGCAGGATCCAGATAAGATCAAGGAACTGCTCAAACAAGCCAGTGAATTCACTCATCCAAAGGTCGAGTGGTGGGCTGAGCTCCGATGTCATCGCGATGGAGACCCTGATCAGCGCGAGGCATACTTACAGGATATCGAGACCAGGGCATTAACCAGAATCCAGACCACAGAGACTGCGATATACAAACTGGGTGTTGCCGTAGATAACTGGACAAAGGGTCATGGTAGGCTACGCGCGACAATTGATGCGTTCGCAACAGGCGAGAGTTTGTCTACAGACCAGAAGGAGGTCGACGAGAACCAACCGCCCGCGCTCATTCTCGAGCGGGCGATGCTCTGCATCAGGAGTCTGCAGCAGGTACGGGCTGAGTCGCTGAAATCTATCCAGTCCCTCCAGGAGGAACTCAAACAGGAGCGAGCCGAGCATGCAGCAGCAAAGGCCTCTCTTCAGGAGAAGACGATCGACATTGAGCGAGTTAACGCGCTTCTGTTGCAGACTGAGACAGAGAAGAAGCAGTTTGAGGAAGAACGTAAGGAACTCGTGACTGAAAAGCAGTCGCTTGCTGAAGAGAGGCAGAAGTTGAACGAGGAACGTCGTAAACTCGAGGATGAGAAAGCCCAACTCGCAAGTCAAAGCAGCAAGATGACTCAGGATGCCCAGGTTTATGAGGAGCGTCTATCTCAGCTGGAGCAAGCCAGAGTCGAGCTCGAAGCCGCTCAAGAGCGATTTAGAACCGAGCAGGAACAAGCTCAGCAAGCCCTTGTCCACACCAAGCAGCAAATCGACCAAGAAAAAGCCTGTCTTGAGGACCTCAGGAAATCACTTGAGGTCGATAAGAGTTATGTTGATGAGGCTAAGCAGCAAGTCGACAAAGAGAAGGCTCAGATCGAGAACCTCGCGAAGTCCCTGGAAGCTGAGAGGCTAGAGCTCGACGAAACTAGGCAGCGCATAAGGCAAGAGGAAGCTCAGGTTGAGAACCTCTTGAAAAAAATTGAGACTGATAAGGTCCATCTGGATCAAGCTCAGCAGCAACTCCAACTGGAGCGTGGACAGCTTGAGAGCGAGAAGCAGCGCGTCGAACAGATACGGGCTCAGCTTGTATCTGAAAGCAGCCAGACCCCTCCTTCGGAGACGACATTAGAACCCACCGCCGAAGCGCTACCAGCGATAAAAGCATTGAGATCTCAGGACGCAGCGCCCCTGACACCCGGTGAAGACGACTTGAAGGGTGTGGCAGGTGTTGAAGTACTGGAGCCTGCAGAATCTGACTTTGCAAGTCGCCGGCAACCCCACAAGGCATCCACAACTGCGACTAGCACCACCCATCCCTCATATCAGGATCCCTATCCCTCAGGACAAAATGTTAATCCTTCAGGCAAGCCGCAAGACGGCGACAACGACTCCGAACGTGCTCGCGTCTTGCATGAGCTCGAGGAGCTTCGACTTGTCAAAGCAACTCTAAGCAAAGACAATGAACAGCTCAAGTCGGACATCCGCAAGCTCACCGAGGAAATTCAAGTCCTCACAGATGAGAACATGCGCCTACTCGAGCACTATGAGAAGTTGTCTGAGAAGCACAAGGAGTTGGTGTCTAAGCAAGCGCAATTCGTTCAGGATTTGGAGCGTGCAGCATCCAGCCAGGCACAGCTAGCTGCCGAGGCGGCGCAGTTGAAGACTCAGCAGGAACAAGTTCAACTTGACCAGAAGCAGATTGAGTCCGAGAAGACGGCTCTGGAGACTGCAAAGCAGCAGTACGAGGCGGAAATGCAGCAACTGGACAGCGCAAAGCAGGAACTCGTGGTAGAGCAAGCGAAGCTCAACGAAGAGCAAATGCGTATCACTACGGAGAAGCAGCAGCTCGACAAGCAACGAGAGTTACTCGCCAAAGAAGAAAAGGCGCTTGATGTAAAGAAAGAGCAGCTTGTCATAGAAGTAGCGCAACTCGAGTCACGCAAGGAGCACCTACTCGACGAAACTAAGCAGCTTCGAGCCGAAACAGAAACGCTTGCTAAGCAGAGATTGAGCCTTTCGGAGGATATCGAACAGCTAAGACTCCAAGCCCAGCAGCTTGCCCGAGAGAAAGATCAGTTTACCTTCGAGAACCAGCAGCAACAAAGCGCGCTCCAAGCACACATTGAGCAGCTTAGGGCCGAAAAACAAAACCTTGAGGCCGAGGCTCAGGAGTTCGCAGAGCAAGCTCGTGATGCTAAGGACCAAATGTCAAAGCTCACAGATGAAATCGCTCAGCTTGAAAATGAGCGTGTGCGCCATATGGAAGTCGCGAAACAACAGCGCCTAAGCGAGCAACAGTTGTTGGATGAAAAGACTCAGCTTCAAGAAGCAATCGTTTGCCTCACCGAGGAACAGAAGCAGCTCGAGGAGAAAAGGCAAGAGCTAGTCAATGAGCAGGCTCAGCTGGAAGAAATCATCACTCGCTTTTCCAACGAAAAGAAGCAACTCGAGGCGGAGAAGGAGGAGTTTTTGAATGAAAAGGAACAACTTCAGCACGAAGTGAGCGGACTCGCGAATGAGTTGGCTAGCCTCAGGGAAGCCACCACCCGACTCGCCGAGCAACAGCAACAGCTTCAAGAGGAGAAACAAGTGCTTATGAATGAACAGACTGAGGTCGAAGAGGCCAGAACGCGCCTCGTCGACGAAAAGAAACAGCTTGAAGAAGAGAAACATGATCTCGTGAACGAGCGAGCTCAGCTTCAAGACGAGAAAACGAAGCTCGTTGAGCAAAAGCAGCACGTCAAAAATGAGAAGAGGGAACTCTTGAGCGAGAAGGCTCAGCTCCAAGAAGCTACCTCTCGACTTGCTGAAGCCAAGGAGCAGCTTGAGAAAGACCGGCAGGAGCTGATGCAACAGCAGGCACATATCGAAGAGGTGACTAATCGCCTCGCCGAGGCAAAGGAGCAGCTCAAGGCTGAGGAGCAAGAATTGGTGAGGGAAAAGGCTCGGCTTCAGGAAGTTGCCGCGCGTCTCGCCGAGGAACAAAAGCAGCTTGACGAAGAGAAGCTCAAACTCCTTAAGATTCAGCCACAGCAAGCTCTTGGTCAGCGAGTAAATGCAACAACGCCGGTGGACGGAGCTCCTGCACCTGACAGACAGGTTGGTTCCCAAGAGACTCCCTTGGATCTTGGACGAGAGAAGATAGAAGTCGAGGGTGAAACGATATACCCTGAGAGCGAGACACGAGATGCATTTGGTAACGAGATTGTGTCACGTGAAGCGGATCCTCTCGAACATGAACCAGCTGGGGGCTCAATACCCCTTGAAGGATCGCGAGCTGAGTATGCTATATCGGGGGCTCCAGCTGTTGAGGAGATGACAACCGAAATGGCACGTCAAACTGCCGAACTCAAGCAAGCAGTGACTGACCTTGAAGGCAAGAAACATCAGCTTGAAGATGAAGTCGAGCGTATTGAAACCCGGAAGAGCCAACTCGCCATCGCACTGAGTGATCTCGATGCACAGAAGACTCGCGTTACCGAAGAAGTGCAAGGCCTGGAAATGTCCAAAGCGCAACTAACAGAACTGACCAATGAGTTACAACAAACTCATGACCAGCTCAGGGCTGAAACCGATTCCCTTCGCAACATGAAACGGCAACTTGAGACGGAGAGAGCGGAGCTCGCAAACGATATCAAGCAACTCAACGAAGAGAGAGCTAACTTAGAGAGCAGAACCCAAGGACTTACACATGAAGTCTCAGAGCTCTTGAGCCGTGTAAATGAGTTATCTACTCAGCATAGCGAGCAGAAAGATGCGTTACAGGCTATACTTGAGCAGCAACAACTCGCGAAGAACGACCTTGCAGAGTTGGAGAGTGTTAAAGCTGAAATTGAGGAGGAACGCAACAGGTTAGCTGGTAAAGCTGCAACCCTTGAGGCCGAAAGCAACGCTCTTGACTTGACTAGGGCAGAGTTAACTCGCCAGCAGCAGGAACTTGATAAGATGAGGGCGGAGCTCCTAATGGAAGCAGCTGCTCGAGGTGAGGCTACCGTGACTGAATCCCACATTGAAGAATTGACCAAAGAACGTGCTCGCCTCGACGAAGCATGGAAGGATGTTGAAGCAGCTCGTGCTGCACTAGCGAATGAACGTGATGATATCGAAGCACAACGCCTATTGCTGAAGGAACAACAGGAGAGGCTAGAAGCAGAATGTAAGAGGTTTGAGTTGGAGTGTGCCTCGTTCGACGACCAACTGCGAGTATTGCAAGCCCATTTGACGGACAGCAGAAGTGTGGATACCGCATCGTCTGGGCCTTCCGACATTCGATCTGCCAAGGAAGTTGGTCCAAATGAACCCTCTGAGAGCATCACGGCTGAAAGTCCTCGAGTGGAAGCACAGCCGAACATCAACTCGTCTGCCAGCTTACCATCTCTTCCACAGCCAAGCGCTGGCTTGTCCCAAGCTCCACAACCTAGTGGACATGTGAATGAAGCATTAGATATGCAATCTGGCGATCTCTGCGTTGACTTATCGTCGACGGAGTCTGGACTCTCCGACAAGGTTAGCCCGACAACCCTCCTGGTTTCCACCTTGCCCCAACTCAAGGAACTCGATGAAGAGGCCGAACGACTGCTCAATGCGTTAGAGGCCTATAATGCGCAGTCAGACACGACTGCTTCGCTCCCAACTGGCAGTGCCTTCCAACAGCAGATACTCAAGTTCCATCAGCACGTTTCAAACCTCGGTCACGCATTGAATGCAGAGAAGCAGGCTCATGAACAAGAAGTAGGTGCTCTCCGGGAAGAGCTGCAACAAGTCCAAGCGTCGGCTGGCCTGCTCGCACGTGAGCTAATTGCCAAGCTTGAGGCGAGCGACCAACGAGCCCTGACTGCAGAGTCGCAGCTTGAGACAGCCATTCATCTCACGAACATATGCGACGCAAGGGTCGATGTCCTGAGCTGCATGCTAGATAAATTCAACACTGCTTACGAGTATGAACGCTCCACGAAGCGCACATCCCAGCTGCAAGCAAGCAACCAAGCACAGCTTCTCCTGCGCACGCAGCGAATTGTATCTGACGCCGAGGCTGAGATTCGACACCTCACGTCGCTTATTGCCGACTGTGAGAAGTGTGGCATGCGCATTCGGGAACGCGGAAAGCTCCAAGCAACTTCTTCCCTGGCGTCAGGACCCACCCAACAGTTATCATCCAATCAGAAAGACAAGCGGCGAGCCTCCAGCGTCTCTGCGCGTGGACGTGTTCGCGGGCGATCCCTTCCTGCGGATGATGTACCAGACGGTGTTGAAGAGCTTGCTGTTCCAGGCTTGGAGTCACCTGTCGAGCTCAATCAGAGGCCGACTAAGCCCGTTCCTAAGGTGACTACTCCTAAGGTGCCCAACCCCACCACTACTGCACCGAATCCTAACAATAGCACCACGACTGCCCGCGGTCTGCCCGATCCTGCCCAGAACCAGATTGAAAAGCTTCATGCTCTACGAGCGAGTCTGGTATCCTCGTTCCATCAGTCAGACGATGATGATGATGATAATGAGACCGATACGATGGAAGAGTTGGCTGATGTCTACAACTACAGAAAGTGCGCTCAGGAGCTGTTAAATCAGGCTCATGTCAGCATTCAAGGTACTGGTGATGCTTCTAGCGGTGATCGTCACTATGGAGTATCCTCTGGCCAGTTTAATGCGGCAGTCGATTTCGAAAATGGTCAAGCAACAGTCCTCCGGACCACGTCTGTCGACCCTCAATCAGGACTCGGTGCATTCGACTCAGACGATGAACAATAATTCCTCTCGGCGAACCCCTGACAGGAATGTCTATTAACGAAGCAGTAAATTACCACCAATATCTGAATTTCTTTCAATATTCTCGTACCTCTACGCACTGAAGTGATATCACTCGTATTGAGTCTCATTGGGTCGTGTGTCTGTGCTTTATTCTTTTTACCATGTCATCTAGAGTCGCGATACCATGATTTTGAATAAAACTTTCGATAATACGTTGCATATCATACGACATGGTCAGATTCACCCATCCGAGTGATAAATTCCGCATGTCCACGGCACGGATCTCGGCATCTACCCCTCGCAGTTCAGCTCCAAATGCAGTGGAGTTTCTTCTGAAACCCTGTAACGGCTAGTTGTTAGAGTGGCAAGAGGCGAAGTTTCTCTTTTCTTGCATGTCCTGTTTTGGGCTCCGTGGCGAGTGCTGCAAAAGGATCTCACATGCATTGTACTCAACACACTGTGTTATATCTATAGATGCTCTCCGAGGTCTCACGAAAGCGCTCTTTCGATGAGGCTAGAGCGACAAATCGTGGCCAGTCGCTCGGTACCGTCGGTGACCTGGACATTCCCGATGATAAGACGCTTAAGGCGCTTCTTTCTGATCTTGATATTGATGGTACGTATAGAATGTCATTAACTGTAGTGTATTCTCCTGTATTATCAGTATATCCTCCGATATATGACTCCTGGCTACGATTTTTTCCAACCCCTCACTCACCGTACTTGCCTGTGAATCTCCTCGGACACAATAGTAAATGACCGTTGCCAGCGCATGCTAGCAGACTCGAAGCTTTGGTGTGCTTCACTTGAATCCTCCGTCCGTCGTTCCATTGCCAAGCTCGATCCTCGCATCCGTAACATTACCCTCTCAGAACTCTATAACAAGCATGACGGCAGTTTCATGGCGATCGTCCAGGGCAAAGTCCAGAAGCTTCAGGAGAATCTCGATGCCTGGCTGAGCAAGACGCAGTTTGATCCCTCCCACTGCACAATCCCTCGTGGGTTCACTGGCTCGTCGGTGCCATCTCAGGCCCAGGCGGGGGATGGCGAGTCGCAGCCTCAGGGTCAGGCTCAGCAACCCCAGACTGTACGCAAGCTACCTCGTGTTGATGCGAACTACGCAATTGACAACGCCAGTGGCCCTACTGCAAGACGACTTGATGAGAACTTTGATGCGGTTGCAGATACCAACTCGATGGCAGCCAGCAAGGCCGTTGTCACCGCAGCCTTGGCAACGGAGCTTGCTCTCAAGCAACAGCAGCAACAACGCATTCCGTTGGCTGTTGTCTCAAACCCATCAGCTGCCACGACAAAGAGCGAGCATGTCGATGACCATACCACTCAGAAGGTGGCAGTTCCTCCTGTTGTTGCAGAGCAGACCAAAGAGGAAGACGTGGACGAGAAGAACTTACTTGCAACCGTTGACCTGAGTCAAGAGGAGCAACTCGCAGGCCCTGCACCTTCCGAAGCTGGTTCCAAGACTGGTAGCGCGCAGTCCAGTAGTACTACAGCGGCACGAACCCGAGGTCAGAAGGCTAACGCAACCGTAGCAAGCAAAGAGTCTGCAAGTTCAACCAAGCGTGGACAGAAGGCTGCCGAGCCTGCCGCTGAGAAGCCCCGTGGTAGACCAACGAGAGCCGCTGCCGCAGCAGCAACTGCGGCAATTACACAAACCGCTACAGGAACTCGTGTCACGCGTGCGCGTGCAGCCGCCGCAGCTGCAGTCGCGGGCACAACTGCTCAGAGCAAGAGGCGAGGAGCTAGCCACGACGACGATGAGGACGAACAAGGGACGACTAAGTCTCGGGCCCGTGGAGCACGACGACGAGGTCGCGCTCAGGCTGCATCAAGTGATGAGGAAGGTTCTGAAGATGAAAGCTCAACTGAATCGTCAGCATCGAGTGATACTACTGAACTCGACAGTACGTACGACGGTGATGATTCCCGGGCAGTAAAGTCCAGAATGGCAGCTAACCGAGCTCCATCTGCTACAAACGCACGACCAGTGCTTGTGTCCGCCACCTCGCCCTCTAAGGCTAACGGAACACGATCTGCAAGTGTGGGTGCTCAGCACCAACTGTCGGATGAGGCTGCGGCAGCCATGTCAGTGTTCCAGAACACAGTGCCACCACCACCACAAGGCAATCCTCCTACTGCTGCCGATGACCCATTCGCTATGGCGTTCACGGGCACGGCTACGACAGCATCTGTGGCATCCTCCGCCGCCAGCAACAGCAAGCGTGGCCTGACTGCTTTTGACGAGGCTTTCTCGGAAGCGCAACAGCAGCACGCGCAGTTGGTTCAACAGCTTCAACAGCGAGGTGCGGCAAAGCGCACAGCCACTGCCAACTCTTCCACAGCTACGAAGACTTCCGCCACCAGCCGCACAGCGACTACTGCATCAGCTGCTGGTACCAAGCGCCCTGCTACGGCTGCATCGGGTCGTGCTGGTCAGACACGATAATAGGATTGTCAGACTCTTGAAGTCACTTGAATCTAACTTTATGCCTAAGCACTTTTGTTATGCTCGTCCAACAACGACTACTAGCTAGTTTACAATCGATTCGTACATCGCCGACTTCTTAGGTGAAGTCAGCGGTGCATGCAAATCCTCTTCATAAGGAGCTCAAGTTAAATACAATACAGAATGCTCTCCGTTATGTATCTGAACAGTCGTCCAGATGTTCCGCCTCACATTAGTGAGTTCGTTCTTCGAGCTCGATATCTCGAGATCCCCGCAGGGGTGCCCTTTCGTCATCTGAGTGAGCTGCAGAGGCGCGTGGAGAATGCGAAGGGCTGTCCAATTCCGAGTCTGCTGATTCGGGCTGCTGTGGTGGAGCAGGCGTCTGGAACTTGAGTGGATGGCGATTGAAGCAGGGCCAGTCCGGAAGACAGATCTATAATGGCGGGTACGGTAAAGACGTCGACATGAGGTGGAGGCAGGTCCAGAGCGAGGCAGAATTCTCAAGTATTTCACAGTGACAGCCAATACATGCGAGCAGAGTCCGCCTGGCACTTAGACGCGATACGTACCAGTGCGACGATGATAAACGAAATTATCGTGTAGTGCACGGTAACTCCGAAGTCGTCCTTGATCCAGCCATACAAAAACGCCAGGGCTGCAAGCACCAATGTGAGGTAGTAATAGATAAATTCTGCCAGCTCCTGTCCCTTGAAATCCTATACAATCGCGTAGAATGTTAGTCCGATCCGAGTACATCAGCCAGAGTGCGATGTGTTTGTTTGTGATATGCGGGGGTAATGTCCAGCACGGAGGAATGTGACGCGTAGGAAACGTCATACGGCATCATCTCCAAACGTACCATGTTGTCGGCTTGTCCAGGCACTCGTTAGCACCCCGTGAAATGCGCTCTCTAAACCAGTGCTTGGAAGTCAGAATTCGGTTTTCGCATCACTGGCCTGGGCTGACTTCTCACTGGGCGTGCGGTACGGGGACGTAGGCTGAGACAAGGATCGGGCGTGGAACGGCGTGGACTCGGGCTGGCTATCCATTTCAGTCATTGTATATCCCACTGACCACCCAACGCCCTGTACTCCCTCGGAGATCACGCCCGGGTCGAGAATCCAGAAGTGAATCTTGGCTCGAGATCGGTTTAAACACAGAGCTGTATCTCAGGATCCTGATCATGCAAGCGCTATATGACGGCGTCAAGGTACGTTTCACGGTCTTCCAACTTAGCATATTAGTTTTATTGCAGCGTCCATCCAGTGTATATCCACGATTTCTCAATTATGCACTCCAACAAACGGTCCTCTCATCTAGGAGGCGGTGCGCCTTTCGCGCGTCGTTGACGACGAGGCCACGCCCTATGAGTCCAAATACCTCGCCCGAGAGATTCTCGTACGTATGACTATCCGTCCTCATCTCTGCCTTGAGTACCTAGTGGCTGCATCCCCTTGATTCTGACGCCATATAGACTCACGGAGTGTTCCTGAGCAGCCTCGTAACTGGAACCGGACATGCGATGGAGCACTTTTCGCTGTCGCATGTAGCTGAAACCGCGCCATGCGCGTACTATCACAACAAAGAACTCAAATGTACCTGAATATCCGCACCCTATTGTGTAGATGACTCTGCTCGACAAGTTCCAACTTCCTGCCGAAGGCGAAGAAGACCGACTCATTGAAACCGACGACTCGACCAGCAAGACAACCAGCGAGGACGCAGCCGCAGCAGATGCTGCCGGAGATGCAGCCAGCAAGTCGGACACACAACCTAAACCCCAGCTCACCGTGACTGAAGCCCGTGGAGTTTTGGAATACCTCCTCGGTAAGAACTGTGCTTACTGTGAAGAGACTGGCATGGGCAAGAAGCGCCTGCTGGAGGCTCTCAGACTACTGTCGAAGACCAAGCGGCCTGTCATGTTCTTGCTCATCTTGATCGATCTCAGGAACCAGCTCGCTGTGAATGCCGCAGAGGCTGGACTCTGTCACATCGCCAAGAAGCACCTTCACGCCGCACTCGATCTTTATGATGCTTATAAGGATGCCTACCTCACCGAGCGCATGACAGCTACGGAGATTGAAAGAGCCAAAACGCTTCTCCCTCTCGTCCCTCGTGGTGCTGAAATCACTGCACTCGTCTATGCCCTTCCGAGAGGATGTGTCTCCATGGAGCAGGCAGCAACCGCACTGGCCGAACTGTCCCAAGCCGAGGCCGAGAGGCTCTCGAAAGAACGCTCAATTGTAGCAAGTGATGCCATGCCTCTAAATCTCACAGCCAATGTTCCTGCACTGAAGGAAAAAGGCGAGGCGAGCTTGAGTTTACCTATCCTCGAGATGTACTGCTTGGAGAAACATCACGCGAGATCGACCTTCTACCTTGGACAGGTCTACGCACGACTTGAAATGCCAATGCTCGCTGCAGCCTTTTGCCGTCGCACGCTGACTTACTCCCTAAGTGTTGGTGTCCCTGCGCATGAGCGAGCGGAGTGGGCTCGCAACGCGGTCGTCCTTGCCGAGTTCTACACGCGCAACCGCAAGTTCTCACACGCTCACACCTGCCTTCGGGCTGCATGTGCAATGCTGGGTGTTCCTGTCAAGTTTACCGTCCCACGATTTGAACCTCTCCCCTCCGCAGACAAGGCAAAGACTCCAGATGAACAAAAGGACTTTGAAGAGAAGTACGAGCGCGCGCTTGCACGAGAGAAGCAGTGCGAGCTGCTTGCCAAACTCGCAATGGGATGGGGTGCGTTGTATGCAGGGTGGTTGGCCGAATCGACAAGACAGAAGATTCTACGCTCCAGCAGTGAGGAAAAAAAAGAAGCACAAGCTCGTACTGGCAAACCAGAGAAGTCATCGACCGAATCCGATGGTACCGATTCGGATGGTACCATCGAAGATACGACTGAGACTGCGAAGAGTCCTGAGGAACAGCAGAATAGTGCTGCCACAACAACGGCGACAGGAAGCAAGAAGCCCAACCTCACGCTGGATCTTAGCGATATCAAAGCTAAGGAAAAGGAGGAAGCTCGCATGAGACAGAGAATCATGGAAGAAGCGAAAGAGCAAGCCGAGCTCGAACATGAACTTGCATCCGTGTCAGAGTTTGAAGGACTTGATCCACCTGAACAGCGTCTTTCCCGCCAAACCCGTGAAGAAGCAGAGCGGGATCTCGAAGGAAAAATGGCAGATGCCTCTCTCCTTAAGGTTATGGATGAAAACTGGTTCCCTGCCCTACAACCCGCCCTAGGCAAAGCCCGTAACTTTCAGCTGGCGCAGAAGATGCAGGAGATTACAAATATCATTGCCTATGCAAACTACTACTACCAGCAAGCGCAGCGCCACTTCGTTCTTAATGGTTTCGTCAGTGAACATGTTCAATGCGCAATGGAAATGAGCCATTGCCTGAAGAACATGTATTACTTCGACGAAAATAACCTCCAGTTGCAGATTCTTACGACTAGCCAGCGAATCGCCATTCTAGAACCGCTAGTCACTAGCATCAACCCGCGCGCTTACTTTGAGGTCCACCATGACCTTACATTACAGTGCGCTAATGCATATGCGGAGCTCATGGATATCGAATACCAGATCCTTGAAGAAATGGCCAAGAAGAAATCGTTGACCAGCCAAGAAGAGGAACGCAAGAAGGCAGGGCTTGAAAATTTGATGAAATACGGTAATCGCGCTGGAAGTATGTTTACGTATTGGATGGACAATGTTCCTGCCGAGGATGGAACTCCAGGCAAGAGTGCTCGCAAAGAGCCTCTTCCCTCTTTGAGCGATCCCAACACCTCCGAGGCAGCCAAGGTGCTGAGTGCAGACCGAATAGCCATCTACAAGGTTCCAGAGGAGTATATGGATCAGTTTATTACAACAGGGCTGCGATTGGCCCGCGTCTACTCGCGTCTGGTGCCTCAAAAGAAGAAGCAATTTGTTGGTATGCTGCGCCGAAGCCTTGCTGAATACGAAAGATTGGTGAGATTCATCAAGCTCCACGGTCCTGAAGCTGAGGAAAAATTCAGCGAGCAGCTTGAGATTTGCAACAAGATGCTCGACCTTACGCTTTTCGAAATCAGGAAGATTTTGGCATCATAACACGTGGCACAAGCACATGAAGGGACGGTTCTGAAGCTCGGTTACATCTACAAGTTGTCCACTTCAGCCTAACTATTGGCCACACGAATAAACTAGTTCCTGTGGAACTGTCTGTCATTACCGATGAGCAGCTATCTACGGTAGATCGTAGTCATAAACACGTCAGGAATATGTATACACAATATGAATCTCTATTTTGTTATCTACACAACTGGTATTTGCTACCTCGTGGTCGTCGGGACGTGTGCAACTGAGCTTTGTGGTAGCATTTCAGCATCGTTGGCTTCCTCAACCTCTTCAGGATGGCCACCAGCAGCGCTGCGAGCCTGAAGATCGCGCGCAGGACCCACAAGGATCTGATAGTTTGTATCTGTGACACACAACTTAGGAGGTGGGAGTGACGGGCCTGAGCGAGAAGAGGGTGTAGGCAAAGGCATTCGGTTGATGATCTTGGCCTCTGCAATCACACCCGTACCTCGCGAAATAGCATCTGAGGGAAGATACGATGTCTGTAGCCGCATCTGAACGGCCATCTCTACATCCTCCACTGTGATCTCGTTCGTTCGCGGTGTGCGAGTTGGGTTCTGATAAAGCAGGGAAACTGCGGAGCTTGAGGATGAATTCGTGGCGACCGGGGCACATGCGTGGTCGCGAAGATCGCTAGCATCAGATAGAACCTGACGGGTGTATGCCGTCGCCACTTCGAGCAGCTGGTTCACCACTTGGGGGTCGTATGATTCAATACCGCATGACCTCAAAAGCCGGTCGATATTCTGGACGTCTTTTGGGAGCTCCTTGTGGTGTGTGTGGTTCATGCGGAGCTAATGATAGATAATGGACTGCTTTTACAAGTGAATGATGAGGTTTTCTGTCCTGTGCACAGCGTGATCCTTGAGATATTACGACTTAGAAAGTGAACCCAACAAGCCTGATCATCCAAGAATCTTGCCCGGCCACAACCGGGTGGATGAAGTCTGAATATTTTTCGAATTTCCCATACTGCAATTCATCACGCAGTATTGGTTTGCAAGTAAGCAGCATGTGTCTGATCTGGGGATGCTTTATAGAGCTTGAACTTGAGCTGGAAAACATAAATTCACCGCTGATTGTGCAACTTGACTTAAATGTGTGCTCCTACGAGCGCTACATTTCAGAGCCGACTGCAGGGACACAGAAATCGAACAGGTCATCCTCTAAGGGCTTCGAAAGAGTTATACAATCAAATTGATATTATAGCTGTATTCTATTCAAAGTTACTGTGTGCTGGATGTCGCTGTGGTGTTAGCTTTGGATCCTTCACCTTGTCGCACCGCGCAGAGCTCGACGGCCAGCTTGGAGCCGAACTTTGCATTGTTCAAAACCAATGCAATGTTTGCGGCCAGGGACTGACCCTTGGAAAGCTCATTTACTCGTTGAAGGATGTAAGGTGTGACATCCCTTCCTTGGATATTTTTCGACTTAACCTCCTTCAGTGCAGTATTGATGGCCTTTTGAACGACCCTGGCCTTAGCAGCCTCTTCTTTAGGCACGGGAACGGCAAAGACCATACCCGAGTTGAGGCCCAGTTTGTCGTTGGCATGGATGAGGTTAGCACCCTGCTGTGGTGTGTCAATTCGGAAGGGGGCATTGAGTCCAGAGTCAGGTGTGAAGAACGCTGGGAACTTGTCCGTTCCCACCGAAACGACCATCACGCCGTTTGTTTCGAGGCACTCCAAAGTGCGAGGAATGTCCAAGATGGATTTGACTCCAGCGCACACGACAGCAACAGGGCATCGGCCAAGCTCAGTAAGATCAGCCGAGATGTCCCAAGTCTGTTCTACACCACGGTGTACACCTCCAATACCACCTGTAACAAAGACCGAGATGCCAGCCAGGTGCGCGATGTACATCGTAGAAGCCACTGTGGTGGCACCATCAGCCTTCTCAGCCACGACGAAGGGAAGGTCGCGACGCGAACACTTGCGGCACTTGCGTCCGAGCTTTGCTAGTTTCTCCAGCTGGGAAGTCTCGAGACCAACGTGGATCTTGCCTCCCAATACAGCAATGGTGGCAGGCACGGCACCGTTCTCGCGGACGACTTTCTCAACGCTGCGTGCAGTTTCAAAGTTCTGAGGGTAAGGCATACCATGGCTGATGATGGTAGACTCGAGGGCGACGACGGGCGCGCCGCGCAGCAGCGCCTGCTTGACCTCCTCGCTAAAAACAAAACCGAGACTCTCGAGTTTGGCACATCGCTCGGGTGCACTGAGGTCAACAACCTGTTGTGCGGACGTTGCACTGGGGCTGAATTGTTGTGTGAAACGATTGAGCCTCGCGTAGGCCTGACGTGTGGTGGTTTGCATACGAAGTAGAACTGAAAACCCGCGGATCGGATCTAATTCTGGCGAAATAATCACAGCTGTGGAATATCCGGTGCGAATGAGTGCATGGCCTGTAAAGTATATGCATTGTATTGAGATCAAGTTGATGTCACTAGGAGTGTATTTATATTATCTATGCACAATGTATATTATCCAGGATCCTTCACTAAAACCCGCATTTTGAGCCCGTGTCACCACTCGGATCTGATGGAAGATTCGTCATCACGCTTAGATCTCACGTGCGTGCCCCATGCCTGGCCTCGGTCTTGATTTTATATTATAGAAAACCTTATTTCAAGGACTACGATGTCGACCTCGCATACCGACCTCCCCGCTTTCACTCCCGCTGAGGCACTGAGTCCCGCGAAGCGCGTTCTTATCACTGGCGCTGCAGGTCAGATCGGATACTCGTTGATCCCCCTCGTTGCCAGCGGTGCAGTGTGCGGCTCGCAGACGCCAGTTGATATCGTTCTGCTCGATATTCCTCAGGCCTTGCCCTCGCTCGAGGGTATTGTTATGGAGATCCAGGACGGTGCCTACCCGCTCGTCCGATCCATTATCACCACTGACAGCCTTGAGGTGGCTTTCAAGGGTACTCAGGTTGCTCTCATGGTCGGTGGTTTCCCCCGCCTCGCAGGTATGGACCGCAAGGACCTCCTTACCAAGAATGCTCAGATCTTCGTTGCCGCTGGTAAGGCTCTCGACCAGTACGGTGATCGTGACTGCAAGGTCTGCGTTGTTGCCAACCCTGCCAACACCAACTGCTTCATTATGAAGGACAACTGCCCTTCCATTCCCGCTGAGAACTTCACCTGCCTCACCCGCCTCGATCACAACCGTGCGCTCTGGCAGCTCGCTTCCAAGGCTAAGGTTCCCGTCGGCGATGTCGCTCGCGTCACCATCTGGGGTAACCACTCTAACACTATGGTCCCTGACGTCGACCAGGCTCTCGTCCGCACCAGCGCTGGCGTCGTTTCCGCTCGCTCTGCGATCAAGGCTGCGATGGAGGAGGGCAAGGACAGCGATGAGGCTGTCTCCACCTGGATCTCGGGCACCTTCGTCCCCACTGTTCAGACCCGTGGTGCAGAGGTCATCCGCGTTCGTCAGAAGAGCTCTGCTATGTCTGCTGCCAACGCAGTTGCTGATCACGTTCGCAACTGGCTCAGCACCGTTCCTTCGGAGCGCGTCCGTGCTAACGACTGGGTTTCCATGGGTATCATTTCCAAGGGTGAGTATGGCATCCAGCCCGGTCTCGTCTTCTCATACCCTGTTCAGATCGATACTAACGGTAAGATCAAGGTTGTTGAGAACCTCGAACTCTCCGAGGCCGTCAAGGCTGGCCTCAAGGCAACTGAGGCTGAGTTGGCTAGCGAGCGTGACATGTACTTTACAATCAAGGCTGAGCTCGCGGCTCAGCAGTAAGGTTCTGAATCACCTTCCCGCATCGAGATGTACATTACCGTATCATATCATTACCGTCTGACTAGTCGACTTGTGACTAACTTATTCCGAGTACTACAAGCATATTGGGTGTGAATCGGATTGATGGAATAGGAATACATCTATGAATTGTTTATTGATTGGTTCATCAATTGGCTGAGCCTCCAGAACACCTCCAGTGTTTGACTGTTAATCAAAGTGGAATCCTGCCTCGTTGAATCGGGCAAGAAGGTTGAGGAAGTCGTCTTGCGTCATCTTCGAAGCGCGGGCACCTGCCAAGCCAGTTGAATCGAGAATCTCATTCACCGTATCTCGTACGTAGTTAGGATTGCTACTAGGCTCGATATTCTGCAATGCGCAGTACGTCCTGTAGTTCTTTTCCATGAGTTCTTCAACCGCGGTCTGCTTAAAGATCGCAGCGAGAGTCTTGTTCTTACGCTGGAAGCACAAACGCACGAAACCATCCCATTCAAGGAAGTTGACAGCCGGTGGTGGATTGTAAGGCTCGATGCGAATGACCGAAGACTCGACCTTGGGTGGAGGTCGGAAGTTATTGCGTCCGACCTTGATCAAGTGATCGACCTTACCGAGGAGCTGTGCGTTGAGTGAAAGACGGCAGAACAGTTCGGTACCAGGCTTCGCGCAAAGGCGCAGGGCGAATTCACGCTGATACATGAGTACTGCGCAACGGAACGCAGGGCGGTGCGCGAGGAGCTTGAATGTAAGTGGGGAGGAGATGTTATACGGAATGTTGGCAACGCAAACGTCAAAGTAAGGGAGCTCGACCTTGAGGACGTCTCCGTGAATAATAGACAACTTGTGTCCATGCTCTGTACCCGATACACGCTTTGTGAGTTCAACAACCATTCGAGGGTCAAATTCAACCGCGATGACCTTCTTTGCAACCTCAAGCAGCTTCACCGTGAGGTTACCAGTACCTGGACCGATTTCAAGCACTGTGTCAGTAGCTTTGATCGCCGCCTTCTCAACAATCGACTTAATCACGAGGGGGTTCTTCAAGATGTGCTGACCGAGTCCGGCTGTGTTGAAAACGAAACCCTGACCCGTACGTGTGCGCTCTGTTGGCTCTTTACTCTCAATATCCGCAGCAGCAGCGACCTCGCGCTTGGGACCTGCGGAGGGTTTGCTCGAGATGCCGCGACCGGAGCCGCCTGTGAGCGTGGAGAAGGGGTTGAAGAACTTGGGGGTTGTCTTAGCCTCGTCTCCTGCACCTGCGCGTGCGCGGGGCAGATCACGAGTTACCTTCGGCATGTGTCGTGTGGAGTGCGCTGTGGTTAGCGAGGCGAAGTTGAGCTTTTGGAGTGGGTCTAGTACGAGTGCCCTATACATTCGGGGGATGAAATGTGAAGAGCGTACCAACGGTGAGGGTCGCTATCAATACAGAGTAGAGAAAATGTGCGTACAGCGCGGGAAGGCGCTCAAAAGGGCAGAAAACAGCATGTGCGGCGGACTGACCTTGCACGAAAGGTGGAACCGAGGATACGTTTCGAGTGATGCAAAGCCTGTCTGAGGTGAGCTTGCATACACCTTGGTTCAGGTGTGTGCTAGAAGAGGGAAAAGCACGTTAAATTAATGTGAGCATAGCGTTGTCATGCAGCGCATATCATACAAAAATGTGCTTTTGACCTTAAATTCCCACGGTTCTCCTGAGTTTTCTCTGCATACATCTGGTGTCCAGGAGCCGCATCCACACCAGTGCGCTAGAAATACACTAGCTCATCTCATCACACCGCTGCAGACCTGGATCGCTTGTCCATCCAGCGAATAAACGGAAAAACCGCGTCCGGAGAGAGTGGAAACAGACCCGGAGTGGGATAAAAGAATATCACCAAATACCGGGGTAGTGATGTTTAACGGAGGTCGCAACCGTGCTAAAGCGCTTGAAAAGACTAAAACAACACCTAAGAATGGATCGGGTGATGGCAAATCCAACTTGAAACAACCCAAACGTATTATTGAAACACGTTTACCACTCTTCACTCCGACGCCTCCCCCGCCCCCGCACGATGCACAGGGCGAGGAGGAAAGCAAGACCCGCCGCGTGAGCGAGGAAGATGAGGCCAGCATCCCTGCTGTGCGTCAGTGGCGTAACGTACAGCCTTCCCTATCAAATGAAGTCCTAGAGGCCGTACGCAGCTTGGGCTTCTCCGGCATGACGCCCGTGCAGGCTGCGGCGATCCCAGCGTTCCTATCGAATCAGGATGTGGTCGTGCAAGCCGTTACAGGTAGTGGTAAAACTCTTGCTTTTGTCATTCCGAGCCTGGAAATCCTCATGCGCAGGCGAGAGAAGTGGGACAAACACGACCTTGGTGCACTGGTATTAGCTCCTACTCGTGAGTTGGCGCTGCAAATCGGCGATGTGTACTCGCATTTCTTGAAGTTCATGCAATCACAGAGCTACACACTCGCCGTGTGCATTGGTGGATCTGGAAGCGCGAAACAACTCGGAGCGACGGGTAACGTCAAGCTTTCAGGCAACAACATCATCGTAGGGACACCCGGTCGAGTATTGGAGGTACTGGGGATGACATTCGTGAACCGAAGGACACTCGAAGTGCTGATCCTGGATGAGGCAGATCGCCTGCTCGATAGCGGGTTCAGCGTTCAGATGACCAGACTGCTCGATGTGCTCCCCCGGCAGCGCCGCACAGGTTTGTTCTCAGCGACACTGACAGAGGAAGTTGAGGAGCTCTCACGTGCTGGCCTGCGTAACCCCGTCCGTATCACTGTGCGAGTGCAGTATAAGACCAAAGCACCTCACGAACAAGGTGTCGAAGGTGTAACAGGTGACGGCACGTCAGTCGGCCATCAGGCCACCCCATCTTCGCTCCACAACTATTACAGCGTTGTTCCAGCCAAGGAACGTCTGTTCCGGCTTGTCGACTTCTTGATTGAACACAAGGACAAGAAGGTGATTGTGTTCTTCCTCACATGCGCCACGGTTGAGTATATTCACCACTGTCTTGGAGAGTTCAAACCCATCGCAGAACACTTCGTGACACACACCAGCTATGGGAAGAACCCCGAGGATAAGCGTGCCATCTTGGCATGTTTAACCGGTCAAATGCCGCAGCAGAAGAGAACTTCAGTGATCAAAGCGTTCCGCAGTGCCCCCAAAGGTGTGTTGTTGTGCACTGATGTTGCCGCACGAGGTGTTGATATCGATGACATTGCCTACGTCTTGCAGTTTGAAGCTCCACAGAATCCTGACTTTTATGTTCACCGTATTGGTCGTACTGCACGAGCAGGTCGCACTGGTTCAGCAACCTTGTTCCTACTCCCGGGTGAAGAAGACTTTATCGATTACTTGGCTCGGCGCAACGTTCCAATTGCGAAGAAAGACCTACCCTCACTTGACTCTGCGCTTCTTGAAGCTGTGGATGCACCTGTTGAGGAAGAAGTTATTGAGGAGCCTGTACCTGAGGATGAGAACAAGCTCGAGGGCGAGGACATCGATGAGGATATCGATGAAGACGAGGATGCTGATGAGGATGAGGATGATGCAGACGAGGATGAGGATGACGCAGACGAAGATGATGAGCATGAACAAGGCATACTGAGAGAGGAGGAGCATGGCGGTCGAGACACAAAATCGCAACTGGTTGAAGAGGAGGCGAAGTTGGGTGAGAAGCGTGAGCGACCAGAGTCACTCGAGGATGAAATCAACACCAAGAAGGTGATCCGAACTCGGATTGTCAAAGTCACTGTGAAGGGCTCTGATACGAACGTAGTGAATCACTTCCGCGGGATGTGCGCGCATGACCGACATGTGTTCATGCTCTCATCAGGTGCTTTTATTGCCACAGTCCGCGCATATCAGGAGCATCTGTTGCGCTTTATTTTCGTGGCTGATACGTATCCTTACTCAGACATTGCCCTTGGCATGGGATTGCTTTACTTACCTAGGTTACCTGACCTGAAGCGATACCGCTTGAAGTATCCGACAGTGACACGGCTCGAGCCTCGAAATATTCCATACCTCGATCCCGTTCGTGAAGCTGGGCGTGCGCAGGAAGAAGCCGAACGCAAGAAGCGCAACGAGATGCTGAAGCGTGAGCGTCTTCAGCGAGCGCTCGAACAAAAGAAGCGCCGCGAATTCCTCATGGAGGTCCGCAAGAAGAAGAACAAGACCAAGGCTAAGAAAACATGGGAAGAGTTCGCAGCAGAGTGGAACGAACTAAAAGAAGAAGCAAAGGCGATGAAAAAGGAAGGTAGCCGTCGTGTCATGCTAAAGAATTTGAAGAGAGACCTTGCAAAGGGTAAACGCTTGCAACAGCCACAACAGAAGAAATAAACGTGCGCATTGTATGGCTATGCATAGGATGCTTTTTAGTGTGTCTAGATCCGATGCAACTTGTCCGGTGATGGTCCTGCGCGGCGCGTTTGTTAACCTTCACAGTGCATCGTGGTACTAACATAAAAAAGGCTGACAAAATTGAGATAAGCTGATATTGGGACAACGGGTAATCTAGTCTAAAAGCGTCCGGGACTGATGAAAGACCTCACATGTGTCTCATGAAGCAGTTTTCAAAGGCATCGTTCAAACAGCAAGTGGTTTGAGAACGGAGTGACAATACTGAAGGAAAGAATTAGTGGGTAATGAGACGAACACCACCCAGATTGTCGAGCTTGTGTTCGAAACCAGGCTGAGGTGTAGTGATGAAGATATGGTTACGCGAGATACCAAGCTTGACCGACACGTACGCTACCATGGCAGGAGAGAAGCGTCCCTTGACCAAAACAAGATCAATCTTCATCTTGGGGTACTGCTCGTTCAGAATACGAACGTTTCTGTACAGAGTAGGTGGGATGTCCTCCTCTCGCTCAAACACGTGGACGATTCGAAGCCAGCTGCAGTCTTCGTTCTCTCGCACGTACTGAACCGCCTTGTTGAGGACCGAAATCTTACCGCGCTTTGCAAAGAATGCCATGGGGCGATCGCGGATATCAAACATGGTGTTGCGAATCCAGCGCCGAACAGGTCCTTCAGCACTCTTGCAGCAAACACATGGGAAGAGCTGCGCGAAGTAGTTCATCAGTTTAAGAACCTGGTATCGGAAGAACATCGTGCAGATAATGAACCAGGCGACACCGAAATAAAGGAAGAAAACGGACACAATGGATGGACGCTGAAGGATAATACCGACCAAACCTGCGATGACGGCTGAGAATGCGAGGAATGCACCAACCCAGGTCGATGTAACCTCCGCTTGCAAAGTTGAACGCTTGACCTTGAGCATCATGACACCCAACGCGAAAAGCGACATCACAGCCATGAATGCAATGGAGTAGGTATCGGCCAGAGATTGAACATTCTGCTTCAGAATCACATACATGGAAGCACAAAGCATGAAGAAACTAAAGATGATCCAGTGGTTGGTGCCTCGCCACTTGTTCTGGGCAAGGAAAAATTCCGGAAGGCAGCGATCAAGAGCCAATCGACGGACAAGACCTGTTACACCGACATAGGCAGTCAGGACACCACCAGCAAGAACGAGGCAGGCATCAACAACGATGACGACCTCAAGCCAGCGCCCACCCACGGAACGTGCCAAATCAGCGACGATTGTTGCAGCATTGTGCTCGGTAATGCCCCCTGAGATATCCACGATGAAGATAATGCAGAAGGTGAGGAGAATGTTGAAGAAGGAAACAAGTCCCCACATATTTCGTAGAGTCTTGACGTAAACGCCTGGCTTTTGCTCTTCGACGTAATTTGCGCTAGTTTCGAAACCTGTAACACCGAGCATGGCCGAGGCAAAACCGTAATATACCGCTTCGCCCACCCCTCCATAGGGCCCGTCTCGCCAGTTCGCCTCGACCACAGCGAAGCTACGCTTGCAGACAGCAACTAGTGAGACGATTAGTAACAACGTTAACGTTGCCAAGTGGAGGATGAAGATACCAAGAGCTACATTCGCACTTTCTCCAATACCAATGAAATTGAGAATAGCAAAGGCGAGGAGCAATCCTATGGTGCCCCAGAGCAACACATTATCGCCAAAATCTACAATGCGTCGGAGGTACTGAATGGCTTCAGCCGCAGAGACAACAGCTGTTGCAATGTACGACAGAAGTGTGAGGACTGCGGCAATAGCAGCAGTGGATTTCTTCGTTGTGTTCAATAGGACGTTATAAGCACCACCGTTCAACGGAAGTGCAGTTACGGCCTCACCGTAGATAGATCTAAACAGATACAACACGCATGATACAATAAAGACGGAGACAGGTGCCATGCAACCTGCGCGCGAAATGCAAGGTCCAGCCATGTAGAAAATACTACCTGTAGCGTCGTTACCACAAATTGCCGTGGCACGCCATTCACCTAGCTTATTACCATGTCGTAAAAGGGCACGATATACGTCGAGAGTCCTGGAAGGAGAAGGCTGTGGGGCACTCGTAGAGACATTTGATGCTCCCAAGTTCACGGGTTCCTTAAGGTCACTGGCACCTGGTGTGTAGGGGGCAGAAAGCAGAGGAACATCGTTCCCTTGACTGCGCTCGATCTTCTGCACAGTCTCTGGCGCAGGGTAGATCGTGGTTGCGTCACCGCCACCCCTGGGTCGGTCCTCATCATCATCGTCCTCTTCTGACTCAGCCTCGTCCTGCTCTGGCAAGGGTGCAGCACGAATCTGCATAATGGTCTGTGCATCTGCATCAATGTTCATGCTGGGCTTGATATCATTGCTCATGGCAGTGCGAACGACAGAGTTAGAGCTTGATTTCTTTCTTAACGAAGTCAAGTCGCCTGAGGAGCCTGCAAGGCGGGGGCGAACACCCATCCCCATCGAAACTGCACGCTGGGATTTCTGTTGAGATCCACCCAGGGCGGCGCCCACTCCAGTAAGAGGCACTGCATAGCCTTTGGGAGATCCAGTGTCGAGTGGAGGCGGTGAGATGGTGTTGGAGTTGTTTGCGAAGGTGAAAGTGGTATCCACACCACGACGGTGACGGAGCTCATCTTCATCATCCAGTCGAATGCTTCCAACGGAGTATGTCTCAGGTATTTGATCGACACCTTCATTGTCACGAGAGATGGCCTCTTCGAACTCCTGTTCGAGCTGTTGGAACTCAGGGGGTGGAACCAGCACAGATCGATCAGGGATTCCACCAACCACACCTACTCCAACATCAGTGACTTCATGCACGTAGACTTGGTTCAGTGGTACCAACTCATCGGGCACCACTGGGTTCACATTGGACCCAAACAACACCTCATCACCATCCAGGGCATCGTAATCTGCTTCTGATGTGGGTAGGTTGGCTGCATCTGGTGCACGCGCGGCGCTATGCCTGGGGCTGCGGTTCAAGGCTGACTGCGCGCTGGCAGGCTCGGTGTCACCCAGCGTCTGGTAGTTCACGCTCGGCGCATTTAACAAGGGGTTCTTCTCGTCTGACATCACTTGCTCGACCCGCACTGAGCAGCGGTGTCAGGGTCTGGAGGGGAGCAGTCGCGTGTGTAGATAGGCGGAGAGTTAGTTAAGACAGGTATAATGCCATTCAAATCATCCACCAAGCTACTGTGAGGCATGCTTTCGCGATGGAAAGGCAAGAGACGCCGCGAAGAATCCCGGCTTGAGACTTCTTGCAACGTCTTTCTCGCGGTCAAGAGGGAGCTGTGGAGTAAACATATGGTATCGCGACATACCACGATGCAACGCACACAAAACACCTTACTGCACTGTGATGCACTCACGACAAATCTCGAAAACACACGCATAGCATTGTTGTTTGGATAGCCTCGTCCGAGCGCTTTTTCCACACAGACCAGTGGCTACAATGCGCCTGAGTGACAATAAACAGTCCTTAACGCTCCGTGGCACTGCGCGGCAGCTGGGGCCGAGGGTGCTGACTGCACTCGTCTCATGCCACCCATGGATATCCTATAGTCTCGTCTTCCTAGGACGACGCATGCCTCAAGTCTATCTCGCGGTATACATGCGTGGTGACTGACAGACGCTCGAAACACATCCCTGATGGCAGGAGAGATCAACATCCGGGCAGAACCCGCCTCCTTCAATCCTGCAGCCTTGCACCGGCACTGGACACGGGATCGAACTCCGACTCGATTGCACCCTCATCACATCGCTGGATTCACGGATTGGCAGCGCAGTGGAGGTCAGGAAACACTCAAGAGGGCTTCTGACGCGCAGTAAGCACGAAATAGCTTGCATTTTGCGGCAGAGACGGCTGGCCTCGCGCGAAAAAGGCGTTTTTCTTGATGGACTCGGGGTCGGCTTCGTCATCTGAGGGCAGAGGGGTTGCGGACGGGGAGGCGCCTCGTGAGAGCACACCGGCAGCATCCACGAGTTCCTCGTCCACGCAGGAATTCAAGACTTCGGATGGCGCATTGCCAGGAGCAGCGCCAACCGCTCATGTGGGCACAGAGGACCCCATCGAGACGACGAATCGATACTTTGAACGACAGCTGGGCTTGGAGGGCAATACGGCGGGCTCCGTCGGAGCGATGTCTGGGACGGATCTTGGAGACAGGACGGATGTCGTGCGTGCCTCACAACTTGACGCCGCAAATCTATCTGACGATGTTGTGGACATATTCGCCGGCCAAATTCGCAACATCCTCAAGTTTCACGGCGGGGGTGAGTCGTTTTTGTATCACTATGGACCAGAGGTTGAAGCGTTCTTCAGGCTGTTTATTTATCGAAGTACCATCTATCGCGATGTTGCCACACCAGGTGCTGCGCTTCAAAATCTCATTTACAAGTCGGTCGAACGACCGCCGTTCCTGATTGGAATCAAGTTCATTCGGAAATTATTGGATGACATCAAGAGAACAAGCACAGGAGCTGGCGTACTTGCACCGTCATCGATGCTTGATTCTCTTAGATCAGCCGCTCCTGGCGCTGCTACGGCAATGCTTTCGACCGCTACACGGCTTCTCTCACAGCTACGGTCGCTCTCAGCAACGAGTCTACTCTCCGGTCCAAGCACTGCAGTTGCTGCCATCCAAACCTCTCTTCAGTCGTTAAAAGCGCTGATTGTTGGTTACTTATTGTATCTTCGAACTACACTTACGAATGCATCCAATGAGGCTGCAGAGTCTTCGCGGATGTATATGCAGAAGCACGATACACTCCTGCGAAGCGAATCAATCCACTCGCCTTCCTTTCCAGCCTCGAATTCGACTGCGCCACCAATCGGCGCGGATCTCAAAGAACCATTCAGACCGCTCTTGAGGCCTTCACAAAAGTTTCTGTACTTTATCATCCACATCCTGCTCCGCTGGGGTTGGGTTCGTTTGGGCTCTACCTTGCAGAATCTCAGCCACAATGTGAATCCGCTCGAACACCGAAGGTTTCATATGGTCGTGCTTCGAGCACTTGCTTGGTACCAAAAGGCTGAGCTTGCATTCAGATGGCTCGAGTTTGCAAATTTCGTTGTGTTCCTCACCCAGGGCAAATATCTATCCATAGCAGATCGAGTCCTCGGCATTCGTTTGCAGTACCCACACCCCAACGCACGACGAGCAATAGCTTTGGATCTCCTACACCAGCAGTTACTATGGCAGGGAATCCTGGATTTTATCCTGTTCTTGATGCCACTCATCGATGTACGCATGATTACGAGCTTTTTCAAGCGCATTTTCTTCCTAGGTGGTCAAGGACCTGATAACTGGGTCAGCTCGGTGGGTACAAACACAGGGGCAGGAGCAAACCACTTGGATGAGTCCATGTCGTTTGCGACTCGTCAATCGTATCTGCAGACGTCATGTGCAATTTGCAATGCTCAGCCAATTGTATGCCCTCACAAAGCTCCCTGTGGTCATATTTTCTGTTACTACTGCTTGTACTCAAGGAGGCTGGCACACGAAGCAGGTGCCTTTCCATGCCCAGAATGCCTCGAGCCTATCTCAAGCCACGTCCCTGTTAAGTAGGTAATGTTCGTGACTTGGCGCGAAGGACAAGCCGCTCAACGTTTCTAGTTTCCAGTTTGGCGTTGTTTATTCTATGTACAGTGTTACCTATTGGTGACATTAATCCTATTCTATCTGACACCATGCGGTGTCGTCTAATTGAGTCGCATAGAAAAGTTCTAAACGATACACATGCAGCAGCATGAGTCCTACCATTACGATGATGACGATGATGATGAAGTATTGTCTAATGACTCAAAGCAGTAACGATGCTGAAAACCATAATGAAGGTGGACTTCGGAATAGCCTTGTTCGTATACAGGAAGGGTGTACTTGGTGATTCCTGAGGATTCGGTTCCTGAATCCACAGTTGTGGCCGATGTCGTTTCTAACGTAGCATTTATAATATGATTAAGTTGTACACCTGCGATGCCAATTACTTTTCGTTCCCCAGTCATTGAAGCTGGCCCAGATCTACATGTCAGTCTGCATGCACTGAATTTCTGTGCTTTCGAGGTTTCGGCAGGGATCAAAGCTTCGACTTGCTGCGACGTAGGGGAGCGATAACCAGGTGGGTTAGAAGAGTTTAGGCAGCACGCAACGCAGTGCTCGAAGTGGCCGAAGCACGTTCCTCGCTTGGGATCCTGGGTTGCCCATTGAGTGCAGGTGTCTGGTGTTGCTCGATGAACAGTGACCATCTCAGAGCCGTCTTTTTCACCTTTCAGACAGCAGCCTTCCGTTGAATTGAAGGAAGCAACATTGCATACAAAACCCTTGTCGTCGACAACCAAATCTCGTCCATGAGAGTCCCATTGGCATGTCGTTAGCTCAGGTTCCGAGGGCTTGACCGTTCCGCGTGAATCAGCAGACAGGGGTGACGACTTCTTCCATACGTCCAAAACCACCGATCGAGTGGCTTTGTTTTGCTGTTCATTCTGCGACTGCGGAAGGACCAGTGATTTGGCAAACTCTTTCACTTCGTTGGTTGTGGTAAGTGGCTTATCAGGAACAAATGATGGTTCCAGGACGTCGCGACCTTTTGACCTCTCAGATGCGACAGCATCACGAGCGAATGCCATATACACAGCGACGCGATGCGACTTTTCATCTGTAATCTCTGGAAACTGGAAAGATGGAGAGGTGCGATCCTCGTGGTGATCTGTTGACGCCATGCTTGCATTGTTCAAAGGAACGTTATTTCGAGTTGTCATCGCTTGATCCACGATTCTTTCAATTGCTTCTTCGAGCTGGACCACCGCAAGCGAACGCGGCCTCGACGGGTCTATATCACTAACTGTCATTGCTTCCGAAACCTTTTCACGGAACGCGGCTAGGATTGGTGATGATTCAATATAGACGGTCGTCCGACTCAGGGCGTGATGGGCAAGATTAGGATGTTGGCCAGTTGGTCCAAATTGCTTCACTGCCAGAGCGGCAGCTCGATCCTCTTCACGGAGTCTCTCCGTATAGCCTCTGCGAGATCCCATGAAGAAGTTTTCGAATCGGTCAGACTGCACAAACGGGACGATCACGATACGCAGGAACAATATTGCAACTATTGCCAATACGGTCGTGAAGACGACTTGTTGTCGTTTGACTGTCGCTTTCAACTTAGCAACTTCTCTCACACTTGGAGAGCGGGTTGGAGGACCATATATCCCTCCATGCGGAAGAGGTGGAGGTCCCGGCCCAAATGACTTGGCTCCCTCACCAAGCGGTCGAAGAGAGCTTGGAGGTGTGACATGCCGTGCATATAAACTCGGGCTATAAGTATTACCAATGCTTAGCGAGGGACTCGAGCTTCTTGCTGAGTGTTTGGGACTTCCGAGACGAGGATAAAGCATGACATTGCCTGGACTGTAAGATCTGGTGGTCCCGGATCCAAGAGATGGACTTTGCGCGGCAGTGCTCATCGTAACATTGGCCGTACCACCGCGGAACTGCTGAGGTGTATGCTGTCGTCCGCCATGAGGCGGAGGTGGCAGTGCCGACCCTGCATTCCACTGAAAGCCACCACCTGGAGAAGCCCTTCCAGCCCTTTGTTGCTGTTGTTGCTGGCGCCAGAGTGCTTGGATATCGCTTTCGTGACCTTCTCCCCCACTGCTTGTAAAACCCATACCGTGGGGTATGGACGGTGATTGCGCGCCTAAGACGACGCTTGGTCTTTTGTTCTGCCGAGAAGGGGTCCCCTCTCTGCCCGACAAGGAGTCGTGGGGTTGTTGTTGATGGGGGTGGTGGTGATGATTGTGATGATGATATGCGAAATTGGGAGGGACCGAGGCATGTTGGGCATATGGTGGCGGCTTGGCACTATTGTTTGGAACCATCGAACCTGGTGTTCCAGGTGGTGTCGGCAGCCGCAACGAATTGGACATTGCACCTGGTGGGGCAGGGGGTAAACCAAACGAGCCACCACCACTACCTACGGAGCTCGCTGAATTGTGACTGGGGTTGCCAGCAAAATTGGTGCTTGTTCCCATACCTCCTCCTCCTCCTCCTCCTCCTCCTCCTCCCGCCGAAGCCCTACCTGTTGTCGATCCTGTCGCCGTACCTGACACGACTATCCCTCCAGTCCCCGATAGCGCTGAGCCTGTAATGGATGCACCTTTCCCGGAGCCTGGGGATGGTAGCGTCCCCGATGGGGACCCTGGATACAACGGCGAGCCGAAACCTATCGTGGGAGCTGTGACGAGACCGCTGCTGCTTAGCGTCCCAGACACGTTTGAATGACTCAGCGAGCTTAGCGGACTGTTAGTTGTTTCCGAGGGCTGCAGGCCCTGACGCAGGTGAGGAATGGCTGAGGCCTGCGCCGTGTGAAGGGGCTTTCTTGCGCCCATATTGGGAGAATCACCCGTTGGCTGCATGGTCCTCAAAGCCTGCCTCGAATTGAGGGACCGAGTCAGAAGTCGATCACTTTAAGGTGTTTTTTACGAAAGGCACTGTCTTAGGGTGGGTGTCACCGACGTTCACCGCATGTGGTGGACATTTTGTGTGTACCTTGTGTGATTTGCACCCGATTTGTAGGCGTGCAGAGATGGGTTGGTACGAAATCGTGCAAAATATTCGGATTGAAGATTCGTGACCACAACTTAATTACAAGTTTGAAACTGTATAGATCGCGTGTGGGGTGGGTTCAGAACAATTATTTTCAAGTTGTTTACACCCGATAATCCGTATTTAACATACTTTTCACATCGTCTAGGCCCCACCACACATGAGTTCTAACCCCGAAGTCGAGTCCAAGACCCAAGATCCGACTGCTGTGCCTGATCCAGAGGCACTGTGCGAGCGGGCACGTGCCTCGGCTCACCTTCGCTTTGCTACGAACGTTGCAAGTAAGTATGGTGTGACGCATATCGCGAAGCAGCGTAGTGTCATCGCATCTCATGACCACATGTTCTCTCACAAAATCCCAGTCGAGGCCAAGGCAACGTCGCAGCAGTCGAGCGGCCGCTGCTGGATCTTTGCAGGCTTGAATGTCATGCGACTCGCCGTCGCAGACGTTCACAAGGTTCATGCCGACAATTTTGAACTCTCTCAGAACTATGTCTTCTTCTGGGACAAGTTCGAGAAGTGCAACTATGTGCTCGAGATCTTCTTGGATACGATCAAGACCGAGACGCCGAGTGGTCGCCTGTGGCAGCACGTCCTGTCCACTCCCATTATCGACGGCGGTCAGTACGACATGTTCATCAACGTTGTGGAGAAGTATGGTGTTGTGCCGAAGAGCGTCTACCCTGATGTGTTTGACGCGACCGAGTCTCGACACCTGAACTGGTTGCTCAACAACAAGCTGCGTGAAACGGCTTCGTACTTCTACACTGTGTACCACCGCGAGATCAAGCGTGGCAAGTCACACGAACAGGTGATGGAGGAACTCCGTGAGTACAAGCGTGCCGTCCTTGGCCAAATCTTCCAGACCATGACAGTTCATCTCCAGGTGCCTCCTCGTGCGTTCGATTGGAGATTCAAGACTTCGGACAAGGACAAGAGCCTGAAGACAGTGAGAAGTCTCACTCCTCAGGAGTTCTACAAACAGTACTGCCCAACAGTTGCAAACGACATCTCCATCATCAACGATCCTCGCAACCCATACCAAAAGTGCTACACGGTGCAGTACTTGGGTAACGTTTGGGGTAAGAGTATTCGCTATTTGAACCTTCCCATCGAGAACTTGATCGATTTGGTTAAGCACTCCATCATCGTCCTCAAGCGTCCTGTGTGGTTTGGCTGTGACTCGGGCAAGTACATCGAGCGCGAAGCAGGTATCTTCGATACAGCTGTTTATGACTACTCGCAGCCCGTCGGAACGAACGTTGGCCGCATCAACAGCTCGAGCAAGGACATCCAGTCACTTGTCTACACGCCACACGAGTCGGTGCTCAAACAAGACGAGCCTGTTGTATTCGACAAGAAGCAGCGTTTACTCTTTGGTGAGTCGTTGATGACTCATGCGATGGTCTTCACCGGTGTGGATCTGGATGAGCACAACAATCCCACTCGATTCCGCATTGAGAACAGTTGGGGTGAGAAGTATGGTGACAAAGGCTACTATTCCTGCAGCGTTGAATGGTTCAAGGAGTATGTCTATCAAATTGTACTGCCTAAGGATGTTGTTTCCGAATCAGGTATTGACTTTGGCTGCAACATCGAAGAGGTACTCAAGGAGGAGTGCACAGTACTTCCACTTTGGGATCCTATGGGTGCACTTGCAGAGTGAGAAGCAGTGAGAACCAAGTGTCATTCGGGCGAATCTCGAGGTTCAGCTCAGAAGTTCTCCCTTCTCACTTTATTCCTTTTGGTCGTTTGACTGTGTCGCCGCTTGAATGAAGTTGAGGAATCGTTGTCCATACCTATCAGGCGCGACGGCGGATATCTCTTCTTTCGTCCACAGAGACTTCCATTTGTTTTCGAACCATTTCTTGGCACCGTAGTGGGTCAAGATGTCAATGATACCGAAATACAGCGTCTGTCCCGTGGTGTTACCACATTCGTCTCGAACAGCTACACCTCCATCGAATTGAGTGAAAATTGAATGCGCAACTTCGATTGGGGGAGCGGTTTTGACAGGGCTCGATGCCTCTTGTCCCGGTTGCGGTTGGTTTTGACCTTGTGCTTGCTGGTGGGACTGCTGTTGCTGGGACGGTTGCTGGGACGGTTGCTGTTGCAGCTGGGCTGGCTGTGGTATTGAGGATTCCGCTGCCTCTCCTTCTGTTTGGTTCGAGGGAACCTCTCCAGAGCTTTCGTCCCACGTCTTAGACTCTCCATGGCCCTGCCCGGTGAGAAGAGACAAAATTACTTGCTTGTCTTGATTGTGCGGTGTCACGGCAGTGAGAGTCATTTCAACTTTACCTGAGCGACTTGTGAGCGTAATCGAAGTGGTGTTGGGAGTTATCATGGTTGGGCAAGATTCTGCTCGAACTGGTCGAGGAATGGTATGCAGAGACATATCAATATTCGCACTGTTTCCGGTTGCGTCTTCAGTCTCAGCGACAATTGGCGTACTGCCCTGGTCTGTTGGATGATTGGGGTCCTCTGGAATAGCGTGCAAATCAATTTCTGACGGTGACACCGCAAGAGGTTGAATTACTGGCAAAATAGGCTCATTTCCAGTTCCACCAGCGACTAGCCCAGTAGATGTAACTACTGTGACATGCATATTGTCTGGCAACGAGGTGCTAACCTGATCTGGAGCCGTTCCAAGGAACTTGCTTGGTCTTGAAGTGGCAGGGATGGACCCAAAAGTATGAATGAGCTCTGCCACGGTTGGAGAGGGCTGAAACTGCACATTGAACGCGTGAGGAGTCGAAACCTGGTTGTACTTAGAGGGCCTAGGGGCGGCTGAGGAGGGAGTGGCAGTTGTCATGGCTCGTGGTCGGTCGTTCACGGGACCGGAGACTGACGCGGCCTTCCTTTCCTCAAGACCATCTCGAGGGGTCATCTTCGGCGATTCTGTGCCTTCCTCCACATTAAGGTCAACAGGCCTTCGTGTCTGCAGCTTTGGATCAAGATATGACGTAGTGTCTGAAGTGGTTAGATCGTCTGTTGGCCTTACCTCGCCGCCTGGGGTTGAGGGTTCCACTTCGATATCCGATATATGATCTTGACGAGCTTTTTGCTCGTCGACAGTGTTCTCTGAGAGTGGAGGCAGTGGTGGCCCATGGGAAGCAACTGATGCAGAAGGATGGATAATAGAAATCGACTCGTTTCGTGTACTCACTGGGATCAAGCCAGGGATGCCTACGCTAATACCAGAGAGTCGTAGGTTCCTTCTGTACATTGTTCCATTGTGGACGCCGAGCAAGAGGGAGTAGTCCATGATGCCAAGTCGCGTCAGTAGTTCGACATCGATTCTGAGTTGTTCGAGGAACTTCGACGTGAGTTCAGGGCCAAGGAGGATCTTGGCATTGTCCTCCAAGAAGTCGTTGTCCTTGAATACGCATCCGGGTCGAGTTCGCTCTTCGGGGTTGGTTCTCCGTCCATGAGTGCTACCCTTCAAATCATACACTCGGTCGATCGTCTTTCTGGTTGAGAAAACTGACCCCATAATTAAGAAGTGATGCTCAGGGCGCTTGTGTGGTTTCACACGATGCATGCCGAAAAAGCGAGCCAACAACGTGTTAGGATACTTCATGACATGCTCGTAGTACTGGGGCATAATCTTCCGAAGGAACTTGCTCTCATCCTGGGATATCGTCTTGATCATATACCGTCTGTCGTGGGAGTAAAAGAAGAATTGACCACTCTTCGAATTGGAAATGAATTCCAAGAAGTTAAAGTTACCACAGATGCAGAGCAAGTACTCTGCAGGATCAATGTCAAAGCGGGCACGAATGTTGCGGAAGACCTCAGGCATGTAGTCCTTGAACTTGAAGTCTCTTGCCTGATGGGCCGGGGTTGTGGCACTGCCATTACCAGGGAACCTCAGATGAACATACTCCTTAAACGCTTCAGGATGCAAGTCACGTCTGAGTGGATGAGCCTCTGCGCGCGACACGGTGTAGCGAATACCAAGCATCATGTCGTACGTCAATTCGAATTCAGGATGCTCTTTGTTGATCTTGCGGTGCTTCGTTTTGACAGGTTTGTTCGGGTGCTTCGAACTCACCTGTGCTGTGGCGAACTCGTGTGAGTGCATGGTGGACTGGCCCTGAGAGGTAGTGTAGAACACAGTGCGTTGAGGGTGCTCGGATGTGGGCAACAGGGTGCTGTGCTGTAGTGCTTGCTGCTTACCACCCTCGTGTGGCACGTCCTTCGAGTCCCGCTGCGCGCTGGGTTCATGCTCGCCAGAGGGTCGAGTGTCACGCGTCTGGAGTTGATCCGGATGACCTGACTCAGCGCGTGTATCATCTTCATCCTCGGTGTCAGTGGTGGAATCGGTGTCTTCGTGGGTGTCGGAGTCATCCTCACTGCTGTCCTCGGCGCGTCGTCTTCTGAACATGTCCCAATCGTCACTGAGTCCAATCCAATGGAAACTTGTGTGAAATCCTGGTTTACACGGGTTTCCAGTAGGATGCAGTGATTATTTTCGGATTGTGATTAAATAAATCGACTTATACTGCAATCCGAGAGATAAATCCAAGTTGCTACGTCCGAGCCACTTGGCCAGCCCTGAATATCACACACTGGAGTCCGTGAACTTCCACTTAAATTTTGCACCCCCGATTCAGTCAGTTCAGGACAGGCAGACTCTTGGGCTCGGTCAATTCCAGAGTGCTGGGTCGTACCCTGGCACTTTGGGAATGGCACGAAAGCCCTCGAATAGGACGCACTGCGACCATATTACCCTTCGTATACAATGTCATGATACACATCAGTTTTATCCAACACCACCACGCTACTCTGTTCACGCCAACTTCTGAGAACGTCTTCTCAGTCAGTCGCACAATAGGAGTTGATCAAGTTTATGTTGCGAAATGCTGAGGTGATGATGTTGACGCTTGGCTGCAGTTTCGCATAGAATATACTAGCTAAAGAAAGGAGGAGTTGGATCGTGCTATACTATTGAAGGTTCGTTCACATTATGACTTAAGCTCTCTGCTGAACAGAAGCGTTTGCAAGCTTGGCGTCAACAACGGTTTGATTCGGATTTCGAAGGGGCTGTGGCGGGAAACCAACCTAGAGGGATGATATGAGGGACGAGCGACGCAAATAATAATGTGAGGCAAGCGAGCTAAAAAGTGGAAACCAATCACAAAAAACTTTCTTGCCTGGGAAGCATCGACGGCAAGATGCGATACAAAGCTAGTGCAGGTGATCCACTCATACGTACCAGCATCTCGAACTTATCAATGCCAGACAGGTGACGCATATGGCGATACACATCACCAACAGTTGCAGATGTGTTGAATTGGACTCGAACACGCTGGCGAGGAAGGAGCACGAGCTGAACTGTGATTGTGGGCTCAGAAGGGTTGACCTCGTATGCCTTGGGGGTGAGGTTAGCAAAGTTCGCTGCGGCATCTAAGGACTCGTTGCCATCAGACAAGGATTGACCCTTTGAACTCGAGAAGTCAAACGGTTGAGGAGGGGGAGTGTAATCCTCTGACGACTTGTCCACAATCGCCACGCTGGCCTCTTCGACTGTGAGGCCGTGGCGGGCGATGATGTCCCGTTCAAGTTCAGGAGGCATCTCACGATTGTGCAGAGCACGCAAGAAGCCCTGGTTCTCAGGCTTGTTGATGGGTCTGAAGTCGTTATCACCGAGAAGGAAACCATTGCGGTACATGGTGATGGTAAGACCAGTGTCAAGCTTAGCATCGGACCCTGCAGCAGCCGCAGACTGACGTGCAGCACCAATGACGTCGCTGGGGGTGACGTCGCGCCGCACGGGTCGCATTACCGCAGTGTGGCTTTGTTGTCCGCCCTGGGAGAACTCTTCCACGTCAGCTTTCTTCTTGTCATCTTCCTTCTTATTGCTCCAGAGTGTGTGAATGTTAGACATTGCTTATGAGCCGATTTTGTAACAATGAACTGATCGAGTTATCAATGTAAACGAACTTGGTGTGTGATTCAGCCGGACTGGAACGGTTGTCCACTCGCTCGTATGTGAAGGCCTGGACGTATCAGAGTCTATCGGACTGATAGAATCTTCGAGCCTTGGACCTGAGAGGGGGGCGGAGAATGGGGAAGCAGGACCAGACCGGTAATCAGATGACGTTAGGAGACAGTGGGGGCACAACGAGTACATGCATACAGAGGATGCTTCGCAGATCGTTCCATCATCCGATGAAACGCGACGATTATGCAGCCAGTAGGAGCGAAATGCCATATTGAGATGAAACCATAGATGCACACACTATTTGGTATGCATCCCGGCCTTGCACTGACTCGATCGAATTTAGGTAACTTGCGCCAGCAGGGATTTATCGATTGGTGGGGAGATCCTTCCCACACCACTTGTCTCACCACCGGTCCACTACCCAGAGTATTGTGCTCAAGTCAGATCCTGTTGTCAGTCAGCAGGGAAATGTCCGTGCCCGGCTGGATGATATCTCTTCCCTCCACAACAAGGGGTGTTGAAATACGCACTCCTGTCCTCGAACAAGCCCATTCTCTCGCGTCCAATTTGGGGTCTATACAGGGTGTGGTGAGAGTAGAAACCGCATCAATACGTTTGGAAGCCCGTATTTATCCAGACCCACATCAGTGATTCGTCGCTTGTCACACTTCAGACCCAGTAATCCGGGACAAAAACTCTCGTCTACTCACGAAAGCTTCTTTAAGTGCATCTTTTGCGTATTTCACGCCCCACTAGGTTGCACTCGGTACTTACATTGGTCTCGTTCTGTAATACCCCTCTCTAGTCCAACTCACAACCAAGCATGACGCGCCAGCGAATGGCTGTTCGCTTGTTATGCTTGGTCGTGCTGGTCGGAATTGTCATCTCGGCCACGGCCGTGCCCGACTTCGCGGGGAAAGACGCGGGTTTGGGGACAGCCTTAGCAGCATCTGCAAATGAGATGGCAACCACCGGTTCCCTCCCGACTCGCCTCGCTGATGAGCTGGGTGTTGGAGCCGAATTCGACCATCTCGCGGAGGCCGACCATCAAGCGAGGAGTCGAGGGCCGCCCCGAGCACGCTTCCACCTTCGGCGCTTATCAGCGTTGACCTCGATGGAGGAGCGCATTAATGCTGCTGCAAGAGGAAGTCAAGCGAGTGATGCTCCGATACAGCCACTGGATAGACGGAGAGGGGCTGACGACTACGGTGCGTTGAGCGCAGATGCCTTCATTGCATCCGTAACCTTCGATGAGGACATCTACATCGATGGCGAGCCATTACATCCACACTGCGCGCATGTACATAATCCCAGTGAACGCAGCACAGTGTGGCTATCCAATCTTGATCTCGAGTCGAAGTTGCAAGGTCTGTTCCAGCTGCGATGTGGCAAAGTTGTCGTGGACTCGAATCCACCCGCATCGCTCCGCAGCATGACAGCACAAAGCTGGCAACGCCGAGCACGAACACACCTGCTTTCGTTCGCTGCCGGTAGACCACACATGGATATCATCGCTGCAGAACATGAAGCTAACCTGACTACCCCTGCATTCCACCCTCAAGCCCAGGGCTATGTTGACGCCTGTCGCAACCTCAACTTTGGCTTCCTCCTATACAAAGGAGACGCAGGGCACCACACCCCTTTCAGACTAGATGACTTCAAAGACTGCGTTCTCGAGGTGATGGAAGCAGAGGCACTAACTGACGCAACGGGTGTGCCTCTCCTACCAGATGGAGTACTTCCACTTGCCCCAGTTTCGCCTGATTTGCATCACGTCCTGACTGAGAGCCACTTGCTGGGTACCGCAGAGTCAGTATCGCATGATGCATTGGACTTTATGATGTCGCGCGCTAGGGCTTATCTCGCTGCAGTTACGCAAGGTAGTATAGCATCCTACTATGACCATATCCACTTGCATGATGAGCATACTAGATCGAGAATTGAGGATGAAATCCTCAACCTACATGAGCAGCAAGTGAAAGCACGTTTCAAGAACAACGGGCATACTCTTCGTCTGAAGAACGAAGTTCCTTCTTCAGTAACGACATCCGAAACTATGGTAGCCCAGGATGGCCAAGAAGAAGGTGAAGCTGGTTTGACTCCAGATTCAGCACTTCTTAACAGCTTCTTGCAACTTGAAGAGCCTGTGGTTCGCAGAGCAGATTCTTTTTCGCCAACAAGCAGTCCTGGCGTCTACCCTCAAAGTTCTGCATTGCGTCAGCTGGTGGATACTCTGGTTCCACGACCCTCGACACATCAGCAAACAGTTGGAACCACTGACGAGGCTTACAATCCTAAACTCCTCCAGGTTAGTGCAGAGTTAGGCACAGGCGTACAGTCTATGACGACCGCTGCAGTTGCAATCGACATGCAGCACCTCGCCCTCCAGCGACAGCGTGAACGACAGCAGAGTCAGCTCATGATCAAGCTCATGCATCAACTTCGTGTTGCACATCGGAATAAGCTTTCACTCACGCATGGAATCGTGTGGCAGCTTACTGTTCGACCGTTGCTCAGTGTCATCAAGGAATTCATTCGTCGTAACTCTCAAGAAATCTTCTACCAACAACTGCGTGCACACACACTGCCCTTCTTGGTGAAAATGATCTGCACAGGAAAAATTGAACCGTCGGTTTGGGCAAGTCCCGAGATCCCAGCGCCACAAGAGCTTCTGGATCCCAAGGGTGGCGTAGATGCCGTTCCAGAGTACCTAGAGGGTGCGTTCGTGGAAGTTGGCGCTACAGTTAAGCCACACCATCGACAGCATGCGCGACATGCTGAGTCTCAAAACATGTACGCCTTTGCTCCAGTCCAGCTTGAAGATCATACGTTCGATGCCACTACCAGCACACGAAAGATGGGTAGCACTCACGCCCCTGCACATCCACAGGCTGACATCCGTCAAGCCCTCAATGAAATCACATCATCGGAGCGCGCGATGAAAATCCTATCAATCGCTCGCGACGGAACGCGTAAGATTGTTCAAGAGACGCTCGGAAATGACCCTCAGAGTTTGGCCAAGCTTTCGACAGTTAGCTTGCCATCGAGTGCGTTGGAGGTTATTGCTCACGCTCGTAAAGCTGCACAGAGAGTTTCCTACGAAGGCGACAGTGAAGGCTCAGCCGAGAGTGATGCAGGCGCCGATGCAGGTGGTGATGCAGGTGGTGATGCAGGTGGTGACTCACCACCACCACCTGAAAGTGATGGAGGCGCTCCCTCCGCTGAAGGCGACTCTGCCGATGGTGGAGCCGAAGGCGGCGGGGGTGGTGCGGCCGGAGGAGGTGGTGGTGCTGGTGGTGGTGCGGCCGGAGGAGGCGGAGAACCCAGCGAAAAGGCAATCCCTGTGCCTAATCACGGAAAGATTCTCATCGACTTTGCAGGTTGGGTAACTGCCCCCCTGCTCGGCAACCTACAGTCGGCTGTTGGTGGTACACTCATGGAGGTTACCAAGCGGTCCGTCGCCATGAATATCGACGATAAGCTGAAGCGTGACGTCAACGTTACAGTGGCGCGTCAGGCAAGTCGTGCCATCGTAACCTTCTTCACTGAACGCTTGACTAAGGGTATCAGCCACAAGGTATCACATTCCTTGATCCGTTCCCTTATTCCCACAGTCACTCAGGACGTGACGGCCGTGATGATGTCGTCGCTGAGTTATGGACTGGCGATGTCTTTGTCGCGCTCGCTGACACGCTCACCCAAGACGGATGTGAACTGCAGCGAATGTACTGCGGATATGTCAACTTACAAGTTGAAGCCAGTAGGAGAGGACAAAAATTGCAACCTGTGTAAAGTCTCGAAGTGGAATGAATACTACCTCGATTACTACACACACTACTACACAGAGTACTTCTACGGCTACTATGGCTTTTACTATACGCAGTATTATTCGCAGGTTTTCGCAAAGTGGCAACTAGATGAGCTTGAGCAAGCTGCACAGGCAGCATAAGACTGTATTATAAATACCCCACCTACTTCATAATCATTCCTCTATATTCCAAATAGCGCAAACTGGTATCACCGGTGAATACAAAGCTACGTAAGTCAGTAATCTCTGCGTGGAGGCATAATGGTATCGTATTCTCACTGTTAACTAACTAGTTTATGGTGTCGGGAGATGTGTAAGTATAACGTTATTCTTTGGACATTTTCTCGATCAACTGCTGGTATGCCTTCTTAAGCTTGCGCCCAGAGCGACCTGCATACATACCTGCGTAGTGCCAGAAGTGTGCCTCGACGCGTCCTGCTTCCTTGGTGCGGGACTCAGGTGTAGGGTATGACTCTTGCATAAGCCGGACAATGATGTTACCAATGCAGATAATGAAAGGTCGTCCGAGCTTTCGGTTCTCTGGAGTCTCCCATCCGTCATCGGATTTCGTGATCTGCTTCATGCCTCGAAGAGCCTCAATAGCTCCAGCCTGAGCGTCGAGAGTGGATTTACACGAGGCAATAAGTGCCTCATCCAACTTGTAGACATTACCCTCTTCGTCTTGAATTGTGGGGACTTCGTCCTCTGATTCTGACTGGCGGACCTTCTTGTGGGAATCCTCTGATTCTTCCTTCGCACCGGGTTTGCGCTTAGCACCCAGAAGCTGATCACCCTTCTTTGAAGATTTTCCATCATCTCCTTCGCTTTGTTCCTTGCCGTCGGTTTTCTTTGAGGTCTTGAGCTTGCTTGGCTTGGATTCCTTTGAATCCCTTGAGTCGTGCGAGCCATCCTTTGAATCCTTACCATCTTTGCTTCCCTTCGACTCTTTCGGCTCCTTTGGTTCCTTTCGTACCTTAGCAGACTTGTCGTCCTTTGACTCTGCAGCCTTAGCCTTCTCTTCTTGCTTGGCTTTACGCTCGAGTTCCTTTTCGAGCTTGCGCTGCTCTCGTTCACGCTGCTTCTCTTCTTCCGCCTTACGCTTGGCTTCCGCTCGCTGAGCCTGAAGCTCCAATCGCTTTTGCTCTTGAGCCTCCTTCTTCGCGCGCGCTTTAGCTTCTCGGGCTGCTTCTCGCTCAGCTTCTTCACGAGCTTCTTTGGCAAGCGATTTCTCGCGATTGAGAAGCTCGCGTAGGATAGTCATACACCTATTTGCAATGAGTTGCGTTCTCACGGCCTGCTCAACATGGGTCTTTGAGGTCTGCGACGGCGCATCAGTCATAGCCTCTCCGGAATTCGCTGAAACTGAGCTTGGGTCACCCGATGGCGGCTGAGGTTTAGCTTCAGCGTCTGTTGATGCGGTCATTTCTGCAGTAGCATCGGTGGACCCATTCTGCGCAGGCTCGGCGGTAGGATCTGAAGAAGCGGCACCAGCCTTTGATGTTGAATCAGAGCCCTCAGCAGGGGATGCGCTCGAGGATCCCTCATTTGCCTCACCTGTCTTTTCTACAAATAAGAAGGGATACAGGCCTAAGCGCGGATCTCGAATTATAGCATCAATCGCGTTCATGCCATGAATATACACACCTACCATCAACATGCTATCCTGTGCGACACCCCACTTCTCTGCGACGGCAGGGTCCCATCGGCGTGCAGGAGGCAAAGAGCATCGAAGACGGAATGATGCCAACGGGAAATCGGCTGGGTTCGAGGCGGCAATAGTGTGGAAGATGGCGGGATCCGAGGTTGGATGGGGGACAGCGGCCATCGAGAGGCAATCGGGTGGCAATTCACACTGGAGATCAAATGGTGGCGGAATCTCAGAAAGATCTTGAGCAGAAGTTGCATCCGGCGGCGCCGGGGTAGGAGCCGAGCTGGTGGGCTGAGCATCCGACTTGGAGTCTGGTTGTGTTGTGGAGACGGACACTTCGGATGCATTTGTCTCAGTGGCAGATGTTGGATTTGGAGGAAGCGGGAAGGATTCGCTTGTGGAGCTGTTCTGGCTCACTGCACCGGCGTTCGACGCTGTAGTCTTCAATGATGCGGCACGCGAAAGCCGTGAGTATAGCCCAGTGGGTCGCTGCTTCAAGCGCTGAGCCGCATCGGTCTCAATCAAACGGACTAGAAGCGACATTTCGTTCATGCGCTGGACAATCTCAGATGCGAGAACTTCCATACCCATGAAGTTGATTGCAACAGCCTTTCGCTTGACATCCTTGAGATCCTTGCCTTGCTCTTTGGCTTCCTTCTCTTCTTCCTGTTCTGCAATGACCATGGCCTCTTCACACGCCTTGACAAGGTCATGAAGGACGTCGAGCATACCCGGTGGCACCGATTCACGTCGCTTTGACCAGGGCTGCATTCGTAAGACTGCCATTGCACGCTCTACCGAACCTTGGGCCATAAGCGCACGAAGGATTTTCTGAGTAGCTCGGCCAGATAGCTGAGTGATTCTTTCCTCATCAGTTCCCTCCCCGCTTTCACTTTCTTGATCACTGTCACTATCTTCATCGCTGCTGTCATCAACATTGATCGAAACGCGTTTACGTGGTGCCAAATAAACCGGCATTGTCAGTCCACCGCCGATATCAATCTGATCCTGAGGGATTTCGGAAATAGGAATCAACTTTCGGAACAGCTCGTCGTCGCCCTCATCACTATCCTCCGAGAAATCGACGTCTTCAATGCCTTCTTCTTTTAATTTGGCCCTGGCCGCTGCTTCGGCTGCCTTTGCTGCAGCTGCAGGGTCTACGACACGGTTCGTCAGATCAGCGACCTTAAAGGCGGCGAGGAACGCTTCAGTTTGATCTTCGGTGCGAGTTTCAGCATCGTCCTCCTCTGCTTCATTCTGTTCGACACTATTATCGCGGGCGAGAAGGCTATCGATGTCAATGGAGAGCAACGCAGGTCCAGGTGCCAACGACACTGAGTCATGGCCAGCAAACGCGGCGGTATCTGAGGCTGCATTCTCTGATGGTTCAGCATGCTCCTGGTTGAATTCGTCTTGCAATGCTAATGATGAAGTATCATCCGCTGTCTTCGGTGCAGCTGAAGAAGTGTCACTAAATAGATTAGCGGCACCGAATTGTAGGATCTTGTGGAGTTCTTTGGCATCGAACATTGTCGCACCGGATCCAGAGCCTCCCATTCCAAGACCAGACGCACCACTTGTGTCCATACGCTGAATGATCAGATGGTCGAGAATCATTTTCTTCTTGGCTTTATCCAAGATCTTCTCTTCGACTGTATCTCGGGTCACCATACGGTAGACATTAACGCTATTGCGTTGACCTAGACGGTGCGATCGTGCCGCGGCTTGGAGATCATTTTGGGGATTCCAATCGCTATCAAAGATGATGACCGTATCTGCGGTCGCAAGATTGATACCCAAACCACCCGCACGTGTTGATAAGAGGAAGGCGAAGTCGCGCGATTGTGGGGAATTGAAGCGGTCCATGGCGAGCTGTCGATCTGAGGCCTTCATACCACCGTCAAGCCTCTGGAACGAGAAGCCACGAAGTGTCATGTACTCGCTTAGAACATCGAGCATCTTCACCATCTGTGAGAAAATCAAAACTCTGTGCCCGGTTTCGAATAGTCGACATAGCATACGATCAAGCAAAGCCAGCTTGCCAGATCGGCGAACCAAATCAGCGAGCTTCAACCGGTTGTTGGGTGCGACGACCGCGACTTGGGCGCCACCACCAAGGGCATTAGTTGGGGAGATAGGATTGCTGTTGTTTGTGTCCGCTGCATTTTCTGGGCCCGCTTCACGTCGGCATACCCACTGCATGGTGGCCGCTTGCTGATGGGTAGCAGCAATAGCCTCTTCGCGTGTCTCGAATCTGGTGCCTCCGAACAGAGATGGGTGATTGCAACACTTCTTCAATTCCATCACAATGTTGGTAAGGCTAGCTCGACCTGACTTGGCTCCACGATTCAACTCGCGGAAATTACGAGTGAGCACCATTCGATAGACACGCTTCTGCACGGTGCACAAATCAACGCGCACAATACGCTCGGTCTTGGTAGGCAACATCTTTAAGACATCGCGTTTTACACGGCGTAGGAGGTGGGGTTGCAAGAGTGAGTGCAGTTTCTTGATCTGCTCTTCATTTCTAATACCGCCAAATTCTTCCTCAAAAGCCTCAAGCGAATCGAACTTTTCGGGATGGAGGAAGTGTAGTAGCGACCACAGCTCTCGAATAGAGTTCTGGAGTGGAGTACCAGTTACAAGCAAACGTGCATCAGACTTCAGTTCCTCTAGAGTTCGGTACAGTTGACTTCGATGGTCTTTCAAACGATGCGCTTCATCAACGAGCAGGTATGCCCAGTCGATGGGTTGGAGCGAAGGCTTATCCTTGATGACGTATTCATAGGTCGTGAGTAGCACATGGAACTTTGGTCTTCGCTTGGGTTTTCCACGACCACTGGATTGAGTGTCTTCGCAGTAGAATTCAAACTGCCTGAGAGCTTCGCGCGCAACCGAGTTGCCAACATACAAAATGGTGTTCAAGGCAGGGGCCCACTTGCGCAGTTCGCGATACCAATTGTGGATGGTCGACAATGGAACCACCAGCAAGAAAGGACCTGGAATGCGTCGCTCATGGAACAAATGAGACAAAAGACAAACACATTGAACTGTTTTGCCAAGACCCATTTCATCTGCGAGGATGCCGTTGATACGGTGGCACCAACCATGAATGAGCCAGTTGAGTCCGTCAAGCTGATATCGACGGAGCTGTCGACCCGCCAAGAACTTGGTGACGCGATCGGCATTGCTATTCGCATCATCCTCTTTAGACTCTGCTGCCTTTGCACTGTCGAGCTCTGATTCACCCTGGTCACCGCCCAGGTATGCAGGCTGGACAGTGAACTTTGTGAAAGCTCTAGAAGCTGTGGCAGGCGTCTGAGCACCCGGCAGCATCAATTCACGATTAAGAAAATCATCAATGAGCTTCTGATTGCCAATTGACTCGGCTGTCTCCCACGTGCAGTCCTCATAGCCAAGTTCACACCACTTCACTAAGTACATAGTGACTGCGTATGCCTTGGCGCCGCTACGACCGGCCACTGTGTGTACTGCACCGGGATACCTCTCGATAAGGGTTTCGATGTCCTCTTCTTCCTCAGGGATCGTACCATGAGGGCCAACACCACCACCTGCACGCTTCTTGCATGCAATTTGTCGCTGCAGGACTTGGACTAAAAGTTCTTCGCGGACCGCGATGACACGCTCAGGTTCGAGCGACGCCGCGATTTGTTCACGATGAAGCTCGAGTGCAACGTCCGCCTGCTCTTTCTCTTCCTCAGTGCACGTCCTGAGGAATTCCTCGCGTTCTTCGGCCTTCTGTTTGAAGTTGGCGACCTTCTTAAGGCCAGCAACACCCCAACGAGTCAACTCTTCCTCCGTATTCCACGTATTCTCACGGTATGGGGCCCAAAGCCACTTGATGAGATACTTTCGAACAGTTCTTGGACCATTTCCTGAGGTGGCACTCGAGGCGTCAATAGTTCCGGACATTGTGCTGGGTTCTGGAGAAGGCTTCACGCTTGATTTGTCTGTCATTGCATCACCTTGTTGATCCAATGCTTCAGTATTCGATGAGTCCATGTGGCCACTCTCCTCGGCCCGTTCTCCGGAGCCAGGTTCATCTTCGACAGGGAACTCTGCGCAATCCAACACACGATCGATTGTATACAGTGGATCTGAGGTTGTAGCCACGGTTGACATTGAGGCCTTCGGTCGGGCTCGGCGGTATCCATCATCATCATCGCTTAATTCCTCGTCATCGAAGTCGTCAGAGAGGGACTCATCCGACTCGTCATCGTCATCATTATAGAATCTTGCCGCCGTTGATCGCCTCAAGCGACCGCTAGCGTTATACAGGTCCTCGTATGAACTTGATCTGCGAGTCGACTTCTTCTTTCGACTTGACTTTCGCTGGTAGCCATAGCCATAGTCGTCATCATCGCTTTCATCCTCGTCATCCTCGTCATCACTATCATCCGAATCATCCGAGCGTCTGCGGGTAGATCGGCCCCACTTTGCATTGGCCTTCTTGCCCTTGCCCTTATCCTTGTCCTTTCCCTTTCCCTTTCCCTTTCCCTTCTTGCTGTTACGCGTCTTGCGGGTTTCCTAGATGTGGTAGAGTTGAGGACGTCAAGTGGGGTGTCAGATTACAGCCACAACCAGTTAGATGCATGCGTGTCATGAATCTCGACTTGCGCTCGACAATATCAACAGTTTTCGGCATGTGCTACGACAACTAAACGCGCGCCATGAAAACGACATACCTCTAGCGGATCATAGATGTATTGGACAGGAACGCGAACTCGCGTGCTTCGGCGGATTTCATAGTCTCCCCAGACGAATCCACCAAGGGAGGCATCGGAACCCAACGAGAAACCGTCTTGTGCATCTGCACCTACAATATGTCGAAGAGATTTCACCCAAATTCGTCAGTTTCAGAGCCAAAGAAGGATGGACAGGCGAGCGAGGTTAGTCCGACCAAGCGTGAGGCTAAGCAAGCGCAAATCGCCCTGCATCCTGGGGAGATCCCATGTATTTTACCCAATATTACACCGATTACCCATAAATCTCAGCGTTCGGCATCACATACCGCGCAAGGGCATGGTATTACAAGCGAAACGAAGGCATAAAAGCAGAAGTAAGAGCAAGTGTTGGACTACTTACCAGTATTAGCATTAGAATCGTTGCTTGCAGTTGACATCGATGGGTATGTAGTCATAGCATGATCTTGCCTGTAGCCGTCTGCAAGACTAGCCATGTTTTTCACCACGGCTTTGGCTCGATAGCGCAAAATCGAGTCAACGCACACTATGCTCTGGCTCAAAATTTTCCTTCTTCCTGCTCTGGAGGTCCGGTCGAATTTTCAAATTTGGGCCTGGGCCGCTGGGCCGGACCGCGTTTTGACTGCGCGGGGCGCGCCACGCAGGGATGGAAGCGGCTTGAAAGCAGGATTTATACCACCACCACTGCTGCACCATCTCACACATGTATACTCGACCCTTCGCCACATCGCAGTACTGTTCTTACTTAAGCGAAGTTGTTGAGACATCGTTACAGGAATCCAACAATACCCACGTGGATTGACCTCAACTCGTTACATTGGATAGCTTGAAGGTGTATGCACATAAACCGAGGGCGACCTCGGCGTGTTTCATTTTGGGTTGCTTAGATTCAGTGTGGATACTGTGAAGCTAGACCACCTTGGGTTGGCTGACTAAAAAGAGTCCATTCTAATTTACAATTCTCTTGGGAAAGAACAGTCAGTTATTGCGTGTGGTGCGCAATCATCGCTCAGTGGCCAAACTGTCTCGGCGGGGTGAATCCATTCTTACTCAGGCCAATGAGTGTTCGAACTCTCTTCATGTGAGGTTCTTCTATCCCATCATGGCCTAGGTTGATTTTGTTTCGTTTTATCACGGTTTAAACTCCTCAACTTGGCGATTTCGATCATGATTGATCGATTGCAGGCGCTCAAGAGCACTGTACACAGCATAAAGAAGATTCGGTTCAAGACTTTACAATTTTCCTTGGATTGCCTTGGGTAGTAGAGACCCGTTTACTTTCCAGTACCGTCTCACTAACTCGACTTCCAAACAACAATGGTCAGTGTACCATATTCAAGCTGGATGTACTGCTTTGTAACATGCGTCACGTCCGAACCGAAGTGGTTTCCAACCTACACGTAGCATCAGAAAGTCACAATGGATATCCTTTGTCAGTCCGGATTTGTTTGGGCAGTGCTTCAGACAGGTAGCGGAATGAGCTGGCGGGCAGATGGGATACGTACAATAACATTCCAGTAGGGACCATACGAGGTGTCCATTCGCTCGCGGATAGCGGCTGCAACTTCCTTCTCGCTTGTCAGAGTCTCGAAGGCCTCGATTGCGAAGGACTCGACGTGACGTTGGGTGTTTTGGTCCTGAAACGTGTGCAGTAGTGAGGGTTGTTTGAAGGAGGCCAAGGTGAGGTTTGAGAAAGCATCTTGCATAAAGCGGGGCCTACATCGCATGCTCGATACATACACTTAATGTCCTAGCCACATGTTGCCAGCACGTACCATATCTGCAGCCTTGATCTCGATCTTGATCGGTTGAATGGATATAGACTCCTGCTGAATCGAGCTTCGGGTCATGTTGACCGAGCTACGTCGGTTCAACGCAACCAGACTGTTACGACGGGACATCTATAGGCGACGGTGGGGCAACGCGGCGCGAAATCAGCGTCAAAGACAGACAAACATGGTGTTCTGGGGAACTTCGGAGCAGTTACTCTTCTGAGCCGAACAAAGAGAGGGTATAATGCAACACCTCTAGCGAATCTCGTAGCAGATTGGGGCACTCAGGATATATCACAGCATATATCACGCATAAACGCAAGTTTCACCCGCAGACACGACGGTACTCCCGAGATATCGGGTGCCGATCAGTCTTCCAACCACATTGTTTTCAACCTGAAAAATTCAAATTTGGGCTGCCTTGGCCTGCCCTTCCAGCTCACGCTCGGGAACCAGGCAGCGAATGAATACACGTCATTGTAAGGGGCAGACTACACGCGGAATGCACTCTCTGGCCAGGCGATCTCTGTGAGAGTGCTTGCCTAGAAATGGTAGAAGATATCAGCCTCGACACTGTCACAACTTCGCAATCTGAACAACCCAGCTATGCCTTTGATAGCATATAGCACAATCATACCGAACTTGCATCATCCGGTTTATTCCTGGAAAACGACAAACACGATGCGTGCTGCAGGATAAGATAACCACAAGCACACTTGTACACTAGTTTTGGTCGGCACACTCCCAGGTGCCAGTAGGAGCGATGCGTAGGTAAAATAATTTGACAACAAAAGAGGGGTAACGTAATGCGTACAGCTGTCCTCGAACGCCATAAGCTGTCATTCCAGCGACAGCCTCATTGTAGACTCAACAGGATGCAAACTGCCACGTACTAGTTTAGTGGAGATTGGCCATGCCCAGTCAAAGGAAAGAGAAAACACTAACTGGGTGGCTCAAGCAGATCGAAATATAAAATATTCCAATAGTACAAAGATATTATTATATCACAGCTATCGTCTTGTTTGGGAAATGATGATCGCTTCGTTGGTGATCCCCACCGATTCCCTTATCGATTACCATGACGTCAAGATTTGCACCTCACACATTGGGGCGATATTCTCTTTGGTGATCGAATCGTGGGGAGGTGGGCAACACAAGGCCAATTTCGTGTTCTCGATGCAACCGCGATGCTGCGGTGGAGTCGAATCAGCATATGTGCCACGAATGTACTCCAAAGTGGTCTGACCAGCGCAGACGAGGTAAACGTGGAAGAAGTGGAGCCAGCTTACCAGGATTGCGACTAAGGCAGTGTAGATGATGATAAGGAACGTAATAGGGTTGCGCTCAAGTTGTTTAGTGAATCCTGAGGTGCCGCCACCCTTCTCCTCGGAGATGTTAAGCAAGTTATAAAGGCTGGAACCGAGAATGAACCAGCTATAGGTTGTTACGGAATATAAGAACATACAGAAGTATCTGTAGTTGCCACGCCCCACACATGTCCCCAGCCAAGGGCAGTGGTGGTCGAAATCTGCAACGCAGTTGGAGCAGAAGCTACAGTGGAATGAACGAGGTGGCCTCAGGATATTGCAAGTGTTGCATACTTTGAACTGACTCGGCTGACCACCAATGCTGATCGTATTTGTCGTTGAACCAAAGCGTCGCTCAGGATCGCCTGGGCGAATGACCCCTGGATCGGTAAAGGCTGCCAGAGCTAAGGTCAGGATTGTCGTCAGGAATAAGAATCCACCGACCGCAAAGGCCCAGGGCCCACTACGATCAAGAATATCCACGGCGGTGAAGGCAAAGTAAAGAGCTGAGGGGATAATTATGAGGGTGTAGGTAATCGCGACCTTGCCGACTTGAGGGCCAGCCATAAATCTGCCATTGCAGAAGAAGCGATTGTTCCCGTGCCATTGCACCCAACGCTCAGTTGGCTGCGGGAGAGTATCGAGTTCAATATCTTCGGGTGCTGCGACTTCTCCCTCCACATTGCCGGCTCGCGCTTCGGAGTGCTCGATGCCCTCATCATCATTGGCCTCATCAACGTCTTGGCCAGCGGCACGTATACGTCCCTGCTGATAAGCATCTGTATAAACAACTCCTGAGCCCACTCTTCGAGTAACAGGCCTGAGGTCAGGTGAGGGTTGTGGCGAAGAAGTGCTTGTGTCTGAGAGGGGGGTTTGGGGCGGGTACCCCTGGCTAGTGTGCCGGGATTCCGATGCGGTTGTGTCCAACTTCAGAGCTACCTGGCCACCATTGATATCACGAACGGACATCATCGGACTAGAATCACTTGTGTCGTCCCCTCGACTCTGTCCGGCGTTCAGATCAAGATCTGTTCCGGTTCCGTCCATCGCAGCCAAGTTCGAGGCTGCCGTCCCACGTAGAACAGCAGGCGTGACCGGGAATCGACTCTTCCCCTCTTTACTCCTCGAATGCGATGTCCGGGTGAGCGAGGACGCGGTCTGGGTTAACGAAGGGCTCTCGTCCGGTGGTGCCGACGAGCTGTCTCCTTCCAATCCCAGTTGTGGGTCCGACGAGACTTCTTCTGAGATGGTACCGAACGCTTGCGCCTCGGGCCGGCTTAAGCGACGTTTCTGGGGCGTCTGAAGCGTGGAATGATCCTGGTGCGTGTGTTGAGCCGCCGGCTCCGTCGGAAACGGGCTCGGTGCAAGGGTCTCTAATGGCTGTTCGGACTCTGCGCCACTTCCCGGCTCCGACATGTAGGATGGTGTGTGAACAACTAGTCTAGAATGGGATACTACACAGTGTATAATGCAAATATTAGATTAAATTTTGGATGCAACTCGGTTTATACCCCGTTTCAATACCGCTTTCTCAAGCACACAAGGGCTCAAATTTTCGTGTCAAACAGACGAAATAGCCAGGGTGAGCGAGAGCCGCCTCGTGAGGATGGCGATGAGCTCAGACGGCGGTGTAGGGGACGCAGTGGGATTGGATATGTGATGGCCTTGCCACGACGCCCAATTTAAGCGGGAATAATAAACAGTTTATTGACGTTTGGACTTGACTTGTAACGAATCCACGCTGGAGAGAATTGGTGTCCCTCGCATGATTTCCACCGCTCGGCCAGAAAGCATGCCGAGCTTGCGGTCAATTGTGGCCTTATTCATTTCATAGTACTTGGGCAATGTGAAGAGTGCAACGATGCAGGCCGAGACAATCACAACTCCACTGAACACTTTACCGGCGAGAGCCACCCCAAGGCAGCCGACACCAAAGACAAACGAGTCCCAATTGTTAGTGCATCGGTAGATGTTGATGATCCATGCCCAGAACGCGTTGATGATGTCAGCAATAGCGCCGAGGTATTCAATTAGTCGTTCTCGTGTGATAATAGGAGGCACTTCGGTGTTCTGTGCGTTGAATGCGGGTGCTTTGCCTTGGAACGAAAGCCAGATTCGAGTACCGTTGACGTAGGTTGCACAAACAATAAGTTGAAGAAGGCAGAGGTATGCTGCAAGAGTGAGGACGCTATGGCCACCCCATGTCGTCAGGAAGGCGAACAGCAGTGTGGATCCAACGATCAGACCCGAGAGCGCCGGATTCTCCCAGTACACCAATCGACGAACTGGAGGGAAGAAGGGGGCAGCAGAATTGTTTCGATGAGTAATGAGTCTCGGCGTGCGACAACGGGTAACATGCGTGCATCCTAGAATAGGTGAGTTGTCTAGTAATCGAAAGCACCTGGTTACGTACACAGTGACTGGTTCGCTCGGCTCGTCGCACAGAATTCGTGAATTTCACGAGCGTCCATGGTGTGTCCGGACCTCTAGAAGGCGAGATATCGTGAGCGTGACGAGGCTAGTGTGAGAAACGTCGAAGGATATGGATTAGACACAAGCGCACGGGTGTCTTCGCAAAAAATTTGAGCCCAGCACTCGCACAGTTCGCCCCGTTTCGTATGTTGGAAAATATGAGTATTCATGGGATTTTCAATACATCCAGTCAATCGTACCCCGCCGAGATGGAGACTCACGACCATGCGTACTGGGCATTTTCGATGCAGAGGCATGTAAGCACGTCATGACACATGCCTGAAAAGGCGAACTATTGTACATTTGTTTATTTCTTCTGGCTACACTACTCGTAATCGTACTCGTAATCCACTGGACAGTAGCGGTGACCCTGGTCCGGATATTTGTCTTCAATGGATTTTACCTAGAGGGGAGACGCGATCGTCGTTAGACATGAGCTGGAATCTTGTTGCATGCAAGAATATTGCAGAAGCAGAATGAAACTTTGACAGAGCGCTAAGGGACACGGGTTCATCGACATCGACGTACCAAGCGCGAGAAGTCTTGGGGTACGGAGGGCCTCATAACAGAATCTGAAATCGAGTGGAGGAACTCTTCATAAGTGTTGCCGTCCAGTAGACCGTTCCTAGAAAACAGGGGAGGAGAGTAAACAAGTAGACAATTAGCTGTCGCCAAAGTCATGAAAGTGGTGAGTGAAGCACGCGAGGGATTTCGAGTTAACGTACTCGCAGGCGACGATTGCATGCTGGATCTGATTGTCCTCCTGGTCAAAGTACGACAAGATAATGGAATTATCCTTGGCTCGGCTAGAGAGCCTCAGGCAGAAGTGACCGATCGCATTTTGGAGAATGCCTTCCACAGATTCTCGCGAGGAGAAACCCGCGAACCAATCTCGAAGGTGTCTAAAGGGCAATTGGGAGTGGACAACTGAGTAAGCACCAGCTCGACTGGAGGGGAGACGAGCGGCAGAAAACCGGAAAAACCACTATTTGACGTACAATCTACCGTTGATTTTCTGAAATACACTTGAGCACAGGTTTTCGTAGCACTTGGGTGGGGGGCCGAAGCGGGTGATAAAAGCTCGGAACGAGGGAAAATCCACATGGTCCGGACTCGAGGAAAGGACACATGCTGCGGTCAGGTGGACAAACATGTCGTCGAGACCCGGATCCGTCGAAAGGAGCAATTTGAACTTCGGTAAGAACTCATTCATCGGCACACGGGCGTCGAGTGAACCAAAGTTTGACTCGAACCACCGCTCAGGAGAAACTTCTCCACTCAAAGCCTGCGATGACATTTCGAGTTGGACGAGGAAAATGCGATGAGTGGGCTATAGGTGGGGAGATGTGAATAGTTCGACTGGTTAGAACCGGAGTTGCTGTAAGTGATCCAGATTGCAAGCCGAAAATATGTCCAGAAAAGCTGGAGGAAGTGGTAAAAACGGGGTAATGGTTAGTTTACACACAAAGTGTGGGGATAAAACCGCAGTAGCGAAGCACAACAATCTTGATATCACACGTTGATAGCATTTTCGAAAGGTTGCATTGAGGCGTATACCGCGAACGGTAAGAGCGGTAAATGTACCATGAATCGTGTCTGTCGCGAACAGAGTGACGGGTGAAGGAATTCAAAGTATTGGTATTCCAGCCCCCCCAACCCAGCAAACCCAGCGAACCCAGCCCCGGAAATTCGGTTTAACAATTTGGAACCAATTTGGAACTTTCCATCGAGGCCGGCCAGGCCGGACGACCGGAGGTAGAGGCGAAAGCAGCGTGCGATTTGCACGCCTGTTGTGGGCGTTGTTGCGGGTGTTTCGTTGTGTTGTTGGTACCATTCGATGCATCGTATTGTGAAACATATTGCTGTTTGATTATGATACATGCTTGGACGCGTTCGATGTGACATATTCCGTGGTGAATAGCGTGATGCCGAAAATTTCGATTCGACCCCACCATCTTGTCATCACTATCGACCTTGTCTGCGTACCTTTGCCGTTCGTAACGGCGCATTTGTGTGGATGCCCTCATGCCGAATGTATCTCATCGAAACCGCATCCCAACCGCGCGACGCGTTACTACCAATTTCTAGCCCAAAGCATCAACATGGCTACTGGCGTTGTCCTCACAAAGGCTCTCCGTTCATTGAAGCGCAGCGGTCACAAGCCCACGCTCCGCAAGAGCATCACCCCCGGCAAGGTCCTCATCCTCCTTACCGGCAAGCACCGCGGCTCTCGCGTTGTCTTCCTCAAGCAGCTTCCTTCGGGCCTCCTCCTCGTCACTGGCCCCTACAAGCTCAACGGTGTCCCCGTCCGCCGCGTCGCTGCTCGACAGGTCATTGCTACTTCCTCCAAGGTTGAGCTCCCCAAGGCTGTTGTCGATGCTACCGCCAACCTCACCGACGAGTTCTTCCAGAAGGCTAAGGTCACTGATGCTCAAGCTGCCAAGAAGTTCATCTCCAAGCCTGAGGCTAAGAAGCCCGCTGTCAACCCTGACCGCGTCAAGCTCCAGAAGACTATTGACGAGGCTCTCCTTCCCAACATCAACCAGCTCGGCAAGGACTTCGTTCAGTACCTCCGAACTCCATTCTCTCTCAGGAAGGGCCAATTCCCTCACGCTATGAAGTTCTAAAGAGCCTTAGCGGTGAGCTGTAGACGAATCAGTCGCTGGTCATAAACTTTGGTGCTTTATTAGAGTAATATCACGTAGCTTTGCAACCATTCTAGAGAGAGCGCATTACTGAATGAACTCAGGCGTACTCGTAGTACATGTTGTATGGGTATGCTAATCGTAGCGGGTACTGGAACTTCCAAGCATGAGGAGTTTGGCTAGTGGTAAGTATGTAGTTAGGGTAGGGAAAAGTTACACAAGTAAAGCGTGGTTTGAAGTACATACATGAAGAGAGGTGGATTCCATATGAATACTCTGGTGTGTGCACGCGCACCAATCCGCTCTAATACTCGCGAGTCGGCTTGAGAACCATTTCTGGTGTGGCGTATCGCACTGGTGTTTCAATCGACAGGGCACAGTTGAGGCCAATCAAAACAACCACGATGAAGAAGAAACCGGCTATAAGGCCAGTAAGGATCTCACTGTTAATCTTGGTTACACCCTCAGGAGTATCATCGAGGCCCTGGAGCTTGAAATCTGCGATTGTAAGCATGCTGCTATCGACTTGGGACTCGAGCTCGACAAAGGCAGTCTCGTCTGAAGAGGCCTTGGGCAGAGTATCATGGTCTGCCGTGACAGTGATAAGCTCAACCTCCTGCGCAAGGCGTGGAACGCAGGCATCGAACTGGACGAGAGTGACACCCTGCTCAGGCTTGAGGAGCACAGTCTGCTTAGGGTTGACACTGGCCCTGATCTCAGCGAGGTCGGCCAACAACTTCTCACAAGTGGTGAAGCGGCGTTCAGCAACGGATTCTGCAGAGCTGGTCTTTGAGGTGAGGCGGCTCTCAACCGAAGCGACATGAGAGACCTCGACGTTACTTGCCATAACCGCACCCGTACCCTTAAGTTGCTTCGCAATGTTGGGAAGCTGAGGCTCGTTCGAGAAGGCACCGAGTTGGGACATAAGACTAGTCGCATCGAGGTGAGGTTCTGAGTAGATTATGCTCAACACGTGGGTGGATCTCGGCGCAAGTGTGCTGGCATAGTCATCTGCAGTCGTAACTGTCATAGAAACTGTGGGTTTGTTGCCGCTGCACATGTGGGAGGGAGAGAAATTGAGCCCGATCGAAGTGAGGAAAGAAGTGAAACTCGACGAGAGGACAGAGGAAAGCAGGAACAGCGTGCGGTTCTGAGCAGTCTGCGATGAAAAAACCGGAACTTGGCACTTACAGTAGTGATCCCCAACTCACAGCCGGGACATACGTCTTCGCGTACGCCAGAGAGATGAGTACCGAGACGAGGATAAGGATGGTCTTACGTAGCATTACGGAAAATCCTAGATATGTGAGGCATGCCGCAGGTTCGTGGGGTTAGTTTTGATTTTGTACAGCCTGCAGTGTGTGTATCCTTCGGAAAATAATAAATCCAAAGCTCCGCACCCCACTCGAGGTGCGTATTATGGAATCGAAAATCCGGTTTTCCACCTCGCTTGAGTGGGATTTCTTCTGGCCAATTTTTCAAAACTGGCCGAGATGGCTGCGTTCCAGTTGAGGGGGTCGTTGGTCGGAGGCTCAGCGCTCAAGAAAGAGGTAGAATATAAAAATGAATTGTCCTGCTGGTCAGTTTTCGAGTATTTTCCAGAAGTCAACCCATGCGGAATTATCGAATAAAGTCAAGAATCCACATTCCAACATGTTGGAACAAGTCCGAGCCCAACCGGCTGATAGATCTCCAACGTATGGCAAGGGCCTCCCTGTGAGTCTTGTGAGATATATGATGAGCATGCCATGAAACAACACATTGTTATCCATTTCCTGCCTCCGTGTGTTAAGGTGTGACGTTTCAGCCAGCTCCGATTTAAGATGCATGTCGAGTCGAGGGTTGCGGGTTTATTAACTCTCTGGAAACCATTGGTTGAACCAGTATACATAGGCATTCACTCATCGTCATCATCAGCACCGGATGAATACTTTGACATGAGCGCTGCAAGGCTGTCTCTTGCCTTGGCCGCGTCACGAACACGGTTGAGACGCTCCTGAACTGAAGCAGGGAGTGGTTTATCACTTGTTGATGAATCCGTTCTGCTATCATCACCACGCTTGCGCAGGCAAAGTTGCTTCCGTTTCTCGCGCTGGCGCATGCGCTTCTCTCGAAGGAAATCTTTGTAGGTTGCTGGTCGGCCACGAGCGATTCGGTCTTCACGGCGGATCAGCTTCTTACGGAGGGAGAGAGCATGCTGGAAGCTTCGCTGCTTCTGTTGAACCTGTTCAAGGGTAAAAAAAGGCTCATTTGTCTTGCCATCCACCGGCAAGGGCATCTGCTTGTTCTGCCAGCGATACATGTAGCGCTCGCAATAAGCCCATTTCTCGCCAACTAACTTCTTCTTGAACTTCTCGAGTTCTGCTTGGTCTGAAGTATCCCGAGGCATCAGTGTAGGAATCTTGTTCAGTTCGGGGTCCCTTGTGATATCGTATTCACCCTTGACGAACTTGATCATCCATTCGTATGTCTTAACACGGATATCGTTGATAATGTCAACAGTAAAGAGCTTGGGGAAGTCAGGAGGCACCCGAGTCGCCATATACAAACCTCGTTCATCCTTTGCTCCCTTCTTCTCCTCTTCTGTGTCCTTAGTCTTACGCTGCTTCTTCTGGCTGGCATCATGCTCACCAGCCTTCTGTTTGCTCACCGACTTGTGCTCCTCTTCAGCCTTCGCTTTCTTGTCCTTTTTGTCTTTTTTGTCCTTTTTCTCCTTGTTGTCCTTTGCCTGCTTCTCGACAACGACCGCTGGACTCTCCTCTTGTTCCCCATCGTCCTCTTGATAGACCTTTACACGCTTCGTCTTGCTGTCAGCCTTGCTGCTTGCGCGCTTTTCCTCAGGGCGCTTCTCCGAACCGCTAGAGCTTCCGCTTGTGCGGCTGCGAATTCTGCCGAGAGCTTCTGCTGGCACGTCCTCCTCGATGTACTTTGTTTCATCTTCATCGTTTTCAACGTCGGCGTGCTCGCTCTGCTTTGTCTCTTTCTTCTCTTTCTTCTCTTTCTTTTCTTTCTTCTCCTTTTTGTCCTTCTTCTCGGACTTGTCAGAGACAGTCTGCGTGGGGCTCATATCGCTCTCGTCATCGAACTCAGAGCTGGCCGCTGCAGCAAGCTTGGACTTGGACTTCTTGACTGAAGACACGGTGGTCATGGCTGAGTCGTCCTCCTCGTGGTGTCTCCGGCGCACCTCCTCGCCCTCCTCAGTTCTGGAGCTTCGGGATTTCTTCTCAAGATCCTTCTTACCCATGGTTAGCCGTCACTTGGATCGAGTTGCTACACGATGAGCGATACTGGCTGATTCGATGGTATTATTCACAGACCAGGACTGGGCTGGATATACCCTTAATTCTACACTGCGCAAATCACGCAACTTTCCTTTCCGGGATATTCCAGCACCCCCGAACACGGAAGAGCGGCTCTGGAGCTCACCAAAATGTGCACGCGCCAGCGAAAATGACGTTTGTGCACGGGTATGGCTGCATTGCTGATGCGCGAATGGGTGTTGAATATCTGTTATAGATTGAGCAAGCACTGGATTGCAACACACAGAGCCATCAGGCGAAGCCTCCTCCGGGAAGTCGGTCCAAGCCTCGCGGAAAGCGGATTGTGCACAGCGCTGGCGAAGCTGGCGTTTCACAAATTTTAACCGGATCAGGCCAAACGTCATGAGAGACCAAGCGAAATTGAGTGACGAAACGCAGGGATTAGAAGAGGTAATTAGCGGTATATACGCATTGCATTCGTGGTGTCTTGTGGATGAATCGATCGAGTAACTCGTTTAAATGAGTATTGTGTGATATCATTCACCAACACCTGCGTCGTGTAGCGCATTAGCGTGCAAATTAGTACTCTCATAAGATATTTTGAGAAACTCACTTGTCACGATTCATGTGTTTGACGTGATTGCAAGCGTACCACATGCATATATATCGGCTTTTCTCACACCAACGAGTTCTCTACGTGGTATTATCCCTCCTATATAGTCACATATAATCCGCAAACATGTCTACCGACGCATCTCTCCTCGAGGGTTTCCGAAAGGTTACCAACATGACATACGCCGACCAGGCCAAGTTCTACTTGAACGCATTCTGGACACAGGGTGCAGATGCTGAGGCTGAAGATGTATGGCAGACCTGCCAGGCCTTCATTGAGATCGATTTCGAGAAGGGTGAGAAGGGCTGCGAATTGAACGAAATTCAGGCACACCACTACCTTCAGAAGATCGGTCGCACCCTTACTGCACTCGAGCTCCGCGCTGAGCTGCGTAAGATCGACCTCGATGCCAACGGCAACGTTGCTCTGGTTGAGTACCTCCTCTTCCGTTATGGTCGCTCCGTCAAGGATCTCCTTAACAACCCTCAGGGTGGTGAGGCCAACCCTGAAGAGCTCAAGGCCGCTGCTGCTCAGCTCGAGCACTTGAACGCCACTTACGAAGAGCTCAAGAACAAGCTCGAAAACCAGAAGCAGCTTGAGGAGGCAGCTCGCCAGACTGAGGCTGCCAGTACCAAGGCTGCCGCTGCAGCTACTGAGGCCGAGGCCCAGGCAACTGCTGAGGCTGACTCTGCAACCGCTGCGGAGGCTCAGGCCGCAGCCGCCGCTGAGAGCGCTGCTGCTGCTGCTGAGAGCGCTGCTCGCAGTGCAGCTGAGGCTCGCGACCAGGAGGCTGCTGCTGTTGCTGCCGAGGAGCGCGCCACTGCAGCTGAGCAAGAGGTTGCTGAGCGCCAGAAGGAGGCTCAGATTGCCGAGGAGAAGGCAGCTGCCGCTTTGAACGAGCTCAAGGCCGCCGAGGATGAGGTGCGCCAGAAGGAAGAAGAGGCTCGTGCAGTCGCTCAGGAGTTGAGTGATCAACAGGCTGCTCATGAGCGACTTCTCGCTGAGCTCGCAGCCAAGGCTGCCGACGAGTCTGCTGGCATCGTCGCGGCACGTCGCGCTGCAAACGAGCTTGCTCAGGCTTCCAGTCAGGATCCCCTCCCTCTTGCTCGTGCCAAGATTAATCAGGAGGCTTCTGTTCGTGCTCTTGCACGTGTCCGTCAGGCTGCAGAGAAGAAGACCGCTGAGGCTGCCGAGCTTCGTGAGGCTGCTGCACAGCAGGTTCAGGCTCTTAAGGAGGCTCGTGCTGTCGCTGAACGCGAGCGCGAGAACGCTTCACAGAATCGTGCCAATGCTACTGCAAGCCGAGCAGCTGCTGAAGAGGCCGCTGCTAATGCTGCAGAGAAGGAGCGACTCTCCCAGGAGGCTCGTAAGGAGGCCACTGCTCAGCGTGAGCTTGCTGTTGCAAAGCGTGATGAGGCCGTTGCAGCTCGTGCAGCTGCTGTTCAGGCAGCAGAGGCTGCATCTAATGCTCGCGCTGAGGCTGAGGCTGAGACCCGAGCAATTGAGGCTCTTGTTATTGATGTCAACCAGCAGGTTGCCCGCGCTGAGGAGTCCCTTCGTGAGCTCCGCTCTCGTGCTTCCATTCCTCACGGTGCTATCTGGTGGATGGAGCGTGTTATTACCGAGCGCAAGAAGTACCTCCCCAAGTCCAAGCAGTAAGCTTACAAGGAGTAATCAGCGCCTGAGACAACAGTTCTATGCAAATTCGGCGCGACTCATGTATATGACTTATTGCGACTCTGAAAGAAATGGGTAAACCTCATCCTAGGATAGACGGACCTTAACACGTGGGTTCCTTTCACCATAACTAAAAACACCACCTCCATCACTACCGCATCAGCACCATAGTAGCTAATGCGAATTTGATTACTACGGAGGTTGCGATCTCTCGTTTTAGCGTACAATTGTAATTTGGCTTGTACTTTCTACATTTGCTTAGATTTATTCAACTGAATGAGTGAAACATAGTTCTAACGCTTAGCTCCATTGCTTCATCAATAAAGAGAAGTCAGTCTTAAGCGTCCCATTCTTCGTGTCAACTTATCGGACTAAGTCTCACAAGGAGTGAGGTAGGTCGTAGGAGTAAAAGCTGTATTCGTTTGAACTAAGTGTGCTGCATTTGCACGTATATATGTAATATAATCTGAGTTTGGCGATAAATCCAGGGACAGTTAAATGTAATTTGGTTGTTCGGGCGGTTTCGTCGATGCCGCATACATCGCGTTAATCGCATCTATTGTAGAGCTACTAGTCTGACTCTGATTGGATGGTGATCGAGATTTGGAGATGCCAAGCAGTTCGAGGGGACTCTTGATAGCATCCAGGTCAAGGGTAGGCTTTGGTGCAGTGGGCATAGGCGATGATGCTGCACTGGCATTGGAGTTGGAACTCACACCAAACATTGAGAGATCAGCCGATGCGTATTGCTTGGTTCGATTGGCCACACGGTCCGCTGCTTGAGAGTGGCTTGATGCTGAAAGAGTTGCAAATACGTCAATGCCGCCCGAGCCAGCCACAGGTGTGCTAGAACCTCCTGATCGAGGCGGGTCACTCGTTGGCGACACGCTGGAGGCGCGTGGCATGTCAGGCATTTTTGATTCGGTCTGAAGAGTCAAACCGAAGATATCTCCTCCTGATGATGCAACGAAGTTGCCCCAATCCTCGCCCGAGTTGCTCCCTTGTGGCTGCTTTGTTTTGGTCCAGTCATCATCACCAAAGCTGATTTCGAACGCAACGTTCGTGGCAGGTGGAGCAATGACGGTGGTTGCACCTACCTGAACTCGCGCACGAGGGTTTGCAGGCTGTGGGGGTTGGGCGAACGGATCGACTGGAGCAGCTGCTGCACTTTGTTGGGGCTTGTCGTCCCAGTCGACGTCAAAGTCATCTGCGACAGCAATCGCACTCACCACATTGACTGCAGGCCGAACCCCGACAGAGCTAGGAGTTGCAGCAGGGACAGAGTTAGAAGTCGGCGCGGGTTTGGCTGGCACAGTAGGTGCCGACTTTGGTGGTCTGGAAGGCGCTGGCTTAGTGGAGTTCGGCGAGGCCGCAGAGGATGGGGAGGAGCCTTCGGCTGCTGCCGCAGCGAGTGCTGCTGCGGTATTGCTCGTGACCGTAGGGTCGCTTCCAGTAATGATTCCAGGAACAAAGGACTCTAGTGTGGCCTTCAATGTTACATCGTTGTACGTTTTGTTCTTGAGGTAGTGCTGCCATTCTGTGCAGAGATTCAAAATATCTGCTGCCGAGGGCCTTAGAGAGGGATCAACAGTAAAGCACCGCGAAGCAATATATGCCGGGAAAGGAGAGTAATTTCGCAAGGGACCGGAAGGGAACTCAAGCTTTCCCGACAAAATACCCAAGACACCACCATCCTCGAAGGGATGCTTGAAGTAGATGAGCGTGTACATTACACATCCCATCGCCCAAATGTCCACCTTTTCGTTCAAGGTCCACTGTTTGCTTCGCGCTCGGTACAAGTCGCACATTTCGGGTGCACGGTACATCATCGTGGAGTGCCTCTCGATCACTTCCTGCTCTGCCACAATTTCCGAGCTTGATTGGCACAGCTTTGCCTGGTTGGTGCAACTTCCAAAGTCACAGAGCTTGTAACTCTTGTCATTTCCGATCAAGATGTTTTCAATCTTAATATCACGGTGGGCGTAGGGAGGGTTCATAGTATGCAGTACTTGCAGAGCTCGCATAGCGCTGACAAAGATTTTGAAGATCTTCTCTTCCGAGAACCGCTGACCAGCATTCATCGCTTGCTGCATTTCCGTAATCACTGAACCTCCCGCGCAGAACTCCATGAGAATTAGGTACTCTCGCGCACCCCGGTTTTCGCGGTGCATACTGCCGAGATACCGGACAATGTTGGCGTTACGTCCCGTGGCGATGGTCTCGAGCAAACGAATCTCCTGTTCGATGAGCTTTCGAGCATGGGAGTCTGAGGCAATGCAACGCTTCAGAGCGAATGGTTCCAGCGTCGTGATGTCCTCAACGAGATACACAAACGAATAGCCACCCTCAGCAATCTTGCTTTTCATGCGAACCTAAACGTGCATAGCAGCGTATCGAGAGAACCGGGCGTGAGCCACTGACGTCAGACCAGTTCCTCCTTGGGCTGGCCCCGCTTTCGACATATTTTTGTACACTATTTGTGGGTGCTATACCAGTGAAATATTATATAGCGCCTTGCTATGATTACTTGCATGAGCTCCGACACGCCAGAGGGTGCCAAACATTGTGTAAACGTACCTGGCGACCAGCGATCGCGAAAGGGGACGAGGACTGCTCCTGTCCCATGTGTCCTAGGTGGTTCTACATACGAGTGGTGGCGGAAAAACGATAAAATATAAGTTAATCACGCATGGGAAGCACCAGTCAGAGGTGTAGTACGACAATACACTTGGCTACACCTGCTTTTCAAGCATTTTGCTCAGTTTAAGAAAACAAGATTTCGCTCCTTTTCCAGAGTGCTGAAAGCTCGCATTGTGGGTGTGGCGCACGTGATTTAATTGCATCCACTGCATTGGGTGTGTAATCTAAGCCAGTCACAATGGATCAATGCATCACACTCGGTCGTTCACACTACTATGTGGGCGATGACATAGATGCTCAGGACAGGTACGTCCACATTTTCCTCCTTGCTTAGCAGCCTGCTTCGTCCTGCATTGATGCAACATGGCCACCATGTAATACCCACGACCTTGGCCCATCCACTTACCTACTCTGATTGGCCACCACTATTACATATCTAGCTATGGAAAGTGGCTTCCGGCCAAAATCGTGTCCATCACCGAGACCGCAATCCGTGTATCGTTCAAGGGGTGGGACAAGGAGTTCGATGAGTTCTACCAGCCCGATTTGGATCTGCACAAACTCGCGCCACCCGGGCGATGGACCACCGGTGAGCCCGCAATCCGCTGCAGTGTAGGTGATATCGTGAGCGTCCATAGCCTGGCCGCAGGCATCAATCGGAAGGCCCAGGTGGCAGCTATAGAAGGGCAACAGCTTCAAGTCGTGTATCTTAAAGAAAACATTGGTGCTCCGATGCAGAGTGCGTCATGGGACCCAGAACGAGCGAAGCTGGAACAAAGTGTGGCGCGCATTATGGCGAAGCAGAAGGAGCTCGACGCAGCTAAGCGAGGCGGACGTAGCAGGCGTAGCATGAAGGCTCGGGCCGGTGAAGTCGATGATCAAGCCCATCTTTTGCAGTCACTCGGTATCACGCCTGTGCCGCACGGCCAAGGACTGACTGATATCGATGGATATGAAGGGCACACACCGACCGAACTGCTCTCTAGTCTTTTGGGCCTCGATGCTGAAGCCATCACGGGAGAATCAGAAGATGCGGCACGGATGGCAGCTGCACGCATGCACTTCAACAAACGAGAATGGGAGTGGGTTCTTGCGCACCCAACGTTCATCACAGTATTACGCAGAGCAAACGCACAGGATGGCGATGAGCCAGATGATGATCCAGAAGGAGACGAGTTGAGCCAGTCACTGAGTCGTTCTAGTCGATCGCACCGTCGTGACGAAGACGCAAACACGCCCCGGGCGAGATCCTCGTCCCGATCTAGGCCACGTAACTCTCCTGATGAGCTTGGTGACACCGACAAGCCTGAGCGTGGAAGCTTGACGGACCTTCGCACCACGCGACGCAGCTCGGCGCAAGACATGACATTTTCTGGAGAAGTCACAGATCTGAGTGTCTCAGGGATCACCGTGCCTGAGGACAAGGGCATTGCTGAGGAGCTAAACTCCCTGGATGAAGCGCTCCGACAGAGTACTGCGAGCAAGGTTGAGCAAACAAACACGCAGCAGAAAACCGCAGTCGTTGAAGCAAATGCAGGTGCACAGAATCAGAACTCAGGTTTAGCGAGTTTCCCGTATTCGGCTCAGGATGCCACCGCGCTCGCTGGTTACCTGCCGCAGGCATTCCTCCCCACAGCACCTTCACTCCCGGCGAGTTACTTTCCACCGCTCCAGTTCGCAAGCGATGAGATGCTTGCTCTTTCGCTCCGCGAAGTCGTCGATGTCCGTTGTTCGGATGGGTTCTGGACCCAGGCAGTTATCACTGGCCGTGAGGGTGGTGGCTCCCAAGGTGTATTGCTAGGTGAGGCAACGCTCGATCAGTCGCACCCTGAAGCGATTCATGTGAAGGATGCAGGCCACGCTCCCGCAGCCCACCTTGCTCTTGCGTCGAATCCGGCGTTGACCTTTGCCGCTCATCGTGATCAGGACTTCCTACGCGAGTATTTTGCGGAGATGGAGGGCTTCTCCAAGCCTCGAGCGTCGGAACTTCACCCTATGAGAGAGGCAGAAGAGGCTAAACAAGAGCTTCGACGCCGTCGTAAAGAGGCACGCAAACAAGCAAAGATCGAGGAGCGACGTAGAATGCTTGTCTTCGACGACCAACATCGACCTCGTATTCGAGGTGCTGCTCTAGGGTTCTCAGACGACACGCTTCATGACATGCTTGCTCGAGGTGACGATCCTTTGAATGATAATTTAGGTGATAGCGATGACGACGATGATGACGATGATGCTGATGCAGGTCGCAACGAGACGAAGGATTCACAAATCGCGCTGCCCGAGCGAAAGCAGCCACAGCAGTTTCAACAGCCAAACGCCAAACTCTGGCCTTTGTTCACTTTCCCGCTCCCTCCTCCGTCCACATCCTATCCTTATATCCCGACCGGCAAAGGCCTCATTGCACCCGCTGGGTCGTTGTCAACGAGTCGACTTTATGCGGAGAAGTCTTCACTCGCGCTTGCCTTCCAAACGTTTGCAAAACCTGGTAATTTTGTTTGGGTATGCGTTCCTTCGACTCCCATGGATCCAGCACACCCACCGACCACTCGGTCATCTCGTGTAGCACCGGGCAAGCGAGTGCGTGTCCACTTCAATCCAGCATTTAAGCCCGCTGAGTTAGAGAAGGCACGATCCGTTTTTACTGCTCCCGTGACCCCCAAAACGTTGTATACTTGGCGTGCGGCCCAGGTGCTGCATGCCGATGTTGTGAGCGGGCAAGTCCATGTGTGTTTGGTGAACAACACACCATTCTCCTCACCAGGTTATTTCCTTGAGCAAGGTCTTGTTGGCCAGCTGCTCGATGCAGCCGACTTAGGCCATGCAGCTCGGCAATCATCGCCGGCATATCGACTAGCTCTGCGTGATTCACCTGAAGAGTCAGATGAGTTTCCGTCGATGCGCAAGCTTTTCCAGCTTAGCGCAGTTACCTCGGCAAGCGATCTGAAACAGGCTATTGCTCCCACTCCAGGTATGCTAAGACTCCAAGCTGCGCTGCGTGACCATGTGCTCGCACCACGTGGAGCCCTGCCTTGTCCTTTCGTGATGCTTGGCGCCGTGAAGCAGCAGGTTCTCGAGGCGAAAGCAAAGGCGGCTACGGGGGCTACAGCGGTGTCAGCTGCTAACAAGAGCGCGAAGAAAGGAAGCAGTTCGGAGAGCCAGGTTGATTATGTTCAGCTAGTTGATACCGTCCGCATTCCCGAAGCCCTGCAATGTCTCTTCCCTGAGATCGTACCGAAGGCCATCATCCTTCAAATTGCAGAGCTCTTGCCAGAGGAGTTAACCAACCCGCCGCTTAGCGCATTCAACGCCTTGTTTGAGTCCTATGTTCTTCAAGAATTCATAGCTCAAATTGTTCGATCTGTAAAGCACGCACTGCAACTTAACGATCAGTCGAGGAAAGAGTCATTAAACAAAAAAGGATCGTCAAAGGGTCATGCCAGACGTGTTACATTTGCTGAAGAAGTTAGCATCATGGGCAACGATTTTGACGCTGCAGCGAAAGCCGCCCGAGAAGCAGATGCAAAGTCAAGCAAGATTGACGAAGCCGGCGCCAAGAAGCCCGAGAAGAAGGGTGGTCTTTTCGCCAGCTTGTTCAGCAAGGACAAAGAAGATAAGGCTACGAAGGGACAGGGGGCAAAGGACGAGACGAAGGGCGAGCTGGATGGTCTTATTGTCGGGCTTGATGCCGCAGATCGTAGTGTTCCAAAGCCTCAGCCTAAGGTCTCATCACAACCTGTCGTTCGCTCACTGTCCAATTTACGCATGTCAGGAGAGATTCAACGCTTGTTCTCGCTTTTGAGCGTGAGCAAGCGACGTGCGTTCATCCCCTCGTTTCCTCTCATAGCACTTTGGCGACATCCCGCACTTGGTGAAGTCCAACCCATGAAAGAGGAGGACGTAACAGAGGCTGAAGCAGTCCTAGAGCGAGGTCGTGCAGAGTATGCGGCTCATTGTGCCCGCCGTGAGGAGCGTCGACGCTTGCTCGGATTGTCAAGTTCGAATCCCCTCAGCCCCAGTGATTCCCAAGGAGATACTGAGGCGGATATCAAGTTGGGTCTAGATCTCGCTACCACAGTGAGCGATGCTCAAGTTCAACTGTATGCCAAGGCGACAGAGGCAGATTTCGAACTGCTTCACTCGTTGTTCAACAGAAGGCGCCGCCCAAGCCTTCAGGATCGTGACAGCCAGTCTTCGACAAATGGTGACGCAGCGCCGAGCAATGGTGAGCATCCTTTCTACCTAACTCGCAAACTCGTGCTCGAGTCTTTTTCTGATTCAGATGCCCCATTTAAGACGATTGCTGACGGAGAAGAAACGAAAGCCGCAATCGCAGCGCTTCAAGATCTAGCGGCGGAGCGAACCGCTGCACGGCGCGCATATCGAGCCCTCGTTTCATTTACAAACGAAGAGGCAAGGCTGCGCGCTCAACGTATAGTTCTTGAAGAAGCTTCACGCCGAAGCGGTCGCTTGCTAGCCAATTCAGGTAACACCTCAATCGCTGCGGTGCTCCTTCATCGCATGGCATCCGGGAAAACTCGAGCGGATGAAAGCTTGTCCGACATGGCAATGGCTACTCTCTCAGCTCGTGCTTTGGCAACCTCTGAAGTCAAGCTGGACCGAGTTGCACCTCTTGCATTGCTTGCAGCCGCTTCTGTTGGTATCCGGGGACGGCTGTTAGAGTTAGCTCCAGTTCCAAGCACATCTCAATTCATTTTGCTCACCGGTCTCGGCACCAATGTGTATGTGGCACCGCCGTACCTTCCTTCTTATTTGAAGGTGGACAAAGGCATTTCCCCAATGGAGCAACTGCGAGTCAACTACAATGGCGCCTTGATTGACACTGTCCTGGCTCGATCCTTGTATCCATTGGGCTCTGTTTTGACGTTACCAGCTTTCCCACACCCGTCAGTTCCGCGAGGTTTGCCGCTCCGCGAGGACCCCCCGTGGGCTCCATGCCTCACATTTTATGGCCCGACCAGGACACCACCAATTCCAACAAGGCTATTAATCGGGTTCGCGACAACTCGACGTGAGGTAGCGCTCACACGTCCTTCAAGTCAAGCCGCTTTGATCACATTCAGCGGAGCCGGCCGTGCGAGGTCTCACAACAGCACCTCAGTCAGAGGCTCTGCAAGCAAGTTTAATGCTGAGGTTGCCTTGGCGAAGCGGAACCGACTCGGAACTCGAGATTTATTCATCGATAATGCTTCGCGTGCCGTAGGTGATTTCGAAGCAGATGTAGAGAGTGACGCGGTGGCAGTCGGCGAAAGCGATATCTTCGATGTCGATGACGATTATTTCGAGTTATTCGACACACTTCCTGGACTTCCTAGGTTCGTTTCGAAGCGTGTTCGAGAGGATCCTGTCGGGTTGCTGGCAGATCTTACCGCGCTTCGTGAAGAGGCCCTTGAAATGCTACAGAAACTCAATTCCCGTCGAGGTAGCGATACTAAGCTGGAGGAGCCAGAGGAGAAGAAGGAGAGGAGCGAAAATATGAGAAAGCTGGAAGAAATTAATCCAGCTGTTCGAGAGCGTCTACGCAGACTGCTTCGAAGACGCCACCCTGCATCACATCTGCGTACGGACGGTATTTCAGCAGCGCTTCAATGTCTACTCTCTCTTGTTCCCCTCCAGTTGTTCTTCCTTCAATCAGCGGAGCTTCTGGAAATGTTGCGAGGAATGCCACGTGTGGATCGCCAGTCGGAACACGACGCCAAGCGGTATCCGCGTTCTAGCGACCCGCTGCTATGCGCGCTTGCAGATTTGTTCTACGAAACGACCCGAGTTCGACCTCTGTTCCGTCCGCAATCCGCAAGAGAAAAGTTCTTCTTGCAGTCCCCGTTGGCAGAACCTATCAAGCCCGATCAGGATGCTTCTGATACAAATCTTTCGCCATACCTCTCGCTTGACCGTGTGCTTGTTGCGCTCAGGCGCGCATCCTGCAGATTCCTGGCTGGCGTTCAACATGATGCGGGCGAAGTTCTCCTGTACCTTCTAGACTACATGCACCACGCTCTGCGCATCTCTCCACCCAACCTAAGCGGCTCCACAACGGGGGAACTATCTTCGCATCGAATTATTCCACCTGCAACTTCGTCTTCCACCGAAACCTCAAAAACCCCGGTCAACAAGGGATCTGGTTCTTCATCACGTGACAGTCAGAATAGCCCTTCTATGCATCCATTTTTGGCAGCCGCGCATCTACGCAATTTACGACTCCGCATTTTGCACCGCGTGCTGGCAGCCGTTCCACCTGCTGTTCCGCCTCCACAACTGCTACTTAAGACTCCGCTCGAGATGGAGGCGCGCGCTTTATGGCAGGCGAATAATAGGTCCATCATTGCTGACCTGTTTACTTCAGCGGTGGTTGATACTTACACATGCAGTGGCTGTAATCGTGAAGTGTCACACACGAAGCATATGTTTGTCCTACCTGTCCCAGTAGTCGAGCCCAAGCCAGGACCTCCAGGAGGATGGGATCCATTGCTAGATGAAACAGACGAGGAGTGGCAGAGACGTATCAAATCGTATGAACGCGCCCGCTTGCGCCAACCCCAGCATATTGAGACGCGCGAGCTTGAGGCCATTGGAGCCGTTGCACTGGATGAATGCTTATATGAGTTCACTCGGACGAAGAATGTTCCATTGAACTCGTCGCCTCATTGGTACTGCCCCAAGTGCGACTCGGAGATTACCATGGAGGTCAAAGCAATTCGCCTGGGTATTGATGATGATGAGGTTACGCCAAATACTTTTGCGAGTTTGCTACAGCAGCCGGCCGGCGATGGCGCCGCCGCAGTAGCTGCGGACCAAAATGAGGATGAAGAAGATATTGACGTCGAGGAGATTGCCGATAAGGTATCAGATCGTGCTCTGGTAACGTTTGAGAAAGGACCGCAAGGTAAGAGTCGTAAAGGAGGGTTGAAGGCAGAACAATTGCGGCAGCGCCAGGCTCAACGTAATGCTACCTTAGAGCGGGCTGCACCACGTGTGACTACAAGACCTGCCACAAAGAAATCACAGTTGGTATCACTGCCTCATATCTTGATTCTGCAACTTGAGCGCCCTCCCGAAACGGCGAACAAGATGGCACCTCGAGCAGCAGAAATGGAGGATAACCCAGAAGAGGGCGACGAAGAGAGCAAGTTCTCATCCTCTCGTATCAATCAGATCAAGCGACAGGAGGTTCGCAAGGTCATTCCAGTTGCATTTGGAACGGAGCTCGAGACGGAAATGCTGTTAAGTCCCGAGGCGCGTGAACATGCTCGAAGCATCGGCCAGTCTACACGCTACAAACTCATTGGGGTCATCGATCATTACGGGCGACAGCGTCCAATTTCTGTCTTGGACCCGAATTATCAAGATAAGCTGCTTCGAGAGCGTCAAGCTGCGGTTATTCGAAGGAAGAATCGCTATGCTGCATGGAAGCGACGACGCGCTGCCCTTCGAAGGCAGCGTGACACAGAGAGACGCAGACTGAAGAAAGAAATGCGTCAGCAGAGGAGCAAACCAAACGATTCCGAGACATCTTTGCGTAGTGTTTCGCGAAGCCCCAGCCAGTCGCGCAGTCGTAGTCGCAGTCGTAGCCGCAGCCGCAGCCGCAGCCGCAGCCGCAGCCGCAGCGGCATGTTCAAGACGTACGACGACTCAGATGATGAGCACAGTTCTGTGGCCGACAGTGAGTACTACATGGGTGACTATGAAGTCGATCTCGATGACGATCTTGAGGCAGCGGAAAAGATGAAGGAGCTGGAGCAAGACACGTATGTTGGAGAGGAAGGCCCATTCTCATGCAAGTCATTCTTCGCACCACTTGGTTTGGATGAGAATGCATTGAGGAAGCGCCTTGAGATTGAAAATCAGCGCAGACTCAGTGGAGGTGCCGTCCGAGGTGAAGAGATGACGGAGGACGAGAAGAAAGAGCTTGAGCGTTACAGACACACGCGTGCCGTCCTCGAAGAGCGTGTTAGCAATGCTCGACGTCGTGTGGCGGAGATCACCGAGAAGATCCGCAAGCGTAGCTGGCTGGCAAAGGCCCTACAGTCTCGAGCAAGTGTTCGCAAGGAGCAGGATGCGTACCTTGCTGCCACAAAGGAGCTCGAGGAGGCGGAGGCGGAGATGCGAGTATTTGCGGGATTGGATGTGAATCCCAAACTCGCAGCGAAAATTGCTGCCGCCACGAATGATGCTATTCGCAATGCGTTGTCTGCGGATCGCAAAGATAAACAAGGACAGGCTACTGACGCTTATGCGCGAGCAGCGGCCCGTGGGAGAGAAGTGCTGGCCAGACAAGAGCCCCAACAGAATGCATCGCCCCGATGGTTCGAGCTGCTTGACTCTCAGGTGTACGTCCTGAATGAATATCCGCCTCGAGCTCCTTTCAGGCTTTCGGACGCCGGCCCGATGTCCACAGCATACATCTTGGTGTATGAGCGCATCCGAACAGAGTAAGTCCTCAGATGTCTCCAGGGCACGCAGTGCTTGGTTAACCCTTACATAAAGGTGGTTGTCATATTTTATGACATGTGTTACAAATTCGGCCCCTATTTGAAATGCTTCGGGATACTGTTGACTAGCGTGTCTCTCTAGCTAGTCTCTGATCCGGTCTCATGTACGGAGTCCCCGCATGAGCCATTCGACGCCAGGGCGCGGCTCGAGATTTTCTGGACAAACCCGGCCTGGAGACAAAATTTCTTTGACGTTTCATCCAACGGCTACATTTCCGTGAGTGCGTGATCACAGTGTTGGAGGCAGTGTGCCTGAGTGTAACTCACATACCCACGTAAATTGCGCACTATTATCCGTAATTTAGCTTTTCACGCAGCTACACTCTCGGGCGCTCGACAGATCTACACAAACAAACGACGGCAACCGGAGTGATCATGTCATCCAAGGGACTTCGACCTCAGAACCCTGGCACCGAGGCAGTGATTGACTTTGCGGTGATCGAGCCGTCGAAGGAGAATATCCAGCCTCTGAAGAAAGGTCGCAAGGTTGCGCTTCTCGAGCAGGCCGTCCGCGACAGCGGCAAGGTGATCACCAAGGAATTGGGTAAGTTTTGACCTTTCGAGTGGTTTGAGGCCCGCACATCCTAACGAGGGTGGTTTCTGCACGTTATCTCCGTACTGTAGCGACAGCTGCTCTATGATTCTTCTGTCTAACCACATATCTGGCCATTCGATCCTCCCCGATCCCCAACTTGTAGCGGCGAAGTACGAAGCCAAGAAGCATGAGTTCGAGAAACGGATCGAGGAATATGCTGGTGACAATCCTATTGCACTATGGCTTGAGTATATTGGTTGGATCCAAGAGACGTATGTTACGGGTGGTCAGCGTTCGCCCCTGCTAAGTGCACTCGAGAGAGGCACGAAAGCCCTTGAAGCAACAGAGAAGTATCGAAACGACGAGCGCTTCCTGAAAATGTGGATTCTTTACGCGGACCTTCATCGCGATCCCGAAGACGTATTTAAGTATCTTATTGCAAACAATATGTTTCCCATGCTTGCCATGTTCTATCGAGCATATGCCCTGGTACAGCTTTCGAAGGGCAGAATTGAGGAGGCCGAGAACACCCTGTTGAAAGGAATCGAACTCCGTGCCGAGCCGGTTGCCACTCTAAGAAGTGAACTTGCCACATTACCCAGCCGCGCAGCTGCCTTGCGTGAAAAGCGCCGTAAGCGAAACGGGGGCCATGGTGATGAAGAGGAGACTGAGCCTCCGCGCGCACCTCTTCAGCCTGCAACATCAGGTTCAGGGCTACGTGGTCTAGGTGGCATCCGAAGTGCTCCATCAGCTGACACGAGGACAATTGTTGATGAGAACATCAGTCTCGACATCGGGAATCCCATCACGGCGCCACGTCGGCCAGGTGCTGTCCTGCTTCGACAGCCCGGTACACATGTTCCCCCCATCGGCACGCAGGAGAACCCAAGCCTCCCAGCCTCTGCCACCTCTCTGATTCCAAGTCCAAGCTCCGATAATACTGTGCCCCAAGCCGTTGTACTGGATGCTCCCTCAAGTGGCGGACCGCTCGAGCTTATTAAGCGTCCGGATGAAGCTCTTTGTAGTAACTTCACCATTTATGAAGACGACAATCTTCCGTCCACATCTCAGCCGCAAGGGTTTGCAGAGTCCGCTCGCATGCACGCTCGACAAGTTTCGCATCAGCTCGAGGGCTCATCGCTTGGTTATGAGAACGAAGACGGTGAGTTTGTTCTTGACGAGACGCAACCTGCAGGAGCCGCCAAGAAGGCGACCAAGAAGGTGTGCCTTTCGATCGAACCTGGCTTCGGACCCATTCTTTCAAAGCTCTCAGAAGAACAAAAGCAGCCCCAAGGCGAGAACAAGACGACAGAGACTACGGCACCTCCCCCTCCCGAGAACAAGGCCGAGCAGCCTGCTAAGGGCTGGTCTCAGTTGCCAGGCATGAAGGAACGAAGCAAAGAAAACGCCATGCCCACAACGAAGTGGAGCGAACTAAATCCAGCTACCGTGCGAACGGTCCCGGTTGAGCCACCGACGATTAAACCCGTCTCAGTCGTATCCACCTCCAGCTCTGTGGCACGCCCCGTTGCTGTGCTACCTGGAAGTGCAGCAGCAAGCGGATCTGTGATCCGTCCACTTTCGATAGTCCGTCCAGCTGCCAAGCCGGTCGCACAGATCTCGTTAGGAGGAACTGCCTCCGTAGCTGCAACAGCTATTCGACCGGTTGCCTTGAGTCGTCCAGTGGCAACACCTTCGGCCTCACCATCAATCACTCCTGGTTTCGGCTCATCTGCGGGAAGTGGATTCACGATTTATGAAGACGAAACAATTGCTCCCAAGCCGAAGGCGGCAAGCTTGCGAAGGCTATAGTGATATAGTGGTTGTTTAATGCTCCTCATTTTACAATACATTAGATAAAACAGAACTGTACATTTCATTGGTGGAGGCTAGGCGAAGGCTAAGGGGAGCTAACTGAGTGACTGACGAGCATGAGGTTGAAGACATATTCACAGTGCTGCAACCATGTATTACCAAAGTAGTTCATTGGGCATGTGCCCACGCGTGCTCCCTTACTGTTGCAAGAAATTGGTGAATCGATCGAGGGCTTCCTGATGCTTCGCCTCGATGAGGAGATCCATAAATTCCTTTTCCCATCCCGCAGCCTGCACCAGCTTAAATATTATGTCATCGCAGTCTCCTTCCAAAAAGACATCGCGCTTGTTCTTCGCCGAGTCAAACTCGAAGGGTGGAGAATAGACGTCCCGCGAAATTCGCGCCTGCGACACCTTTTTCGCCCACTCCACGTCCGTGAGGGAGTCGTGATTCTCGAAACGAACTGGCTTCCAGTCATCTTCATCGCTATCTCCCGACTGGAAGAAAAGCTCTTGGAATGTTCGCTCATGGCCCACCCGCTCGCGATTAATCAGTACCCTTGGACACCTCTTGTTGGTCGAGCGGTGAAGAGAACCCGCGGGCATGACCTTCATGGAAGTGCCCATGCAGAAGAAAAGATCGGCACTGGGAATGTACTCCATATCATAGCGGCGTAGGGTGGGGATATTTAGACCCTCGCCAAAGAAGACAATGTCTGGCTTGATCAATCCAGCACAATCACTTTCGGTACAACGCGGGATTCCATCACTGTCGATGATTCCCCGCCAGTGCTCGATTGGGTATTGTTTCCTACATGAAATACAGAAGGCCTGACTAAAGCCGCCATGGATTTGGAAGATCTTGTTGGACGGAATTCCTGCTGCATGCTCTAAGGAGTCAATGTTCTGTGTGACAATTCGGCCCAGCATACCTTTGTCGTGAAGGAGCTTCATGAAGTAGTGTGTGGGGGTGGGTTTGTGGTTTCCACGGAGCAGTTCCTTCGAGAGCAGGCAAAAGGGCTTGGGGTTTGTGCGGAAGAAGTCGAGAGCGAATACAGCTTCGGGCTCTGGCAAGTCATACTTTTCAAGTTGTGAGTACAGTCCAGTGCCGGGTGTTCGAAAGTCAGGGATCTATATAAGCAGTGGGGACAGGCACGGTGCGGATAGGAAACCAGTAAGAGGAAGTCACGTGGGTACCACTTCCTGGGCTGTCGTCATGAACTCACTCAAGAGCGGATATACAAGTTAATTTCCGGAGTCATGGGCTCTAGTGCTACTTACCCCTGCCGAGACACTGATACCTGCGCCGCACAGGAAAACAATGTTCTTGACTTTCTGGGACTTCAGCAGCTCAGCGACGCCCTTGAGTGTGCACTCACTGAGTGTGACGGGCCCTTCCTGAGTCAATGGTGTGGCTTGATTCTCTGTTGCTGACTGGGAAGCGGCATTGTCGGTGGATTCCGCACCGATGGAGAGATGCTTCAGCTCATCCTCGATTCTCTTGACTTCGTCCATACTGGAGCAAGTTAAACCGTATAACTACGTGTCGTCTGCACGTGTGTGACAGTCGATATCACTCTGCAAAGTAGTGCTGAGTTTTTTCTAATTGCCTCGTCATCTCGCCCTTTGACCACAATTTCAGACCTGGCATCGGACTGACGAGTCAGCGGTGGTCTGGATGACATATAAGACAGGTTCCGCTGGCGTTCGGGTCAGCCCTACACGCATGCAAGGGTATGGCGCTTTTACACATCCACAGTTCGTCAATCTGGGGCTTCAGAGCCAGTTACACAACTTCCATCTTTTGGCCGAGCCTGCTTTAATAGTGTAACATGATGTTCGTGTATGCGGGAAGCACAGTGAATTAGACAATGAGTAGATGTACAGTGACTACTGAACGATGTGAAAGAGTTACGGATGGTGGCAGTGGCAACGCTGAAACTTTGCACTGGTTAGTATAGCCAAGTGAGACGTGAGTTGGCGTTCTTCAAGTGCTGGTCAAGTGGGCTTGCTCCTCTGCTGAGGCAGCAAGACGTCACGACCCATGAGAAGACGCCAGTGATAAGATATTGTGTTTTCGCAGCGCATGATAGAGTAAAAATCGAGACACTGCATCAGCTCTGAGGTAGCGGATGTTCGGAAGTCTTTCAGTTGCCATACATTCGGTTACTCAATGTGCAGCGGTGTTTCAACTGGCGACGCAGCGATTGTACCGCAGTTAATAGCTCGCTCGACTGCTTCGCGCATGAGACGAATGGCCTCAGCAGGGTCGGGGTGATTGAAGATGCCTGAGCCCGCGACGATGACATTGGCACCTGCCTGAGCAGCCTTATCGATGGTGTTCAACGCGATGCCACCATCAACTTGAATCAGTTTGTTAGGGTAGCGGCGACGCAGTTCCGAGACCTTGGGCATCATGTCCTCCATGAAGGCCTGACCACCAAAGCCAGGCTCAACGGTCATCACGAGGATCATATCCGCCTCCTCCGCAAGATTATTCTCGAACAGCACCTCCACGGGGGTCTTGGGCTTAATTGCGATGCCTGCCCGCATGCCATGCGCCTTAATGTCCCTCAGGAGCTGAAGAGAGTCCTCCTGCGCAGCCTCGTAGTGGAAGGTATACCCATTGACCTTCATCTTGGCGAACACGGGGAGCCACTGCCGAGGATTGGTCACCATCAGGTGGCAGTCGAGGAAGGCGTCGGTGCTCTTGCGCAAGCCAGCCACGGCGGGAGTCCCGAATGAGATATTCGGAACGAAGTGGCCGTCCATAACGTCCACGTGTAGCGTGTCCGCGCCAGCCTTCATCATACGCTCCGCATCGCGGGCCAAATGACCGAAGTCCGCCGAGAGCATCGACGGAGCGATGATTGCGGTCAGCTTTTGCTCCTGAACCTGCAGCTGGTCTACGGTATCAGCCATCTAAATCGGAGTACAGTCGAAGGATCTATGAGTCAGGGCAGCTTTCGACCCGGTCACCTGGCCACGAGCCTTGGTTTCATGTCGGCGCAGACACACGAGTGCAGAAGAGTCGTGTAGGAGACCAATCCGAGGGACCATTCTTGCACAAGGTGCGGGGAATGCGAACCAATCCAACTTAAATAAGGGCGACTGCATGATGATCTCTTACATTATCGCACACTCAGCCCACGCGGCCCAGAGCAAGTCCCATTTTTCAATAGCTATTCATTATGCACAAAGTTCGAATTCCTCGTGGTTGTTGGCTTTGGGCACGGTTTCAACGCGTGATGTGGGGTCATGCGCGCACAAAACCATGCGAAATGACGCGCCAGTAGCGCCTCTAGCGAATGCGTTGTGTGATTCTATTTCTGAGTTCGCAGCCCCTGAGACGCTGTTTATACGCGAGCGGGAAAAAAGCGTCTGATGGGCATGTTCGTGACGATGGAACCGGACAATGCTTCCCGGCGGGTCCGAAAGCAGCTCATGCGACCGTGGTAGTGCGTTATCCACGTTTTATCCTTCGGCGAAGCCAGTGACCCGCCCTGATGGGACAGCTATTTTCGTTCACCAACTCAACCGCGAGTCAGATGTGTTGTGAGTGTGTATCTCGCGCGGGAACGGCTGCCTCGATGTGCATTTGCTTCCAGGACGCTCACCCTGCTATGAACATCTATTTGAGTCCACTCTTTCCTGATGAACGGCACTCAATCTCGCTAGATAAGCGAGACATATGATTCTGGACACATCCATTCGCTTTATCGATTTTTCTCGTTGATCTCGGCACTGACTGGTAGTAAGCAAGCTCAACCTCCATCGCACGCTCATCACTCCCCTATAGAACCACTCTATCACACCAAAACCCGCGCAGCAACGGCACCTGTCGCACCTTCAAGCAGTGTCCAGAGCGGTATGGACCGAGCAGGGCACAAACTGTAGGGTTCCTTGCGTCTGCAGTTAGTATCATGCATCAATTACTTGCGCAGCTGCTAGGGAACAGCACTGGCAGCACAGTTCCGCAGCTGGCGCCGGCAGCAAGTGCCGTCCATCTCTCAACGGATGCTGTGGGCCTTGCCTCCGCGTATGAGGCGATCGACAGTTTGCTACAGCTAGGCGTCGGGGTCACAGATCATATGCGAGGGCAATTACATAGTCCGCTGGACGTAGACGAGTCCAATCTAGAGACTCCATTGCTAGACTCGTCCATTAATCGCATCTTCGATGTCAACAAACTAGGTGTCTCGACTTATTTCCTGGCAATCATCTATGGTATGCTTTTTGTTATCTCCTTCTTACGGTACCGACATGTGAATGGCTTCATTCCTACACTCAATACGTCAAAGGCCCTGTACATCGCGGGTGCTTTACACTTACTCGTTCGAGCTGCTTCATTCTCTTTAATATCATTCTTCATGGCGGCAGGCAGAGTCAACAAGGTTTGGTATCCACTTCTTGTTATGCTTATCACCTTCCCCGAGTACTGTATCATCTCGATGTACGTGCTTATTTTCCTTGCATGGCTTGAGATCTACATCTTCTCTCACCACCAATTTATTCTACAATCCCGCGAGCGGTTCCGACGCATTTCTCGAATCGCCTTCGTAATCGCCTCTGTCGCAGTTTACGTCACAGTCACGATTCTGTATGCACTCTTGGCGATCAGCAAAGATGACTTCGATGACTCTATGTCCCTCATCATCGAATGGACGTTAGCCATGGCCAATGCCGTCTTCCCATTTATTGTGATGTGTGTTGCAATATTCTTTGTCGTCAACATTCTTTCTGGATTCCCGCTCTCGTCTCCGCTCGCACAAAGTGTTGTTAAGAAGTTACACCAGCTTATTATCTTTTGGACTATTGGCCGTGCTGTACGAGGTGCGGTCCTATTCCTCTCGCTACAAAACGAGTATCAGAAGCATTACAATGCTGAGGTCTGTTCGATCATTACTTTTACTTATTTGACCATTGCCGAGTTCATCCCGCTGTTGTTACTGCTTGATTATGCGATGGTAAGCATTGTGATTGTTGCAGATGAAGTGACCCAGGCATCACCCCCTGTAGTTGCCGATGATGAAGGGCTAGGGGAGACAGACCAGGATGTGGAGGCGGCGAAAGCGCTCCTCGGACAGGATACTCGCTCGGACTCAACCATCGCAAGTCCAGTCGTTGATCTGTCGGTTCTTGATCCGGGAGCTACACTCCCGAACGCTGGTAATAACAGAATCTACGAACCTCCCATGCTGGGCCAGGCTGGGTCCGCCATGCTAGCAGAACAAAAAGAGGCTCAACCAAGTGCTGGAGCCGAGGTGCGGCACGGGGCTTCATTAGCGATTGAGGTGGGTTCCGCACAAACCTCAGGTCGACCACCTCTCTCAAGCAACGAAGGTACTATTCAGAGGCTTGCAGTCGACCTTGTAGATGCTCCCAAGTTGTCGGATTTGATTGTACCACTCCAACTCGTTGCACCAATGGCCTCTGGGTCCTCGGGCGCGTCTGTCGCTCCATTCGACCCGGCCGAGGTTGCTGCACTGGCGGGACCTGGAGCACCAACAATCTATACGAACCAGGCCTTACCATCCTCCTCATCTTCATTTAACCTAAGTGGCACGAGCTCACCCACGGCTACGCCAGTCTTGCCCCTGACCCCGGGTTCGCCTGGTGGCGCAGGCCGCATCGGACCTAGCTCACCACCCATCGTTTTATCAGATAATGGCATCTGGATCTCTGCAACGGGTGTCTACCGTAGCCGCCGGGTTGTTGTTAAACGCTTTTCGATTTCAAGTATGCGTGAGGCAATGATCGATCAGATCGTGAGCGATCTGCAACGCAGGTCGGCCGGACTAACGCACCCCCGTCTTGTAAAGCTGCTATTTTGCGCACGCCATAATACTGACGTGTATGTCGTTCAGGAAGCCGTCGCGCGACGGTCTATTGAGGACCTCTTCAGGGCAGTTGACAAGGACTTGGCGCCTGTAACGGTCTTGCGTTTCGCCACGCAGATCGCATCAGCGATGGATTACTTACATTCGCGTAACATCATCCACGGCAACCTCAAATCCAGCGATATCCTGCTAGACGAGAAGATGAATGTGAAGATTGCCGATCCGGCAATGCGCCCGCTGAAGGCACTGGCAGAAGTATCTGCAGGTCGCAGGTTAGTGACGGCGTATACTGCTCCGGAGTGCATGACGGGTTCCTCTCCAGGTAAGGCAGCCGATGTCTATTCGTTCGGTGTCATATGCTGGCGCATGGTCCTGCGAAAGAAGCCATTCGAAGGCATGACAACGGCTGAGCTTGTTCAAAAGGTTGGTTATGAGGGTCATAGGCTGAAAACTCCAACTGCAATGGACCTGACTCACACATCCGCAACGATAAGTACTGGTCACGCGCATCCCACGCAATCTGTAGCGGATGGCCAGCGATCAATGTCAGTCTCAAGCAATTCCTCAACCAGTGCCATTGCACCAGCGGTGGCGCCTGCAGTAGTAGCGGCGGCAGGTGCTGGACAGCCAGCCGCTCCAGCTCCTTCCGCTGCCGCTGCTAACGTGACCGTCCTCGTTTCCGCGCTTCCTCCGGCCTTTGTTTCAATGATATCGAGGTGTTTTTCAGAGCAGTCGATTCGTCCATCGTTTACCGATATCCTCCAAATTCTGCAGCGGATGGCTCCAGACATCAACCCACGGGCTGTATAAAGGGAGCCGTATTCATTGGTACACCACACTGGCTCCTGCCGGAAAGTCTACAGCACAACCCACTTTATGTTTCCTATTTTGATTTATTCTCTTATTGATTCTTTATTCTTCATTGTAACAATATAGACCCAATGTTGCCCCCTTGTTGTAGGAACTGGATCTCCGTAATATTCATTATATGCTTGGGACAGCCATCCACCTCGTGTCAATACTAAGCCGGATCCTATCTGAGCTGTCATTCCGTGTAGACGCATGTGTACAGCGCGTGTCAAATACAATTACGTCGCCCGCATTGAGGCTACCATACCTCCATTTCCATTGTGTGTTCTCCTTGCCTTCTTCACTTGCCGGTGGCATGCTTGATAACAACGCGTTGATGCGTTCAACCCGTCGCCTAAGTTGCTCATCCTCAGATGGGAATGGGAGGTTGGCAACGAGAAGAGCGGGTGTTTCTCCAAGATCGACTCCGGGGATCGTCGGGATCTGTTCACTTTCCGCTGTGTCGAGCTTCTCATCATCCCGCTTACAATCTGGAGCAGATTTCTCGTCATCATCCTCAAATAGATTACACGCTTTCTTAAGGGACGAAAGCAGTGTGAGCTGCTTTGATTCGGGGCTTAGATCAATCAGTCGATGCGACTTTTCAAGTATAGCCAGTGTGCCTTCGGAGGCTGGCAACGTGGAAAGGGGAGTCCAACAAGTATACATCGAAGCCAGAGGGGACGAAATGTACTCTTGAGCCTGAATTCCCTCTTGCTCTGGGTCCTTAGGCAGACTGGCCTCCACGCTCGAGACGAGGTCGCAGGGTGTGACAAAAAGTGGATAGCTTCGGATACGGGCGTCGTGAATCTTTCTTGGATGCTCGCGGATCTCGTGCGCCAGTCGAACTAGCGACGCAAACTGATAGAAGTCCGTATGAACATCTGTTACCTGCCCTGGACCTTTGACGCGGATCCAGTTGTTACTCAGCGATGCCGGAACAAGGCTCCGCTGCATATCTCGCTCCTCCTTGCTACGCGAGTGGTGGAACAATTGGATGAAGAATTCACTCAGTTCCTCTCCAGCCACCAACGCCTGCACATCAGGATGCCGGATAACGTCACTGAAACCAGTTAATGTGTACATCTGGTTCTCATCATATCTGCCATTAACAAGAAGAGGACTGGTGGGTGATGTCGTGCACGTCTTCAGGGCTTCGTGAGTTAGACACTGCCATACCTAGATAAAGTTGAGTGAGAATAGTGTATCTTGCAATTTAGCTCCCTGGCGCAGGACGACAGTGCTGGTGAAGGTTGTCAGTCATGTACAATGTGACTTACCTCCTGTACTGTCCGTGCTACAGCGGCGCGTGCGGCGAGCACTTTGTGGATAGGGAGAACGCCGCGAATGTAGATATACCCGTCATTTGCCAGTCGTTGCACCAGTGTTTTGAAATCTCTCGCCCGATACCTGAGCAGATGCCGATTCATTAGAGAATGAGGGAGTGAGCATGGCGTTCGAGATAACAAGCAAGGTACTTCGTGACAAGCGCATGCCGTGTGTATCCATGACTCCAGTTGCATCATCTTACGTACGCATCGGTCGAATCGACATATTCCGCAATCAGGGTTGAGTGCCTGACGTCAAATTCTGCATAACCACCTATGCTGATCTTATCAAGTGGCTGGGTCGCTGACGAATCGTTCATTGCAACCAGTACCGGACTCGAATCAGTGCCGTCTTGGCTGCGGCGTGGTCTACAATCCCAGCTTTTGCACGATACTTTCACCCGTTTTCAAACTCTCAATGCACATTTCCACATCGCCTGGATATACGGGGCCCCGGACGTGCAGGCGAGAAGTGACCGTCTGAACACCCGCTATATGTTGTTTTGATTTTTACTATGTCACAACAATCTGTATGCACGACCTATATGCCTTCAGAACCCGGTGCAGTTCTCTCTTGAGGAAGAAATTCAAACCGGTTCGTTCGCTGCTTGAAGCGAAGTACGGGTGCTCACCGTTGGTCTCTATTGTGACTCCGTCACATCTCCTGTAGATCGTCTACCTACGTGTTCTTGGACTTGAAATAGCAGTCCTCGCTGATTAACTAGGACCAACAAGTATCCGTTACCCCAGAGCAATCCTTCAATCCATTCGCCCTCGATGTCCTTCGTCCAAGACCTGAGGCATCTGGCTCCAGGCAAGCCACAGTTCGTCACGCCAAAACCGCTCGCCGAAAGGCTTCGACAGTGGGAGTTAGAAAGTGCCTCAAGGAGTAGTGAAGAGGTACGTACGACCGAGGCTCTGAGCAGAGCCATTCCATCACAGTCGTCGTTGGGTTCAAATTCAACGTGCATGCTTGATCTCATATGTGCCAATGCGACTCCCATGCTCTCCATCCCCCAACATCCAGATCGAACAGTCCTTGGCGGAAGTCTCACAGGCGCTCCTAGCACGCAGACAGTCAGGCGTTGTGCAGTCAGACGAGACGGTCGACAGGATACAGCAGTCAATTGATGAGATCAATGCAATCCGTGAGAAGTTGGAAGCAACGATGTCTAAGGATAGCTTATCCGCCGTCGACGGTAAGAATTACTTCATGCATCCCGCCACGCTCACAACCCAAGCTCGAATCGAGGCTGAGAGGGAGTATCAGCGTAGCTCTCGGGAGGCATTTGCGTGGTGGCTGAAGGTCCTGCCGGAACTCAGTGATCCTAATGATGCAGTACCTGTGGAGCACATTACGGTGCGGGAGTTTCAGCTTGCTCATGACGCGCTGCGACGAGCCAGGGGTGAGCAGATCTAGGAAAAGAGCATTGTGGATGCCTGGGCTGTTTATTTATTTGCTACGCCATCGAATAGTAACTACTGTACATAGAAGATTAAATACAATGTGTTTTGAAACATTTACATTAGCTGTCCGGGGTACTTCCAGAAAAGACCCATGCCACCTGGGTTCTCATTGATCATCCCACTAGTTGGTGGTGATGCTCTCACAAGAGCCTTGGCTTGCTCCGTATTGCCTTTGGTTTTCCGCACCGCCAAGCGAAGGGCCTCGATGTCTTGATCTGCCTCTGCAACCGCAGCGGCAAGTAGCATTGCTCTACGACAACGCATGGCTGTGTCTTGGGCTGACGCCAAGTATGTTGACACACTGCCTTGTGCAGTTGGATTCTTCTGAGATCTCAGAGTGGTTGAAGTGGACATCCAGTTGTCGTGGAGAACTGAAGGCGCTCGGCCTACGGGCCTTGGTCGCTCTGGCCTAGACGCGGATGCATCTGGATTTACGAGTCGTGCCGCCAGAACATCACGAATGGACTCGATCAGGTTCGTCGTGTAGGTAGTATCGGTTGAACTTTTCGAGCCCTCCATTGTGAGTCGGAAGGCACACTTTCCCTTGTACTTTGACTGCTTCGGCGGGAGTGGGTTGTGCACCTTGAGGAAGTCTGAAGTCAGGGGTGCGAACAACACCGCCTGTTCAGCCGGACTGAGTAGCTTTGCCGACTGGGCTGAGGATTTCACTGACTGTGGGCGTCCGACACTAAGAGGAATCCCTCGGTCATCCGGGGTCGCTTGGACAGACTGCCAGAACGTTGTGAACCGGGAAGCAACCTGACGATTGACAAGATCAACGGTAATGGGGATTCGCGAAGTAACTGCTTTTCGGATCCACATTTCGAGTCGAGCCGCGAGTCGATTCCATACTTCGGTGAAGGCTTCTTTGTTGAGTGTGATACCGCCGGAAGCTTTGTTATAGCTATTCCGAATCAGACTCCATTTGGTGGAAACCATAGATGACAATCTTCGACGCTCGCGGCCATTGGATACGTGCTCTTGGTGTGCTTGCTCGGAGGACGTCTGCTCTCTGGCTTTGGGTTGGTCCACAATCTGAATTGAAGCAAATTGCTGAATTGTGGCATCTAGCTCAGCATCACGACTGGCATATTGGTCGAGTATTGACTTCCATTTAGCAGCGTCGCTAACGGCTGCTGCCTTCTCCTCGCTGGTCGCCGCAGAATCGCTGGTAGTCGTTGAAGGCGCCACAGGGGATTCCGTGTCCGGTTCGGCTTCAGAGCTCAAATCAAGTACGGCAGTGACACTGTCTGGATGTTGAAAGCTCAGTTCGAGGAGCCGACCTGTCGTCGCGTCTACCTTCGCGAGAGGCTGGGCATAAAGAGGCTCTTTGAGCTCCAGAACTTTCCAGATGCACTTGAGATATCCGTGCAACTCTGGAGAGGTGCAGAGAATCCACTTACTGCCACCGGATGTGGTGTTGTTATGTACAGAAATAATCTGTGTAGTATAAATTGGCGTGTCAACGTCGTACTCGACCTGAGGCGCAGTCGAATTCGCTCCTGAGCCGGCTTGGACAGTTGAGTCGAGTGGGAGTGAGGAGTGTCGTAGAGTATGCTGGGGCCTTGATGGGGGTCCCAAAGGTCGTTTCGACATTCTCCAAGTGTACTGATCCAGAATGCTATACTTGCATGCACGTCTGTAAGCCTCAACACCGCGAGTTGCACATAGAGAAGTTGTAGTCAGAAGCTGAGCGTTGGAATTTAAATTCCGTCCGGATCTGGGGGAGGCCATCCACCCTGCAACAGTCATTTGCAGGTGGTTGGTCACGCCGGTGCCATATATTACCTCTCTCCAAGTCTGGGGTGGGGTGAAAGGGGTAAAATTCAAAATCTGGTCCAGTTTGGATCTTTTTGGAACCGGTTTGGAACCTGGTTCCAAAGTTTGGCACTTTTTTGGACCACGGTCCAGCCCTACGCCCCGGCTCAGCTTAGCTGGGACCGAGGCGAGGCATTGAGGAAGGGAAAATTAGGACGAAAAACAATCGGTCTTTTCGCAATTTTGTGAGATGTCTGCATCTGCTCCCGCAAAGGTAAGTGTATAATTCAACTCTTGACACTACTGGCTTGTTATCACAATGGGTTAGACTTCAGTGCTATCACGTGTTGAGTATCAAATTTGATACCGAACTTGAGCACTTGAACTTTGCCCCACCCCTGAGATCCGCTTTGCACACTCGTCTATGCACCTTTGAGGATACATCTGTTGATGATAATCACTTCCACTCATGCCTTGCGCGTTCTGCATTCACCCCATCTATAGCAATCTGTTCAGGTCTTTGGCCGCAAGGTCCGTAGCTCAACAAATCTCCACGGAAATTCGCTTCATCCCGAGGCCCCGTTCCTGCTATTTGCTTGCCACTGGTGAGCAACACGCTGTTCATGACCCGTGGCAGGACGGATACTTGCTGCATACCCTTCCTTGCATGATTTCGCTCTGCCCCCATCGCACTGTGCTCACTTCGGCTTGCTATTCCCCTTCTTCGTCCCATCCGAACTGCGGCTTTCGGACCAACTTGATATCAACGGTGTATATCGACGTGATCTCAACGCACATCGTGCACAAAACTTGACCTCCCATCGTCACGAAATCACTATTTGGCGTGTCCAGAAGACCGCTCTTGCCATCGCTCACTGCACCCGCGGTGACGGTACCATCCGTCTCAATGGTTACCCCATCGAGACCATCCCCAACGAGACTCTCCGCATCAAGGCTCTTGAGCCCGTCATGGTCGCTGGCCTTGACAAGTACTCCCAGGTCTCCATCCGCATCCGTGTTCGCGGTGGTGGTCAGGTCGCAAAGGTCTATGGTATGTACCCAATTAGGAGAAGGACTCACGAACGATCACATAGCTGCGTCCGGACTGATATTGTGGCAGATTGACGCACTTCTCATCCGTTTTGCATCTTATTCCGCTCACCCTTTTCTCACCTATAGCTGTCCGCCAGGCTATCGCAAAGGCTCTCGTTGCATACTACCAGAAGTGTACGTTTATCAAGTTGTTTCTGATCTAGATGGTTAAAGAGTTTGCGATCCCCGGCCATCCCAGAACACACACTGACGTCTAGTCTTCTCTGTCACCCTTCCCAAATCTAGTCCACGATGAGGTCGCAAAGCAGGAACTCAAGGACACCTTCGTCAAGTTCGACCGCAGCCTGATCGTCGCAGATCCTCGTCGCCGCGAAGCCAAGAAGTTCGGTGGTCCTTCTGCTCGTGCTCGCTTCCAGAAGTCATACCGTTAAGCGCGATGTTTTTTGGATGTTTATATCTCAAGTACCCAATACAGATCCGCCGATTGTGATTCGACGCCTTGTTATCCCGAGGTTTTGCGCATGTTGGTCGAACGTTGTAGTGAAACCCCGCTGAAAAGCGAAATATCTTGTTCGCTTGGACAGGTTAGAAACAGAACTAAGTATGACCCTCAAGTCCCTGGCTGTGTGCGCTGCACTCAGTTCGAGTTGGGCACTCGGTGGTGTATTCTTTAAACATCTATTCCTGCGTTTGGTGTTCACCATCGCCCTCACGGTGGTGATCTATGATCGATTTATTAAGTATCGCGGTAAGCGACGCGCCCTCTCGGGTGCCTCGGCCACTATGGCCCAGGGTGGTATGCCTCCCAGTACCGGTATCCCGGATTCGATTATCAATTCACTTGTCTACGTGACTGCGCTCCCTGAGCAAGCGCACATGGTTGATGTCTTCCAGAAGCGACTGACAAAGTTTGAGCGCTTCTCGTCGATTCCGGTGCCTGGTGAGGGTGGAGAGTACGTCTGGCAGCCCGTCATGGTGCATGCCGAGGATCACATCATCTACCACGAAGTTAAGGACGACCAGGAGCTATATGAGAAGGCCATGGCCATTACGGAGACCAAGCTTCGAAACCCACTCTTGCCCAGGTGGGAGGTCCATGTCATTCGCAATCTCGCCCTGGCTTCGGGCGCAAACAACAAGCGAGCTGAGTTTGTTGCAGGTACTGAGGCGGCTCGCTATGACGCAGCACCGCCTACTGGCAAGTCAAAGCCTTCGCACCACATGATCCTCTTCCGTCTTTGCCACTCGATCGGAGACGGTATCGGACTTGTCGTCGCATTCCAGGACCTGCTTCAAGATCTCAACGGCAACTACTTGAGTGAATTGGATCCTGAGTCCCAGATCACTTCTTTGCCCACGAGTCCGGCTCCTCGCACGGATCTTGCGTCGCCAGGAGGTGATAACTCAGCCACCGCGAGTAAGCGCGTGCCATCTGTAGGTGACAAGAATCCTCTCAAGGGCAAGCGCCTAAGCTTCGGTCTTGTGAAGGATATCCTAGCGTGCGCTGGAAACTTCCTGACTATGGCCACTGGCAAGTTCGACACCGGTCTCGCCTTCAATGGCTGTGCGGCGAAGAAGTGCCAGATGTACTCTGGTCGCCGACGCATGGTCAAGGTGCGTCCTTTCTCCCTGGCTATGGTTAAGGAGATCAAGAACAAGGCGAACGTGACTGTGAATGATGTTTGCTTCGCAGCTGCTGCGGCTGCAATTCGCCACTATTCTATCGCGGTGGCTTCTCTTCGACCAGATGCTACTAAAGTTAGTATTATCGGAGACACCAAGCCATTCGAACGAAGGTCAAAGGCTGATAATGTGCCTGAGCTGCTCGAGGATGATGACGGTATTCGACTCAATGCTGAGGACAGGCTGAGTCGTGCGATGCTGCCCATGGCATTCCCACGCTCACTGACAGACCCAGCGAAGGCTCTGAGGAACCATTTTACTTTTGTTTCCGTTGAGCTGGCAACCTTTGAGTCGAGCGCGCAGGCACGTCTGATGAAGACTCACCAGATCACCTCGAAGCTCAAACGCTCTCCCCAGGCGCTTGTGAGTATGGCATTAAGCGATTTCGTGTCATCGCTAGCACCGTTGAGTTTTGTTCAACAGACCGTAGCAGATACATTTTCGCGTCACAGCATGGTGTTCTCCAACGTTCCGGGTCCTGATCAGCCTATCCTCTTTGCAGGTGCGCCGGTGAGTGAAGTGCAGATGGTGTATCCCAACCTCGTTACCCAGGTTGGCTTGCTTTCTTACAACGGATCCATCTTCATGAACTTTACCCTCGACGACCAGGCGATCCCATCGCCTGAGCTCTTAGGTCTGTTCTTCCACGATGAATTGAAGCGCTACTGCTGGCTCTATGGTGTGCAATATCGCGATGCACCATTCTTCGATGCCTAATGGGGCAAACACACGCATGTCGCCTCTCTACTTCTCTCCTGAGAGGCTTCACACTAATGTTGCACTGTACCCACAACACGCCGCCTTATCATTCCGACAGTTCCGCTTCAACACAAATTCTCATTTCTTAGCCTTTTGGCTTGTATTAACTTGGTGCGGCTATTTATAATACGCTTATGCATGCAATATACATTGTAATTTCTTCTGTTCTAACTAAGCAGAGCACGACCTACTTCCTCTTACCCGTCCGTCGCAGCTTGTTGGGATGCCGTTTGCCGTAACCATACACGAACTCGGGAACATCCTCGCGCTTTCCACCGAAGAAAGCTGCCTGATCGAACAAGTCAGTCTCCTGCTTGGGGGTCCTGAACATGAGTTTGGCCACGCGCGAGTCTGGATCGGGTTCTCGAACTTGAATATCGCCACTATTGCGACCACCTCTCATCTTGGGGATCGAGAAGATCGTGCCTCGTAAGTTGAACACTTGCCTCTCATTCCATCGGTAGTGTGGACGACCCTTCTCATCGATGAACACTGAAGTGCGAACCATGGTGTGGCCACCGCACTTGGGACAGAACTGAAGTCGCATCTCTGTGCTAATAGTCAAGCATGCGTGGCATCGATTCACGAAGTAGCGGAGCGTACGAAGAACAAAGCCTGTGCTAGCTGCCACAACTCGCAGGCCAGCTTGCAAGAGAGTATTTTGCATCGCGAAGTCCGCTGTGATACAAGCTACTGTAGATTCTGACGTGCTTGCAGCTGCACGCTTGCCTAGCACCTTCTTCTCGGCTCCCAGCGACTGTTGCATGAGCTTGGCACCAGATGTGAACTCCTCCAAGTTATCAGGGGTGATCCACTGACCATCGTCAAAGCCAGGAAGCACGAACTTGGCCGAGGCCTTCTCGTTTGCATCAGCTCTTGACTTGATTCCTGGTGTGGCGTTGCCTCCCTTGCGCTTAGAAATGGATATCTTTGTGTTGTTTGTCTGACCCTCGGCCTCGTCTGCGCCCTGATCCTCCTCATCATCGGTGAGGTCCTCTTCGTCGAAGAAGTCGTCGTCATCTTCGTCCTGATTCAAGTTGGCAAACTGCTCTGCTGGGTCAATTGCCAGGTAATCGTTGTGTAAGGTCCCGGTCTCTTCATCCACGGGAAGGCCTGTTGAGACCCAAAAGTCGTAAGGCTTTGCAGTCACGAACAGTCCTACATCGAATGGGGCAACGGACTCCATATCTGCGAACGTAAGAATCGGTGGCTCCTGCTTCTTGGGCTTCTCACCCTCCTTGGATTCGGGATCAAGCTTGGTCTCCTTGCTCTCTTGCTTGGGCTTCTGGGTCTTCGACTGCACGGCTCCCTTGTTCTTGATATTCGCAAGGATGACGCTTCGGTCAACGACGGGCTTCAGATACCTCGTGCCGTGTGACTGGACTTCGAGCATGTGTGTAAGTGCAAGAACCTTCTTATCAGCAATCGATAGTGTGCCCTCCTCACCCAGCTTTCGGGCGACCTCAAGGATGTATGCGATGGATTCGGGTGAGGGCTCGATGACATGGATCTTGAAGGGAAAGTTTCGAAAGCGTTCGCGGGACTCTTCATCACGGATTTCGGAAACCACCTCGGGAATAGTATAATACTCGCAGTCAGCACCGAAACTGTCAATTTTGGCGCCCCTGATGAATGCTGCAGTGTCCAGGACGACCTTGCGGATGACACCGTCACCGATCTCGCCCACGGTAGGCACGGGGCTGGCCTTTGCAACTGGCTCGGGAGTATCGATGATGTCTGCCACATGCTCAGCCTGCTCACGGATGAGTTCTTTGACCTTCTGCTGCTCGAGACGCTCCTGCGCCGTGAGTACGATCGGCGGGGGCGGCTTCGGAACCGTCACAAGGGCCTCTTTGAGCGCAGCGACGCGATTTGCGCTTCCCCAGGCGGACATGCTAGAGTTGCGATGGGATAGAATGTATACGGAATAATATATCAGTACAGTATGAGTTAAAATAACAAGTTTACATCTACTCTACGCACGTCCTATACCATCTTCCACATCCTTTTCCATTCCACGCACTGAGCCAATTTCTGCCCTGGTCCGGCCAAGTTTTTTGTGGGAACTCGAAGCGCTCGTGGAAAACATGCTGCGCTTTGCGGATACGCGCGTCGCGTGCAACCCCGCCACGATGGGCATATGTCTTCCAGTCCTAACTGAACTTAGACACGGTATTATTTGCTCGACGCTCCGACTCGAGCGGGAACTCGGTTGCTGAGTGTTTGAGTTATTGGTTCCAAAAGAAGACCTAAAGACGGATTTATTGAGGCTGCATATGCGACCTGGCGCATGGTGTGAATCTCTTTTCTAGTCGCACTGCGTAAATAGCGTTCCAACTAGGGCAATACGAGCTCGGGCCAGATGAAGGACAAGTGAAGTTGAAGAGGAGACATTCTTCTCTTCGCTCATTCAGAGACCTAACGCGACACGGAATTGCTGATAGGAAGAGTCAAGTAGCAAGAACGCACAGTTGCACAGCTGAGCCTGTCTGCAGCGGCCAAGGCATCTACTGCCAAAGCCACTACAGCTCCATTCCTGATAATACAAGGTCGAGATCAACTAACAGGGAGATCTTGGGGTCGAGGGTTACGACAATTAATAAAGATCAGAGGGGTGGGGGTTGTGAAGGAGGTGTTCCAAACAAGCTCGATCACAGGACACGGGATAAACCAATGGGGAGGGTTGGAAGGACGAGGCTACGTCGAATTGACGGTCTGTTGGGTGCTCTTTGTGAGACACTAGCTGGATCAGGGCGCGCCGAACCAGACCACCGTGAGGATGAGGAGTGAGGAAGGGGGCCCATCATCCTTTCACTCATAATATCACCTCTTTAGATCGCCTCGGCTGACGTCACATCCTCTCGATTGACGCATTAGAGCCGACACTTACTGCATGTTGGAGACAGCCTCGACAGCGACCTGGGGGGCCTGGGCCTGAGCCTGTGCCTGGGCTTGTGCGACCTGCTGCTGAGCGCTACGCTCGCGCATGGCTCGAAGGTCGTCGAAGAAGGGGTGTGCAAGGGCCTCACGAGCCGAGATACGGCGCCCGGGCTCGTAGATAAGCATCTTGCTGAGGAGATCCAGGCCAAGAGGATCAAGGTCCTTGACAACCGCTGCAAGACCCTTGCCAGTCCACTTAGGGAAGGTTTGCTTGAAGTCAGGGAGCTGGCTAACACCAGGCCAAATCTGCTCGTTGGGAGTGCCCAGGACCTGGAAGATCTTGAAAAGCTCGTCGATCTCACAGTCACCAGGGAAGAGGGGCTGGCGAGTAACCATCTCTGCGAAGATGCAGCCGATGGACCAGATGTCGACGGGTGTGGAGTACTGCTTGCCACCGAGGAGAATCTCAGGAGCACGGTACCAGAGGGTAATAACCTCGTGGGTATAAGTACGGACAGGGACACCGAATGCGCGTGCAAGACCGAAGTCAGCGAGCTTGATGACACCGGTGCGGTCAATCAACAAGTTCTGTGGCTTGAGGTCACGGTGAAGCACACGGTGGGAGTGGCAGAAGGCAATGCCTTTGAGAATCTGCTCGAGGTAGGACTTGATGAGCATAATGGGAAGGGGTTTCTGAACGTAATCGATGTACTTCTTCAAGTCTTGATCGAGGAACTCGAAGACCAGGTACAACTTGTTGTCCTGGTGAACAACATCGCGGAGGCTGGATGAAGCGGTTGAGTGGTTTAGGGATCATTGGTGAGGGGGAGACGATAGAAGCATATTGATATTCCCGGAGTAACGCAGACATTGGTAGGAAACCGAGACGTGGGCAATTCTGCAACTGTCACAACTGCTCAAAGCTAGTACACACACCTCGACAGATGTACACCTGCCATTGACGCAACACGAAAGCCGTTGAACGGTCAAAGACAAGAACGGCTCGTTCCGAACGGGCATTGAATAAAGCCACGGCCGAGCATGGGCATATAGATCCGCTAGAGTGCGCCACACTTTGCAGCCCCAGGCTATGGACGTCGTGTAGAGATATCCCTATCTTCGCAATCAACGTGCATAGCAACGTACCTCACGATGTTGGGGTGAGGAAGTTCCTTGAGCAAGGAAATCTCACGAATAGCGGTGCTGGGTACGCCCTCATCCTCCGATTCAAGTCGAATCTTCTTCAACGCGATGGTCTCGCCAGTCACCTTGTCGCGCGCCTTGTACACCACGCCGTACGTACCCTCGCCGATCTTCTCGACGCGGACGTAGCGTTCAATGCCGCGCAGTTCTTGCGCCTTGTTCTCCATTTGTCTAGAGGTTAGGGTGACAAATAGCATTCATGTACAGGTGAGCGCCTTGCCAGTACCTTCATAGCTTGCCATGCCTTCACCCTCCGCCCACAAGCCATGCACACAGTCATGTTTGTGTTGGTGTTCACGTCCATTCGCTGCCTAGTAGATGAAAATGCGAAACAGACGCAAAGTAAGTGGCTTACAAGCCGGGTGCGATTAATAGATCTCGCGGAGAGATACTGGGTATCAGGTCGCTTTCATGTGTCTCGAAGCGGTGCTAGGAGAAAACACTTCGCAAAGTCCCAGAGGTGAAACCCCAGTCGCTGAGCAAGGGTTCCTGGCAATCATTTTCCAGCGGAAGACACATAAGACCGCACAAGACCTGATTATCCCAGTGAGCATTACAACGCGCATAGACTGTCCGAACCAGGATCCATGGGCTGTTCCGGTCGCTCATACGGGTAACCAGGGCTTTTCGAGCCCGAAATGTCCCAATCGATCACTGCTTCCAAGGCACTGAGATGTGGTTTATCATTCGGGGGTGACGGAATATTCGCAACGGCTAGTTCTTGGCCGGACCGCCGGATATCTCGGCAACTGGCAAAATGTTGCGAGTCTGGCGTCTTGGTTGGCACTAAGCTCGACTTTGTTCTTTGTGTATGCACCTGAAAAATGGATGCACTGCAGACACAAGAAGGAGATAACACCAAGGTAGAAAGCAAAACGATCGGATCACCTACAGGCGAAAGTTCTACGTCGATCTCGCTCGCTGAATTCGACTTGAACAAGAAGTTGCTTGGACATGGCAGTTTCAGCGAAGGTACGTAGTGGATATCCGGGGCGCATCACTGGATGGGCAACTGGCATTAGCCAGCATGACGTGGCAAATGCTTTCTCGGCAGCTTCCCTCGCTGTCTGACTTCGTGTGACTCTGGCAACGCTTACTTTACCGGCTTTGGACTCGAAGGCATTCGCTCACTCGCACTGCGCTGATATCATGCTGTTGTGTCGCACTGGTGTTGTAGTCACCCTGGCCTATCGCTACTATGATCAGAAGACATATGCCGTAAAGGCCATCTCAAAGGAGCGCGCTCAGCGCAAGCGCGTCACAAAGTATGTCGTAAACGAACGTAGGGTTCTTCTCATGCTGAACCATCCAAACATCCTCAAGCTCCACTGGACCTCGCGGGATGCTACGAATGTCTACATGATCTATGAGCATGTGCCCAAGGGGGAGCTCTGGGAGATGCTCCAGAAGCTGCCCAACAAGCGTGTGCCGGAGCCACTCGCAAAGTTCTGGCTCGGAGAGATTATCCTCGCCCTTGAGTACCTCGCACAGAAAGGTATTGCTCACCGTGATCTGAAGCCCGAAAATATCCTCCTGCGCGACAATTGGCACCTGGTTCTGTGTGACTTCGGAACATCCAAGGTTCTTGCTGACCTGATTAATTTGCAAAAGCGAAGGGAGGCTGCATTCGAGGCCGAGGCTAAGCGATTCGATGAGTCTGAGGAGCGTCGCAAGAAGGCTGCAGCCGAGGCTAACGCGAAGGGCGACGTAGCTCCCATGCCACGACCAGCAGACACACTCTCGGATGAAGAACACCGGCGTCGGTCGATTGCCTACGCAGCCACTCGCAATGATAGCTTCACAGGCACCCCAGAATATATGGCACCAGAGATCGTCAAGACCCGGGTACCGACACATCTCATGTTGCGAGCAGCGGATTTATGGGCGCTTGGTGTTATGATGTATCAGTTCCTAACCGGCTTCTTGCCTTTCAGAGGCGGACCCTACGCCATCTTTCAGCAGGCCGTGGAAAGCAAGATCAAGTTCCCTGCTCACATTTCTCCTGAGGCCCGCGACCTGCTGCAACGCCTGCTTGAGCCAGATCCGATCAAACGATTGATGCGCTGCATCGGCGACGTAGGTATCTTTGGTTCCCCTATCGCAGGCTCAGAACAAGTCGAGTTCTATGAAAATGACGACGCGTACAATGATAATAAGCCTTCTTCCTTCAAGCCATTGGGTCTCGAAGATCCTGCGGACCTCAAGGTTGCGTTCAGTAACTTACCATTCTCTACTACGGCCTTCCCGAAGACAACGGAGCGCATTACATTTGAGAAGCTGAAGCGACATCCATTCCTCACCTCAGGTGAGTCTCCCCTCAAGTGGACTGACACACTACCACTTTGGGAGCAGACGGTGCCGTATCAAGATATGTTGAAGGAGTTGCACCCGCTTCCAATTCCCCAGAGTAGCGAGGCCATTCCAGAGGGTGAGGAGGTGGACGATTCTGCATTAGAAGCCATCCTCGACAAAGAATTTCCAGCTATGAACGTTGAGTTTATCGAGCCAAGCCAGTCCGAAACTGCTGCGACAACGGCAGGCAGCGGCTTGGATGGTGCAGGCAAGGATCAGTAACAGACTTCGGGCTGCGAAGAACAGCACCTAATCAAACCTAACTTAACCTAACCTAACCAACTGCGCATTAGTCTAGCATAGAGCTGCGTCAGATCTCGCAGTGTACTATTCATTCCCAGTGTCTTAGCATGGTGGCGACACCACTCAGCCTCGAGCTTCAATCGCCTGAATCACTCAAAATACAGGACGAACGGTCCTTCCACGGCATTACCTCGCTTGCGCTTCGTCTGAGTCAACGATATTTGTGAAAAGTTGGTTAGCAGGCTCTATTTTGTATTAATGTTCACATGCGAGGAACCTATTTAGTAGCCGTACTGAGCAAGCTGTTGGCTGATGGAGACAACCTTGGGGTCCTGGAGGGCCTTGGCGATCTTGCCCTGAGCAGCGACCTTCTTCTTGTGGTATGCAGAAGCCTTGAGAGCACGCTTCTCCTCGAGGCGCTTGACAACAGCACCATGAGTCCAACCAACGCGGGTAGCGAGGTCACCAATTCGGCAGTAAGTGCGGCCAGGCTTGAGGCGGAAGATAGTGAGGGCGTGAGGAACAACAACGCGCTTAACCTTGTCGTAAGGAGCGGGGCAGCCCTCGAAGCAGAGGAGGCGGGACATAGCCCGAGCACCGCGAGCAGTGGTGTAGGGAACCATACCACGGACAGCGCGGTAGAGCATGGCCGAAGGAGCACGGAAGTGGAAAGGACCACGGTTGGGGTTGGTGTTCATGCGCTTGTTAACGTAGTGCTCCCAGAGAAGGTGGTTGCGGCCGAGGGAGCCGGACATGTTGAGCTCCTCAGTTCGGACGCAAACAATCTTCTGACCCTTAAGAAGTTCCTTCGCAATGGTAGCAGCAAGGCGACCAAGGAGGTGGCCCTTGCAGTCAATGACGACAACCTGTTTTCGATTAGATTTGGAACGTGCGCGGGGCAAATGGGACGGAATTACGAGTGGGGTGAGAGCGGTTTCAATCAGATAATGCAGATTCACGCAAGAAGGGAACTCCACGATAGCTCGAGTGTCCAATCGGATGTGAAAATCGAGTCGAATCGGGGTATCAAAGCGGGTCTCGGCAACTTTTGTGTATCCTTGCGAGGGAACGAGTAGCCTTTGAGCAGACATAATACATGCATCCGATAGCGACGACACTCTAGAATTGCATCATAGTCTTATCATGCCAACTGCACAACGTTCTACCTACCTTCTTGAACATATTGTAATAGTGCCTGTTGTTCTCGGCTTTGGTCCCTGTTTGGGTCGGTTTGGAACTTTTTGGAACCCGTTTGGAACCTTTGGAACTTTTTGGAACCTGGGCCCACCGGGTTCCAAATCTGGAAATGACGTTTTACGTGAGCAAAAAAATTCGCCGCAACCATCCAGAGCGCCTGAACTGTGTTCCTTACTGAAAACGAATACACCTCCGGCAGAAATATAGCAACTGGAATGTCCCTTCTTTCGTAGGTGCCAATGTCAGCCACGGATCTACACGATTTCACCCTCAGGCACACGATGAATCAATGCAAACGCGTCAAGGTACAAGAGATTTTATGCAGCTCATGCATTGATAATGATAATGCTGAGCACATGAGCAAAAGGAGATTGGCTCAATGGCTAGCGGTTCAGTAGCATGCTTCATGTATGCACTACAATTGAAGCGCTACTTACTTTTGCTGGGCCTGGTCTTTACTTATCAGCCTTCTCGTCTTCCTTCTTCTCATCCTTGTTCTCGGTCTTCTTGGCCTTCTTGGCGTCTTTCTTAGCCTTCTTCTCGTTCTTCTTGGCCTTCTTCTTGTTGGCCTTGGCCTTCTTGTGCGCCTTCTTGGCCTTCTTGTGAGCCTTCTTGGCCTTCTTGTGAGCCTTCTTCAGGGCCTTCTTGGCCTTGGCAACGGCCTTCTTGTCACCGGCGGCCTTGGCCTTCTTCAGCTGCTTCTTGGCCTTCTTCTCAGCTTTCTTGGCCTTCTTCTCAGCCTTCTTAGCCTTCTTCTCCTGCTTCTTTGCCTTGGCAGCCTTCTTAGCAGCCTTCTTAACGGCTTTCTTGGCCTTCTTGGCCTTCTTCTCAGCCTTCTTAGCCTTCTTGGCCTTCTTCTCAACTTTCTTAACCTTCTTTACCTTCTTGGACTTCTTTGCCTTCTTGGACTTCTTGGCCTTCTTGCCGGAAGCATCAGAGATGAGCTTGGTGACAGCGTCGATGGACTGAGTAGCCTCAGCAATGGCCTTCTTGAGACCCTTGCGAAGGCGAGCCTCGCGCTCCTTCTGAGCCTTCTTCATCTCCTTGAGTTCCTTCTTCTGCTCAGGGGTGAGCTTCTTGCCACCCTTCTTCTGGGTGTTCTTCTTAGCAGCACCCTTCTTGGCGGACTTCTTGCCCTTGTTCTTTTTGGCGTTCTCACGCTCGTTGAACTTCTTGACAAGCTCCTTGGCCTTCTCGGGGTCAGCAAGGAGATCACGTTCGCGCTGCTTGCGCTTAGCAATCTCAAGGTTGCGCTTCTCAAGGGCCTTGACGAGGTCGCCGTAAGGCTTGCCGAGCTCCTTCAGAGCAAGCTGCTCGAGGCGCTCATCCTTGATGCGCTTGCCTGGGATCTTCTTGGGAGGGCGGCGGTGACGGGGGACAACCTTGGTTCCGTTGGGCAGAAGGCCGGCCATGCCACCCTGAGCGAGCTGGAGGCGCACAGCCGTGGTGTTCACGGACTTGGCGATCGAGCCGCTTGGGAGCGACGTGATAGGCGAGGAGGCTAGACATGGTCAAGGGAGTGGTAGATTGAGTTGGTAAGAGGCCAAAATGCGGTGCATTTGCGAGATAATTGCACGCAAATGGTTGTTAGAGCGAGGATAGATGGTCCATAGTTGATAGCAATGCCAGACATTAATAATCAACACCGTCAGTCTCTGCATAGAGTGCAATTACACCCGCTAGGAGCTCGATTTGCTTGGGTTCTGGAACCGGGTGAAGTTGTGGAAGCGATAACGCGTCACCTAGCGAGTGCAGCGAGTGCAAAATATTGCTATTCAATAGTGAAGTAGACGTACCAAGTGCCTGGATGGCAATCAGAGCCAGCACAATGAATACAACGAAGTACTTCATCGTCTAAAATGCCTATGTGCTAGGACCAAATTCACCCCGGTTGCATCGAATTTTTCTGTACGCGTAGAAATTGCTTCCTACCTTTCTCAGCGACGAAGCCACACTGCAGTCGAGACTGGACTGGGACAGGGGTTTAGAGAGCAAGCATAGGCTCTATGAGTTTGAGAGCTGGACTCCATCTGCGGCAGTCACTACGACACCGGCTGCGATTAGGAATCGCCCGAATGGCTCCAGCTCTGAGGCTAACGTATAAGAATCACTTAGCACCCAGCAGAATTCCAAATGACGATCTTCTTGTCTTGAACGCAATGCGTTACGAACTCGGCCCGCAACGCGTCAACGCGTCTTCCACGGACTTAGCAGCATGTGTCCACAACGCCGCAGGTGCTCGGAGTACGCGAGCTACGTATCGCCTGCCTGCCTGGCGTGTGTGACGCCATCCACCCGCCCGCGGAGATTTTTGAGGCCTTTGGACAGATTGAAAACTACATTTCGAGGCTGTTGGAATGTGGGTGTGGTATGGGTGTGTCAAGATCTCACTCAATGTAAGATGTTTTAGACGCTATTTTGAACAATTATCGCCAAATGAAACGGATAAAAACTGCCCTGATACTCACTTTCCCACCACACTTACCCTACCTACATTTTAGCCGCGCTTGGAAACACTATGTCTTCCAGCTCTGCGGACGGTCAGGATGTGGCATCACCACCCTATATAGATATACTCAAGCTCGGCTCTTCGGTCGAGATCACTCTGACCTCGGATCCTACCAATAACCCACCCAACCCAACACTTTCTGGTGTTGTCCTCGCGTATGACACGCAACTGGGAACCGTTGTGCTGGCGAGCCACAGCGGGAAGTCTCTCTCGGCGATCAGTGTGGGCCAGATCAAGTACGTCGCGTGTGATGATATGCCCTTGACCTAGAAAATTCAGACTCAACTCTCGTATCCCGTCCTTGAGTTGGATTCCCAATCTCAGATCAACTGACGGAACTCGAAGGCGGGTAACGCGTGCCAAGTGTACTAGGTGTGATCTGTTGTGCTCACACCAGCGCAGCGCGTTCGTAGCAAATGCCTGTGTGCTGGGTGCCATGTTGTAATGCAAACACTCGAATAACTTCCTTGTCTCTCTGCATGATTCCAGCTCATATTCCCTCCCTCGACCTGTTCATCGGAAATTCGTCTAGGAGTTGTAAAAAGAGCCCATCCTCTGCGGTCGCTTCGGAGGTGATAGCACTGACGCCACTTCCGGCCGAGGTATTGGAAACTCGATATCAAAAGAATCTAGGACTGCGTGTGGAGGAAGTAAAGAAGTTGGGAGAGGGCGTATCCCTCGAGGCACAGACGCTTTTCAACGTACTGTCCAAGACCCTCCCATGCGCATGGGATGGACAAGATATTGTAGTTAACAACAACATTCGTATCTCGGAGCCCTACACACCGGAATCCTGCGTGGGCAACAACGTGCCTGCACATGCCTTGAACCGGATTCGCAGCATTGTACAAAATTTCAACCAGACCAAACGGCACCAGCTGCAGGCAGTCATCCCGCCGCAGCCACAAACCAGCAACAAGTAATCACAGCAATAAACAACAAGCAAACCCAATCCTCCCCATGTACATTTAAACTATTCTAGAGAAGTAGGATCCTGTTTGGCAGACCCCAGTATACGATGTATTTGCGGTAGGAACGTGTACAATAAGAACTACAGGTGGTGCGCGTTGCGATTCGCTAGTTCTTCCGTATACTCAACCAGCTTCTGCGACAGCTCTGCAATAACCTTCTCATATTTTTGCCGCACTTCCTCCATCTCGCCTCGAAGCTTTTGCTCCGTGGCAAGGGACTCGTGATGAGCAAGTCTGGCAATGTCAGCGTTCATATAAGCCTGGACGGTATTACATAGAAGCGATCGAAGACCCATACTCAGGGAGTGAATAGTGCGATTGGCATTGCCGATTTGGGCCAACCAGCCTGAGGCGAGCTGCTGCTTTTGACGGACTTCGATATCTGTAAGGCTCATTCGATACGCACGCTCCAACAGACTGTGCGTGTACTGGTCGGTTGTCTCCGAATCGATACTGACTGCGCGAGATGAGGATTCAGCAGCACTAGACGCTACACTACCCACTGACAGCTTAACCCGATACTTGGAAGCGGTGCGTCCGACTGATTTCAATTGCTGCGTTTTGTGAACAGCTGAACCGCTTGCCGAGAGTTGGCCGCGAACAGCTTGGTCCTGGGCTGGCTCTCCTTGAGAATTACCGAGGAGAGTGAGCGATCGCTGTGAAAGCATCGGGGGCGCAGTGGTGGGCAGCTCACCACCATTGTGCGATGACAATGCCTTTGACGAGTCTTGAGCGGCCGAGAGATTGTTAGCGGAGGCAGCTGCAGCTGGGCCAGAATCTGAAAGGAAGCCAAAGTCCTTCAGCTTATTGGCAAGCTCTGCCGCGTCAATAGGAACGTCACCGTGTGAAGACGCTCGCGATAACGGACGCTGCGGCAAACGGATGTGGTAGCCATCACTTTCATAGCCATCATCGTCATGTTCTTGATCGGATATGTCGTTTCTAATACCGGTGGCGACTGGGACTGACTCCATTGTTAGGTCGGAGTCACGCAAAGTCTCTGACTCGTCACCGCTCAGGTCTTTCATGAGTTGGTCCGCAAGCGAGGCTCCATTCTGCAGAGAATTCAAGGCGCAATCATCACGCGACGTCTGTTGGTCCAACTTACGCTGGAGCTGCGAGCAAAGTCGGCGTAGCCGTCGAAGTTCTGCCTGCGTGTTTGCATCTGGAGCACTGCTCGCTCTAAGAGTCCGGATCTCCTGAGCTTGCGTGGAGTACGCTTGAGCTAGGCTGTCACGAGCCTTGGCAAGCGACAACACATCCGCCTCTAATGCAAACACGTCTGTTCTTAAGCGGTGTGCCTCTTGCTCTAAGTGTGCCACACGTTGGCGGAGCTGTTCGTTTGCTGTCGACAAACTGGCCGCTTCCTGCTCCGCCTTCTCCGCTCGCTGTTGGTTCGTCTCTGCAGCCTTAGTTAGACGCTTGATCTCCTTATGGAAATGAGCACGCTCGGACTGTAACGTATCATGCGCCATTCGCAGGGCATCCCTCAATTCGGTTGAATTCTTCTCGAGCATTTCAACACGATCCGCTAAGGACTCTGCGGCGGATTGTGCGGTCGCGAGGTTACGTTCCGCGGCTTCCGCTCGTTGCAATGCCTTTGCGGTTTCAGCACGGCTTCGGGCTAGCAGGTGCTTGGCTCGTCGACCCTCCAAGAAATCTACACTGCCCAATTCAGTGGCGATCTCTCCTGCAACCAATTGAAGGTATGCATTGTACGCAAACGCCTTGTGCTGATAACGGGCAAAGTCGCCCAATTGAACTTGGCGGCCAGGTGTCCTGGTAAGGGATGATAGGGCGCCGAGTGCGTCGCCTCCTGTCAAGGTCCGACCACTCGATGCGTCTTGCGTTGAATCTTCGTATGAGAGGCCGTCAGCGCCTCCGCGTTCTGCGTTTCGATCAGCAATTAAATCGCTCCTTTCCTGAAGGGCTGCCTCAAGCTCAGATCTGGCAGCCGCCTCAATGATTGATGTCACCCGAGATGAGATGGCATCCGTCACGTGTGAACGAGATAAACCGCTCATCGTTGCAGCATGTTCGTCCACTTGGAGTGAAGATGTAATGGTTTCGACTTGGTGCCTGTCCTCAAGCGCGCCCTCACCTAGCTGTTCCTCAGGGAGATAGCCAAGCGCATGCAGGGCAGTTCGAGTAAGCGCAAATGGGTTTGGAATAGCTACACTAGAGTCTTGTTCGATGTTCCCGTCATTTGATCTACCCTTCCTTGAATTAGTCGAGTCGTCGCTGTCGTTTTGGTGTGAAATGTTGGCATCCAGCTTGGGAACACCGTCCAGCGCGACGATCGCGCGTTTATATCGTCGGAAGGATTCCTCAATTATCATATCACTGGAATGTCTGAGAGCTGACCGCAGACTTTCTGAGAGAGATGCCAAGCCCGCAAGCGATGAAGTAATGCGCTGGTTCGCGGCACTAACCTGGGTGGAGGAACTCAACATAGACGCGCGTTCAAAGCTCGCAGCAGCCGTGGCACGTGCCGAAAGAGTATCTAGTGCGTTGGCAACATGTTTCAGTTGCGTTAAGATGCTGTCATCCGATGATGTTGAAGTTTGGTGTTCAGAGTGGGTTAGTTCCTTTGCGGCGATCCTGGACGAAATCGACGCTGCGAGGGCCACATCTACAGGCCATATCGCCTGAGGACCAGCGGTCCAAAGTGGACGGAGACACGGTGGGGCGGGTGGAGCAACAGTATCCCCCTTCGCCTGACCTTCAGAGTGCTCGCTAAGCAAGTCCTTGGACGCTGTGCTAAGCACCGGAACTTGCGCGACCCCGGCGAGGGACGCAATCAATGCGACAAGCCGTGCGTGCAGAACTCGTGTACCGTCGAGCAAACCACTTTTTAGTGTACGTGCATGCGCGGCACGATCAGCTGCAACATGTGCCGAGTTCGGTGCGAGCAAGACGGAATCGCTCTCGATAAGCTTGTGAATGTACGTCACAACCTCGAGTGCGGCTGCGAGGACGGATGCGAGCGTAAGAACCAATACATATGCCGGTGAGTTCGCAACAGCAGAATTCTGCGCAAGCACGATAGACGCTGCGTGCTTGAGGGCTGTCTGTTCCTCCTCAGAGATTGCAGATTGATAGAAAGGAGAATCAAGGGGGCTCTGAAGAATTTGTCGTGCAACCATGGATGGAGCGAGAAGTGCGGTCAGTGGCGAACCACGAAGACGGAACGCCTGTTCGGCGTGCATTCCTAGATTGTCCGCTGCATGTCTGATTATATCTTGATTCTTGAAGCCCCTTGGGTCGAGTTTGAGGCGTTGGACCTCAGCTGAAAGTGAGATGTAGTTCCTGCAAAAATCCTCAAATGTTTGGGGCAGCTCTAAATTCGGTAACGTGTACACGAACTGCTGATATACAATTGGTTGCAGGAAGGCAAGGCCAGCATGTGGCGACGCTAACTCCAGCTTCGCGAGCGAAAGGGTCTCGAGTTCCTCTCTAAATGCTCCCGCCACCGAAACTGATTTAGCGATGGCTTTTGCGGGATCCTTGGTATCAACATTTTGCTGCAGGATAACCTGGCGAGCAGTGACTTGTTTCAATCCTAAATCCATCCATTGCAGCACGACTTGGAGATCCTGAAGTCTGGCATCTAGCGTAGCGGCCGCCTGCGACAACTGCTTAATCGATGCTTGGGACGCAACTGAGACGAGGTTCGAAGTCTTGTCTGCAGTTGGGTCGGCACCCGACGAGCCATCAAAGCCTTCGCGGGCAGCTGATGAGAGTAAGGTAGCCTCAAGGCACAGAGAGGCCTTGGCAGCGAGTCCCTCAAGTAAATTACGGACATGTGTGCGAGCCTGGGCAGTGGTCTCGGCGGCCGTTGTGATCACATGCTTCTTGGCCTTGGAAAGCACACTTGAAAACTGGGGGAGCGTGCTCTGATTCAAGTGCGAAAAACGAGTGTCATCAAAGGCTACGTGCACTCGCAATCTTCGCTGTGCGATCCGCATCTGCTGCTGGATCTGCTCACTTAGGGTGTTGAATGCCTGCTCACGTTGGGCAAAGTCTGCTTGGAGCTCGGCCAAACGCTGGGAGGATGACGTTCGGACCGAATGCAACTCACTTTGCAGCGAATTGAGATCTTCAGTCAGCTTTGTCCTAGCAGCATTCGACTCTGCAATTTTCTCGTCCTTGGTTGCTAGCTCCAACTGCAACTCATTAATTTTCGAGGTCAACGTACGGATTTGCTCCTCTGTGGAATTTCGCAGTTCGTCAAGCTGGAGATGAACAATCTGATGCGCAGTGATTTGAGTCATCAGCTCCTGCCGAGCCACTTCAAGCTCTTTCTTCAGAGCCTCCTGTTCCTGCTGGTTAGCACCTCCACCGCCACCACCACCAAACAGACTACCGAGTAAGCCGCCTTTTGACTGCGCTTCCTTTAGCTTTGCTGTGGTATCTTCAAGCTCCTTCATGAGCTTGCTGCATCGTGCCGTCAAGCGCTGAACTTGGAAATTAAGCGTGTCGATCTGGGCCACTTTTTTGTGTAACTCCTCATCCTTGACCTTGATATCATCTTCTAAACGATCGGCCCGTGCCTTCTCATCGGCACGTGCCTTTTTTAGTGCGGCAGCGCGTGTCTTGAGGTCCTCAAACTTCACACCGAGTTCGATGAATAGCTGCCGAGGCACAACATCCGCCGTAGCGGCGGCTCCGAAAGAGTCCGCGCCAGACATAATGCAGAGAACAGCTAGTTACGTCGCTACGGGTTTGTCTATAAGTCAGGATCAACCAAGGTCAAGCGCACAAGCCGTAGCGAACAGCGCTATACCAAGTGGTGACGATGAATCGAAGTGTGGGTGAGAAAGAAGGTCAGGTATACACGGGGTCTTAAAGTGGTTTCGGGGTATAACCGAGCGTGACAAATCATAAAGAGGTCAATAATATTACTAGTACACATGCAGCATGCCTCAGACGCTGGATATCCACATGCCATAAGTGTATCTTCGAGTGACACCTCCGACTCGGAGTGAGACCATCCACCTTCATATAGTATTTCCTGCGTCGGGTCAACACCCGGCATCGACTAGTGCGCTCCGAATTTTTTTGGCGAACACCCGCTGAGCAGATCGGATCAGAGCTTGATGAGCTGAGATCCGACTGGATTCTGGGGAATTTTCCGGGCGTTATGTGCGTGCTTATGTAAATCTTGTATCGTCTTCCAGTTCTCCACGGGCTTTACCACAACCTGGTGCAATTTAATATCCCATAATTCACGTGCATATAGGGTTTTAGCCGAAGGTCTTTCGGGGTCCTCCTTTTCCGTCAGAGGAAGTTCGAATCTATCACCTCGAACATACCAAGCCTTTGACCATCCACACAGTGAAGCGGAAGCCATACGTAGCGTACAGTGCGCGCTGACAGTCTTTTACCCCAACTATCGCGCCCTGCCCATTTCCTGCCCTCGAATATGTCAAGCCCAAAGCCTGAATCGCGGCGCAAGAAGGGACAGAGTCCAAGCAAAGGGAACTCGCCCAATGCTGGTACTAACGATGACTACACTCCTGTGAGCGCAGCGGAAGGGGCTCGCCGCGAGTACTTTCGCTCGCCCACTTCTCTGGCGTATCGGACGAAAGGATTCTTCGGAAGGATTTTCGACCGTTTGTTCCGTCGTCGGGCTGACCCAACGAGCACGAAAGGGACAACCAACAGTACTCCTCCCGTAATCGATGCCGCCCGAGGAAAGCCTGGGAAGTCTCCCAGGCTCGAGGCTATGGTCTCGATTTCGATAACGCCCCGACTGGGCTTGCTCGTGCTTTTGTTCGGTATCATCTGCCTCAGTCCGATCTTCATCTGTGCCCCTGAACCACTCTACTCTGCAACAAGCGGTGTTGGTGCGACGCTCTTGATGTCTTCGAATCTAATGAACTTGACGACCCCGTTCGAGTATCCCCGACCTGCGAGGTCCATTCTCCAAGAGTTCGCTGCTCTTCCTGCCCCAGCAGATAGTGCTGTGTGTTCATCTCTTTATGCCTCACGAAGGTCTATTTTCAACGTCATTGCTGCAGCGGGCAGCATGATAAAACTGGCAAGCATCGGGCTTCTTGATAAGATTGGTATCTTGCCGAAGATCCATGAGGTTCTGCGTATTCCTGATATCCCTTCTATGCCCTTGCACCGAATTGGACAACCACTTGTGAATGTGTTATACGAGCTGGCTACCTCACTCATGCCTCCCCACGAGAGACTGTTGTTCGAGGGCACTGGGTTTATTCGCACTGCAGCAATCCGCGCCGCAGCAAAACTAGCCGTCCCAGATACGATCTACCGGCTTGGCCTCAAAAAGCTTGAGGAACAAAATCCCGAACGTGCGAGGGAACTGTTGGCAAGCCATGACCCGGACTCTATCTACCACTCTCTACCCGGTGTAACAATCCAGGCCATTGCAGAGGACGTATGCGCAAGCCCTCCACATCTGCAACGACTGCTGCGAACATGCACAATCCTAGGCATATTCCACGAGGACGAGAACGGACTGTGGTATAACACAAAGGTATCTAACCTCCTTAGACAAGAGCACTCTGGGTCATTCAAGGCAGCAGCCGAGATGTTTGGTGGGGAGCAGTACGTCGCGCTGTCCGCACTCGCTAACTCAATCAGAACTGGCTCACCGTCGTTCGCTCGGATCTATGGAGACTTTTGGAAGTTCCACGAAGAGTCGCAGAAGGACTGGAATGCGTTTGCCGACGACCCGCGATACAACGGTAGTGCAGAGTACTGTAGAAAAACGGGACCTCATACCCAGGTTGAGAACTTGCTCCACCTGAAAGAGTTCGGACTCGCAACAGGCTCTGCATCTCAGCTCACAGGAGACGCAGCAACCCAAGCTCCGTTGACCGCAAAGACTTTGCTTGATAACGCAAATGTCAATCAGGCTGATGTCAAGGCAACTGGGCTGCTCCCATATCAAGCAGTACCCCTTCAACTGCTGAGGAAGGATGGCAAGGGAGAACTCTCACCTGATGTTCCACGATCGAATAATGTTGCTGAACCTCTGTTCTTCGCAAGTCAGGAATTCAACGATGGTATGACGTCAATTGCAACAAGCTCCTCGAGTTATATTGCCAGCGATGGATACTTCGGAGATACGAATACTCTCGTTGACATTGCCGGAGGACGAGGTCTGCTGCTCACTGAGGTACTGCGCAAGCATAGTGGAATCTCAACGGGAATTCTGTTCGATATGGAATATGTGTACAAGTCACCCGAAGCCTGGGCCAGTATCGTTCAGAGCGTTCATCGAGTTCAGCGCCTGCGCGAACTTCGTGATGCCTGCGGATGGGCTGGGAACATTCCTGCACAGCGCCGCGCCCTTCTAGCGATGCCGCCGGGGGCTCTACGATCAGGTCTTCGAGGTTCTTTCGTCATTCCTCCGCCTGTTGAGGTGTCTCCCTTCCCGAAGCTCTCACTCTCGGAAGCGGCAAAGAAGCTGGCGCAGGCCGGCAACCTCGCTGCATTCTGGTCGGAGGTCCATCACTTTAGGGGTGTTCGTATGCCCTACCGTTATAACTTATGGAGTCAGCTTGGGGAAACAGTTGGTCACAAGACTCTCGCGACCCTTCAGGCGTCCAAGGGTTCCATCAGACACACAGCTCGCAAGTGGCTCGGAAAGTATATCTCACTCGGTAAAGGAGACGCCTGGACAGAACAACTTGAGCCACTCGGCCCAGATGCCGTTTCAGATGAATGGAACTGGGTCGTGGATGGTCGTGGAAGCGAATATCTTCAGCGCATCAGCATGAAGACCCAAGAGAACGTCCATAGCACCAGGCCCTTGTGTCCTAGTATTCACGTGACAACGGGTTCGTTCTTCGAGCCCAAGTCCATCCCCCGCGGACACTACTTTAGCGAGAGCGCACTCAGAGCCCAACTTCGAGAGAAACTCTTCGCCGCGAACGACAACCCAGATGGTCCGGTGAAGCTGAGGCATCATAGCACTTACATGATGATGCAGATTCTGCACGATTGGAGTGACAAGGACTCCATCGAGATCCTAAAGAAGCTCCGGATTGCAATGCTTCAGACACCCAACATTGATCCTCAAATCCTTTGCTGCCCGGAGCAAGGTGAAGATCTTGGTCTGTACAAAGAGGACTTTTCAGGGTTGCATCTTTCTGCGACGGGCGAAACTAGAGTTGCGGACCAAGGGCACAAGCATGAGGTCGGTGGTTCAGCACCAAGGTGCTCTCATGTCATTGGGTTTGATCGCAAGACGGGTAAGCGCAAATCGGTGAAGTGCCCTAGCAAGATTGAAATTGACTTCACTTCGACACTGTATGTGATTGACCGTATTCAAGACCTCGGAGCAACCCTTGTCAATTCCAAGGGAGTCGGTCTCGCCGATCTCCTGATGATGAACAACTTTGACAATGCCAAGGAACGTTATGCCGAAGATATGGAGCGTGTTCTTCGCGAGGCAGGGTTCACCCTCAAACAGATCATACCTACGCGCTCACAGTATGGAATCGTAGAAGCGATACCATTGCCCCCTGATCCTCAGCAAGGTGTGGAGGCTGATGAAGCATATCGAATCACAGGTCCTACTTGGCTTTACCCCAGCAAGTTCAGCTCCGGTTCACAATCTCAGCACCACCAGCAGCAAACTCAATCCCGTGCTTCCGATCAATATACACAGCCACAACGTCAGCAGAAGCTAGAGAAGGAAGGAGACCACTCTTTGGCTGCTCACGCAGCCCCACGAGCGGAAAAACCAGGGGCAGATGAGCTGCAGTCATGGAGCGCAGCTGTCAAGCAGGAGGAGTCAGTTGCGAGGGATAAAATAGATGCTGATCGACAGCGGCCGCAAAGCGGTGATGGCAATGTTATCGAGGCAAATAGGTCCAGCTTCTCTAACTCAAATGATACGGATGGTAAGAAGACTTCGACGAGCGACCCTGATCATGCGCAGAAGGAAAAACAACTGGGTCAATCACGAGAATCAAGGGGAAAGGATCAACCGACTAGCGGGACCAGTGATGATGATGTGCAGAAGGCTGACGAGACGGATGTACATGAGGAACCAAACAAGAGGCCGATACCCACCCAAGATCATCCACAGGCTCGTGGAGACCCACGTACTCAAAGAGGCCAAGGGATGCGCACCACCCAACCCCAGCAGCGAACCGGATACGTCCCTCCCCAGGTCACGGCGCACGCATCATCAGCGCACCTTCGGGGGGTGCAAGGTCAGCCACATCCGCGGGTATACACTCAAGGAGCACACGGAGAGTCGGTACAGTACTATGACTACCCAGCGCGCGCTCAATATGGTGGTGGCAACATGCATGGAGCCAAGGTTCGTCAGCGGGAATACGGATACGACTATGGAGAGATGAACGCGGAGAATAATCGTCGTAGCTCTCATTACGGCCAGCGTGACTATGACTACTACGACTATGGAAACAATTATGATTCTTCCGAGCCGGGCCATGCAAGAGAGCGAGACGTGCGAATCATGTCAGTTCCGCCAGTCGTGATGGGAATGCCTCCGGTGGTCCCGATCGGTCCTCATCTTGGCAATTTGCCTCCGGTGCAGCCCGGAGTGCAGATGACTCCACACATGACAGGAGGCATGCCAGTAAATGCCTTTGCAACGAATACTCCTGAGGGTACGATTACTATGCTAAACTCAGACGCTGCACCAAGGCCTTCTCAAAGTACTCCAAGCAGGCCTATGACTACCACCTCAGTTCCAACAAATCTGGCGGCATCGAATTCTCGCTCTGCAGTTGTCGGGAGCTCGAGTAGCGCAATCCCCTCTACCGCGTCCCGAGTCCCGACAGCCAATCCCGCATCACCAACAGCTAGTCCCCCTACACCTGCGACAACTGCCACCACTTCAGGAGCTGCGATGGCAAGTAGCACGGGCCCTACGCACAGCGTCATGTCCATTCCTGGGGGAGGGGTCCATGTTGTCTCAGCTGCATCTGGCGTGCCGGGAACGGCTAGTGTCGCGGGCATTATTTCGACCTCATCATCTGGACATGCATCGTCAATTGGTGCGCCGAATGAAATCACGGTGGAGGTTGTTTCTGGACATCGAACCGCCTCCGGACCAAACGCAATGAAACCAGAAACCGTTGTGACTGCGACTCCAAGTGCAATCGTAATGCAGACCCAGTCGATAACACCAAGTCAGTCTCTTGCTGGTGCGCAGGATGAACCCACTACCAGGGTCGTAGAGATTACTCAGACAGCTCCACCGATCCCAAGTATGCATCAAGCAATGGGGCATGAAGTGCAAGTCATGGCAGCAGCTGGCATTGCGCCCGATATCGCTGCCCTGCATGCTGTTGCTGCACAGGCAGCGAATCAACTCCTTGCCCAAGGTCTCGCTGAGATGAACGCCTTGCTTGCTCAGGCTGGACTTCCTAACTAAACGGCTTGTCCTGTCTGCTTCTTCTGGAGCAATGTAATTGTTGATACTTTAGCGACACTCTGATGTATTAATTGTACATGAGCATCAGCATTTCACATGTCATCTCCAGTATTGGGCATCCGCTGTCTTATGATCCTCATTTTCAGGTCGTAGCTGCTGTTCACCGTTTGTCTGCCTCGGCATGAAGGAAAGCCGATGAACATCAATCCCTGCTGCTTCCAGTGTTTCTCGAAAACTGGGATGGATATCTGAATCAAGTGGGGCGGCGCGAGCGGAATGCTTGAAGGTTTCTGTTTCGCGAGCCTCGTCAAGACACTCAACCTCTGCTGCTGAAACGTTGTCATTTGCACCTGAAATCTCAATTGCATCCGGTTCGTCATACAACACATCGACGTTACACAGTTCTTCAAGGTCCTCATAGAGCATCCAGTCATCACAAACACTGGTCTTCTCTCTAGGAGATACACGGTGACTGGGTCGTCCTATTCCGACAACATCAATAATGTTGCTCAGATCCTGACTTCCATTTTCCGTCGAGTTGGCCTCTTGACAAACACTGCTTTCCATCACCACTGATGGTGCTTGCTCCTCGTCTGAGTGAGTCGAGCAAGGAATTGTCTCAGTGAGTGCGTGGACCTCATGAGAAGTGACCTTATCTTCATCCTGATCCTCTTCAATGAGCTCCAACGATACACCGCTACTCGAAGAACACCTGGAGTGCATTGAGATCCTTCGCGAGATACGACGAGCCACCTCTCTGTTAGCTGCAGCCGCCACCGCGTTGGCCTGCATCGCAAAAGATATCGTATCAACGTCTCTCTGTGTGTAGGGAGGGAGTCCAGAGAAGAACGGTGTAATTTCAGATATTGAATATCGGCGATAGGTTTTGGATTCTTCTTGCGACCTTACCTGACCATTGCTCTCTAGCATGCTTGCACGACGAGATGGAAGTGGATCCGAGGCCGCGGGAACAATCCCGCCTAATGCCTCAGGGATTGCCGATTGTTTACCGCTGTTAATTGCCCCGAATTCCGATGCCTCGTCGCAATTGCTCGGTTGTATGAGCCCAGCCTCCAGTGGCGCAGCTCCTCCCTGGGTAGTACCATCCTTGGAGAGCATTTGTAGAATTTGCAGTTGCATCTGCATTTGGGCCTGCATCTGGGCTTGCAATTGGAGTTGCATTTGTACCTGCATTTGGAGCATGGACGCCGTAATTGAGGCAATAGTTGAGGCGGCTTCTGTGGGTGACAATGATCCGTCCTTTAGAGCTATGCTGGTGCGGGAAAGCGCGACCACGGCACTCTCAAAGGCGCCTGCTCCCGGGCTTGCTGTAGGTGGCATCGTCTGCTCGGGACTCTGGATCCCCAGTTGTGCGCTCGCTTCAACCAAAGCTCCGGCACCTGCTGGCGTGGTAGAAAGGTTGTCTTCAGCTGCCCGAGTCTGAGTAGCAAGGAGCATCGTTGAAGATGCATTCTTCACAGCGGATTCAGCGACCTTGACAGCTAAGGTCTCCACGTGGGCTTCGGGATCGAGCGCGACCGTTGTATCGCATTCATTTAGATGCGTTACCGCTACATTGGCAGCCTTGAGAGCCACATCGGCATATAAGAATGTTTTCCTAACGGCTTGAACGGGAGGTCGAACCCAGGTCCGGTGGAATCCATGAATCGCATGAGCAATCCGATCCCGTTCTTCCTTCAGGGTGGATTGCACGCGGTCTGCAACGAGTCGTAACATAACAGTAAGCTGTCTCCATTTCGTCTCAGTAGCCTGTTGGAGGTGAGCGATCTGATCCGGGAACCTTACTTGAATGATCCTCAGAATGGCGTAAAGGGCCAACGTTAGCCGCGGATTATTGATGGCAAACCTCAATGGAATGCGCGCTAAAGTGATAAGTAGCGTGCTGACCCTCCATGCAGCACGCATCGAAAGCATGCCACATGACAGGACAGAGCGAAGAATGCCCATGATGAAGGAAGCCGACGCTCGGCTCGCAGCAATAGCAGCTTGCGTAGTAGGCTGAGACGCGTACTCGGCAAAGCAGCGAGGAGTGTGGTCCAGTCCTTTCGGAATACTTTGGTGCATCACAAGCTGATCAACAGAGGCGGGAACCGAGGAGTCCTCGATTGAAAGAGTACCCAGGCAAAAAGCTTCTGGGGATGTTGCTAGGCGATGAGCTATCCTTTGTTCTCGAATCATTTGGTAAAGACTTCGGAAGACGACCTTGTCCATCAGAAACTTCACTATGAGGAGGGACATACCAACGATGCCTGCACCCGCGAAGCCTTGCAGTCTCAAGCGGAATGTGTCTTCTCGCTTCCTAGTCTTGCAGGTCTTCGGCTCCTTCTTCCCCGGTTCTGGCCCACAAATGGGTTCTCGTTCAGCATATGGCGGTATATCGTCACTTGAAAGCGCACTGGCTTTGTCGATAAGGCTTGGGAGGTTAATTGCCTTTGCCACGATGCAAGCCATCACGCAAGCAATCGCAAGACGCGTTCGCGTTGAAGAAAGAATTCGTGCTACTAGTGTAGTTGCGGATTCCAGAGAGATTGCTAAGAGAGGTGCTCTGGAGATAGCCTGGAAAAATTGCGGAGCAGCGGCCACTAGTGCAGCGACAGATTGGCTCAGCGCGTGATACAACTTCAAAAGCACTTTAGCAGAACCTGTGTAGCTGCGAAGCATCGGAATAATCAATTGTGCTCGAAGACGAGCTCGAGCACCTCGGAGCAGCGCTGGTCCCTTAGTCTTTGAGTTATAGCACAAATATGGTGAGAGTGACACCGCTCTAGACAGGACCGTGCGTATGTTATGAGTGACCTTTAGAGTAAACCTAATGGCCCGCAAAATTCTGAATGCCCGAATCGTGTAAAAACTCGCCGATCCAAAGAGGAGCTGCGGTTGCAGATACAAAAATGGATTCGTTGTAGGTGAAAGTAACGTGGGATCACTGGAAGTCAAGTTTGAGTTCTCTGTGCTTACTGGATTAGCACCGCTGCTTTGGAAACATGAGTCACTTCCTATCCTCAGACCCGATTCGTCGCTAATGCTTTGATCACTCCACGGTGTTGCAGAAACTTCTAAGCCCATCCCTTTCGCCACTGCTTTAATTCCATTCTTCAGTGGATCTACAACATCCCCCACAACATCTTCAACAATTTCGTGGACAACCCCTCCGACAATACCGGAGACGGCATCGCCAGCACGTTGGAGCAAGGCTGCAACATGTTCTCCAGGAGTTGCGGGAGGAGCGTCCTGGGCTGTTGAAGTGGAAGGCTCTGACGTTGTGGGTGTTGCGGTCACATGCGACTCCCCTACACTGACACGAGTTCCTAAGTTTCTAGCTCGTACGCTCGGAGAAGGCCTGCAAAGCTCGGACGGAGGGGGGACGTTAAAAACGAGAGAACTAGCAATCGAACTCAATGTTGCTAGTGCTGGAGACATCGGCGTAAGCTTCGGAGTCGCTCCGACTCCTTGTCGTGTCTGTGCCACTGTCGTTGAGGGTGCGGCTTCCTGCTGTCTACTTGGAGACGCGAAGGGCAGTCTTTCTGCGATTTCAAACACTTTTTCGATTCCCCTGCTGGCACTCTGCGTAGTTGTCGGACTCTTGAGTATGGAATCAGGTGAGAGAAGTGTGTTTGGCTTTGGATTCGCATCTCGCGCCTGGGCCAAGGCCATTGGGGTTTGAAACAGCTGTGTGGACTTGGCCCTGCTGTAAGAGACTGTCACTGCGTTGCTGGAAGCAGAGGGTGTTGCAGGATGCTCCTTTGCCTCATTGGGCGACGCTACGGCTGGGGACGGGGAAATCGCCGACTGGCTCATGTGACGAGATGGAAGCGGAGAACCTGACAGCAATGAGCTTACTTGTGTCATGTCGCCATCAGGCCGCGACACGTGTGACACAAAGGAAGATTTGCGCGAAGTCCCGTGGTCCAGATTGTCCTGCAAATCAAGCTCACTGAATCGGATTTTGCTTATTTGGTCGGGAGAACGGGTCCTCTGAGAGCTTACGCTTTCGACAGCGCAGACACTTTCAGTAAAGTCACCAGAGCCACCATTATCTGGTTGATCTCCGGTAGCTGAGCAAGATCCCGAAGGACTCCCTGGACTTTGTACGTCGTTTGCACCTTCTGTCTTCGTCTCGCAGCTGACAAAGTCTCCGAAGATCTGGAGCATCTCTGAGTACCTTGGTTGATATTTCGATTCACGCGGCGACTCGAGAGCCGGGTGATGTGGTGCATTATGCTTGTTGCTTGCCTTCATAGCATCAAGGCCCAAGATATCGTTCTCCTTATCGCCACTATTGTTGCTAATGTTACAATCGATTTCGTCCAGGTCACGAATCGTCTCAATCGCCTGTTCCCACAGGTGCGACGATCCCACCATGGGGCTCGGCTTTGCGTTAACGGTAGTGGAAAGGAGCGTCGTAGAGGCTGCAGCTATTGCTCCTGCTGGTGCCGTCAATGGCATCACCGTGCCTTTGGCGCTGGCATGTAGCGATGCCTTGAGCACCTGTCCATGGCTTTTTGATGGAGTTGCAGGGTCAACCTTGTTGTCAAGACTGGATCCCACGGGTGCAAACGGCGAACGAACGCCGCTGCTATCCTCAAAAGGCTTCCACAGGGCGTCAAAGCCCGACATGCCGTAGAATCAAATCTCGCCAGCACCTGCGTTTCACCTTTTCTCCAGCACTTCGCGCGTCACAAGAATTTGGGAAAGAGTAGGTGAAGATCTAGCAAGGGTGATGGAACCAAAATGGCGCAAATGCACGGGTGGAATACGCTAAATTGAATGAATATCCTTTTGTAGTCGAGCACTTAGAGTCCGTGGAGATCCATGCTCCGCAGAAATGTGGGTTACAGAATTGAGCCTCACAAAAAATCCAGAATGTAACGGCTAGTCGGATTTTGGTTCTCGCACGCGTCACTGGATCTGACACTGAACAGGAGCATTTAAATCGGAGCATGCAAGTTGTGCTGGGCTACGGGTTGAATAAAATGGAGTTTACTCAATTCTATATTACAATCCATATGTACAATTGAGAAGAACGGATGTTTTGCACACCAACTCTTCCTCGCTTCTTGCTTGGAAGAAATCCACGAAAGTGTGCAGTCTGAGGTATCATGAACGATACAGTGGCTTTGACTGCCCGCTGCTGGTGCTCCTCGCACCAGGAAGCTGTGGTTTGGCTGCGTAAGCGCTGGGAGCGATTGGGTCAGCCGGGGAGCCAGTTGACAAAGAAGCCAAAGTGGGGCTCGACGCTCGCACAACTCGCGTGTCTTGGGCCATGGCGCTGAGGATGCCTCCCGTCGAACCCGTAAGGGATGATGCCACGTTCGCACTGGAGGAAGCATGGTCGATTCCAGCTGAAGAGGCCCCTTCGGATGGCCCCAAAAAAGACCCATCGAGAGCGCGGTTTGCCATTTGGAGGAGCTCAGACAGCGGTCGAACTCCGTAGCTTGTCAGCAAATCCTTCTCTGACAACGAAGTTTGGCTTGATTGGGACTCATCTAGCAGACCCCCTGAGCCTAGGTCACCAAAATCAAGCAGCTCCTCGAAATCAGTACGGTCCAGTAACCGATCAGGCGAGCGCAATATTGGAAGTGAGGTCCGCGACGCAATGGTTCCATTGGCCACACTAGACGAAGCAGACTTCGACGTCTGAATTGGTGGAGTCGACCCATGCTCGGCAACGGCGGCCTTTGCGGCGGATAGGCCCATGACTCGCATGCGCCTTTCCTGAACCCACCGAGGTTCGTCTGTAGAAGGTGCAGTGGAATCACTCGCTTGGTTTGCCCGTTCTCTTTCGATCTCTGCCTGAATCCCGAAATCATCTAAACCTAACGCTTCGGCTGTTATCGCTTTCCCGCGTGAGCGTGCCTGATTGATATCTTTCAGCCATTCGTTGATACGCTCACGGGTAGCACGGATTCGTTCCTGCTCTGCCTTCTCAGCTTGACTATCTTGAACATTTCGCTTGAGCGCACGCCATACGAACTTCATCAACGACATTCGAGCCATCTTTTGGACTTGCGGCTCGAGAGCTTGCAGTCTCTGCTCTCGCGCTGCTTCAGCCAGACGCATGGCCCCTATCCAGTTGCGAATAGCAGCCAGTCGCAGGTTCCTACAGTAGTATGAAAAGGCTTGATCAGATCTGCCTCGCACCCACTGTACTTGCCTCACAAGACCCTGGATGCCACGCTTGCGGAGTTGTCTCACTCTAAACTCGTCGGCTTTGGCACTCAGAATCGCCGCCTCTTCAGCAGCCTTTCGTTGTGCACTTCGAAACTCCCCGATCCACGTCGTGAGTGCGGCTCGAAGTAAATTGTCATCGGCAAACTTTTGAGCCTGACGATTCATCCAGTTGACATGCTCAAATGCTCTTCTCCATGGCAGGAAGCCATGGTAATATACTAGGCTACGCGCCCGGTGGAGAATTGCGAGCTCGTTTTGCGCCGCCCGAAGCTCCGCCTCGGCCTCACTCATGACTGCTGGTTCTTTATCCGTCTTGTTCGCTACCTGATCACTGATAGGGTGTGTAGTGTTCGAGCTAGATGCGCCATCCGCACGGGGGTTCGCAGGCGCCATTCGGTCCAGTCTGGGAGCAGCATGATGCGATGAAGTGTGATGCACTGCGGACGGATGTTCGGAAAAGTGGCTTCGTGCCGGTAACGTGGTCGACACTGGCGCACTTGAAGTAGAAATTGTCTGCTTTGTTTGAGGTGGGGATTCACTGACTGTTTTTGAACCGGTTGTTCTTGGTGATGACGACGCGGACGAATGAACACGTGCAACTGACTCGAGTGGCTTCTTCTTCATGGGTGTTGTTGTCTGCGGGGTAGGTACAGGTTGAGGGGGCGCTAGCTTGCCCTCCGCAATCGCGCGAAGCAGCGACTGTGCTCTTTTCTGACGCTCCTGTCGCAGTAGCTCTTGCTGTGCCTCAACCTTTGCGGAGAGTGAAGCTCGCGTAATAGTCCTCCACTTGCGGAAGATCTTGGAGCATGCTACTAGTTTGTAGTGCTTGCGAGCTAGTTGGAGTTCTTTCTCAGACGGTTCAGGGATTTCCGAGCATTTAGGCTTCGCAGGCATGGGAGGACGAGGAGACGAGGTGGGCGATGCTGATGGCAGAGAAGATAAGGTGTAGGATTGCTCTGGTGCTGCGAGTACAGGGAGTGCACTAACTAGGGCAGGTGGCACGCGACTAGGCGTGACGAAACGAACTCGAGGCGTGGTGAGGTAATCCGCTGCGAATGATGTTGACGAGGTAGAGACGGCTGGGGTTGATTGGGTGTGCTTCGGCGAGACATTCGCCTCGGACACATTGACGAGGTCAGCGAGCGCTCCCAGGTCTTCGTCCTGCACCTCCTCTATCGGTTGAGAGGCTGAATGCGATGCCGTAGAAATGTCCGCGGAGACTGATGGCTCGGGTGCTAGCACACCTGTACTAGTCTCGAGAGGTGGTGCGGTGGGTTCAATCGTTTTGGAGGGCACTGTTGGCGCGATTACTGGCGTGGTAAGTTCCGCATTATCTATCTCCGGGGAACGTTCGCAATGCACTTCAAATCCTTCGTCTTCGTACCCATCAGAGTGGTAGGTGGCAGCTACAACGCCTTGGTCATCATCCTGGTATTGACACTGATTCTGATGATCCTCCACTTGCTGCTCAATATCCTCGAGGCGCACTTCGAAATCTTCGCCCTCGTCGTACTCGGCGGAATAAGTTTCCTCAGCGGAATGAGAGTCGGTATGATCTTCTGGAGCCACTTCATCGTCGTAGCCACTCACGGCATCCTGGGACTCAAAGCGCGAATCTAGTGCCGGGTCGAATACATCCTCCTCATTGAGGATTCTGGAAAGATGGCTTCGAGCGGACTCTTGTGCTGTGTGGATATGGTCTCCCATTTCTGGCGTTCCAAAGCTAGCCTCTCGATTCGGCTGATTCATACCTGTCAGCCTCGCTAAAATAGCAAGCCGTTCTTCATTGCGCTTTCGCCTGGCCTCTACTTCCGCTAAAGCCTGATCGATATCAGGGTTGGTGTGACGGTGTGCCCGAGACGATGGCCAGCGCCTCAGTCCTGAGGAAGAGGATGACGGAACGCCACGAGGTCCACTTGTGGTTGTTGTAACTGGCTGAGTCTCTTGTGGCACACGATGTTGTGTCTCTTGGCTGGGTAAAGCCGACACGCCTGAGGCCACACCCGATGCAGCAGGAATCGCTGACTTTACGCTTGAAACAATTGGCTGAAGCTGCCGTGGATCCTGGACTCCAGCTGGCGGCCTTGAAGAGATGCTGATACCACCGACACGCAAATTGGGCTGTTGTGCATGTGAAACGGCACTCGATGGGTTCGCATTTGATCCTAGTGCGTGGCCTGCATTGGGTCCTCCACTGCTACGCTGTGTGGCCATTCGACGAACAGCTAGGGATATTCTGGGCCTAAGTGCCTCTGGATGGCTGAACGAAGGCTGGGACGGAGGTATGGTGGCTGGGATGGACGAGGCCTGCTCCCTTTGTGGCTCACTGTGAGAGGCTACGGGACCTTGACCCCCTACAAGCGATCTCCCCTGCACACCGAGTCCGCTGTCCAGCATCGGTGTTCGATCTGCGTGGGTGGTAGCTGGTGGGTGTGAAGCCGAGGAAGAGCCTTGCACAAACCTGCCTACTCTCGTGGATCTCTGTCGAGAGACACCAGCAGGGCTCTGGTTGCTTGTACTGCCAGGAACTGGCCTGCGAGGAGAAGAGTTGCTGAGTCCATTGAGAGACTCATCGAAATGGCTGGACGAGCCTGGTGGGACAAATCTGCTCATCAGGCGCGTGGTATAAAGCAAGAGTTAGAGCCTGTTAATCGAATCCGCTCCGCCCAGTCACTAGATCGGGCGTAACTTTGGGCCGGAAACTGCGCGCGCGCTGGCAAGCTCTCAGGCGATCGCCTTTCTTCCGCCGTCCACTACGTGTGCAAGGGATATACCACAAGCAATGGGGTCGATGAATCAGCGTGTAAGCATGAATACGTGCAGGCCAGGGTAGAATTCAGATGTCTCCGGGGTAGTGCGCGTATCCGAGTGGTGTACACTAGAGGTGGTGAGTAGGATTCAAATTAGAGTCAGAACCAAGAATGACCTAAGCTGTGGTATGGCGACACCAAAGCAAATCATCATTTTAAGTTGTGTCACAACCGTTTATAGCATTCCCCAGCCAGTGCACACACCCCATCCCTCTACTCTTTACACCTCTCAATGTACATTTTGAATTCCAAAATCCCACGCGCTGCTCGCTTTGCGCGGGCTGTGCGCAGGATCCACTCAGGCGAGCCACCCGTTCCGAGGGCGGGGAAGTAGCCCTGTGCGGCCGGCACGCATGGCCGCTGAGCAGGGCGAAAACGAGCACTCGTGCAGCGCACACGGCCCCGGAATCGCCGCTCGGGCAGAGGTTTAACCGAGCGGAACGGGAAATGAAACGCAAAACAGGGTAATGGAAAAGAGTGAAAAGGGGCTGAAATATGGGGTATATGGTGAATGGATGTTGGAATGGTAATATGAAAATGGTGCCTAGACGGCGTGTGTATTCATTGCTTGAGTTAAATATATAGTATTGAACCGATGTTGTATTGAAAATCAAGAAAGTACCCCCCGTGGGGACACAATATCTCGCATCGAACCCTCCTACCCACCTGCGCTGCCTGATATCACCCCGCATCGCTTGCATAGCTGCAAGCATTTGCTTCTCGCACATGTTACCACAATCCTGACTTATCGTACGGCTCGATCGCCTGTCCTCGCCTCTCAAAGCATAGACTAGCGCACACCATGTCCTACGAAGGACCAGAGCAGACATACGGTTCTGCGGGCTACGCTGCGGCCGCAGGCGCAGAGGAGGGCAAGGGCACCGCGGTACCTTCTGGTTACGCCCCGGCGTACTCGAATCCGAGCGTGCACCACTTCAAGGGCATCCTCGTGCACTCGCCCGAGGTCCGAGCCCAGAACCCATTCATGAAGTACCACACATATAAGATCACGACGAACCCATCGGTCGTGGACCATGTGTATCGCCGTTACAAGGACTTCGCCTGGCTGCATGAGACCCTTCAGGCGCTCTTCCCTGGCGTCTTTGTCCCACCTTTGCCTCCTAAGAAGGTTCTCGGTTCGATGGATGAGAATTTTGTCGCCTCGGAGCGACAGCCTGCCCTCCAGCGCTTCCTTGAGCGTGTTTCGGAGATCCCCATTCTTGCCGAGTCTGTTCCCTTCCAGATGTTCATTGCTCGCCCCACCACCTTCGAAGAGGGGCAGAACGAGGTCAAGCGTCTCGTCTCAAGCAACACCACCGCTGCTACTTTGGCTTCCTACTCTCACTACTACCCTCACGTGATGTCGCAGCCCCTCCCCGTCTCCGCTGAGCACGAGATGGCCGCACTTGCGGAGTGGCTTGATGGTGAACAGAAGCGCCTGGCCGAGTTGGTCTCTGTCAGCAAGGATCTCGTTGAGAATGTTCAGCGCCAGACGCAACTCACTGAGAAGCTTTTCTTGGGTGTTCACTCACTCTATGCACTCGAGCTACGCTATCCCGCTCTCCCTGGTCCTAACCGCTGCACCTTCACCGATGCGTTGGACCTCTGGCACAAGGATATGAAGGACGTCGAGCCCGCTTACACTGACCATCTCCTGCGTCCTCTCCAGTACGAGTTGCAGGACGTTGAGCAGATGATTGAGCTCGTCAAATACCGCAGCAGCTTGCACGCTAAGCATGCCAAGGCGAAGGCTCGTGCCGATAAGTGGCGCGCACCTGATGCTCGCATCGAGACTGAAAAGCATCGCCAGCAGCGCGAAGCTGATATTCGTGAGGAGGAGGATCTGGGCCGCCTGTTGGAGGCTGTGACCAAGTTGATCTTGCTCGACCAGAACAAGATGGTTTGGAACTTCCGGGTTACGAACTGGTCCAAGAGCGTTGGTCAGTTCGCCCAGGCCCAGCTCACTTACTGCACCTACTACTACAACCGCTTCGAATACCTCAAGTGCAATGCGGTTCAATCCCAGCAGGATCCCAGCGCTGCAGCCGCAGCTGGTGCTGTTGCGCATGTTGATGTGGATGGCCCAACTGCTGAGGCTGCTCCTGAAGCATCTGCAGCTGTTCCCAGCACCGAGTCCCCGTAAGTATAGCGGCGTGCGAAGAAGAGGTAGAAGAGAAGAAACAAACAAAGAACGTTTTCACAAGTGTTGTGCGCTTCACCTCTGTTACCTGTACCAAACCAAGAACCCGAACTTGAATACCGACCCTGACGCCACCCGTCCGGGTGGCCCTGTTCATTCGATCTCAAGCTGTGTTGTTGGCTGGCTTTTTATTATTAGCACCAATCAGCTGCTCCTCCACTGTTGAGTGATTGTGTGCACGAAGACAATCTCACAATAGATTGCTTCCGCACGAACCAAGAGCATCCTTTTCACCACACTTTGCTTTCTTCGACTACATCGCTGCTTACTAGGGTATACACTTATCTGAGCGTGTGCATCCGGATCTTCATCCTACATCGCTACCGTTTCATTAGCTTCCTATAAGCTAGTTGTCCCCATTTGCCCCAAGTTTCAACTGATCAGTGCCTGACCATATCCTAATGCTAACGTTGTCCATTTCTAGTTTGTCTACCGCAACACACCCACATTGATAATGTCTTTGTCTTCGTTGTCTCGTTGTTTTGTTGTTCATGTAGTCTTAACTCTCCACTGGTGCGAACGGGGTAGCATGATCTCTTTCCATTCCAGCATGCCTCTCCGTTGCCCTCCTTCGTCATGAGTTTCAGATGACGGTGACTGAACAATATACCAAGACTGAACAATGAGCCAATTTAATCCAAACATTAACGAAACCATCCTCACCTCATTTCTGAGAACGGATACAAATAAAATACGACTCCACGGTTGATGGGCAAGGCTGCTCCAGGTCAAACCGGGTGCATCGGTATTGTGTGTATTCGAGTCGTAACTTATGATACACGGGGAAACTGTGCGAGTTGTGTACACTTATGCATGGCATTGCATCTTGGTAGTGTGTTTATCCGCTATCTATATCAATACCGATGTGAGCTCCAGCGTGCGGCAATTGTCAGTGCCTCCACCCAATCTCTCGTCTTCTCCATCCACCCGCGAGAGGTGGATTTTCAAAAAATTTGAACAACAACCGAGTATTTCTAAAGAGAAAATACCGGTAATCGCGTGGTATATATTGGTTGAAAATGAACGCAGCCCAGTTCCAGTACGTATTATAGTCTCGCATGCTTGTTTATAGCACGTCATAGGACTCGCATGGCTTGATTCTAGCGCACGCTCTTTGCCGACTTTGCTTTCGATGGGGTTTGGAGATCTATTCCACGGCGGTTGTGCTACCACCCCTGCGAGTTGAAGCCGTGATACTATGTAGCTCACCATCCCGCACCCACCACGTTCCATCCACCTCAGGCAATTCCAACTGAAGTACCAGCAGGAGGCCAAGAAGCTCGAGGAAATCAACACCAAACTCATGCAGCTGCGAGGGCCCTCGTCTAAGCTCATGGCCCAGGTACAGGAGAACGAAATTGTGTTGGAGGAATTGAAGCTTCTGAAAGAGGACAATGCAGTGTACAAGATGTCAGGTCCCGTAATGATCAAGCTGGATCTTGCTGACGCCAAAATGAACGTAGAGAGCCGATTGAAGTACTTCCATCAGGAACTGCAAAGAATTGAGAACGAAGCAGCCAAGCTCACAGAGCAGCGTGACAAGCAGCAGCAGGTATTGCTAGACATGGCAAATCACATCCGCAAGCTTACACGACAGGCCGTTGAAAGCGCCTCAAAGCAGCCGGCCATCACGCCCGAATCGCAATAAATACGACCTGGACATCCCTCTCATTGTACTACCGTCATACGTCTTTATACTTGGAACCTTGGAAATGTCGTGGTATTGTGACAACAACTATGAAAATATGCAAGGAGTTGAATAGTGTATTAAAACAGATGGTGGTGCTAGCGTGTGCTAGAGTTATGACTCCTTTCGCAAGGGATTCTTTCGACATTTGAGACAACGGTAACCTGGTTACAAGTGAGGGCGCCAAGCCATCGATGTGATTCGAAACGTTCAATGGCAGCTCCATCGATAATGCCGCCTACTTCGCTTCGGCGGCGGCGGCAGAAGCACCACCGCGCGTATGCTTGGAGTCATAATCAGCTGTAGCTGCTTCCAGCTCGGCTTCGTATTGACGAGTGATCGCTTCAAGCGCACGTTCTCGCTCAAGTTCACGCCGAGCTTCCTCTTCATCCGCCGCAAGCATTTCACGCTCACGTTGGCGAGCCTCTTCGGTTCTGCGCGCTTTCTCTTGCTTTTCTCGTTCCACTTCCTCCTCAATCTTACGATACATTTCATAGTTGAGACGATACTCCTCTTCTGCCGCACGACGAAGCCGATCGACTACCACTCCCAAGTGATGAAGATTTTCGATCGTAAAGACTGGGACACGGAGATCTACGCCTGGGGCGGACTCTCCCTCTGTGTTAGCTACTGCCGTCGTTGCTGAGTCGGTCATCGCACCTGCGGCCCGAAGGAATGCATCAGGTGGCAGACCCTGGGCTATGCATTGACCAGCGGAGGGACGAAGCGTAACGCCATAAAGGTTGCGCTCCGATGGGCACAGCTGCAGCTTTGTTGGGTTGCGCATAAGCAGCGCAAATGAACGTGCCAACTCGAAGGCGTTTTGGAAAAGCTGCGCTCGGCAGAAAACGTATAGACCTAGTCGTGCACGAGACAGTGCGACAACGAGACGACGAATATCACGAATGTGACCAACCGTCTGCGTTCTGACAAGCGAAAGCAGCACATAATCGTTCTGTTGACCTTGGAATTTGTCCACAGTGGAGACATGCGCGGGGAGTCCCAGTAAGGGATGCTGAGCACATCGCTTATTCAGTACATCCTGAAGTAGTGCGCGTTGACCATTGTAGGTGGTGAGGATGCTGATCCTTGCCGCAGGGATACCCATCAACCGCATGTACATGTAGGTGTGAACCAAGAACTCGGCTTCGCCCAAGTTCTGGTAGAAGTATGGTTGGGGACAACTTTCAACACTTTCTTCGCCGAGGTCAACAACTTGGTACTCGTGGGCCATACCGCAGTTGGCTCGAGCGAAACGTTCGTCGGTGAGCGTGAGTGGCAAATCAAGCAATGACTCGTAACGCCAGTTCCACAGCTGAGCGAGTTCAGGACGCATACGTCCCTGTGCGTTCAGATGGATCGCGGGGAAGCCCAGGCGCATAAATCTTGCAAAGAGGCTTTGTTCAAGGCGAGCATACTGTTGAAGCGCTCGGTTCTGGACAATAGGAGGAAGCTGATTGTGATCTCCGAGCAGCACAACACGCTTGAGACGATTTCCGAACTCCTTGTCATTAGCTTGGAGTGTCATGGGAATAAAGGTTTCGATATCGAGCGCCTGCGCAGCCTCTTCCATCACAAGTGTATCGTACTGGAAACCAAGCTCCAAGAAGTTCGAGCGCCTCATAGCAGCGTATGCACAAGTCATTGCAATGACCTTTGCATGCTGGGCAACAAGGAAGTCTCCACGGTCTTTAAAAGTACGTAAGAGCTCGAATGGACGCGTCTCCTCGAGGTGCTTGAAAATCTGCTCGACCTTGGCTAAGCATGACTCTACAGTCGCGAGGTCATCTTTAAATGTGGCGCCCGTGAAGAGCTTTGGTTCCATTGCCGCCTCATCAGCATCCCCTGATGGTGTGTTGCAGTTGGAGAAAAACCTTTCGAAAGGGAACTTGGATTTGATGAACTCCCAAGCTTTATCTTCGCCCTCCTTGCGCGCTGCCTGAAGGCCCTGTCTGAATGAAGAGATGAGCTCGTTGATGTGTTCCATCTTGAAGATGCCTGCAGTTTCGCAGGTGGCACCAACATCTCCGACAACATTGAGTGATTTCCCAAGGAGGTTAACTTGCTCAAGTAGCTCGAGACGGCGCTGGAGCATGTGGTTGACTCGGCCAAACTTAGAGAAGTCCTGCTCCGTCTCAAGCTCTGACCCTGCGTGACCCAAGCGAAGCAGGTATCTCTCATCCACGTCGCGTTGCATCAGCTTGATGAAAAGATCGTTGAGTGCATGATTAGAGTGGGTAACAAGAACAATACGTTCATTTGGGAAGTTATGGTACAATTCAGCAAGGATTTGCACCGCAGTATCGGTTTTACCGGTACCAGGAGGACCGACTATCAGTGTCAGGCCAGGATTCACTCCGGACTTAATAGCCTCGATCTGCATTGGCGTAAACCGAACTGCGTTGCGCTTGGGTACAGTATCTCGCATTTGGACTCGAGGGTAGGGCTTCACTCGGACGACGGGTCGCTCTGGATCATCATCGGATGACTCAGATGCTGGCATTGATGATGCTTGTGCGTCGGGCGTGTTACTTGTATCCATCAACGGTACGGGTGCTCCGGGTGAGGTTGCAAAGTTAGGCTGACCTCGGTACTTAGGAAGGAGTCTTTGAAGCTTTTCATGCAATTCTTTGAACTTCGTAGCACCGTAGTTATCTGGGAATGTGATTTCATATGATTCAGGTATGCCTTGAGGAATGTCTTCATCCGGGGTCTCAAAGATTACCTTAACGGAATCAGGGAAGCTGTCGAGAAGGTGCTCTCGCGAAACGAACGTATCGGCGAACTTGATGGACGTGAGACGGTTCGATAGTGCCTGATAGGTCGCGCTGGATGGATCACCAAATCCTAAGAAAACCTCTTGCAGCCACGTCGGGACAGTCATGCTGTCAAGCATGATATCTCGGACGGTTTGTAACAAACCTTTGAAGCTCTTCTCTTCACCCCTTCTTCGGACAACAACATTGAAACTGGCATAGAGGTCGGCCATAGAATCCTCAGATGCAAGCGCTTGTTCGGATTCAGTAACCAACTGTTGCATGTCGAGATGATATTGCGCGCAATCGAGATTAACAACAAACGTGCGGAGATTTCCGTAACCAGAATTAACTTTACCCGTGTCTGGATCACGCTCGCCCACAACTTGTTGTTTTTCATCGAGCACGCATACTACTTCACAACCACGCACACGTTTGATACCAAGGGCCTTGACCTTGGCTCGAGAAGAGGCGTGCTTGAGTTTCTGTGCAAGAGATAGGGGTTGATTACCGTGACCTCGGCCACGCTTGCTTCCTAGTCCAGCGTTATCGTTTGTACTGTCGTCAGAGGCTTGAGCGGGAGGAAGTAGTGTAACAAGGAAGAGGATGTCATGCTCTCGGATGCCTTCCCACTCCACACGCGCTGGGGTTGGGACAAGGGAGAGATCGATCGTGACTTCTCCGCGTACTTGTTGTGGTACTGAACTTCCAAGCGCGGGAGGCTTCACCCCCTTAAGGACAAAGCTGCGGATGGGAGTACCAAGTTGACTTCTTCCAAAGAATTGGACGTACGCGTTGTCAGAATGCGTTGGCGATGAGATTCGCTGTGGATTCATACGGACCAACGTATCAACCAGCTCTTCTCGGATTTCATAGGCGGACTCCATCCGATACAGAGTGAAACATCGTAGCAGGTAATCATATGCTGACAAGAACTGAATGTTCAGCTTCGGGAGCGCAAGGCACGTCTTTCCTCGATATCGATTTGTGGGCACTACGTTTTCATCCCATAGATGCTGCTCAGTAGGATAAAGTGGCAGAGCCTGAATAGCTTCCGCTGAAGATTGCGGCTTTGCAAAGGCTTGTGCTAAGGCGGCGAGCGCGAACTCCCGAAAGATCGGAGCATCGGCCGGCTGATGGATCGAAGAATCCTCTCGCAACGCTGCCGAACCTAAGAGCAAATGATTTAGACCATCGAATGCCGTATTAGACGCAGTAAAGCTGACATTCAATGCATCGGCAAACTGAATCAACTCATCTGTGGAAAGCATGTCAAAATGACGAATCAGGCTCTGCTTGGTAGCTAGTGACTTGGACATCGCCAAAATGAGCTCATTCAACGTTGACTTGAAGAGCTTGAAGGCAGTCCTCTGGAGGAGCTGAATGCGATAGAGATGCTCCACGGCGAGTTCGCGCTGAGACAGGGTAATGCCAGTCTTGTCGTCGACCTCGAAAGCCAAGTACGTCTCGAATTGCTGCAGCAGCTGATTGAAGAGCCTGTTGGAACATCGGCGCATCTGAGATGGCTTGATGGTCTTAGCCCCCTTGGCTGTCTGAGATGACGCTTTCTTGGTTGCCGGAGACTTTCGACTTTGCTGCTTTCCTGCACCCATCTTCGAATCTGCATTCGCTTCATCTGGCTCTTCCTCTGATTCAGACCCTGTGTCTGAAGATGAGTTCTCCGAGTCCGTATCCGAGTCTGTATCCGAGTCTGAATCCGACGATGATGAACCGTCCATATCGTCGAGATCCAGGTCGGCTGGGATCCGAGCCTCAGGATCAGACTCGGTTAGCCGGGATTCGGCTTCGTCATCTGAACCTGACTCGGATTCGGACTCGGATTCAGACGATGACGACTCATCGGACACGAGGTTTGCATTAGACTCGCGTTGAGCTGTCGGGAGGATGGATTGACCAGCATTTGAAAGAGATGCGGAAGATGGGCCAGAAGGATAGTTCGCAAAAGCTGACAGCTGAGTTCGAACAATGAAATGCACATCAGTGAAGAGTGGTTTCGCAAAACGACGTGTGGGAAGCTGGGCTAGCAGATCCGTGAACAGTTCCAGGGCTCGCTCAAGGTAGGTGATGTCGCCGCGAATCTCTGAAAGTAGGTCGAACCCGTACACAGCCTTTGACTTTGCCTTGGACGCCCAACTTGACCGAAATTCGGAGAACGGGTCGCTTTCCTTTGTGTGTTGCTCCTGTTTCTGTTTGGTGCTTTTTCGATGGGCCCTAGAATCCCGACCTTTGCGCTGCGTCGAACGTGCACTTGATGCAGATATGTCCTCGCTATCACCTTCGCGTGCGTCTCTATCCTCTTGTTCTTGCCCTGAAGCCTGATCCTCTTTGTACTCAACGGCCGGACTCACTTGCTTCGCTTTCTTTGCCGATGATGACGATCCGTATGAGTAAAGACGACAGATTCCTTCAATCGTATCTGCACCTGAGCGAATCGCGATGATGGAGTGGCCGACACGCAAGAGCACCTGGAAAAAGGTCCGCACAAACGATGGCAGGAAATCTGCCTCAACCTTGAACTTGTCTGCTGCACCTCCTTGCTCAGCCATCTTGACGAGCTTCTTCCACTTATTTGCGAGCTCCGGATAGATCAATAATTGTGCGTCGACAGTACTGGGATTGAGTGCGCGCCAGATTGGCAACGAAACGAGGCCGGCAACAGCTCTCCGTAGAATGGGGTGCTCAAGAGACGCCAGTGTGCTCGTGTATAGCAAGACGTATTGCGTTCGCTCCGCTGCAGTGATGTAGCCATGCGGAGCCTTTGTACACAGTCTGTCAGGGAGCTCCTTGAGCACCGTCTCAGCAAGCTGGGACGGCTTCAAGGCACTGGACGATGTCACCTCGAAGAGCGGGTACATGCTATGAACGAGCTTAAAGAATGCCTCAAGGGCGGCTTCATCACGGAGGTCAACGAGTGCGCTCCAGACGCCCATGAGGTTCTCACGAAACTTCTCGTTCAGCATGTAGATGATTGACATGACGTGGGCGTACGTGCAGGTAGTTGGATCGAAGTTGCGCCAGAGGTAGCATTCGAGGTAGCTGGACAGCTCAAGCATGATAATGCGTGAGCCTCCGGGGGCTGCAGGCACCAGTTCGTTGTAGTAGATCTCCTCAATGATCTTCGGGTCGAAGCTACGGTACTCACTCTGCCCCGGTGACCAGTACATGTTCGCAATGGGCGTCAACGGATCTAGAACGGTTGGGAAGTTGGGGATTTTGAGTGAGATTTAGATGGTAAGGCACCCAGGGATACCAAACATCAAAAGGCGGGACTATGAATCAGCCTATGGTGATTAATAAAAGCAACGTACCGAGTGCCAAGTCGCGCACGCTCAGCCTGCCCGAGGCTTCAGCACCCGCGTTCGGTTCGGTCCGAACACGCTTGAAGCCCTTTCGCTTCATTTTGAGCGAGATCCTAGATAGATGGGCGTAACAACGGAGAATCTTAGCACCTTTAATGGCAACTTCAGATGTTTCATCAGGTTGATAATGTAGTTTACTCGCTCACAACCACGATACAGCAAAGTGGCAAAATAGCTTCGCATTCGATTTTCGACTTTGTGGAACACCCGAGTTCTCGTGGTGGAGTGTCCGAGAAAATAGATCGGTTGGATTTAGACCGATACATAATCACATATTCACATATGCCCCATCTGATCACTCGCTTTCCCATCACGTATAGCATTTTCGCACTGTTTTTCCGCTCCCAACCCGGCCCGCAAGAACATTTCGGAGAATATACGACATCCAGAGCCAGGTCTGACGCAAACCATCAATAGAAAGCACATCGGTGTGCTCGTACAAATCTGATAACCCCCCAGTTCACATGTCCAAATCGTCCATCACATCAACCGCCTGGGTCATCACAGGCGACGTGATCTCAGAAAACACCGCAGAGCTTATTCGGTACGTTACCCGAGGCAGTGTGGTGTGTTTTACTTTGACGACGTGAGCTAGACTCTGCACCCATTACTCGCAGCGATATTGTGTATACTTGAAGCCCTGACCGCGCGATGAGAGACTCATCAAGAAACTTACCTCGAGTCCCCCTACGGCTGGTGTCCTCATCGCCTGCTGTGAGACCATGGAGAGCGAGCCTGCATTGTTATGTTGTATGCTTTGTTCATGCGAATGCGCTAGTTTACCGCTAATCTCCCGTTCTTGTAACCCTTCCTCCCCCCACCAACCTTCAGAGGCCACGGCGTAGGCGAGATCAAGTCGCCCGAAACTGGAGAACCACAATTCGTTGCCGCCGTCACAGGCCAGGTTGAACGAGTGAACAAACTTCTGACGGTCCGCCCGCTTTCGAAGCGATACACACCGGTCGTGGGTGACGTTGTGGTTGGCAGAGTTGTTGAAGTGGCAGACAAACGATGGCGAGTGGACGTTAATGCACGGCAAGACGCGGCACTACCCCTCTCTTCAGTAAACCTTCCTGGTGGTCAGCGACGTCGGACTGATGAAGACTCACTCCAAATGCGTGCGTTCTATCAAGAGGGTGACTTAATCTCCGCAGAAGTGCAGAAAGTAGGACAAGACCAAAGCGCCCAACTCAACACTCGCTCTACAAAGTACGGCAAGCTCTGCTTCGGCCAAATGGTCACGGTGCCAGCCAGTCTCATCCGAAGACAGCGTAACCATTTCCACACACTTGAGGAGATTGGCGTCGAAATGATTATTGGTGTGAATGGCTACATCTGGCTTGCTCCAATCCCCACACCCGAAGAGCAAGAGAAGCGCTTGTTATTGTTGAACGACGAGACACTATTCAATAAGGAAGGTGAGTCCAGTTGGTTCCCTACAACCATTACCGATGCCGTTCGAGAGTCCATTGCGCGACTGCGCAACTGCATTTTGGTTCTCGCTCGCAATAAGAAGCAGATCTTCCGTGAGGCCATTCTTGAGTTGTACAATCAATCCGTAGAGAACGGTCAGAGCGTCGCGGATCTACTATAATCTTATTCAGCAGTCAGGTGTATTCATGCTGAATTGAGCTTTGAGAGATCACTCGAAGCATAGAAATACAGATATCTCAAATGGTTCCCAGCCATCACAAGTTCTCAGCTGAGCTCGTCAAATTCGAGGCGATGAATCTCACCGATACATTGAATGTGCCGTTAGCATTGGTAATCGTCAGCATGCGCTATGATGCCGTCTCCCGTTGCCCCACTACTCCCCTGCGCATCAGCCAGCGTGCTGTCCTCACTGACCTCGATACCACGCACACCATCGAAGCACTCGCAAAAAGTTGCCAGTCCTTGGACAGGTGGAAGTTTTTGGAGGAAAACCTCGATGACTTGCCACACTGTTCGCAAAGTAATATCTCAGGATCTGGTTACTGCACGGCGGATCTGACACTAGCATTCGCAACTAGGTGATCTGGATATTGCACAGTACCTGTCACTCAACTATAGCACTCCCTCCGACCTTGTGAACGGGAACAACCCCGAACAAGTTCAGGTTCTGACGAATTGACACCAATCGACTCGCTTGGCTGGAGAGGGCCCAACTACCACACTCGAGGCTACCACCATGGGCGCGGCGATGCCAACCATCCCAGAGGGCGGGTTCACGCACGGGAATGGTGTTCACGAATTTACCCAGGTATGTTGCATGCAGAATACGTCGGACGATGGTTTGATGTCGGGCTCGATGCGCTTCGCTCGGGAGGCATCTGAGACCTATCTGTTCGCCTGCGTCTCGGAGAGTCACTCCGAATGTGCTTCTTGCTTGCGTGAGTGCTCTCGCTGATTCGTTCATTTCACTTTGCCCTAGCCTCACACAATCCCCTCTTCCCTGCACTCGCTCTCTGCTGACAGTTTACACAACAGCAAATGGCAGCCCTCGTGCGATCTGGACTAGATCTGGATCTGGTCCTAAACCCATTCCAGATGGAACGACTCACAACAGCCGAAGATCGCCCTGCCCCGGAACTCGCTCAAGTGATCTCAGTCAGGAATCCAATCCATGTGGAACCAAAATCTCTAACCGTGATACGAGATCCAGATGATCCAGAACAAAGATACGCGCTTCAATTCGTTCACAGCTCGACCGTGCCAAGCTACTTCACAATATATTTCATGGCACTAGAAACTCCGGATGAAGGTGGCTGCCCCCAATTCTACCCCGCCACCAACCTTGAGTCTCTCTTCTCTCAACATCAGATACTTCTGCAACCTCAGATCAAGCAGACAGTCACTGTTCCAATTCCCGATGTGGTTGCCAATTCTCTGACGGCGCCGTCGAGGCTCCCCTCGCACGTGCTACCCTTCCTTGCTAGCGCCGATGTGAACCCATCTTTCCATCATATTGTGATGGTCCTAGAACCTATTGAAGCTCTTCCCAAGCCAAACCTCCAACAAGCGTCCGAGAGCAGATCTCGGCGCAATCAACCGCGACAGCACCAGCACAACCACGATGAAGACGCGCCAGAGGAGTCAGAGGCCCCTTCTTCACCCTTAGCTGTTCCTTTGGTTCAGCGGGCACGTGGGTTTTGTACCGCTGAATGGCTTTATATCCGATTGCAGCCCGTCTCAGGCCAAGGCAATTCCCAAGGGCATGTGCAATCCAGTCAGGCCCATGGTTCATCGCAGCCTCCATCGCGACCGCGTGTTGCCTCACCAGCCTCCCAAACCTCCCAGACCGTCCAAACTTCGGAGCCGAACGAACAGGAATTGCGGGTTATCGCAGTTCATAGTGGATCGGCGAATGGTGAGCAAGTCACTTCGGGAGATGCGTACGTTCAGCAGAAAGAGCCACCGACTCAGCCCTCTCCAGTAGAAGGAAATGAAACTAGGACCGCCACCAACGGATGTCAGATTGGCATTCGATCAGTTCGACAGTCAGTCCTGGCTGATCGAGCACTGTATGATCTACATGAGATCTTTGGATTGGATGCAGCGCGTGCGAGCGAGGAAGCAAAGGCTGGATCTGCAAGTGCCGAGCAAGCTATGGTAACCCGTGTCCCTGCGCCAAGCCTAGACAACCGTCACATCAAACTTGAATGGAGTCCAGAGGCGGCACGTGAGGCCCTCCTTCCTGTCGTTCCCGACTGTGTCATCTGCCTATCGGAAGCGAGTGATTGTGTGAACCTACCTTGTCGACATATGTGCGTCTGCCTGGCATGCGCCCAACGGTTGATTCGGCAGCCTACCGACCAAGCAAAATGCCCTATTTGTCGGGAGCGTTTGGTCTCAGTCACTCAGCTTGAAACTGCAGTTACAGAATCACATTAAACTGTTATAACCACATGCGGGTTTATTCTACCGATGCCCATTAACTGGGGTATGCATTAACACTAGAAAGCTGCTGACCCAATATCTGGGTGAGGAACTATGGCCATGCCATAGTGTGAGAAAGATGTTGCAACCCGTAGTCGTGCAACAGTGGAAATAAATGAATGTGCAACTAATTCGACGAGTATCCAGATGTCAATACGGAACGTGCGGAATACGATGGGCATTAAACAATGGACAATGCTGTCTGTGAAAGCAGAGAAGATGATGGAGGTTTTGAAGCTGATTTTGGAGGTAGACGTATCATAACACAACCACGACCGCTTACTATAATACGAAAAGAACGGCGATAACACGATGATGGACAATGGAAATGTGCTTGTTGATAGACAAGATTTGTCACCAGCACGTGACGAAGTGGTACGCACGCTGCTACAGAGGCACTACCACTCCTCGTGCACGATCTCGCTTGGCTCGCAGGCTCTCAACAAACATCATCTGCACCTCCTCAGGAGAAATATGGTAGATATCTGCGATTCGACGGAATCGCACCGTGTCTTCTGGCACGATAGGCCGATATCCTCGCACCCAGATAAATTCATCGTCCTCCTCCTGTTTTGTCTCCGTTTCTCTCTTATCATGGCGTTGACGCTCCGCGCGATTAAGAGTCTCCAACAATTGAGGAGGGAAGTCACGCTTGCACAGGCGCAGGACTCCATGGAAATGGTTCTTCACAACCTCGTCAACGACTCGACGACACTCATTCAAATCAACCTTTTGAACAAACTTATCGGTGAAGTAGTGCCTCACGAACTCCTCGTATGTCCTAATGTTAGGGGAACCACGCGCGAGTTCCTCTTCTGTCGGGAGAGGTAACCTCGATCCAGGCTCCAGCAGAGGGTACATTGTAAAAAATGGATGCTGAAGGAGCTGCGCCGCGGTCCAGCGCTCGTCGGGGTTGATTCGGAGCATGCTCGCGATCAGGCAGCACAGTTCCGGTGAGAATTTACCGTCTGTTACTGTTAGTCGTGGCTCGCCATTCTTCGTAATTTCCTCAAGCAAATCCCAGAACGTGTTCGATGTGAAGGCGGGTTTACCCGTTGCACAAAAGTAAATAACTAAGCCCATGGACCATATATCCGCTGGGAAGGAATAAGGCTGCGAGGCTAATCGCTCAGGGGAGAGGTAGTTCAATGTACCGAGGAAGGCTGTAGTTTTGGACAGTGTGCTCGACAATTCCTTGAGTAATCCGAAATCTGCTATTTTAACGTTACCCTTGTGATCGAGTAGGATATTGTCGGGCTTAATGTCGCGATGGACGTGATGGCAGGAATGAATGTAATGTAACCCCAGAAGTGCACGTCGGAACACATGTCGTATGACCATTTCGTTCATGGGACCATAAGAGCGGACATAAGACTTCAGGTCTCCGAGGTCCATATACTCACTCGCAAGAACGACCGCGCCTTTATCGTAGTATGCTCCGAGGAGTGGGACAACATACGGGCTCGTGAGTTTGGCATACGCCATCAGTTCTTTCACAATTTGCCGTCGACCACCAACCTCAAACACGTTAATGCGCTTAATAGCCAGAAGGCTTAGTGTAGGAAGGTGCAAAGCACGAATGACTTGGCCATGCTGCCCTCTGCCAGCGGTCGATAATGGCACTAAGTCCTGTGCAGTTAGCACGGCCTTTAAGGGTGATGGCGTTGGCGACCCACTTGGCATTGGACTGACCTGCTCGGCTTCGGAACCACGCTCTGATTTCTCGAGTTTTTCCTTGTCTGCGAGGGCTGAGAGCAACGTGGTCGAGCGCTCTGTTTCCTCACGAGCAGCTGCCTGAGACTTGGTTGCAACTTCAGTGGGCGGAGGGGGAATTGCACTTCCCGCACCTGTGGAGTCGGTTGTACTGCGTTCGTGGCTCTCACGAGAGGTGACTGTGGACGCCTGTTCACTACCTTTGGCCACGGCTTGCTGCCGCAACCGTGGGTTATGGGGACTTAACGAGGAGGCCTGAATCACCGCCTGGATTGCGTCATGGGCTGCAGTTGCGGTTCGTAGTCCCGAGACGTCGATACTGAGGGCAGCGGAGGCTGAATCGGTAAAACCATACAAATGCTGTCGGATCGATGGCGAAGCGCTGATTGCCTGTGACGCTCCTGGTGGTTGTGGTGACTTTGCAAAGCTAGGGACTGGCCGAAGGCTTGGTGACGCTTGCGAAACAGAGCCACTGGGTGACTTCGAAATTCCGAGTTGAGGCAGTGGTGACGTGCTGCCACCCCGAGCAATCCCTCCCATAGCTGCAGCCACAGCTGCAGCAGCCGTACTAGAAGGTGCGAAAATAACCGGAGATGCCGCAGCCAGGCGAGAAACGGGACTAGGCGATGCAGTGTGTGTGCGCTCGGGAGGAGCCAGCCGCGCCTGGCCTTGAGTTGTGCCTTGGAAGAATGGTGATGATGCCCCTGCTGGATCGCTGGTTTTGCTGCGATACTCTCCAGGAAGGTGTCGCTCGGAGTCTGCGTCTAATTGAGCTGGACGAGTAGGATGTCGCCTTGGCGCCGGGGCGCGCAGTCCTGGCAGAGGCGGGAACTCGATGTTTGCATTAAATGTGTTGCCAGGCTCAGCATCCGGAGCAGCTTGTGCGACACCGTTAGGCAGGAGCCTTCGACCTTCTCCGGTTTCATCCTCTTGCTTCCTCGATTCAGTGAGGCCAGCAACATTTTGCTCTAAATTGGGGAACTGCGTGATTGCAGCATTCAGCATCTTAGGAACCTCTTCACCATGGACACCCCCTTCTATCACGATCTCCAGCGCTGCATCTCCCACAAAAGGAGTTTCCGGGCTTGCACGATTGGCCTGCTGAGAAGAATCACTTCCTGGGGTTGCTGAAAGATGCGAAGAGCCCGGACCCCCTCCGCCTGCAAGATCTAAGTCTAAGAAGTTGACTGGGAAGATCTCCTTTGGAGCAGCGGAGAGAGGGTCGGTCCAACTACCGGGATAGATATTGGCATGAGAGTTCGACGAAGAAGAGACCTCCTTAACATTAGGAGGCCGTGTGACCGGTACTTCGGCATCCCTCGCTGAGACTGACGTGCCCTTTGATCCGGAACCTTCTGAACGCTCCACCGAGTCAAATGCGGGAGGTGCACCGACTGGAGCCGAGACCGTGGGTGGCACTGATGGAACCAGTTCTGCGGATGGGATGAGAGGAGCTGGGTCCGTTGGCTGAGTTTTCTCTGTTGGTAAGGCTAGTTCAGGTGCTACAGCAGAAGGCGCTGGTGGACCAAGCTCAGCCAACGAACCTGCATCAGCCTGCTCAGGCTGTAAGTTTGGGGCATTTTCTTGCGTCTGGGAAGCAGATGCGAGTGGTGCATGTGGTGCAGGTGGTGCAGGTGGTGCAGGTGGTGGTGGATATACAGGCCCTGCTGTAAGCACAGTACGGAGCTCATCCGAGATATCAACTCCCTTCTGATCATCTCCAGATGGAGGAAGCAAGTCTGGGCATGTTTCCGCGACTTCAGGCGTATGCCGAAGTCCAGATTTATCGAATGTTGTTGGCGGCAATGATGACGACGAGGGTGGCGGTGGTGGCGGCGGAGCTGATGGAGGCGGAGGTGGGAACGCTGGCGGAGGAGGAAAGGCTGGTGGAGGAGGTTGGGTTGGTGAGCGGGAAGGAGAAGGTCGATAAATCCCCACGTCACCATGTGCTTCACTCTCCAAGCCGACCAATCCAAGCGCGGGAATTGGTGCTGAGGTGGCGTGTTTGAGATCTGGAACTCCAGTTGGTCGGACGCCCACATTCTGATCGGCAGCGGCACTTTCGTTGTGCTCACTTTCGTCAGTTGAGATTCGTGAGCTCAAACGCGCATGTGCTGTTGAGTCTCGGCGAAGGGATGGTGCTCTCTGAATCTCCTCGATAAAGTCCACCTCCTGAACTGGTATGTCAAATCGAGCTTCTCCAATAGCTTCGGAGGGCAGAGTCTCAAGGTCTGCGAGCGTCAGTGTGGGCTGAACAAGTCGAGGTTCAGATCCTCTTTGTTCTTGATGGGTGTCTCCGGCTTGCTCGTGCGAATGTGACTTTTCACTCAAGGAAGAAACACCGACTGAGTGGATGTCGATTCGACGCACATTTCCACGCTGCGAATCCTGAAGAGTGAGCGGCGTACCACTGGAACGTGAGGAATGACTGATATCGGTGCAGATTCCAGCCTCAGAAATTTCGGGACCCTGACCAATTTGATTATCAGCATGTGGTATCATGTCGGGAAACAGCGCGGTTGAGGCAAGCGACGTTCGTCGACTTCCTTCTGCATACTCATCAGGAAGACCCTCGCCAGACCTCTCATTTAGCGCTACCGTCTGATCAGCAGTAGCTTGAACCGCCCGCACCTTCTTGACGGCAGCTTCGAGAGGAGAATGCTCTGCAGAGGCAGCCGCAGAGCCTTCAGGATTGTAATCCTCAATTTCGAATTGCTCTATGATATCGGGCGCCGCATCGCAGATTCCACTAGCGATACCACCCGTCAGCCCCTCAGGCTCCGCAAAGATTGTGGATGTAGAGGCAAACTCGGGTCCTCCGAATGGCCCCATTGAGGCCTCTCCAACAAACTGGGCGCCTTCATGTCCCATTTCGCTAGCTGCAAACAGACGCTTCCTCGCCTCAGCTGCCTCAGCTGCTGAGGCTATGTCGAGTGTGAGGTGTGGCTTTTTACGGCGTAACGTTCCGGGAGACTGCTCAGGTGTGTGAGAAGAATCAGGAGGTGGCGGTGGTGGTATGTGGGGGGACGGCATGTTCACATTGACTAGCATGGACCCAGCGTGCTTCTCTTGCGCGAAGCCCGCCATCTTCACCCTCTCCGGCACGGGATGGCTTACTGCATGGATATGCAGCTTTTCTTGTCCATCCTGTCCCAAGTCGAGTTTTGGCGGCCTCTTGACACGACGCTCTGCTTTCTCTGGTTTCGCGCTCTCACTTGTCGTCTCTTGCGCAAGGACCGCAGCGGCGGTCGCATCGAGAGATGCAATTGCTGCTGCTTGTAGGTCAGATAGCGTGTATACATTCAAATCAGTAGGAGTGAGCGTTAGCGAAGCTGAGGCATGCATGCTATCGGGAAGTTTGGTACTTCTAGCGTCAGAAGATCGGACATTATTGTTCTCCACAGCCACTGCTTCGTGCACAGGAGGGGTAATTCGCGGAACAATTAATGCCGAGTACGTTCGCCAGAGTCCACCAGCTGAAGTGTGAGCTTGTTTTGTACTGACTTCATGCACGAGACCCAGTCTTGTGACAGTAGATTGTGCAGCTTCGGGACCAATTGTTTCATTCAATCCCTCCTCTAATGACTGATGCTTTCGCGGGGGTCGGGGCGCACCAGCACCGTGCAAAGTCGAGTCCGAAGGCAGTAATTCAACCACAATGTCATTCGCTTCATCCTCATCTTCTTCCGTGGCAAGATGTCCTTTTCCTTCATGTTCATTCCTTTGCGTAGCCCTTGCGTCTGCTTCGGAACCATCAGCGCTATCCTTGATGATGGGATCCTCGGTTTCACTTTCAAAGGGTAAGCGGATATTTCCCACCGATGAACGTGGCAACGAAGAGAAGGAACGGAAAAGGATTCCTGCGCGTCCCCCGTTCGCAGAAGCCTCTGGTAGCTCAGGCTGAGGTAGAACAGGTAAGTTGCCGTGCGAGGGTGACGAGCTGGCTGTGGATGCAAATGTTGCGCTGCTTCGAAGTATTTGCAAAGCTTGAACCGGCTCGATTGTGTCCTCAGATGAATCTCGGAAAGGCGCGGGGATCTCACGCCCCTCTGCGACGTAGTGCATATCGGCTTTAGATGAGCTCAGAGTGGGTGATCTGGCATTCGAAACTGCGCCATAAGTTTGATCCGTACTTGACGGCGAACTCGAAGGATAGCCTGGCTGGATCCTATCAGGAGTATTCTTGCGGCCCATGAGTTGAGCGATGGCCTCGATTGCTGCAGTTGCCGCGATGGATGCTATTCGTGCGGTTTCTTCGTCGCTTCCACCAGGGCTGGCACTTGCTTCAGGTGATGTCGTACTAAATGTTTCTGACTTTATACTACTTGCCTTCAGAGCGCTCTTAACCGCGGCTGCCACGACCGGCGCAATAAACGAAGGATCAAGCGAGGTGAGCCGGTCCGAGGCCAAGGGTGTGGCTGGTGCAGGTTTGCTGGGAGGAGACTCGCTTGGCCGTGATGTAGTTGCTTGGCTTGGTTGCTTGCTTGATGTTGTGGTGCTTGGACCCGGCCCAGTCCAGAGAACATCGCCAGTTGGGATATGACCAATGGGCATGTCCGGCTGTGATGATAGATCAGCATGCAAGTCCGACTGTGTTGCTAATGATGTAGGTCCATGATCATACGGTCGTTCAGACATCGCATGACCGAGAATCTGCAAATTGCGACTGGATGAAATGGGACCCTCAGGTGCTGGAGAAAAGGATCGGATGCGTGGTAGCTTAGGACCCTGATCAGTAGTATGGCGTTGAGGAGCCAAAGGCGGTAGTGGCGGTGTGGGGGTTCTTCCCTGACCTACTCCATAAAACCAGACATTGGATCCAGGGCGACTGGGTGGCCTTGGAATTGCACTGAGACCGCTGTCGGAGCGTCCATCGTCTGTTGACATACCAAACGGGGGTCCTGGCGACGGACTAGGTTGGCGGATCGATTTAGGACCAAAGCCGGGACGAACCGCTTCAGGATAACCGGGTTCGGCATACCTGGCTGAGGAAGGATATGCCACCTCCGTAGCCTGAGGACTGAGTGCGGGTTGAAGATCTGGTTGGAGCTGAAGCTGACCAAGTCCCATTGCCTCTGGGGCCATTTCGGTGGACTTCGGTTCTGCTGCCGGTGGATGGACGATCGAATTCTCGGGAGTTACACTACCCGCCGCAGGGGTTTCGATGACATGCTTCGCTAGGAACGCTTTATACTGTGTTGCAGGAGGGTAGGTGCCTCCAGCGCGAACAAAGCGGATCCAATCGTTGAGTGGTGTAAGGCTTTGGAAACCGACTGGCAACGCATACTGGCCTAGTTTGTGCACCGGAGGGATTTCCGCTTGTGCCGCAAACTCCGGGCTTGCAGGACGGCCATAGCCAAAGGTGCTGGTTGAAACGACCCATCCAAGATCGGGATTCAATAAACGAAGAGTATCTCTTGAGCTAATTCTTCGTGCGTGCAGGTGAGCGAGTAATATACACGTGGCGTATGGGGATGGCGGAGCCGCATAGCGGCAAGTATCGGATGGTGGCAGGGTCTGTTCAGCCAATGACGACGCTTTGGGAGAGCCAGGAGCAGTCTCTAAACCCATTATTAAAGGGGTTTGTGAAGATTTTTGCTGGTTATCGGGGTTGGCTATTTGCTCGTCACCTTCACCGTCTGCGGATTTCGGTTGAATGGCGGCAAAAGCTGGACTTTGTCCAACGACTGGGGTTTGAATACTGGGCGTTGGCTGTCCAGATCGAAGCGGGGTTGCCGTTCTCAAAATGCTCTGGGCCTCCGCCCCTGAAATTGTGAGTGAACTGCTAACAAGTTCAGATGTGGGCGCGCGATGGGGTGAGAATGTGGCTGAGGCCGTCTGGAGCGTGCCAGGGAAGAAGGTCTGGTGGGGCATAACAGAACCATGCCCTCCGCGGCGAGCGCCGGCCGTGGGGGAGGCGGAAACGGAGCCCGCCGTTGCTCCTCCAGGTCGCAGTGATAACCAGTTTCCCGAGACATTTGCCTCGGATAAGCAATTGAGCAGTGCAGTCGCGGCTGCTGTGCCGGCTGCAACCGCGAATGCAGCCTGACCGGCTGACAATCCAGGAATACTAACCGCGGACATTGAGCGGGTGAGCGCTAAGCTATCTTGAGGCTGGGCTACGGGTATAATGGCATCGCTCCCAGGAGATTGGGCCCTTTGAAGATTCGGACGTGAGCCTTCAATTGGTGCGTGGACCGCTGTTGCATCCTCTCCAGCAATTGAGGGAACCGGAGGTAGTACGGTTTTCGGGATCTCCCCAGTGGACAGGCCAGTCGCGATAGCACTAGTGCCATCGCGCAATTCAGTTTCCATTACTAGAGCCCGCTTGTGGCTCAGGTCTGAAGCAATATGTGCCAGAGTACTGATATCACTCACCTTTAGTGCCAGTTTTGTTACAACATCGATCATGTCAGAGACTGGAACAGTAGTTTCTCCATCAGGCTTGACGCACACCGACTGGGTAGTCTGTGCGGTAGCTTCGTTAGAGCTGTTTCCGGATGTACTGGAGCTCGGCGCCTTCTGGAGCTCTGGAGACTGGCTGGCAGTTTTGACCTCTTGCGCTGCCGGCGTGGTCTGGGGTTGGGGATTTGCTGAAGATGGCACAGCAGACGCATCGCTTACACCTGTAGACTCCCCTGTGGAAGACGTAGCGTTTGCCTCACTCGCTCCTGAGGATCCTTCCAAAGGAGGGTGATGAGTTGCAAGGGATCCTTGCGCGGCACTGAATGATATGATAGAATCTGCATGGGAGAACGCTGCATTTGCAATTGCTTTGGAACCCTTTTGGTCCATAAAAAAACTGGCTTGGACGATAAAGGGATGCTCCAACAGTTCACTCGCCGAAGGACGTAGTTTGGGATCCTTTGTCAGACATGCAGCAATGAAGTCTGCCAAAAAGGACGAGTACCCGGTTTGCTTCGTATCGAGACGTGGTGGGGGGCCATGAACAACTCGGGCAGCTAGATCGGGCAGACTTTTGACTTCTTGATGAGGAACACGGCCACGCTGACAAATCTCAAGTGCCATTACACCCAAAGACCAAATGTCCGACTTAGGATCCGGAGGTCGCCCGCACAATGTCTCTGGTGCCATCCAGAGAGGACTTCCAGCAATCAGCTGCTCACGCTCCTCGTGCGTGTCCTCCATCCGCACACCAGGATTGCCACCAGTTGACTTCCCGGTCGTTTCACTAGCTCCTGTGGCCTGATTTGGAGATGTGTTCTCATCCGTCGACATGCCTGAATCACCTGTCATTTTCAGTGTTTCCTGACTGGCGCGGCTAACTGCTTGCCGTCGAAGTGCCGCTGGAACGCTTGCTGAAATACCAAAGTCTGTAAGCTTCACCTGACCTGAGCTTGTTAGCAAGACGTTAGAACCCTTCACATCGCGATGCACAATGTTTAGGCTATGCAAATACTGGAGAGCAAGTAAGCAACTCCTGAGAATATGCGCAATATGTTGTTCTCTTACGGGCTCCGCGGCACGTTTGACTAATGAAGCCAATGAGCCCGCATCGCAGTACTCCATTAGAAGGCAAAGACGAGGCTTAGGTTCGGATCCATCTGCAGCCGAATCATCGTAGACCATATGACTTCCGTAATAAGATGTAATATTCGGGTGTCGGCACTGTTTGAGAAACTCAATCTCCTTGCAAGTTTCGAGTGAGGATGTAGGGAGCGTTTTCGCAGCCATAATTGTGTCAGTTTCGCGGAGATAAACTTTGCGGACATCTCCAAACGCACCGTCGCCGAGCTTGCCACCGCGTAAGAAGACTTCACCGATATCACCGCGCCACACCAGTCTCGAATCGAGTGAAACCACGTGCTTCACATCGTAAGGTCGTGAAATGCGGCGTGATACTGTCCTTCGGTGGAGCCAGCCGAATAGAGCGCCCCATAACAATCGGGTAGGGTAGTCATTACAGGCCAAGTGCAACTCAATGACTGTGGTATTGCCACTCTCTTGTCTTGAGGTAGAAGGCGCACCGTTGTCAGTTGTAGCCGGGGTAATCGCACGTTCGAATTGCGGAGGCTCTTGTGGCCCCGGATCTTCTGCGGAATGCCGACGACCCACCTTATTATTGTTCGTGGGTGAGGGACAATTTTCGGAGTCACCAACCGAGAGAGGGTAGCCTGCTGACACCGCTGCCGCAGCTCTGGGTGATTCAATGGAACTAGGGACAGACAGAGGATCGGTTACATTAACCGAAGGTGGATGCCTAGAAAGAATGGGTTCCGTATTGTTGTCGGGGGAAGAATCTGGAGCTGATGGAGAATCCGTGCTACTTCCACCCTTGAAGAGAGATAGGAAACGTGCAATGAGCGAAGGACGGCGCTGTGTCGGAGCTGGGACTGCTAATGGTCCATCTGCTGCAGGTTCTAGTTCCCTCTGGTCGATCACGTCCCCTCTTGTCCGTTCAGGCGTTCTTGCTGCGTTGTTATCACCAAGGGACGAGTTGAGATGTGGAGTCGCTGCACCATGAATCGACTGGGTATCAGGCATGGTGACTGGCGGGGTGGTCGAATTTCCTGTCAAAGCAGAATGTGGACTTAATTGAGATCCGCTTTCTTCGTCTTGAGACTGGCCCATCTTCTCGGCCAAAGCGGGAGGGAGACGATTTGTGATAAACCGCATGCTAAAGGACCACTTTACAAAGCCGAACAGAGGGCACTCGCTTAAGGGCAGGATCTCATCTAAGTCACGGAGCGGGATTGCATGAATCGAATTACTGAGGAGCAGTCGAGCAGATGTGTGATAAAGAGATGACGCCACAACTGGTTCTGAGGACTGATTAACATACTGAGTTGACTTAGACGTGGTGTTCGAGAGAATCCGTTGACGCTCGACTTCGTAAGCTTCACGAGAGGGGAAAAACGCAAGCCCCAACAGGTCATCTGTTGCAACGATAAAGAGAGAGTTCGGCTCTTTGTCAGGCTGCTTATACCGTAGAAAGGTCTGTCCAGCTAGCACGAGACGCTCAAAAAAGGTGACAGTACTGTCAAGTTGTGAGAGCTGCAAACTTTCTGCTGTTGCAACCTCCTGCGCACTTTTGTAGCTGTCCCATCCATACGACGGTGCAACAGCTGGGGGTGATGGCAATGGGAGCACTGCGATGAAAGCAGGCGTATGAGCTAGGAACAACTGATCCCAAACGGTTTGACGGTTGCGAGGCTTTGCGCGAACGAGCTTGAGAGTCGAGACTGGCGCTTGCTCAAGTGGCAGCCCTTGAGTCTCAAGCTGCATTCCGGCATCAGCCAAAGCCGTGTCGACCGCTGACGCAAACGACAAAGAATCAATCTGTTTGCCACTCAAGAAGAAGTCGATCGGATAACGATCACGCACCTCAATTGGGAGTGAGAGATGCTTTTTCAGGGCGGTTAGACAATGTAGCCAGACTTGTCGCTCCTTTTCTGTTGTAGCCTGCAGATACAGTGGTTCCGTTTTGACAATACCTTTCCGTTCAGCTCGGGCCCGACTGCTCAGTAAACCCAAGGAAAATCCAAACGATTTGGAGGCTTCCAACGCCGCTTGAGGATTCTGGCCAATAGCAAGCGGAGATACATCAGTTTCAGATATTAGCAGTGTCAGACAAAGTCGAGGGTCAGCCCCAAGTTGTCGCGCTTCCAGACGTCCTACAGAACGCAGTCCTAGGCAGACTTCGACCAATCGTTGCGACTCAATACGCTTACTAAGCTCAAATATAGGTTGGCCAGCACTGTCCAACGCGCCAGTTGCCTTATGCAGTTCAATCCGCGAGAGATCATCAGAGAGTCTGAGTAGAACTGAGCGTACTGCGCGAGAGAAAAGGCCTCGTGTAAAGCCCGGCTTATATCGGGTGAAAACTGTACCCGTGGTCAGGAAAACAATTGGGTCGACAACATCGATCCCTGCTGAAATGCTGTTGCTCGTTGCTCCATACTGCTGGTTTGAACTGTCCGTATGCAGCGCCAAGGAGGAGTGAATTTGCGTATGGTCCTCCAGTCGAGAGATCTCATCTCCCGCTGAGATCGGTGATGCCTTGCTCTTAAGGAAGCTACGGGGGGTCGGCTGACTCTCAAATGCAGAATGTAGAGGCGCCAGCGGGTTCGGGGGTGATGACGAACTTTGTGAAGTCGGTTGCTGGGGTAGTGGTGGTGGCGGTGGTGGAAGTGGTGGTGAGGTGCTGGCAGGACCAGCCATTCCCTGGAGATCCCCACGGGGTGACCTAAGTTGTGAGACTGGACTCGCCTCTGGAACTCGAGCAAACCGTGAAGGAGAGTAGTTGAAGTAAGGCTGAGCCACCCCACGAGGTTGAGCGGTGGCAAACTGTTGATTTTGCTGTCCTGGATAAGCTACCTGATCAATCCATCCCACACCAGTTGTTCGCTGCTGCTGTGGGACGGGCTGATGATATGGCATATGAAGGGAACGTGGAGAATCGTTATTCGACGCACCTCCACCAATTCGGCCACTAGCAACACCAACTGACGAAGTACGCGAGGATCCTACCCCAGATACGACTGGTTGGTTTGGATACGAGTGTGGGGGCAGGTACTGCATCCCGGTCGGAGATGGTAGTCCACCACCCGTACCAACAGCCCCTGGGTTGTTGGCAGTGCCACCACCGAGAGGGGGCGCAAAAAGGAAGGCAGACGGTCTCCTTGAACCTGGCGCTTGCAACCCAATTGAGTGAATTGAACGTGGCGAGTCTGTAGCTCCATGTTTCACTGGACCTGTTTGGGCTGGGGTCAAAGAATTACTGGGACCAAACTGCGGGTACCCTTGCACGGGATACTCCTCTGGATCTTCAATGTAACCGTGGATTCTGCTACGAGATGGCTCATCTTCGTGGCTAAAGGTCCCCGAGGAGGAGCCATCTCTTGGTGTTGGTGCGTAGCCAGTCTGAAAATGTAAAGATCCTCGGTACGATCGAGCCCCATGAACTCCTGAAGGACCCCCACCGCTACCCGCGGAGGATACACTAAGGCGAGGCCTCTGAACACTCCCTTGACTTGCAGCATACGGCAGCGCCTGTGAAGAGCCTTGAAAGGGTCGAGATTGAGTGTGAGGTGTCGGGGAGAGCTGCTGTCGCGAAGCCGGATCATGGGCAAAGTGAGAGGAGTGATACCCATAACTGTGTGGTGGAAGATGCGGAACACCTTCATTTTGATACGAGCTGGCAAACCCCCCGACTATAGATTGAATGTCAGTTACCGCATCGGCACCCGACTCAAACGAAGGAGTTTGGCCTTGACCTGGTAGAAGCATTGGTGTTCCATGAAAAGAGCCCGAGGGTGGCATATGGGGAGAGCTTGATGCATTGCCCTGCGACAGCTCATCAGTCATGGATGTGCCTGTGTTTGGAGGATAATGCTGGTCTAATCGACGAGTGGGTGATGGAGTAGGTCCGTACTGCAATCCTCCGGTTGGAATGGTGATCGGGGGGCGATCACTAGTGTTTGCTCGCCTGGGCTGGAGTTTTTGTTGCGACTGCGACTGTGGCAACACTTGCTGTGTTTGGGGAGTATAACCCGCCTGTGCCTGTTGTGGGAGGTGCTGATACGGAGCGTAATATGCTTGCTGCAGTTGCTGCTGCGATTGCTGCCAAGATTGCGGAGGTGGTGAGCCTCGTGGCGAAAGCTTGTGATGGTAATGATACCCATAAGAGCTCTGATAGTGATGTGGGGGTGGGGGTTGCTGCTGAAACTGCGCTTGTTGGTTGTGGTGTTGTTGTTGCTGTTGTTGCTGTTGTTGCTGTTGTTGCTGTTGTTGCTGTTGTTGCTGTTGTTGCTGTTGTTGCTGTTGTTGCTGTTGTTGCTGTTGTTGCTGTTGTTGCTGTTGTTGCTGTTGT